>Ga0207976_100008_pt1 | contig 689550 bp, 606 predicted proteins | sample LakWasMe94_HOW11_2_FD_183916 | JGI IMG/M metagenome (GOLD analysis project Ga0207976, IMG submission 183916) | Freshwater sediment methanotrophic microbial communities from Lake Washington under simulated oxygen tension - Sediment Metagenome... | ecosystem: Environmental > Aquatic > Freshwater... | reverse complement strand
GCAGGGAACCCGCGCAGCGGGCTGCCGACCCAGGGTCGCCTTTTCTTTGCTTACCTTTCTTTTGGCGAAGCAAAAGAAAGTAAGACGCGCCTCAAGCGCGGAAAACACAGCTTGAGAAAAGGCACCCCGCATCACACGAAGACCACTGCCCCGCCAAAAAACAACCTCTAGGCAGCCGCCCCGACCCCCGGTAAACTACACCCTCTGCCGAGGAGCGCTGCGACCCTGAAACGGGGCCAGGCTCGGCAATGATCAACGGCGCTCGCAAACCCCAGCCGGTTTGTGGCGCCGTTTGTTTTTGCGGCGTCCCCGGTGCATTCCGTTTTGCCGAGGTGATCATGATTCAAGCCGACCGTACCGCCGAAATTTCCGCCCTTCTTGAGCAGCGCCTGCTCGTCCTCGATGGCGCCATGGGCACGATGATCCAGCGTCACGGCCTGTCCGAGGCCGATTACCGCGGCGAGCGCTTCAAGGATCACCCGCACGATCTCAAGGGCAACAACGACCTGCTGGTCCTGACCCGGCCCGACATCATCGGCGGCATCCACCGCGAATACCTGGAAGCCGGCGCCGACATCCTCGAAACCTGCACCTTCAACTCGACCGCCGTGTCGCAGGCCGACTACAACCTGACCGAGCTGGTCCACGAGCTGAATTTCGAAGGCGCCCGCCTGGCCCGCGTGCTGTGCGACCAATTCACCGCCGCCAACCCGGCAAAGCCGCGCTACGTTGCCGGCGTGCTCGGCCCGACCAGCCGCACGGCGTCGATCTCGCCGGACGTCAACGACCCCGGCTACCGCAACGTCACCTTCGACGAACTGGTCACCAATTACCTCGAAGCCATCAACGGCCTGGTCGAGGGCGGCGCCGACATCCTGCTCGTCGAAACGGTGTTCGACACGCTGAACGCCAAGGCTGCGCTGTTCGCCATCGAGACCTTCTTCGACCGCGCCGGCCGCCGCTGGCCGGTGATGATCTCGGGCACGATCACCGACGCCTCCGGCCGCACGCTTTCCGGCCAGACCGCCGAAGCCTTCTGGAATTCGCTGAACCACATCCAGCCGCTCTCCTTCGGCCTCAACTGCGCGCTCGGCGCCAAGGAGTTGCGCCAGTACGTCGAGGAACTGTCGCGCGTCTGCGACTGCTACGTCTCGGCCCACCCGAACGCCGGCCTGCCCAATGCCTTCGGCGGCTACGACGAGACGGCCGACATGCTGGCCGACGAAATCGAGAGCTGGGCCAAGACCGGCATCGTCAATATCGTCGGCGGCTGCTGCGGCACCTCGCCGGAGCACATCGCGGCCATCGCCGCCCGGGTTGCTACGGTCAGCCCGAGAAAAGTGCCGAAAATCGAAAAGAAGCTGCGCCTGTCCGGGCTGGAGCCGTTCAACGTCGGCGCCGATTCGCTGTACGTGAACGTCGGCGAACGGACCAACGTCACCGGCTCCAAGGCCTTCGCGCGGATGATTCTGGAAGGCCGCTTCGACGATGCGCTGGCCGTCGCCCGCCAGCAGGTCGAGAACGGCGCCCAGGTCATCGACATCAACATGGATGAGGCGATGCTCGATTCGCTGGCCGCCATGGACAAGTTCCTGAAGCTGATCGCCTCCGAGCCGGACATTTCGCGAGTGCCGATCATGATCGACTCCTCGAAGTGGGAAGTCATCGAAGCCGGCCTGAAGTGCATCCAGGGCAAGGGCATCGTCAATTCGATCTCGATGAAGGAAGGCGAGGCCAAGTTCCTCGAACAGGCCAAACTGGCCCGCCGCTACGGTGCCGCGGTCATCGTCATGGCCTTCGACGAGCAGGGCCAGGCCGACACCTTCGCCCGCAAGACCGAAATCTGCGCCAAGGCCTACCTGCTGCTGACCGAAATGGGTTTCCCGGCCGAAGACATCATCTTCGACCCGAACATCTTCGCCATCGCCACCGGCATCCCGGAGCACGACAACTACGCCGTCGATTTCATCGAATCGGTACGCTGGATCAAGCAGCACCTGCCGCACGCCCACATTTCCGGCGGCGTTTCCAACGTCTCCTTCAGCTTCCGCGGCAACGACCCGGTACGCGAGGCGATCCACACCGTCTTCCTCTACCACGCGATCCAGGCCGGCATGACCATGGGCATCGTCAACGCCGGCATGCTCGGCGTCTACGACGACCTGGAGCCGGAACTGCGGGCCAAGGTCGAGGACGTCGTGCTCAACCGTCACCCCGGTGCCGGCGAGGCGCTGGTCGACTTCGCCCAGACGGTCAAGGAAGGCAAAGCCAAGGACAGCGGTCCCGATTTGTCGTGGCGCGAACAGTCGGTCGAAAAGCGCCTGGAGCACGCACTGATCAAGGGCATCACCGACTTCGTCGTGGCCGATACCGAGGAAGTACGTGCCCAGCTGGAGGCTGCCGGCAAGCCGCCGCTGGCCGTCATCGAAGGCCCGCTGATGGCCGGCATGAACCACGTCGGCGACCTGTTCGGCGCCGGCAAGATGTTCCTGCCGCAGGTCGTCAAGTCGGCCCGGGTCATGAAGCAGGCGGTCGCTCACCTGCTGCCCTACATCGAAGCCGAAAAGAGCCGCACCGGCCTGGGCAGCAAGGGCAAGATCCTGATGGCCACGGTCAAGGGCGACGTGCACGACATCGGCAAGAACATCGTCGGCGTCGTACTCGGCTGCAACGGCTACGACGTCGTCGACCTCGGCGTCATGGTCTCCTGCGACAACATCCTGAAGGCGGCGCTCGAACATCGCGTCGACATCATCGGCCTGTCCGGCCTGATCACCCCGTCGCTCGAGGAAATGGCCCACGTCGCCAGCGAAATGCAGCGCCAGGGCATGAAGCAGCCGCTGTTGATCGGCGGCGCGACAACCAGCCGCGCCCACACGGCGATCAAGATCGCCCCCAACACCGAAGGCGCCGTGGTTTACGTGCCGGACGCCTCGCGCGCCGTCGGCGTTGCCACCAAGCTGCTGTCCGCCGAACAGCGCGACGGCTACATGGCCGAGATCGCCAGCGAATACGAAACCGTCCGCGCCGAACACGCCGGCCGCAAGGGCGCCACGCTGGTCACCCTGGCCGAAGCCCGGGCCAATCGTTTCACGTGGAACCAGCCGTTCACCCCGGTCAAGCCGAAGCAACTCGGCCTGCAGACGCTCAACCCGAGCCTGTCCGACCTGTCGCTGCTGATCGACTGGAGCCCGTTCTTCCAGAGCTGGGATCTGGCCGGCCGCTATCCCGCCATCCTCGACAACGAGGTGGTCGGCGAAACGGCGCGCCAACTGTTCGACGACGCCAAGAAAATGCTGGGCCGGATCATCGACGAAAACTGGCTCAGCGCCCGCGCCGTCTTCGGTCTCTATCCGGCCAAGGCGGAGAACGAAGACATCATCATCTACAGCGACGAAAGCCGGACCACCGAGCTGACCCGCTGGGTCGGCCTGCGCCAGCAGCACAAGCAGCCGAGCGGCCGCTTCAACATGGCGCTGGCCGATTTCATCGGCGACAACGACTACGTCGGGGCCTTTGCCGTCACCGCCGGCCACCGCATCGAGGAGCGCCTGGCGGAATTCGAAGCCGCCAACGACGACTACTCGGCAATCATGCTCAAGTCGCTGGCCGACCGCCTGGCCGAAGCCGCCGCCGAATGGCTGCACCTGCAGATCCGCACCAATTACTGGGGTTACGCTGCCGATGAGGCCTTCACCAACAACGAGCTGATCGCCGAGCAATACAAGGGCATCCGTCCCGCCCCCGGCTACCCGGCCTGCCCGGACCACACCGCCAAGCGCGAACTGTTCGCCCTGCTCGACGCCCCGGCCAACGCCGGCATGCAGCTGACCGAGTCCTGCGCGATGACCCCGGCGGCCGCGGTTTCCGGCTTCTACATCGGCCACCCGGCCGCAGCCTATTTCGCCATTCCGAAAATCGGCCGCGACCAGCTGGAAGACTGGGCTGCCCGCAAGGGAATGACGATCCGCGACGCCGAATACTGGCTGGCGCCGCTGCTCTGATCGCCTGACTTTCCTGCCCGTAATGACGGGCAGGAAAGCGGGTATTCATCCCGCCTTAAGCCGCCCTCAGTTCACGCCCGAGCGCTTGATCAGCGCCTGCAGTTCCCCGACGATGCCGCGCCGGAAACTGAGCACGCAGATCACGAAGATCACCCCCATGATCACCGTCACCCAGGAGCCGACCGAGTCGGCGAGCTGGGTCTGCAGCGAAACGATGGTCGCGGCGCCGACGATCGGCCCTAGGATGGTGCCCAGACCGCCGAGCAAGGTCATCAGCACGACTTCGCCGGAAGCGTGCCAATGCACGTCGCTCAGCGAGGCGAGCTGGAAGACCAGGGTCTTGGTCGCCCCCGCCATGCCGGCCAGCGCCGCTGAAATGACAAAGGCGATCAGCTTGAACTTGTTGACGTCGTAGCCGAGCGAAATGGCGCGCGGCTCGTTCTCGCGGATGGCCTTGAGTATCTGGCCGAAGGGCGAATGGATGGTCCGGTAAATGACGAAGAAACCGGCGCAGAAGATGGCGAACACCAGGTAATACATGGCCAGGTTGTCGGACAGGTCGACAACGCCGAACAGGTGGCCGCGCGGCACGCCCTGCAGGCCGTCCTCGCCGCCGGTTTCCTTGATCTGGAGGGCGAGGAAGAAGACCATCTGGGCCAGGGCCAGGGTGATCATCGCGAAATAAATGCCGGTCCGGCGGATCGCCAGCGTGCCGAACAGCCAGCCGAGCAGACCAGCCGCCACGGTGCCGGCCAGGATGCCGACTTCCGGCGTGACGCCGACGTCGCGCACCATCATGCCGCAGACGTAGCCGGCCGTGCCGAGGAAGGCGGCATGGCCGAAGGAAAGCAGTCCGACAAAGCCGAGCAGCAGGTTGAAGGCGCAGGCGAACAGCGCGTAGCAGAGGATCTTCATCAGGAAGGTCGGGTACACCGCGAAGGGGGCGACCAGACCGATCACGAACAGCACGCCGAAGAGCAGCGGCAGCTTGGTTTCCAGATAGGATTTCGAGTTCATGTTTTCCCCCGCCGCCTCAGGACTTGCCGAACAGGCCGGCCGGGCGGACCAGCAGGACGATGACCATGATCACGAAGACGACGACGCTGGAGGCTTCCGGGTAGAACACCTTGGTCATCCCTTCGACCAGCCCCAGGCCGAGGCCGGTCAGGATCGAGCCCATGATCGACCCCATGCCGCCGATGACGACGACGGCGAAGACGACGATGATCAGGTTGGAACCCATCAGCGGATTGACCTGGAAGATCGGCGCTGCCAGTACGCCGGCAAATGCAGCCAGCGCGACGCCGTAGCCGTAGGTGAAGGTGATCAGCAGCGGCACGTTGATGCCCAGCGCCTGGACCATCTGCGAGTTTTCGGTGCCGGCGCGCAGGTAGGCGCCAAGCTTGGTCCGTTCGATCATGTACCAGGTGCCGAAGCAGACGGTCAGCGAGGCGATGATCACCCAGCCGCGATAGATGGGCAGGAACATGAAGCCGAGATTGACGCCGCCGGTCAGCGCCTCCGGCACCTCGTAGCTTTCGCCGGAAATGCCGAACTGGTCGCGGAAGATACCCTCGATGATCAGTGCCAGGCCGAAGGTCAGCAGCAGGCCGTAGAGGTGGTCGAGCTTGTACAGCCGGCGCAGCATCAGGCGTTCGATCAGTACCCCGACGATGCCGACGATCAGCGGCGCTCCGATCAAGGCCACCCAGTAGTTGATGCCGAAGCGGGTCAGCGCGATCCAGGCGACGAAGGCCCCCATCATGTACTGCGCGCCATGGCTGAAATTGATGATGTTCAACAGGCCGAAGATGATCGCCAGCCCAAGGCTGAGGATGGCGTAGAACGAACCGTTGATCAGGCCCACCAGCAACTGGCTGCCAAGCAGGGCGGTCGGGATTCCGAAAATTTCCATGAGGGGCTCCGGCCCCGGCGCCAACCACGGTTCGCGCCGGGCATTGCGATGAGGCTTACTTCTTGATCAGCGGGCAGCGCGATTGCGACAGGGGCTGGAAGGCCTCGGCCGCCGGGATGGTCGCCTTGATCGTGTAGTAATCCCACGGATACTTCGATTCGGCCGGCTTCTTGACCTGGATCAGGTACATGTCATGCACCATCCGGCCGTCGTCGCGGATCTGGCCGTTCTTGGCGAAGAAGTCGTTGATCGGCGTCTTCTTCATCATCGCCATGACCTTGCTCGTATCGTCGGTGCCGGTGGCCTTGACCGCCTTCAGGTAGTGATAGATCGACGAATACTGGCCGGCCTGGACCATGGTCGGCATCTTCTTCTGCTTCTCGAAGAAGCGCTTCGACCAGGCGCGGGTCTCGTCGTTGCGGTCCCAGTAGAAGCCTTCGGTCAGGAACATGCCCTGGGTCGGCTTGAGGCCGAGGGCATGGACGTCGGTGATGAACATCAGCAACCCGGCCAGCGACTGCTTGGGCGTAATGCCGAACTCGGCCGCCTGCTTGATGGCATTGGTGGTATCGGCGCCGGCGTTGGCCAGGCCGATGACCTGGGCGCCGGAGGCCTGGGCCTTGAGCAGGAAGGACGAGAAATCCGAGCCCGGGAAGGGATGGCGCACGGTACCCAGCACCTTGCCGCCGTTGGCCGTGACAACGGCCGCAGAATCCTTCTCCAGCGCATGGCCGAAGGCATAGTCGGCGGTCAGGAAGAACCAGCTCTTGCCGCCCTGGGCGGTGACCGCCTTGGCCGTGCCGTTGGCCAGCGCGTAGGTGTCGTAGGTGTAATGGATCGAGACGTCGTTGCACTGCTCGTTGGTGATCGGCGTGGCGGCCGGGCCGTTCATGATGACCAGGCGGTCCTTTTCCTTGGCCACTTTCATCACGGCCAACGCGGTCGAGGTGGTGACCAGCTCGGTCACGGTGTCCACGTTCTCCCGCTCGATCCATTCCCGCGCCTTGTTGGAGGCGATGTCGGCCTTGTTCTGGTGGTCGGCGGTGACCATTTCAATCTTGAAGTTCGGCTTCTCGTTGGCAATGAAGTCATCGATGGCCATCCGGGTGGCAAGTACCGCGCCGGAGCCGGCGAGGTCGGAGTAGGTGCCCGAGAGATCGGTCAGCACGCCGATCTTGACCGAGCCGCCGGAAATCTGGGCCTGGGCGTTGAAGGAAAGCGCGGCCAGGGCAGCGGCGCAGGCGGTCGTTGTAAATTTTCTCGATACCATGGTGACTCCTCCTGAGGGTGGGTGCGTCGGGTCAGACGCCGAGCGTGCGGTGCAGCCAGTCCATCTTGTCCGGCAGTTCTTCCCGGCTGATGGTGGCGAGTATTTCTCCGTGTTCGAGCACGTAGTGGCGGTCGGCCAGCGGTGCGGCGAAACGGAAATTTTGTTCGACCATGATGATGGTGAAGCCGCGCTGCTTGAGTTCGGTGATCACCTCGCCCAGCTTCTTGACGATCACCGGGGCCAGGCCTTCAGTGATTTCGTCGAGCAGCAGGAGCTTGGCGCCCGTTCGCAGGATGCGCGCCATCGCCAGCATTTGCTGTTCTCCACCGGACAGCTTGCTGCCCGGGCTGGTTCTGCGTTCCTTCAGATTCGGGAACATCTCGTAGAGTTCGTCGACCGACATGCCGCCGGTGGCCACGATGGGGGCCAGCGTCAGGTTCTCCTCGGCGCTCAGCGAGGCGAAGATGGCCCGCTCCTCGGGGCAGTAGCCGACGCCGTGGCGGGCTATCCTGTGCGTCGGCACGTTGATGACCTCGTTGCCGTTGAGCATGATCGAGCCGGTCCGCCGGCCGACCATGCCCATGATGGCTTTCAGCGTCGTCGTCCGGCCGGCGCCATTGCGGCCGAGCAGCGTCACGCATTCACCCCTGGCGACGCTGAGATCGATGCCGTGCAGGATGTGCGACTCGCCGTAGAAAGCGTGCAGGCGGGTCAGGCGCAGGAATTCGGGTTGCGGGGCGAAGGCGCTGGTCATGGCTTTTTCGGGTTCAGTGGTGCGCGTCGTTGATGTTGTCGGAGCCGACGTAGGCGGCCAGCACCTGTGGATTCTTCGAGACCTCGTCGTAAGTCCCTTCGGCCAGCACGCTGCCACGGGTCAGCACGGTGATCCGGTCGCACAGGTTGGCGACCACCGACAGGTTGTGCTCGACCATCAGCACCGTGCGATTGGCCGAGACCTTGCGGATCAGCGCGACGACGCGCTCGATATCCTCGTGTCCCATGCCCTGGGTCGGCTCGTCGAGCAGCATCATGTCCGGTTCGAGGGCCAGGGTCGTGGCAATCTCCAGCGCCCGCTTGCGGCCGTAGGGCATGTCGGCGGTCACGCTGTCGGCAAAGCTGGCCAGGTCGACCGATTCGAGCAGGGCCATGGCCTGGTCGTTGAGCTTGTCCAGGCTCCTTGCCGATTTCCAGAAATGGAATTCGGTGCCCAGCTTGCGCTGCAGCCCGATACGGACGTTTTCCATGACCGTCAGGTGCGGGAAGGTAGCCGAAATCTGGAAGGAACGGACGAAGCCACGGCGCGCCGTGACGGCCGGTGCCTCGTGGGTGATGTCCTCGCCCTTGAAGTGGATGCTGCCGGCCGTCGGCGGCAGGAACTTGGTGACCAGGTTGAAGACGGTCGTCTTGCCGGCGCCGTTCGGACCGATCAGCGCATGGATGGTGCCGCGCCGGACCTTCAGATTAACGTCGGAAACGGCGGTGAAGCCCTTGAACTCCTTGGTCAGGCCGCGGGTTTCCAGAATGATGTCGCTCATCAAGCTCCCTCCCGGCACGCTGCCGCATTCCGAAGCATCGGACACAGCGGACCCGGGATCGGTTCGATCGCTGACAGCCATGGATGCACGCTCATGTTGGTCGATTCACTTATTCGAAACCAGTTTTCATACGTTTGATTATTGCATGATTGCAGCGCTTGCCAAGCCCCTCGGGCAGGCGATTCGGCAGATTTCCCGGGGCTCGGCGCGCAAGTGCAGCCAAGCGTCGCAAAATCGACGAAAATTCCGCCATGCATCCCGAATCCAACGTCGACCTCGCCCCCTTCAACACCCTCGCCCTGCCCGGCCGGGCCGCCCGCTACCTGGCCATCAATGCCGCCGAGCAACTGGCCGATGGCGAACTGACCACCGGCCGGCGCTTCATCCTCGGCGGCGGCAGCAACCTGGTGCTGACCGGCGACTTCGACGGCCTCGTGCTGCACATGGCGATCCCCGGCAAGCGCCTGGTCGGCGAGGACGCCGACGCCTGGTATATCGAAGCGGGGGGCGGCGAGAACTGGCATGACTTTGTGCAATGGACGCTGGCCCAAGGCTGGCCGGGGCTGGAAAACCTGAGCCTGATCCCCGGCACGGTTGGCGCCGCGCCGATCCAGAACATCGGCGCCTACGGCCTGGAAGTCGGCGAATTGCTGCACACGGTGACTGCCTGGGATTTTGAAAAGCGGGCTTTTTTTGCCTTCGACCGTAGCATTTGCCGCTTCGCCTACCGCGACAGCCTGTTCAAGCAGGAAGGCTGGCACCTGAACGGACGGATCGCCATCACCGCGGTCGTCTTCCGTCTGCCCAAGGACTGGCAGCCCAGGCTGCGCTACGCCGAACTGGCGCAGGAACTGGCGGCGCACCAGATCACCGCGCCAAGCGCCGGCGAGGTCGCCGATGCAATCATTGCCATCCGCCAGCGCAAGCTGCCCGACCCGGCGGTGACGCCCAACGCCGGCAGCTTCTTCCACAACCCGGTAGTCGATGCCGCCCGGGCGGCCGAACTGGCCGCCAGCCACCCCACCCTGCCCCGCTACCCGCAGCCCGACGGCCAGGTCAAGCTGGCCGCCGGCTGGCTGATCGAGCAAACCGGCTGGAAGGGCAAGGCGCTCGGCCCGGTCGGCATGTACGAAAAGCAGGCGCTGGTCCTGGTCAATCGCGGCGGCGCCAACGGGGCCGATGTCAAAAGGACCATGGCCGCCGTGCAGCGCGATGTACGCGCAAAATTCGGCGTCGACCTGACGCCGGAACCTATTTTTCTGTAACCGGCTCGGCCGCCCTGACGTACAGGCAGGCGGCGATGCCGGTAGCGACCGCATCAGCCATCCGGGCCTGGCGCTCGGGATCGAGCAGTTCCAGTTCCTCGTCGCGGTGCTTGATCACCCCGGCCTCGAACAGCACCGCTGGCAGCGTCGTGCGATAGAGCACGACCAGATTGTCGTAATACCAGACGCCATTGTCGGCATCGGCTGCCAAGTGCTTACGGGCGTGCCACGGCGACGGCTCAAAACCGGCCCGGCGCATCATCGCGCCGATCGTCGAGGCGCAGCGCAGGCTGGTCTCAAGGTCCGGATTCTGGGCCGAGACGAAGATACCGTAACCGCGCTTGACCTCGGTATAGGTCTGCGGCTGACCGTTCCACTCCCAGTTGAGCAGCCAGGCCTCGCCGATCGAATCGTGATGGACGGCGATGAAGAAATCGCTGCCCGCCGCCGCCTGCGGCCGCGCCGCCAGACTGCCGATGTTGCCGTCGAAATTGACTTCGCGCACACCCAGCTCGTGCTGGCGCAAGCTCGCCGCCAGCACGCGGGAAAAATCCAGGTTGAAAGCAAACTCGCTGCGCCCGCGGGCACTGGTCGCACCGCTATCCTTGCCGCCGTGCCCGACATCGACGGCGACCAGCGGCGGCGCGGCGAAAGCTACGGTCGGCAGCAAAAAAAGGGCAAAAATGAAAAAACGGTCCATGGGCGAATTATCCGGGGAATCGGCAGCTCTTCACAGCCGGGCAGCGGACTGGCCGCAGCATATCGAGATGCCCTAACATAGGCGCCCGAAAATCATCGAGACTGCCGCCATGCGTTTCTTCGCCCTCTTGCTTGCCACTGTTTGCCTGCCGGCCGCCGCCCAGGAAAAATCCGGAGCCGAGGTCTATGAGACCACCTGCAGCCAGTGCCATGGCAACGGCAAGGACGGCGCACCGGTCTTCGGCAACCGCAAGCAGTGGGGAAAACTGGTCCGCGAAGGCCTCAACGATCTGGTCCCGACAGCGCTAATAGGCATCCGCAAGATGCCCGCCCGCGGCGGCAACCCGGCCCTGAGCGATGGTGAAGTCGCCCGTGCCGTGATCCACATGGCCAACGCCGGCGGCGGCCAATTCCCGGAACCGACCCCGGCCGACATCAACCGCTGGCGGCAAAAAGCCGACCAGCGCCTGAGAAAATGACATGCCCAAACTGACCGTCTTCGCCCATCAGAGTCCCACCCCGACCTACGACCAGCCGCGCCCAGAGCGCCTCGTCCGCGGCAACCCGCAACGCACCACCCTTGAGCACTTCCTTAGCCCGACTGGCGATTTGTCGGCCGGCATCTGGGCCTGCGAACCGGGCGCCTGGAACATCGCCTTCGCCCCGGGCAAGGACGAATTCTTCTGTGTCATCGAGGGCCGGCTGCGCATCACCGACAGCGCCGGCGAGGCCGCCGAATTCGGCCCCGGCGATGCCTGCGTCATTCCCGGCGGTTTCGCCGGAACCTTCGAAGTCCTTGAAGCAGTCCGCAAACACTACGTCGTGGTGGAACGCCCCGCTTGAATTGCGCTATAGTCTCCGGCCAGCGAGGAGACGTAATAATGAATGATGAAACCAGCCTGCCGCGCGGCACTTCCGCCCACATGCCGGACCTGAACTGGAGCCAGGTTCGCGAGACGGTGCTGATGCTCGAACTGTCCGCCGTGCAGATCGAAGCCGCGATGAAAGACAGCAACGCCTCGGTGGAAATCCTGACCGACTCCTTCACGACCATGGCCGGCTACATGCGGATGATCTCCGACACCGTGCACACCCTGCCCGATCATGGCGAGGTCGGTATCGCCAAGCAGAACCTGAGCGGCGTATCCGACCACGTCTCCAGCATGGTCCATCAGGCCATCATCGCCTTCCAGTTCTACGACAAACTGGTCCAACGCCTCGCCCATGTCGGCCTGAGTCTGGGCGATCTCAGCGATCTGGTCGGCGACGGCCGCCGGCTGTACAACCCTGGTGAATGGGTTGGACTGCAGAACAAGATCAAGGCCAAGTACACGACCCGCGAGGAAGTCGCCATGTTCGATGCTGTCATGCAAGGCATGCCGGTCCAGGAAGCCGTGGACAAGTTCATGGCCGAAATGAAGGAAAAGAGCGACGACATCGAGCTGTTCTAATTCACGCAGCTGCCCGATCATGGCGTCCCCAGGCCATCTCCCGGCCGAAGCCCTGGAAGCGGCGTTGGCTCTTGCTGGCGTCGGCTGCTGGCAATGGCACACCGAAGGGCGCAGCCTGCGCGTATCGGCCAATTTCCACCAGTTGCTCGGCAATAATCCGGGCGAACTGCCCGCTACCCCCGAAGACTGGCTGCAACGCGTCCATGCCGACGACCGCCCCCAACTGGCCGTTCTGTTCGACAAGCTGGCTACCAACGCGGCCTGCGGCCAGCCCGGTTTCACGCTGCGCCTGAAGCACGCCAGCGGCCTCTGGCACTGGTTCGAAGTACGCCTACCCGCTACCCAAGCGGAAGACAACGCCCCCATCGTCGTCACCTTCAACGAAATCACCCAGCAAAAACAGGCCGAGGCCGCGTTGCGCGACAGCCAGCTGCGCTTCCGCGCGCTCTACAACACTGCCCCGCTTGCCTTCATTCTGTGGGACCGCGAAGGCCGCATCACCGAATGGAACCGGCGGGCCGAGCAGATGTTCGGCTGGTCGGCCGGCGAAGTCATCGGCAAGCCGGTCCATCGCCTGCTGCTTTCCTCCGACCGGCATGGCGCCTTCACCGATACCGTTCGCGGCGCCATGCACGGTACCGGCAATGGCATCTTCAGCGGCCCGGCCATCGCCAAGAACGGTCGCTGCCTCGAATGCAACTGGTACAACGTCGCGCTCCACACGCCGAACGGCAAGCTGCTCGGCATCCTGTCGCTGGTCCTCGATGTCACCGACGAGCGCCTGGTGCACCAGCGACTAGAGAAGAGTGAAAAGGTTTATCGCACACTAGTCGAAACCTCGCCTGACGCCATCCTGCTACTCGGCATGGATGGCCGGCTGAAAATGGCTAATCAGCAGGCGAACCACCTATTCGGGCTGGACGAGCTGACCGATCTCGCGACCACCAATATCCGCGATTTGCTGTCGGACTACGATGCGGAGCGGCTGGGCAACCCAGATTTCCTCGATCACCCTGAGGATTTCGACGGTTTCATTGCCAGCCGGCAGTTGTCCATGCAAAGCCGAGACGGACTGCGTTTCGAAGCCGGCACCTCGTTCAGCACGATCATGGATTCATCAGGCCGCGCCTCCGGCATTGTCCTGTTCGTCCGCGACATCACCGAAAAGCTGCGCGCCGAGCGCGAACTCGATGCTCATCGCCAGAACCTCGAACGCCTGGTCACAGAGCGTACGGCGGAACTCGAAGGCACCCGCGATACGCTGGCCAAGATCATCGACAGCAGCCCGGTACCGGCTTTCGTAATCGATGCCGACCATGTCGTCACCCACTGGAACCGGGCCTGCGAGCAAATCATCGGCGTCCCGGCCGCCGACATCCTTGGCACACGCGATCATTGGCAGGCCTTCTACCCAGCGCAACGCCCGATCATGGCCGACCTGGTCATCACCGGCGAAATGACACTGATCCAGAAGCTCTATTCGAATAAATACCGCAAATCCCAGTTGATCGACGGCGCCTTCGAGGCCGAGGACTACTTTCCTCTCTTCAACCGCTGGCTTTTCTTCACCGCCGCCCCTTTGCGCGACAAACACGGCCAGATCATCGGCGCCATCGAAACACTACAGGACATCAGCGAGCGAAAACTGGCCGAGATCGAGCTGTCCGGTGCCAAGCTAGCCGCGGAAACCGCCGCCAACGCGAAAACCGAATTTCTGGCCAACATGAGCCACGAAATCCGCACCCCGATGAATGCCGTTATTGGCCTCGCCCACCTGCTGCTGAAAACAGAGTTGACCGACAAGCAACGCGACTTCATCTCGCGCATTCACGGCGCCGGACAAATGCTGCTCGGCCTGATCAACGACATCCTGGATTTCTCCAAGATCGATGCCGGCCGGATGCAACTCGAGGAAACCGAATTCGCCCTCGACGGCGTCCTCGACAACGTGACCAGCGTCCTGCTCCATCGAGCCCAGGAAAAAATACTGGAACTCCAATACGTCGTCGATCCTGACGTCCCGTCCAATCTCAACGGTGATCCGTTACGCCTCGGCCAAATCCTCATCAACCTGATCGGCAATGCCATCAAATTCACGGCCAAGGGCTCGATCACCGTTTTCGTCCGCCGCCTGCCCGACGACAACGGCCTCGTTCACCTCGAATTCGACGTCCAGGATACCGGGATCGGCATGTCACCGGCCCAGCAGCAAAGCCTGTTCAACGCCTTCAGCCAGGCCGACACCTCGATCACCCGGAAATTCGGCGGCACCGGGCTCGGCCTGACCATCAGCAAACGACTGGCCCAGCTGATGAAAGGCGACATCTGGGTACGCAGCCAACCCAACCTCGGTAGCACCTTTACCTTTAGCGTCAAGCTGGCGCACGGCCGAGACAACGCGCCGACCCCCAACCTCGTGCGGCGTCGGGCGCTGGTCGTCGACGACAGCCCGCTGGCCCGCTCGATTCTGATCGCCCTGCTCGAAAAGCAGGGCTACACAGCGCTACCCGCCGAATCCGGCGAACAGGCGCTGGCCATGCTCGGCGACACCCGCACGGCCCGCTTCGAATTCGTCACCATCGACCTCAATATGCCGGGCATGGACGGCCTGGAACTGGCCGACGCCATCCGCAATCAGATCGTGCCGCCCCCCAAGCTGGTCATGGTCACCGCCGCCGATACCGCCACGCTGGTCGGCGAAACGCGCTTGCGTTGCTTCGATGCCGTGCTCAACAAGCCGGTGACTGCCGCCCAGATCGGCAAGCTGATCAATCAGGGCAAGCCCCCGGCGCTCGCTGTTCCCGGCAAGCCCGCGCCGCTGGCCGGCCTGCGCGTACTACTCGTCGAAGACATGCCGACCAACCAGCTGATCGCCGGCGAAATCCTCGAATCCTTCGGCATTACCGTCGACATGGCGGACAACGGGGTGCAGGCGATCACCAAACTGCTCACGGAAAACAACAGCTACGACATCGTGCTGATGGACATCCAGATGCCGGAAATGGATGGCCTGGAAGCCACCCGCCGCCTGCGGGCAAACAGCCGCCTGGATGCCCTTCCGATCATCGCGATGACCGCCCACGCAATGGATTCGGAACGTCAGCGCTGCCTTGACGTCGGCATGAACGATTTTGTAACCAAGCCCATTGACCCCGATGGGCTAAGGGATATACTCATCCGCTGGCGGCCCACCTTGGCTACGCCCGCCCAAGCCAATAACAAGGAGAGTGCCCCCATGAGCTCCGCCGACGGATTGCCCGACCTACCCGGTATCGACAAGGCCGATGGCCTGCGCCGGATGATGAACAAGCCAGCGCTTTACGAAAAGGTCTTGCGCGACTTCCATGCCCGTTTCATGGCCGAACCCGGGGCCATTCGCGATGCCATGCAAGCCGGCGACTACGCCACCGCCGAGCGGCGTGCCCACAGCACCAAGGGCCTGGCCGGAACGATCGGCGCCCAGGGACTGCAGACTGCCTCGAAGGAACTGGAACTCGCGCTCCGCCAGGGCGAAGCCCTGCCCGACGGCATTTTCCAGCGGTTCGAAAACGAGCTGAATGCCGTCATCGCCAGCATCGCCCAGGGTTTTCGCATCGAGTAAAAGACGCTGCCCCAGGCGCCTCAGAAATCGCTCGGCGCCTGCCAGACAATATTGGCCTTCGGGCCCCCCGCACCGGTTCTTTCCAGCATGTCGATCAACGGCCAGGCCCGCTGGCCGAGCGCGACAACCGGCTCCTTTTTCTTCCCGTACTCGTCGACTTCATCTTCAACTGGCGGGGCTTCGGCCCGTTGCACGGCAGAGCGCAAGGTCCGCGCGGCACCGGCCATTTCGTCCCGGGTGAAGCTGCCGCGGGCCGTGCATTCCTTGCCAATCGCCTGCAGCAGCGTCCTCGCCGCTTCGGCAAACATCAGGATTTCTCCGGTTTCGCTCGATAAAAATCGCACCAGCATGGTTTTTCCCTTCCTCTCGTGATTCGCTGTTGTCATCCCGCCCGGCCTTCATGCACAATGGCCCAATGCGGGGAGACAAGAGATGATGACAAATATTACCGCCAATCCTCTGGAGACAGGGGCCGACGAAATCGAGCGTTTCGCACTGGAAGAGTGTGTGAAGCGCCAGCGTATCGACCATCGCGTTGCCGTGATGATCCTGCCCGACCGGCGTTGCGAAATGGCGATCAAATTTGCGCGCCTAGGCGCGCACGTGGTGGTCGCCGAAGATCCATCTCTCAAACAGGATGTCGAAGGACGCATCCTGGCCGCCGGGATGACCGAGCAGATCCGCTTCGCCCCTTACGTACTGCCCGACCTGCCCGACAACCCGGATGATGGACTGTTCGACATCATCATTATCCGCCGTGGCCTGTGCTCCATGCCCTACGACAAGGCGCGACAGGTCGTCCGCCAGTTGCTGTTCAAGCTGAAAATCGGCGGAAAACTCTACCTTTCCGTCCTCGGCCTGCATTCCGAACTCAGCGAAGGCTATGCCGCCAGCGAGGCGACCATCGACCAGCGCTACGCCGAACTCGCCCCGGCGCTGGCCGGCAAGTACAACATCCACCAGCCGGTCTGCCTGTACACCGAACGCAACCTGTTCATGCTGTTGCTTGAAGCCGGTGCCAGCGTGCTGCGCACGCTGACCACCACCCACGGCAACGTCAAGGGCGTCGCCGTCCGGGTCTGAGGCACCGATGCGCCTGGGCATCGACCTTGGCGGGACCAAGATAGAGGTCATCGCACTGGCCGACGATGGCCGGGAGTTATTGCGCGAGCGCGTCGCCACGCCGCAGGGCGACTACCTGGCAACGGTGATGGCCGTTGCCGGGCTGGTCGAAGCGACCGAAGTGCAGCTCGGCCGGCGCGGCACGGTTGGTATCGGCATTCCCGGCGCTGAATCGCTGGCCAGTGGGCTGATCAAGAATGCCAATTCGACCTGCCTGATCGGCAAGCCGCTGCGCCGCGACCTGCAGGCGTTGCTCCAGCGGGAAGTACGCATCGCCAATGATGCCAACTGCTTCGCGCTGTCCGAAGCGATCGACGGTAGCGGCCGCGATGCCGGGATCGTCTTCGGTGTCATCCTCGGCACAGGGGTCGGCGGCGGCGTGGTCATCGAGCGCCAGGTGCTGACCGGCGCCAACGCCATCGCCGGCGAGTGGGGGCACAATCCGCTGCCGCGTGCTGCCGGCGACGATCTGCCCTTGCCGGCCTGCTATTGCGGCCGCGACGGCTGCATCGAAGCCTACCTGTCCGGCCCGGCGATGCGAGCCGACCATCTCCGGCACACCGGTGAAGCGCTAACCCCGGCCGAGATCGACCGCCGGGCAAGTACCGGCGATGCCGCCTGCGAGGCGACGCTGCGCCGCTACGAAGACCGCCTCGGCCGGGCACTGGCCGGCGTGATCAACCTGCTCGACCCACAGGTCATCGTCCTTGGCGGCGGGCTGTCCAACATCGACCGGCTGTACCGCAATGTGCCCGAATGCTACGGTCGGCACATTTTTTCGGACGTTTTCTGCACGAAATTGTTGCCGCCGACCCATGGCGACTCCTCGGGAGTACGCGGCGCTGCATGGTTGTGGAATTGACAAAATCGGCCGACCATGGCAGACGTTTCCCTCTTCATCGGCGGCATCCGGCCGCTTCCTGAATCCGGTCGACCGACCGGCATCTACAAACAGGCGGTCAGCACCCCGCTCGAACTCGGGCCGGAAGGCTTTGTCGGCGACCAGCAGGCCGACCGCCGCGTCCATGGCGGCCCGGACAAGGCGGTGCATCTCTACCCCGCCGCTCACTACGCCAAACTTGCCAGCCATTTCCCGGAAGCGGCCGGGCAACTGGTGATCGGCAGCCTGGGCGAGAACCTGTCGGCTGAAATCGACGAAAACGACGTCCGCGTCGGCGACGTCTGGCGTCTCGGCACGGCCCGCCTGCAGGTCTGCCAGCCGCGCAATCCGTGCTGGAAAATCGACGAGCGTTTCGGCTGCGACGGCATGGCCGCCTACATCGCCGAGCACCGGCTGACCGGCTGGTATTGGCGGGTACTGACGCCGGGCCGGGTCGCTCCGGGCGACGCGCTGGAACTCGAAAGTGCCACCGACACCTTCACGCTGGCCGAGGCGATGTTGCGCTGGCAGGCGCATCGTCCGGTGCTGGCCGACCTCGAAAAACTGGCCGCCGCCCCAGGCATCGCCGACAACTGGCGGCAAAAGATCATCGCCCGCGCAGCCTGGCTGAGCAACAACCCCGACGAGGCGGTGCCGGCCGTCAAGGCGTTTCACGTGAAACCGGAGCAGCCTTAAGCCTCGCTGTGGGCCGGAGCTTGCCGATCCAGCGGCGCCTGACCGGCGCCTTTTTTCGATTTTGGCCAAAATTTCCGGCCGACCGTAGCATTTGCCCTCGCCGACAGCTCCAGCCGATCAGAACTCCAGCGGGTCGACCTCGATGTGCCAGCGCAACTTCGACGGCGCCTTGAGTTCTTCGATCGCCTCTCGCCAGCGCGGCAGGAAGGCCTGCAGGGCCGGCCGGGAATGCGATTCGGCCAGCAACTGGCCGCGCTCCAGGTTGGCCAGGCGGGCCATTTTCATCGGCACCGGGTCGTAGATGAAGACGTTTTCGTGCTCGCCGATCACCGGCAGGGCCGCAGCGAGCTTCAGGAAGGCGATGGCATCGGCCATCGCCGGTGCCTCGGCGCGCAGCATCGCCTGGAAGGCATAGGGCGGGAAGCCGGCCTGCTCGCGCTCCTTGAGCTGGGCCGCGGCGAAGCCCGGGTAATCGTGGGCGACCAGCGCGGCAAACAGCGGATGATCCGGGTACTGCGTCTGGATCAGCACCTCGCCCTTCAGTTCGGCCCGCCCGGCCCGGCCGGCCACCTGCATCAGCTGGGCGAACAGACGTTCCGGCGCCCGCCAGTCGGCGGCGAATAGCGCGGCATCGGCGCCCAGCGCACCGACCAGCGTCAGCTTCGGGAAGTCGTGGCCCTTGGCCAGCATCTGAGTGCCGACCAGAATGTCCGCCTCACCGCCGTGGATGCGTTCAAGCACCGCCTCCCACTGCTTGCGGCTCTTGACCGAATCGCGATCTACCCGCAGCACGCGCGCCTCGGGAAACTGCTCCTGCAGCCAGCCTTCTAGCCTTTGCGTGCCACGCCCGAAGGGGTGGATGTCCTGATTGCCGCAGGTCGGACAGGCCTTGGGCACGCGATGTTCGCAGCCGCAGTGGTGGCAGCGCAACCGGCGGTCGGCCAGGTGCAGCACCATGTTGGCCGCACAGCGCGTGCATCGTGACACCCAGCCGCAGGCCGGACAGGCCAGCACCGGTGCGTAGCCGCGGCGATTGAGGAAAACCAGGCTCTGCTCGCCACGCGCCAGCCGTTCCTTGATCGCCCCGACCAGCGTGTCGCTGACCCCTTCCTTGAGCACCATTCGCCCCGTATCCAGCACGCGGACGGCCGGCAGGCGGGCTTCCGGATTGGCCCGCTCACGCAGGGTCAGCAGGCCATAGCGGCCGCCCTGCGCGTTGGCCCAGGTTTCAAGCGACGGTGTCGCCGACCCGAGCAGGATGGGAATGTTTAGCTGGCGGGCGCGGAAGACGGCGATGTCTCGCGCCGAGTAACGCATGCCGTCCTGCTGCTTGAACGAGGCGTCGTGTTCCTCGTCGACGACGATCAGGCCGAGGCGAGGCAGCGGCGTAAAAATCGACAGCCGGGTGCCGAGCACGATATTCGCCTCGCCGCCAAAGGCCGCCCGCCAGTTGCGCTCGCGGGCCGCTTCGGCCAGTTCGCTGTGCAGCGACACCACGCCGGTGTCCGGAAAGCGGGCGCGAACCCGGTCCTCCAGTTGCGGCGTCAGGTTGATTTCGGGGACCAGCAGCAAGACCTGGCGGCCCAGCGCCAGCGTCTTTTCGACCAGGCGCAGATAGACCTCGGTTTTGCCGCTGCCGGTCACGCCATGCAGCAGACAGGCGGAGAAACCGGCGGCCGGGTCGATGGCCTCGACGGCCACGCTTTGCTCCGCCGTCAAATCGGGACGCCGCCCCGCAGTCACCTTGCCGACCGCCCGACCATTGCGGCGGGTCGGCGGATCGAGCCGCTTCAGCCCGACCGGCAAAGCCTGCATCACCACTTCGCCGAAGGCGGCCTGATAGTAAGTGCTGGCAAACTCGCAGAGGCCGAAGAAATCGCGCGGCAGCGGCGGCAAGTCGCGCAGGATTTCACCGGCCGGCTTCAGCTGGTCGAGCGGCCAGTCGCTGTCGTCGACGACCGCGACGATCACCCCCAGCTTCTCGCCACGTCCGAACGGGACACGAACGCGCAGCCCGACATCGGCGACCGTCGCCGCCTCGGCCAGATAATCGAAGAGCCGATGCAACGGAAGATCAAGGGCGACGCGCAATACGGGCATAGATCAGCCGAAAGTTAGCGCTTTTTTCTCCGAAAGCCGGAAAAAACGCCGAAATAAACGAACGTTTTCACTTGTCCACAAAAGCTGTGGATAACATTGTGAATAGCGCTGGTAAAGTTATGCTAAGTGTCCGCCCCGTAAGGAATTCGTCACTTTGCCGAAATATTGGGCAACTGAAAAATTCGTTAATTTTCAATTGCTTACCAAAAACCGACCAAGTCAAGCCGTTTTCGGGAAAAATTTTGAGCGGGAGGCAAAACTCTGTGCATAAGTCAAGCTTTGCACCCCGCTTATAAGCCCTACTTACGCAACAAACGGCTGTGCGAATGCACGGCTTCAACCAGCGCGGTCACGCTTTCCGGCGGCGTGAATTGCGAAATGCCGTGACCGAGGTTGAAAACATGGCCGGTATTGGCCGGGCCAAAGCTGTCGAGCACCTTTTTGGCTTCGGCGGCGACGATTTCCGGCTGGGCGAACAGCACGTTGGGGTCGAGGTTGCCCTGCAAGGCCACCTTGTCGCCAACCCGACGACGCGCTTCGCCGATATCGATCGTCCAGTCCAGGCCGACCGCATCGCAGCCGATGGCCGCGATCTTCTCCAGCCACAGGCCGCCATTCTTGGTGAAGACGATGCTGGGAATGCGCTGGCCGTCCATTTCCTTCTTCAGTCCGGCGACGATGCGCTGCATGTATTGCAGTGAGAACTCCTGGTAGGCCGCGTTGGACAACGAGCCACCCCAGGTGTCGAAGATCATCACCGCCTGGGCGCCGCAGTCGATCTGGGCGTTCAGGTAGGAAATCACCGAGTCGGTGGTCACAGACAGGATACGGTGCAGCAGGTCCGGGCGGTTGTAGAGCATCGCCTTGATGTTGCGGAAATCGCTGGAGCCCTCGCCTTCGACCATGTAGCAGGCCAGCGTGTAGGGGCTGCCGGAGAAGCCGATCAGCGGCACTGAATTGTCCAGCGCCCGGCGGATTTCCGACACGGCGTCCATCACGTAGCCGAGATGCTCGTAGGGATCCGGCGCGGTCAGGTTGTTGATCGCCCATTCCTCGCGCAGCGGACGCTCGAATTTCGGCCCTTCGCCTTCGGCGAAGTAGAGGCCGAGGCCCATCGCATCCGGCACGGTCAGGATGTCCGAGAACAGGATGGCGGCGTCGAGGTCATAGCGCGCCAGCGGCTGCAGCGTGACTTCGCAGGCCATGGCCGGCGACTTGCACAGGTTCAGGAAATTGCCGGCCCGCTTGCGGGTTTCGCAGTACTCGGGCAAGTAGCGCCCGGCCTGACGCATCAGCCAGAGCGGGGTGTATTCGGTCGGCTCCTTCAGCAGGGCGCGCAGGAAGGTATCGTTCTTGGGTCGGCTCACGTCGGACTCCGCCAGAAAATCGGAAAGGCGGAATTATCCGCCTTTCTGCGGTTCAGGTCACTTACGCCAGAAGGCCGGAGTCAGCACGACAAGCAGCGTGAAGATTTCCAGACGGCCGAGCAGCATCGCGAAAATGCACACCCAGGTCTGGAAATCGCCGAGTACTTCGTAGGTGGTCGATGGCCCGACCACGCCAAGACCAGGCCCGGTATTGTTGACGCTGGCAACAATGGCGGTGAAGGCCGAGATGATGTCCAGACCGGTAAAGGCGAGAACCAGCGTCAGCGACACGATGCTGACCATGTACATGAAACCGAACGACAATACGGCGAAGAGAACGGGCTGCGGCGCCACCTGACCGCCGATCCGGATGTTGTAGACGGCATTGGGATGCATGGCGCGCAACAGTTCGCGGAAAACCTGCTTGTAGAGCAACAGGGCCCGCATCATCTTGATGCCGCCGCCGGTCGATCCGGCACTGGTCACGAAGCTCGACAGGAACAGCATCCAAAGCGACGCGAAAATCGGCCACTGGGCGTAATCGACGCTGGCATAGCCGGTCGTCGTGGCAATCGACACCAGATTGAACGCCACATGACGCATCGCCGTATCAAGATCGGGATAGATGCCGTCCTTCCAGATATAGACTGCGACAAAGAAGACGCTGACCAGCGTGATACCGATGAACCAACCGGCCTCGGGATCATTGAAATACGGACGTATCGAGCGTCCATGCACGGCCAGAAATAGCGTGCCGAAATTCATGCCGGCGATCAGCATGAAGACGATGGCGACGAATTCGATAGCCGGTGAATTGAAATAGCCGAAGCTGGCATCATGGGTCGAAAAACCGCCCAGCCCCATCGTCGAGAAGGTGTGGCAGACCGCATCGAACCAGGTCATGCCGGCCCAGCGGAAGGCCAGCATGCAAGCGACGGTAACCCCGAAATAAACCAGCCACAAACCCTTGGCCGTCTCGGCGATGCGCGGCGTCATCTTGGCGTCCTTCATCGGTCCCGGTGTCTCGGCCTTGAACATCTGGCGGCCGCCGATGCCGAGCAGCGGCAGGATGGCGATGGCCAGCACGATCAGGCCCATGCCGCCGACCCACACCAACTGGTGGCGCCACAGGTTGATCGACATCGGCAACTGGTCGATATTCGACAGCACGGTCGAACCGGTCGTCGTCAGCCCGGATACCGTCTCGAAATAGGCGTCGGTATGGCTGATGCCCAACTGGATCATCAACGGGATCGCGGCAAAGGCCGGTAGCACCGTCCACACCAGCACCACTATCAGGAAGCCGTCGCGGATGTTCAGCTCGCGCTTGCAGCGGCGGTAGCGATACCACAGGAAAGCGCCGCTCAGCATGGTCAGCGCGAAAGCCTCGTCATAGGCCGTCTGCGCGCCATCGTCGACGACATACGAAAGAACCAGAGGCGCCAGCATGGTCATGCCGAACAGCATGATGATCATGCCAAGGGCGCGATAAACGGGAGCAAAGCGTGTCACGGCCGACTCCTCAGAAGAAGTGGAAACCGACCTGGAACAGCTTTTCGACTTTCTTGACCAGTTTCTTGCTGGTACAGAAGACGATCACATGGTCATCCGGCCGGATCACGGTATCGTGATGGGCGATGACCACCTCGCCATGGCGGGTAATCGCCGTCCAGTCGTCGGTCTGCCCGACGACCACCGTCTTGTCGAAATTGCGGACCAGCGCCGCCACAGTCACCCCATGCGGCCAGTCGACCTCGCCGATTTTCCGCCCGACCACCTTCGAGGTCTTCTCGTCGCCATGCGCGATCAGCTCCAGCGCCTCGGCGGCGCCACGGCGCAGGGAATGGACCTCGGCCACATCACCCTGGCGGACATGGGCGAGCAAGGTGCCGATCGATACCTGGGCCGGCGAAATACCGATATCGATTGGCCCGCCCTCGATCATGTCGGCGTAGGCCCGCCGGTTGATCAGGGCGACCACCCGCTTGCAGCCCAGACGCTTGGCCAGGCTGCCGGCCATGATGTTGTCCTCGTCGTCGTTGGTCACTGCCAGGAACAGGTCCATCTCGGCAATGTTCTCACGCTCGAGTAGTTCCTCGTCGGTGGCGTCGCCGAGCAGGACCAGGGTGTTTTCAAACTCGTTGGCAATCACCTCGGCGCGATCCTTGCGGCCTTCGATCAGCTTGATTTCGTAGCGGCTTTCCAGCGACTTGGCCAGGCGCGAGCCAATATTTCCACCGCCGGCGATCATGATCCGCTCGACCGGCGTCATCATCCGCCGCAATTGGCGAAGCACCAGGCGGATATGCTCGGTCGCCGCCAGCAGGAAGACCTCGTCGCCAGCCTCGATGACCGTATCCCCTTCCGGAAAGACCGGCTGGTCGCGCCGGAAAATTGCGGCAATCCGGGCATCGGTATCCGGGGGCAGATGGTCGCGCATCTGATTGATCGGCTTGCCGACCAGCAAGCCGCCCTCATAGGCCCGCACCGCCACCAGGCTGACCCGGTTCTTGGCAAAGCTTAGCACCTGCAGGGCTTCGGGGAATTCGATCAGGCGCCGGATATAGTCGGTAATGACCTGTTCGGGGCAAAGCGCAAAATCGACGGCAAAATTCTCCGGCGAAAGCAGAGAGGCATCCTCGAGAAAATCCCGCGAACGCAGGCGGGCGATCCGGGTCGGCACGTTGAACACGCTGTGTGCCAGCTTGCAGGCGACCAGGTTGGTCTGGTCGCTCTGGGTCACGGCGATAATCATGTCGGCATCGGCGGCCCCGGCATCGCGCAGTACGCTGGGCGATGCGGCATTGCCAACCACCGTCCGCAGGTCGAGCTTGTCCTGGAGCTGCATCAGGCGCGGGCCGTCGTAGTCGATCACCGTGATGTCGTTTTCTTCCGAAACCAGACCTTCGGCCACGCTGGCACCGACCTGGCCGGCACCGAGAATGATCACTTTCATGCTTCCCCCTGAAGCCCGGCCGCTTATTCTTCGCCGCGTTTACCGAGCTTGACGTCCAGTTGCTTCAATTTGCGATAAAGGTGCGTGCGCTCCAGCCCGGAGCGCTCGGCCAGTCTGGTCATATTGCCACCTTCGAGGCGCAGATGATGCTCGAAGTACATTTTCTCGAAAGCATCGCGCGCCTCGCGCAGGGGCTGGTCGAACAAGGGCAGCAGCGAGACCGCCTCCGGCGAGTCGGCGGCTTCCTGCGGCCGAACCCGGGCCACGTCCTCGGCGCTGATCTCCTCGTCGAGCGAAGTCACGGCCAGATTGCGGACCAGGGCATAGAGATCGCTCCAGTTCGAATCCGGCTGATTCTTCCAGACCATCGTGCGCAGGGCGTTGAGGGCGGCGGTCGAGAATCGTCGGACCGGCACCTCGCCGCGTTCGACGAAATTGGTCAGCAGCAGGCTGGCGATCTCCGGCAATTCGTCGCCGTGCCCGGCCAGCGACGGCATGGCCACCCAGATTTCGTTGAGCCGGGCAAGCAGCTTGCTGTCCCAACCCGCTTCCCCCAATGACGACAGCGAGGCGACGGTGGCCGCAATCAACTGCAGGTTCAGTTTTTCCAGGCGGTCGACGGCAAAAGCGAGGTTCATCTGCTGCATCTTGCCGAACGCCGACAGGTCCGGCACGAAGAGAATGCCGCCGGTAACCTTTTCCAGCATTTCCTGGGTCAATGCGCTACTGATGCTGGACAAATCGAGCCAGGGCGCCCGCGGCGGCTGCAGCGTGCGGGCGCAGATTTCCGCCATGCCGCCGTTGGCGCCCTTGAGCAGCAGCGTCGGCGACTTGGCCGCGGCCTGTTCCAGGCGGCGCTTGAACTCCTTGACGAAGGCCGAACGGCTGAACGCTTCAAGGGTCAGCGGCGGCCGGGCCGGCGGCTTGTCGTGCTTTAGTGCCTTCTGCACCGTGCCGAGCAGCTTTTGCAGGGCGATCGGCTTTTCGAGGAAATCGAAGGCCCCGAAACGCGTCGCCTCGACCGCGGTATCGATGGTGCCGTGGCCGGACATCATGACCACCGGCATGTTGAGATGCCCCTCGGCGTGCCACTCCTTGAGCAGCGAGATGCCGTCGGTATCGGGCATCCAGATGTCGAGCAGGACGAGATCGGGACGCAGTTCGCCGCGAATCCGGCGGGCCGCCGCGGCATTTTCCGCCAGCCGCACGTCGTACCCCTCGTCGATCAGGATTTCCGACAACAACTCGCGAATGCCGACTTCGTCGTCAACGACCAGAATGATGGCCATGCTTGGCTTCCTCCTCCTTCACCAGGGGCAGGCGGATGTCGATCCGGGCACCGCCCTCGGGTGCATTGCTGATTTCGATGGTGCCCAGGTGTTCTTCGACAATTTTCTTGACGATGGGCAGGCCAAGGCCGGTACCGCGCGCCTTGGTGGTGACATAGGGTTCGAAGATGCGCGGCAGCAGCTCGACCGGGAAGCCGGGGCCGTTGTCGGCGATGGTCAGGCGGGCGACGCGGCCGATCTGCTCGGTCTGGATCAGAATCCGTCCCTGATCGCGGCCTTCGAGTGCATCTTCGGCGTTGCGCAGCAGGTTGTGGATGATCTGCCGCAACTGCGTGGCGTCGCCGAGGACGGCCGGCAGATCCTCGGCCAACCGGCTGTCGATGGCGGCCGAAGAGCTTTCGTACAGGCCGAGCACTTCGCCGATCAGCCCGTTGAGGTCGAGCGACGCCACTTCCGGGGCCGGCAGGCGGGCATAGTCGCGGAAATCGTCGACCATGCGCTTCATCGCCTGGACCTGGTTGATGATGGTCTGGGTGCCGCGGGCCAGCATGTCGGCATCGCCGTTGCTCAGTTTGTCGGCCAGCTTGAATTGCAAGCGCTCAGCGGATAGCTGGATCGGCGTCAACGGGTTCTTGATCTCGTGGGCCAGACGGCGCGCCACTTCGCCCCAGGCGGCACTGCGCTGGGCGGCGATCAGCCGCGTCACGTCATCGAAGACCACGACGTCGCCGCCGCCGCTCGCCTCGGGCAGACGTGAGCCGCGCAGCAGCAGGACCTGCGGCATGCCGTTCGGCCGCTCCAATTCCATTTGCCCCTGCCACTCGGCCTCTTCGGTCGCCGCAAACTGTTGGCGGATGAAGGTGCCGAGCGCCTGCTGGCGCGGCCATTCCTCGACCATGGCACCGACCAGCCCGGAAAAATCGTCGGCCAGGATGGTCAGGGCGCCTTCGTTGACGGTGCGCAACACGAAGTGCCGGTCGAAGACCAGCACGCCGGTGGACAAATTGGCCAGGATGGATTCCAGATAACCGCGGGCCGACTCCAGTTCGGCCCGGTGGCGCTCGGTTTCACGCCGGGCATCGTCGAGCTGGCGGGTCATCCGGTTGAAGGACTGGGTCAGCACGCCTAGTTCGTCGCCGCTATAGATCGCCTGGCGCGGCGAGAAGTCGCCCTGCGCCACGGCCTGCGTGCCTTCGGCCAGGATATAGAGAGGCGCCACCAGCCGGCGGGCCATCAGGTAAGCCAGCGCAAAGGCGCCGAACAGGGCAACCAGCACGGTCAGCGTCAGGGTCAGGGCGTAGATGCGGGTCAGCCCCTGGCGGGCCAGCTGGAGTTCCTGGTAGTCGCGATAGACGGCCTGCACGGCATCTGCATCGTGCGCCAGGCCGGGCGGCACCGACTGGGTCAATTGCAGGATGCGCGGCTCCTCGAACATGTCGCGGGCCGATACCGGGACCAGGACGCGCAGGTAGAGCTTGCCGCCCTCGCCCTCGACAGTGCCGACCGAGCGCGTGTTGCGGGCCTGCTTGAGCTGAGCCTGACTGGGCAGGTCGGGTAGCAGGCTGGCCAGTTCGCCAGTGGCGCTGGATAGGAGTTGGCCACCGACCGAGAACAGCGCCGCCGACTGCACACCCTTCTCCTCGCGCAGGCGCAGCAGGGCGGAACGTCGTGACGATTCCTGGATGTCGGAAAGCTCCGACGACATGCTGCGCCCCTTCTCGACCAGGTCGGCGAGCAGTGAATCAAGGGCCGAACGGCCCAGTTGCAGGCCGGATTCCAGCGCCTTTTCGACGCGGACATCGAACCAGCTTTCGATTGAGCGGGTGACGAACTGTACGGAGACGCCATAGACCAGCGCCCCGGGCAGCACGGCGATGACGCCGAACATCAGCATCAGGCGCAGCTTCAGGCGCGCCCCGAAGACCTGCGCCCGATAGTCTCGCCACAGCGTACGCAACTGCCAACCGACCAGGCCAACCATGGCCAGCGCCAGGATGACGTTGAGGCCGATCAGCAGGGGGTAGTTCTGCGAAAAGATGACCGTATCGGCGGCCGTGGTCATCAGCAGCAGGAACCACAGGATGCCCCCGATGGCTGCAGCGAAGGCGCCGCCGGCGGCGACGATGCGCTTCATTTGGCTTCCACCGGGGCGGGCGGCGTACTCGCCGATGCCGGTGCGGCATTCGGCGGCAGTGCCGGCAGGCTGGCCTGCCAGGCCCGCCAGTCGGAAGCCAGACTCCAGTCCTTGTTGCCGAGCGCGGTGATCTGGAAGGGCTTCGGCAACTGGGTGACATCGAGCCGCAGACGCAGCGCCGCCTCATAGGTATCGCCGGCCCGAAGGCCCTTTTCTCCGCGTTCGGCGACCACCCAGTTACGCAGGCGGGAAAGAACCTGCAGGGCGTCGGACAGACTGGCGAACGACTGATGCAGGCCGGAACCGACCGACAGCCGGTATTGCCGGGTCAGGGCGTTGTAGGAAAGGCGATAGGTCTGGCTGCGGCTGACCAGCTTTTCGTCCAGCCAGTACCAGCGCGCCTTGGTCAGCTCGAAATCAGCGACAAAATAGAGGACGACACCCTTGGCCACTGCTTCTTCAAGCCGGGGGTTGAGCTCGAACTTGAAGTCGGCCGCCAGCACGTAGCCATCGTCGCCGGCCTGCAACTGCGGATTGGCGACCTCGATCTCGGCCGCCCAGGCCAGCACCGGCACGACCATCAGCCCCAGCAGCCAGCGGCGAACGATGTCAATCACGCTTTTCGAGCAGGCAGTAGAAGAAGCCATCGTGTTCGGCAGTGGGTAGAAGCTGTTCCTCGTGACAACGGCGGGCCTGCGGCTGGCGTTCGAGAAAACGGTCGATCTGCCCGCCGTTCTCGGCCGGGAAAACCGAGCAGGTTGCATAAAGCAGTTTACCCCCGGGACGCAGCACCGGCCACAGGGCGTCGAGTATCCGCGCCTGGGTGGTGGCAAAGCTGGCGATGTCGGCTTCACGGCGCAGCCATTTGGCGTCCGGATTACGACGCACGACGCCGCTGGCCGTGCACGGCACATCGGCAAGCACCGCGTCAAAGGGGCGGCCGTCCCACCAGGAGGTCAGTTTGGCGCAATCGGCGGCTTCGATCCGGGCGCTCAGGCCGAGGCGGGTCAGGGTCTCCGCGATGCGCCGGCAACGGGCCGGTTTGAGATCGAGGGCCAGCAGATCGAGGTCGCTGCGCTCAAGCAGGTGGGCTGTCTTGCCGCCCGGTGCAGCGCAGGCGTCGAGAACATGACTGCCCGGTGCCGGCGCCAGCAGCGTCGCCGCCTTCTGCGCCCCCGGGTCCTGCACGGAGACGAGTCCATCGGCAAATCCGGGCAGCGCATCCACCGATACCGGACGCTCGAGCGCCAGCCCACATTCGCCGACCGGCGTGGCGACGATGCCCTCAGCGGCAAGCAGCACCTGGTATTCGTCGCGCGAAATCCGCCGGCTGTTGACCCGCAGGCCCATCGGCGGCGGCGCATTGCCGGCAGCGACGATGGCGGGCCAGTCGTTGGGATAGGCGGCCTGCAGTTGGGCCAGCCACCAGTCCGGGTGCATCGCCGCAGCGCCGGCATCGGCTGCGAAGGCCGCCGTCAGGGCCGACTGCTGGCGCAGGAAGTTGCGCAGCACGCCGTTGACCAGGCCGCGGAAGTTGCCGCCAGCGATTTCCCCGGCCGCCGAAACGGCTTGATCGACCACGGTGTGCACCGCATCTGGTCGGGTTTCCAGACGATACAGCGCAACCAGCAGCAGGGCGCGGACTTCGTCGACGTAGAGCGGCTTTTCGAGCAGGCGGGCGAGATAGAAATCGGCCCGCCCATAGGCGCGCAGACTGCCGTAGACCAGATCCTGGACGGCCGGCCGAGCGGTCAGATCGACACGGGTGAGCAGGCCGTCGGCCAGGCTCTGCCCGGCAAGCACGGCGGTATCGATAAGGGCCGCTTCGAGCAGGGCATAAGCGAGCGAGTTATGGGGCAGTCGGGACATAGTCGGTGATTATCGCACGCGGCATAATGGCCCCATGCATCGATTCCTGTTTGCCCTGCTTTTCTTTTTGCCGGCGCCCCCGGCCCTCGCCTGGAATGCCGCCGGTCACCGCCTGGTCGCGGTGATCGCCTGGCAACAGTTGTCGCCGGCCAGCCGGGATGCGATCACGGCGGCGCTGGCCGGACACCCGGACCACCCCCGCTGGGCAGAACGAGCCCGATCGACCGACGGCATCGACATTTTTGCCGAAGCCGCGACCTGGCCCGACGATATCCGCAACGATCCGCGCTTCTACGACGAGGAACGCGAACCTCCCAACCCGCCGCTACCCGGCCTGCCGGATACCGCCCGCCACAAGCGCTGGCACTACGTCGATCTCGATACCGACGGCCAGGTTCGCGACGGCGAACTCGACCGCCAGATCGTCCAGCTGACCAAAATGCTACGGTCAGGCCGAAAAAACGCCCAAATTTCAAATGCCCTGCCCTGGCTGATTCACTTGGTCGCCGATCTCCACCAGCCGCTGCACGTCGGGCGGCATGGCGACGAGGGCGGCAACCAGTTCCCCATCGAAAACCCGTCCAACCCGCGCCTGCCCTTCACCAACCTGCACACCTACTGGGACGACCTGCCCGGCCCGCCCTGGCTGCGCGGCAAGCGTCTGGAAAAGAACGCGGCGCGCCTGATCGAGGATTTTCCGGCGCCGACACAAGGCGACGTCCGGCAATGGCGCGACGAAAGCCACCGCCTGCTCGACGAGGTCTACCCGAGCGCCAACGGCAGCCTGCTGCCCATTGTCGACGAGGATTTTCGACGCCACAGCCGGGATATCGCCAACCGCCGCCTGGTGGATGCCGGCTACCGGCTTGGCCGGCTGCTGGAAAGCATCTTCAACCAGCGCGTTTCACGTGAAACGCCCTAGAATTCAGCCATGAACGGACTGCACCTGATCGCCGACCTCCACGCCTGCCGCTGCGTCCCGGCCCTGCTGCTCGATACTTCCGCACTGGAAGCGTATTGCGTCGGCGCCTGCCAGCGCCACGGACTAACCGTCGTCGGCCGTCTGTTCCATGCCTTCCGCGACGCGGCCGGCCTGCCGGCCGGTGTCACCGGCACCGTCGTCCTCGCCGAATCGCACCTGGCCATTCACACCTGGCCGGAAGTCGGCGGCGTCACGCTCGATGTATATGTCTGCAACTTCAGCGACGACAACAGCTCCAAGGCCAGGGCACTGTTTGCTGAAGTGATCGAGCATTTCGACCCGGCTAGCCGGCAGTGCACGAGCGTCGAACGGGGTCGGCTGGCCCCGGCCAGGTAGCAGCCGGTTGCTACCCGCCCCCCGGCGATTCCTCCGACAATGATCCTGCACTCGGCAAGCCTGCCGAAGGCATGACAAAACCAAGGAGACAAACATGGCTGCCCGCAAAATCCTGATGCTAACCGGTGACTACACCGAAGATTACGAAACCATGGTGCCCTTCCAGGCCCTGCTGATGGTCGGCCACACCGTCCATGCCGCCTGTCCCGGCAAGCAGGCTGGCGACTTCGTCCGCACCGCCATCCACGACTTCGAGGGCGACCAGACCTACAGCGAAAAACCCGGCCACAACTTCACGCTGAACGCCACCTTCGCCGACCTCCGCGCCGAGGACTACGACGCCCTGGTCATTCCCGGCGGCCGCGCCCCGGAATACCTGCGCCTGAATCCCGACGTTCTGGCCATGGTGCGCCATTTCGCCGATGCCAAAAAACCCATTGCCGCGATCTGCCACGGCGCCCAGCTGCTAGCCGCCGCGGGTGTCCTCAACGGCCGTTCATGCAGCGCCTACCCGGCCTGCGGCCCGGAAGTGCGCTCGGCCGGCGGGCAATACGCCGACATCCCGGTCGATCAGGCCCACGTGGACGGCAATCTGGTTACCGCCCCGGCCTGGCCGGCCCACCCGGCGTGGCTGGCGGCCTTCCTTCCGCTGCTCGGCACCCGGATCACCCTCTGATTGAACACTCCGGGCAAGGCCTGGGCCTTGCCCGTTCCATCCAGGAGGCTGCATGTGTGAAATCTACGTCAAGGCCGACCCGATGCTCTACGAATCGCGGTCGCGGTCGCTGCGCATTCACGGCTTCGTGACCAAAATCCGGCTGGAAAACCTGTTCTGGGACATCCTGGCCGAACTGGCCGGCAACGAAGGAATGACGACCAACCAGCTGATCGCCAAGCTCTACGACGAAATCGAGCAATATCGCGGCGAAGTCGAAAACTTCGCCTCCTTCCTGCGCGTCACCTGCCTGCGCTACCTGACGCTGCGCCACCAGAAGCCGGGCGAAAAGCCCAGCCTGGCGGTGGTCGGCACGCTACCGTCCAACCTCCACCAGCTGCCGCGCGCCAGCGCAGCCTGAGGCAATCAGGCCGGCAAATCGAAGCGGTCACCGACTTTCAGTGGGTGGCCCGCCAGGAATTGCTGGACCGGCAGCCGCTTGCCGCCGGCTTTCTGCAATTCGCCGATGGCCAGCGCCCCCTGGCCGCAGGCAACGACCAGAATGCTACGGTCGATGGCCAAAATCGTCCCAATTTCACCTTCGGCGTCAACCGGCCGGGCCTGCCAGATCTTGACCGTCTGGCCACCGAACAGCGCCTGCGCACCGGGAAACGGGTTGAAGGCGCGGATGTGACGATCCAGCTCGGCGGCGCTCTTTGACCAGTCGATCAGCGCCTCGGCCTTTTCGATCTTGTGGGCGTAAGTGACGCCCTCGGCCGGTTGCGGCTCGGCCGGCAAAGGCAGCTTGCCCAAGGCCTCGACGACCAGCGTTGCCCCCAGCGCGGCCAGGCGGTCGTGCAGCGTCGCCGTCGTATCGGTGGCTTCGATCGGGAACGCCCCGCGCAACAGCACCGGGCCGGTATCCAGCCCGGCTTCCATCTGCATGATGCAGACACCGGTCTCAGCATCACCAGCGAGCAAGGCACGCTGGATCGGCGCCGCGCCGCGCCAGCGCGGCAGCAGCGAACCATGGATGTTGATGCAGCCATAGCGCGGCATGTCGAGGACGGCCCGGGGCAGAATCAGCCCATAGGCGGCGACCACCATGACCTCGGCGCCGACGGCGGCGATTTTCGCCTGCGCTTCGGCATCCTTCAGCGTCAAAGGCTGGAAGACCTCGATGCCGTGCTCAAGCGCCACTTTCTTGACGGCCGACGGCTGCAAGACCATGCCGCGCCCGGCCGGACGATCCGGCTGGGTCAGCACCAGGGCAACTTCGTGACCGGCTGCGATAATGGCCTGCAGTGCCGTCGCGGCGAATTCCGGCGTCCCGGCGAAGATCAGCTTCATGCCGTGACGCGCGCCTGTTTGGCCAGCTTGTTCTTGATCCGCAGCTGCTTCAGTTGCGACAGGTGGTCGACGAACACCGTGCCATTCAGATGATCGATCTCGTGCTGGATGCAGACGGCGAGCAGACCTTCCGCGTCCAGCGTCCGCCGCGAACCGTCGAGATCCAGATAAGTGATGGTCACCCGCTCGGCGCGCTCGACCTTGTCGTAGATGCCGGGCACCGACAGGCAGCCCTCCTCGCCGACCTGCGCCCCCTCGCAGCGACTCAGCTCCGGGTTGATGAAAACGCGCAGTTCGTTCTTCTCCTCGGAGACATCGATCACGACGATGCGTTTGTGTACATCCACCTGGGTTGCCGCCAAGCCTATCCCGGGTGCCTCGTACATGGTTTCGGCCATGTCGGCGGCCAGTTTTCGAATGCTTTCGTCAACCTCCGCAACGGGTTGGGCGACCTTTTTCAGGCGCGGATCGGGAAAACGCAAAATGGGTAGAAGGGCCATATCAAAACCGGAATAAAAGCTTGCTCGCTCAGGTTATTACGTGCAGAATCTAAAGCAATTCCAAGGTATGGAACGCAAATTGATCGCTGCAATGAGACCGCGACGACGATATTGCGTTCCACCGGCACGTGAGGTTACGACTATGGTTCGCATTATATCCGCGCTCATCCTGGCCGTGACGGCCGCCTGCGCATCGGCCGCCGAGCCGCTCAAGCTCGTCGACAACCCGCCGGACCGCCACATCGTCGTCAAGGGCGACACCCTGTGGGGTATCTCCGGCAAGTTCCTCAAGCAGCCCTGGCGCTGGCCGGAAATCTGGCAGATGAACAAGGAACAGATCAAGAACCCGCACTGGATCTACCCGGGCGACATCATCCTGCTCGACATGTCGAGCGGCTCGCCGCGCCTGAAGATGGCCAAGCGGGTCGGTCAGGATGGCAAGGCCCAGCCGACCGTCTACAGCACCCCGGTTCAGCAAGTCATTCCGAGCATTCCGCCTAGCGCCATCGAACCTTTCATTTCGCAGCCGCTGATCGTCGAAACCGCCGAGCAGGACAGCCCGGTCAAGATTGTCGCCACCGAGGAAGACCGCATGATGGTCGGCAGTGCCGACTCGTTCTACGCCACCGGGATTCCCGACGCCAGCGTCGATAAATGGCACATCTTCCGCAAGGGCAAGGGGCTGAAGGATCCGGATACCGGCGAGATCATCGCCTACGAAGCCTTTTTCCTCGGCAATGCACGCCTGGTCAAACCGGGCGAACCAGCCAATCTGCGCGTCACGCTGGCCAAGGAAGAAATCGGCATTGGCGACCGCCTGCTCCCCGCACCGCCGGCCGAAATCATCTCCTATGTGCCCCACCGCCCTGACGAAGCCGTATCCGCCAAGGTCATGGAGATCTACGGCGGGGTCAACGAAGGCGGTCCGTCTTCCGTCGTCGCCCTGAATCGTGGCAAGAATGACGGTCTGGAAATCGGCCATGTCGTCGCCCTCCACCGCAATCGCGTGTCGGCCAGCGTCGACTCCGACGGCCGGCGTACCCTGACCGCAGTGCCGGCCGAACGCTACGGCCTGGCCTTCGTCTTCCGCGTTTTCAACCGCGTGGCCTACGCCCTGGTCGTCGATTCATCAAAGTCGGTCATCGTCGGAGATTCGGCCACCAACCCGTGATCAAAAATCTTGAAGGGCTGGCCGCCTGGCTGCGGCTGACCCTGATCCCCGGCATCGGCGGCGAGACACAGCGAAAGCTTCTCGCCGCTTTCGGTTTACCCGAGGCCATCTTTGCCGCCGGCCGCCTGGCCACCCGTGCGGTCGCTGGCGACCGTGCCGATCTGCTGTTCGATGTTTATCCTTCCGACGCTATCGAGCTCAGCCTGGACTGGGCAAGCCAGCCCGGGCAGCACATCATCACCCTGGCGGATGACGATTACCCGAAGGCCCTGCTCGAAATCGCCGATCCACCCAGCCTGCTTTACGTGCGCGGCAACCCTGCCCTGCTCCAAAAGCGGAGCTTGGCGATGGTCGGCAGCCGCAATGCGACACCCCAAGGCGTGCAAACCGCCGAGAGCTTTGCCCGGTCGCTGGCCGGCAAAGGGCTCTGCATCGTCAGCGGCCTCGCCCTGGGCATCGATGCGGCAGCCCATCGCGGCGCCTTGGCAGCTGGTGGCGAAACGATCGCCGTAATCGGCACCGGCGCCGACCGGATTTACCCCGCCCGCAACAAGGAACTGGCGCTGGCCATCGCCGAACGCGGCGCCATCGTTTCCGAGTTTCCGCTGGGCACCCCGTCCATCGCTTCGAATTTTCCCCGACGCAACCGTATCATTTCCGGACTGGCGCGCGGTGTTCTGGTCGTCGAAGCCGCACCGGAAAGCGGCTCGCTGATCACCGCCCGCCTGGCCGCCGAGCAGGGCCGCGAAGTATTCGCCATCCCCGGCTCGATTCATTCGCCGGTCGCCCGCGGCTGCCACAAACTGATCAAGCAGGGTGCCAAACTAGTCGAAACGGCAGCCGACATCCTGGAGGAACTTGGCAATTTCACCGCAGCACCCGGCCCCGAAGTTACCCCGCCAGAAACCGACGATCACCCGATTCTAGCCGCCCTCGGCCACGATCCCTGCGGTCTAGACGACCTGGCCGAACGCACCGGCCTGGGCGCCGACAAATTATTGCCGGAACTACTGATGCTTGAACTTGCCGGGCGCATAGCAACCCTGCCCGGCAACCGCTACCAGCAACTGAACTAGGCTCACTCCATATATAGACGGCTTGCCAAGCCGCGCGCCGGGCACTTATCATGCCCCGGCACCCCACAGGCCAAACCATGTCAAAAAAGCTGATCATTGCCGAAAAACCTTCAGTCGCCGCCGATATCGCACGGGCGCTGGGTGGTTTCACCAAACACGACGACTACTTCGAAAGCGAAGACCTCGTGCTCTCCTCGGCCGTCGGTCACCTGCTCGAACTGGCCTGCCCGGAAGAATTCGAAGTCAAGCGCGGCAAATGGTCGTTCGCTCACCTGCCGGTCATTCCGCCGCACTTCGCGCTGAAGCCGATCGAGAAAACTGAATCGCGCCTCAAGGTGCTCAACAAGCTGATCAAGCGCAAGGACGTCAGCGGCCTGATCAATGCCTGCGACGCGGGGCGCGAAGGCGAATTGATCTTCAATTACATCGCCCAGAACGCCAAGTCCGGCAAGCCGGTGCAGCGCCTGTGGCTGCAGTCGATGACCCAGGGCGCCATCCGCGACGGTTTCGCCCGCCTGCGCCCCGGCAACGACATGCAGGGTCTTGGCGACGCCGCAGTCTGCCGCTCCGAATCCGACTGGCTGGTCGGCATTAACGGCACGCGAGCGATGACTGCCTTCAACTCGAAGACCGGCGGCTTCCACCTGACCACCGTCGGCCGCGTCCAGACGCCGACGCTGGCCATCGTCGTCGAGCGCGAAAAGAAGATCCGCGAATTCAAGCCGCGCGATTACTGGGAAGTCGAAGCCGAATTCAGCGCCAAGGCCGGCAGCTACAAGGGCAAGTGGTTCGATGAGGGCTTCAAGGGCAAGAACGACGACGAGCACGCCCGCGCCGACCGCCTGTGGGAAGTTGCCCGCGCCGAAGCGATCCGCGCCGCGACACTGGGCCAACCCGGCGAAGTCACCGAAGAAGCCAAGCCGGAAACCCGCCTTTCGCCAGCCCTGTTCGATTTGACAACACTGCAGCGCGAAGCGAATGCTCGCTTCGGTTTCTCGGCCAAGACCACGCTGTCGCTGGCCCAGGCCCTCTACGAAAAGCACAAGGTCCTGACCTACCCGCGAACCGACTCGCGCTGCCTGCCGGAAGATTACCTGCCGACGGTCAAGGAAACGCTGGCCGTGTTAACCGGCCAGGGCGCCGGCAAGGGCCACGACGAAGTGCTGTTGGCGCGCTACTCGCCATTCGCCCACCAGATCCTGGCCCGCAACTGGGTGCTGCCCAATAAACGCATCTTCAACAACGCCAAGATCAGCGACCACTTCGCGATCATCCCGACGCCGCAGGCCCCGAAGAGCTTGAACGAGCTGGAACAGAAACTGTACGACTTCGTCGTCCGCCGTTTCCTGTCCGTCTTCTTCCCGGCCGCCGAATACCAGGTAACCACCCGGATTACCCGCGTCGCCAGCCATCCCTTCAAGACGGAAGGCAAGATTCTGGTCAATCCGGGCTGGCTGGCCGTCTATGGAAAAGAAGGCCAGGATGGCGACGAAGGCAATCTGGTGGCGGTCGACGCCAAGGAAAAGGTCAAGACCGACGAAGTCACCGTCAAGGCCAACGCCACCAAGCCGCCGCCACGCTACTCGGAAGCCACCCTGCTCTCGGCCATGGAAGGCGCCGGCAAGATGGTCGACGACGAGGAACTCAAGGCGGCGATGGCCGGCCGCGGCCTCGGCACCCCGGCCACCCGTGCCCAGATCATCGAAAACCTGATCGGCGAACAGTACATGCATCGCGAAGGCCGCGAGCTGATCCCGACCGCCAAGGCTTTCACGCTGATGACGCTGCTCAATGGCCTCGGCATCAACGAACTGACCCAGCCGGAACTGACCGGCGACTGGGAATGGAAGCTCGGCCGCATCGAGAAGGGCGAATTCACGCGTGAGGAATTCATGCGCGAAATTGCCGAAATGACCCGCCACATGGTCGAACGCGCCAAGCAGTACGAGGCCGACACCATTCCCGGCGATTTCGGCGTGCTGGCTGCGCCCTGCCCGAAATGCGGCGGCCAGATCCGCGAGACCTACAAGAAGTTCCAGTGCGGCGGTTGCGACTACGCGCTGTGGAAGATCGTCGCCGGTCGCCAGTACGAACCGGCCGAAATCGAGACCCTGCTGACCGAAAGGCAGGTCGGCCCGCTGACCGGCTTCCGCAACAAGATGGGGCGCACGTTTGCCGCCGCGATCAAACTCAACGATGAACTGCAGCCCGAATTCGATTTTGGCCAGGACAAGGCCGAAGCCGCCGATGCCGAACCCGTCGATTTCTCCGATCAAACCAGCCTGGGCAAGTGCCCGAAGTGCGCCGCGGGTGTCTTCGAGCACGGTACCTCCTACGTCTGCGAAAAATCGGTCGGCCCAGCCAAGACCTGCGATTTCCGCTCCGGCAAGATCATCCTGCAACAGCCGATCGATGCCGAACAGATGAAGAAGTTGCTGGCCGACGGCAAGACGGACCTGCTCAAGGAATTCGTCTCCAACCGCACGCGGCGCAAGTTCTCGGCCTATCTGGTTGCCCAGAACGGCAAGGTCGGATTCGAATTCGAGAAAAAAGTGGCCAAGCCCAAGGCTCCGGCCAAGAAAAAAGCCGAAGCCGAAAAATAATCCAGCCGCTGGAGAAGTGACCCGAAGCCCCCGGATCAATACCGGGGGCTTTTCTTTGCCTCCTCCAGTCCGATTGCTGCATTGCGCAAAAAAGCTGTCCGGCCATGGAACTTTCACCGGAAGCGCTGTCTACCTCGTCTCAAAATTTTCAACCTACCTTCATTGAGATAACGATGGACGAACTTTCCTACTTGGGCATGGGCTTTGCAGTGGTTATTTTTACCTTGGCTTGCGTATTGGCAGCCAAACTGTCGTCCAGGACGGCCTACCACTAAACAAAAAGCCGGGGTTTCCCGGCTTTTTGTTTAGTGGCTAGCGTTCCACGTGAAACCTTAGCGCGTCGCCGTCGCTCCCGGCAACTGACAGGACAGCAGCGCGGCGCGCACGGCGTCGATCGCCTGCGGACGCGGGAAGGTGACCCGCCAGACCAAGCCGACGGTGCGCTTGGGCTGGACGCCGGCGAAGGGCAGCACCTTGACCAGCGGCTCCTTGGTCGTCAGCGGATCGGCCGCCGTGCTCGGCATCACGGCCACGCCTGCGCCGCTGGCCACCATGTAGCGGATGGTTTCCAGCGAACTGCCTTCGAGAGAATGCTCCAGCGCATCCGGTGCGTTGAGGCGGGGGCAGGATTCGAGCACCTGATCGCGGAAGCAGTTACCCTGGCCAAGCAACAGCAGGTTCTGACCATCCAGCTCGTCACCATTGACCTCGCCGCGAGCCGCCCACGGGTGGCTGGCCGGCACCACGATGCGGAACGGCTCATCATAGACCGGCTGGGCGACCAGCCCCGGTTCGGCGAAGGGCAAGGCGATCACGATGACGTCGAGTTCGCCGGCCTTGAGCGCCGGAATCAGGTTGCCGGTGAAATCCTCCTTGAGGAACAGCGGCATTTTCGGCGCCTCGCGATTCAGCGCCGGGATCAGTTGCGGCAGCAGGTAGGGCGCGATGGTGTAGATGATGCCGACGCGCAGCTGGCCGGTCATCGGGTCGCCGGTCGCCTCGGCGATTTCCTCCAGTTTGACCGCCTCGGCCAACACCCGCCGGGCCTGCTCGACCAGCCGCTCGCCGAGCGGCGTGATGCGGACATCACTGGTGCCGCGTTCAAACAGCGGCGCACCGATCTGGCTTTCAACCTTCTTCAGCGCCACCGACAGCGTCGGCTGGCTAACGTGGCAAGCCTCGGCCGCCTTGCCGAAATGCCGTTCGCGGGCCAGGGCCACGATGTAACGCATTTCGGTCAGGGTCATTTCGGATAGCCCAGTTTCTGCAAGTCAGCCGCAGTCAGCCAGCGCCATTCACCCGGCTTCAGGTCGGGCGGCAGGGTCAGTTCGCCAACCGCCTCGCGATGCAGCGCCTCGACGCGGTTGCCGACAGCCGCCACCATGCGTTTGACCTGATGGTATTTGCCCTCGGTCAGCGTCAGGCGGAGCAGGTTTTCACCGACGATTTCGGCGCCGGCCGCAGCAATCGGCTCCGGCTCGTCGGCGAGCAGTACGCCGGAGAGCAGCTGGTCGACCTGGGCCTGGTCCAGCGGGTGCTTGGTGGTCGCCAGGTAGACCTTGGGCACCTTGCGCTTGGCCGAGGACAGCACGTGGTTCAACTGGCCGTCGTCGGTGATCAGCAACAGGCCGGTGGTGTCCTCGTCGAGCCGGCCGATCGGCTGCACGTCGCGCTCGCGCAGCGGCGCCGGCAACAGTTCGAGCACACCGGCGTGATGCTTGGGCTTGCGCGAGCACTCGTAGCCGGCCGGCTTGTTGAGCATCAGGGTAGCGAATTCGGCGTAGGGCCAGTCGACGCCATCGACGGTGAAGACGAGGCCGGCGGTGTCGATTTCGGCAAATGGGTCGTCACAAACGGTGCCGTTGACTGCGACGCGTTCGTTGCGGATCATCGAACGGCAGCCCTTGCGGGTGCCGAATCCGTGGTGTTGCAGGAGGCGTTCTAGTTGCATGGACGGGATGTTAACATTCGCCCCATGAATTTCGAACATCTTATCCAGATCAACGACCCGGAAAACCCGCTGGTCGAGTCTATGACCCGCGACCAACTATGGCAGGGCCTGCTCTATCGCGTCGAAGATCCCCTGCCCTTCCTGCCCGGGCTGGAAGCCTGCACCATCCTTGAACGCTCTGCCGACACCGTGCTCCGCGCCCTCGATTTCGGCCCGGCCACGATTCACGACCGGGTGACGCTGGCCGACCACCACTGGGTACGCTTCGACATCCAGCCTTCGGAAAGCCACCCCGGCGGCAGCCTGACCATCACCATCGAGGAACCGGAACCCACCTTCTTGTTCCTGCGCTTCGCCTACCGGACGACGCTGGCCAGCAATCCGAATTCCGAGGAGCGGGCCTACATCGAATACGTCAAGTCGGCCTACCACCAGTCCGATGTCGACTGCGTACGGCTGATCCGGACGCTGGCCGCTGGCGGCTTGATCCAGTAAAAAAGCCGAAGGGCTGGCCTTCGGCTTTTTTATGTCCGGCCGGCCGAATGCTACGGTCAGCCGGAAAAAAGGGCATGAATCGAAATTACTCGACGCCCTGCGAAGCCAGGTAATCCTCGTAGCCGCCGAGATAGTCGACGATCTTGCCGTCGCCCTTGACCTCGAACACGCGGGTGGCCAGCGAGGAGACGAATTCGCGGTCGTGCGAGACGAAGACCAGGGTGCCGGGGAATTTTTCCAGGCCGCTGTTCAGCGCTTCGATCGATTCCATGTCGAGGTGGTTGGTCGGTTCGTCCATGACCAGCACGTTGTGCTTGGACAGCATCAGCTTGCCGAACAGCATGCGCCCCTGCTCGCCGCCGGAGATGACATTGACCGGCTTCTTGACCTCGTCGCCGGAGAACAGCAGGCGACCGAGCGTGCCGCGGATCAGGGTTTCCAGGTCGCCGCCGTCCTCGATGGTGGCGCGGGCGTAGCCGGCGACCCATTCGGTCAGGCTCTGGGTGCCGGCGAACTCGGCACTGTGGTCCTGGGCGTAGTAGCCGGGGTATGCCTTCTCGGCCCACTTGATGCTACCGAACTGCGGCTGCACCTCGCCCATCAGCAGCTTCAGGAAGGTCGTCTTGCCGACGCCGTTTTCACCGATCACGGCGATCTTCTCGCCGGCGTTGATGGTCACGGTCAGGTTGTTGAAGATCTTCCGGTCCGAACCCTCGTAGGCGAAGCTGAGGTTCTCGATTTCAACCGCCTGGCGGTGCAGCTTGGCCTTCTCGTCGTAGTCGAAGCGGATCCACGGATACTGGCGCGACGACGGCTTGACGTCTTCCGGCTTCAGCTTGTCGATCAGCTTCATCCGGGAAGTCGCCTGCTTGGCCTTGGAGGCGTTGGCCGAGAAGCGGCGGACGAAGGTCTGCAGTTCGGCGATGCGTTCCTTGGCCTTGGCGTTGGCATTCTGCTGACGCTCGCGGGCGGCCTGGGCGGCTTCCATGAAGTCGTCGTAGTTGCCGGCGTAGGTGGTGATCTTGCCGTAGTCGAGGTCGGCCATGTGGGTGCAGACCTGGTTCAGGAAGTGACGGTCGTGCGAGATGATGATCATCGTCGAGTCACGGTTGTTGAGCACGTCTTCCAGCCAGCGGATGGTGTTGATGTCGAGGTTGTTGGTCGGTTCGTCGAGGAGCAGGATGTCCGGGTTGGCAAACAGCGCCTGGCAGAGCAGCACGCGCAGCTTCCAGCCGGGCGCGACCTGGCTCATCGGGCCGTTGTGCTGTTCGGTCGGGATGCCGACGCCGAGCAGCAGCTCGCCGGCCCGCGATTCAGCGGTGTAGCCGTCGTATTCGGCAAACTGGTGCTCGAGGTCGGCGGCCTTCATGTAATCGTCTTCGGTCGCTTCCGGATTGGCGTAGATGGCGTCGCGCTCGCTCATGCAGGCCCACATTTCCTCGTGGCCCATCAGCACGACGTCGAGCACGCGCATGTCTTCGTAGGCAAACTGGTCCTGCTTCAGGTAGGCCATGCGCTCGTGCTTGTCCTTGGAGACATTGCCGGCCGACGGCTCCAGCGCGCCGCAGAGGATCTTCATGAAGGTCGATTTGCCCGCCCCGTTGGCGCCGATCAGGCCGTAGCGGTAGCCTTCGCCGAATTTGACATTGACGTTTTCGAACAGGGGTTTGACCCCGAACTGCATGGTGATGTTGGCGGCGACGAGCACTGGAAATCCGATCTCAGAAAAGCTGAAAGACAAGGGGCCGAATTCTACCTTTTTTCAAGTACTTGCGGCTATGGCACTGGACAAATCTGATATTTGTGTCATTATTAACAAAATTGGAGAACGAGTATGGAACCGACTTTCCGCGTCGCCGTTGTCGAGGACAATCCGCCCCAACGGATGATCGTGACCCGCCTGCTTGAGAAGGAATACGTCATCGACGCCTTCGCCAGCGGCAGCGAATTTTTGGCCAGCGAGCTCAAATTCGACGCGGTTCTGCTCGATATCGAGATGCCGGAGTTGAACGGCTACGACACCTGCCGCCGCTTCCGGGAACAAATACGTGGCGCCGAGACACCGGTCATTTTCGTTTCTGCCCACGACACCCCGCCGGAACGCGTCGCGGCCTACGAGGCCGGCGGCGACGACTTCGTCACCAAGCCAATCGCCGCCCACGAACTGAACCACAAGCTGCGCTCGGCCATCGAGCATCGCGAACGCGTCCGGGCACTGACCAGCGAAACATCGGCTGCCCAGCAGGTGGCTTTTACCGCGATGATCAGCATGGGTGACCTGGGCGTCGTCATCGAATTCCTGCGTAAATCGGCGCTGGCCACCAGTTACTCGGCCATCGCCGCCCGGTTGATCGCCGCCATGAAAGCCTGGGGCCTGCAGGGTGCGGTCCAGGTCCGCGGCCGGCACGAGCAGGTGAGTCTGACTGCCGATGGTCCGATGTCGGCCATGCAGGCCGCCGTCCTAGAGAAGCTGCGTGACATCGGGCGGATTTTTGAAATGGGCTCGCGGGCGGTCATCAATTTCGAGCATGTGTCGCTGCTTGTCGAAAACCTGCCGGTGGACGAGCCGGACAAGGTCGGGCGCTTGCGCGACCACCTCGCGGTGCTGGCCGAAAGCGCCGACATGCGCACCGCCGGGCTCGACGCCACCAACGAACGCGCCCAGCAAAAACTGGCCGTCGAAGCCACGCTGGCCGAACTGCAAAATGCCATGCAGTACATCAACGCAAGAACCAGCGGCGGGCAGCGCAGGAGCCAGACCAACCTGCTCGAATCGATCGAGCAACTGGGCCGTACGCTTTCCACCCTCGGACTGACCGAAACCCAGACCGGCTATCTCGATGATCTGGTCCGTCACACCGAGGAGGAAGCCCAGGGTTATTTCGACGCTGTCGCCCAGAGCGACAGCGAATTCACCGAAGTCCTGAACCGCTTGCAGCGCCTGGCGGCCGCCGACTATCGACTGTAGGGCGCCACGCCGGGAACCTGGGTGTAAGATGCAGCCACAAAAAAGACACCCGGATTGAGATACAGCCCATGGTTCCCCACCTCACCACCGCCCTGACCGGGCCCCTGCTCGAACTGGAACGCCGTTTCCTGGCGGCCAGTCCGCAGATCGAACACTGGCTGCGCGGCCAGTGGCTGGAACACACGCCGCCGTTTTACTCGTCGGTCGACCTGCGCAATTCCGGCTTCAAGCTGGCGCCGGTCGATACCAACCTGTTCCCCGGCGGCTTCAACAACTTGAACCCGGCCTTTCTGCCGCTCTGCGTGCAGGCAGCGATGAGCGCCATCGAGAAATTCTGCCCGGACGCGCGCAGCCTGCTGCTGATCCCCGAGAACCACACGCGCAACCAGTTCTACCTGCAGAACGTCGCGCAGATCGCCGCCATCCTCAAGCAGACCGGCCTGACCGTGCGCATCGGCACGCTGCTGCCGGAAATCGACAAGCCGACGACGATCGAGCTGCCCAACGGCGCCAGCCTGCTGCTCGAACCGCTGGTCCGCACGCCTTACCGGCTCGGCCTGGACGGCTTCGATCCCTGCGCCATCCTGCTCAACAACGACCTCTCGGCCGGCATCCCGGACATCCTCCAGGGCCTCAACGAACAGGTCGTGCTGCCGCCGGTCCATGCCGGCTGGGCGGTGCGCCGCAAGTCCAACCATTTCGCCGCCTACGACCAGGTCGCCAACGACTTCGCCAAGGCCATCGGCATCGACCCGTGGCGCATCAACCCGGCCTTCTCGGTCTGCCGCAGCGTCAATTTCCATGAGCGCCAGGGCGAGGAATGCCTGGCCGCCAACGTCGCCGCAGTGCTCGACATCGTCAAGGAAAAGTACCGCGAGTACGACATCGACGAGACGCCTTACGTGGTCGTCAAGGCCGACGCCGGCACCTACGGCATGGGCGTGATGACGGTGCGCGACGCCGACGAGGTGATCGCGCTGAACCGCAAGCAGCGCAACAAGATGAGCGTGATCAAGGAAGGCCTGGAAGTCTCCGAGGTGCTGATCCAGGAAGGCGTGCATTCCTTCGAGACGCTCAACGACGCGGTCGCCGAGCCGGTCATCTACATGATCGACCGCTACGTCGTCGGCGGCTTCTACCGGGTGCATACCGGGCGCGGCAAGGACGAGAACCTCAACGCGCCGGGCATGCATTTCGAGCCACTGGCCTTCGAGACCGGCTGCAACCTGCCCGACTACGGCTGCAACAACCCGGACGCGCCGCCCAACCGCTTCTACGCCTACGGCGTCGTCGGCCGCCTGGCCTGCCTGGCCGCCGCCATCGAACTGGAACGGACGGCGCCCGAGACCGACGAAGACTGACCGCCGGCGTGGCCCAGCAACTGCATTTCGAGAAACACCTGCTCGGCGGCAGCGCCCGCTCGCTGAAGCTGGCCTTCGTCGTCGACCCGCTGGACCACCTGAAGGCGTGGAAGGATTCCTCGGTGGCCATGATGCGCGCCGCCGAGAACCACGGCCACGACGTTTTCGCCGTCGACGCCGCGACACTGGGCTGGCGCAAGCCGGAGGCCGGGCACAGCGGCGGCGTGTGCGGCGAGGCGCTGCACCTCCACCTGCGCCCGGACGACCACGACTGGTACCGCGAGACCGGCCGCGAATGGCTGCCGCTGACCGCCTTCGACGCGGTCATCATGCGCAAGGATCCACCCTTCGATATCGAATACCTGACCGCCACCTGGCTGCTCGAACGCGCCGAGGCCGAGGGCGTCCGCATCTTCAACCGGCCGCAGGCGCTGCGCGAGCATTCGGAAAAACTGGCGATCATGGAATTTGCCCGTTTTTCCCCGCCGACCGTAGCATTCCGCCACGTCGGCCAGATCCAGCGCTTCATCGACGAGGAACGCGACGTCATCCTCAAGCCGCTCGACGGCATGGGCGGCAGCCAGGTCTTCCGCGTCCATCGCAACGACCCGAACCGCAACGTCATCATCGAAACGCTGACCCACGACGGCACGCGAACGATCATGGCGCAGCGCTTCGTGCCCGAGATCAGCCGCGGCGACAAGCGCATCCTGCTGATCGCCGGCCAGCCGGTACCGTTTTGCCTGGCACGCATCCCCAAGGCCGGCGAAACGCGCGGCAACCTGGCCGCCGGCGGCACCGGCGTCGCCCAGGAATTGTCGGCCCGCGACCGCGAGATCGCCGAAGCGCTCGGCCCGGTGCTGTTCAATCGCGGCTTGATGCTGGTCGGCATCGACGTGATCGGCGACTACCTGACCGAAATCAACGTGACCAGCCCGACCTGCATGGTCGAAATCCGCCAGCAATCCGGCTTTGACGCCGCCGGCGCCTTTATCACCGCCCTTGAGCACGCATGTTCCGCCGCCTGATCCTCGCCGCCCTTCTGCTTTGCCTCGCTGCCTGCGGCCGCACCCCGCTGCAGGAGCAGCAGGCCTACGTCTTCGGCACCCGCGTCGAAGTGCTGGTCGTCGGCGACGACCCCGAACAGGGCCGCCAGGCGATCGCCGCCGTGCTGCGCGAGTTCGACCGCCTGCACCGCGCCTACCATGCCTGGCAGGAGTCGGAGCTGACCGCCCTCAATGCCGCGATCGCCGCCGGCCAGCCGCTGGACGTCAAGCCGGAACTGGCCGACTTCGTCCGCGAGGCGCAGGCCTTCGCCCAACAGGGCGACTATCTGTTCGACCCCGGCATCGGCCAGTTGATCAAGCTATGGGGCTTCCAGGCCGACGAATTCAAGGCCGAACTGCCGCCGCCCGCCGACATCGAGGCCTGGCTGGCCAGCAAGCCGTCGATCGCCGACCTCACCATCGCCGGCAACACCGTAAAAAGCCGCAACCGCCAGGTCGCCCTCGATTTTGGTGGCTACCTGAAGGGCGTCGCCCTCGACCGCGCCGCCGCCATCCTCAAGCAGCAGGGCATCCACAATGCGCTGATCAACATTGGCGGCAACATCATGGCGCTCGGCAGCAAGCAGGGCAAGGCGTGGCGCGTCGGCATCCAGCACCCGCGCCAACCCGGCCCGATGGCCACGGTGACGCTGGCCGACGGCGAAGCGATCGGCACCTCCGGCGACTACCAGCGCTATTTCGAAGTCGCCGGCAAGCGCTACCCTCACCTGCTCGACCCGCGCAGTGGCTACCCGGCCGACCACACGCAGGCAGTCACCGTGCTGATCCCGCCCGGCCCCAGGGCCGGCACGCTGTCCGACGCCGCCTCCAAGCCGATCTTCATCGCCGGCCCGGACGGCTGGCGCGAAATGGCCAGGAAAATGGATGTCGGCCTCGTCCTGCGCGTCGACCGCGACGACCGGGTGTTCGTCACCGACGCCCTGAACCAGCGCCTCGAATTTATCGGCCAGAAGCCGGAAATCACCGTCGTCCCGTAAGGCCGGATTTCGATTTTCGGCAAAATTTCCGGCTTACCGTAGCATTCCGGTCAATCGCCCGTTTGACAGCGGAATACGCCGTACGGATATCCCGCTACAATGCGGTAAAAGTATAAAAAGCCACAACTTCCGCACACCACACCAAGGGGAAGGAATGCTGCACGGGGTTTCCTTCAAGCAACCGGGTTTCGCCAACAGTCTGGTACTCCGTATCGGGCTGCTGATCCTGCTCTCACTGGCCGCCTTCACGCTCAGCCTCTACCTGCTGATCGGTCGGCCGACCGTCGACCGCCTGGCCGAAAGCCAGATGCAACTGGCCGCCGAGCAACTCGAGGCGCGCGTCACCCGCCTGCTCAAGACGGTCGAAGTGACGCTGCGCAGCAGCCAGGGCTGGGGCAAGAACGCCAACATCGACCAGACCCGCCTGCTGCGCTTCAACGAATTCTTCTTCCCGATCATCGCCAACCACGGCGAAATCAGTTCGGTCATCTTCGCCCACGAATCCGGCCGCGAAATCCTGCTCCTGATGACCGACGACGGCCGCTGGATCAACCGGATCAGCAATCCGGCCGAATGGGGCAGCCAGACCTACTGGATCACCTGGAGCAAGGACCGCGAAATCGAATCGGTGGAGATGCGCGAGCGCAACTACGACGCCCGCGAGCGCCCCTGGTTCAAGGGCGCCATGGCCCTGCCCGACGACAACAGCGTCTATTGGACCGAACCCTACATCTTCTTCACCACCAAGGAACCAGGCATCACTGCCGCCATGCGGTGGACCGACGCCGACGGCTCGACCTACGTGATCGGCCACGACGTGCGGCTGATCGACATCGCCGAATTCACCACCCGGATGACCTTCGGCAGCCAGGGCAAGGCCGCGCTGTTCCTGAAGGAAGGCAAGCTGATCGCCCCGCCGCGCGACCCCCGCTTCGCCGATCGCCCGGCGATCAACCAGGCGCTGCTGAAAACCGCCGAGGAACTCGACCTCCCCGATTTCGCCGCCGCCTTCCAGCAATGGCAGATGAACTCCCGTCCGGAACGGCACCTGCACGCCCTGACGCGACCGAACGGGCGCCTGCTCAGCCTGTTCCGCCCGGTCAACGGCAACGCCAGCGGCATCATCCTCGGCGTCGTCGCGCCGGAAAGCGACTTTGTCCCGATCACCTCGCAGGACCTGCTGCTGCTCGGCCTGATCACCCTCTCGGCGCTGGCCCTCGGCATGATCGTCGCCATCCGCATCGCCAGGCGCTTCGGCGAGCCGCTGATGGCTTTGGCCGAAGACAGTGCGCGGATCGGCGCCCTGCAACTCGACCAGGCGGTGACCACCGACGTACCGTGGCGCGAGGTCACGCAACTGGCCGCGGCCCTCGAAGGGATGCGCCAGCACCTGCGCAATTCGCGCCGGGCGCTGGAAGACGCCAACATCGAGCTGGAAATCAAGGTCGCCCGGCGCACCCAGGCGCTGCGCCAGAGCCAGGACATCCTGCAAAAGCGCGAAGCCTTCTTCCGCGCCATCTTCGACAATGCCGCGGTCGGCATCGTCAGCCTCAACCCGGATCGCCAGCCCATTCTGGTCAATCCCGCCTTCGCCCGCTTCGTCGATCAACCGATCGAAACCCTGTTGTCGAATCCGGAAGGCATCGCCCTGCCACCCGACATCCTCGCCCGCATCGACGATCTGCTTGCCCAGAGCGGCCCGGCCGCCAGCCAAAGCCTGCGCAACGAATTCGAGTTCACCGACCGGGCCGGCAAGGCGCGCTGGGGCGACGTCCAGATCGCCACCGTCCGCGACGAGGACGGGCAACTCGATTCGCTGCTCGTCACCATCCTCGACGTTTCCGACCGCCACGAGATCGAGATGGAGCTGATCCGCCAGTTCAGCTTCCTGCAGGCCCTGCTCGACACCATCCCCAACCCCATTTTCTACAAGGGCGAGAACACCCGCTTCCTCGGCTGCAACCAGGCCTACGAGGCCTTCTTCGGCATCAATCGCCGGCAGTTCGTCGGCAAGCGCGTGCTCGACCTCGACTACCTGCCGGAAGCGGCGCGCCAGACCTACCAGGCCGAGGACGAACGGATCATCGCCGAATGCGGCCGGGTGATCCGCGAGGTGACGATGATCGATGCCGAAGGCCACCCGCGCGACAGCCTCTATTCGGTCAGCGGCTTCCGCCTGCCCGATGGCCGGCCGGGCGGGCTGATCGGCGTCATCGTCGACATCACCGCCCAGAAGGACGCCGAGCGCGAAGCCGAACAGGCCCGCGCCCATGCCGAAGCAGCCGCCGCGGCCAAGGCCGACTTCCTGGCCAACATGAGCCACGAGATCCGTACCCCGATGAACGCCATCATCGGCATGACCCACCTGGCGCTGCAGACCGAGCTCAACGCCCGCCAGCGCAACTATCTGAGCAAGGTCGACAACGCCGCCCAGGGCCTGCTCGGCATCATCAACGACATCCTCGACCTGTCCAAGATCGAAGCCGGCATGATGCACTTCGAGCGCGTCAATTTCAGTCTCGACGCCTGCCTGCAGCATCTCAGCGACGTCAGCTCGCTGAAGGCCCGCGAACGCGGCCTGGAACTGCTCTACGACATCGGTGCCGACGTTCCCGATCACCTGGTCGGCGACTCGCTGCGCCTCGGCCAGGTGCTGCTCAACCTGGTCGGCAACGCCATCAAGTTCACCGAGCACGGCGAAATCATCGTCACCGTCAAACTGCTCGGCCGCCACGAACAGGGCGTCGATATCGGCTTCGAAGTCCACGACACCGGCATCGGCATGAGCCCCGAGCAACAGGCCCAGCTGTTCGCCGCCTTCACCCAGGCCGACACCTCGACCACCCGCAAGTACGGCGGCACCGGGCTCGGGCTGTCGATCTGCAAGCGCATCGTCGAGGAACAGGGCGGCCAGATCAGCGTCACCAGCCAGCCCGGCGTCGGCAGCTGCTTCGCCTTCCAGCTCGCCTTCGGCCTGCCCGTGGACGAACCCGAAGTCCGGCGCCGCATCGGCCTGCCCGATGCGCTGCGCGCCCTGGTCGTCGACGACAGCCCCGGCGCCTGCGAAATCTTCACCCAGATGCTCAAGGCCCTGAACATCGATTGCCAGGCCGTGCGTAGCGGCGCCGCCGCGCTGGCCGAGCTGGCCGCCGCCGAGCAGGCGGCAAACCCCTACGGCCTGTTGATCGTCGACTGGAAGATGCCGGGCATGGACGGCGTCGAGCTGCTGCGGCAGATCGGCGGCCAGCACCGGGCAGCGACGGTGATGGCCACCGCCTACGACCACGAGGAACTGCAGGCGGCATTGGGCGAGCAGACCGTCGGCAGCATCCTGAGCAAACCGGCAACGCCCTCGTCGCTATTCGACAGCATCGTCATGGCGCTGCACCCGGAAACCCGCCGGGCGACAGCGGCTTCCGCGCCGGCCCGGCTGAGCCGCGAGTTCCCCGGGCGGCGGGTCCTGCTGGTCGAGGACAACGAGGTCAACCGCGAACTGGCGCAGGAGATGCTGACCGCCGTCGGCCTCGCCGTCGATGTCGCCGAAAACGGCCTGCAGGCCTGCGAAAGCGTCCAGCACAAGGCCTACGACCTGGTCCTGATGGACTGCCACATGCCGGTGATGGACGGCTATGCGGCCACCCGCCGCATCCGCGAGGAATTCGGCCTGCGCCAGTTGCCGATCATCGCGATGACCGCCAATGCGCTGGCCAGCGACCGCGAGCACTGCCTGGCCATCGGCATGAACGACCACATTCCCAAGCCGATCGACGTGGCGGCGCTCTACGCCACTCTCGCCCACTGGCTGGGCCAGCCCGGTGCGCCGCGCGAACGCCCGGCCGAGGCGGCCGACACGGCGGTAGTGCGCGATATCGACATCGAGGCGGCGCTCGCCCGCATGGGCGGCAACCGGCCGATGTTCAACCGCCTGCTGACCCGCTTCCGCGACAACCAGGGTAATGTCCCGGCGCTGCTCGAGGCCGACCGGCAACGCGGCGACGGCAACGCGATGATCCTGCGCGCCCATACGCTGCGGGGCCTGGCCGGCAATCTCGGTGCCGTCAAATTGTCCCGCCTGGCCGGCCAGCTGGAAGACCGGCTCAAGGCCGGCGGCCCGCCCGGCGACGACGAGCAGGTGGCACGGCTGATCGCCGCACTGGGCGAGGCGCTGCCCGCCGTACTGTCAATCGACGAACTGGCCGTCGACCAGCCACCGGTCAGCCCCCCGGGCCCGGGGGCAGAAAAGCAACGCGACAACCTGTTCAAGCTGCATCGGCTTCTGGATAATGACGATGCCGATGCCATACCGCTTTTTGAAACCATGTTGCCGTGGCTGCGGCAGGAATTCGATGCGACCCTGATCGACCGCTTGGAGCGGCAAATCCGGCTCTACGAGTTCGACGAAGCAAACCAGACGCTGCAGCAGTTCGCGGGACTACCTGGCAATCCCTGACCAACCACGACCGAGGGCCGATCGACGATGTCACCCCTGCTCCCCAAACAATGCATCCTGATTGTCGACGACAATCCGGAAAACATCGACCTGCTCTCGGAAGTGCTGCGCGACGACTATCGGATCCGGGTCGCCACCTCCGGCGAAAAAGCGCTGAAGATCGTCTATTCCGACGAGCCGCCCGACCTGATCCTGCTCGACATCATGATGCCCGGCATCAGCGGCCTGGAAATCTGCCGGCGCCTGAAGGCCAACCCGGATCGCCGACGCATCCCGATCATCTTCGTCACCGCGATGAGCAGCACCGAGGACGAAAAACGCGGCCTGGAAACCGGCGCCGTCGACTACATCACCAAGCCGATCAGCCCGCCCATCGTCGAGGCCCGGGTGCGCACCCACCTCGCCCTCTATGACCAGTCACGCGAACTGGAGCGCATGGTGCAGCAACGCACGATGGAACTGCTGACCACCCGCCAGCAGATCATCCGCCGCCTCGGCCGCGCCGCCGAGTTCAAGGACAACGAGACCGGCAACCATGTCCTGCGCATGAGCCACTACGCCCGCCTGATCGCCCTCGCCCACGGCCTCGGCGAGGAGTCGGCCGGCGTCATCTTCAACACCGCGCCGATGCACGACATCGGCAAGATCGGCATCCCCGATTCCATCCTGCTCAAGCCGGGCAAGCTCGACGCCGAGGAATGGAAGGTGATGCACCAGCACCCGATCATGGGCGCCGAAATCATCGGCAAGCACGACAACGAACTGCTCGAAACAGCCCGCATCATCGCCCTGACCCACCACGAGAAATGGGATGGCAGCGGTTACCCGCAGCGCCTGAAGGGCCAGGACATTCCGCTCGAAGGGCGAATCGTCGCCATCGCCGACGTCTTCGATGCCCTCGTCTCGGTGCGCCCGTACAAGAAGGCCGTGCCGCTCGACGAAGCGATGCGCTATTTCGACGATCAATCCGGCCGCCATTTCGACCCGACGCTGATCGAGGCCTTCAAACGTGCCCTGCCGGAAATCCTGCGCATCCGCGAAATCTACGCCGACGAAAACGGCGCCCTGACCGACCTGGAATTCCACATCAAGGAAATCTACGACCACAAGGACGATCCGAAAGGCTACCCCGATGTCCTGACCAGCACTGGCGGCGAGTCCGACTAAGCACAGCTTTTTTTGTTTTTGGCCTTTTTTTGCCGGCGACCGTAGCATTTGCCGATCGTCCGGCAATCCCGGGTCAAATCTAATCCGGCGCCTTCGAATCGATGCTCAGGGTCACCGGGCCATCGTTGACCAGGCTGACCTGCATGTCGGCGCCGAATACCCCGGTCGGCACCGGCTGGCCGAGCTCCGCCGACAGCTTGGCCACGAAGCGCTCGAACAGCGGCTGCGAAATCTCGCCTCGCGCTGCCCGGCTCCACGACGGCCGGTTGCCCTTCTTGACCGACGCGTAGAGCGTGAACTGCGATACCGCCAGCACCTGGCCACCGGCCTCGACGACGTTGCGGTTCATCACCCCGTCCTGATCGGCAAACAACCGCAGGCGGGCAATCTTGCCGGCCATCCAGGCCAGATCAACCTCGCCATCCGCCTCTTCGAAGCCGGCCAGGACCAGCAGGCCGGGGCCGATGGCGCCGGTGGTCCGGCTGTCGACGGTCACCGCCGCACTGCTCACCCGCTGCACCACCACACGCATGCCTAGGCCTCCCCTGCCGGCTGTTCGGCCACTGCCAGCCAGCGGCCAAGCACGCTGACCAGCTCGTCGAGCTTGACCGGCTTGGTCAGGAAGGCATCCATGCCGGCCTCCAGGCAGCGCCGCTGATCGCCCTCGAAGGCGCCGGCGGTCAGGGCGATGATCGGCCGGCGACGGTGGCCGCCTTCCTGCTCCCAGCGGCGGATGCTTTGGGTCGCCTCGATACCGTCCATGACCGGCATCTGGACATCCATCAGCACCAGGTCGACAGCTTCGCCGGCAGTCACGAAGTCGAGTCCCTGGCGACCGTTGTCGACACAATCGACGAGAATCCCCAAGCGGCTGAGCAAGGCCTTGATCACCGCCTGATTGACCTGGTTGTCTTCGACGACCAGCACCCGGCCGGCAAATCCCGGCAGCCGGCTACCGGACACACTGCCATTGCGCTCGCGGCGCCGCCGCTCGCCACCTTCCTGCAGTTGCCCAACGCGGATGCGGAACCAGAAGCGAGCCCCCTGCCCGGTTGCGCTGTCCACGCCGACCTCGCCGGCCATCAAGCCAGCCAGCCGGTGGACGATGGACAGTCCCAGCCCGGTGCCGCCGTATTGTCGGGTGGTCGAACTGTCGGCCTGGGAGAAGGGTTGGAACAGCAGGGCCTGCTGTTCCGGCGCGATGCCGATGCCGCTGTCGGTGACCACGAATTCAAGTTGGGCATCGCCGTCATCGGCGGCCAGCTCGCGGGCGTCGATGCGGACAAAGCCGCGGTCCGTGAATTTGATGGCATTGCTGACCAGATTGGACAGCATCTGGCGCAGCCGCAGGGGATCGGCCCGGTAGCAGCCGGGCCGCGGCCCGTGCCAGACTGCCTCGATGTGCAGCCCCTTGGCGCGGGCCGGCTCGGCAAACAGGCTGGCCGTCTCGTCGACCAGCTGGGCCATGTCGCAGGCCGCCGGGACGAGATCGAGCTTGCCGGCCTCGACCTTGGAAAGATCGAGAATATCGTTGAGCAGCGTCAGCAGCGCTTGTCCGGAGTTGAAGATGGTACGCGCGTATTCCAAGCGCTCGGCCTCCTCCAGGCCGGGCATCAGCAGCAGTTGCGCCATGCCCAGCATGCCGTTCATCGGGGTGCGGATTTCATGCGACATGGTCGCCAGGAACTGGCTCTTGGCGACGTTGGCCGCCTCCGCCGCCTCCTTGGCCCGGCGCAGCTCCTCCTTGGCCAGCTTGCGCGGCGTGATGTCCTGGACAGTACCGACCATGCGCACCGGCCGGCCACCGGCATCGCAAACGAACTCGCCGATGCTCTGTACCCAGCGCACGGCACCATCGCTGGCGCGGCGAATCCGGTATTCCCGGTTGTAACTGCTACCACTGGCCAAGGCAGCCTGAAAGGCGCCGGCCGCTTCCTCGCGCTCGGCGGGGTCGATCAGTTGCCGCCAGCCGGCCAGCGTCCGCGGATAGTCGGCCGCGATGCCGAAAATATCGTCCAGCACCTGCGAACCGGACCATCGGTCGACCGTGAGATCGAAGGCGTAGCTGCCGATCCGTCCGACCTCCTGGGCCTCGCGCAGCATCCTCTCGCTGTCGGCGATTTCCTGTTCAAGCAGCCGGTGCTCGGTGATGTCGACGAAGCACCACAGCGATTCGCCGCTCGCCGGGTCGAGCATTGCTCCGCTCAGATCGATCCAGATATGCCGGCCATCTTTGCGCACATGCTCGATCTGCGCCCGGAAGATATCACCGGCCATCAGCACCGGATAGGCGGCACGGCCCAAGGCCTGGTAGCTGTCCTGATCCGGATAATTCTGCCGGGTCGGCGCCCCGGCCAGTTCCCCTGGCCCGTAGCCGAGCATCTGCTCGAAGGCCGGGTTGGCCCAAACGATGCTCCGCTCCCGAACGGTGACGATGCCAACCAGGTGGTTGTCGAGAATCGCCTTCTGCTCGGCCAAGAGATGTTCCAGGCGCTGCTGGTTGCGCCGCTGGTCGGTGATGTCCTCGACAATCGACCAGATGTACTTTTCGCCGTCCTGCCGGGTGATCAGCATGCCGTTAAGGCGCAAGGGGACCAGGCTGCCGTCCTGGCGGATGTATTCCTTCTCGTAGGGCCCGTAGCGGCCGCTGCTCTCCAGCAAGGCCAGTTGCTGCGCCTCCTCGGCCCGGTATTTCTCCGGCGTCAGTTGCCAGTAGTCGAGCGCCTTCAAGGTCTCGGCCGGATAACCGACGATGTTCCGGAAAGCCTCGTTGAATTCGACATAGTGCCCCTGCATGTCGGTCAGGGCGATGCCCAGCGGCGATACCTCATACAACCCGCGCAGCATCTCCTCGCTGGTCCGCAGGCTGGCCGCAATATGCTGGCGCTCGGCCTGCAGGGCGGCAATCATCAACCCGGTCACCACCGTGGTTGCCATGTAACTCCACAACAGCATCAGGCTGATATGTTCGTCCGGCAGGAAGAAGGTGCCGTGCCCGGTTGCCGTACTCCACGCGGCAACCAGCGAGAAACCGAGACCGGCCAGAGCCGCGACGGTGTTGCCGAAACGTAGCGCCGCCCAGGCAAACAACGGCAGGGTCAGGAACGCCAGCGGCAAGGTGCGGCCCAGTTGCTCGTAGTCGCGAATGAAAGCCAGCCAGGCCACCGGGCCGGCCACCAGCAACCACAACAGCAACTCGCGGCGCACCCGCTTCAGTTGTTCGAGGCTCCTCCAGCTCAAGGTCAGCAGCAGCGGCGCCGCCAGCAAGACGCCGACCGTATCGCCCAGCCACCAGATCAGCCAGGCCCAGGGTGTCGCCGGCGCCGGCAACAAGCCGGCCAGATACAGGCTGGCCACCCCGCCCAAGGCAGAAACCAGCATCCCGCCGCCAGCCGCCAGCAGAAAGGTTCCGACATCGTACTGCCGGTCAAAAACCGGGTGGAAGCCGATCCGCCTGAGCCAGACCGCACTCAACAAGGGCGCCAGCGTATTGCCCACGGCAATGGCGGCAGCCAGCGGCCAGGGCGAGCCGATGACCAGATTGACCATAAAGGCGCCGAGATAGACCCCCGGCCAGACGCCAGAGCCCCAACGGAACAAGGCCGCCATCGCGATCCCCGTCGGCAGCCAGACCAGCGTGATATGCGACCCTGTATAGGGAATCTGCAGCCCCAGCCAGCCGGTAGCGAAATAAGCCAAGGTCAGAACGAGAAATCTGGTCACAGGCGGGGTTTCATCAAATGGGGAAAGGACAGTCTGCGACAGCAGCTAACCGTTGGCAGGCGGCAAATATAGCGCAGGGCATAACTTTAGTCATAGCCTCAGAAATACCAAGAATAATCAATCAATAGCAAAAAAGCCGATCCAAGGATCGGCTTTTTCTTTCCGGATAATTCCGGATTAGCACTGAACCCGACGACAGATCAAATATCGATCCTTGCGTTCAGCGCATTGGTTTCAATGAAGGCCCGGCGCGGCTCGACCAGTTCGCCCATCAGCGTCGTGAAGATCTCGTCGGCGGCGATGGCGTCGTCGATCTGCACGCGCAGCAGGCGGCGAACCTTGGGATCCATGGTCGTTTCCCACAACTGCTCGGGGTTCATTTCGCCTAGACCCTTGTAGCGCTGCTTGGCGATGCCGCGTTCGACTTCGTTGAGCAGCCAGGTCATCGCTTCGCCAAAGCTGGCAACCGCCTGCTTCTTCTCGCCACGGGCCATCACGGCACCGGCACCGAACAGGTCGGCCAGCGTTTCGGCGGTGCGACGCAGTTGCATGAAATCACCGGATAGCAGCAGATCCTCGTCGATCAGGCCAACCTTCAGGTTGCCGTGGTGCATGCGCTCGACGCGCAGGATCCAGCGTTCCTGGATGTCGTCGTACTTGGGCACCAGGCGCGTCCCGGCCGGGATGTGGGCGGCGATCAGCTCGCCGCTGGCGCGGGCCTTGTCCTCGCTGGAGAGGTCGATGGCCAGGTTGTGGCGGACGATGGAGTGCAGGACCTCGGGGTTGATCAGGTGGGCCAGGCGTTCGATCACCGCCTCGGTGGCGATCCAGTTGCGGGCCAGCGCTTCGAGGGCCGGGCCACTGATGCCATCGGCGCCGGCGCGCGGCGTCAGTACGGCTTCGTCGAGCGCCATGTTGAGCAGGAACTGGTTATATTCCTGGTCGTCCTTCAGGTAGCGCTCGGTCTTGCCGTGCTTGACCTTGTACAGCGGCGGCTGGGCGATGTAGATGTAGCCGCGCTCGACCAGTTCCGGCATCTGGCGGTAGAGCAGCGTCAGCAGCAGCGTGCGGATGTGGGCGCCGTCGACGTCGGCGTCGGTCATGATGATGATGCGGTGGTAGCGCAACTTCTCGACGTTGAAGTCGTCCTTGCCGATGCCGGTGCCGAGCGCGGTGATCAGCGTGACGATCTGCTCGGACGAGATCAGCTTGTCGAAGCGCGCCTTCTCGACGTTCAACACCTTGCCGCGCAGCGGCAGGATCGCCTGGAACTTGCGGTCACGGCCCTGCTTGGCGGAGCCGCCGGCGGAGTCACCCTCGACGATGTAGATTTCGCACAGCGCCGGGTCTTTTTCCTGGCAGTCGGCCAGCTTGCCGGGCAGGCCGACGCCGTCGAGTACGCCCTTGCGGCGGGTCATTTCACGGGCCTTGCGGGCGGCTTCACGGGCGCGCGAGGCTTCGACGATCTTGCCGCAGATGGTCTTGGCATCGATCGGGTTTTCCAGCAGGAAGTCGGCGAGCTTCTGGGCCACGACTTCCTCGACCGCCGGGCGGGCTTCCGAGGAAACCAGCTTCATCTTGGTCTGCGAGGCAAACTTGGGGTCGGGCATCTTGACTGACAGCACGCAGGCCAGGCCTTCGCGCATGTCATCGCCGGAAATATCGACCTTGGCTTTCTTGGCGATATCGTTTTCGTCGATGTACTTGTTGATGACCCGGGTCATCGCGGCACGCAGGCCGGTCAGGTGAGTACCACCGTCGGACTGCGGAATGTTGTTGGTGAAACAGAGCACCTGTTCCTGGTAGGAGTCGTTCCACTGCATGGCCACTTCGACGCCGATGGTCACGCCCGTATCACCCACCTTGGCTTCGCCCGACGAGTAGAAAATTTTGGGGTGGAGGACCGACTTGGTGCGGTTCACGTACTCGACGAAGCTTTGCACGCCACCGGCAAAGGCGAACAGTTCTTCCTTGCCGGAACGCTGGTCGACCAGCTTGATGCTGACGCCGTTGTTCAGGAAGGACAGTTCGCGCAGGCGCTTGGCGAGGATTTCGTAGTGGAATTCGACATGGCCGAAAATCTCGTCGTCGGCCAGGAAATGCACTTCAGTGCCGCGCTTTTCGGTTTCGCCGATGACCTTCAGCGGCGAGACTTCGAAGCCGTCACGGACCTCGATGCAGCGGTCGACCGGCACGCCACGGCAGAATTCCATGAAGTGCTTCTTGCCGTCGCGGCGGATGGTCAGGCGCAGGAACTTCGACAGCGCATTGACGCAGGAGACGCCAACGCCATGCAGGCCACCGGACACCTTGTAGGAGTTCTGGTTGAACTTGCCGCCAGCGTGCAGTTCGGTCAGTGCGATTTCAGCAGCCGAGCGCTTCGGCTCATGCTTGTCGTCCATCTTGACCCCGGTCGGAATACCGCGGCCGTTGTCGATGACGGAAATCGAGTTATCGGTATGGATGGTGACGATGATGTCGTCGCAATGCCCGGCCAGCGCTTCGTCGATGGAGTTGTCGACGACTTCGAAAACCAGGTGGTGCAGGCCGGTACCGTCGGAGGTATCGCCGATGTACATGCCCGGACGCTTGCGGACGGCCTCCAGGCCTTCGAGGATCTGGATGCTGGATTCGCCGTAGGCCGGCTGGCCGCCTTGCGGGACGTTCTCTTCACTCATTGCTTTGGTTCCACGTGAAACGATGAGGCCCATCCGACGGATGGGCCTTTACTGCAGGTCTTGAATCAGGAAATCAGATGCGCATCGGCATCACGACGTACTTGAAGCGGTCGTTGCCAGGCAGCGTGATCAGGGCGCTGGAATTGGCATCGTTGAAACTCCACTGAATTTCATCGGCATGGATGTTGTTCAGCACGTCGAGCAGGTAGCCGACATTGAAGCCGACATCGATGGCATCGCCGGTGTAATCGACTTCGACTTCTTCCTGCGCTTCTTCCTGCTCGGCATTGGCGGCAACCAGCTTCAGGCTGTTGTCGCCGAGCACGACGCGGACGCCGCGGAATTTCTCGTTGGTCAGGATGGCGGCGCGCTGCATGGCCTGCATCAGCGTCTGGCGACCGACCTTCATGTGGTTCTTCAGGGTGGCCGGCACGACGCGCTCGTAGTCCGGGAACTTGCCGTCGATCAGCTTGGAGACCAGCACGACGGAACCGAAGGAGAAACGCACCTGGTTCGGAGTCAGCGTGATGTGCAACTGATCGTCGGTATCGACGAGCAGGCGGTTCAGTTCAAGCACGGTCTTGCGCGGCAGGATCATTTCCTGGCGCGGCAGGTCGGTGTCGATCTCGACACTGGCGTAGGCCAGACGATGGCCGTCGGTGGCGACAGCACGCAGTTCCTTGCCTTCAACCAGCAACAGCAGGCCGTTCAGGTAGTAGCGAACGTCCTGGGCAGCCATCGAGTACTGGGTCTTGCCGATCAACTGGCGGAAAGCCTTCTGCGAAATCGAGAACTGGCGGGTTTCGCCTTCGCTGACCGTCATCCGCGGAAAATCGTCGGCCGGCAGGGTCTGTAGGCTGAAACGGCTCTTGCCAGCACGCACCTGCAGGCGCTTGTCTTCCAGCACCAGGCTGACTTCGGCGGTATCCGGCAACGAGCGCAGGATTTCCTGCATCTTGCGGGCGCCAACCGTTACTGCACCGTCACCCTCGCCACCAGCACATTCGGTGCTGGTCGTGATCTGGATCTCGATGTCGGTGGCCAACAGCGTCAGGCGGTCGCCTTTCTTCTCCAGCAGCACATTGGAAAGAATGGGCAGCGTATGGCGACGCTCGACAATTCCCGACACCGACTGCAGCGGGGCCAGAAGCGTGTCTCTTTGGGTTTTAATAAGAACCATATATTAAATTCCTTTATCGACTATATCGGGAACAATTCTGTGGATAACCGAAAATTTCTATTTTGTTTCAGCGAATTGAATCGTCGTTTTCGATCTGCGAAAGTAGCTGGCCTGACTGTGGATGAAATCCGGACAATTTTCCCACAAAGCGGGATTCACCAGATAACTCACAAATGACCAACAGGTTTTCCACAGGGTTATCGACAGACTCATCCTTTCAATACTTGCAACAACACATGCAGGTCGTGGTTCAACTCGTTTTCCTTGGTGCGCAGCGAATCGATCGTTTTGACCGCATGAATGACCGTGGTGTGGTCGCGACCGCCGAAAGCATCGCCGATTTCCGGGAAACTGTGCGAAGTGACTTCGCGACATAGCCACATCGCTACCTGGCGTGGCCGGGCAATGGCCCGCGTCCGCTTCTTGGAAAAGAATTCGGCAACCTTGATCTTGTAATAGTCGGCGACGGTCTTCTGGATATTGTCGATGCCGACGTTGCGCGCCGAACCAATGAGGTCCTTCAGCGCCTCCTTGGCAAGATCGAGCGCGATGACCCGACCATGGAAGGAGGAATAGGCGAGCACCTTCTTTAGTGCACCTTCCAGTTCGCGAACATTCGAGCGCAGGTGCTTGGCAATGAAGAAAGCCACCTCGTCGTCGAGCTGGATACCTTCGGCCTCGGCCTTCTTCTTCAGGATGGCGACGCGCATCTCCAGTTCCGGCGGCTCGATCTGCACGGTCAGACCCCAGTCGAAACGGGTCACCAGGCGGTCGTCGAGGCCATTGATATCCTTGGGATAGGTATCGCAGGTGATGATGATCTGCTTGCGTGCCTCGATCAGCGCGTTGAACAGGAAGAAGAACTCTTCCTGCGAACGGTTCTTGCCGTTGAAAAACTGCACGTCGTCGAGCAGCAGCACGTCAAGCGAACGATAGGTCCGCTTGAAGCTGTCGAAGGATTTCTGCTGGTAGGCGCGGACGACGTCGGAGTAATAATCCTCGGCGTGCACGTAGCGGACGATCTTTTCCGGATTCTCGGCGACGATGGTGTTACCGATGGCGTGGATCAGGTGGGTCTTGCCAAGGCCGGCACCGCCATAAATGAATAGCGGGTTGTAGGCGCCGCCCGGATTGTTGGCGACCTGCACGGCTGCGGCACGGGCCAGGTCATTGGCCTTGCCGACGACCAGGTTGTCGAAGGTGAAGGACGGAAAGAGCCGGGACTTCTCGTAATTGCTGCCCTTGCCGCGGGACTTTTCCGGAGCGGCGGGCTTTTTCTCGGTGGTCGTCGCCGATTTGACCGATGCATTGTCGTTCGGCTGCTCGGACGTCGATGCCTGAACCCGGGGAGCGGCTACCTTGCCGCTGCCGATGACCAGGGAAATATTGACGGGCGCCGAGAAAAAGCTGCGGCTGTAATCTTCGATGCGCGTCAGATAACGGTCGCGCACCCATTTCAGAATGAAGCTGTTGGGCGCAATCAGGCGCAGGCCGTCTTCCAGGGCCGTGGATTCACCTTCGAGCCGAAGCGGCTTGATCCAGGTGTTGAATTGCTGTGCGGGCAATTCCTGCTCAAAGCGCTGCAAACAGGATTCCCAGAAACCGGCCATTGACGACAACACTCCTCCCCGCGCATTCGATGTGGATGTCGATGGCGGTTATTAGATATATGATTTTATGCAATTTTTTTAATATGTCAGCGACCGTTCGGTAGCCGGCAAAGGCAGGATTTTACCCCCCATCAGGGAAGTTATCCACAGCTTTGGAAAATAATTGATCTTGACAACACCCCATCAAACAGGGTGTAATCACGCGTTTTTCTTCGCACATCAAGGGATTACAACATGAAACGCACGTATCAACCGTCGGTCGTGCGCCGCAAGCGCACCCATGGCTTCCTGGTCCGTTCGCGCACCAAGGGTGGCCGTGCCGTTCTCGCCGCTCGCCGCGCCAAGGGCCGCAAGCGTCTGGCAGTTTAAGCCGGATTCCGGCGAGGTGAATCAAAGCTTCGCCAGACGCTATCGCCTGACAAAAACGGATGAGTTCTCATCCGTTTTTGGTTTCAGGAGGGCGATTCGCGGCAAGTTGCTGATGTTGCACTATCAGCCAAGGCCGACAGGCAATACCGAGGCCCGGTTGGGTCTGGTCGTCGGCAAGAAGCTGCTCAAGCGGGCAGTCGATCGCAATACGGTCAAGCGTATTGTCCGCGACCAGTTCCGGCGCTGCAGGGAAGGATTGCCGGCCGTCGATCTGGTCGTCAGGCTGGCCGCCAAACCGGCACCGCTCGACCGCAAGCTGCTGGCCGACGAATTCCTCGCCCTGCTGGAAAAGTTGCAACGACCGCGCAACAAGCGGGATGGACAATGAAATACTTGTTGATCGCGCTGGTTCGCTTCTATCAGTATGCGATCAGCCCCTGGCTGGGGCGTCGCTGCCGTTATTTTCCGAGTTGCTCGGAATACGCGGTGGAAGCAGTGCGAAAATACGGTGCCTTGCGGGGTGGCTGGCTGGGCGCCAAGCGCGTCTGCCGTTGTCACCCCTGGCATCCCGGCGGGTATGATCCTGTACCCTGACTCAAGAATTCTTTTGTAGGCTGTTATGGATACTCGACGCCTGATACTGGTTTTGATCTTCACGTTCTCCAGCTTCATGCTGTGGGAAAACTGGCAGAAGTACAACCAGCCGAAGCCGGCTGCCGATGCCGTCGCCACCTCGCCTGCCGCCGCTGGCACGCCGACGCCGTCTGCAGCGCTGCAAGGCAAGGCCGCACCGGGGACGCCTCCAGCGACGGTTGCTGCCTCGACCGCCGAAACCTTCACGATCACCACCGATCTGCTGAAGGCGACCATTTCCACCCAGGGTGGCGATCTGGTCGATCTTGAACTACTCAACTACGCCGATCACGACGACAGCAAGAAGACTTTCGTCCTTTTCGATGCCAAGCATCAGTACATGGCCCAATCCGGCCTGATCGGCGACGGACTGCCGACGCACCGTACGCTGTTCAAGCGCGTCGGCAGCGAAACTGCGCTGGCCGATGGTGCCGGCGAATTGAAGGTGCGTCTGGAATCGGCCGATCAGAATGGCGTCAAGGTCGCCAAGACCCTGACCTTCAAGCGCGGCTCCTACCTGATCGACGTAGCCTGGGAAGTCGCCAACACCGGTGACAAGGCGATCGCGCCCCATGCCTACTACCAGCTGCAGCGCGACGATACGGCGCCGGCCGGTGAATCGAAGATGGTATCAACCTTTACCGGTCCGGCGGTGTACACCGAAGCCGAAAAGTACCAGAAGATTACCTTCGACCACATTGCCGACAACAAGGCCAAGTTCACCAAGACCGCCGACAACGGCTGGCTGGCCATGGTCCAGCATTATTTCGTCGCGGCCTGGGTACCGAAGGACAAGACCCAGCGCGAGTTCTACATGCGCAAGCTGGACGGCAGCAATCTCTATCAAGCCGGCGTCATCGTGCCGGTTGCTGAAATTGCGCCGGGCACCAAGGGTGAAACGTCGATCAGCCTGTACGCCGGTCCGCAACTGCAATCGAATCTGAAACAGGTTGCCCCAGGTCTCGATCTGGTCGTCGACTACGGCTGGCTGACTGTAGTGGCCGCACCGATCTTCTGGGCCCTTGAAGCGATCCACAAGCTGGTCGGCAACTGGGGCTGGGCCATCGTCATCCTGACCATCATGATCAAGGCTGTCTTCTTCCCGCTGTCGGCGGCTTCCTACAAGTCGATGGCCAAGATGAAGGTGCTGACGCCACGCCTGGCGCAGTTGAAGGAGCGCTTCGGCGACGACAAGCAACGCCTGAACCAGGAAATGATGAAGCTGTACCAGACCGAGAAGGTCAATCCGCTCGGCGGCTGCCTGCCCATCCTGGTCCAGATCCCGGTTTTCATCGCCCTCTACTGGGTGCTGCTCGGCGCCGTCGAAATGCGCGGCGCGCCGTGGATCCTGTGGATCAAGGACCTGGCTTCGGCCGACCCGTTCTACATCCTGCCGGTCGTCATGATGGTCTCGATGTTCGTCCAGACCAAGCTGAACCCGACACCGCCGGACCCGATCCAGGCCAAGGTCATGATGATGATGCCGCTGATCTTCGGCTTCATGTTCTTCTGGTTCCCGGCCGGTCTGGTGCTTTACTGGGTGGTCAATAACGTGCTGTCGATCGCCCAGCAGTGGCACATCACCCGGATGATCGACGCCGGCGGCAAGGCTGCCAACGACGCGAAAGCCTAAGGTGTGAATGTTGTAAAGACCGCAGATACCATCGCTGCCATCGCCACGGCCCCCGGCCGTGGTGGTGTCGGCGTGATCCGCATCTCGGGCAGCAATTTGCTGCCCTTTGCTTTTGCGCTGACCGGCAAGACACCCAAGCCGCGTTACGCCACGCTGGCCGACTTCAAGGACACCAACGGCGCGACGCTCGATAGCGGCATTCTGCTTTTTTTCCCGAATCCGCATTCCTTCACCGGCGAGGACGTACTTGAACTGCAGGGCCACGGCGGCCCGGTGGTCATGCAGATGCTGCTCGCCCGCTGTCTCGACCTCGGGGCCCGGCTGGCCGAACCCGGCGAATTCAGCCGGCGCGCCTTCCTCAACGGCAAGATGGACCTGGCGCAGGCCGAGGCGGTAGCCGATCTGATCGATGCCAGCACAGCCAGTGCCGCCCGTTCGGCCGTACGCTCTTTGCAGGGCGAATTCTCGCGGGCAATTGGCGAACTGAACGAAGAATTGATCAACCTGCGCATGCTGGTCGAGGCGACGCTGGATTTTCCGGAAGAAGACATCGATTTCCTGCAGGCCGCCAACGCCTTCGGCCGGCTGGAACGCCTGCAATTGAAGCTGGCCGAAATTTTCGACCGCGCCGGCCAGGGCAAGCTGCTGCAGTCCGGCTTGCACGTCGTGCTGGCCGGCCAGCCTAATGTCGGCAAGTCCTCGCTGTTGAACCGCCTGGCTGGCGACGATCTGGCCATCGTCACGCCGATTGCCGGCACGACGCGCGACGCCTTGCGCTCGACCATCCAGATCGAAGGCATTCCGCTGCACATCATCGATACTGCCGGCCTGCGCGAAACCGATGACGAAGTCGAAAAAATCGGCATCGCCCGCAGCTGGCAGGAAATCGAACGGGCCGACGTCGTCCTGCTGCTGGTCGATGCGCGCAGCGGCGTCGGCGAGGCCGACCGCGATATCCTGTCCCGCCTGCCCGAGCGCCTGCAGCGGATCACTGTCTACAACAAGATCGATTTGGCTGGCCGAGCGCCTGAACGCCATGAAGAAACCGACGGCATCGCCATTTCGCTGTCGGCCAAGGCCAACCAGGGTATCGGCCTGCTGCGCCAGGAACTGCTGCGCATTGCCGGCTGGCATCAGGCCGAGGATGTCTTCATCGCCCGCGAACGTCACCTGCGCGCCCTGGCCGATGCCCAGGAGCACGTCGCCGCGGCCCGCCAGGTCGTCGAAAGCCGCCTGCCAGCCCTCGAATTGTTTGCCGAAGAGCTACGTCTGGCCCAGCAGTCGCTCGGTCAGATCACTGGCGAATTCACAGCCGACGACCTGCTTGGCGTCATTTTCAGCCGCTTCTGCATTGGCAAGTAAGCGGGCTCACATCGACAGCGCATTCTTTGCATCGCCGGCGCTCTGGAATGGACCGAGCGGATTCCGATTGCGGTCCACCTGCCTGACCATCGGCTGTCCACTCCACTGCTTGTAGACCACCGTTCCGTCGATAACGACGATCAAGGCGCTGAAGCGCCAGCCGGTAATCAAGGTCTCGCGATCGAAGTTGAGAAAATCGAGGAAAAAGTTGCCGACCCGCTTGCGCTTGATCTGGCTCTGTTCCAACGAATACCCGATGCATCGGTTCTCGGCGCGAATACAGTCGCGAATGCCCTGCGGCTGGTCGTCAATGGAAAAACTCGGCTGCGGGACCGCTGTCTTGACGACTTGTGAATAATTGAGAATGGCCACATTAGGCGTCAGCTTCGGATCGTAGCCAAGTACATGCAGATCGCTCAGCCTGGTTACATACGGCTCGATCCGATCATACGAAGCCTTGGCTTCTTCGAAGGAATCCCACGGCGCGACCGTCTCCTGTCGCCCTCCCGGAAGCAATGCCGCGCATCCGCTGAGGATGACTGCGACACACGCATTAGTCATTGTTTTCATTGAGGTACCTTGTACCCTTGTTCACCTGCCGAAGAAACTCCGACTGCTTACGAAATTAGACTGACATTCAGGATTTTGGTGCCATCCGGGATATGAATTGCAGATTTCAGGCATTGGATTCTTGAATACTCCATCGTCAAATACCTTGGTCTGATAAAGCTGTGGGCAAGTTGTCAGCAGTTTGTGGGTGATCCTGAAAACAAGCGTCAGGCAAAAATGTGTGCACATTCCATCCACAGGCTGCGCAGTGGGTTACGCGACCCGTAAATTTGTATTTAACACCATGATTTTTATAAATTAAATAAAGTTGTCCACAGAGTTGTTGCTGATATATTCTCAGTAGTTGGTTTACATATACTTCTTATATAAAACCGTAAACCAAACCTTCCCACTTCTGAAAGACTGTTTTTGGATTCGATCACCCATGAATTGCTGGTTTTGCTGCTAGCTGCCTTTATTGCTGGCGGAATCGATGCGGTAGTCGGTGGTGGTGGTTTGATCCAGATCCCGGCTTTGTTCCTTGCCTATCCCGGGGAATCTCCGGCCAGCCTGTTTGGCACCAACAAATGCGCCAGCGTGGTCGGTACCGGCAATGCAGCCTGGCGCTACGCACGGCATGTCGTCATGCCATGGCGAACGATTCTGCCGGCTGCCCTGACCGCCTTTGCTTTTTCATATGTTGGTGCGGCCACCGTGGCGTGGTTGCCCAAGGATGCCGTCCGGCCGCTGATCTTGCTGTTGCTTATTTTTGCCGCGGTCTACACGCTACGCCGCAAGGACTTTGGCGGTCAGCACGCACCGGCGCACAGCGGGTATCGCGAACTGGTCTATGCGACCCTGCTTGGCGGGGCAATCGGCTTCTACGATGGCTTTTTCGGACCGGGCACCGGCAGTTTCCTGATTTTCCTGTTCGTTCGTTTCTTCGGTTTCGATTTCCTGCATGCCTCGGCCAGCGCCAAGGTGGTCAATGTGGCGACCAATCTGGCTGCCCTCGCCTATTTCGTACCCCATGGCTACCTGCTGCCGGTGCTGGCGGCGGGGATGGCGCTGGCCAATGTCAGCGGATCAATGGTCGGTACGCGGCTCGCCCTGAAGCATGGCAGCGGTTTTATCCGCCAGGTTTTCCTGATCATGGTTGGTGTGCTGATTGTCAAATTTGCCTGGGATACGATCCCGCTCTGGTAAAACAGGCGAATCTGGAGAAAAAACCTATGGCTTACACCGCAACTTTTGTCGTCGATGCGCCGGAAAGGGCTGAAATCGACGCCCAGCAAGGTCTGCTGTTGCTTGAATTCGGCGTGGACTGGTGTCCTCATTGCCAGCTTGCCCAGCCGCTGCTTGAACGGGCGCTGCAGCATTATCCGGCCTTGCGCCACCTGAAGGTCGAGGATGGACCGGGACGCCGCCTGGGGCGTTCATTCCGCATCAAGTTGTGGCCGAGCGTACTGCTGATCAAGGATGGCCAGGAAATTGAACGCCTGGTCCGGCCGACGACGGAAGCGGATATTGCTGCCGCGCTGGCCCGGCTGGCCACTGCCTGAGCAGATCAATCAATACGTCAAGGGGTGAGAAATCAGCTCTTTGCTCGTCGCTGTCGCCAGGCATCCAGTTCGCTGCGTTCTATCAGGGTTTCCAGGCGGTTGATGTTGCCTGGAAGTTGCTGGCCTTCCCACTGTTCGGTTGCCCAACGTTTAACGTTGGCATGCAGATCGCCATGTTCGATGGCGCGGGCCAGTTCGATTTCGGTCGCATGCACCTTGTCTTTCGCACAGGCCAGTGTTTGCGCGGCTTGATGAAGCGTCAGCGTGTCCATGAAGCACCTCTCCTGCTGGGTTGGTCGCTTCATTGTAGCGCTGAAAATCGGGCTGCCGGAGATGTTGATGGCGTCGATTTTCTGGAACCTCGGCTGGAGAGAGTCATCAGAATGACGGCCGGCGGAATTTCAATTTTGCGGTTTTTTTGCCTTTGACCGTAGCATTTGAACTCTACAATGCCGGCTGCCGCTGGCCTGCCGATTGGCCGATTGATTTCCAGCCTGGGGATGATTTGATGGATGTGCTGCCTTACCGCTATTGCCGAGGGGCTTGCCTGGTGTTGGCCATGTTGCCCGGTGTTGCCGGCGCGGACTGGCTGGAGCCAGGCAAAGCCAAGCTCGGCTTCGAATACGAACTGGAAAAAGGTCCGCACAATGCCTGGCGCAGCGACGGGGTGACGCTGGTTCCCGGCATCCACTTGAACAATCGGTGGATCAACATGGTCGAGATGCTGATCGAGGGCGCTAGCGAGCGTGACAACCAAACCGGTGAGCGCGATACCGAGCGCAAGATCGGCATCCGCATCCGTCATGATTTTCCGCTGACCGAAGACACGAAAATCGTGCTGCGTGGCTCGTTCGGACACATGTGGCAGGGCAACGAGCGCTACGCCTATTACTACGTCGAGCCAAGCTTCCGCTACAGCATAGGCCCGGTCGAGATGATGGTCGGCTACCGCCTGACGCACGGCATCGATGCCAGCAAGGAACACGACCAACAAAAATTCCGGCTTGGCCCGAGCTTCGAATTGAGCGAGCACGACGAACTGGAGTTCCGCTGGGCCCGGAGCTGGAACCTGCATACCGGCCAGCATGTCAGCGACGCTTATATCGTCGAATACACGCGGAGTTTTTAGGCGCCAGTCCGCTTTATTCCTGCTCGAATTTCGATTTTCGGCTTTTTTCCCGGCTTACCGTAGCATTTGGCCTAGCGGCTGGCGCCCCGGCTCAAGCAGCTTCGATAGCGCCCTTCGACGCGCCGGGCGAACCATTCGGTGGTCAGCTTGCGGCTGATTTTCGGGCTTTTCAGGTCGATCTGCGGCATGGCCTGACGGGGCAATGGCCGGCCGGCTTGTTCGGCCAGTTCGAAAACCCGGTTGAACAGCGGGCTCTTGCCGAAGGCCGAAGTTTTTTCCAGCAACAGGTCGCGGCGGATTTGCGGCCGGCTCATGTCCAGGCGCCTGGCGATGCCGATCGCCGCCTCCTCGACACTGCTCGGGACGCTGGCCGGCTGGCCGTTTTCATAGCGCAACAGGTCGCCGTCGGGGGCCAGCGGCTGGCCGGTCAACTTGCCCAGGGCGAGCTGGAAGGCGGCGTTACGGCTACTGTAGCGGCCGGCATTGAAGTCGGCGAAGCGATAGGCGATGGCGTTGTAGGGCACCTCGTAGTCGAGCAGGATGGCGCTGCCGAAATAGACGCCGCCGCGCCGGGTGAACACCTCGTCGCGGACCTTTTTCGGCATCGGGTACGGGTAGGTACGTTCCCGCACGTGCCGCGCTGCAAATTCGATGCTGACCTGCATCGGACCGCCGGTGTGCACCGGGTTCTGGTCGGCGAACAACTGGCGGCCGAAGGGTAGTTCGCCGGTCATGTCCTCGAACAGGGTGTTCAGCTGTTTTTCGGTCTTCAGGCTGTCGATGCGCTCGTTGTAGCTTTTGCCGTCCGGCGAGGTCTTGCCCAGCGCGGCATTGACGATCAGCATCGGTACGCCGTAGCGGCCGGCCCGGGATTCCAGTTCGCGACGGACGATATTGGGCAGGCCGGGCACCGTCGGGTCGGCCTGGAAGCTGGATTCCTGCTCGATGACGGCGATCGCCGCGCAATAGGTTTGCGGCGCGTGCGGCACCTCCAGCGCCTTGAAGGCGGTGTGCAGGTCGTCGGCCCAGCCCTGGCGGTCCTTGGCGTAGGCGGGGATCAGGCGGGCGACGCGCTTTCTGACTTCAGTGTCGGGCAGCGAGGTCGGCCAGGCGGTGGCCGTCCGGCCGTCAGCGTGGCGGGCCATGTCGGGCGGCAGGCGGCTGCCCTCCTCCTCGCTTTCCTCGAACAGCGAGCAGCCGGCCAGCGTGCCGAGCAGCACGGTAGTCAGCAGGAAGCGACAGGTGGACAGGCGCATGGGATCAGGCCGAGGGCAGGCGGACGGAAGCGATGGTGGCGAAGGATATCCCTTCGCTGACCCGGATTAAACCGGTTCGAGTTGCCTGAGTGTCTTCTGGAACTGCGCCGAATCCTGGAAGCCGACGATGCGCACGGCCTTCTTTTCCTGCCCCTGGGCGTCGAAGAAGATGATCCCCGGCGGGCCGAACAGGCCGAAACGGGCGAGCAGCGCCTTGTCGTCGTCGGAATTGGCCGTGACGTCGGCCTGCAGCAGTGTGTAGCCGGCCAGCTTAGCCTGCACGGCCGGGTCGGCGAAGGTGAAGCGCTCCATCTCCTTGCACGAGACACACCAGTCGGCGTAGAAATCGAGCATCACCGGCTTGCCGGCGGCCTTGAGCCGGGCCTCCAGTGCAGCGACCGAAGTAACCCGTTCGAAGGGCAACTTCTTCTCTTCGGCGGCCACCGTGCCGCCGCGCAGGCCGGCAAGTGGCTGCAGCGGGTCTCGGCCGCCCGACAGGGCACCGATCAACAGTGCGGCACCAGTCAGCAGCATGACGATGCCGATGCCCTTCCAGAACCGTTGCCAGCCCTTGGCGTGCGGCGGCAGCGGGTCGAGGGCGTGGAGGTAGATGGCCGGCACGATCAGCAGCAGCGCCCAGGCCAGCATCGACGCGACCGCCGGGATGACCGGCGAGACCAGCCAGACGGCGGTGGCCAGCAGCAGCACGCCGAAGGCCTTCTTGACCCCTTCCATCCACGGCCCGGTCCTGGGCAGCAGCGAACCGCCGGCGACGCCGACGGCGATCAGCGGCGCACCCATGCCGAGCGCCATGACGAACAGCGCCGTGCCGCCAAGCACCGCATCGCCGGTCTGGCCGATGTAGAGCAGCGCGCCGGCCAGCGGCGCGGCGACGCAAGGGCCGACGATCAGCGCCGACAGCGCGCCCATCAGGAAAACGCCAATGCCGCGCCCGCCCTGCAGGTGGCCGGATTCTTCCGACAGCTTGCTTTGCAGCGAGGTCGGCAATTGCAACTCGTAGAAGCCGAACATCGAGAAGGAGAGCACGACGAAGACCAGCGCGAAGCTGCCGAGCACCCACGGATTCTGCAGGGCGCTGGAGATCAGCGTGCCGGTCATGCCGGCGGCGACGCCGGCCGCCGCGTAGGTGACGGCCATGCCCAGCACGTAGGCCAGCGACAGCGCGAAACCGCGGGCGTGCGAGTTCTTGTGGCCCTGCCCGGCGATGATGCCGGAGAGGATGGGGATCATCGGGAAGACGCAGGGGGTCAGCGACAGGCCCAAGCCGGCCAGGAAGAAGAAGGCGAGATTGGCCCAGAAGCCGGCGTGCTTCAAGGTCGAGGCGATCATGCCGCTTTCGTCGCCGTCGGCAGCGGGCGCTGCGGCGGGCGGCGCACTGGCCGGGTCGGGCAACGTGACGCTGACGGCCTGGGTTTGCGGCGGGTAGCAGACGCCGGCATCGGCGCAGCCCTGCGAAACGACCTTCAGGTTCAGCGGCAAGGGGCCGGAACTGGTCCGCTCGACCGGGACGCGGATGGCGACCTTGTTGTAATAGACCTCGACCAGGCCGAAATTCTCGTCCTTGTGTTCCTTGCCCTTGGGGTAGGTTGGCGTGCCGAGGGTGACCGTTTCGCCCTCGACGCGGAAGCGGAACTTGTCGCGGTAGAGGTAGTAGCCCTTGGCGATCTCGTAGCTGACTTCGATCGTCTGGCCGTCGAGGGCGCGGACGGAGGGCTTGAAGGCGACGGCCGGATCGAGGAATTCGTCGGCGTGGGCCAGCGAGACGAGCAGGGTGAACAGGAAGAAGAGGATGCGCATGGTCATTGGACGGTTTCTTCGGCTACCCAGTTCAGGTAGGCGGGCAAACCCTGCGCGATCGGCAGGGCGATGATTTCGGGGACGTCGTAGGGATGGCGTTCGGCGATCAGTTTTTCCAGCGCCGGATAGTTGGCCGCGGTCGCCTTGATCATCAGGGGAATTTCGGTGGCCGACTCGACGGCGCCCTGCCAGCGGTAGACCGACTGGACGCGCGGCAGGATGGTAACGCAGGCGGCCAGCCGGGCCTCGACGACGGCCAGCGCGATGGCGTTGGCGCATTCTTCGTCGGGGCAGTTGGTGATGACGAGCAGGGTTTGCATCAGTGAATTCTACTTGAGCAGGCGGCGGCGGGTCAGGCGCAGGGCGATGGCGAAGGCTACGGCGGCGGTGCCGAGCAGGGCCATGATGTGGATCAGGGCATCGGTCGGAACCTGGCCGGCCAACAGCGGGCGGACCAGCGCGACGCCCTGGGCCAGCGGCAGCCAGCCGCCGATCAGGGCCAGCCAGCCGGGCAACTGCTCGGTCGGGAAGAAGACGCCGGAAATCAGCGTCATCGGCGTGATGAACAGCGTGAAGTAGTACATGAAGAAATCGTAGGACGGGGCCAGCGCGTTCCAGATCAGGCCGAGCGCCGCGAAGGCCAGGCCGGTCAGCACGATGGCCGGCAGCGCCCAGAGCATCAGCGGGCCGTTGGTCAGGCCCATGAAGGTGATGACGACGAGGATGGCGGCGCCGGAGAACAGCGACTTGGTCGCCGCCCAGAACAGCTCGCCGGCGACGACGTCGGAAAGGCCGAGCGGGGTATTGAGGATGGCGTCCCAGGTCTTTTGCACGTGCATGCGCGAAAACGCCGAATACAGCGCCTCGAAGGTCGCCGCGTTCATGGTCGAGGCGCAGACCGTGCCGGCGGCCAGGAAGGCGATGTAGGGCCGGCCGTCGATGCTCGGCAGCATGGCGCCCAGGCCGTAGCCGAGGCCGAGCATGTAGATCATCGGGTCGGCCAGGTTGCCGAGGATGGACGGCAGCGCCAGCTTCTTCCAGACCAGGAAATTGCGCCGCCAGACCGGCAGGAAGCCAAGCGGGTTGGAACGGGCGGCGGTCAGGGAGGCAGGCATCGGCGGATGGTGGGCTGGAGGCGAAGCGCCATTCTAGCGCCCACTCAGTGGTCGCGTGAGCTCAGCCGGCGATGCTGGTGGCGCAAGCCGCGCCGAGCTCGGCCAGATCGTCGGCGCCGAGTTCCAGGCTGGCCAGGCAGCCGGTGCCGAGCTTGCCCCATTCGCTGGTTTGCGACTGGCTATTTTGTTGCTGGATCAGGTATTCGGCCAACTGGGCGATGGCGATCAACTGGCGGCTGCGCGCCGGTAGCGCAAGGCTGCCGTCCACCGCGGCAAGGTCGTGATGGTGGCGGATGGCCAGGCAAGTTTCCTCGGGCAGCAGCCAGTCCTCGGCCAGCTGGGCGCCAAGGCTGGCATGGTCGAGGCCGATGGCCTGCATCTCGACTTCGGTGAAGGGCAGCGCCGCTTCGTTGTTGGCGCGGACCAATACCTCGCGGTATTCGGGGAAGGGAATCATCAACATCGGGATGCCGCAGTCGCGGAACAGCGCGAAGGTGTGGGCGTCTTCCGGCCGGACGGCGATCCGCCGGCCGAGATGCTTGGTCACGCAGGCGGCGACTTCGGCGGTCAGCGCCGAGGCATCCCAGAAACGCTCCATGCTCGGCACGTGCTTGAAAACCTGCTGCAGGGCCAACCCGGCCACCGTCTTGACGACGACCTTGAGGCCGAGCACGAGCAGCGCTTCCTGGACGGTCGGCACCTTCTTGCCGAAGGAGAAATACGGCGAGTTGGCGATCTTGATCATGCCCGCCGACAGCCCGACGTCCTTGCTCAGCAGCTTGGCCAGATGGATGAAATCCGGTTCGTCCCGGGCCGTTTCCCGCTCGATCTGCGCCAGGATGGTCGGCCGCGGCGGAATGCCGATGTCGCGGATCTCGATCTTCATCCGCGATTCGATGGCGTCGGAATGCGGGGTGGGCGGCTCGTTATTCGGGCTGGAATCCATGGCGGACGGCGCTTTCATCACAATCCGGCATTATATTCCCGGCCCCGCCCGGGCGGGCGTTCATCACGGCCCGATCCGCAGCTAAACTGGGCGGCAATTCCGCTATCGAATGGCCATCAGGCCGGTGAACAGGAGGGTGAGATGGGCGCAAAACTTTCTCCCAAGGCTGTCTTGATCGACCTGGCCGGCGTGCTGCACACCGGTGACGAAGCATTGCCCGGCGCCGTTCTGGCACTCGCCCGCCTGCGCGCCTCGGGCATCCCGCTGCGCTTTTTGACCAATACGACGCGCACGCCGAGCAATGTGCTGTTCGCCAAGCTGCAGCGCATGGGCTTCACGCTGGCCAGCCGCGAAATCCAGACTGCCGCGCTGGCGGCCCGGACGCTGGTCCGCCGCCGGGGGCTGAAGCCGCTGTGGCTGGCGCACCCCGATATCGCCGCCGAGATGGGCGACAGCGCGCCCGACCCCGACGTCGTCGTGCTCGGCGACATGGGGCCGCATTTCACCTACCCGCTGCTCAACCACGCCTTTCGCCTGCTGATGGAGGGCGTGCCGCTGATGGCCATGGCCCGCAACCGCTACTTCATGGAGCCGGACGGCCTGTCGCTCGACATGGGTGCCTTCGTCACCGGCCTGGAATACTCGGCTGGCGTCAGCGCCGAAATCACCGGCAAGCCCTCCCCGGCCTTCTTCGCCGCGGCGCTGGCCGAACTCGGCGTGGCCGCCGCCGACGCCGTGCTGATCGGCGACGACCTGGTCGACGACATCGGCGGTGCCCAGGCCGCCGGCATTCCCGGCATCCTGGTCCGCACCGGCAAATTCCGCCCTGGCGACGACCAGAATCCGGACATCCGGCCCGCCGCGGTGTTCGACGACTTCAATGCTACGGTCGAAGCCATAATTCGCTGAAAATCGAAATTCGGCCGGCAATGCGACAATGGCGCCATGCCACCGGCCATCATCCTCAGCACCCTCAACGCCCGTTACATCCACGCCTCGCTCGGCCTGCGCTACCTGCTGGCCAACCTTGACCGGCACGGCGGCGCCGGCTTGCGCCAGCGGGCCGTCCTGCGCGAATTCACCATTGCCCGGCCGGTCGCGGAAATCGCTGCGGCAATCCTGGCCGAACTCGGCGAGCCGGTCGCCGGCCAGCCGCAGATCGTCGGCCTTGGCGTCTATATCTGGAACGTCGGGCCGACCACCGAACTGGTCCGCCAGCTCAAGGCGGCCCGGCCAACGCTGAGCATCGTCCTCGGCGGGCCGGAAGTCAGCCACGAATGGCAGGACCAGGAAATCGTCCGCCTCGCCGACCACCTGATCACCGGCTGGGGCGAAGTCAGCTTCGCCAAACTCTGCCGCGCCCTGCTCGACGGGCCGCCACCGCTGATGAAAGTGATCCCCGGCGAACAACCGGCACTCGATGACATCGCCCTGCCCTACGCCGAATTCACCGACGACGACCTGGCCCATCGCCTGCTCTACGTCGAAGCCTCGCGCGGCTGCCCGTTCAAGTGCGAGTTCTGCCTCAGCGCGCTCGACAAGACCGCCTGGGCCTTCGACCAGCAAGGCTTTCTGGAAGCGCTGGACACGCTCCACCAACGCGGCGCCCGCCACTTCAAGTTTGTCGACCGCACCTTCAACCTGAAAATCGATAGCTCGCTGGCCATCCTGCAGTTTTTCCTCGACCGCCTGACGCCCGATCTCTTCCTGCATTTCGAGGTCATCCCCGATCACCTGCCGGAACGCCTGAAAGCCATGATCGCCCGCTTCCCGCCCGGCGTGCTGCAGCTTGAAATCGGCGTCCAGACCTTCAACCCCGAAGTCCAGCAAACCATCTCGCGCCGGCAGGACAACGACAAAACCTGCGCCAACCTCACCTGGCTGGTCGACCACAGCCCCGCCCACCTGCACGTCGACCTGATCTTCGGCCTGCCCGGCGAAACGCTGGAAAGCTTTGCCCAAGGCTTCGACCGCCTCTACGCCCTGCACCCGCATGAAATCCAGCTCGGCGTGCTGAAACGCCTGCGCGGCACGCCCATCGCCCGGCACAGCGCAGCCCACGGCATGATCTACGACCCCGAACCGCCCTACACCGTGCAGCAAACCGCCGTCGTCGATGCCGCGACGGTGCAGCGCTTCACCCGCCTCGCCCGCTACTGGGACCTGCTCGCCAACTCCGGCCGCTTCAAGACCAGCCTGAGCCTCCTGCTCGACGCCCCCTCACCCTTCGCCGCCTTCCTCGCATTCAGCGACTGGCTCTGGCAAACCACCGCCCAAACCCATCGCCTGACGCCGGAAATCCTGGTCGACCGCCTGTTCGATTACCTGACCACCGCCATCGGCCACGACCGGGAAGCCGTCCGCCAAACCCTGCTCGCCGACTACCAATCCAGCGGCGCCCGCGCCAACCCGGCTTGTTTGCAGGGGCTGCTGAAAGACCGGGAAAAGCCGGTGCCGCGTTCAGCGAAGGCGCTGGCGCAGCGGCAGGCACTACATGGGAGCGTTATCCGATGAGTCCAGAGCGTCAGAAGATCCGCTTTTTCCGCCGGCACATTCCCGCCTTCGCTTGTGAGCCGGGGTGCCATGACTGCTGTGGGCCGGTCACCGCCAGCAGCGAGGAAATGGCCCATCTGCCGGAGATCGGTGCCGCGGCCCATGCCCAGGCGCTGGCAGAACTGAATTGTCCGCATCTCGGGGAACATGGCTGTCAGGCCTACCTGGAGCGCCCGCTGATCTGTCGCCTGTTTGGCACGACGCCGCGCTTGGTCTGTCCCCGAGGCAAACGCCCCGAGGTGGAGATCGACGCCGGGATCGAGGCGCAGATTTTCCGCTATCTGGCCGAACATCGGCAGATCCTCGTTTAGGCTGCCTGCCTAATCCCGCAATTCCCGCCCGGTCAGCTTGATGAAGACGTCTTCGAGGTTGGAGGCGCGGTGGACGTAGCGCAGGCCGTCCGCGTCGGCCAGGCTGGCGAGTAGCTGGCGCGGTTCGCGGCAGTAGAAGAAGGCGGTTTCGCCGCTGGTTTCGACGCGCTCGGCCAGTTGCCGGTGCTTTTCGACAAACTCGGCCAGTTGGCCGTGCGCTTCGTCGAAGACTTCAACGACCTGCGGTTCGATCTGTTCGGCGATCAGCTGGCGCGGGCTGCCTTCGGCGATCTTGCGGCCGTGGTCGATGACGATCAGCGTATCGCACAGGCGTTCGGCTTCGTCCATGAAATGGGTGGTCAGGATCAGCGTCTTGCCGGCTGACTTGAGTTGCTTCAGGCGGTCCCAGATCAGGTGGCGGGCTTGCGGGTCGAGACCGGTGGTCGGTTCGTCGAGGAAGATGATGTCGGGGTTGTTGACCAGCGCCCGGGCCAGCGTCAGCCGGCGTTTCATGCCGCCGGACAGCGTCGCGATGCGGGCGTCAGCCTTGCCGGTCAGGCCGGCGAATTCGAGCAGTTGCGGGATGCGGGCCTTGATTTCGGCGTCGGCGATGCTGAAGTAGCGGCCGAAGACGAGCAGGTTTTCGGCACAGGTGAAGTCCGGGTCGAGGTTGTCGAATTGCGGCACGACGCCGACCCGGGCCCGCGCCGGCTGGGCGTCGGCCGGGATGCGGTGGCCGCCCAAAGTGATCTCGCCGCTGTCCGGCGCGGTCAGGCCGAGGCACAGCCGCAGCGTCGTCGTCTTGCCGGCGCCGTTGGGGCCGAGCAGGCCGAAGCAGGTGCCGGGTTCGACGGCGAACGACAGTCCGGCGACGACCTCGTTGCCGGCGTAGGTCTTGCGCAGCCCGTTGGCGATCAATACACCGTGGGCCGAGGCGGGCACTAGTGGCGCCATGCGCGGGTGACGATGTCGCGGATCAGGTGCAGGCGACGGTGGAAAAAGTGATCGGCGCCGGGCACGACGACGACCGGCAGGTCGTTCGGCTGGGCCCATTCGAGCACGTTGGCCAGCGGCACGGTTTCGTCGGCCGAGCCGTGGATGACGATGGTGTCGTGCGGCACGGCTTCGGTGTCGTAGCTGCGGGTGCCTTCGACGAAGCCGGCGGCGGTGCCGACCAGGACCAGGCGCTGGGCCGGGTGGTTGGCTTCGGCCAGCCGCTTGGCGACGCGGGTCTGGCAGTAGGCGCCGAACGAGAAGCCGGCCAGCGCGACGGGCAGGTTGCCGCAGCGGCACTTGGCGTCTTCGAGCACGGCCAGCAGGTCGTCGATCTCGCCGTTGCCTTCATCGTGCACGCCCTCGGTGCCGCCGACGCCGCGGAAGTTGGGGCGGAAGGCGGCGTAGCCCATGGCGACGAAGGTGCGGGCCAGCGTGTAGGCGACCTTGTTGGTGTTGGCGCCGCCGCCGATCGGGTGCGGGTGGGCGACCAGCGCGATGCCGCGCGGGGCGTCCGGGCGTTCCATGATGACTTCGATCTTGCCGACCGGGCCGTCGACAAAGATTTTTTCTTCGACGGCTTTCATATTTTCAGGCGCTCCACGACGCGGCCGTTGATCAGGTGTTCCTGGATGATTTCCTCGACGTCGTCCTTGTCCACGTAGGTGTACCAGACGGCTTCCGGGTAGACGACCATGACCGGGCCGTGGTCGCAGCGGTCCAGGCAGCCGGCCTTGTTGATGCGGACCTTGCCCTCGCCCTTCATCTTGAGCTGGCTGATCCGGTCCTTGGCGTAGGCCTGCATTTCGCTGGCGCCCAGGGCATTGCAGCAGGTTTCGCCGGGTTCGCGCTGGTTGCAGCAGAAAAAAACGTGGTGTTTGAAGTGGCTCATCGGGTTCTCCTCGGGGGCGCTCATTATAGGTCGTCCGGTTTCACACGGAAGGTCGGCGGCTGGTCCACCGCTTTTCCAGGCCGACGATCAGGCTGGTGGCCCAGGCCACCGAGGCGATTTCCAGCCATTCCTGGATACCGATCGGCGCAGTCTGGAAGGCGGCATTGAGCGGCGGCCAGTAGGTGAGCAGCAGTTGCAGCCCGGCCATGGTGGCGATGCCGGCCCACAGCCAGCCGTTGGAAAAGACGCCCTGGCGCCAGAAGCCGCCGCTCAGCGAGCGGCAGTTGAACAGGTAGGCCATCTGGCCGAAGACGAAGACATTGACGGCGACCGTCCGCGCCTCGGCCAGCGTGTGGCCCTGTTGCAGCTCCAGCAGGAACAGCCCGAAGGCGCCGGCCAGCAGCAGCAACGAGACGAGCACGATGCGCCGGATCAGGGCGGCGTCGAGCACCGGCATGGCCAGCCGGCGCGGCGGGCGGTGCATGATGCCGCGCTCGATCGGCTCGAAGGCCAGCGGCAGGCCGAGCAGCACGGCGGTGGTCATGTTGATCCAGAGGATCTGCAGCGGCGTGATCGGCAGCGTGGCGCCGCTCAGGATGGCGGCGACGATGACCAGCCCTTCGCCGAAATTGGTCGGCAGCGTCCAGGTAATGAACTTGACCAGGTTGTCCCAGACCCCCCTGCCCTCCTCGACGGCCGCCTCGATGCTGGCGAAATTGTCGTCGGTCAGCACCATCGCCGCGGCCTCCTTGGCCACCTCGGTGCCGGCCAGGCCCATGGCGATGCCGATGTCGGCCTGCTTCAGCGCCGGGGCATCGTTGACCCCGTCGCCGGTCATCGCCACGACCTCGCCGCGACTTTGCAGAGCGCGCACCAGGCGCAGCTTCTGTTCCGGTTCGACGCGGGCGAAGACATCGACGGCGTGCGCCGCCTCGGCCAGTGCCGCGTCGTCGAGGGCGGCCAGCTCGCGGCCGGTCAGCGAGCGTTCGGCATTCAGGCCGATCTGGCGGGCGATGGCCAGCGCCGTGACGGCATGGTCGCCGGTGATCATCTTGACCCGGATGCCGGCCGAGTGGCAGCTGCGGATGGCGGTGACGGCGGCCTTGCGCGGCGGGTCGATCATGCCGGCCAGGCCGATCAAAGTCAGGTTTTCGACCAATGCTACGGTCGAGCCGATTTTTTGCCCAAAATCGAAATTTCGCCGGGCCAGCAGCAGCACGCGCATGCCCTGTTCGGCGTAGGCGTGCGCCGCCTTTTCCACCGCCGTCTGGTCGATGGCGACTCGTTCGCCATTGGCGGCCAGTTGGTCGACACAGAGCGGCAGCAGGCGTTCGAGCGCGCCCTTGACGTAGAGCACCGTGCCGCCCTCGCCCTGATGCACCGTCGCCATGAACTGCCGGCTGGCGTCGAAGGGCAGCACGTCCTGGCGCGGCAGCAGGGCGCGCAGCGTGTGTTCGTCGAGCCCGCCCTTGCGGGCGGCGACCAGCAGTGCCGCCTCGGTCGGGTCGCCGGTGATCTTCCACTGGCCGTGTTCGTGGCGCAGCGAGGCGTCGTTGCACAGGGCGCCGGCGATCAGGCCTTCGCGCAGCGCGCCGGCGATTTCGGCCGGCATCCCGTCGTGGTCGATGCCGCCTTCCGGGTTGTAGCCGTGGCCGCCGACCGCGTAGCCCTCGCCGGCGCACCACAGGATGCGGACGGTCATCGCGTTCTCGGTCAGCGTGCCGGTCTTGTCGGAACAGATGACGGTGGTACTGCCCAGCGTCTCAACCGCCGGCAGGTGGCGGATGATCGCCCGCCGCCTGGCCATCCGGGCGACGCCGATGGCCAGCGTGACGGTGATCGCCGCCGGCAGGCCCTCGGGGATGGCGCCGACGGCCAGCGCGACGGCGGCCATGAACATGTCGAAGCCGGTTTCGCCGCGCGCCAGCCCGACGCCGAAAGTCAGCAGCGCCAGCCCGCCGATGGCCCACAGCAGCCAGTTGGAAAAGGTCGCCATCTTGCGCGTCAGCGGCGTGACAAGGTCGGGGGCGGCGGCGATCAGCCCGGCGATGCGCCCGGTCTCGGTGGCGTCGCCGGTGGCGATGACCAGCCCGCTGCCCTGCCCGGCCACCACCGTGGTGCCGGCGTAGGCCATGTTCAGGCGGTCGGCGAGCAGCGTGTCCGGCGGCAGCGGCGCGGCGGACTTGTCGACCGGCTGCGATTCGCCGGTCAGCATCGAGTCGTCGGTGTGCAGTTCATTCTGCTCGATCAGCCGCAGGTCGGCCGGCACGCGGTCGCCGGCGGCGAGCAGGACGACGTCGCCACGCACCAGCTGGACGGCGTCGAGCTGCTGCCGGTGGCCGCCGCGGCGGACGGTGACTGGCGTCGCGACGGAGCGCGCCAGCGCCGCCAGCGCCCCTTCCGCCTTAGCTTCCTGCCAGTAGCCGATGATCGCGTTGGCCAGCACGACGCCGAAGATCACGCTGCAATCGACAAACTCGCCCAGCGCGCCGGTGACCATGCCGGCGGCGATCAGGACGAGGATCAGCGGCTGGCCGAGCTGGGCGGCGAAGCGTCGCCAGGCCGGCTTGCCGGGGCGTTCGCTCAGCCGGTTGGGGCCGTGGCGGGCCAGTCGGGCAGCGGCCTCGCCCTCGCTCAGGCCGGCCGCACGATCGACCCCGAGGCGCCGGGCGGCGCCTTCGGCCGAGTCGGCGTGCCAGGCTAGGCCCGGCGCGTCGTCAGCAGCAGGAAGGGCAGTGTCAGGAAGGGCCATAGCGTGGCCACCAGGCGGGTCAGGCCGTTGAAATTGAGGAAATGCCCCTGCCGCCAGGCAGCCAGCGCGGCGGCGGAATACGGATTGTGCGGCGCCAGGTTGACCAGCACCGTGCCGGCCATCAGCGCCAGCGCGGCGATCATCAGGCGCGGCGTCGCCGGCAGGGCCATGGCGATGGCCAGGATCAGGCCGCCGACGGCGAGGCCGAGGCGGACACCGGGCGTCAGCCAGGCCAGCGCCTCGGCCGGATTGACCAGAATGGCCGCGGCCAGCGTGGCGACGGTCAGGTTGAGCAGCAGGAACAGCGGCACGATGACGTAGGCGGCGAGCAGGCGGGCGCACAGCATGCGGACGATCAGGCCGACGGCGACGGCGTTGAAGGCGGTGATGCTGGCCTCGATCATCACGAAGCTCTCGGCGGCGAAGGGCATGGCGGCGGTCAGGCCGAGCATCTGGCGCAGGTCGCCGGCGCCGAACAACAGCGTTTCCGGCGACAGCGGGACGAGCAGCCACAGGCCGAGCAGGGTCAGGCCCAGTTCGGCGTGCGGAATGGGCGCGATCAGCCGGTGTTCCAGCGCCGCCAGCCGGGCGAAGACGCGCGGCCCGACCGACTGCGCCCAGAGGGCGCCGAGCAGCCCGCCCAGCGTGTTGCAGGCGAGGTCGAGGTTGGAGGGTACGCGTGACGGCAGCCAGGTCTGCACGGCTTCCAGGCCGAAACTGACGCTGCCGGCCAGCAGCGTGGCCAGCATCAGCGCCGTGTAGCGGCCGGGCAGCCGGCTCATGGCCAGGGTCAGGAAGAAGCCGAGCGGCAGGTAAACGGCAACATTGGCGACCAGGTCGAAGACGGTCCAGTAACGCGGCCAGCCGCCTTCGAGGAAGGCCAACGGCGAAACGCCGGTATCGCGCCAGCCGGCAAACGGATGCAGGCTGGCATAGGCGACCAGCCCGAGCCAGGCCAGCGCGAGATAGCGGGAAAGCAGGATGGGGCCGCGACCGTGAGGATGCATGGCCCCGATTTTAGGGACTATCCGCCGGGGCGTCAGCCGGATTGTGACGATGTCAGCGGATTGACGCGCTCGCCGGCCGGGCTTCAGTGGTGGTGCGGATGCTCGGTCGCATGGTGCGTTTCGGCGGCGGCCCGACGGTGCAGGGCCTCGTGGATGTCCTCGGTCGGCAACGGATGGCCGACCCATTGCGGCAGCAGCGAGCCGGCAACCATGCCGACGATGCTGACGCCCAGGCCGATCAGTTGTGGCGGCACCAGCTGGCCGGCGCCGGCCAGCGCGTAGGCGTAATCGCCGCCGCTGCCGCCCTGGCTGACCAGCACTTCGATCAGGATCCACGACGCCAGGCCGCCGATGATCGCGGCCAACGCTCCCTGCGTCGTCGCCCGCTTCCAGAAGGCGCCGAAGAACAGCGGCACGAAGGCGCCGGCCAGCGTGACCTTGTAGGCGTTCTCGACCATCTTGAAGATGCTGGCGTTGGAATACAGCGCAAAGCCGAGTACGACGGCCGCAAAGCAGACGATCGCGGTGCGCATGACCTTCAGGAACTGGTGGTCGCCCATGTGCGGGAAGAAGCCGCGGACGATGTTTTCCGAGAAGGCAACCGACGGCGCCAGCAGGGTCGCCGACGAGCAGCTCATGATCGCCGACAGCACGGCGCCGAAGAAGATGGCCTGGGCAAAGACCGGCGTGTGCTGGAGGACCAGCGTCGGCAGGACCAGTTGCGAGTCGGTTTCCATCAGGCCGTTGAATAGCCCTGGGTCGATCAGCGTTGCCGAATAGGCGATGAACATCGGCACGAAGGTGAAGCAGAAATAGATCGAGGCGCCGAGGATCGAGCCCCACAGCGCGATTGACTTGGTCTTCGCCGAGGTGATGCGCTGGAAGACGTCCTGCTGCGGGATCGAGCCGAGCATCATGGTCATCCAGGCGCCGAGGAAGGTCAGCCATTTCCACGGATCGGCCTCGGGGAAGAAGTCCAGCTTGCCGGCCGCCGAAGCGTGCTGGATCACGGTATCGACGCCGCCGGTCAGGCCGGCGACGATGTAGCCGATGAACAGCATGCCACCCATGATGACGCCCATCTGGACGAAGTCGAGGATGGCCACCGAGAGCATGCCGCCGAAGGTGGTATAGGTGAGCACGATGGCGGCGCCGAGGATCATCCCGGCCGGCTGGCTGACGACGCCGTTGGTGACGACATTGAAGACCAGGCCGAGCGCCTTGATCTGGGCCGATACCCAGCCGAGGTAGGAGGCGACGATACAGAGCGTGGTCAGTACCTCGACCGTGCGGTTGTAACGCAGGCGGAAATAGTCGCCCAGGGTCAGGATGTTCAGCTTGTACAGCTTGTTGGCGAAAAAGAAGCCGGCAATGATCAGGCACATCGACGAGCCGAACGGATCGGCGACGACGCCGCCCAGGCCTTCCTTGACGAAGGTGGCAGAAACCCCGAAGACCGCTTCGGCACCGAACCAGGTGGCGAACACGGTGGCGGTGACGACCGGCAGCGGCAGATGGCGGCCGGCGACCGCGAAGTCCTTGGCGGTATGCACGCGGGTGGCGGCAAACAGGCCGATGCCGATGGAAACCATCAGGTAGAGAACGACGAACCAGATCAGCATGGAGTGGGCCGTTGACTAGGTAAGGGGTTGAAAACGCGGGAATTATAAGGGTTTTGCCCGGCCGCGGAGGGAATCAGAACGGCGCTGGCGCTTGAAATTTCATGAATGCTACGGTCGAGGGGTGAAAAAGGCCCAAATCCGTGGCGTGCAGCAGCAAGCGTTCGGCCCGCCCGTAGGCTTCGCCGCCGTAGAGTTCGTCGCCAAGGATAGGGTGGCCGAGCGAAGCCATATGGACGCGCAATTGGTGCGAGCGGCCGGTCACCGGCTCCAGTTCGACCCGCGTCGTCTCGGTGGCCGGGTCGCGGGCGATGACCCGATAGCGGGTCAATGACGCCTTGCCGATCTCGAAATCGACCTTCTGCAAGGGCCGGTTCGGCCAGTCGACGATCAGCGGCAGGTTGACCTCGCCGGCATCGTCGGCCAGCAGGCCGGCGACCACCGCGATGTAGCGCTTTTCCGTCAAGCGCTCGCGAAACTGCCGCGACAGTTCGCGATGTGTCACTTCCCCGCGACCCAGCACGAGCAGGCCGGAGGTCTCCATGTCCAGCCGATGCACGGCCAGCGCGTCGGGATAGCGCAGCTGGACGCGGGCAACCAGGCAGTCCGCCTTGTCCGGGCCGCGTCCGGGCACCGACAGCAAGCCGGACGGCTTGTCTACGACGACGATGGCCTCGTCGGCATGGATCACCGCCAGGCCGGTATCGGGGGGCGGGCAATAGCGGGTCAAAACGGCTTCACCCGCTGGCTGCAATGGCTGTCGCGAAAGGCCGTGGGCTCGCGCAGCCAGCCGGCACCCGGCGAGGTCTGGGCGCAGACGCGGTCGTCCCCGGTCCGGCTCGCCCACCAGTACCACGGGGCCGGTCGGGCGATCGCCATGCCGCTCAAAAGGCACAAAAGCAGCCCCGACAAGGCGGACGTCAGCCTTGTTTTGCTTGAAGAATCTGCTTGCCAATCAGCCATGGTAAATGTACTGTATGTAAACACAGTATTTCAGTGAGTGCGCGGGGGCGGGCAAATATACCTCGTTCCGTGCGTCGAATCGCTGAATTCAACTGTTGCCGATTGCGTGTTGAATCAGATTATCGATGCAATCCAGTGCAGCAATTTCTATTCCATCCTTGGCCCCTGTGCCATAATCCGCTCAAAATTTCGAGGTACCCTCATGGACGACAACAAGGCAAAGGCGCTGGCCGCAGCGCTGCAACAGATCGAAAAGCAGTTCGGCAAAGGCTCCATCATGAAGATGGGCGATGCCGAGATCGACGAAGGCATCCAGGTCGTGTCCACCGGCTCGCTCGGCCTGGACATCGCGCTGGGCGTCGGCGGTTTGCCGCGTGGCCGTGTCGTTGAAATCTACGGCCCGGAATCCTCCGGCAAGACGACCCTCTGTCTGCAAGTTGTCGCCGAAATGCAGAAGCTCGGTGGCGTCGCCGCCTTCATCGACGCCGAACACGCGCTCGATCCGCAATATGCCCAGAAGCTCGGCGTCAATGTCGGCGACCTGTTGATTTCGCAGCCGGACACCGGCGAACAGGCCCTCGAAATCGCCGACATGCTGGTTCGTTCAGGCTCGGTCGACATCATCATCGTCGACTCGGTCGCCGCCCTGACCCCGCGTGCCGAAATCGAAGGCGAAATGGGCGACCAGATGGTCGGCCTGCACGCCCGCCTGATGAGCCAGGCCCTGCGCAAGCTGACCGCCAACATCAAGAAGACCAACACGCTGGTCATCTTCATCAACCAGATCCGGATGAAGATCGGCGTCATGTTCGGTTCGCCGGAAACGACGACCGGCGGCAATGCGCTGAAGTTCTACGCCTCGGTTCGCCTCGACATCCGCCGCATCGGCGCCATCAAGAAGGGCGACGAAGTGATCGGCAGCGAAACCAAGGTCAAGATCGTCAAGAACAAGGTCGCCCCGCCCTTCCGCGAAGCCATTTTCGACATCCTCTACGGCGAGGGCATCTCCCGCCAGGGCGAAATCGTCGAAATGGGCGTCGCCCACAAACTGGTCGACAAATCCGGCGCCTGGTACGCCTACAAGGGTGAGAAGATCGGCCAGGGCAAGGACAACGCCCGCGAATTCCTGAAGGCGAATCCGGAAATCGCCCAGGAAATCGAGGCCGGTATCCGCGAGGCAGCCAGTACCACCGTCATCAAACCGGTCAAGGCGGCCAAGACGGATGCTTAACCTGCGCGTGCGCGCCCTGCAACTCCTGACCCGACGCGACTACAGCCGGGCGGAGCTGAAGGGCAAGCTCGCTGCCGAAGCGGAATCCGAAGAAGAACTCGACCACGTGCTTGCCACCCTGCAATCCGAACGCCTGCTCTCCGACGAGCGTTACGCCGCCCAGCGCGTCGCGGCGCGTGGCAGCCGCTACGGCAATGCCCGCCTGAAACAGGAACTGCGGCAAAAAGGGGTGACCGACGAGGATATCGAAACGGCCCTGCCCGAGGCCGGCGACGAGACCGAACGTTGCCGGGCGATCTGGGCCAAAAAATTCGGTCATCTGCCGGAAACCGCCGAAGATCGTGCCAAACAGATGCGTTTCCTGCAATATCGCGGTTTTTCCGGCGAGGCCATACGCCGGGTCATGCGCGGAGCCGATCAATGAACACCCCTGTCGCCACCCTCTCGGCGCACAACCTCAAGAAGTGCTACAAGGCGCGGACGGTGGTCGAGGACGTTTCCTTCGAGGTCAAGTCCGGCGAAGTCGTCGGCCTGCTCGGCCCGAACGGTGCCGGCAAGACCACCTGTTTCTACATGATCGTCGGCCTGGTGGCGGCTGATGGCGGCGAGGTCTATATCGACAACAACCGCCTGACCCATCTGGCCATGCACAACCGTGCCCGCCTCGGCTTGTCTTACCTGCCCCAGGAAGCCTCGGTCTTCCGCAAGCTCAATGTCGAGGAAAACATCCGCGCCGTCCTCGAGTTGCTCGATCTACCCGAAGCTGAGATGAACGACCGTCTGGAGGGGCTGCTCAACGAATTGCACGTCGGCCATGTCCGCCACGTCAATGCCTCGGCCTTGTCCGGTGGCGAACGGCGGCGTGTCGAGATCGCCCGCGCCCTGGCCACCAATCCGCGCTTCATCCTGCTCGACGAACCCTTTGCTGGTGTGGACCCGATTGCCGTGCTGGAAATCCAGAAAATCATCCGCTTCCTCAAGGAGCGTGGCATCGGCGTGCTGATTACCGACCACAATGTGCGTGAAACGCTGGGCATCTGCGACCACGCCTACATCATCAATGCCGGAAATGTACTCGCCGCTGGACGGCCAGCCGAAATCGTGAATAATGAAAGCGTACGGAAGGTTTATCTCGGCGAGCATTTCAAGCTCTGACCGACGAAACGTACCTGACCCCAACCGATGAAGCCGGCACTCCAACTAAAACTATCCCAGCACCTGGCGCTGACCCCTCAGCTCCAGCAGTCGATCAAGCTGCTTCAGTTGTCGACGGTCGAGATGCAGCAGGAAATCGAGCGCTACCTGCTTGAAAATCCGATGCTGGAACGCGAGGACGAGCACGGCGGCGAAAATTTCTCGGCGGCACAGCAATTCGACTCGCCGCAATCCAGCGAGGGCGAACGCGAGCAGCGCGTCGAGCGCGAGGAAAGGGATGCCCGCGAGGAGCGCGAACAGGAAGTCCCCTCGGCCCCCTCCGAAGTCGACGACGACCGCTGGACTTCCGACGCCGGCACCTTTACCGGCGCCGGGCGCGACGAGGACGACGACAGCGATTCGCACGACGTTCATGCCGCCAATGTCAGCCTGCGCGACCATCTCGGCTGGCAACTGGGGATGACCCAGGTTTCCGAGCGCGACCGCAGCCTGATCCGTTTCCTGATCGAAGCGCTTGATGACGACGGCTACCTGTCGGCACCGCTTTCCGAGTTGTGGGAAACCCTGCCGCCGGAATACGACATCGAACTCGAAGAGCTCGAAATCGCCCTGCATCACATCCAGAACTTCGATCCGACAGGCATCGGCGCTCGCAACCTGCAGGAATGCCTGGCGCTGCAACTCAAGGTCTTGCCAGCCGGACCGGACCGCAGCCTGGCGCTGAGCATCGTCGAAAAGCACCTGGACCTGCTCGCTGCCCGCGACTTCGCCAAGATTCGCCGCCTGACCGGCTGCGACGACGAGGATCTGAAGGCGGCGCATTCGCTCATCACCAGCCTCAACCCCCGACCGGGCGCCGGCTATGCCCAGATCGAGGCGCGCTACATCACGCCGGACGTGATCGTCAAAAAGCTGAAGGGTAAGTGGACGGCCTATATCAATCCCGACGCCTATCCGCGCCTGCGCATCAACCGCCTGTACGCGGAAATCCTCGCCAAACAGCGGCGCGGCAATGGCAACCTGTCCACCCAGTTGCAGGAAGCGCGCTGGTTGATCAAGAACGTCCAGCAGCGCTTCGACACCATCCATCGCGTCACCCAGGCCATCGTCGACCGCCAGCGTCAGTTCTTCGAGCACGGCGAAGTCGCCATGCGCCCGCTGGTCCTGCGCGAAATCGCCGATATTCTCGGCCTGCACGAGTCGACCGTGTCCCGCGTCACCAGCCAGAAATACATGGCGACGCCGCGCGGCATCTTCGAACTGAAATACTTCTTCGGCAGTCATGTCGCCACCGATACCGGCGGTGCCTGTTCTGCCACGGCCATCCGTGCCTTGATCAAGCAGTTGATCGCGGCCGAGGATGGCAAGAAGCCCTTGTCGGATAGTCAATTATCCGAAATACTTGGCCAGCAGGGAATCGTGGTTGCCCGACGGACGGTTGCCAAATACCGCGAGTCGCTCAACATCCCGCCGGTCAATTTACGCAAGACCCTGTAGAGAGAGGAGAAAAAATGAATCTGCAGATCAGTGGTCACCACATCGAAGTTACCCCCGCCTTGCGCGAATACGTGGAAAACAAGCTGGATCCCGTTGTCCGCCATTTTGACAAGGTAACCGGCGTTAATGTGGTTCTCTCCGTCGAGAAGCTGAAGCAAAAGGCGGAAGTGACCGTGCACGTGCCGGGCAAGGACATGCATGTCGAAGAATCCGGCGATGACCTTTATGCCGCCATCGATGCCTTGTTCGACAAGCTGGACCGTCAGGTCCAGAAATACAAGCAAAAGGTCCAGGATCACCATCGCGGTGACAAGCCTGGACTTCATGCCGCTGAATAAGCGCTGACCGGCCGCAGCGACCAAGGCTGCGGCCCTTGAATTTCACCTTCCTATGAACCCCTTAGCCAATCTGTTATCCGCCGAACAGGTGCTGCTGGATCTCGATGCCAGTAGTAAAAAGCGGGTATTTGAGCATGCCGGCATGCTGTTCGAAGCCAGACTCGGACTTGCCCGCTCAACGATTTTCGATAGCCTGTTTGCCCGCGAGAAGCTCGGCTCCACCGGCCTCGGCCAGGGTGTCGCCATTCCGCACGGTCGTATCAAGGGACTCAAGCAGGCGGCTGGCGCATTCCTGCGCCTGGCCAATCCGGTTCCGTTCGATTCACCCGATGGCCGCCCGGTCGATCTGCTGTTTGTGTTGCTGGTTCCGGAGCAGGCTACCGAGCAACATTTGCAGATTCTTTCGGAGTTGGCCCAGCGTTTTTCCGAGCGGGCATTCCGCGAAAAATTGCAGGCCGCCCCTGATCCGGCAGCCATCGTGGCTCTTTTCCAGGGCTGATCGACGCTCGTGCGCCATGTCAGCCTGGTCCAGCTCTACGAGGACAACCGCGAAAAGCTGTTGCTGAACTGGGCGAGCAGCCACCAGACGGATCGCCGGATCGAGATCAAAGGCTCCAACAACTACGGTGCCGATCTTGTCGGCCACATCAACATCATTCACCCGGAACGCCTGCAGGTCATGGGGCTGGCCGAGTACGAGTGGTCGATGCGGATGGCCGAGCGGCGTTTCGGGCAGATGTTCACCGATCTGCTGGCCGCCCAGCCACCAGCCATTATCGTTGCCGACGGCCTGCTGCCGCCGCCACAGCTGGTTGAAATTTGTGGCCAGTCGGGAACCCCGCTGATCTATTCACCCAAGCCGTGTTCGGCGGTGATCGATCTGCTGCGTATCTACTTGTCGGCCCGCCTGGCCAATACGGTCAGCCTGCACGGGGTGTTCATGGACGTGCTCGGTATGGGTGTGCTGGTCACCGGTGATTCCGGGGTCGGCAAATCCGAACTGGCGCTCGAACTGATTTCCCGCGGTCACGGCCTGGTCGCCGACGATGTCGTTGAAATGGCCAGGATCGCCCCGACCACGATCGAAGGCCGCTGCCCGGGCATGCTGCGCGATTTTCTCGAAGTGCGCGGCCTCGGTCTGCTCAACATCCGGACCATTTTTGGCGAAACAGCTTCCCGTCGCAAGATGAAACTGAAGCTGATCGTTCATCTGCAAAAGACCTCGACCGCGGTCGATGCCCCTCGCCTGCCGCTCGATGCCCAGACCCACGAGGTGCTTGGCGTGCCGATCCGCAAGGTGGTCATTCCGGTGGCGGCCGGCCGTAACCTGGCGGTGCTGCTCGAGGCTGCCGTACGCAACACGATCCTGCAGTTGCGCGGGATCGACAGCATGCAGGATTTCATGGATCGTCAGCAACGCGTCATGCTTGACGATGACGCATGATTGATCGATAGTACCTTGGTATTTTAACCAGCCAAGGGGACATCCAATGAAGAAACTGATCGGATTGATGCTCGTCGCATTTGCCGCGTCCAACGTTTACGCCGCTGACGATTGTGCGGCGCGTGCTGCCGAGAAGAAGCTGGCCGGCGCCGCCAAGAACAGCTTCATGAAGAAATGTACGGCCGACGCCAACGCCACGCCGGAAAATGCGGCTTGCGCTGCGACTGCCAAGGAAAAGAAGCTGGCTGGCGCGGCCAAGAACAGTTTCATGAAGAAGTGCGTGGCGGACGCTGCCGCCAAGTAATTCGCCGGCGCCCCGGACACCCGCATTCGGCCACTTCAGAGTGGCCGAATTTCGTTTACAGGCATTCGAATTCGGCGATGTCGACGAGAGGATCGTTACCGGAATTGCCAAAACTGATCCGGCCTTTGCCATCGAGTTGTAGCTCGTGGCGGCGGATCATCACTTCCTGGCGTCCGGAAAGGACGATGAAGGTGCCGTTGGTGCTGGTGTCGACGAGGTAGTAACCGTCGCCGCGCTTTTCGACACGGGCATGCTGGCGCGATGCCTTGCGGTCATCGACGACCAGCTTGTTGCTGAGGTCGCGGCCGATGGTCAGTACCGGTGTCTTGTCGTCGAGCAGGAAAGCCTTGCCGCGATAGCGGACGCACAGGCGCTCCAGTGGCACACTGCCAATGCCGAGATTCGCGCCGAAGGTCGAATGCGGGATCGACCCGGCGCCTTGGTAGCTGGGCCAGTGAATCTGGAACAGCGCTAGCGCCTCGCCTTCTTCGGGAACCGTGCCGAGCTTCGGCATGGGGTCGGCGGTGATGATGCTGGGCTGGGGCAGTTCGTCGACCATCAGGGAACTGCACAGAATCTGGTCGCGTCGGGCGAGACCGGCGATCCGGGCGGCCGTGGTGATGGCCGGGCCGGTCAGTTTTTCGCCATCGTCGGCCACGGTGCCGACATGCAGGCCAATGCGGATGGTCAGCTTGAGACCGGAAACGGGCGGCAGATCGGCGATCCGTTGCTGCATGTCGATGGCCGCCTGGCAGGCTTCCTCTCCGGATTCGAAGGCGCCGAGCAGCTCGTCGCCAACAATCTGGATCGTTCTGCCCTTGTAGCCGTCCACGGAGCGCTTCATGCGCTTCAGGCAGCGCTCGACGGCATGCATGGCCTCCTTGTCCCCCAGCCGCTCGAACAGGGCGGTACTGCCAGAGACGTCGGCGAACATCAAGATCAGTTTGCGTTGCGTGGAACTCATCGCCCGCCGCATATCCATAAATAGTTGAACGGACTGATTATATGATGACCGCACGCCGAATGCATTATGCGTTTTGGAGTAAGGGGATTGTTCCCATCATCGGTAGTTCGGGGGAGTCGAAGGCGATGTCGCCTTCGGCTATGGGGGTATCGAGCGTCAAGCCGCGGAAGTCGAAGAGTGCGTTGTCGGCCAGGTGGGAAGGCACGATATTTTGCATGGCGGTGAAGACCGATTCGGTACGGCCGGGATAGCGTTTGTCCCAGTCCTGCATCATTTCGCGGATTTTCTGGCGCTGCAGGTTGTCCTGCGAGCCGCAGAGGTTGCAGGGGATGATCGGGAATTCCATGCCGCGGGCGAACTTGGCGATGTCGGCTTCGGCGCAGTAGGCCAGCGGGCGGATCACGACGTGGGCCTTGTCGTCGGTGACCAGCTTGGGCGGCATGGCTTTGACCTTGCCGCCGAACAGCAAGTTGAGGAACAGCGTGTGTACCATGTCGTCGCGGTGGTGACCCAGCGCGATCTTGTTGGCGCCGAGTTCCTTGGCGGTGCGGTAGATGATGCCGCGGCGCAGGCGCGAGCAGAGCGAGCAGGTCGTCTTGCCTTCCGGGATTTTTTCCTTGACCACGGAGTAGGTGTCGGCCTCGACGATGCGGTGTTCGATGCCGATCGATTCGAAATAGCGGGGCAGGATGTCGGCGGGAAAGCCTGGCTGCTTCTGGTCGAGATTCATGGCGATCAGCCGGAACTTGACCGGGGCACGCTGCTGCAGGGCCATCAGCATGGCGAGCAGGGTGTAGGAATCCTTGCCGCCGGAAACGCAGACCAGGACGGTATCGCCGTCCTCGATCATGTTGTAGTCGATGATCGCCTTGCCGGTACGGCTTTCCAGGGATTTGCGGAGTTTTTGCAGGGTGTTCGAGGTGGTCATGGTGCCTGGTGGTCCGTGTACCGGCTGAGCGCCACGATCCGGGTAAAATCCGGAATGCTACGGTCAGCCGGAAAAAACGGCCATTTTACACTTTGTCGGCTGGGTGAACGGCAGTTTTTCCAGCCAAATCAGTGGCTTCGGCAATAGGCGTGGAGTTTTTCGCGCAGTTCCCCGACCTTGATCGGCTTCGACAGATAGTCGTCCATGCCGGCTGCCAGGCAGGCGTCACGGTCATCCTGCATGGCAGCGGCGGTCATCGCGATGATCGGCGTGCGCGGCAGGTGCTGTGTGGCCTCCCGCGCACGAATGCGCGTGGTCGCTTCGATGCCGCACATGACAGGCATCTGCATGTCCATCAGGATGACATCAAAGGATTGTCTCTCCTGAATATCGATGGCTTCTTGTCCATTCCGGGCGAGCGTGGCCAGATGCCCCCATTTTTCGAGCAAGCCGAGGGCCAGCTTCTGGTTGGTCGGATTATCCTCGACCAGCAGAATGTTCAGTCTTGGCGACCCTTCGCGCAGGGAGTGAAGGGTTGTCTGTTGGCCCGGTGCCGACACGGATTGTTCGGTGAGTTGCAGTTCGATCGAGAAATGGAAGGTACTGCCTTCGCCCAACTGGCTTTGCAGCCACATCTGGCCGCCCATCAGTTCGACAAGGCGACGACAGATGGAGAGCCCGAGTCCGGTCCCGCCGTATTTGCGCGTGGTGGAGGTGTCTTCCTGCGCAAAGGCATCGAAGATCAGGCCCTGCTTGTCCTTGGCGATACCTATGCCGGTGTCGCTTACGGCGAAGTGAATGATCGCATGTCCGTATTGCTTTTGCGTCAGATCAGTGGTCAGCGTGATTTGACCGGTATCGGTGAACTTGATGGCGTTGCCCACCAGATTGACCAGAACCTGCCGGATTCGACTGGGATCGCCGATCACGAAGCGGGGTACGTTGTCGATGACCTGGCTGATCAACGCGATGCCCTTTTCGTGGGCACGCATGGCCAGTGGTTTCAGAACGTCGGCGATCAGGCGATGCAGATCGAAGGCAATGTTCTCGACCATCAACTTGCCGGCTTCGATCTTGGAAAAATCGAGAATATCGTTGATGACCGTCAGCAAGGATTCAGCCGACGACTTGGCGATGGTCAGATACTCCCGCTGCTCGGCGCTCAGTTCAGTATCGAGCGCCAGATCGGTCATGCCGATCACACCATTCATCGGCGTCCGGATCTCGTGGCTCATGTTCGCCAGGAAGTCGCTCTTGGCGCGGCTGGCCGCCTCGGCCGCTTCCTTGGCACGAAGGACTTCGCGTTCGGCGACTTTGCGGTCGGTGATATCGACAATGACGCCAAGCAGGCCGGAGACGCTGCCATCGCGGCGGGTCAGCACGGCCTTGCGATAGATCGCGTCGTGAATCTCGCCATCGCAGCTATGGACCATGGCTTCGTACGATTGTGTCCCTTTGGCCGCGAACAACTCAGCATCCTTTTCGGCATGGACTCGGGCATCCTCGGGCAACAACAGATCGTGCAGCGTGCGTCCGATGTAGTCTTCGCGACGGATGTGGAAAAAGAGTTCGAAGGCGCGGTTGAGGCGAATGTAACGCCCGAAGGAGTCTTTCAGGTAGACCGGTAGCGGGATTGCTTCGATCAGTTCCTCGACCAGATGCAATTGTTCGGAAAGCTGCGTTTCTATGCGCCGTCGATCAGTAATGTCGGTTCGGATGGCGATGTATTGCTCGGGTATCCCTCGGTCGCCCAGCAGCGGCACGATAGTCGCGCTGACCCAGTAGAGATGCCCATCACGGGCGCGATTGCACATTTCTCCTCGCCAGACCTGCCCGTGGGTGATGGTTTGCCACAGGTCGCGGAACAATTCCGCCGGGTGGGTGCCGGAATTGACGATGCGGTGGTTCTGGCCGATCAGCTCCTCCCTGGAGTAGCCGCTGATTTCGCAGAAACGGTCGTTGGCATAAACGATGATGCCTGCGGTGTCGGTGATGCTGACGATGGCATGCTGATCGAGCGCGAATTTCTGATTGGCCAGTTCCCGGCGCCCTACTTCACTGTCGGCGACCAGGCCGGCGATGCGTTTTGAAAGGGCTGCGATATCCTCGTCGGCTAGCGTATCCGACGCGCTGCTGGCCGAGTTGTCCGGCAACAGGTCGCGGAGCGTCTTGCGCATCGAGCGTAGCGCGTGTTCGCGCGCGGCCAGCGACAAACGAAGCTGTTCGTTGCTTTCCGACAATTCGGACGAGGAAAGCTCCAGACTGCGCGTGCGCAGATCGAGATCACGCTCGTATTGTTCATAGCTCGTATCCACCCGTGCCAGCAGGTCGCCAAACCCTTTCAGAATCCCTTGCAACGCTGGGTCGGCAGAAGTTGCCCCGGCTTCCATGGCGGCCAGCAGGTCGGCAAGCTCGGATTCGCTGCCGATCCCCATGCTGCGTTTGAGCTGGCGCAGGAGATTCTTTTGCATGGCCGGCAGTTCAGTCTTCACCCAAACAGGTGATGGTCATCGTCTGGTTGTGCAGCTTGCACGACGAACCCGGCGTAAACGGGCTGATTTCGCCATAGGAGTAGAAGCCGGTCAGGATCGAGTTGTTGCCGAGCACATCGCCAACAGCCTCGACCTCCTCGTCGACCCGGCTGCCCATGACCAATTTGCGACCAACGCAGCTGACCAGAATGGCCAGCGACTGCTCGGGGCCATGGGACATGGCAGAGGCGGCCTGGGCTGCGGCTTCGGCGCCGTTGACCAGTTTGTCGGTGCTGGCGTGCATTAGTCTCAGGTAGCCGTCGGGGTCTATCTCGCCGGCCAGGGTCAGGCTGCCAGTGCTCTCATCGACGCCCAGGATGGTTCGGATCAGGCCTACCGCGTTGTGATCCTCGCCAAGCATGGCAAACGGAAACAGCAGGCCGGAAGCCGGCAAGTCCTTGGCCGATTCGCCTAGATAGCGCTTGTAGATACCCAGGGCGGACTCGCCATCCAGTTCGTAAAGCACGTTTCCATTGCAGCGCGTCACTTTTCTGGCCGGCCCGAAAGCCTCCCAGCCCCCAAAGGAGCCGTGGCCAAAGCGCAGGCTGTCGCCGCAGAGGCCAATGGCCACCACCCTGTCGTGGGTGACGCCGTCCCGGCCTAGCGTCCAGGTTTGCCGGAAAGCCCCGCCGTCGCCGGCCAGACCGCCGGTAATCGGGATCGCATCGCCGATCACGCTGGCCATGCCATTGACCAGGGCGCTGCCGTTGATCTGCACACCGGGTCCAAAAACCAGCACCGCCTTGAGGCCCGGTGCCGCGATCTGCCGGCCGATGCGCTCTCCGGCCGCAAACGAATCGTCCATCCCCGATAGCCGGGTACTGCCTTCGCTCAGCACGACCCGGTCAAACTTGATTGCAGTGATCGAACAGGTTCCGTCCTCTACGCCATCCGGCGTGATCTCCCCGGCAGTCGTACAACCGAGCAGCCGGGCCAGCGGGAAACGCTGGCGCAGGGTATCGGCCAGTCCCGGTGCCGTGATTTGTTCGATGCTACCGAAGAGCAGCAGCAGATTGGCGCCACGGTTGTCCAGGCTATCCAGCGCAGCGGGCAATTCGGCCGGTTTTCGGAGGACGATTTGTTGGACGTGCATTTTAGAATTCTGCCTTTGGGGTAGACTCGAAAAATAGCATACGGCTCGAAGAAATTCTTGCTGAAATCGTAAAGTTGATATTTTTTGAATTTGTCATGAACAATCTCCCGATCCCGGCACCCGAAGCGCAGGCCCACAGCCAGCAGTTGCAAAAAGCCATTGCGGATGAAATTCAGGTGGCTGGCGGCTGGATGTCGTTTGCTCGTTTCATGGAGCAACTTCTCTACGCGCCGGGACTGGGCTACTACACCGCCGGGGCGAGGAAATTCGGCGCCGCGGGCGATTTCGTCACGGCGCCGGAGTTGACCGCCTTGTTCGGTCAGGCTCTGGCCCGACAGGTCGCGCAGGTGATGGCCTACTCGGCGCCGGTGGTTCTCGAAGTCGGCGCCGGTTCAGGGCGCCTTGCGGCCGACCTTCTGCTTTCGCTGGAGCGGATGGAGTGCCTGCCCGAGCGCTATTTCATTCTCGACCTCTCCGCGGACCTCCGCCAGCGCCAGCAGCAACATATTGCCGCGGCCGCCCCTCACCTGATCGGCCGCGTTGCCTGGCTCGACAGTCTGCCGGAAGAATTTTCCGGCGTCGTTGTCGCCAATGAATTGCTCGATGCCATGCCAGCGCACATTCTTGCCTGGCGGGAGGGGGGCATCTATGAACGCGGCGTCAGTTGCGGAGCCGCTGGCGGGTTCATGTGGGACGAGCGCCCGGCGAGTGGGGCCCTGCTCCAGGCCGCCGAAGAAATTGGCGCGCAATGCAATTTACCGCCGGGTTTTGAAAGCGAAGTCAGTCTTGCCGTGCGCGCCTGGTCAGCCGAATGGGGGCATAGGCTGAAGAAAGGTGCGCTGCTGCTGATCGATTACGGCTTCCCGCGGCGCGAGTTCTATCATCAGCAACGGGGACGCGGAACGCTGATGTGCCATTACCGCCATCACGCCCATCCGGATCCCTTCTACCTGCCCGGTTTGCAGGATGTGACGGTCCACGTCGATTTCACCTCGGTGATCGCCGCTGCCCATGCGACCGGGCTGGAGTTGCTCGGTTATACCAACCAAGGGCAATTCCTGCTCAATTGCGGAATCCTTGACCGACTGGCGGAAATCCCCAATGGAACACCTGAATACGTCCGGGCGACCGGTGCGGTCAACACCTTGTTGATGCCGCACGAGATGGGCGAATTGTTCAAGGTGATCGCCTTGGGGCGCGGCATTGACGAGGCGCTGCTCGGCTTTGCCAGCGGCGATCAGGGCTGGCGTTTGTAGATTGGGTCAGCGCTTGGCGAGTTCGCGGAAGCGGTTGGGCTGGCCGATGACCAGGCGGCCGAAGTCCTCGAGCAGGGCCTGGTCGATGGCCTGCGGCCGAAGCGTGTAGAGGGCGCTCCCCAGGCGTTCGAGATTGCGTGTCTCAAGAACGATGGCCCCCTTGGTGAAATCGGCCCGCCAGCGGGCGCTGACGCTGATATCGCTGGCGACCTGAAACTCCGCACGTTCGACGTAGCTGCGATCGTTTTTGAATTCCTTGCAGTTGAATGCCAGACCAAAATCGAACAGGGTGGTCCGGAAGCGTTCAACCGCCGGGCCATCGCGCTCGATATATAGGGCTCCACCGCCCTTCAGACGGTAAGAAAAAGTGACCAGTTCGACCAGCGCGCCAGCGCTTTGGCTCTGGGTCCGGTAATCGGCGAAACCTTCATGCCAGGTCAGGTGATCCAGAACGGTCTGCTCGACCAGGGGAAAATCGCGCGGAATCCCTGGCTTGAGGATGTTCAGTTGCTGCACCAGTTCATGCAGGTAGAAAAACACGTGCTTCAGTGCCTGGTCTATTCCTTCGTTGGCTGAAGTGCGTTCGGCCAGGGCGCTATTGTTTTCGCGCTGGCGTATTTCCGCCTGTTGGCGCAATTGGTCGAGCAGGCTTCCGTTACTGGCCGGATTCTCCGTTGGGGTTGCCGTAACGGAGAGGGTTTCGGCGACTGCCGGTGTTGCGGATGGCAAAGTGGGCGCCGAACCGGCCGGCACAATCTCTGGAAAGACAAGCGTCGGGTCGGTCATGCCCGCCCCGGAGTTGGCCAGATATTCCCGACGGGCTCGTCGTTCGGCGGCATCAAGATCGAAATTTTCGATATCGGCCAGCAAGGAGGCTTCCAGTTCGGCGATATCCTTGAGCGTGCGGTCCGTTCGATCACGCTTGGCGCGGATCGCTGCAACAATGGCAGATAGTGGACCGGATTTTTCAGATTTGCTCATTGAACTGGTAAATATATCGACTACACTGTTGTTATGATGTGTCCGAATTGGAGCTAGCGCAAGGTGGATATCTCTTCCGTAGGCAGTTTGACGAGTGCCCTGACACAAGTCCAGGGCAGCGATGCGGTGAGCACCTTGGTGCTCAAGAAAACCATCGATCTTCAGGAGCAGAGCGCGTTGCAACTGCTGCAAGCTTTGCCGCAGGTTACAAACAACCCGCCCAATCTCGGCAACAGCGTCGATATCAAGGTCTGATTTCCGTCAACCAGTCGCGCAAGGTGGCCGCTACGAGCGGCCATTCCTTTTCATGGGTCATCGCATGGCCCATTCCCCGGAAGATATGGGCATGCTGCCCATAGGTCTGAGCGGTGGTCTGGACCAGGAAGGCTGGCACCAGGACATCCTGCTCGGCACCCAGAATCAGCATCGGTGGTTTGTGCATGGCGTACAGGTTGGGCAGGTTGAACATCGACATGTCCCACAGGGCACGGTGCGATTCGGGTTGCATGCGGGTCAGCCAGGCAGCCAGCATTTCTTCGTCCACCTCTCCGGCGAACAGCGCTTCGTGCAGCGTGTCGGTATCGGTGTATTGCCCTTCCATGATCCGGTTGAGCTCGAGGAATAACTGCGGTTTTTGCAGCATCAGGTGAAACTGGGAGGCGATCAGTCCTTGCGGCGGCACTGAACATAGCAGGGCAACGGCAGGTGCCGGGTAATGTTCCAGATATTTCTGGACGACGAAGCCGCCCATCGAGTGCCCGAGCAGTATGGGGGACTCGTCCAGCCAGTCGACAACGGTCTTGATGTCCTCGACGTAATCGGCAATCGAATACCAGTCGATATGTTCGCGCCCGCTACTGCCGCCATGGCCGCGCAGCGACAGTGCGTAGCACGGGTGCCCCGCTTCGGCGAGAAAGGGCATGAAGGTTTCGGTCCACATCCAGCCTCCGGCGAAGGCGCCGTGGACGAACAGCAGCGGTTGCCGGGCGGGTTTGCCGGTGGGAAGGCAGGAGAAGACTTCGAGGCCTTCGATGATTTGCGTTTTTAGCATGGCAGCCTGTTGGGGGTGAGGCGTGATTTAATGCGCGTTTCACCCTGCGGTGCAAGGCAAAATGCTGAAGTGGATACTGACGCTGGTTGTTGCGATTTTCCTGCTGGGCATCATTGGCCCGCATCTGGCGCGTTTCATTCGGTTCGGCCAACTGCCGGGGGATTTCGCCTTTCGCTTTCGTGGTCGGGAGTACACTTTTCCGGTCGCGACGACGATTGTGTTCTCATTGTTGCTCTGGCTGCTCTCCCGCCTCATTTAGCAGTTGTTTGACGGCGCGGACCCGGGCGGCGTGGATGCGTTCAGGGATTTTCGCCTTGTCGGGACAGGCCATGGCGATTTTTCCGGCTTCCACGGCATTGACCGTGGCAAGTGCGGCCAACAGGTAGGCCGGGCTGTCGTAGGGACGATTCTCCCAGCCGAGGCGTCCCGTATAGTCGCACAGGCAGGCATCGAGCAGTTGCTGGAAGCGTTCCGGTCGGCGCAGGGCGTCGGTATTTTCGAACAGCGTGACGATAGTGCTTGCTTTCAGGTCGGCGGCACGATGGATATTGCCGTGATAGCGGGCCATCAGCAGGGCCAGGTCACGACACTCGTTGGGTATCCGCAGACGGTCGCATAGTCGGCCGGTCAGGCGTACGCTGCGCTCCTCGTGGCCGATATGGCGGGGCAGGATGTCGACCGGCGTTTCCGCCTTGCCGAGATCGTGGGTGAGTGCCGAGAAACGCACCGGCAAGGCGAAATCCCGTCTGGCCGACTGGTCAAGGACCATCATCGTGTGGATACCGGTGTCGATTTCCGGGTGGTAGTCGGCGCGTTGCGGTACGCCGAACAGGGCGTCAACTTCCGGCAGCAACCGGGCCAGCGCCCCGCACTCGCGCAGTACTTCGAACATCCGGGACGGTCGGCTTTCCATCAATCCCTTGGCCAATTCCTGCCAGACGCGCTCGGCGACCAGATGGTCGGCCTCGCCGCTGGCAACCATGTCGCGCATCAGGGCCAGGGTTTCCGGGGCCACCGAAAAATCGCTGAAGCGCGCGGCAAAACGGGCGATGCGCAGGATGCGGACCGGATCTTCGGCAAAGGCCGGACCGACATGGCGCAGGACTTTGGCCTGCAGGTCGCGTTGTCCCTGGAAAGGATCGATCAACGTGCCGTCGGTCGCCTTGGCCATCGCGTTGATGGTCAAGTCGCGGCGGGCTAAGTCTTCTTCGAGGGTGACGTCCGGCGCGGCATGGAAGGAAAAGCCGTGGTAGCCGCGACCGGTCTTGCGCTCGGTACGGGCCAGTGCGTATTCGTCCTGGGTCTGCGGGTGAAGGAATACCGGGAAATCCTTGCCGACCGGCCGGAAACCCTGTGCCAGCATGGCTTCCGGCGTGGCACCGACGACCACGTAATCGCAGTCGGCGTTGGGCCGGCCGAGCAGTTCGTCACGGACGGCACCGCCGACGATATATATCTGCACGGCCGGTAATACAGTCAGCGGCCAGCGTGAAAGCGGAAGCTGTCCAGCTTGCCCTTTGGCGTGTTGAGCGCGATGTAGGTCGGGGCAATCGCCTCCAGAGCGGTCGGACGCCAGTTGGCCGGGGCGTTCCACGGACCTTCGCAGACGCTGTCGACTTCCATCGAGCGCAGGTTGTCCGGGGACAGCATCGGTTGCGGGGCCAGCCACATCAGGCCGGCCTGCAGGTAGGCCCAGCCTTCGGACAGCGCGATGATGGAGGCGGTGCTGCCGGTCAGCTCCTTGGCGTATTCGACCAATTCGCGCAGCGTGTAAATCTTCGGGCCGACCAGTTCGTAGGCTTGGCCAAAAGTGGCGGCATCGCCCAGGCAATCGACAAAAGCGTCGGCCACATCGGCCGCCCAGACCGGCTGGAAGCGCGCATGGCCGTAGCCGAGCGGGAAGAACGGCAGCTTCTTCAGAACCTTGGCAAAGGTGGACAGGAAGGAATCGCCCAGGCCGAAGATGACCGACGGACGGAAGATCGTGACATCCAGTTCGTTCTTGGCGCCGAGCACGACCGCTTCGCCGTCGCCCTTGGAACGCAGGTATTCGGAAGGTCCCTTGGGATCGGCGTTCAGTGCGCTCATGTGCACCAGGCGGCGGACACCGGTGGCCTTGCAGGCGGCGATGATCTTTTTCGGCAGTTCGACGTGGGCCTGGGCAAAGTCCTTGCTGTAAGGCAAGACGACATCGCGGCTGTGCAGGATGCCAACCAGGTTGATTACGGCGTCGTGGCCGCGCATCAGTTCGGTCAGGGCTTTTTCGCAGTTGATGTCGGCTTCCGGCATCTCGACACCCGGTTGCATGATCAGCGCCTTGGTTCGTTCGCGGCGACGCGTCGGAACGGTGACTTCGATCCCGCGTTGCGACAGGCGATTGGCGATGTAGGTACCGACGAAACCGCTACCCCCCAGCAGCAAGACTTTCTTGATGGCCATTTGGAACCCCGGAAACTTTATTCGTAAAACTTGGATTTTAAGGCAATTTGACGAAATTCGGGCGGCTGGGTGGCCGATCCCGGCTATCCCGTGGCCTCAGGAGGCAGCGGAATTTTTAAGTGCGCGGCTGGCGGCATCGTCGAACAGCGAGGCGGCCGTAAGGTTGCGAGCCTCCCCGGAGCGCAAGCGGCGGTCGAGAATGGCCGGGTGGATGGCCAGTGCAAGGCCGAGATCGGGGTTGAGCAGCATCGCCCGCCGGGTACCCGGGCTGATATAGCTGAGCCGGACAGTCAGCGGCTTGCCGGCGTCGACCTGCAGTTCGAGCCAATCGCCGATGGCCGCCGGAAGCGAAGGCGCGGGGGCCGACTGATAATCCGAGAAATCCAATGTCGTCATCGAAAGCTCGCCGACCTGCACGCGGCCGCTAACCGGGGAGCCTTCCTTTTCGTGCAGACCGACCGGGGCGAGTTCGGGCAGTGCGCCCTCGCCTGCCGGGCTTGGCACCGCGCGAAGCGCCTGGGTCTGCAGCTTGAAGCAATCGTCGAGGAAGGTTTCCTGAGCCTGCGTCGACAGACCGACTTGCTCCATGCCCGTCTTTAGCAGCTTCAGAATGATCGGCAGGCGTTGAGCCAGGTTTTTGCGTTCTTCGGGATCGGTCTTGGGCTGGAAAGTCCACAGCAGATCATCGATGGCAGTGACGTGCGCCGCCCACTGGCTGCTTTCCGGCCCATGATCGAGCCAGATTTGCTGCAACACCTTGCGCCATGTCGCATTGAGGAAATCCCGGACGGCTGGCGGTGGGTTGCGCTCGATGATCCGGTCAACCGCGTTTCTGGCTGCGATACCCGCCTCGTCGCCCCGGTCCACCTGGCGCAACAGCGGCAAGTAAGTCTCGACGGCGGTCGACAGCGCTTCATTTCGGCTGGCAATCAGGGCATCCAGTTTGGCCAGCGCATCGGTGAAGGCGGCATTGGCAATATTCTGTTCGCTGCGCAATTGCCCGGCAATTTCGAACAGGCGGGCGCAGACCGGGTGACGGGCCGGGACATCGGCTGGCAAGCCGAGAACCGCCTGCCCCATGCGGTCGATGACCAGCCGGGCCGGGTGGCGGCTATCGGTGAACAGCGTGCTGTCCTTCATCGCCACTTTCAGCAAGGTGATCTGCAGGCTGGAGATCGTCGCTTTCAGTGCATCGGGCAGTGTCGGATCGTTGAAGATCGCTTCGAAGATCATGCCCAGTGTATCGATGGCCAGACCCTCACCGGCCGTGGCGGGAATGCCGAGTTGGGCCGATTTCAGGATCTTGGGGGCTGCGTCGCCGATAGCATCGGCGGCGAACAGCTCGGGAATCAGGCTTTCGTTTGACGGCGTGGTGCCGGGTCGGAAGTCCTGGCGGAATGTTCCCTGGCGGTCGAGTTCATTGAGTCTGAACAGCAGGCGTTCCAGCGATGCCTGGCTGAGCAGCGAGGCGGCAGCTCCGCCAACCCCGGCGGCCTCCGGCATCGCGGCAGCGGCGCTGGGTGGAGCAACCGGCAGCCGGGCCAGCAGTGTTTGCTGCAACGCGAGCAGGGAGTTTTCGGTATTTTGCGCAGGCCGCCCTGCTTGCGGGCTTTCCTTGGCGCCGACGATGGTGGGCTGGGCGGTCTCGACGCCGCCGCGATCGAGGAAGTCGTTGATCTCGGCGTAGAGTGTCGGCAGGTTCTGCGCCAGGCAGCCTTCAATGCGGTCAAGCAGGGCCAGCTTCTGCTCGATATTGCCTGCACCGGCTGCGGCAAACATGGCCAGCAATCCCTGGCTGATCCCCTTGGGGCCGACCGGGTTGTCGGATTTTGGCAGGTCCGGGCGACGGAGCAGGCTGATGAAACGCAGATGGATTTTCCACAGTCCGCCGCCGGTGGCTTCGAACAGCTTGGCACTCAGGTTGTCCAGGCGGATACCAAGTTCCATGTCATCTTCGCCGACCAGGGTGATACGCGACGAGGTCAGTCCGTGGGCTTCCTCGGCGAAACTGCCGCGTCGGCCGGTGGATACCATTTCATCGAAATAGGCGCCGGCGCCTTCCTGGATGGCGCGGATCGCATTGCCTGAAACCAGTCGGCTGTCCTGCAGCAGCGCGCCAAGGTGGCGCAGAAACAACGCCCGGCAATTGCTGAGGATTTGGAAGGAGTCGGACTGGATGGCCATGGCGGGATTTTAGGGCAGGTCGGCGTCTTTCGGTGCATCCGATGTCTTCGGCCCGACCGTACCGAGGCGGGCTTTCAGCGAATCCGGCTTGCCGTTGAACAGGGCGGAGTAATAGACCGCGTTGCTCATCACCTTCTTGACGTAATCGCGCGTCTCGCTGAAGGGGATGGACTCGGCATAGATGGCGCCTTCTAGGGCCTGGTCGGCGCGCCATTTCTTGGCCCGGCCGGGGCCGGCGTTATAGGCGGCGGAGGCCAGCACCGGGTGGTTGTCGAGGTTTTCCATGACCAGGCGCATGTAGCTGGTTCCGAGCAGGACATTGGTTTCGGTATCGGTAACCTGGCCGTGATTGAAACTGCGCAGGCCGATCTTGCGGGCGACCCATTTGGCGGTGGCCGGCATCAGCTGCATCAGGCCGGAGGCACCGACATTCGATTTGGCACTGGTGATGAAGCGGCTTTCCTGGCGCATCAGCCCGTAAACCCAGGCGTCGTCGAGCGACTGGTTCTGGGCGGCCGGGCGCACCGTTTCACCGTAGGGAGCGAGGAAGCGCAGCGAGAAATCGTGTTCGTTCTTGGTCCGGTCGGCGGTGTTGATGGCGCGGTCCCAGATCTGGTTGCGTTTGGCGAGATTGGCGGCGGCCAGCAGTTCGCGGTCGCTCATGCCGCGCAGCGCCCAATTCCATTCCTTGACCGCCTCGGTACGCAGGTCGATCCGGAAGAAGGCCAGCGCGCGGCGGATACCCGGATTGTCCTGAGCGGCTTTCAGTTCTTCGGCGGTGGTCGCCGCGGCCTTGGGGGGCGGCAGGACTGTCCGGCCCAGTTCCTCGTCGGCCAGGTTGCCGTAGAAATGAGTCTGCCCGGCGATTTTGCCGAACAGCGCGTCGGCTTCGGTGGTGCGGCCGCCGGCCTTCATGGCCCGGCCCAGCCAGTAGATCCATTCCGGCAGCGCCGCCAGCGTTGGCGGCATGGCTTCGATGGTGTCGCGGACGACGCCCCACTCCTGGGCGCGCAGGGCGGCCCGCACCTTCCATTGGGCGGCTTCGTCGGACAGCGGGGTTTTGCCGGCATTGGCATACCAGCCAACTGTCTCGCTCAGGTGCTTCTTGGCAGCCTGCAGGGCGATCTGGCTCCAGGCCCACTGGCGTTCCGGCTCTTGCAGCTTGCCCTTGATCTTTTCCAGTTCGTCGGCGGCGACGCGCGGGTCGTTGGTAGCCAGGCGCTGGATGGCGAAGGTAGCGAGTTCGCGCCCGGCCCGGTTGTTGTGCCAGCCGGATGGCTGGCGGACGAGGTAGCTCATCGCGCTGTTGATCGCGCTTTCGAGCGCCTTGCCATCGGGCATCTGGCTGTCCGGCAGGTAATTGAGCGTGGTCTTGGTCCAGCCCGGGCGGTTCGCTTCGAGCTGGCGGCGGGCGCGCGTCCAGACGTCGTCTGCACTGAGACGCTGGCTGGCGACCAGGGCATCGAGAATGGGGCGGCAGGGTTCCGGCGGTTCAAGCATGGTCAGCCAGAGTTTCTCGGCTTCGGCCAGTACGCTGCGGTCGTCGCGGGCGAGGCGGGCCTGCTGGCCGAGGCAGACGATATCCGGCTCCGGGGCCAGCATTTTGGGAAATTCGGCGTCCAGGTCATTCCATGCGGAGCGCTTGGCGAGCCAGCGAATCCAGTCGGCGCGCAGTTTCTCGGCGACGTAGCTGCCTTCGTAGCGCTGCAGGAAGTCGCGCAGGCCGGCCGAGTCGCCTTTGTCCATCCACATGCGCAGGCGGTAGCTATCGACGTAGGGGGTCAGTTCGTGCTGGCCGAGCTGGCTGGCGGCGCGCTCCAGTTTGTCGATGTGGCCGGCCCGGAATGCGTCGCGGGCGGTCAGGAAGGCCGTGTCGCTGCCGTTATGGGCAAACAGAGGAAACGAAAGCGCAAGGCCGATGAGGAGGACGCGAAACTTCATGCTAGATTTGGACCATGGTGGAACCGAACGAGGATAACACGGCCTGGCGCCGGGCATTGCGGCGCGAGATGGTGGTGCGACGGGCGGCATTGAGCGATGCCGAGCATGCCAGTCTGTCGGCGCGCATCGTCGAGCACTTGCTGGCGAGCTTGCCGCTACCCGGCGTGGTCGCCTTTTGCTGGCCGATCAAGCACGAGCCGGATGTGCGGTCGGTCGTCGAGCGCTGGTCGGCTCTGGGTGCCCGGGCGGCGCTGCCGGTCGTGGTAGCCGAGGAGGCGCCGCTGGCTTTTCGGCTGTGGACGGCAGATACGCCGCTCGTCGCGGATCGCTACGGCATTCCGACGCCGGCGGCGGGCGATTTCGTGCGGCCGGACACGATCCTGCTGCCGCTCAATGGTTTTGACGCGGCCGGTTATCGGCTGGGTTATGGCGGCGGCTTTTTCGATCGGACACTGGCGGCGCTCTCCCCTCGTCCGCTGGCGGTCGGTGTCGGGTTCGAGATCAATCGCCTGGACAGCATCCGGCCGGCAAGCCACGATCAGCGCCTGGACTGGATCGTGACCGAAGCCGGGGCGGCCAGGGCCTAGCCGTAGCGAGCCGGCAAAACCGAATCCAGATCGGCACCGCTGCGCTTTCTTGATTCCGATTTTTATCCCATCCTTGGCTGCCGCTTGCAATCTACCAACTGGTAGGTAGAATTGTGCGACCTGAATTCCTCCGTCCGCGACCACGGTCACGGTTTTCTACCGAGAGGGAGCGGGTACGACAAAGGAGGAGTGCAATGAGATTTGCCCGATGGATTGCCGGCATCGCCGCCGGCTTGGTGTTGGCCGTGCCGGTCTGGGCGGCCCCACCGGCCAAGGATCCGCTGGCGTCGCCGCGTTGGGGCGACATGGAAAAGATCTTCCTGGCCGGCGAGCGCTACGAGTTCGACGAGCGTGTCAAGGTCCTGGCCCCGGCGCAGAGCGAGAACCCGATGCAGGTGCCGATTACGGTGGACGCGACGGCATTGCCGGATGTCCGGGAGGTGATGATCTTCGCCGACTTCAACCCGATCCTGGAAATCCTGCGCTTTTACCCGGAGAGCGCCAGTCCCTATCTCGGCTTCCGCATCAAGCTGCAGCAGTCGTCGCCGGTGCGGGCTGCCGCGAGGACCGGCGACGGCGTCTGGCATCTGGGCGGCGTCATCGTCAATACGGTGGGCGGCGGCTGCACGGCACCGTCGGCCGGCTCGGCCTCGACCGAGTGGCAGAAGCGCCTGAATGAGGTCAGTGCGCGGAGCTGGAGCGAGGGGCCGATGTCCGGTCGCCTGCGCCTGCGCGTCATCCACCCGATGGACACCGGGCTGGTCGCCGGCATCCCGGCCTTTTATCTGGAGTCGCTGGTGCTCAAGGATGAGGCCGGCACGCCGCTGATGCGCCTGACCCTTTCCCAGCCGGTCAGCGAAAACCCTGTCTTCACGCTGCATCGCGCCCGAAGCGCGGGCAACGTCGAGGTTTCGGGACGGGATAATAACGGCAATACCTTCGACGTGCGGGTGGCACCATGAAGAAACTAATCTGTACGCTACTGGCCTGGGCGGCGCTGGCTGCTCACGGCGCCGAATTCGACTATCGGCTGACCCCCAAGGCCGTGGCATCGGATGTCTATGTGTTCGTCGGCAAGACCGAGGATTTCGACACCGTCAATGGCGGCAATATCGTCAATACCGGCTTTATCGTCGCACCCGAGGGCGTGGTGGTGATCGATACCGGACCTTCCCGGCGCTACGGCCAGCAAATGCGGCAAGCGATTCGCCAGGTAACGGACAAGCCGGTGGCGCTGATCATCAACACCCATCACCATCCCGACCATTTCCTCGGCAACCAGGCCTTTGCCGATGTGCCGATCGCGGCGCTGGCCGATGTCCAGAAAGGTATCGCCAGCGATGGCAATGCCTTTGCCGAGAACCTGTTCCGGATGAGTGGCGACTGGATGAAGGGCACCGAGGTGGTGGTGCCGACGCGCGTGCTGCAGGCCGGGTCGTTAACGGTGGCCGGGCGCCCCCTGCGTTTGATTGCACTGGGCGGCCATACGGCGGCCGACCTGGCGGTGCTGGATGAAACCAGCCATGTCCTGTTTGCCGGCGACCTGGTCTTCAACGACCGGGCACCGACCACGCCACACGCCCAGATCCCGCGCTGGCTGGGGGCGCTCGATAGTCTTGAGCGCCTGATGGGCGAGGCGGGGGTCAAGGTACTGGTGCCCGGTCACGGTGCCGTCACCCAGGATGCGGCCCCGATCGCCCGTACCCGCGGCTGGCTGCGCTGGCTGTCCGAGACGTTCACGCAGAGCGCGGCGCAGGGCCTGGACATGACGGAGTTGTTCTCCCTACCCTTGCCCGAGCGCTACCGGTCCTTGCCGTTGGCGGGGTCGGAATATCGCCGGTCTGTGGTACACCTGTTCCCCGGTATCGAGGCGGAAGCCCTTGGTCACGCCCATTGAGCCAGCCGTGCGGCGATGCGCTTGGGGCTGGGTATGGCCGGTGATAGGCTAATCGGATGAGCACCCCTACCCGCACCCAGCTGGTCGCCGAAGCCGAGGAACTGATGCGCCGCGTCGGTTACTCGGCCTTCAGCTACGCCCACCTGACCGAGAAAATCGGCATCCGCAAGGCGAGCATCCATTACCACTTTCCGACCAAGCAGGACCTGGCCGAGGCCGTGGTCGACGTGGCCATGGCGCGCTTCGTCGAGGCGCTGGCCGCCATTGGCAGCGCCGAGCCGGCTGCCCCTGCCCGCCTCGATGCCTACAGCCGGCTGTTCCTGCTTGGGGTCGAAGACAACCTGCGCCCGCTGTGCTGTGCCTTGTCGGCCGAACTGGGCGTGCTGCCCGATTCCATCCAGGAAAAGACGCGCCTTTACTTCGACCTCCATCTCGACTGGCTGACCGGCGTGATCGAGGCCGGGCGGACGGCCGGTGAGTTGCACTGGCCGGGCGAAGCGCGTGCCTTGGCGGTGCTGCTGCTGACCACGCTCGAAGGCGGCAGCCTGGTCGCCCGCGCCCAGCAGGCGCCGGGTCTGGTGCTGGCCGGTTTTACGCAGGTGATGATACAGATTCGGACACCGGCATGAGGGCCGCCCGCCTTGCCCTCGCCATCGGCGCCCTGGCGCTGGCCGCCGCCGGCCAGGCCGTTGAGGGCGAATGGTCGCACCAGGGCCACCATGCCGGCGTGACGCTGGGGGTGATGCCGCTGACCGCGCAATGGCGCAGCGCCTTTTACGTCAATCGCGGCATTCCGGCCGAGGTCATCCAGCCCTACGCCGCCGCCTGCGGACTGTCCTTCGGCCTGCGCAACGCGGGCGAGGCGCCGGTCGATGCCCGCCTGGCCGACTGGCGGGCCGTCGGTGCCGATGGCCAGCAAATTCCCCTGCGCCTGCCGGAAACCTGGGAAGCGCAGTGGGCGGCGGCCGGTGTTCCGCAGCCGGCGCGGATCGCCTTTCGCTGGGCGCAGTTCCAGAGCGAGAGCCATTTTGAGCCGGGCGACTGGATCATGGGCATGGCGACCCTGAACACCGCGCCGGCCGCGCCCTTTCGTCTGATTGCCCGTTACCGTGATGCCGGGGGAGAACATGAAATCGTCGTCGACAAGCTTGCCTGTGCTGCCAACTGAGCGCCGGCGCATCCTGGCGGCGCTGGCCGCCCTCGGTGGCGTGGCTGCCTGGCCCCGGCTCGGCCTGGCCCAGGGCCGCGGCATGACCGCCGTGGCTGGCACGCCGCTGGCGCCGTCGCTGCGCCTGCCCGACGCCGATGGCAAGCCGGTCGATCTGGCCGCTTATCGCGGCAAGGTGGTGCTGGTCAATTTCTGGGCGACCTGGTGCCCGCCCTGCCGGCAGGAACTGCCCTCGCTGAGCCGCCTGAAAAAGAAGTTGAGCGGCGAGGCTTTCGAGATTCTCTCGGTCAATATCGGCGAAGACGTCGATACCGTGTTCGACTTTGCCGGCAACCCGGCTTATCCGATGCTGTTCGACCACGATTCGAAGGCGATGGCCAGTTGGCCGGTCAAGGGTGTGCCGACCACGCTGCTGGTCGATCGCCAGGGGCGTCTTGCCTACCGTGCGGTCGGTGGTCGCGAGTTCGATGACGCCGACGTGGTTGGCTTGATCCGCCAGTTGCTCAAGGCCTGAACGGCCGGGGCGGTCAGGCTTGTCCGGTGTCGCGGCCGAGGCCGATGAGGCCGAGGGCGAGCAGGATCGAGATGATCGTGGCGAGCGCGGCCCCGGGCAGGTCGTAGAGCCCGGTGGAGCTGGCCAATTCCAGCGTGAAGCCGTGGTGCAGGGCGAGCAGGCTGGAGGCGATGGTCAGCGCCAGCCAGGCCCGGCGGTAGGGCGGGCGCAGGGTTGCCCGCAGCGCGGCCAGGGTGGCCAAGGTTTGCGCGACGATGGCGAAACAGAGGCACAGCACGGTCAGGGCGTAGGGACTCATGCCGCGTCGCAGCCTTTTTCCAGGCGGTGCAAGGCTTCGTCCAGCGTGCTGCGCGGGCAGCCGAAGTTGAGCCGCAGCCAGCCCGGGGCGCCGAAGTCGGCGCCATCCGACAGACCCAGGCCGTGCGCTTCGAAGTGCGCGGCGGGGTGGGCCAGGCCGAGTTCGCGGACGTCGATCCAGGCCAGGTAGGTGGCTTCGACAAAATTCATTTTTAGCCGTTTTTTGCCACTGACCGTAGCATTCACCCGGTCGCGGTTGCCAGCCAGGTAGGCGATCAGTTCGCGGCGCCAGTCGGCGCAATCGCGGTAGGCAGCTTCGCAGGCGGCCAGCCCGAGCACATTCACGTGCGGCACGATGCCGGCCATCGCCCGTTCGAAACGGCGGCGCAGACTCGGGTCGGCAATGACCGCGAAGGCGCAGCCTAGGCCGGGGATGTTGAAGGTCTTGGATGGTGCCATCAGCGTGATCGTCCGTTTGGCGATCTCCGGAGACAGGCTGGCGAACGGGATGTGGCACCGGTCGGCGTCGAGGATCAGGCCGCAGTGGATTTCGTCGGAGCAGACGATCAGGTCGTGGGCTTCGGCGAAGGCGGCCAGATCGAGCAGTTCTTCCCGGCTCCAGCAGCGGCCGACCGGGTTGTGCGGGTGGCAGAGCAGAAATAGCCGCGAGGCTGCGGTCGCCGCCTGGTTCAGGGCATTTTCATCGAAATGCCAGCGGCCGTCGGCGTTGGCCAGTTCGACGCGGTTCAGTTTGCGGCCCGAGAAATGCGGGGCGGACAGGAAGGGCGGGTAGATCGGCGTCGCCGTCAGCACTTCGCCGTCAACGGCCCGGCAGGCGACGTTCAACCCGGTGACCAGGCCCGGCAGCCAGACGATCCATTCCGGGGCTATGCGCCAGTCGTACTCGCTTTCAAGGTGAGCGAGCACTGACTCCGTCAGCGATGGCCAGGGGCCGCCGTAGCCGAAGATGCCGTGCTCGACCCGTCGATGCAGGGCTTCGACCACCGGCGGGGGTGCGGCGAAATCCATGTCCGCCACCCATAGCGGCAGGATGTCTCGACCGGCGTACTTGCCCCATTTGATGGAGTCGGAGTCGCGCCGGTCGATGGGCGTGTCGAAAGGGGTATCGAAAGCGCTCAAACTTCCAGGTTCTGGAACAGGGCGGTCGACAGGTAGCGTTCGCCGAACGACGGGATGATGACGACGATCAGCTTGCCGGCATTTTCCGGGCGCTTGGCCAGTTCGAGCGCGGCCCAGGTGGCGGCGCCGGAGGAGATGCCGACGAGCAGGCCTTCCTCGGTTGCCATGCGGCGGGCGATGGCGAAGGCGTCGTCGTTCTTGACGCGGATCACCTCGTCGTAGATGGCGGTGTTCAGCACGGCCGGCACGAAGCCTGCGCCGATACCCTGGATCGGGTGCGGGCCCTTCTGGCCACCGGACAATACCGGCGAGGCATCGGGTTCGACGGCGACGATCTTGACGCCCGGTTTGCGGGCCTTGAGCACTTCGCCGACACCGGTCACCGTGCCGCCGGTGCCGACGCCGGAGACAAAGATGTCGACCTGGCCGTCGGTATCGCGCCAGATTTCCTCGGCCGTCGTGTTGCGGTGCACTTCAGGATTGGCCGGGTTCTCGAACTGCTGCGGGATGAAGTACTTCGGATCGGCCTCGGCCAGCGCCTTGGCCTTGCCGATGGCGCCGCCCATGCCCTCGGGGCCGGGGGTCAGGATCAGTTCGGCGCCGTAGGCCTTGAGCAGCAGCTTGCGTTCTCGGCTCATCGTCTCGGGCATCGTGAAGGCACACTTGATGCCGCGCGCCGCGCAGACCATGGCCAGGCCGATGCCGGTGTTGCCGGAGGTCGGCTCCAGCACCACGGTGTCCGGGCCGATCTTGCCGGCGGCGATGGCGGCGTCGAGCATGGCCACCGCAATGCGGTCCTTGACGCTGTGGCCGGGGTTGAAGAATTCCAGTTTGGCGGCGACGGTGGCGCCGGCCCCTTCGGTAATGCGGTTGAGCTTGACCAGCGGGGTATTGCCGACCAGTTCGGTAACGTTATTGGCGATTTTCATGGCGGACTCCGGAAAGTGATGCCGAATTGTAGGCGACTCTGCCCTTGTCGTGGGTGGGGCGGCAATCGGGCTGCGGACTGCCGAATAGCGCGCCCTGCGCCAGGTCGATCCCGGCGGCACGGGCTTGTTCGTAGGTTTGGCCGCTATCGACGCCGGTCAGTTCAATCAGGCTGGCGCCGGGCAGGTGTTGCCGGTCGGCCGGCAAGCAGGGCAGTTGAACGATGTCGGGGGCCAGGGCAAGCGCACTCGCCTCCGGCCAGTTTGCACCCTGCCCGGCCAGGGCCAGGCGGTAGCCGCGTTGCCGGTAGTTGCTGAGCGCCTCGGCCAGCCGGCCGTGGCTGCCGGCCAGCGCGGCGTCGATCTGCAGCACGATATCCTGCGGCGCCAGGCCGCAGCGCTTGAGGATCGCCTCATAGACCAGGCCGTGCTGGTTCTGCACGGCCAGCAGGTGGCGCGGGTGGACGGCCAGTTGCAGGTAGCCGCCGGCCTGTTGCTGCTGGGCCAGGAAGTTCAGCGCATGCAGCGTCCGGCACAGACGGTCGAAGTGGACGACCGATTCCGCCGTTTCACACGCTGCATAAGCCGCCTCGGCGCTGACCGCGACGCCATCCTGGCGTCGGGCGACGAGCAGCGCCTGATGCCCGACCACCCGTTCCTGCCGCAGATCGACAATGGGCTGGAACAGCGAGCCGAGGTGCAGGCCGCGATGCCAGGCGGCGGCCCGCTTGCCATCCAGGTAGAGCGTGCTTTCGCCGCCGGTGTCGGCGATATTGAAATAGCGGATCAGGTCGGTCAGCGGCATGCTCGTCCCCTACTTCTTCAGGTAAATCTGGTCGAAGCTGCCGCCGTCGGCGAAGTGTGCCTTCTGCGCCTTCTGCCAGCCGCCGAAGGTGTCGGCGATGGTCACCAGCTTCAGCTTCGGGAACTGCGCGGCATACTTGGCTGCCACCTTGGCGTCGCGCGGCCGGTAGTAATGTCTGGCGGCGATGTTCTGCCCTTCTTCCGAATAGAGATAGTCAAGGTAGGCCTGGGCAGTCAGCCGCGTGCCGTGCTTCTCGGCCACCTTGTCGACCACGGCGACCGGCGGCTCGGCGAGGATGGACAGGCTGGGGGCGACGATCTCGAACTTGTCCTTGCCGATTTCGTTGACCGCCAGTTGCGCCTCGTTTTCCCAGGCGATCAGCACGTCGCCGAGGCCGCGTTCGACGAAGGTGGTGGTCGAACCGCGGGCGCCGGAATCAAGCACCGGCACGTTCTTGAAAATCGCCGTGACCAGCTCCTTCGCCTTCTGCTCGTTGCCGCCCGGTTGCTTCAGCGCCCAGGCCCAGGCCGCCAGGTAGTTCCAGCGCGCGCCGCCGGAGGTCTTTGGGTTGGGCGTGATCACGGCGACGCCCGGTTTGGCCAGGTCGCCCCAATCCTTGATGCCCTTCGGGTTGCCCTTGCGGACCAGGAAGACGATGGTCGAGGTGTAAGGCGAGGAATTGTGCGGGAAGCGCGTCTGCCAGTCGGCCGGGATCAGGTTGCGCTCAACCAGCGCATCGATGTCATAGGCTAGCGCCAGCGTCACCACATCGGCCTCCAGCCCGTCGCGCACGGCCATCGCCTGCTTGCCGGAACCGCCGTGCGACTGGCGGAAATTGACTGCCTGCCCGGTCTTCGCCTGCCAATGCTTGGCGAAAGCGGCGTTGTAATCCTTGTACAGTTCGCGGGTCGGGTCGTAGGAGACGTTGAGCAGCGAGGTTTGAGCGACGGCGCTGCCGAATGCTACGGTCAGTGCCCAAAAGAGGCCAAATTTGCGCATGGGGGATTCCAGTCATTTGAAATAAATTGGGGATGACTGGAGTCTAGGGAGGCGTTGTTATTCTGTAAAAGAATTGATATTCACAAAAATATAACTAAAAAGAATTATCTGGGTGGCCGGGTGAAGCTGACCCGCGTTGGCCGGGAACCGGACTAAGTCATCGAATGCAGCCCGATCAGGTTGCCCTCGGTGTCATTGACCAGGGCAATGAAGCCGTGCGGTGCGATGGACATCTTCGGTTTGAAAATGCTGCCGCCGCTCGCTGCGGCCCGCGCTGCTTCGACGCCGCAATCGGCGCAGGCGAAATAGACCAGGGTGCTCCCGCCGGAAGGACAGCCGGGCATCTTGACCAGGGTGCCCGTCGCCCCGTACTGCTCCATCGACGATGGGAAGGCCTGCATCTCCATGCCGGGGAAGGACGCTGCGTCCGGATTGCCCAAGGGGCTGAGTTGGCACTCGAAGACGGCCTCGTAGAACGCCTTGGCGCGGGCCATGTCCTGGACGTAGATTTCAAACCAGACAACGGGGTTGGCAGCCATGATTTCTCCTGGGGAAAGGGTGGCGGGCGGATACGGAATCGTTTTGCGCGGCGGCGTTGAGTTGTTTGCCTGGCATCGCCGATAGATGTTGCCGCCCATGTCGAAGGAATATACGAAACTTTGACTAGGCTGCCGCAGGACGGTTCATGGCTTTTGGGAGCTAGACCTGCATGGCCCCGGCAAGCTGCCGCCACCTGTGCGACGGTTGTGAGAGGGCATGGGATCGTCCACAATCTGCGCGCCATTTTTCTGGAGGGTAATAATGTCCTACGCCAAACTTCGTCTGCCCGCGCTGGCTTTCGCGGCTGCCCTGCTGGCAGCGCCTGTCCAGGCGCAGACGACCGAAACCGTCAAGCCGGTGTACAACATCAATGTCGTCAATCCCGAGGATCTGCTCGACTACAACAAGACCATCGTTGTGCCGACGGCCTACGTCACGCTACTGACCGACGGACGGGTTTCGGCCGTCAAGCAGGCCGGCATGTTCCAGCGCGGCTCGGGGTCGGCCGGCGCCAGCGCCAGCTATCGCGTTCAGGGGCTGGACAAGGCCTTCGCGCAGGATCTGGCCAAGGCTGCTTACGAGGATTTCATCGCCCAGATGCGCCAGGCCGGTTACAAGGTCCTGAGCTATGCCGACATCCGCGATTCCGACCTGATCAAGGGGGCGGCACGCGATACGACCACCGGGCCGCTCGGCCTGCCGGTGTCTTCGCAGGGGGGTAACAACTTCGTTACCGCGGCGCCGAGCGACGAGCAACTCTTTGCCAGCGGCTTCGCCGGTGGCAAGTTCTCGGAATTCATCAGCGGCGGCAAGTCGAAGATCACTGACGCAACCCTCATTATTCCGCATTACACCTTTGTCGCACCGCAGGCCTGGGCCGAAGGAAGTCGCGGCTACAACAGCGTTTCCGCCGAGGCAAACGTGGCACCCGGGATGAATCTGCTCACCGCCAACGCCCATTGGATGGGCGCCCCCAAGGTGCGGATGATGAGCGGTATCCCCGGGGTGGCGACCAAGGAACAGGCGATTAACGTAACCGAAAAGGCGGGCCTTCTGGAAAAAACGGCCGATACAACGCCGCAAGCCGCAAATGTCTTGAGTTCGGTGCTTGGCGCGTTGACCGGGAAGGGCAGCATTCAGAAAAGTTCGGGCGAATACCAGCTCAGCATCGACCGCGATGCCTACACCGCCGGTATCCTGAACGGCGTTCGGGGATTCAACGCCGAGGTCGCCAAGGTGGCAGGCGCGGTCAAGTAAGCAGGCTGTCAGGCCTTGGTTTTTCCGATTTTTGCCGTTTTTTGGGGCCGACCGTAGCATTTGTCCGGGAGTGGCCGGCGCTAGCTTGGCAAGTGAGCATGCGCCGGTCGTCGAAGGCGGCTGATTGCCCGTGCATTGTGTCGGAGTCCTTTACAGTTGCCACAGGAGCGTGGCCTCGACATAAGCCAAGTTATTGTAAATACGTGCAAATGTTTCTCTGGTATGTTTGTTGCTTATTGATGCCAGCCGCTGCAATTTCCAGGCAATCAATCTAGGAGAAACCATCATGTCGATCAAAACCAAACTTGCCGTCGCGGGATTGCTGTCGAGCGCCTGCTTGGCAGCCCAAGCTGCTCCCGTCACCTATCTGGGTTCGGACAACAACGTGTCCTCGCTGGCGCAAATGGTCAACTCGACCGCTGCTGCCGCTCAGTTCCTGGCTGTTGCCGGTGCCCTGAATACCGTTGATTTCGAATCCCCGCTGCCGGCCAACCTGACCATCACCGGCGGCACGACGACCAACAACTCCGGTTGCGGCGCGCTGTGCGGCTTCGATACCACCTCTGGCAGCGGCTTTTTCCGCAGCGTGTTTGGCGGTTCGGTGACTTTCAGCTTTACCAACCCGGTTGATGCCTTCGGCTTCTACGTCAATGGCCTGCAGACCGATCTGGTTCCGCAACAGACCATCGTTTATGTTGATGGTTCGTCGGTGACCCGCACCCTGAACATGCCTTCCTCGATTAACGGCGGTGGCGCTTTCTTCGGCTTCATCGATTTCGGCGAAATGATTTCCAGCGTCACGTTCAACGCGACCAACGACATCCTGGCCTTCGACGACCTGCGTTTCGGCCGTTCGGAACGCGATCCGGGCAACAACGTGCCGGAACCTGCCTCCCTGGCCCTGCTTGGCCTCGGCCTGGCCGGTCTGGCCGCTTCCCGTCGCCGCAAGCAGCAGTAATCCACTGAGCCACAGTTTAACCGGGCTGGAGAGTCAGCCCGGTTGTCGATGGAAAAAACGGATGAATCCTTCGATTCATCCGTTTTCTTTTGGGCTGACTGTAGCCATTGGCCTCAGATGCCCCGTTCGACCGGGGCTTTCGGCGATTGTCGGCGCCTGTCAGCCAAGAAACAGTTTGTACGCCGGATTCTCGCTCTCGTCCCAGTGGGCGTAGCCGAGATTCTTCAGGAAAGCCCTGAACTCGCTCATCTCGCCCGGCGGTACCTGCATGCCGACCAGCACGCGGCCGTAGTCGGCGCCGTGGTTGCGGTAGTGGAACAGGCTGATGTTCCAGCCGGCGCTCATCTGGGTCAGGAAATTCATCAGGGCGCCCGGCCGCTCGGGGAATTCGAAGCGGTAGAGCAGTTCGCGCAGGCCCTTTTCGCAGACGGCCGGCGCATGGCCGCCGACCATGTGCCGAATGTGGTTCTTGGCCATTTCGTCGTCGGTCAGGTCGAGCGTCGGGTAGCCGTGTTTTTGCAAGCTATCGACCAGCTTCAGCGATTCCTTGCGGTCGCCGACCTGGACGCCGACGAAGACATGGGCCTCGGACGCCGTGTTGTAGCGGTAGTTGAACTCGGTAACGTTGCGCTTGCCGATCAGCGACAGGAACTTTTTGTAGGCGCCCGGCTTCTCGGGCAGCGTGACGGCGAACACCGCCTCGCGCTGTTCGCCGAATTCGGCCCGCTCGGCAACGAAGCGCAGGCGGTCGAAGTTCATGTTGGCGCCGGATGTGACGGCGATCAGGTTCTTGTCCTTCAGCTTGTGCTGGCGGGCGTATTCCTTGGCCCCGGCCACAGCCAGTGCGCCGGCCGGTTCGAGGATCGAGCGGGTGTCCTCGAAGACGTCCTTGATCGCCGCGCAGATGGCGTCGGTATCGACCAGGATCACTTCGTCGAGATACTCCTTGCACAGGCGGAAGGTTTCCTCGCCGACGAACTTGACCGCGGTACCGTCGGCAAACAGGCCGACCTGCGGCAGGCGGACACGGTGGCCCTTTTCCAGCGACTGCTTCATGGCGTCGGCGTCGAAGGTCTCGACGCCGATGACCTTGATCTCCGGGCGCAGGCGCTTGATGTAGGCGGCCACGCCGGCAGCCAGCCCACCGCCGCCGATGGCGCAGAAGACGGCAGTGATCGGCCCGTTGTGGCGCGAGTGCTGGCGCAGGATTTCCATGGCCACGGTACCCTGGCCGGCGATCACTTCCGGATCGTCGAAGGGGTGGACGAAGGTCAGCTTCTCGGTTTTTTCCAGTTCCAGCGCGTGGGCATATGCCTCGTCGTAGGAATCGCCGTGCAGCACGACCTCGCCGCCGCGTCGCTTGACGGCATCGATCTTGATGCCCGGTGTCGAGGTCGGCATGACGATGACCGCCCGGCAGCCGACCTTGGCCGCCGACAGGGCGACGCCCTGGGCATGGTTGCCGGCCGAGGCGCAGATGACGCCGCGCTTGAGTTTTTCGGCCGACAGACTGGCGATCTTGTTGTAGGCGCCGCGTAGCTTGAAGGAAAACACCGGCTGCATGTCCTCGCGCTTCAGGCTGATCTTGTTGCCGACCCGGGCGGAAAGGTTGCCGGCCAGGTCGAGCGGCGTTTCGATCGCGACGTCGTAAACCTGTGCGTTGAGGACTTTTTCGAGATAATCCGGGTGCATGGGGCGCAACTCATTAAGGCAAAAGGGAGATTCTACGGGTGGAGTGGCTAAACGTCACGGCGGAAGCGGGGCTGGGCGGCCTGTTTTTGGCCAGTTTTCTCGCGGCGACCGTGCTGCCTGGCGGCTCGGAGCCGCTGTTGTGGGGATTTTTGAGTCTGCATCCTGCGGAAATGTGGCCGGCGCTGGGGCTGGCCACGCTGGGTAACACGGCCGGCGGCATGACTTCGTGGTGGTGCGGCCGCTATTTGCCGCGCTGGCAGAAGCTGGAAAACCTGCCGCACAAGGACCGGATGGAACGCTGGGGTAGCCCCGCTCTGCTCTTCTCCTGGCTGCCACTGGTCGGCGATGCCTTGTGCGTGGCGGCCGGCTGGCTGCGCCTGCATTGGGTGCCCTGCTGCCTGTTCATGGCGGCCGGCAAGTTCGTCCGCTACTGGATTCTGGCCCAGGCGGCGATTCCTAACTGAACCCCCGGGGTCCTGGCCGGTCTACCTGCTCCGCGTGTTGCGCCGCAATACGCTAAAATCCACTTTTTGATAGACCCCGGCTGCTTCCATGACTGCCCGCCTGCGCGAAATCCCTTACAACTACACCTCGTTTTCCGATCGCGAGATCGTCATCCGCTTGCTCGGTGCCGACAACTGGGCCGTGCTCGACGAACTCCGCGCCGAACGCGTCACCGGCCGCTCGGCCCGCATGCTCTACGAGGTGCTTGGCGACATCTGGGTCGTCCAGCGCAACCCGTATCTCGAAGACGACCTGCTCGACAACCGCGAACGCCGCGACGCGCTGGTCAGCGCCCTGCGTCATCGCCTGAAGGAGGTCGAGAAGCGTCGCGCCGAAAGCGAATCGGAAGACCCGGAGCGCTCGGCCAAGGTCAAGCGTCTGGTCGAGGCGGCGCACGAGGCGGTCAATCGTTTCGAAGCCCGTTTCGGCGAAACTATCGACCTGCGCCGCAAGGTCCTCAAGGCGCTGGGCAAGCATACGCGCCGCGACAACATCGCCTTCGACGGCCTGGCCCGTGTCTCGCACGTCACCGATGCGACCGACTGGCGCGTCGAATACCCCTTCGTCGTGCTGACCCCGGATACCGAGGAAGAAATCGGCCATCTGGTGCGCGGCTGTATCGAAGCCGGCCTGACCATCATCCCGCGTGGCGGCGGCACCGGCTACACCGGCGGCGCCGTGCCGCTGACGCCGTACTCGGCGGTGATCAACACAGAAAAGCTGATCGACATCGGTCCGGTCGAGGAACTGGTGCTGGCCGGCCACGAAACGCCCTATGCGACCATCCGTACCGGCGCCGGCGTGGTGACCGATCGCGTCTCGGAAGCCGCCTCGCTGGCCGGCCGCGTCTTTGCCGTGGACCCGACCTCAGCCTCGGCTTCCTGTATCGGCGGCAACATCGCCATGAACGCCGGCGGCAAGAAGGCTGTGCTGTGGGGCACCGCGCTCGACAATCTGGCCTGGTGGAAGATGGTCGATCCGGATGGCAACTGGCTGGAAATCGAACGCGTCAATCACAACTACGGCAAGATCCACGAGCAGAAAGATGTCGAATTCCGCCTCAAGCGCTTCGACCCGAGCGGCAAGAAGCTGCTCAAGGAAGAAGTGCTGACCATGCCGGGCGCGGCTTGCCGCAAGACCGGGTTGGGCAAGGACGTGACCGACAAGTTCCTCGGCGGCGTGCCGGGGGTCCAGAAGGAAGGCACCGACGGCATCATCGTCGCCGCCCGCTGGGTGCTGCACAAGATGCCGCCGGTGGCGCGCACCGTCTGTCTGGAATTTTTCGGCCAGGTCCGCGAAGCGGTGCCGGCCATCGTCGAGATCACCGATTACTTCAAGCCGGGCGGTGCCGGCCATGCCGCCGGCGTCCAGCTGGCCGGCCTGGAGCACCTCGACGAGCGCTACGTCAAGGCCGTCGGCTACGCGACCAAGGCCAAGCGCCACGGCCGGCCGAAGATGGTGCTGATCGGCGACCTCGTCGGCCACGATGAGAAGGCTGTGATGGCCGCGGCCTCGGAAGTCGTCCGCATGTGCAACCTGCGCGCCGCCGAAGGCTTCATCGCCGTCGACGCCGAGACGCGCAAGAAATTCTGGCTTGACCGCTCGCGTACCGCGGCCATCTCGCGTCACACCAACGCCTTCAAGGTCAATGAAGACGTCGTGATCCCGCTGCCGCGCATGGGCGACTACTGCGACGGTATCGAGCGGATAAACATCGAGTTGTCCACGCAGAATAAGCTGGCCCTGTGCGCTGCGCTGTCCGAGTTCCTGCAGGGTGAGTTGCCGCTGCACGCCGGCGACGCCAACCTCGACAAGGACGTGCTGATCGGCGACCGCCGGCAGGCCGCCCTGGATTACGTCGAGGCGGTGCGCCTGCGCTGGGAATGGCTGCTCGACAACCTCGACCTGCCGCTGGCCGAAGCCGAAACCCGCTTTGCCTCCTACGGCGTGGTGGCCGGCGAGCTGACCAACAAGGCGGCCAATCCGACCCTCTTCCACCGTCTGCAGGACTATTCCGTGCGGACTTCCTGGAAACAGGAGCTGAAGGCCCGCCTGACCAAGATTTTCGACGGCGCGATGTATCGCCCCATCGTTGACCGGATCGAGGCCATCCACAAGGAAGTGCTGCGTGGTCGCGTCTTTGTCGCCTTGCACATGCATGCCGGCGACGGCAACGTGCACACCAACATTCCGGTCAATTCCGACAATTACGAGATGCTGCAAACGGCGCATCATGCCGTCGAACGCATCATGCATCTGGCGCGCAGCCTGGACGGCGTGATTTCCGGCGAACACGGCATCGGCATTACCAAGCTGGAATTCCTGACCGACGAGGAAATCGGCCCCTTCCGCGCCTACAAGCAGAAGGTCGACCCGGAAGGCCGCTTCAACAAGGGCAAGCTGATGCCTGGCGGCGACATGGGCAATGCCTACACGCCATCGTTCAGCCTGCTCGGCACCGAGTCCCTGATCATGGAACAGTCCGAGATCGGCAAGATCTCCGACATGGTCAAGGACTGCCTGCGCTGCGGCAAGTGCAAGCCGGTCTGCTCGACCCATGTGCCGCGCGCCAACCTGCTCTACAGCCCGCGCAACAAGATCCTGGCGACTTCGCTGCTGGTCGAGGCCTTCCTCTACGAGGAGCAGACCCGGCGCGGCATTTCGCTGAAGCACTTCGACGAATTCAACGATGTGGCCGACCATTGCACGGTATGCCATCGCTGCTTGAAGCCCTGCCCGGTCGATATCGACTTTGGCGACGTTTCGGTTGCGATGCGCAACTTCCTGCGCAAGCAGGACAAGAAGCGCACCAGCCCTGGCACGCTGGCGGCGATGACCTACCTGAACCTGAAGGACCCGGCGACCATCAAGCTGATGCGTGGCGTGATGATGGACTTCGGCTTCAAGGCCCAGCGCCTGGCCCACAAGGCCGCCAAAGCGATCGGCTTGATCCAGGATTCCCGCGCCCACCCGCCGGCGACACTCGGCGCACCGAGCGTCAAGACCCAGGTCATTCACTTCCTCAACCGGCCGATGCCGGGCAACCTCCCCAAGCGAACCTCGCGGGCCCTGCTCGATATCGAGGACGACAAGGTCATTCCGGTCATCCGCAATCCGAAGGTGGCGAGCGAGGATTCTGAAGCCGTCTTCTACTTTCCGGGCTGCGGCTCCGAGCGTCTGTTCTCGCAGGTAGGCCTGGCCACCCAGGCAATGCTTTACCAGGTCGGCGCCACCACCGTGCTGCCTCCGGGCTACCTGTGCTGCGGCTATCCGCAGACAGCTTCCGGCGACGACGACAAGGGCGTGAAGATCACCACCGATAACCGTGTGCTCTTCCATCGCGTGGCCAATACGCTGAACTATCTCGACATCAAGACGGTGATCGTGTCCTGCGGCACCTGCATGGATCAACTGCAGAAATACCAGTTCGAGAAGATCTTCCCGGGCTGCCGCCTGCTCGACATCCACGAATACCTGATGGAAAAGGGTGTCAAGCTGGAAGGTGTGACCGGAACCCGCTACATGTATCACGATCCCTGCCACACGCCGATGAAGGCCTATGCGCCGCTGGCCGTGACCAAGTCGCTGATGGGCCAGGACGTGCCGCTGACCGACCGCTGCTGTGGCGATTCCGGTTCCTTCGCCTATTCGCGGCCGGACATCGCGACCCAGGTCAAGTTCAGGAAGCAGCAGGATATCGAGCAACGAGCCGAGAAATTGCGTGCCGATGGCTTCACCGGCGACGTCAAGATCCTGACCTCCTGCCCGGCCTGCCTGCAGGGCCTGTCCCGTTACGACGACGATGCTGATACCAAGGCGGATTACATCGTGGTCGAGCTGGCCAAGCACCTGCTCGGTGAAAACTGGATGGCCGACTACGTTGGCAAGGCCAATACCGGCGGGATCGAACGCGTGCTACTCTGATTTTTGCCAATTTTTGCCGCCGACCGTGACATTCTTCATTTCTTTACGGTGGCGGCCCGTGATAATTTGACTCCGGTGTATTTCCGACTAATTCACCGGAGTGGCATGGCGTGGAAAGTGGCAAGCAGTCTTGCGAACTATGTAGTAACCCTGGCGGCGCCATCCTGTGGCAGTCGCCGCGCTGTCGGGTAATCCGGGTCGACGACCCGCACTACCCCGGCTTCTGCCGGGTTATCTGGACCGAGCATGTGCGGGAGATGACTGATCTCGCACCGGAAGCCCGGGACTATCTGATGCGTGTCGTTTTCGCGGTCGAATCTGTGGTTAGAACGCTATTCGCCCCACAAAAAATCAACCTGGCCAGCTTCGGCAACATGGTGCCGCATGTCCATTGGCATATTATTCCCCGGTGGAGCGATGACCGGCATTTTCCTGAGCCGGTCTGGGGCAAGGTGCACCGCGAGGGCCTGCTGAATCGGCCGCCGGTAAGCAATGACGAGATGGCCCAGGCGCTGTCTCGCGCACTGGGAAAGATCGAATAAGACTGGATTGACCATGAATACGAGCGCCAAGGAACTTCCGCTGGACGTCCCCGATCTCCGGACAGGCATGGATTTTCTTTCGCAATTGCCCCTGGCCAATCCTGTCGTCGCCGAGCGGCAACTCATTCGTTTTCTCGATGGCCTGCTGATTGCCCCGCCCGACCCCGGTGTTCTGCTGGCCCTGCTTGAACAGGCCCGCGCGCCCTTATGCTTCGTTGAAGAAGAAATGGCCAGGCGCTATCACAACAAGTCGCTGCCGCTGGCCGACGAGGAGGAATCCTATTTCCAGCAGGTGGTCATGGCCTGGCGCAAGATGGGCAAGGCCTACGCACTCTGTGCCCGCCTGGAAGAGCCGGATGCCCAAAATGCCCAGTATGTGACGCTGGTCGCCACCATCCTGCATCGCTGCCTCTACTACACGGGGATGGTCATTCTCGAACATTACCGCGCCCGTCGTGAGTTGCCGCCGGGGATCTGGCTCGACCTGCATGGTTTCTACGAAAGCGCCGAGGAATGGGGGGTCGCCTATACCCCGGTCGAGGATGTGCTGGAAAGCAGCTTGCAGGCGACGCATTGCGCCGCCGCCTATACCACCTTGCTGCTGATCGATATCGCCAGCCCCTACAGCAACAGCGTGCGTAACTTGAACCTGATCAGGCGCTGGGCCGGTATGTGGGCGCCCCTGGTCTCAGTCCACAAACTGGATGACGATTTCGAGGTACCAGCCTATGTCATCGAGTTGATGAAGGACGCGCCGCTGCACCCGACGACCGTGACCGAGGAAGCCGGCCCGGACGCGAGATCCCTGGATACGGCCCGCTTGAGCCTGCAGATCAGTCACATGCTCAGCCAGTTGCGCCAACGGGTTCTCCCTTCCCAACTGGGCCTTGGTGAGGAGATTTCGGGGAATGTGATCGCCCTGCTTGAGCACCTGTCACGACCGTGGTCCCAAATGGCATCGCCTCGTCGTTTCCGGCGTTTTGCCACCGATGGTGTGGCGCGGGTTGCCGTTGGCTTCGAGAGCATGCATTTTTGCGTGACTGGCCGGGAGTTCGAACAACCGGATTCGGCCGCAACCTATTCCCGGGGCGAATTCGACCAGCTATTCACTTTTGGCGAGCGGGCCGAACCCGGGCAAACCTTGGCGATCAAGCCGAAAATTGACTTCCCGGTCGACGAATGGGCGGTGATCAACCACTCGGCCAATGGCTTCCGCCTGGGTAGAAGCAATGCCGGCCAGAAAATAATGCACGGACAACTGATGGTGGTATGTCCGCACGACGGTGAGCATTTTCTTCTCGCCCAGGCCACCTGGCTGATGCAGGAAGAATCCGGCGGAATCATTGTCGGTGTGGCGACCCTGCCCGGCATGCCGAGCGGGCTTGGGGTCAGAGTGGCCTCGATGGGGAGCGGAAACAACGAGCGCTACGTTCGGGCCTTTCTTTTGCCGCCTTTACCGGCGATCGGAGAAGAGGCCTCGATCGTGCTGCCGCCGGGGATGTACCAGGCCAGTCGGGTACTCGAAGCCTATTCAGGCGACGCTAAGCCTTGGCAGTTGCGAATGAACCATGTCCTCCAGCGTGGCACCGATTTCGACCGCATCAGTTTTCACCAACTTTGACCGATCTTGGCCCGTCCAAGGGGTGAGTGAGCTAAACTAGCGATCTCATTCCCGGAGGAAACCATGGCTGGTATTGACCGCGACACACCGATACCGAGCGAGATCAAACTGCATCAGAAGTCCCGGCGTCTTGAGCTGGCTTACGAAGGTGGCGAGACGTTTGCGCTCGATTTTGAATTTCTCCGCGTCTATACCCCGTCCGCCGAGGCGCGGGGACATGGTCCCGGCCAGGAAACCCTGCAAACCGGTAAGCGCAATGTAGACATCGAGCGCATCGAGCCGGTCGGCACCTATGCCTTGCGCCTGGTTTTTTCCGATGGCCACGACAGCGGCCTCTATTCCTGGGACCTCCTCTACAACCTGGGCAAGCATCACGAGGAGCTGTGGCAGAACTACCTCGCCCAGATAGAAGCGCAGGGACTGTCCCGCGATGTCGACACCACTTCACGTCCGGCAGCCGGAGGCGGCTGCGGTCATCACCACTAAAGTCATGAACAACGACAAGACGCATTTTGGCTACGAAACCGTAGCCGAGCAGGAAAAGGCCCGCCGGGTCGCTGATGTTTTCGATTCCGTCGCCAGCCGTTACGATCTGATGAACGACCTGATGTCAGGCGGCATGCACCGCCTGTGGAAGGCCTTCACCATCCAGCGCAGCGGCGTTCGAGAGGGGTCCCGGGTTCTGGATGTCGCCGGCGGTACCGGCGACCTCTCGCTGGCTTTTGCCAAGAAAGTTGGCAAGAGCGGTGAAGTCTGGCTGACCGACATCAACAATGCGATGCTGGCCCATGGTCGTGACCGCTTGCTCGACAAGGGGTACATGCTGCCGGTGGCACAATGCGATGCGGAAAAGTTGCCTTTCCCGGACGACTGGTTCGACTGTGTGACCGTTGCCTTCGGTCTGCGTAACATGACGCACAAGGACGTGGCGCTGGCCGAAATGCGGCGCGTGCTCCGCCCGGGGGGCCGCCTGCTGGTTCTCGAGTTTTCCCAGATCTGGAAGCCGCTGGCGCCGATCTACGACTTTTATTCCTTCCAAGTGATTCCAAGGGTCGGCAAACTGGTGACCAACGATTCGGACAGCTATCGCTACCTGTCGGAGTCCATTCGCATGCATCCTGGCCAGGAAGAATTAAAGACGATGATGGAGGGGGTCGGTCTGGAAAAGGTCGAATATTTCAACCTCGCCCTAGGCGTCGTTGCCCTGCATCGCGGCTTCAAATTCTAGGGGGCTCCTTGATCGGCGTGATGCGTCAGGTTGCCATCCGGGGACTGAATCACCTGGTCCGCGGGGAGTCGTGGGCGCAGGAAAGACTGCGTCAGCATGCTGGAGCGCGGTTGTTTGTCGAGGCTGGTTGGGTGAGCCTGGGGTTGGCTATCGACGATCATGGCTTTTTTCGGGAATGCGATACTTCGGCGTCTCATGACGTCACCGTGACCTTGCCGGCGGATTCGGCCATGGAGGCATTGTTTGATCGGGAAAAGCTGTTTGCTGCGGTAAAACTTGGCGGATCCGCCGAGGTTGCCGAGAGCCTTGCCTTTGTCTTTCGCAACCTCAAATGGGATGCGGAAGGAGATTTGGCCGGCATCGTCGGCGATATTCCGGGACGCCGACTCGCAATGTTAGGGCGGGCAGCGCTCGCCGAAATCAAGGGAGGCCTTGCCAAGACTAGCGGGAACATTACGGAGTATGTCGTTGAAGATTCCGGGATGCTGCCGTCGGGAAGAGAGCTTGCCGGCTTTGGCGCTGATGTTAATTGCCTAAGCGACGACGTGGCTCGCCTGGAAAAGCGAATCTCCGGCCTGTAGCTGACTGCTACACGAAAATAAAAAAGGCAGCCTAGGCTGCCTTTTTTGTCCGGTGATTCCGGATTAGTGCGTATGTTTGCGCAGACGCTGGATTGCTTGCAACTGGGCAACAGCCTGGGCCAGTTCGGCTTCGGCAGCAGCGTAATCCATTTCAGCGTTCCGATTGGCCAGGGCTTCTTCGGCGCGCTTCTTGGCTTCCAGTGCTTTGGCTTCGTCCAGGTCGTGGGCGCGGATCGCGGTGTCAGCCAACACGGTAATCATGTCGGGCTGAACTTCCAGCATGCCGCCGGACACATACACCAGCTCGAACTCGCTCTGGTCGGGCACCTTCAAACGAATGGTGCCCGGCTTGATGCGAGTCAGCAGCGGCGTGTGACGCGGCAGGATGCCGAGTTCCCCGGCTTCGCCGGGGAACACTGCGATTTCCACCAGGCCGGAGAAAATAGATTCTTCAGCACTGACGACATCACAATGAACAGTCATAGCCATTACTAGCTCCTATGCAGACGCAAATTACTGCAGCGTCTTCGCCTTTTCGATGACTTCCTCGATACCGCCGACCATGTAGAACGCTTGTTCCGGCAGGTGATCGTATTCGCCGGCACAGATGCCCTTGAAGCCCTTGATCGTGTCCTTCAGGGAAACGAACTTGCCCGGCGAACCGGTGAAGACTTCGGCAACGTGGAACGGCTGCGACAGGAAGCGCTGAATCTTACGGGCGCGGGACACGGCCAGCTTGTCTTCCGGAGACAGTTCGTCCATACCCAGAATCGCGATGATGTCACGCAGTTCCTTGTAGCGCTGCAGGTTCATCTGCACGGCACGGGCAACGGCATAGTGCTCTTCACCAACGATCTGCGGGTCGAGCTGGCGGGAGGTGGAGTCGAGCGGATCGACGGCCGGGTAGATACCCAGCGAGGCGATGTCACGCGACAACACGACCGTGGAGTCCAAGTGCAGGAAGGTGGTGGCCGGAGACGGGTCGGTCAAGTCATCGGCAGGGACGTAAACGGCCTGGATGGAGGTGATCGAGCCAACCTTGGTCGAGGTGATACGTTCTTGCAGACGACCCATTTCTTCAGCCAGCGTCGGCTGGTAGCCCACGGCGGAAGGCATACGGCCGAGCAGTGCGGACACTTCGGTACCGGCCAGGGTGTAGCGGTAGATGTTGTCGACGAAGAACAGGATGTCACGACCATCGTCACGGAAACGCTCAGCCATGGTCAGGCCGGTTAGCGCGACGCGCAGACGGTTGCCCGGCGGCTCGTTCATCTGACCGAACACCATCGCAACCTTGTCGAGAACGTTGGAGTCCTTCATTTCGTGGTAGAAGTCGTTACCTTCACGGGTACGCTCACCCACGCCAGCGAACACGGACAGACCGGAGTGCTGCTTTGCGATGTTGTTGATCAGTTCCATCATGTTAACGGTCTTGCCGACGCCGGCGCCACCGAACAGACCGACCTTGCCGCCCTTGGCGAACGGGCAGATCAGGTCGATAACCTTGATGCCGGTTTCGAGCAGGTCGACGGAAGACGACAGTTCGTCGAACTTCGGAGCCGGCTGGTGAATCACGCGCAGCTCGTTGGAATCGATCGGACCAGCTTCGTCGATCGGGCGACCGAGCACGTCCATGATGCGGCCCAGGGTGCCCATACCAACCGGCACGGAAATGCCAGCGCCGGTGTTGTTCACCTTCATGCCACGACGCAGACCGTCGGAGGAGCCCATGGCGATGGTACGAACGACACCATCACCCAGTTGTTGTTGCACTTCGAAGGTCAGGCCGTCTTCAGCCATGCCGTTTGCTTCGGAAGCATCCAGCTTGAGGGCGTCGTAGACCTTCGGCATCGCGTCGCGCGGGAAGTGGATGTCCACAACGGCGCCGATACACTGAACGATTGAACCTTGACTCATATTCAAATCCCCAAAAATAAAAATCTACGCGTCACACCGCGGCAGCGCCGCTGACGATTTCCGAGAGTTCCTTGGTAATCGCAGCCTGACGGGCCTTGTTGTAAACCAGCTTCAAATCGCCGATTACGGTCTTGGCGTTGTCCGAAGCAGACTTCATGGCAACCATCCGGGCGGATTGCTCGGAGGCCATGTTTTCTGCGACGGCCTGATAAATCAATGCTTCGACATAGCGGATCAGCAGATCGTCGATGACCGACTTGGCTTCCGGTTCGTAGACATAGTCCCACTTGTGCGAGGCACTGCCGACAGTATCGCCGGCCAGCGGGAGCAGTTGTTCGAACACCGGTTCCTGCTTCATCGTGTTGATGAAGCGGGTGTAGCCAATGTACAGCGCGTCAATCTCGCCCTTCATGTAGGCGTCGAGTTGCACCTTGACCGGACCGATCAGCTTTTCCAGGTGGGGCGTATCGCCCAGGCCAGTCACGTGCGAGACGATCTTGGCGCCGGAACGCTGCATGAAACCGAAGCCCTTGTTGCCGATGCAGGTGGCCTGCAGCTTTTTGCCCTGAGCGTCGAACTCCTTCATCTTGGTCACTGCGACGCGAAGAAGGTTGGAGTTCAGACCGCCACAAAGACCCTTGTCCGAGGTGACCAGGACCAGGCCAACGGAGGCCTGTTCGCGGGTTACCAGGAACGGGTGACGGTACTCGGTCAAAGCATGAGCCAGGTTGCCCGCAACGCGCCGGATCTTCTCGCCATAAGGACGGGCAGCCCGCATCCGGTCCTGCGCCTTGCGCATTTTGGATGCGGCCACCATTTCCATGGCCTTGGTGATCTTGCGCGTATTTTCGACGCTCTTGATCTTGTTGCGAATTTCCTTGCCGCTAGGCATGGCGTTCTCCTAGATCAGACCCAGCTGCTCTTGAAAGCCTGGATGCCGGCAGCAAGTGCCTTCTCGGAATCGGCGCTCAGATCAGCGGTCGACTCCATGGTCTTCATGAGGTCGGCACAGTTGGTCTTCAGGTAACCGATCATGGCCTTTTCGCATTCCAGAGCACGCTTGACTTCGACATCGTCGAAGTAGCCCTTGTCAGCTGCGTACAGCGTGACGGCCATTTCGGAGATGCTCATCGGCGAGTACTGGGGCTGCTTCATCAGCTCGGTAACCAGGCGGCCACGCTCCAGTTGCTTGCGGGTCGCTTCGTCGAGGTCGGAAGCGAACTGGGCGAAAGCGGCGAGTTCGCGGTACTGGGCGAGGGCCAGACGGACACCGCCGCCGAGCTTCTTGATCAGCTTGGTCTGGGCAGCGCCACCGACTCGGGACACCGAGATACCGGCGTTGATCGCGGGACGGATACCGGCGTTGAAGAGGTCGGTTTCCAGGAAGATCTGGCCGTCGGTGATGGAGATCACGTTGGTCGGAACGAAGGCGGAAACGTCACCGGCTTGGGTTTCGATAACCGGCAGGGCGGTCAGCGACCCGGTCTTGCCCTTGATGGCGCCATTGCTGAGCTTCTCGACCCAGGCGGCGGAAACGCGAGCGGCGCGCTCCAGCAAACGGGAGTGGAGATAGAACACGTCGCCCGGGTAGGCTTCACGGCCCGGCGGACGGCGCAGCAGCAGGGAAACCTGACGGTAACCCCAAGCTTGCTTGGTCAAGTCGTCGTAAATGATCAGGGCGTCTTCACCGGTGTCGCGGAAGTATTCGCCCATCGTGCAGCCGGCGTAAGGAGCCAGGTACTGCAGAGCGGCGGACTCCGAAGCCGGAGCAGCGACGACGATGGTGTATTCCATCGCGCCATGCTCTTCGAGCTTGCGAACGACGTTGGCGATGGTGGAAGCCTTCTGGCCGATAGCGACATAAACGCAGAACAGGCCCTTGCCCTTCTGGTTGATGATGGCGTCGACGGCGACGGCGGTCTTACCGGTCTGGCGGTCGCCAATGATCAGCTCGCGCTGGCCACGACCGACCGGAACCATGGAGTCAACGCACTTCAGACCGGTTTGGACCGGCTGGGAAACGGACTGACGCCAAATAACGCCCGGCGCGACCTTTTCGATCTTGTCGGTCAGCTTGGCGTTGATCGGGCCCTTGCCGTCGATCGGTTGACCGAGGGAGTTGACCACGCGGCCGAGCAGTTCCGGGCCGACGGGGACTTCCAGAATGCGACCGGTGGTCTTGACCACGTCGCCTTCGGAAATGTGTTCGTATTCACCAAGAACCACGGCGCCGACGGAGTCACGCTCGAGGTTGAGCGCCATGCCGAAGGTGTTGCCGGGGAATTCCAGCATTTCGCCCTGCATAACGTCTTGCAGGCCGTGCACACGACAGATACCGTCAGTAACGGAAACTACCGTGCCCTGCGTGCGCACTTCCGATGCGCCTTGCAGGTTCTGGATCTTGCTCTTGATCAGTTCAGAAATTTCGGAAGGATTCAACTGCATGAAATTCTCCTAGTTGTTCAGCGCCGTAGCCATGGCGTCGAGCTTGCCGCGGACTGAAGCATCCAGCATCTGGTCGCCAACGATTACCTTGATACCGCCAATCAGGGTCGGATCAACCGACACTGCGGCTTCGAGCTTGGTCTTGAAGACAGCTTCGAGTTGCGGTACCAGGGCTTTCACCTGGTTGTCATCGATCGGGAAGGCCGAAACGATTTCGGCCTGCTTGGTGCCTTCTTCCGCTTGCTTGTAGCTTTCGTACAAGCCGGCGATTTCCGGCAACAGCCCCAGACGGTCGTTGTTGGACAGCAGCTGGATGAAGTTCGCCAGCTCCGTACCTACCGCCGTACCGCAGGCAGACTGGAAGAGGTCGACCAGTTGCGGGGCTGCCACGTTCGGATCGCCGACGGCCGCACGGGCCTCGGGATTGGCAGCCACCTGCCCCAGCAGGGCGACCTGCTCGGACCACTTGGCCAGATTGCCGCTTTCCTTGGCTGCACGGAACAGCGCTTCGGCGTAAGGGCGGGCGATAGTGACGGATTCAGCCATTTGCTTACAGGTCCTGTTTCAGGGCGCCCAGCATTTCTGCATGTACGGACGCATTGATTTCCTTGCGCAGGATCTTCTCGGCACCGGCAACGGCCAGTTCGGCGACGCGCTCACGCAGTTGCTGCTTGGCACGTTCGACTTCCTGTTCGATTTCTGCCTTGGCGCCGGCGACAATCTTGTCAGCCTCAACCTTGGCATTGCCCTTGGCTTCTTCGACGATCTGTTGCGCACGCTTTTCGGCTTGAGCCACGAATTCCGCGGATTTCTCCTTGGCTTCACGCAGCGCATCGGCGGAACGCTTGGCAGCGAGCTCTTGCTCGTGCTTGCCACGTTCGGCCGCAGCCAGGCCTTCAGCGATCTGTGCCTGACGGTCCGCCATTGCTTTTTGCAGTGGCGGCCAGACGTACTTCATCGTGATCCAGATGAAGAGGGCAAACCAGATAGCCTGGCCAATCAGTGTAGCGTTGATATTCACGCTAACCTCCTGGTGATAAGGGTTTCAGGGGCGCGGGATATTACTTCAGCAGAGCCAGGAACGGGTTTGCGAAGAGCAGGAACAGAGCGATACCAACACCGATCATGGTCACGGCGTCGAGCAGACCGGCGACGATGAACATCTTGACTTGCAGGGTGGGGATCATTTCCGGCTGACGGGCAGCGCCTTCCAGGAAGCGGCCGCCGAGAATACCGAAGCCGATAGCGGTGCCGAGAGCGCCGGCGCCGATCAGGATGGCAACAGCGATAGCGGTGTTGGAGAGAACGGTTGCGAGTTCCATGTTTACTCCTCAGTAGGGTAGGTTTGTTACAGGGTTAAAGTTAAAAACTACAAGAAAACAGGTGTTACGACTTAGTGCGACTCTGCGGCCATCGACATGTACACGATGGTCAGCATCATGAACACGAAAGCTTGCAGGGTAATGATCAGGATGTGGAACAGTTCCCAGGGCAAGGCTAGCGGGAGCTGATACAGGCCAAGCAGAGCGATCAGGATGAAGACCATTTCGCCAGCGTACATGTTGCCGAAAAGACGCAGGGAGAGCGAGATCGGGCGGGCGATTTCCTCGACGACACGGAACAGGAAATTGATCGGTGCCAGCTTGATGCCAAACGGGACAGCAAACACTTCGTGCATGAAGTGGCCAAAGCCCTTGACCTTCAGACCCATGGCGATCGAAATGACGAACACGGTCAGAGACATTGCGAAGGTCAGGTTGGGGTCGGTGGTCGGGACGAATTTGAACGGCAGGTGATGATTGCCGGTGGCGGCTTGCAGGGCGACCGGCAGGAAGTCGACCGGGATCAAGTCCATGGCGTTCATGACGAACACCCAGACGAAGATGGTGATGGCGAGCGGGGTAACCAGGGCGCTACGGCCGTGGAAGGTGTCGCGCACCTGCTGGTCGACGAGGCCGACGACCATTTCGACGAAGTTCTGGCCGCCAGACGGGACGCCGGCGGTGGCCTTGCTGGCCAGCATGGCCATCAGGCCGAAGACCACCAGACCCAGAATGCCGGAAACCAGCAGGGTGTCGAGGTGGAAAGTCCAGAAGCCTTGGCACACACCGTCGACCTTTGCGCTGTCTGCACAGACAGCGAGGTTGGTGAGGTGGTGTTGAATGTAACCTGCGGTACCGCCTTCAGCGCTCATGATTTCTCCAGACCTAGCGTTGCTTCAAGAGTGCCATCCAGAAGATGACCAATGTTGATGCGTAACCAAGGAAGAGCGGAAAGACAGCCACTTCCTTGAACTTCAAAAACACAAGGGCGAAACCAGCAAGTGTGAGCAGAAACTTGAACCCCTCACCCGCCGCTTGCGCCCGGTAAGCTTTTACCGGGTCAATTCCGGCGTTCATCCGCATGGCCCTCAGCACGTAGCCGAGATTTGCGATGACCCCGATTGATCCCCCGATCACGACCGAGAGCGCTGCATTGACACTGAAAATCACCCAGGCAAGAAATGCCAGAACGATTGTCAATGCCGCCTGGCGACTGAGAATCCAGCTTACCTGCGGATGCAAGGCGTGCTCCGATCAAAAACCGTTCAAGTGTAAACAAGTCTTATAAAAGAGTCAATTTCTGCAGCGCACAAATTAAGGGTTTTCCCGCGCAGACAATGGGTTATGACATGTGTAATCGATTACGATTTGAATCGGCTGATCAGTCCGTCGAGTTGTTCCAGGCTGCCGAACTCGATGGTGACCTTGCCGGCGCCCCTCTTGTTGGTACGAATCTGGACGTTGGCGCCCAGGCCGTCGGCGAGCTCTTCCTCAAGGCGGAGAAGGTCGCGATCGACCGGCTTGTCGGTGGCTTTCTTTGGCGGATTGACGATCTGCTGGACAAGGTACTCGGCTTCGCGGACAGAAAGTCCTTTCTGGACGATGCGCTGGGCGACGGCGACCTGTTGGGCGCCGGTCAGCGGCAGCAGGGCGCGGGCATGGCCCATGTCGAGCTGGCCGGCCATTAGCATTTCCTGGACGGCGGTGGTCAGCTGCAGCAGGCGGAGCAGGTTCGAGGCGGCCGGGCGGGAGCGGCCGACGGCATCGGCAGCCTGCTGGTGGGTCAGGCCGAATTCGTCGATCAGGCGTTGCAGGCCCTGGGCTTCTTCGAGCGGGTTGAGGTTTTCGCGCTGGATGTTCTCGATCAGCGCCATTTCCAGCGCCTGTTCGTCCGGGATGCTGCGCACCAGCACCGGCACTTCGCTCAGGCCGGCCAGTTGCGAGGCGCGCCAGCGGCGTTCGCCGGCAACGATTTCGTAGCGCTCGGCACCCGGCGTGCTGTCAACGGCGCGCACCAGAATCGGCTGCATGACGCCCTGGGCCTTGATCGAGGCGGCCAGTTCGGCCAGCGATTCCTGATCCATATGGGTGCGCGGCTGGTACTTGCCGGGCTTCAGGCGTTCGACCGGCAGGTTGCGCAGTTCGTCGTCGGCCTTGGCATCGCTGCCGGCGAGGAGCGCGTCGAGGCCGCGGCCGAGTCCTTTCATCTTGATCATGCTGCGGTCCTTTCGAGGATTTCCTTGGCGAGGGCGCTGTAGGCCTGGGCGCCTTTCGAGTTCTTGTCGAAGGCGATGACAGGCTTGCCGTAGGATGGCGCTTCGGCCAGGCGGACGTTGCGGGGAACGATGGTCTGGTAGACCTTGTTGCCGAAATGGTTTTCGAGTTCGCTGGAAACCTGCTGGGTCAGCGTGCTCTGGCTGTTGTACATGGTGCGCAGCAGGCCTTCGATTTCGAGACGCGAATTGAGGTGATGACGCACCTTGCGCAGGGTCTCGACGAGGTCGGACAGGCCTTCCAGCGCGTAGTACTCGCACTGCATCGGAATCAGCACGGAGTCGGCGGCGACCAGGGCATTGACGGTCAGCATGTTGAGCGCTGGCGGGCAGTCGATCAGCACGAAGTCGTATTCGGCGTGGTTCTGCTGCAGGGCGTTTTTCAGGCGGTATTCGCGCTGGTCGAGGTCGATCATTTCGACCTCGGCACCGGCCAGTTCGCGGTTGGCGGGCAGTACGTCGAAAGCGAAATCGGTGCTGATGCAGACTTCAACCAGCGTCGCGGCGCCGATCAGCAGTTGATAGACGGTGGGCAGCGCTTCCTTCTTGGTGATGCCGGCACCGGTCGTCGCGTTGCCTTGCGGGTCCATGTCGATCAACAGGACGCGCTTGCCTTCGGCGGCCAGCGAGGCGGCCAGATTGACCGCGGTCGTTGTCTTGCCGACGCCGCCTTTCTGGTTGGTAATGGCGAGTACTTTCATGACCCGGCTTTCAAGATGATCAAATGTCGTTCGGCATCCAGCCCCGGCACGGTCAGCGGAATGATCGCTTCGACCGTGATGTCAGTGGGCAAGGCCTTGAGTTCGTCGTCCGGCCGCACGCCTTTCATGGCCAGCCAGCGTCCGCCCGGTGCCAGCAGGTGGCGGGTCAGGCTGACGAAGAGGCCGATTTCGGCGAAGGCGCGCGAACTGATCTGTGCATATTGCCCCGGCATTTCTTCGACCCGGGCGTGGTGGACCGTAGCATTTTTCAGTCCCAGTTCGATGACAGCCTGCTGCAGGAAGGTGGTTTTCTTCTGCACGGTGTCGACCATGCTGACCGCCAGTTCGGGTCGGGCGATGGCGAGCGGGATGGCGGGCAGGCCGCCGCCGCTGCCGACATCGAGCAGCGGGTCGGCGCCGACATGCGGCAGGATGGCCAGTGAGTCGAGCAGGTGGTGCGAGATGGCCTGTTCCGGATCGCGCAGGGCGGTCAGGTTGTAGGTCTTGTTCCACTTGAGCAGCAGGTCGCGGAAGGCGAGCAGCTTGTGCTGCGCAGCCTCGGGAAGATCGATGCCGAGGTCGGCGAGGCCTGCTACCAGGCTGCCGGCGCTCACGCGGCCTGACCCAGGTTGTGCCGCTTGAGGTGGATCAGCAGCAGCGAAATGGCGGCCGGTGTGATGCCCTGGATGCGCGAGGCCTGGCCGATGGTCTGCGGCTTGTGCTGGGCGAGTTTTTGCCGGACTTCGTTGGATAGCCCGGCGACCTTGGCGTAGTCGAGATCGGCTGGCAGCACGGTGTTCTCGTAGCTGGCCGATTTGGCGACTTCCTCGGCCTGGCGGTCGATGTAGCCTTGGTACTTGGCGGAGATTTCGAGCTGCTCGACGACCGCCGGGTCCATTTCGATTTTGGCCGAAATTTCCGGCTGACCGTAGCATTGCAGTGTGAGCAGGGATTCGTAGCTGACTTCCGGCCGGCGCAGCAGTTCGAACAGGTTGTATTCGTGTTCGATCGGCTTGCCGAGCACTCGGATGCAGTCTTCGGCCGAGGTAATCTTCGGATTGACCCAGGTGGTTCTCAAGCGCTCCTGCTCGGCGGCGATGGCGTCGCGCTTGCGGCAGAAGGCGTCCCAGCGGACGTCGTCGACCAGGCCGAGCGCCCGGCCCTGCTCGGTCAGGCGCAGGTCGGCGTTGTCCTCGCGCAGCGAGAGGCGGTACTCGGCGCGGCTGGTGAACATCCGATAGGGATCGGCGACGCCGCGCGTGATCAGGTCGTCGACCAGCACGCCCAAGTAGGCCTCGTTGCGCTTCGGACACCAGCCTGGGCGGCCCTTGACGTAATTGACCGCATTGATGCCGGCCAACAGGCCCTGCGCCGCGGCTTCTTCATAGCCGGTCGTGCCGTTGATCTGGCCGGCGAAAAAGAGGCCGGCGATGGCCTTGGTTTCCAGCGTGTCCTTGAGGCCCCGCGGGTCGTAGAAATCGTATTCGATGGCGTAGCCGGGGCGCAGGATGTGCACGTTTTCCATGCCGCGGATCGAGCGCACCAGCGCCAACTGGATGTCGAAGGGCAGGCTGGTCGACACGCCGTTCGGGTAGATCTCGTGCGTGGTCAGGCCTTCCGGTTCGAGGAAGACGTTGTGTCTATCCTTATCGGCGAAGCGGTGGATCTTGTCCTCGATCGACGGGCAGTAGCGCGGCCCAACGCCTTCGATGACGCCGGTGTACATCGGCGAACGGTCCAGGCCGCTGCGGATGATGTCGTGCGTGCGTTCGTTGGTCTCGGTGATCCAGCACGGCAGCTGCTTGGGATGCTGCGCGGCGTTGCCGAGGAAGGAAAACACCGGCAAAGGATCGTCCGAATGCTGCTCCTCCATCACCGAGAAATCGATGGTCTTGCCGTCCAGGCGCGGCGGCGTGCCGGTCTTCAGGCGGCCCTGCGGCAGCTTCAGTTCCTTCAGCCGGGCAGCCAGCGACACCGAAGGCGGATCGCCCATGCGGCCGCCAGTGTAGTTCTCCAGCCCGACGTGGATCTTGCCGTTCAGGAAGGTGCCGGCAGTCAGTACGACCGCGTCGGCCAGGAAGCGGATGCCGAGTTGGGTGACCGCGCCGCCGACCTTGTCGCCGTCGACGATCAGGTCGTCGCACGCCTGGGCGAAGATGGTCAGGTTGGGCTGGTTTTCCAGGCGGGAACGGATCGCCTGCTTGTACAGCACGCGGTCGGCCTGGGCGCGGGTGGCGCGCACGGCCGGGCCTTTCGAGGCGTTCAGGATGCGGAACTGGATGCCGGACTCGTCGGTGGCTGCCGCCATCGCGCCGCCCAGCGCATCGACCTCGCGGACCAGATGGCCCTTGCCAATGCCGCCGATCGACGGATTGCAACTCATCGCGCCCAGCGTGTCGAGGTTGTGGGTCAGCAGCAGCGTGTTCGCACCCGCCCGTGCCGCGGCAAGCGCGGCCTCGGTGCCGGCGTGACCGCCGCCGACGACGATGACATCGAAACGGGTGGGATAGAGCATCGGAAGGGGATTGTTGCAGTGCAGTAGCGGACCGCCGATTTTACGTCAGGTCGCTGAAAAATCACAGTTTCCAGCGCTGTGCTATGGTCTGAACGGGGCCGGGCCGGCACGGCACCAATCGATGAAATCGGGCAAGGGCATCGCCGATGCAAACAGGAAGCCCTGGGCAAAGCGGCAGCCCAGTCCTTGCAGCGCCTCAAGCGCGGCCGTTGTTTCAACGCCTTCGGCGATGACGCTCATCTCCAGCTTGCCGGCCAGCTGAATGACCGAGGCGATGATTTCGCGGGCCTTGGCGGAGTCGACCACCTGACGGACAAAGGTCTGGTCGATCTTGACTTCCTGCACCGGCAGACGCTGCAGGTAGCCCATGCCGGCATAGCCGGTGCCGAAATCGTCGATCGACAGGCGTAGGCCGAGCTGGCGCAGCCGATTGAGAACATCCATGACCTGCCAGCTTTCCTCGATCATCATCGTTTCGGTGATTTCGAGCAGAAATCTCTGCGGATCGAGATCCCAGGTGGCCAGCGCCTGGCCGATCATGTCCGGCAGCTCGACGTCGAGCAGGTCGTTGGCCGACAGGTTCAGCGACAGGGCGATGTCGATGTCGTGGTCGACCAGTTGCTTCTGGATCTGTGAGGCCTGGTGCAGCAGCCAGCGGTTGAAGGTCTGGCGCTGGCCGAGGCGGTCGATGGCTTCGAGAATGCGCGGTGGCGCTACCCATTCGCCATTGCCGCGCCGCCAGCGCAGCAGGGCCTCGGCACCGATGCAGCGGCCGCTGGCGATGTCCATTTGCGGTTGCAGATGGAGGGTCAACCCGTCGTTGTCCTTGAGCGCCTGGCGCAATTCGGCGAGCAGTCCGTGTTCGTTTTCACCTTCCGACTCCATCGCCGGCTGGTAGGTCCTGAGGTCGGGGTTACCCTGTTCGGCAAACTGGCGGGCGATCCGCGCCGACTGGATCAGAAACAGCGCGTCGTCGCCGTTGTCCGGCCAGTGCGCCGAGCCGAGCGCCAGGCGGGGAATGTAGCTGATGGTCGTGCCGCTGATCGCCATCAGCTTGTCGCGCAGGCGGATCATGGCCAGCATCGGTGCGGCGCTGCTGACCAGGTTGGGCTGGATGATCAGCCACTCACGCTGGCTGGTGGTGTAAACGCGGTCCTGCGGCCGCAGACTGGCCTGGATCTCCTGGCTGACCCGCAGGCGCAGCTTGTGCACGGCATCGCTCGACTGGCGCAGATACAAGGGATCGGGAACGATCGCCAGGGCGATGATGCCAAGCCCGAGTTGCGGATCGTTGGCCCGGATCATTTTCGGCAGATCGGCCAGCGCACTGGCGAAAAGCGGCAGCCCGGTCGTCGGGTCGATCCGGTCGCACTGGCGGGTGACGAAAGCTTCAGTCGCCATCTCAGGCCAGATAAAACTCGCCGGGATCAATCCCGTAGGCGTTGGCCGGCAGCGCGCGCAGGATGCGGTAGGCTTCGCCGGTCGGCGTGGTCGGGTCCATCATCAGGTCGAGGGTGATCGGGTAGCGCTCTATGCTCTTGTCCGGAGCGAGGAGGATCATCAGCCGCGGCTTCAGGCGGCGCACCTGGTTTTGCTGGATGACGACGCCCACCTCGCCGGTGTTGAGTTCGACCAGGCTGCCGACCGGATACAGGCCGATGCACTGGATGAACTGGTCAACGACCGGCTCGCGAAACTTGGTGCCGCGCATGCCGATCAGCGATTCAAGCGCTTTCTGCGAAGAAATGGCGTTGCCGTAGGCGCGATCACGGGTCATCGCGCAATAGGTGTCGACCAGGCCGGCCAGTTCGCCGTGAAAGGAGATGCGCTCGCCCTTCAGGCGGCGCGGATAGCCGCTGCCGTCGGCGCGCTCGTGGTGGCTGGCGACGATCTCAAGGACGTGGTTGGGGAAGGTCGCCTGGCCGAGCAGCATTTCAAGCGAACTGGCGACATGTGACTGCACCAGCTGGTACTCCGCGTCGGTCAGGTTGCCAGGCTTGTCGAGGATCTCGGACGGAATGTCGATCTTGCCGATGTCCTGCATCAGGCCGGCGATGCCGACCTCCTCGATGACCTTCGAGGAGAGTCCCAGAAAACGGGCGAACACCATCAGGTGCACCGACACGTCGAGGGCATGGTCGTAGGAGTACTGGTCGGTCGAGCGCAGGCGAGCCAGCCAGATCATCGCCTCCGGGTTGCGTTCGACGCTGCGGGCCATTTCGGCGACCTGCTTGCCGACCTCGTTGAGCGACACGGTTTCGGTGTTGGCGATGGCTTCGCGAATCGATTTCAGCGTCCGTTTGACGTCATCGACAATCGGGGCCGAATAGAGCAGTTCGGCTTCCAGCGGGCTCTGCTGATTGGCCGGGTTGAGTTCGGGCGAGAACGGGTAGCGCCGGAGGACCGGTTCTATGCGCAACTGGCGGCAGATGGCCGCAAAGTCGTTGGGCCGGACATCGGCGAGTTGCCGAAAAACTGACGGACTGCTGGGGCGGCGCGACGACTCCCCGCCTTGATGGCGCGGTGCGTAGGCATCGCCCAGCGAGCGGCTGCGGTCGACAGTGACCTGTTGGCAGTATTGCTGCAAGGTGGCGATCTCGGCCTCGTTCTCGATCAGCAGCCCCTGCATCAGAAATGGGGTTTCGATCCACGGCCGATCAAGATCGCTGACGAACATGCCGACCTGGAGATCGAGGGTGGGAACGGTGATTTTGTGCGTCATTCAGTGGGCAGTCGATGCCAAATAATGGAAACATAGCACGGCAGGCCGTCCGCGGCATGTGAAATGCATGACGTATCGGTGGCTTCGCCCAGCCTGGCGTGAGCCGTCCAATCCTTGCCCTGGTCTGCGAAGTGCAGTAACTTGGCGGCAATGAGCACGAGCCAAGCCAAGGGTGTCAGCGCGCTCGACAACGAGGAAATGCTGCTGGTTCTGCAGCAGGCGCTGACCAAGAAAAGAGTCCTGATCGTCGACCGCCATGCGCCGGCGCGTGATGCCCTGCGCCTGATGCTCGGCGCCCTTAACGTGACGATGGTACATGGCGCCGGTAATTCGGCCGAGGTGATCCGCCAGGTCAAGAGCAACCGTTTCGACATCATCCTGTCCGATTTCGTGCTCGACGATGGCCGCGACGGCCAGCAATTGCTCGAAGAGCTGCGCCACGCCCACCTGATTCCGCTGTCGACGGTGTACATGATCATCACCAGCGAACGCGGCTACACCAATGTCGTGGCGCTGGCCGAGCTGGCACCGGACGATTACCTGATCAAGCCGTTTACCGCCGAGCAGTTGCAGGCCCGGCTGGTCAGGGCGATCTACAAGAAACACGTGCTTGGACGCATCTACGAGCAGATCGAGCGCGGTGCCCTGCAGGAGGCGATTGCTGCCTGCGACCGGGTCATCCAGCAGCAGCCGATCTACATGTACGACGCCCTGCGTTTCAAGGGCGAGTTTCTGCACCAATTGGGCCGGACGGGGGAGGCCGAAGAGGTCTTCCGCCGCGTGCTCGAAGGCCGGGTCGTGCCCTGGGCCAAGATGGGCCTGGCCATGGCCCTGCGCGACCGCGGCGCGCTCGACGAAGCCGAGCACCTGGCCGAGCAGGTCACGCAGGACGCCCCGGAATTCCTGTCGGCCTACGATTTTCTCGCTTCCGTGCATGAAGCCCAGGGGCGCCTGCAGGAAGCGCAGCAAGCGCTGCAGCGCGGCGCCGACGCGTCGCCGCACAATACCGTCCGGCAACGTCTGGTCGGTGACGTCGCGGCCCGCAACAAGGACCTGCTGGCCGCCGAAAAGGCCTACGGCAAGGTCATCGAGCGCAGCCGCGGCTCCAGTCTGCGCACCGCCGACGACTTCGCCAACCTGTCGCGGGTGCTGGTCGAGCGCGGCGATGTCGCCGCCTCGCGCAAGATCGCCGCCGAGATGAAGCGCGAGCTGCGAGGCGACAAGCAGGCCGAACTGGCGGCGCTGGTCACCGAAAGCCTCTGCCTGCATGCCGAAGGCGCCGGCGAAAAAGCCAAGGCGCTGGTCGACCAGGCTTTGGCCCTGCAACAGACCATCGCCGCCGAGGCTGCTGAAAAAGGCCGCCATGCCTCGCAGCGCCTGGCCGTCGATTTGGCCCATGCCTGTTTTGCGACGGGCAAGGAGGAGGCCGCCGAGCGGATCATGCGTCAGGTGGCGGCCGAGAACAATGAAGACACCCATCTGATCGACCACATCACCAATGTCTTTGCCAAGACCGGCCAGCCCGATGCCGGCAAGGCCCTGCTCGACCAGGTCGGCAAGGAAATCATCGAACTCAACAACAAGGGCGTTATGGCGGCGCGCAGCGGCGATCTCGAAGGCGCCGTCCGGTTGTTGATCCAGGCCGCCGAGCAGGTGCCCAACCTGCAATTCCTGGTCAATGCCGCCAAGGCGATCTTCACGCTGATGGACAAGAAGGGCTGGGACAACGAGCTGGCCGGGCGTGCCCTGGATTACCTGCAGCGCGCCCAGCGCAAGGACCGAAAGAGTGCCAAGGTGGCTTCGGCGCGCGAACTCTACGTCACCGTCGCCAAGAAATACGGCATCAAGTCCGACCACGGCTGAGCCTCCGCGGCGGCAACATTTTGCAACGATTTTCCGGGTGCGCTGCTGCACCCATTCGCGCGATCATGCGTTGATTGCTTGATGGCCCGCCGCCTGCCGCGGGTGCGATTTCATTCTTCGGGAGCACGATGATGCTGCAATCCCTTCGCCAAATATTCCTTGCCGCCCTGCTGCTCGCCGCCCTGCCGGCCGTGGCGCAGGAAGACCCGCCGGCCCGTGTCGGCCGCCTCGCACTTTTTGAAAATGAGGTCTTTTTTCGGGCCGACCGTAGCATTCAGCCCGAACCGGCGACCCTGAACTGGCCGGTCAGCAGCGGCGCCATCCTGGAGACCGGGCGGCGCGGCCGGGCCGAAGTGTGGATCGGCTCCACTGCCTACCGACTCGGCGACGACAGCCAGCTCGAGTTTACGGTGGTCGACGATGCCCGGGTCGATGTTCGTGTCGAGGATGGCAGTCTGGCCGTCAGCATTCTCGACCGCGACCAGGTCGACGACGTCGTCGTTGCCACGCCGGAGGGACAGGTTCGCTTTCTGACGCCGGGCCGCTATCGTATCGACGTTCGTAGCGATCACAGCGAACTGACCGTCCAGGCCGGCCGTGCCGTTTTCGTCGGCGGCCAGCGCGAAGTGCCGTTGGCTGCCGGCCAGCAGCTCAGCCGCTGGAGCGACGGCCGCGAACGTCTCGACGGCGACTGGAGCCAGGATGCCTTCGACCGCTGGGTCGCCGCCCGCGAGAACGCCACGCTGGCCACCAACGCCCGCCGTCACGTTTCGCCGTACATGACCGGCTACCAGGATCTCGACGCCTACGGCGACTGGCAGTCGGCGCCCGACTACGGCACTGTCTGGTATCCGCGTGGTGTCGCCGACGACTGGGCGCCCTACCGCTACGGCCGCTGGGCCTGGGTCGCGCCCTGGGGGTGGACCTGGATCGACCTGGCGCCCTGGGGCTTCGCCCCCTTCCATTACGGTCGCTGGGTGATCATCCACGGCCGCTGGGCCTGGGTGCCCGGCCAGCTGGTGGCGCGCCCGGTCTATGCGCCCGCGCTGGTTTCCTGGGTCGGCAATCCCGGCTGGAGCGTCGGTTTCAGCTTCGGCGCCGCGCCGGCCGTCGGCTGGTTCCCGCTCGCTCCGCGCGAAGTCTATGTACCGTGGCATCGCCACAGCCATCGCTATGTCGAGCGGGTCAACGTCACCCATGTGCACAACGTCACCATCATCCAGCAGGCGATTCGCGACCATGAACGCGGCGACCATCGTGAGCGCTATGCCTACCGCGACTCGCCGCGCGCGCTGACCGTCGTTCCCGCTCAGACCCTGCGCGAAGGACGCCCGATTTCACGCGACCAGATCCATCGTGCCGATCGCCGCGAACTCGAGCGCGCGCCGACCTTACGCCAGGCTCCCGAGGCCAACTGGATAGCCCCGCCGGTTCGGGCCACCCGCTCGCCAGACGGTGAGCGCAGCGGCTACTTCGGCCGCGACGGCCGGCGCGATGAACGGCAACGCCAGGACGTTGCCGGCCCGCGGTCGCGTGAACCCGGTCGAGACGACGTTCGCCGTGAGCCGCCACCGGCTCGTGAAACAGCGCCGCGCAGCAGCGGCGGGCGGGACTTTCCGGAGCGTCGCCGGGGCGACGAGTCGCGTCCGCAGACGCCGGACGAAACCTCTTCCAGCCGCAGCCAGCCCCCGGCCGCGCTTGATCGGCGCTCTCAGCCGGATGCCCGCCGCGACATCTTCGGCCGCAGCCCGGAAATACAGCCGGAAGCAGCGCCGGCACGCCAGCCTGGAGTCCCGGGGCTGCGTCCGGACGCGCGCGATGTCGAGCGTGATACCCCGGCCCGCGGCCTACCCGACGGGCGCCGGGACATGCCGCCTGCCGGCCCGCGCGAATTTCCGCCGGGGGCACCCCGCGAGAATCGACGCGACAACCCGCCTGAACTGCAGCGCGACATACCGCGTGAGGCGCCACGTGAGATGCCGCGGGTAGAACGCAGGCCGCAGCGCGAAGAGCCCACCGGCCTGCCGTTCGAGGCGCCGCGCCGGGCTGAACCGGCGCGACCCACGCCCGAATCCCGCGCCCCTATGCCGCAGCGGGAAATGCCGGTCCAGCGCTTCGAGCCGCCCCGCCAACCGGCTCCCGAGACGCGCGCGCCGCAACCGCAGCGCGAAATGCATCAGCAACGTGTCGAACCGCCGCGCCAGCAAGGGGGCGGCCAGGGTGAGCCGCGCCGCCGCCAGGAAGACGACCGCGGGCGTTGATGACCGGCGCCCGGTCGCGGCAGGCTGACCGAACGGGGCGCCGCCGGCAGGGCTGCCGGCCGGGCGTGCTAAAGTCCGGCTTTTGCGCCTTGCAGGGTCTGCCATGTTTTCTGGAATCGTCGCGGCGGTCGGCCGCATCACCCAACTCACCCCCCGCGAAGCCGGTTTTCGCCTGCATGTCGACGCCGGTCGGCTGAACATCGACGATGTCGCGCTCGGCGACTCGATCGCCCACAACGGCGTCTGCCTGACCGTGGTCGCCAAGGAAGGCGGCAGTTTCTGCGTCGATGTTTCGCCGGAAACCCTGTCGTGCACGGTCGGCCTGGCCGAACCCGGGCCGGTCAACCTGGAAAAGGCGCTGCGGCTGTCCGACGTGATCGGCGGCCACCTGGTCTCCGGCCATGTCGACGGCGTCGGCGAAGTGCTGCGCTTCGACCCGGTCGGCGACAACCGCCTGCTCGAAATTCGCGCCCCGAAAGACATCGCCAGATACATCGCGCGCAAGGGATCGATTGTCGTCGACGGTGCCAGCCTGACCACCAACGCCGTCAATGGCACCGACTTCACGATCAACCTGATCCCGCACACGCTGGAAAACACCACTCTCGGCCGCCTGCACCCGGGCGCCAAGGTCAACCTCGAAGTCGACCTGATCGCCCGCTATTGCGAACGCCTGCTCAACGCCGATTCGGCGGTGTAAAACCGGCAATGCTACGGTCGGCCGGAAATTTTGGCCAAAATTGAAATATCCGGTGCCCTTGTAAAACCCCCACCCCGCCCCCATAATTCAAAGCATGGTTGTAATTCCGGCAATCTGGAGGCGTTCTGGACAGGGGTTCTTATCTAAGGATGTATTTTGTGCACCTTTAATTCGACCAACGAGCGGCTAATTTTCTAGATTTTACTGAAGTTTTTAAGGCGCTTGCCTTGTGCACATTTATCTGCGTAAGATAACGGTGCACGAGGGAGCGTTTTATGTCTTTACGAAACGTAAAAAGGGAAGAGGTTGTCGTCGTCGGCAAAGTTAGCTGGTGCCTAACGGATTGTGATGGGTTTCCTGTCCCCGTCTTTGACGAGTTTTGTCGCTCGATAGCAGGTGATGCCTTTGCAACAAGACGGCGTTATGCCATTGTTGTCTCCAGGTTTATAGACTACCTCTACGAGGTTGAAATTCTTGGCAAGGGGCCAGTGACGCGAAGTGCCGTCAACCAGGCCATCGACTACTACCTGCTGCTCCTCTCGTACGGAGAGAACATCTCCCTGGGGGCCGCTGCCATCGCGCAGGATGTAACGGGCGTGGCCGACGAGCTTAGGCAACGAGAAGCTGCTCTGAAGCGAGTCGCTAATCGTTTGGAGATTCGCACGCTCCAGGCCGGCAGTTGGGATAACACCTTGGCTGCCCTTAATCGCTTCTTGCGGTTATGCGCCATGCTGGAAAACGAATCTCGTGAAATCGCCATGCTGCGCGGCGGTGTGTCCAAAGAGTTGGTCGAGGCCAGTACACTCGATTACACCCCGCTACTTGAAGCGATTGATGGCGCATCTATGCTGTCTCGAGCCGAGGTCCAACACATCAAGCAATCTTCAATGTTAGGTGGGGTAATCCGTTTCAGAGGTAGTAAGTTGTCGCGCCCCAGAGGATTGTCGGTTGGGCGCAAGCGGAAAAAGCAGGCTGACCTCGAACTGCTTGAGTTCCCGATGGCACAGTTTCCTATTCTTCTGGAGGCAACCGTCTCTTGGCGGGATAAGGCGTTGTGGACGTTGTTGGCGGCTAGTGGCATACGTCGCTCGGAGGCGCTTAATCTTGAGTGGGAGCACATCGATTTTGAGAACGAAACGGTTTATGTGCTCGACCCCGACTACACGCGATATGGTCGAGATTTGCCCGAGGCTGAGAGATTTTCAAGGTTCAAGGGCCGTGTAGTTTCTTGGACCTACCTTCGGCAGCCCTATCGCAGTTGGTTCTTTGAGTTTTTGCTGCAATACCGGCGGCAGGAGTATGTGCTGCCTGCTGATGGCAACAATTTCGTGTTCCAGTATCTTCGAGGCCAGAATTCGGGTAAGCCGTTGCGCGAGGCGGCGGATTCAACTCTAAATGAAGCTTTCACAGCGGCAGTTAAGCGTGCCGGAATCAAGGGACCTCCTTTTGACCCGACATATGTCATGACAGCACACTCTCTTCGTCATGCCTACGGAATGCACATGCTGAACGATTTCAATGTGCCAGGTCAGCTTATACCTGGCTTGACTGAAGCCGAAGTTCAGCTTCTGATGGGCCATGAAAACATCAATTCAACGAGGAAATATGCCCATCCAAGACCATCTAAGCTCATGGAGAAGCTTGTTCTCCATGACAAGGCAATGCTGGCGCATCAGGACTCGATGACAGGGTTGCCGCCGGCAATCACATTGCGGTTGTTGACGGATGCTCGAATCGCAGAGGGCGCACGCTAGTGATAAACGAGTCGAATACTATTCAGTTGGTCATACCAACTGAAAGGTTTTTCCCGTCAGCGACATCAGCTTTACGAGCGGCCACTGCCGAATTGGGTCTGTCGGGATACCCCTCGTGGCCTAAGCCCAAAAGCTCGCTGGAACATCAGCTGTTAGAGGTGCAGAAGCTTGTACAGGGTACGGTTAAAAAGGGGGGATTTGTTCCTTCGGAAGATTTGTTCGCTTTCGCGGCAGCACTTGGATTTCCGCACACCACCAACTATCGCGAATGGGCTCGGATACGCGAAGCAGTTCATCTTGCCTTGTTGGATTTATCCTACAAGGCTGCAATCTTGCTGCCGGCCCACGAAGACTATTTCACAGAAGCGTTCCCTGATTTTGAGGCTAAGCGAACGCGTCCTGTGGTCTTATGGGTTTTTCAAGCCCTGCAAGATGACCCTGAACTCTCGCAACGCGGCTCGCGGCGAATAACCTCCTTGATAGCAGCCACGGAATGGTGGGATGTTGATGATGTCTCCATTGAAGAACTAGCGAGGGTGAACCAGGCTGTTGTCCGAAACGCGCCTGAGCTTGCCAGAATGGGCAGTGCATTGGCAGTGCTGCCTTTTCTATATGCGCTGGAAGCTTTGGCTCCAGAGCTTCTTCCGCGTGACCTACGCCACCAGTACATGATGTGGCAAGTTTCCTCCATGTTCTTGCTCATGCCGTTTGATGAGTTCAGACGTGACCCGAAAAATTTTGCCGGGATGCGAGTACATGGTCACAAACGAGAGCGGGTAGAGACTCCCGAACTGATTGCGACCCGCCGGCAAAGGAACAATCAGAAGGAACAAAAGCGAAGAGCAGAACGGGGTGAGCCGCCGTTCATTCTGAATTTGCGGGAAATCGCAGCTAGTGGTGCTTCTGATGCTCCGGAGCGATACTTCGAGTCGTTGGCGGGTGGCCGTAACACCGATTTTCGTAAGGAAAATTGGCTACAAACTCCGACTCCCTACCCTGGCCGTGAGCACATCCCAATTAAAGACACGGGCCGGCTATGGTTTGCGGCCATGAATGCTTGGATTGCACACCGCGAGGCCAATTACGAGACCGACAAAGAAGTTCGCATGAGTCTGCACATGTTGGTTGATTACGTGCTTATGTATTTGCCCTGGTGGAATGAGACTCACGTAGAAAATTCAGTTGAGTTGCCCTCGGCGCCTAAGCACTTTGCTCGATATCTTTTCGTGTCACGAACGGTTTTTCACGGTGAGCTTGGTGGCAATGATGTGGTGCTGCCAAAAACGCTGATTGAATTACTGCATTTACGCCGGCCATTGCCCGATGGGAAAAACATCATGCTTGGGCATTGGCAACGCTTCTTTCAGTTCGTTATCACCGCATTTGAGGATAACGACTTGATTGCTGGTAAGAAGATGGTGAACCCTGTTCGCCTCGACTTTGACCGTGTTAAGTCCTCAGCAAGGGCAAAAACCAACAAAGTGCCTTTCGCAGAGGATGTGTTTCCTCTTTTGGTGTTCTATTGCCAAGCGCTAGAAGCTTTTGGTGAATACCTGCAACAAAGTGCCTATAGCATCGATAGGTTTAAGGATTTGCCCTTTGGTGAGGTGTTCGGCTATATCACTGCTGCCTGGGGGTATGTTCCGTACGTGCGCTACCGAGGGAAGGTGCTACCAATTCGTTGGATTCCGAACATCTATCCAGTAGCCAGGCGCTCAATTCAGGCTAATCCAGAAGGGCTTGCTGGTATCTATGTGAAGGGATGCCGACTGAACTACGGAGTCAATCGGGTGATGGTGCTGAATATGCCGCATCTCACCATCGTTCGGATGCTTCTCACCATGGTGGAGACAGGGCTCCGCGGACAGAATGTACAGTGGCTGGATAGGTTTGCCTGGGACTCAATAAGTGGAGTGGATACGCGAATAAGTCTTTTGCATACTTGGGAGCCGCCCGAGAGCTTCACCCGTCTTCTGGTCAATACCGACAAATCTCGTGATGAACCTTGGACCACATATGTCTCGTGGCGGGTGCGCCGTAGCCTTCTCGCTGAGTCCTATTTTCAGGCAGCAGTTGCCGATTTGGATGTAGATGGGGCGGTTCTGTATGAAGGTAGGAAAAACTCCAGATTCGACCCAATTGTGCCGTTGTTTCGCTCATATAGAGGGGAGGCGCCATTCGGCGATAACACCTACAGCGTGAGGTGGCTCCAGTTACTGACAGGGTTTGAGGATTTCTATAACGAGGCTTTCCGGGGTGTAGATGGTCGCCGAGAGAAACTGGGTTTGATTACGATTGAGCCCGCTATTGATGCCAGCGGCTCATTTTTGGATACCACTCGCGACAAGGATGCGCTTCAATTCTGTAAAGTAAAGCTTGTCACGGCACATACGCCTCATGCTACGCGGTCCACCTATGCAACCTTAAAGGACGGTGACCTCGAGGTTTCCGAAATCGCCGAACAGTTAGGGCATACCCAAACTGTAACCACCAACCACTACCAACTTCCTTCTAAGGCTCGGATTGTCGGTAAGTTGGAAAGAATTGAGTCCAGGCTGACGAGTTTGGTCTATGACGTTGACGGTAGTGGTGCGGGGTACATCGATAACGAAAGCACTGGTAGTTCAGTACGCAAGGCGTTTTCAACAGACCGTGATATGGCGATTCAGGCATTCGGATTTATGCCTGGGGTCGCACTCTGGTCCTTGAACGACCTGACATCTGATGAAGAAAGTAGTATTGAGTTGCTGCGCCGTAGTCCATCCAGCGTCATTCGTTGGCACCCAACTCACGTTTGTCCTGTTGGCAATCAATGCCCATCAGAAATCATTATCAGGACGGGGGCTTTGCAGCGCTGTGGCTTATGCCCCCTTGCCGTAAAGTGCATCGACCACTTGCCGGCCATTGCAGCAAAGAAAAATGAGCTAAAGGAGCGCATTCGGATGGCTGCTCTGCAAATCGAAGCATTAGCGACCCGAAAAGGTGCGACGCAAAGCCAAAAAGATGCTTTGCATCGGTCGCAGAATCTGGATGCCAAAGAGCTTATTGGCTGGCAACTTTCTGCTCAAATTCTGCATGACAAGTTACATCGTATGGGTGCTCAGCATGATGGCTATCATGTAGACCAACCGGAAATGGTGAAACGCCACCTTCAACGTGTAACGCGAGATTCGACTACGGCCGAGTTCTTCCTCCAGCGGATTTCTGACTCGAATGCCTACCCATCGCTTGAGTCTCCCGAAGTGAGAGTGCGCGCGGCCAAGTATGTGCAAATCATCATGGCACGTGCGGGCCGCGAAGATGATGCCGCGTTGTTAGACCTCGAGCCGTACAGCGAGCTGGCGGCGTTCGCGAGCCTCATCAAGCCCATGGCAGATGCCAATGGGGTCGATATTCCAGCTATTGCCGAGATGCTGACAGGTGGAAAACGAAACGAACTTGGGGTTGTATCGGGCCCCAGCCTTCTGGGCGGTATCCGTTAATGGGGGCACCAAAAGGCACAGACAATTTCTCGGAGTACCGAGAGGCTCAGGTAAACCGCAATTTGCGCGTCATCGAGGATGCTTTGGGTATATTGCGGAAGCGGAAGCTCAAATTTAAGGGGCTACAGCTTTTGGCCGCCGAGGTAGCTGAGCGTACAGGTGTCCATAGAACAACACTTTGCCGTAATCCCACATACAAACGCCTTCTTTTGAATCATCTGGCTTCTCAGCCGGGTGCGAGTGCCTTGGTTGGGGATGACGAGGCTACTCCTGAATTGCTGAAGGCAAAGCTATTCGATGTGCGTCTTGAGAATAAAACCATCCGGAGCCGGTTGGCGGCAATGGAACAAAAGCTAACTGCTCCCGCGGTAGAGTTGATTGATGAGGGTCAAGTAGTTCCATCTGGAAAGGCAAACCTGCATGTCGATTTCAGTAATACGGTTATGGTTCTCAAGCTCGTCTTGGAAAGAGTCAACGCTGAATTCGAGATTATCCAGGTCGATTTCGAGAATGAAGAAATGCGCGACCTCTCTTCTCCCGCTGGGCGCCAAGTGATTGCCAGTGGGCAACGTGCCAGGGCATTTCTGCAGGCATATCGCACCCTTCTTGAGCAGGAAGGAAAGCTAGGGAAGAAGACATGAAAAGCGGGAATGCTCGGAAGCTGTGGTATAGAGTCGTAGCTTGTTCCAGGATAGTTCGAGTTTCACCTGTCCCTCCTCCCTGGAGGTCAGGAGTGAGTGCCACGGCGCCTAAGGTTACTTAGGCCATGGACACCACTCCGGTCACACACCCTATGGTTTTTGCACCCAAAAGCCCCGCGAGCCGGGGCTTTTTTATACTTTCTGTGGCATTCGGTAGCTGCCGCCACGAACTGATTACTACTGGTTGTAGTCGCTTAGTTAGAACTAACCGGTTGGTAGGCTGAATGAAAAGGTGGTGACCCCATTCGCGGAACTCACGCTAACGCTTCCGTTATGTGCCATAGCTATGGATTTGGTAATCGCCAATCCTAGCCCGGAGCCCTCTCCTGAACGTTGTCGAGATGGGTCTACTCTATAGAACCGGTCGAACAGCCTAGGAAGATGCTCAGGAGGAATATTCTCCCCCGTGTTCTCAACACAAATGCAAGCTTCGCCGACCTCAGATTCGAGAGTGATATTGATGCTGCCATTCTCTGGAGTATGGCGAATTGCATTGGAGAGCAAGTTGCCCACTGCTCGCCGCAACATCAGTCGGTCTCCCACCACCTCGGCGTGGCCATGCAGCGTCAGATGCAGTTGTTTTTCTTCAATTAGGGGCTCGTAAAACTCCAGCATGCTCGATATTTCAGCCTCGAGGTCTACAGTCTCTTGAGTTGGCATCAACTGACGGTTGTCTGCTTTGGCCAAGAAAAGCATATCGGCGATAGTCCGTGACAGTCGCTCCAACTCTTCCGCGTTCGAAGCTAAAACATCCTGATACTCGGCTATTGAGCGCGGCCGGGAAAGCATGACTTGGGTTTGGGTCAGCAGATTGCTGACCGGGGTTCGCAATTCATGGGCGATGTCCGAGGAGAAGTCGGAGAGCCGGTCAAATGATTCTTTTAGCCGCCCAAGCATATTGTTCAGCGTATTGACCACCTCAGCCAGTTCAATGGGAATCTCGCCTGATTCAATACGCTGGTCCAAGCTATTGGCGGTGATGTCTGACGCACGACTGGTAATGTTGTGCAGCGGCGCCAGTCCTCGGCGAGCAGCTAGCCATCCCAATAATCCAGTCAAAAAGGCGGCAAGAGTGACTACAGCCCACATGGTCAGCCGAAACGACTGCATGAAATGGTCGTGATGGGTGAGGCTGGTGGAAAGCAGGACCGTGGCCGGACGTTCTCCTTCAACCCCGGTGGGCGCCTGGCCCGAGATACCTCGATAGTGTTGCTCACCTAGTCCTGTCCAGGTTTTTGGGAGAACTCGTCCTGCTCTCGGTGGAAGGTTGCTTTGCGGAAATTCGGCGCCTTCCGACAGGAACAGTTGTTTGCCGTCGGAGTCCCAAACTCCTACCGCCAGACCGTGGTGACCAACCAGGGCTGCATCTAGCTGAGCAGGCAAACCGTCGAAGTTTCCTTCAGCACGCGCTGAAATAACAGCGTGTTGAAGGAGTTCAAGCTTTCCTTCAAGCAGTTCCAGGTCCATGTCCTCAAAGTGACGTTCAACCAGCTCGGCGATAACCAAGCCTAGAATCAGAAGAACACTGGATGAAACAACGGCAAAGAGAATGGTCAGCCGGGCGGTCAGTGATTTTTTTCGGTGCAGCATCATCCGGCTGCTTCCAGGACATACCCCATGCCACGAACCGTATGAATGAGCTTCAATTCGAAGCTGTCATCAACTTTGGCTCGTAGGCGACGTATCGCCACCTCGATGACGTTGGTGTCGCTATCGAAGTTCATGTCCCAGACTTGGGAGGCAATGAGCGACCGCGGCAGGACCTCCCCTTGGCGACGCAGTAGCAACTCCAGCAGCGAGAACTCCTTTGAGGTGAGGTCGATTTTCTTGCCATCACGGGTAACACGCCGGCGCATCAGGTCGAGTTCCAGGTCAGCCGCCCGAAGCACGTCCGCCTCTTTCGTCTTGGAACCACGTCGCAGCAGGGTGCGAACACGCGCCAGCAATTCAGAAAAGGCAAACGGCTTGACCAGGTAATCGTCAGCGCCCAGTTCCAATCCTTTCACCCGGTCATCGACGGAATCACGGGCAGTCAGGAACAGCACCGGCATGTCCTTGCCGGCCTTGCGAATGCCCTGCAGCACCTGCCACCCCTCAATGCCTGGCAACATGACATCCAGTACAGCCAGGTCGTAGGCTTCCGTCAATGCAAGATGCAGCCCATCCAAGCCGTCTCTGGCCAGGTCGACCATGAAACCGGCTTCTGCCAGCCCTTGCTTAAGGTAATCGCCTGTTTTCGGCTCGTCTTCAACGACCAATATCCTCATTGGACTACTCCCTGTGACCCATTTCCTGCGAGTCATTCTGCTCTCAGGCGGCAGCTTAACCATCCAGATTACGGAAATGTAATTTTTCGGTCAGTTTCTGGTTAGGTCGATTTCCCCAAAATGGTGCATGTTGAAATCAGGGGAAGTGTATGAAGGAATTTCTATTGGGTGCTGCCTCGGTAATCGGTCTGGGGGCCGTTGCAGGTTTTGGCTTTGTCCAGGCTGGCGGTCTCGACTTTGCGGCAGATACGGCGCATTCAGATGGTCTGACGAAATTGATTATCTGGGCGCGTGAGCAGTCCATCACCAAACAGGCCAACGACGTCGTTCCTCCCGCAGATTTGGCTGCTGCCGAGCGCATTCGTCGTGGGGCCGGCAACTACGAGGCCATGTGCGTCGGTTGTCACCTCTCTCCTGGTGCTGAAGACAGCGAGATTCGGAAAGGCCTGTATCCGGTCCCTCCAAATCTCTCGTTACCGGCTTCCGCTACCGATGCATCGGGCAGCGATGGGCGCCGTTTCTGGATTATCAAGCACGGCATCAAAGGCTCGGCTATGCCTGCCTGGGCAAAAGGTGGGATGGATGACGAAGCCATCTGGGACCTGACGGCTTTCATCAAGGTCCTGCCGAAACTGTCAGCCAACGAGTATCAGGCCAGCGTTGCCGCGAGCGAGGGGCATTCGCATGCTGGCATGGCCCCTGAGCCCTCGGTGCAAGAGCCGGCGCCAGGACATAACCATGAGGGCCACGCCCACAGCCACCACAAACATAGCCACTGATGGCCATGCTTACCGAAATGTAATTTTTGAGTCAGCTGGCTGTTGGGTACGCCTACCTAAACTCTGTACCTATACGTTAGCCGTTACTGCTCCACGGAGACCGAAATGTTCAAGACCCGACCTCTCATCATCGCCGTTGCTTTGTTTGCGGCCATCCCGCTCTCCCAGGCGGCCGAACGCGTTGAAGTCTTCAAGAGCCCGTACTGCGGCTGCTGTGAAAAATGGGTCGAACACATGCGTAAGGCAGGTTTTGACGTTGTCACGAAGGACGTCAATGACGTGCCTGCTGCGCGAAAAGCGACCGGCATGCCGGAACGCTTCGGCTCCTGCCACACTGCCAAAGTGGGGGGCTACGTAGTCGAAGGGCATGTGCCCGCGGCAGACGTTCAGCGCCTGCTGAAGGAAAAGCCCAAGGCCATCGGCCTGGCCGCGCCGGGTATGCCCCAAGGTTCGCCGGGTATGGAAACCAACCATCCCCAACCGTATGACACGCTGCTCGTCCAAGCAGATAGCAGCTACAAGGTTTTCGCCAAACACTAACCCCAATCTCCAGGAGAACTCCCATGAAGAAATTGATTGCCTCCCTTTCCGTTATTGCCGCATTGGCTCCAGCATTTGCATTGGCCGCTGACCATGACATGCATGCTGGTCACGGTGCAATGCACGCTCAGGCTGCAGAATCCGCACTCATCGATGGTCTGGTTAAGAAGGTCGATAAGGCTGGCGGCAAGTTGACCATTTCCCACGACGCTTTGCCGAACGGCATGCCAGCGATGACAATGGCGTTCAAGGTCAAGGAGGCTGCCTGGCTCGACAAGGTCAAGGATGGCCAGAAAATCCGCTTTGCCTCGGACAACGTCAATGGCGCGATGACCGTCGTCCGTCTGGAACTGCCGAAGTAATAGCGATTCGACAGGCGCCGCCACCGGAAACCTTCACGAGGACAAATCAATGAAACCAATAACCCCCTCGCGCAAACTCCTGTGCGCTGCGCTGACTGCCGCCTGGTGCCTGAGCGCCCAAGCGCAGAGCGTTCCAGGGAGCACGGTTGAAAGCCTGCTTTCCCTGGCACGCGAAGGCAACCCGGATTTCGCCAGTATGCGATACGAAGCCGATGCGGCCGCTGAACGTGTGACGCCGGCGGGTGCCTTGCCTGACCCCAAGTTGCGTACCGAATTGATGGACATCACCAAGGGCGGCTCACAGAGCGCCTCTCTGTCGCCCAGCCGAGTTGGCAGCACGCGCTACACCTTGATGCAGGACATCCCGTGGTTTGGTAAACGTGACCTTAAGCGCGAGATTGCCGAACTCGAGGCGGAAGGTGCCAAAGGACGGGCCTACGGCACCTGGAGCGAGGTTGCCGCCAAAATCAAGACGACCTACGCACAGCTCTACTACCTGAGCCGCAATGAAAGCCTGACCAAGGAAATTCTCGACCTGATGGTGCGCTTGGAGAAGATTGCCCAGGTTCGCTACGCCGGCGGCTTGGCTGCCCAGCAGGATGTGATTCGGGCACAGGTCGAACAGACCTCCATGCGCAATGAACTCATCGCCATTGAGACCGAGCATCACCACTTGATGACCCGCATGAATGCCTTGTTGGGGCGTCCGGCAGCCGCACCGTTGGCGATGCCAGACTCCCTGCGGCCATTGCCGGCCCTCGCCAAGCTTGATTACGCCACCCTCGAGGAGCGTGCCCGGGCCAGGAATCCGATGTTGTCGGCCGAAGGGCACCGCATCAAAGCCGCCGAGAAAAGCCGCGACCTCGCCTACAAGAATCGTTATCCGGATTTGACGGTCGGTGTCGTGCCTAACCAAATGCAGAATGAAGTGAAGCAATGGGACCTGATGTTCGAAATCAACATCCCGTTGCAACAGTCCAGCCGGCGTGCTCAGGAGCGCGAGGCGGAAGCCATGGTCTCGGCCAGCGTCGCCAAGCGCGATGCCACGGCCAACCAGTTACTGGCTGACCTGTCGGCCAACATTTCGGAGCTCGAAGCTGCCCGACGGACTGAACGCCTGACCACCGACAGCCTACTCCCGCAGGCCGAACTGACTTTCAAGGCGGCGTTGGCTGCCTATGAGACCGGCAAAGTCGACTTCGCTACCTTGCTCGATGCACAGCGCCAAATTCGCCAGGCCAAGCTCAACCAAATCAAATCGCGTGCTGAGGCCCAAGTCCGCCTCGCCGAAATCGAACGCATCCTCGGAGAAGAACTATGAATAAGGGAGTGATTGCCGCCGCCGTCGTGGCTGCACTGGCCGCAGGCGGCGGCTATTGGGCAGGCCAAAAGAGTAGTCCGGCCCCGCACGCCGATGGTGATACCACTGTTACTGCCGATGCTGGGAAGAAGGAACGGAAGATACTTTTCTACCGCAATCCGATGGGCCTGCCCGACACCTCGCCGACTCCCAAGAAGGACCCCATGGGGATGGACTACATCCCGGTCTATGAAGGAGAGCAGGATGACGAGCCAGCCTCCGCCAATCAAATCAAAATCAGCACCGAGAAAATTCAGAAGCTCGGGGTGCGCACCGAAGCAGCGACCCTGCGCAACCTGGACAAGGTTATTCGTGCGGCCGGCCGTATCGAGCCCGATGAGCGCCGGACCTTTGCCATCTCGCCGAAGTTCGACGGCTATGTCGAGCGCTTGCACGTCAATGTGACCGGGCAGCCGGTAGCCAAAGGGCAACCGTTGTTCGAGGTGTACAGCCCGGAACTGGTCTCCGCGCAACGTGAGTACGCCATCGCAGCCCAGGGCGTCGAGAGTCTGAAGGGGGCCGAAGGGAGCACTCAGGACGGGATGCGTCAGTTAGCCGACTCCAGCCTTGCCCGTTTGCGGAACTGGGACATTTCGGACGAGCAGGTGAAGTCCCTGGCCAAGTCGGGGGAAGCTCGGCGCACGCTGACCTTCCGTTCGCCGGTCAACGGTATCGTCACGGAGAAGAAGGCTGTCCAGGGTATGCGCTTTACGGCGGGTGATGCCTTGTATCAAGTCACTGACCTGTCCGCGGTATGGGCCGTTGCCGACGTTTTCGAGCAGGACATCGGTTGGGTCAAGCCCGGCGCAAAGGCCAAGGTCAAAATCAACGCCTATCCCGACAAGACCTTCGAAGGCACCATCAGCTATGTCTATCCGACCCTGAAGGCGGAAACCCGGACCATTCCCGTCCGTATCGACCTTCCGAACCCGAACAACCTCCTGAAGCCGGGTATGTTCGCGCAGCTTGAATTGCCGACAGCGGCCAAGGGGGCCGTGGTTACCATCCCGAACTCGGCGGTGATTGATAGTGGCACGCGCCAAATCGTTCTGGTGCAGGCCAAGGAAGGCCGTTTCGAGCCGCGCGAAGTCAAGCTCGGAGCCCGCAGCGATGACCGAATTGAGGTGCTAGATGGGGTCCGTGAAGGCGAGCAGGTGGTCGTCGCCGCCAACTTCCTGATTGATGCGGAGAGCAATCTGAAAGCAGCCGTTGGTGGCTTTGGCCATTCTGGTCATGGTGGCGCAGTCGCGTCCGAGAAACCAGCCGCAGCCAAGGTTGGCCATCAGGCCGAAGGCAAGGTCGAGGAAGTCGACACGAAGGCTGGAACGGTCAGCGTTACACATGGCCCGGTGGCGAGCCTGAAGTGGCCAGGGATGACCATGGAGTTCAATGCAGCCAACGACGCCATCCTCAAGCAGTTGAAGCCCGGTGCAACGATTGCCTTCGAGTTTGTCGAGCGTGGCCAGGGTGAATGGGTCATCACGTCCGTAACGCCTGCCGGCCAAGCTGCCGGCAATGCGAATCCGCACGCTGGTCACTGAGGAGCGTATCCCGATGTTGGCCAAAATCATTGAATGGTCGGGGCGCAACCGCTTCCTCGTCCTGCTTGCCACCCTGTTTGTCATCGTCGCCGGTGTCGTCGCGGTCATGCGCACGCCGCTGGATGCGCTCCCCGACCTCTCAGACGTCCAGGTCATCGTCTACACCGAGTATCCCGGCCAAGCACCCCAGGTGGTCGAGGACCAGGTGACTTACCCACTGACAACCTCAATGTTGTCGGTACCGAAGTCCAAGGTGGTTCGTGGCTTCTCGTTCTTCGGTGCCTCCTTCGTCTACATCATCTTTGAAGACGGTACGGACATTTACTGGGCGCGTTCGCGGGTGCTGGAATACCTCAACTTCGCCGCCGGCCGCATGCCGAAGGGGGTTACGCCGCAAATCGGACCGGATGCCACCGGTGTCGGTTGGGTCTATCAGTACGCCGTGCTGGCCAAGGACAAGACGCTGGCCGAACTGCGCACGCTCCAGGATTGGTACCTGCGCTACCAGCTGACTAAGGCCCACGGCGTGGCGGAAGTGGCCTCCATCGGCGGCTTCGTCCAGACCTACCAGGTGACCGTCGACCCGGTGAAATTGCGCGCCTACGGCATTCCGCTGGCCAAGGTGTCGCAGGTCATCCGCGATTCCAACCGCGACGTCGGCGGTCGCGTAGTCGAGATGGCCGAAACCGAGTACATGGTGCGTGGCAAGGGCTACCTGCGTGGTGCCGGTGACATCGAAAATCTAGTTGTGAAATCCGACAAGGGCACGCCGGTGCTGGTACGCGACATCGCTCGGGTCGAGCTGGCCCCTGACGAGCGGCGCGGCCTGACTGAGCTGAACGGCGAAGGCGAGGTGGTGTCTGGCATCGCTATGGCCCGTTACGGCCAGAATGCGCTGGAGGTCATCCATAACCTCAAGGAGAAGATTGGTGAAATCTCGGCCGGTCTGCCCGAAGGCGTCACCATCGAGACGGTCTATGACCGCTCCGAGCTGATTCATCGTGCCATCGACACCCTGAAGCACACGCTGGCCGAGGAAAGCGTCATCGTTGCGCTGGTCTGTGTTGTCTTCCTGCTCCATCTGCGCAGCGCCCTGGTGGCCATCCTGATGCTGCCGGTCGGCGTGCTGATGGCCTTCATCGCCATGCGCCTGTTGGGCATGAACTCCAACCTGATGAGTCTGGGCGGCATTGCTATTGCTATCGGCGCGATGATTGACGCAGCCATCGTCATGATTGAGAACGCCCACAAGCACATCGAACGCTTGCCGGAGAATCACAGCCACAGCGAGCGGGTGGAGGCGATGATTGCCGCCTGCAAGGAAGTTGGCCCCGCGCTGTTCTTCTCGCTGCTCATCATCACGGCCTCCTTCCTGCCGGTATTCACCTTGGAGGCGCAAGAAGGCCGCCTCTTCTCACCATTGGCCTACACCAAGACTTTTTCGATGGCTGGTGCGGCCTTGCTCTCGGTGACGCTGGTTCCGGTACTGATGGTGCTGTTCATTCGCGGCAAAATCATGCCCGAGGCCAAGAACCCGGTGAACCGTTTCCTCATTTGGGGCTACCGGCCAATCATCGCCTGGGTCATGCGCTGGAAGAAGACGACCATCGTGGCTGCTGTGGTGGCGTTGGTGGTGTCCATCTATCCGGCTAGCAAGCTGGGTTCCGAGTTCATGCCGACCTTGAATGAGGGGACCTTGTTTTACATGCCGGCCTCTCTGCCCGGTATGTCGATAACTAAGGCAGCTGAACTCCTGCAAACCCAGAATAAAATCATCAAGAGCTTCCCCGAGGTGGCTTCGGTCTACGGCAAGGCGGGACGCGCCAACACGGCCACCGACCCGGCGCCAACCGAAATGTTCGAGACGGTCATCAACCTCAAGCCGGAATCCGAGTGGCGCTCCGGAATGACCACCGACAAACTGATTGCCGAGATGGACAAGGCGCTTCAGTTCCCCGGCGTCTCGAACGCCTGGACCATGCCCATCAAGGCACGTATCGACATGCTGTCGACCGGCATCCGGACGCCCATCGGCATCAAGGTCTTCGGCAAGGACCTGAACGAAATGGAACGCCTGGCCCGGGAAATCGAAACGGTGGTGAAAGAGGTGCCTGGCACGACATCCGCCTTTGCCGAGCGCATCACTGGCGGCTTCTACCTGAACATCGAGCCGGACCGTGCCCAGCTTGCGCGCTATGGGCTGGCCGTCGGCGACGTTCAGGATGTCATCGGCCAAGCACTGGGTGGCGAGATGGTGACCACCACCGTCGAAGGACGTGAGCGCTTCGGTGTCAGCGTGCGCTATCCCCGCGAACTACGCTCGGACCCGCAGCAGATTGCTCAGCAGGTGCTGGTACCGACGATGGATGGTGCGATGATTCCGCTGGGACAACTGGCCAAGGTCGAAGTGGCCAAGGGGACCCCGGGCATCCGGACCGAGAACGCCTTGCTCTCTGCCTACATCTTCGTGGACATCCGTGACCGCGACATCGGTGGTTACGTCGCTGATGCGAAGAAGGCCGTGCTTGAGAAGGTCAAATTCCCGCCGGGCTACTACGCTACTTGGAGTGGTCAGTTTGAGTCGATGGAGCGAGCTATCGAGAAAATGAAGATTGTCGTGCCGGTCACGCTGCTCATCATCTTCCTGCTGCTCTACCTCAACTTCAAGCGCCTGACCGAGACGCTCATCGTCATGCTGTCGGTGCCGTTTGCTCTCGTGGGTGGTGTCTGGCTGATGTGGCTGCTTGGCTACAACCTCTCCGTTGCCGTAGCTGTGGGCTTCATCGCCTTGGCCGGCGTGGCTGCCGAGACGGGCGTCGTCATGCTGATTTACCTCGACCATGCTTGGGAAGAACTGAAGGCCAAGCGGCGCGCAGAAGGTAAAACACCCAGCGTGGGTGACCTTTACGAAGCCATCATGGAAGGTGCCGTGGAACGTGTTAGGCCGAAGATGATGACGGTGGTCGCCATCATGGCCGGTCTGCTGCCCATCATGTGGGGAACGGGTACTGGTTCAGAGGTCATGAGCCGGATTGCTGCCCCGATGGTCGGTGGGATGATTTCCTCGACGGTGCTTACGCTGGCCGTGATTCCCGCCATCTACGCGCTGGTTAAACAGTGGCGGCTGTCCAGGAACCTGGAATCTTGACGAGTACATCATGAGCTCAAGTACAGCCTCTCCGACATGCGCCCACTGCGGTACTAGCGACAAGGAGAGGTTGTACCTCCGAGAGGACCATTGTCACTGCTGTGAAGGCTGTCTGCTGGACAGGTGCATCGGTCAAAAGCCGACTCTCGATTTGGCTGGGCTTTACTCAGGATTCGTGGAGGCACTTGTCCGAACACTGGACCTGCGAGAACTGGAAACAGGGCTGCACTCTCGGCGAAGCGCCTGTCACACTCTGGTACTGGCCCGCCGAATCATTTTCGATGCTGAAGAGCTCCGCCAAATCTACTGGGGGGCATTGCTTCACGACATCGGAAAAATTGGAATTCCCGAACACATTCTCCTGAAGACCGAATCGCTCACCGGGGAGGAGTGGCAAACCATGCGTAGCCATGTTGAGTTGGGGTATTCGATAGTCAGTCAGTTACCCGGACTCGAAGTTGCAGCCGGAGTGGTTCGGAGCCATGAAGAGCGATTCGATGGGACGGGCTATCCACGCGGCCTGCGTGGCGAGGAGATACCCATCGGAGCCAGGCTGTTTGCGGTGATTGACACCCTCGATGCCATTACCTCTGACCGCTCATACCGCCAAGGACTAGGCTTCGAAGCGGCAAAAGAAGAGATTTTGAGGATGTCGGGAAGTCAGTTTGACCCGGTAGCCGTGGACCTGTTTTTGGCAGAAGAAGCAGTTTTGAGGAACATGGTTGCACTCAAATGCGGCCAGCCCCAATCGGTGTAGCACCACGTAATAAGGTGACGGAGGATGAGCATGTTCATTGACCCCGTATGCGGGATGACGGTCAAGCCAGAATCCCCCCATGAAACCGTCTTGGACGGTATCACGCATCGGTTTTGCAGTGCCAAATGCAAGGCAAAATTCGAGGCTGACCCGGCGCACTACCTGGCCCCAAAGCCGGAGCCCCAACTGGTCTCCAAGGAGGAGTTGCAGCGCGAATACACCTGCCCGATGCATCCTGAGGTCCGCCAGTTCGGGCCGGGTAGTTGTCCGAAATGCGGCATGGCCCTTGAACCTGTTGTTCCCGAGCTTGAGGCGAGCGAGGACAACTCGGAATATCTCGATTTCCGGCGCCGCTTCTGGGGAAGCCTCCCGCTGAGCATCGTAGTGACCCTGCTTGCCATGGCGGGCCACTACTTCGATGGTCTGTCTCCCGCAAACCGAACCTGGTTCGAACTCGTGCTGAGCGCCCCAGTCGTTCTCTGGGCGGGCGCTCCTTTCTTTGTCCGTGGTTGGCAATCCATCGTCACCCGTAGTCCCAACATGTGGACTCTCATTAGCATCGGCACTGGCGCAGCTTTTCTCTATAGCCTTGTCGCAGCCTTGGCTCCTGGACTTTTTCCGGCATCCTTCGAAGCGCATGGGCGGATTGGAGTCTATTTCGAGGCGGCCGCGGTCATCATCTCCCTGACTCTCTTGGGGCAGATGCTCGAGTTGCGAGCACGTTCTCAAACCTCCGCTGCGATTAAATCCTTGCTGGGCTTGGCGCCAAAGACTGCGAGACGCATCAATGCAGACGGCTCCGAAGAGGACGTACCGTTGAATCACGTCCATGTCGGCGACCTATTGCGCGTCAGACCAGGAGAAAAGGTCCCAGTCGACGGCGTCGTGGTCGAGGGACGCAGCTCGGTCGATGAGTCGATGCTAACGGGGGAGCCAATCCCGGTCGGCAAGGCGCCTGACGATAAAGTAATTGGGGCCACCTTGAACGGCTCTGGGAGTTTGGTCATCCGCTCGGAGAGTGTTGGCTCGCATACCGTATTGGCGCAAATCATCCAAATGGTGGCCCAGGCCCAGCGCTCAAAGGCACCGATGCAACGGCTCGCTGACGTGGTTGCCGGTTATTTCGTAGTTGCCGTGGTAGCTATCGCCCTATTGAGTTTCTTCGGTTGGGGCTTCTTCGGTGGTGAGCGTGGATGGCTGTTCGGGCTCATCAGTGCGGTGTCGGTGCTTATCATCGCCTGCCCCTGTGCCCTCGGATTAGCCACGCCGATGGCCATCATGGTGGCTACCGGCAAGGCAGCCACCCAAGGCATCCTCTTCCGGGATGCTGCGGCAATCGAGCGCCTGCGGGAAATCGACACCCTGATTGTCGACAAGACCGGAACGCTGACCGAAGGACACCCGGCATTCGAGCAGGTCGTACCTGTGAGCGGCATCACTGCTGATGAAGTCCTGAGATTGGCCGCTAGTCTTGACCAAGGTAGTGAGCATCCGTTGGCGGAAGCCATTGTTCGCGCAGCCAAGGAGAGAGGGCTGGCCCTAGAAAAAGCAGAAAACTTCGAGTCTTCAAGCGGTATCGGGGTGCACGGGTTGGTTGGTGGCCGACAACTATCCTTGGGAAATTCGACTCTCATGGCTCAGGATAATGTCGACTTGGTACAGCTTATCGGCCACGCCGAAGAACTCAGGCGGTCAGGGGCCAGTGTGATGTATCTGGCCGCCGATGGTGTGCTTCTGGGCTTGTTGGCAGTTTCAGACCCGATTAAAGCTAGCACCCCGGAGGCGCTCAAGTCGCTTCGGGAGGCGGGTATTCGCGTGGTCATGGCCACGGGAGATGGGGAACTCACTGCCAAAGCAGTCGGGCAGCGCCTGGGCATCGACGAGGTCCATGGTGAGGTGAAGCCGGCGGACAAGTTGGCCCTCGTTGAACGGCTCCAAGCAGAAGGGCGTGTCGTCGCCATGGCCGGCGACGGCATCAACGATGCTCCAGCGTTGGCACGTGCGGATGTTGGCGTTGCTATGGGAACTGGAACCGATGTTGCCATGAATAGCGCTCAGGTGACCCTCGTCAAAGGCGACCTGCGTGGCATCGCCCGCGCCCAGGTTCTGTCTCGCGCCACGGTGCGAAATATGCGGCAGAACCTCTGGTTTGCGTTCGCCTACAACGCCCTAGGTATCCCCATCGCTGCGGGGTTGCTCTATCCCTTCTTTGGCTTGGTGCTGTCACCAATGATAGCCGCGGCCGCGATGAGCCTATCGTCGGTTAGCGTGGTTGGAAATTCGTTGCGATTGCGCGGAGCCTAAGCCAGCTTAGCCATCGGAATGCTCACAGAGGGAAATCTTGACCGAGTTGCACACGAGCTCTCATAGCTCCTGAGCAGCAAATATCGTAGTCTTGACTAGTAGCATCAGAGTGCTATCGGCCAGAAACTGACATGCAAAAAAACTGGGGATGCAGCCAGTTGAACGGCTGTTTTGCTCAGAATTCTGCCCGGCAGCGTACGCACGTAACTCAGTCGAAGCGGTTGGTTATGCGTTTGTGCTAGTATGGCAGATATTGGCCATGTGTAGCCCTTGCGTATATCTGCCGGCCGACTGGTTCGAGCTGATAGGCGCGCACGACGCTGCTTTGTGAATGTCAATGGTCGCAGAAAGGCGCCAATGACGGGGCAACGTCCAATTAGTATCAATGCAAGTTTTCAGTGGCGGTGGGTGATACCCACTGGCCCATGCTCGGGGCAACCAAATTGTCAGGTAGCAGCCTGATTCGGATGCTTGCACAAAGCGCAGGATGCTATGCCGGGATAGGTAGAGATGGAACAGGCGAAAAATGAACTCTTGCCCCTCGGGCTGCCGGAACAGGTCGATGGACTTGCGACTGCACCCTCGGACCGAGGAGATGAAACCCAAGAGCGGTTTCGCTATCAATGGGCCATTGGCGTATGGCTACTGGCGCAGAGCCTCACTGGCAAACGTACAATTCGCGCTCTGTGGTGCGAGCATCATGAAGACTACCTGCTGGAGTTGTCAGCCGGCCGGTACATTGCCGTCCAGGTCAAAACCGACAGCCGCGAGAACGCCCACTGGCGTTGGAGTGACGATGCGCTGGTTGATTCTGTCGCGCGGTTCTGTGCTTTCGAGAGGACGCATGGAACTGTTATTGACGCCTACGAGTTCATCTCAAATGCGGCCCCCTATGTGCCTGCCGCAACGACAAAAAGGACAGACTCGCTTGCGGCGAGCCCTGACCGCCTAATTCAGTGCTGTTCCCGCGTCTCGACCCATTCTGATGTGGAAGAACCATACAAAGCGGCCTTTACAGGGCTGCTCGGTAAGACCGGCTGTGACGCAACCGTGCTCTTCCAAGTCCTGCGCAAGCTTAGATTCGCACAGGGCCCGGTCCTCCGGGGGTATGACGACACATTGGCTGCCTCGATTGTTCCAGAGCTGCCTGGTTGCGCCGGGCTGACAACGGTCTCGTGCTGCCGCTTGAGGGATGAGTTGATAGGGCTTGTTCAAGCAGCCTGCAGATTGCGAGTCAATGGGATAGACGGCGCTGTAGCGTATCTCGCAACGAATGGTCGGCCTGATGCTGCAATTCGAGGGAAATGCATAACTCCGGAGTCGGCGGCCGAGTTAATGGCTAGGGTTCGGCAGCCAACCTTCCGATATGTCGACAGTGGAGCGGGTATAGATATTGGTGCCACGACTGGACGAGCCGAAGTGCTGAAGCGGAAAATGCGCAATGCCTACCTAGGCAGTCAGTTTGAGCCATTGCGCATGCGCATGGACTCAGCAGACCAACGTTTGATGGAACGGGCCTTGCTGGAGCCCGACGGCTTTGACGTCATCTCAAACCAACTCGTCAGCACTGTACTGGTCGAGTGCAAGGACATCGAAGCGATGGCCTTTGACCATGCCGACGAGAAGACGCGTGGTCTCATGATTTACAAGCAAATCCTGCAGCGAATGGACACCCTTGCGAAGGAAGAGCCTGAGCGTGTGTGTCGTGAGCCGAAAGACACCCTGATGGGCATCGCCGGCATGCTGTCGGGAGAGTGCAAGTTCGCATGGGGCACCCCGCTGGAAGAGGAGGCACAAGATGGCACTTGAACTTGCACGTGCGCTCGCCGCGACAGAACGGGACGACAACTTGCACATCTCACGGCTGCTATTGCTGATGGCTGCGCACGCAGGTAACAAAGTTCGGCCTATTGAGGGGTTAACGAAGCTCGCAAAGCTGGACTTTCTTCTGCGTTATCCCAACTGCCTTGAGCGTGCGTTGACGTCTGCCGGGAAGGACCCGGCCAAGGCAGAAGTGGCCGAGTTTGAGCGAACGACCATTGAAAGCAAGATGATTCGGTTTCGATACGGCCCGTGGGACCACAGATATCGCCGGTGGGTCGCATTGATGGCGGCTCGAGGTCTGGTGGCTGTAGACGTTAAGGGCAAGACGGTTCAACTCTGGCCTACGCCGGAAGGGCAAGCTATAGCTACCGCACTCGCGGACCAGGAACCACTTGAAGACCTTGCCACCCGCGCGAACCTCGTGGCAAAGAGCTTTGGCAATCGCAGTGGGACTGACTTGAAGAACTTTATCTATGCAACGTTCCCTGAATTGACCGACATGAAGTGGGGAGAGGAAATCGCCATATGAGACTTGTTTTAAAAAAGCTGCATCTGTCACTCCACAAGTCAATTGAGCGAATCGAATTGCCGGGTGTTGTCTACTTCTTCGGCCCCATCGGGTCCGGAAAATCGAGTATTGGACGGCTTATCGACTTTTGCCTTGGTGGCAGCTACGCCTGGACGCCTGCTTTGCAGGCGGAAATGGTCTCGGCAGCTTTAGAGGTGTCGGTCAACGACGTCCCCGTGACCTTGTATCGTGACAGGGACTCGAGTCAGGTCATAGCAGTCTGGCAAGAGGGGGATGAGACTCTTGAGGTTCTGATTCCGGCAAGGAAAGGGACCAACGAAGTTATGCCCGACTCGGGCGTCACAGTTTTGTCGGACCTACTATTCCACCTGGCGAAAGAGGAGCCGCCATACGTGCGTCGGCGCAAGGGAACGCCTGATGAGCGGCTCGAGCGCTTGAGTTTTCGGGACCTGTTCCGGTTTTGCTATCTCGACCAGGAGGGGATGGACAACGTCTTCTTCAGGCTGGACTCTGACAACTACGCAATTCGTGCAAAAAGCGTCGATGCTTTGCGATATGTCCTCGGCTACCGCACGGAACAGGTCGCTGAGTTGGAGTCACGCCTTCAGGAAGTCCGCGAACAACGCTTGGGACTGTTGTCTGGCGCTCAGGCGCTTGCAAAAGCGCTGATGGATGCTGGCTTGGATGACATCAATGCCTATGACGATAAGATTGAATCGACCAAGGCTGAAATCGACCGCGCGCGCGCGGCCGCAGAGGCTGCGAGGCAGCAACGCTCGCCAGCGCCGCATGCTGCGGAAGAACTACGTGACCACACACGACGCCTCGCCCAAGAGCAAATTGCGCTTGAGCAGGCCTCTTCAGACATCGACCTCCGCATCGGCGAGCTTGAGCGTCACACCAACGAGCTTCAGATGCTTTCGGTTCGTTTTCAGCGAACAGCTTCCGCACGGATGGTTCTGGGAGGCGTTGATTTTTCGTCTTGCCCTCGATGCACCCAAACCCTCCCGAACCGCGAGGCAAGGCTCTGTGCGGTTTGTGGACAGCCTGAGCACATCACCGATGCAGTGGGCGCGCTCGGCGAATCCGTGGTCAACGAGGACCTGCGCGCTCGCCGGATAGAGCTGAACGAGACCTTGGCGCGCATGCGTGCTAAAAAGCGGTCCGTGCAGCTTCGCGCTGCCGAGATAGCAGCGGAGCGCAGCGCAGCGGACCGTTCGCTGGAGGTCAGGCTAAAGGAGTACGACTCAGCGTTCCTCTCTCAGGCGTTACAACATGAGCGCGTCGTAGCCACTCTGGAGCAGCGACTTGATGCAATGCTGAGATACCGAAAGCTGCCAGACGTGCTTCAAGAGCAACAAGTGCAGGCGGAGGCATTGAAGATTGACGAAGCCGAGTTAAGGGCCAAGCTGGAGGAGGCAAAGAAGTCGGCTTTCAACGACCGAAAGAACGTTGAGTTGCTGGGCGACCTCTTCCTAGACTGCTTGGTGCGGGCGAAGTTTCCAGACGTCAGAGCCGACTATCGAGTGGAGATTGACCCTGCGACTTTTTATCCTCGTATTCCCTTGGGCGCGGAGGAAGCGCTTGTGGTGCTTTCCTTCGACAACGCAGGAAGCGGAGGAATGAAGGCACTGTTCAAGACTTGCTACGCGCTGGCCTTGCATCGTGTCTGTGCGCGAGCAGGCGACGCGAGGTTGCCTCCGGTGCTAATTATTGACACGCCAACCAAGAATGTCAGCTCGGTTGAGAACCCCGAGGTCATTGCGGCGTTCTTCCGATTGGTTTATGAGCTTGCCGCAGGGGAGCTAGTTGAGACTCAGTTCATCATCATCGACAACGAATTCAATGCCGTGCCTGACGATATCGACCTGCCTACTACCAGTCGACACATGGTCAAGGGCGACCCCAATAATCCGCCACTCATTCCCTATCTTGTAGGGGATTTCTGGTAGCAATTAGCCGCAGCGTTGAGGGACTACGAACCAAGGGCGGCCCGTTATCAGCGGGAAGCAGCCAGTAGCACTAGCTGCAGCGAACAGCCACATTAGGTCGAATTGAGCCAGTCAAGTCGGATGCGATTAGGTTGCTTGCACAATGCGATTCCGCACACTAGGTACATCTGCAGGCCACTTTGTCGAGAATCAGGTGGTCATCCCCAAGCTTGCACAGCGACTCGAAATGCTTGTCCAGGTCTTCGAAGAGGATGTAGCCGATGGAGAACTCATCGGGCCGCTGGAACATGGGGCGCTTGAGTTGGTCGATGATTTCCTTCTCGCGGGTTGCCGGGGCCACTAGGTAGAGATGGTCCTCACGCCCGGGTAGCGAGAGTGCCATGTCGGTCAGCCGGAGAATGCCGGAATAGATGGACGTGCTCTTCTCCACCTCGAAAGCGCAGGCAATCTTCGCCTCCCCCTTGTGGAGCCACAGGACGTCAATCAGTTCGGCGGTGGCATGGACATCGGGAGGCAAGCCCAAGTTCGGTAGCTTTTCCAGGCAGCGGTAACCCAGCTGACTGCCTTGGTAGACAGCGCTCCGGTCATTGCGAGCGACCAGCGTATCGTATCCAAGCGCGCGGCCAAGTTCGCACAGTTGGTGCTGGACCTTCGTGTGCAGACGTTCTTCCGCCAAATCCTGCTGTACTTGGTTGTGGCGCTTGCGCCTGACCTGCTCGACCTTCTCATGCTCTACGTTCAACGTGTCCGCACCGTCGCAGCACAGGTGTCCGACACCGATTTCAAACAGCATGCCGCAGAAAGCCCCCAGGTCTTTCGAAAGAATCCCCAACGAGGCGTTGGCCTCGATGATGGTCTCGCGCATTTCGAGATAGCTCTCCCAAGAACCCAATTTCTTCTTCGTTTGGAACAGGGCATTGAAGCCATTCAACATTGCCGTGTTGAAGGGTGGAAACACCGTGGGGTGCAGAAAGTAGAGAATGTTGCCGACTGCCGGGCCCAGGCCCTTGATGCCTCTGGCCGCAAGCTTCAGCACCTCTTTTTCCAGTGCTCGGACATCCGTCGTATCCAGGCAGGCATATAGGAATTCGCCAAAGCCCAGCTTGTTGGCTTCGTTCTCGTAGATGTCTGGGATGCGGAGCTTGGGCTTCCAGTAGAAGGGATGGGCTGCACCTTCGAAGACTTGCTTCTGTTCGGCAATACACCCGAGCACGAACTCCAGGGATGAACCCTTGAAGTCATTGGGGAAGCGCCCATGCTTGATGTCCTCAACCACCGTCCCGACACCGCGCCGAATACTGCGAAAAGCCTTCAGTCGCTCCTCATTGCTGATGAACCAGGTGTTGTACACCGATTCTGGGTCTGCCTTGTAGGCCTCGGCGGTTGGCTGGAGCAGTTGTTTCATGAGCATGAACTTGATGACGGATGGCTGCTTTTACCAGCAGGGCTAGTGACGGTCAATTGTCGGTTTTCAAGTATTGGGCTCCCACGTATAGCTAGTCGCTACTGCCTGTCCAGAATGTAATCTTTGGGTCATGTCGTCGACGGTTTCATTGGCGCAAACTAGAAACTGTCTGAATAGGGCTGGAAAGGTCGCCCAAATGAATCGCCACGCAACTTTGACCATCGACCCCGTCTGCCTGAAGAGGCTGGAGCCCTCAGAGTCAGCGCATCAGCTTGCCTACAAGAACGTGAGCTACCAATTCTGCTCGACGCATTGCCTGGAGCGCTTTGCCGAGATACCGGAGTATTTCACCGCGCCGCGACGCCTTGAGGACAATCGACCGGTACCCAAACGGCACCGATTGAGGTTCAGCCCGGTTTCCTCGGCCATCCTTGAAGGTGCAATTGAAAAGCTTCGAAGCCTTCAAGGTGTCACCAAGGTTTCGTCGTCCGAGAAGTATGTGGACCTGGAGTACGACCTTCGGTTGGTCAGTTTGCAGCAGATAGAGGCGGTGTTGTGCGATTCGGGCTTGCCATCTAGGGGCGCCATTCAGCGCCTGATTCGGAGTTTTTGGCGCTTTTCCGAACACAACGAACTCGCCAATATGGCCAGTCAGCCATCCCCTTGCTGTAGCCGCCCTCCAGTTCGCGTTCGCTAGAGACCAAGGAGCCATCATGAGCCATCTTGAAAATCGTCCGGACGCCATGGAACATCAACATGCGCGTCGTTCCAATTGGGCATGGTGGGTCTTCGCCATTGTTGCCCTTTATTACCTTGTTACGGAACACCAGGCGCATCTGATGGGTGCGCTGCCCTACCTGCTGCTATTGGCTTGTCCATTGATGCATTTATTCATGCATCACGGTCATGGCCACGGGCACCACAAGCAATCAGGGGAGGACGACAAATGAACACCGAATCTAGCGACTATGGCCTTTGGTCTCTTGTGGTCATCAACTCCCTGTTCTTCATCTTCTTTGCCGCGAGCTTTTTCAAGCCGCAGACCAAGCGTGACTGGCGAACGCTCGGCTTGTTCTCAGCGTTCGTTGTGGCCTTGTTTACGGAGATGTACGGTTTCCCACTGACTATCTATCTGCTGTCCGGATGGTTGACCGAGAAGTTTCCCGGTATCAACTGGCTATCCCATGATGCCGGCCACCTACCGGAGATGCTTTGGGGCTGGAAGGTGAATCCACATTTCGGGCCATTTCATCTTCTGTCGAATATCTTTATCCTGGGCGGCTTCTGGTTGCTTTCGAAGGCGTGGCCTGTGCTGTACAAGGCCCAACGGACGGGAACACTGGCCTCGACTGGCCCCTATAGCCGTATCCGGCACCCGCAGTACGCCGCTTTTATCCTGGTGATGTTTGGGTTCCTGTTGCAGTGGCCAACCATCATTACGGTCTTGCTGTTCCCGATTCTTGTCGTTACCTATGTGCGTCTCGCTCATCAAGAAGAGCGCAGCGCCCTGGCCGAATTCGGGGAACGCTACCGACAATATATGGAGCAGATTCCGGCCTGGTGGCCGAGAAGCTCTGGCCACCAGAGAAGTACCTGACCGTGTGCTTCCGACAGACTGGCGCAACCGACGAGTGCGCCAGCCGAGTCGGAAATGACAGAAGCTAGGCGCTGGCCGGTTGCGGTGTATATCCCGCGTCGATGATTGCGTCTCGGATGTCGTCGATAGTTGCCTCAACTGGAATGACCGAGACCATGTGATGCTCGAGGTCGATTGTGACCTTGGCCGCGCTGTCAGCGTCTTTCAACGCTTTGGTGATGACGCTGGCGCAATGGCCACAGGTCATGTCGCTCACTTGAAATGAAATCATGGCGTTCCTCCTGATAGGGGTGAGATGTGTCGGTCTCACCACTCTGGACCTTCCAACTATGGCAAGGTCAAGTGGAATAACTTCGTCAAAAAAAGTTGCATTGACGTGCTTGACCTTCCCACGGTTGGAATCTTCATGATGGGTCCATGCCAACCCCTAGGAGATTCAAATGTCCCTCTCATCAGATTCAGGTTCCGTCCTTGAGCTTAGGCTTGGTATTGGCGGGATGAGTTGTGCTTCCTGCGTATCGCGGGTCGAAAGTGCACTCCGGCAATTGGCTGGCGTGATGGAGGTCAGCGTCAATCTGGCGACCGAAGAAGCATCGTTGAAAACCACGCCCGAGGTCCAGGTGGGCACGCTGGCTGCGGCTGTTCGCAATGCTGGATACGAGGTGGCAACACAAACCATCGAGCTTCAGATTGACGGCATGAGTTGCGCCTCTTGTGTGGGTCGGGTCGAGAAGGCCCTGCTCAAGCTTCCTGGGGTGTTGAACGCCTCAGTCAATCTCGCCACGGAAAAGGCAACGGTAGAAACACTATCCGGGGTGGCTTTTGCCCAGTTGGCGGCCGCCATCGCCAAAGCCGGATACACCGCCCATCCGGTCACGACCCAACAGCCGGAAGCTGCCTCTGGACGTCTCCCTGAATGGTGGCCGATTGCCGTCAGCGCGATACTGACTCTCCCTTTGATAGCCCCCATGCTGGCCCAACTCTTCGGGGTCGAATGGATGCTCAATGGCTGGGCACAGATGGCGCTGGCGACTCCGGTTCAATTCTGGCTGGGCTGGCGTTTCTATCGGGCTGGCTGGAAAGCGGTCAAGGCCCGAGCGGGCAACATGGACCTGTTGGTTGCCCTTGGCACCAGTGCCGCCTACGGCCTCTCGGTGTATCAACTGATTCAGAACGGCGGCGGCCATGGTCACCATCTTTACTTTGAGGCCTCCGCTGCAGTCATTACGCTTGTTCTCTTGGGCAAGTGGCTCGAGGCACGGGCCAAACGGCAGACTGCCGATGCCATTCGGTCACTGAACGCACTGCGTCCTAGCGTTGCTCGCGTTCTGGTCGACGGGCAGGAGGTTTCGATGCCGGTGGAGCAACTGGCCATTGGCAACCTCGTTGTTATCCGCCCGGGAGAACGGATTGCTGTGGATGGCGAAGTGGTCAGCGGTGAAAGCCATGCGGACGAGGCGCTCATTACCGGAGAGAGCCTGCCTGTGTCGAAGCGTGTCGGTGACAAGGTCACCGGCGGCTCAGTGAATGGGGAGGGTCTTCTTCATGTGCGTACGGCAGCTATAGGTGCGGAAACGACTTTGGCACGCATCATCCGCATGGTCGAGTCTGCCCAGGCAGCCAAAGCGCCGATACAGCGGATTGTTGACCAGGTCAGCGCGGTCTTCGTGCCGGTCGTCCTGGCGGTCGCGTTGGTCACCTTCGTTGGCTGGATGCTGTATTCCGGGAATTGGGAGCAGGCGCTCATCAATGCCGTCGCCGTTCTCGTCATTGCCTGCCCATGTGCCCTGGGTCTGGCAACCCCGAGCGCCATCATGGCCGGGACGGGTGTAGCCGCTGCCCAGGGCATCCTCATCAAGGATGCTGAGGCACTTGAGTTGGCGCATTCGGTGACGGCAGTGGCCTTTGACAAGACCGGCACCCTCACCGAAGGAAAGCCGTCGCTGGTGGCCTTTGAACCGGTAGACGGCATCTCGAAAGAAGCGATACTGAGGATTGCTGGGGCACTGCAACAAACCAGCGACCACCCGCTGGCCCATGCGGTCATGGAAAAGGTGCGTGAACTCGCTATCCCGCTACCGGATGTTAGCGAAGCCAAAGCCTTACCTGGGCGCGGCATTCAAGCGCTGCTGGAGGGCGAATTGATGCTCCTCGGCAGCTCCCGTCTGATGAAGGAACACGGCGTAGCCCCGGGCAAACTAGCTGCCGTTGCCTCGACACTGGAAAATGAAGGCAAGACCATCTCATGGTTGCTGCGCCAACGGGGCACTTCGTCCGAGTTGGTCGGGCTTCTAGCCTTTGGCGACACCGTTAAGCCAGCCTCCTATCCGGCTGTCGCCCGTCTGCGCGAACTCGGCATCAAGACGGTGATGCTGACCGGGGACAATCAGGGGAGTGCGCAGGCTGTGGCCAAGGAACTCGGCATCGATGAGATGCGTGCCGAATTGCTGCCCGGGGACAAGGCGAACATCGTCCAGGAGCTTCGTGGTCAGGGATACATTGTCGCCATGGTCGGCGATGGGTTGAATGATGCGCCCAGCCTGGTCGCCGCCGACGTCGGCCTGAGCATGTCGACCGGCACCGATGTGGCCATGGAGGCGGCCGGCATTACCCTGATGCGCGGTGACCCGCGCCTGGTCGCCGACTCCTTCGAGGTATCGCGTCGTACCTACAGCAAAATCAAGCAGGGCTTGTTCTGGGCCTTTGCCTACAACGTGCTGGGTATTCCCCTCGCTGCGCTGGGCATGCTGAACCCGGTCGTTGCTGGTGCGGCAATGGCCTTCAGCAGTGTTAGTGTGGTCACCAACGCATTGCTCCTGCGCCGCTGGCGCGGTGCTGCAACGAAATGAACATGGATGGGAGAGCGAGATGAATATTGGTGCGGCGGCCAAGGCCTCCGGTGTATCGGCCAAGATGATTCGGCATTACGAGAGTGTTGGTCTGCTGCCACTAGCCAGCCGAACCGATGCTGGCTACCGCGTCTATGGTGAGAAGGACATCCACACTCTGCAATTCATCCGACGGTCGCGTGACTTGGGGTTCTCAATTGAGGAAATTAGAGGCCTGGTTGGCCTTTGGCAGGACAGGACACGTCCGAGCCGCGAGGTGAAGGCGCTCGCTAAGCACCATTTGGACTATCTGGACCGAAAACTGGACGAGCTACAGTCGATGAAAAATGCTTTGTCTCACCTTGTCCATTGCTGCCAAGGTGATGAGCGACCAGATTGTCCTATCCTGGAACGCCTTGCCGGAAAGGAAACCTGACAAATAAGTAATGTATTCGTCACCTGTCTGACGGTTTCAAAGGCGCACACTGGAACCGTCAAAACACGACAACCTTGTTCAACCTTTGAGGAGTATGACCATGAAACTGCAAGCCCTGCTGTCTGCTTCCATTCTGGCCGCCGTTACTGCGCTTTCGGCCAGTGCATACGCCGAAGAAAAGGCCGCTCCGGCAGCCGAAGTTAAGGCTGAAAAAGCTGCACCGGCCCCGGCCGCAAAGCCGCACTCGCATGTCCAGGAAAAGACCGGGATTCCTCAGGATGCCCCGGCAGCTGCTCCGGCCAAGAAGAATGCCGCCCAGGACAAGACCAAGCACTACCATCCGCGAGATATGAAGTAATTCATGCTTCGGAACAGGCGGCTCTTCGGAGCCGCCAAGCATTTGCGATGCTAGATTTTGATACTACTCAACATGGCAGTCATTGTGCCTGCAAATTACTTGCGGAAGCCGTTGGCTGTGACCACCGGGTGATTAGCTTCAGATTCTGTCGAAATTTTCTGATGCGGCGCTGGGTGGTGGAGTGTAATCATGGCTGCCAACAGCTTCCTCCTGTCGAGAAGAAGAGCGAGCACTGGCATGATGTCGGGCCGATTGATGCAGTCAAAGCCATAATCATTAACAGCGACTGATTTTTGGGAGTTTGGCCAATTGGGCGCTCCTAAACCGAGTGTGTGATTGCAATGAGGGACTGCAATTCGTGAGAAAGCAGCCATTTCATTGGCTCACGATGAATAGCAGCTTCTGGCCGGCAACTGCCTGATGCCGCTTGGCTACTCACCGAAGGGCTGCCACCGACCCGTTGCCGTCATTCACATGATGAAGGAGGAACGGCGGGAACCAAACACTAAGCAGACCGAGCCTATAGTTGGTAATCACTCTTTGTACACACGAATAATGCTCGGCCAGTCGTCGAACGTACTGTGTTAGTGGTAATGAGCGTACGGAGGAAGTCAATCAGTAAGCTATGCGGTCACCGGCGATAGCACCTAAAACAGCACCAACCGCTGTGGATACAACTCGACCGCCTCCACGTCCGATTTGATTGCCGATGACACCGCCTGCGATGGCTCCAATGGCTTGACCGGCCACGCGATTCCCATATTGATACGAGGGCGCTTGGTATTCTGGCTGCTGGTAATAGGTTGGGACTGGCGGCTGGTAGCCGTAGGACGGCACATCCCGATAGACAACCCGTTCCCGATAAATGACCTGCGGTGGCGGAGGTGGTGCATAGACGACTCGAGGGGCTTGATAAACCACAACGGGTGGTTCCTGGTAAATGACCTCATGGTGCGGCCGATAGGGACGATAGTTGTCTTCATCATCCCACTCCCGATGGGCAAAAGCGCTACTGCTCATCAAAACACCAAGCAATACTGCTGGAATCAAGACTTTTTTCATTTTGAGTTCCTTTCTCTGCATGCCGAAGTCGATTTTTATGTCGTGCGCCTGTTCTGATGTCGAACTTAGGCAAAAAAACCTCTCGGACTTGGAGGCGGAGAGGTTTTGCTAGAGCCGAGACAGACTTACTTGGTAACTGGTGCCGGGGTGGCGGCAGGCTTGGCTTGAGCCTTCATTTCTGTCTTGGCTTCGGCCGCTTCGTGCTTCTCACCCTTGTGCTTATGGCCTTTTGCCTTGGCGTGCTTTTCGGCGGGTTTGACCGCATCAGCCTTCGGAGTTTCTGACTTGGCAGCTGCTTCAACCTTGGCGGGTTCGGCTGCCTTCAGTGCATCAACCTTCTTTTCGCTGGTTGCTGGCGCAGGAGCTGCCACCTTGGCAGCCGGAGCCGCCGGGCTGGTTGAGGCGGCGGTACCTTGAGCGAAGGAAGCAGAAGCGAAACCAGCGGCAACGGTCAGGGCGATGAGGATTTTGGAAACTTGCATTTTGAAACTCCTGAGTAGGTTATTTGTTCGGTATTCGGTGCTGACACTTTTTTGCAGCGCCTTGAAGCGAATAACGCGAGGGCTTACTCAGGGGATGTCATATGAAGCGTAATTCAATGTATCGGCGTGTGACTGAGTTGTTGCGGCTCTTTTCCGCCACAAAATCAAAACATCACAGCTGTTGAACTGCGAGTGCATTCAGCTGTTGTGCTGTCGAAATGCCTTCCAAAGCATCAGGTCGTAGGCAATCTTCAAGACCCCGCAAGCGACCAGCGGTGCGGCAAGCCAGCCCGCAGCAAACAGCGCACCACCTACCGTTGGGCTGATGGCAGACGCCAGGCTGCGCGGAACGGCGGTAAAGCTTGCCGCCGCTGCACGTTCAGCCGGCGTTACCACCTCCATCACGAAGGCGCTACGCACCGGCACATCCATCTGCGATAGCAGCGCTCTCAGGAAGAGGAGTGCAAACGCCAGTTCAAGACTTGGCACAAATGCCGCCACAATGAGGCAGATGCTGGCCGGGATGTGAGTAAACACCATCGTGTTTACCAAGCCGACTCTCTCAGCTACCTTGGGCGCAATTAGCTGCGATGCGGCAGACAGTAGCCCCGCCCAAAAGAAGAAACTGCCGGCGGCCAGCAGCGAGAGGTCGAAACGCTGAAAGAACCAAAGTGCCATCAAGGCATTGATGGCCAGGCCTCCCGCAAAAGAGTCCAGGGAAAACAGCAGCGCCAGCCGAACAACGATGCCCTTCGATTCGCCAAGCGGTTGCGGTGACGCCACCTCGACTTCATGTTCCGGCGCCGGCAACCTGCGATACAGCAACCAGACCACACCGCCAACCAGCCCATAGAACACGAACATCCCCCGGAATGCCGTCAGCTGTTCGATACCCAAGGCCGCCATCAGTAGTTGCGGCACGCCGGAAGCGAGGGCGCCCAGTAAGGAATACCGGGCAAACAAGGTGGTTCGAGCGGCGCCGTGGCTAGACTCGGCCAACCGAGCATGTTCGAGCGGAAGAAACACGCTGACATCCCCTGAGCTGGGATTCAGGGTGCCTACGAAAGCGACCAGGAGCAGTGGCCAGAAGGCCGACAGGCTGGCGAAAGAAAGCCCGGTGCCGAGCATCAGCAGCGCGGCACCAAGCAGCAGGTGCCGGTGATGGAAACGATGCCCCCAGGCTCCGACCGCCAGCGTGGCGAACGCCGAACCCAGCAAGGTGGCCGTGCTCAGGATACCCACATCCAGCGTGCCGAAGCCAAGTGCCAGCAGATAGGCTGGCAGCAGAACCGCGACATAGCCATCGGTAAAGGCCCGCAGTGCCTTACCCACCAACAGCGGTAGAACTACGCGGTCAACGCCCTCGGGCAGGAACCATCGACCAATCACTTCAGCCCCAGAAGTCGGCCGGCCTTCTTCAACGGTGTATCGCCGCACCAGGCGTAGAGCGCATCGTAGATGAGCATGCCGTGGGCGAGCATCTCGTGGTCATCGCTAAAATTCAACGACAGTCCCTTGGAGATGGCCAGCAGACCAGCGGCCTCTTTGGATAGCTCTGGCTGCCCACAATCGGCTCCGCGCACAATCAGCGCTAGCTTGTTCAGCGCCACATCCTCAAGTTGGTACTTGGCAATGAAGGCATCGAAGCTGCACTGGTCGCCGTGGTGCCCCAGTTCGACGTTGGGCACGTCGTATGGAATGGCCCCAGTTTCGGCCGCTATCCGCATCACGTCACCGGCAGGCACGTAGAGAAACTCCGGGCTTTCGTCGACAAACCGGCTGACCAGCCAGGGGCAGGCGATGCGGTCAATCTTGGGTCGTTCCCGCGTAATCCATTTCATCGTGTGACCTCCATTGAGTTGACTGGTAGCGGAGTCAGGTTGCCGGACAGCACTTCCTGACCATCCAGGAATAGACGAACCGCCGGGCCATGCTGGCGAACCTCATAGCATTCCTCTGGCTCCTTGGACTTTGCCCAGTGCCAGCAAAGCTGACTACCAGAAACACGCCAGCGCCCTTGGGCGGGCTTGCCCATGTTCATGCCGCGCAATTCACCGCTGTCCAGAAATTGGTAGGTGAAATGCACGCCATCCCCGAATTCCCGGTTGGCGAAGGATTGCGTAAGTGCCGTACCGCGAAGCATCACCCAGCCCTTGTCTGCCGCAAGCACATTAAGTGCAACAGCCATGGTCGCAATGACGAATATCCATCGTGCCGCTCGCATAGCGAGGCTCACAGGAGAAACGTCTTCACCAGGAAGCCGATGACCGCGCAGCCGGCAATCACATGGATGACGTTTGCCTTGAAGCGGAAGAGCGCAATGGCTGCACCCACGGCGATGATGGCTGACACCCACTCGAACGAACCGTCTAATCCCTTCGGCCACAAGACGTGGTAACCGAAGAACAGCGCCAGGTTCAGGATGACACCAACTACCGCTCCCGTGATGGCGGTCAACGGTGCCGTGAACTTCAGGTCGTTGTGGGTCGTTTCGATGAACGGGCCACCCATCAGGATGAAGACGAACGATGGCAGGAAGGTGAACCAGGTCACCAACGTGGCGGCAACCGCACCGGCCAGGAACAGGCTGTCCGGGCCGAACACGGACTTGACGTAGCCACCGACGAAGCCGACAAAGGTGACAACCATGATGAGCGGTCCCGGCGTCGTTTCACCCAGCGCCAGGCCATCAATCATTTGCGTCGGCGTCAGCCAACCATAGCCATCGACCGCACCCTGATAGACATAGGGCAGCACGGCATACGCACCACCAAATGTCAGCAGTGCCGCCTTGGTGAAGAACCACCCCATCTGGGTCAGGGTATGGTCCCAACCGTAACTGGCAATCAACATCCCCATCGGCACCAGCCACAGCAGCATGCCGAAGAAAGCGACTTTGAGTAACTTGCTCCAGGCAAACAGGGCATGCTCAGGCGTCGGCGTATCGTCATCAATCAGCGCCCGGCCAAACGATTTGTCTGCCTTGCCATGTCCGCCACCAGCCTTGAATTTGTCCGGAGCGATGCGCCCGCCAAAGTAACCAATCGCCGCAGCTGCCGCGACAATGGCCGGGAACGGCACATTCAGAGCGAAGATAGCGACAAAGGAAGCGGCAGCGATGCCCCAGAGCACACTGTTTTTCAGCGCACGGGAGCCAATGCGGTGTGCCGCCTGGAAAACGATGGCCGTCACGGCTGGTTTGATGCCGTAGAACAGCCCGCTCACCAACGGTACATCGCCAAAGGCGATATAGACCCACGACAGGCCAATCAGGATGAACAGCGAGGGCAGCACGAAGAGCCCGCCAGCAATGATGCCGCCCCAGGTGCGGTGCATCAGCCAGCCGATGTAGGTCGCCAGTTGCTGTGCTTCCGGGCCAGGCAGCACCATGCAGTAGTTGAGTGCGTGCAGAAAGCGGCGCTCGGAAATCCAGCGTCGGCGCTCCACCAGCTCCTGGTGCATGATGGCAATCTGCCCGGCGGGGCCGCCAAAGCTGATGAAGCCGAGCTTCAGCCAGAACAGGAAGGCCTGCCAAAAGCTGACGTCAGCAGGTTGGTCATCGAGTGATTCGGGTTTTGCTGTCAGGGTCGAGTTCATGATTTCGGGCCTTTCTCAAAGGAGGCCATTAGTCCGTCAAAGATATTGCTGGCCAGAGCCAGAAGCTGGTCGTCGTCAAGGATGGTGTCGCGCAGTCCGGCCAGGGCGCTTTCGATGCCAACGGCCTCTGGCGGTTGTACGCCACCGACGTCGAGGAAGTGCACCAGGGCACCGAAGCGTTGCAACGCGGGGGTTTCCAGGCTGAAGCTGGCGAGCAGCACTTCGAAGCTCACCCGGGCACCGACATGGGTGAAGGTCGCGCCGTCGAAATCGAAGCCCAGTGCCTCAGCCGGGCAGTCGGCCGGTGTGGCCAGCCAGAGCACTGTGGCTTGCGGGTCAATGTGGCGTCGAATCAGCCAGGCACAGGCCAGCCTATCCACCCACGGACGGCGTCGTGTGGCCCAGTGTCGCCCTTGGTAGTCCTGGATGTTCAGCCGGGCGATGGCGTCGTTGACCGGATGTGGCTCGTCGGGAGACAAGGCCCAGGCTGCTCGCTGTTCGAAGTCACGCAAGGCTTCGTCAGCCTGCTTCTGAGCTTCGCCAGGGAAGAAGTCGATGGCGGCCAGATTGCCGAATGCCTTGCGCAGCTTGCGGGCTTGCTTCAGGGCTTCGTTGGCCGTGTCCGGGCTCAGTCCCTCTCGTGCCGTTGCAATATCGCCCAGCAGATTGGCGAAGTCGGCGCTGCGGTCGAACAGGGCCACGAAGTTGCCGTCGGTCGGCTCCTCGAGACGAACAACCAGCGCTGTTCCTTCCGCAGCTCGAACGTCCGTGGCGACGCTATACAGCGTATTTTGGCAATCCTCCCGTTCTGGCATCAGATAGACGCCATCCCGCAGGACGGCGGCGCCTGACGCCTTAAGGCTGCGCCAGGCGCGCATGCGGGCCGTGGCGTTCTCGGTGGGGAGGCTGGTGATGAGTGCAATCCATGTTTCCATGAATACACTCTACAGTATGGTAATGATTTCTACAAATATGTTCTTAGTCTACGCATATATGGTGACCAACCCGATACCACCGGCTCCTTGTTGGCGATTAGCAGACTTTAATCAACGACTCAGGCTATGTCGGCTGTTGGCCGGCAACGGCCTGATGCCCCGCGGTTGCTGCAACAAAGGACGCCGATGGGCGCAAGTAAACATATTAGGCGACCAAGTGCGTCAGTGTTGGCGCCGACCCGACCGGCTTCCAGCGTCCGGATGCCGACCAAAGCATCTGACCCGCTAGCATTTGTTAACAGCTAGGGTTCCAGGTACCGACCTCTCGAAAAATATTCACAGTTATCGAAAAACGTTAACTTTTAGTGTCGATACGAGGCATTTCATCGAAAAACATTAACCAGTAATGGAGTGGAACGCCTTCACATAGGCATCCGTCAGCAGCAGCGGAAGCGGGCCAGCCCAGATTTCAGGTGAACCGATGCACGGTCCAAGACCTACGCATTGCCACCGAGCATGTCAGACTGACACCACCTGAGTACCAACTAGCGCTTTTAAACGCCAAGGACTTTGTCGGAGAGTTCGGGGTGGGCGTTGGTGGCCCTCGGCGTAGAATCAAACAAAATTCAGACAAGCTGGCGGCGAATCGCACATTTTTCAGACAGATGAGCGGCCGTTGCTTGGTGAATCGATGGAAATTCCGACAGACAGCATTCATGCGGTAGGCCTGCATCTCCCCTCTCAGTCTGGAAGCAGCTGGATAGAGGTCACTGAAAAACACTACGGCAATGGCTGGTCGTGGCCGATTGGCGCCTTATGACGAACTAAATAACAGGAATCGAGGCCTCAGCAAGCTGGCTTAGATGGGATTTGGTTTGACGTAGTTGCAGCAATGAATTCATATGCATAAGATAATTACTGTAAATTTTTATCATTACAGTAATAGAGGCTGCCATGCGTGAGATTGCCAGTTTCGAAGTGGTTTCCGATGCCGCAGGAAGTTTGGTGGACGAGGGGGTCGAACCTTCCATCGTTAATGTCCAAAAGCGTATCGGCGGAGGGTCATACAGTACCGTCAAGAAACATCTATCAGTTTGGGCTGAACAGCGTGCGCAGGATGCGGCCGCCGTTTCCTCTATGCCAACGGAGGTGCTAGCTAAAGCCCAGGAGTTCGGTCGAGTTTTGTGGGGATTAGCGTCTATTGAGGCGCAGCATCAAGTGCAGAAAGCGAAGGAGGATGCCGGCATTGAACTTGAGGCTATTCGCAGCGAACTGACCGAGGCGACAGACGTTATCACCCGATTGGAAAACGTTGAATCCGAACAAGCTTCTCGACTCGCATCTACTCAAGCCCGAGTTCGTGAAGTTGAGCTGGCACTGGTTGAAGCTCAGACCAAGGCTCTCAGGGTACCAGAGCTAGAGAGGGCTTTGGCTGATGCGCGCGCAGCTACCGAGAAAACCCATGCAGAGCTTACGAAGCAGGCGACTGAGGCAGGAAAGCTCACTGGAGAAGTGGATGCCTTGCGGAATCAGGTTCGCGAACTGATGGCAGCCCTGAAAAAATAAGTGGGCACTATCCTGGTGCCGGTATGCGGTCCTATTCGTCTGGTTGCAAGCTAAGTTTGATTTTGCTACAAAGGGGTGTGTGCAGGAGGCTGGCACCTCCAACTTCGCAGGCGGACAACGACTAAATACTAGTGCTTTACGGAAGTGAAACTTGAGTTGTAGCGGATTCCAGGATAGTTCGAGTTTCACCTGACTCGCCCATAAAGGAGTTCAGGTTCTTTAGCGGTGCCTAACGTACTCAGGACTATAGGTGCAGCGCCAGTCGTCCTCCCCCAAGGCTATTGCACAACGAAGCCCCGCTAGCCGGGGCTTCTTTTTGCCTTCCGCATTGTTAGCTGGCACGAACTGTCGCCAGTTCATGCCAGTATGTGGTGTAGCGCTGCGAAAGCAACTCTCGGCGCAACCTCCACGCATTTCCCTGCTCTCTCAAGCTTACGACGTTCATTGGTGTCTGTCGAAAAAACTCTCGTCGTGGCAGCTTGCAAAGCGAATAGGGCACTGCGCAGGCCACAAACCTGTTGCCGGCAAGACCGGTGATTTCTGACCGGTAACAAGTTATCAGTCGTGACCTGCGTCAGAGAGCGTAATGCCGCATGCCCCATCAACCACTGCTAGCGTTTGCTCCCTACCTATCTAGCAATAGCTCGCTTTGGAAATCTTCACTGTTGCCACCGAAATGCCCACACCCCGGAATCCACTTTCAGAGTTGAGCCATGCTCATCTAAATGTCCATTTGGCTGCGGATATGATTGCCTTCGCTTGAGCTACCCCATACGAAAGTATTGAAGTCGCCATATTTTGCACTCTATTCAGGTTCCCACGCGCAGTTATCGTTAGCTCAATGTGTCCTGTTGAAGTCAGACAAAGATTGGCAGGTTCTACATCAATGCACTGCTCAATGCAGTTCATCAAGAACGATGCTTCCATGCCTATCGGTATCGTCTGAACGACAGTCACTGTATGAGTGCACTCATCACTTTTCACAAGCTGATGCTCAAGGACTTCAATGGCAGCAACCAATTCTTGCGAGGCGGTTGATTTTTTTGCCAGCACAAGAGCAGTGGCTAATTGCGTATGCCAATCCCCGTCATAAAAGAGGTTGTTAAAGCGATTTGGGCGATGCACGAACGGTTTGGGTTCCAAATCTCCCTCCTCAACGATTCCAGGCGAGCCAACCTCTGTCAATTAAAGGCATACTCATTAGTCTTGACCACTTTGTGGTGGAACACTTTAGTGTGTAGATTCTAACAGGAAAGCGCCTGAAACTCGGCCCAAAACCGGTGAGCAGGCATGACACGAATTGAAGCTTTGGGAGTTGTAATACGGGATGCGCGTACGCGTCTGAACATTTCGCAAGAGAAGTTGGCTGAATCCGCCAAACTTCACAGAAATGGATTAGGTCGCATTGAACGTAGTGAGGTTGCGCTGAGCCTCAACACTCTTTGGCTTATCGCTGACGCAATGGGGATGACCGCTTCCGAACTCGTGCAGAAAGCAGAAACTTTGGCTGCAACTGACTCTCTAGCGAGAACCGTATAGTCACCATTTCAACGGAGCGAATTGACCCGATACCGGCATCAGGACGATTCATCATTTGCTCTGCTAATTCTGGCGACTCTTTCCGCGAATTGGTAACACTCTAGCGCCGATAAGCTTAGTCAGGTTCTTCTTCAACGCAACCATCCCCCGCAACAAGGGGGGGCTCGCCAATGCTGACTTCCGTTAAGTATGCTAGACCGCAGCAAGTGCCTTGGCCTTGGTCAGTCGTTCCTGATTATGTCGCGCAGAAGAGGCTTGGGCTTGTACAACCTCATCTATGGCTGCTATCACATATGTGGTAGTCCTAATTCCAAATCGTCAGCTTTCCTTCAATCATTATTGCTTGTCATTCCTAGGCGCCGTAGAACAGGATGAACAGACGTGACGACGGGGACCGAAGTCCCCGCCGGCTTTCTTGGGTAACAAGGCTTCAGCGGCCCCGGCTAGCCGTTTTTAGGCGGCAATAGCGAATTGCTCATCATTGGCAATTATGGATTTGCGCGGATTACGTCCGTCGCCTCTCGGGCTGCCTGCTCATCTTCTTTCACCCCGTCGAAACCAGTACACCCCCACCTAAGCCAACAGGTGATTCTAAGCCTCTATCTCTATGGGCTTAGGTGGAGGTGAGGGGAATCGAACCCCTGTCCGAAGCGTTTCCGACTTACCGGAATAACAGCCATACGCTGATTATGGGGTTGCTTACCCCAAAAAACAACTGTTCACCATCACGAGGTTGTCACTAAGTGTAGCAATCAGCACCAATTTTAATGTGCACAACGGTGCATAATTTATATATAGACTGTTCTATATGGTTATTGTTAACACACACAGTGTAAAACTAGACTTTACCCTTAGATAAGGGTTCGATTCCCCTCACCTCCACCCAAGGGCATTTGGCTGAGTGCTTTTGGTTGGGGGTGTACTGGTCTCGACAGGGCGGGCAAAGGTGCGCAGGCAACTCGTCAGGCGATCGACGTTAATGAAGCAAATCCATAATTGCCAATGATGAGCAATTCGCTATTGCCGCCTAAAAACGGTTAGCCGGGGCTGCTAGAGCCTTGTTACCAAAGATAGCCGGCGGGGACTTCGGTCCCCGTCGTCAATTCCGTGGCTGGATTTGCAAATCCTACGGTCGGCCGGAAATTTTGCCCAAAATTGAAATTCAGTTGTCCAGCCGGAAGACGATGGGCACGATCACCGAGGCTTCGATCGCCTCGTCGCCGCGTTTGGCCGGCACGAAACGCCAGCGCGCCACAGCTTGTTTGGCGGCCTCGTCGAGGCGCTCGAAGCCGCTGCCTTTTTCCAGTTCGACCGCCGCGGCCTGACCATCGGCAGTGACGCGCACCCGCAGCAGTACCTTGCCCTCCTCGCCCAGTCGGCGCGACATCGGGGGATATTTCGGTTCCGGGTTGTTCAGGTAGGCCGCGTTGTAGCGCGCCGGGACGATCGGTGCCGGGGCGGCGACCACGGGGGCGGCAGCGACCGGCGGACGTGGCGCCGGCTCGGGGGCTACGGGTACCGGCGCGGCGACCACCGGGGTGTCGGCAACGGCCGGTCGCTGTTCCGGCGTCATGGCCAGCACCGGGCGGGGCCGGGTGGGCGTTGGTTTGGACTGTGGCGGGGGCGTCGGCATGGCGACGGGCTGCGGTTCCGGCGGCGGCTTCAGGGCCTCGATCAACTTGACGGTCAGCGGCGGCGGCGGGAGTTCGATTTCCTTGGAATGCGGCCAGGCGAGGAGTGCGACGTGGACGGCTACTGCGAACAGAAAATAGCCACCGCTCCGGCGCCATTCGGGCAGCTCGGGGGGGCGGTGGAAGAAAAGCGCGGCAGACATCCTGCCTATTTTACGTGTTCGCCGGCCCAGCGTTCGAGTTGCTCGACGGGCACGGCACCCGAGCGCCCTTCGCGGCGATGCTGGCGGTCGTAGAAATAGGTGCGCGGCAGTTCGCCGTACCAGCGGCGGTCGATTTCATAGCGCAGGCGTTCCGGCTGGGTGTCAGCGAACACCCATTGCGCCTGCCCGGCCAGGCCGTAGGTCTGGGCCAGGCGCTGCAACTCTGGTGTTTCGGCCGGGGTGTCGGTGGCGACGATGACCAGATTCAACTTGGGATACTGGCGGACCAGCTCGCCCAGCGCCTTCAGTTCGGTCGGGCAGTGCGTGCAGGTGGCCGACCAGAAGGTCAGGATGAAGGGCTTGCCGCGCTGTTCGCCTTCGATGGTCTTCAGCGAGCCGGCCACGTAAGGGCGGACCTCGGCCTGGGCGAGGCCGGCGAGCAGCAGGGCGGCGAGGAGAATGAGGCGTTTCATGGCTTGATTTTAACCGTCCGCAGGCCGTCGGCGGTCGTGTTCCAGACCAGCCACAGGCCTTGGCGGCCAGTGACCAGCAGCGGGTCGTCGGCGGCGCCTGCGGTGCGGGCCAGCGTGGTCGGGGCCGACCAGCGATTGCCGTTGTCGCGCGAATGCAGGGCGCGGATCAGGTTGTGGCGGCCGTCGTATTCGCGCCAGACCAGCGTGACGTGGCGGCCGCTGACGGCAACCTGCGGGTGGCCGGCCTGGGCGTCGAGATTGCCGAAGGGCAGTGGCGGCGTCTGCGTGTCGCCGGTTATGCGCCGGTAGTGCAGGCCGGGGCTGTGCTCGGCGCCGGTGAACCAGGCGAGGTGCCGGGCGCCGTCTTGGCCGATGGCCAGCGCGCCGCCGTGGTGCGGGCAGGCGTCGATTTCCCAGCCGTCTTCAGAAGCGCGGCGCAGCGGCTTGTCGAGCCGGGCCAGCGCGAAGTCGCGGGTGTTCTTGCCGAAAATCTGCCGCCACAGGGCGACCGGCGTGCCATCGGGGTCGGCGGCGATGGCGATCCGACAGCATTCGCAGGAGTGGTCGGCCAGCTTGCGGTTGGGCTCAAAGCTACGTCCGCCGTCGGTGGAGCGGGCGGTGTAGATGGCGGCGCCGGTGTATTCCGGGTGGCCGGCACCGTCGCGTTTGTCGATCCAGGCCAGTGTGACGCCGCTGGCGTCGGCCAGCATGGCGTTGAAGCGGTGAGTGATCGGCCGGCTGTCGTCGTTGACGGTGACCGGCTCGCCGAAGGTCTTGCCGCCATCCTCGGAGACGGCGAAGCGGATATGGCCGGCGAAGGGTTGCGGCAGGGCCTGTGTCCAGCTGACGTAGATGCGCTGGCCGACTGCGGCGATCTGTGGCCGGGCCTCGCCGTCGGCCGAGATCAGTTCCGGATCGCGATTGACGGCGACCGCTTCGCCGAAGCTGCGCCCGGCATCGGCCGACTGGCTGACGAAGAGCTGCTGGCCGACGACGCGGGCCAGCCACAGCCTGCCGCGGTTGTCGAAGGTGGCGGCGACGGCCAGGCGCGGGGCGGTTTGCTGCTTTTCCAGCCAGACCTTGGCGTAATCGACCTTGGGCGCATCACCGCCGGCGTGATGCTCGTGGGCGCCGGCGGCCCCGGCGAGCAGCAGGGCGGCGAGCAGCGGCAGCAGGCGGCTTACCATTTGGCCTGGATGCCGGCGCTGAAGGTGCGCGGCAGACCGGGGGCGAAGGTGTCGAAGCCGGAGGTGACGCCGGTGCTTTCAGCGTAGCGCTTGTCGGCGAGGTTGTGGATATTGGCGAACAGGCTGACGTCGCGGCCGAGCGGGTAGATGCCGCGCAGGTTGAACAGGTCGTGGCCGTCGTACTTCGAGGTGTTGGCGGCGTTCGACCACCAGCTGCCGAAGTGCAGCCATTCAAGCTGGGCCATGCCAGTCTGGGCATTGCCGAAGCTCAGGCGGGTGTTGGCGATGCGGCGCGGGGCGAGTTCCATCTCCTTGCCGCTGTAGCTGACGTTGCCGCCCTGGGTGGCAACGATCCAGTCCTCGTAGGTGTGCTTGGCGTAGGAGAAGGCGGTGTCGAGGCGCCACAGTTCGGCCAGCTGGGCGCCGGCGCCGATCTCGATGCCGCGGTGCAGGGTCTTGCCGGCGTTGGTCGGCGTGCTCAGGTTGGAGACCGGGTCGCGGTAGCTCAGGATGTCGTCCTTCTTGGTCATGGTGTAGGCCGCGATGTCGTAGTTGATCGCTGCGTTCAATTTGCCGCGCAGGCCGATTTCGAAGCTGTCCACCTTGATCGGCTTGAGGTTGGCCGAGGCCTCGGCGGCGGCAGTTGCGGCCCCGGCGTTGCTGGCCACGGCCGGCCGGAAGAGCTGGCCTTCTGACGGGGCGCGGAAGGCGTGGTTGTAGGCGGCGAAGACGTTCAGCGCTTCGCTGAACATGTAGGTGGCGCCCAGTTTCGGGCTGAGGTGGCCGAAATCGACGTTAGTGTCGCCAACCTGACCGTAGTAGCTGCCGCTGGCCAGGACAGGCCCCGTGCCGAAGCGGTTGTCGAATTTGTAACTGACCCGGTCGTAGCGCAGGCCGGCCGTGATGCGCAGCTTGTCCACCGGCGAGATTTCGCCATGCACGTAGGGCGAGATCCCCTGGTAGGTGACGTCGTAGTCATAGACCCGAGCGCCTAGCGTGTAGCTGGTGAAGACCTTGGTGTAGCCGGTGCCTGTGGAGGTCGTGTTGATGCGGTTTTCCAGGCGGCTGCCCGGGCTGAGGTCGAGGTCGACGCCGACGATGATCCGCGTGCGTAGCGGCGCGAAGTCGTGGCGATACTTGATCTGGGCGCCGAAGGACTGGTTCTCGGTGGTGTAGATGGTTGGATCGTAGCCAAGCGACCAGTTGGCCAGCAGGTCCATCGTGTCGTTGCGGTAGTAGGGCGTAATGCTGAGCAGCGCGTTGTCCCATTCCCGCTCGTAGGCGCTGGACAGGCGGAAGGCCTGGACGCGGCGCAGCGAGATCGGCGTGTAGTTGGCTTTCGGGTTGTTCAGGTAATCCTGGCGCGAAATCGCCGAGCTGCCGGCGGTTTCCTGGTCGATGTTGGAGAAGGTGGCGACCGTCTTCAGCGTCGCGTCGTCGCCGATCGCGCTGTCCCAGCGCAGGGTGCCGCTCTGCCGGTCGTAGGCAGTCTTGTCGCGCCAGCCGTCGGTATGGCTGAGGTTGAGGTCGGCGCGGAAGGCGTGGTTTCCGAAGGCGCTGCCGCCGGTGACCATGGCCCGGCTCCAGCCGTAGCTGCCGGCTTCCAGCGAACCCTCCACTTCCGGCCCGGTCGGCGGCTTGCGGGTCAGCACATTGACCACGCCGCCGATGGCGTCCGAGCCGTAGAGCGCGCTGCCCGGACCCTTGCTGATCTCGATGCCACCGGCCATCGGCAAGTTCACCTCGTACAGCGCGTTGTGGTTGAAGAAGCCGGTCGAGCGGGTCGGCACGCCGTCTTCGAGGTAGAGATAGACCGGGTTGGTGGTCAGCGGCTGGCGGATCGCCGTCTGGTGGCCTTCGCCACCGGTGACATTGACCCAGACGCCGGCCACCTGGCCCATGATTTCGCTGGGATGGGTCGGCTTGACCTCGCGCAGCGTCTTTTCCTTGATCACGCCGATGGTGGCCGGGGTTTCGTTGACCAGTTGCCCCTCGCGGGTGGCGGTGACGGTGACTTCACCGAGCGCCGTGTCGTCGGCGTGGGTCGTGCTGGCCGCGAAGGTGGAAAGGATAGCCAGCGCCAGCGGCGCGAGTGCAAATTGCTTCATCATCGAACCCTAATTGATTTGCGTCAAAAAACGCTTATTAAACATAAGCTTAGGGTTCACATCTTACGGATGCGGCGCGACTGGCGGAATGTGGCAAATTGTCGCACCGTCGCCGCCAAGGCCTCGCGGAGTGGGTTTCAGCAGTCGGTCAGGGCAAAACTGCGCGTCGCATGCACGCCCGCGATGCGGATCGGGCTGAGGATGCGGCTGCGTTCGAGTTGCTTGATGATGCGCGAGATGGTTTCAAAGCGCAGGTCGGTGATGTCGGCGATGTCCTGCCGGGTGGGCAGGATGACTTGGCCGGCGCCATTGGCAAACAGGCGGATCAGCCCGAGGACGCGGTCCATGGCCTGGCCGCCGCGCAGGGCCACCAGATCGGCAGCGCGGCGCTGGGCGCCGGCCAGCGAGGCGAGCAGCGAGTCGCTGTCGGCGACGCCTTCCGGCCAGGGGCTCAGGCGGCATTCCGTCAGGGCGATGGCGCTGAAGGTGTAGGCGCCGAAGAGCAGGGTTTCGCAGCCGAGGATGTCGCCGGCGATGGCCAGGCTGGCGAAGGCTGGTTGGCCGTCGGTTGCGGTGATGTCGAGGCGAACGATACCTCTTTGGAGGCGCCAGGCGGATCCGGTCGCACCAGCCCTGTATAGCATCTGCCCGGTGGCAAACCGCTGTGGCGGAGGACAAATGCTACGGTCGGGGGCGAAAACGGGCATTTTTCGGCTTGTCTGCGGAGCGCTCCGGAATGCCGTGGGTGCTCAGAAACGCTGGGTCAGGCCGATGGTCGCTGACCAGCGGGTAGCGAGCTGGCCGCTGGCCGGTTCGGCCGGGTCGGCATTGACGTATTGCACGATGGGCAGCTGGATGTAGCCGTACAGCTGGGTCTGCGGGGTCAGTGCGTAGCTGGCGCCCGGGCTGAGGTTCAGCGCATGGCCGCCGGAGGCCGCGCTGGCATTGGCACCACCATCGCGGGAGCGATGCTGGCCATTTAGTTGCAGCAGCAGATTCAGGCCTTGGGCGACTTCGAGATGCATGCCGAGATCGAGATTGATCTCGGTGCCCGGACGGTAGTTGTCCTTGGTGGCGATGGCCGACTGGATCTGGGCATTGACGAACCAACCCCAGTCGCTGCCCGGTGCATTGCGGAAATAATAGGCGCCGAGAATGGCGTCGGTACTGCCCGTGCCCGGCTGGCTGGAGCGCTCCAGCGCATAGGGCGTCGCCGGGTCGTCCGGGCTGGGCGGCGACATGGTCTTGTCGGTTGCCCCGGTCGGCAGCTTGAAGCCGAAACGCAGGCCGGCGCCGGCGTCGTGGTCGGCGAGCGTGAATTTGTATTTGCCGAGCACCCGGATGTCGCCGAGTTCGCTGAATTTCCCCTGCTGGGCCAGCGGGCCGGCGGAAACCGGGTCGAGGGTATGCGCGTGGTCGCGCATCACGAACGGCAGGCCAAGGGCGATGCCCCACTGGCGATTGATCGCGTAGTCCAGGTTGAGATTGACCATCTGGTTGATGGTGCGCTTGTTTTCGATTTCTTCGCCGCTGTTCGACGGGGCTTCGGTCGCCTGGCGCGATGACCCGGCCATCCAGCGATCGGCCCGGGCGTAGGAGTAGCGCAGGTCGGCTTGCCAGCCCGAATCGTGCGACATGCCCTGGACGTCCCAATTGGTATTGACCATGCAGAAGCTGGAGCCGCAGGAAGCCTGGGCGACGTTGGCGAAGACGAGCAGAGGCAGCGCGAATTTGAGGGAGGTCATGGGGCGGCGATGGCGGCGGGGTCGGGGACGGGCGATTGTAAGTCGTTGCCGGGCCGTCTTTGTGCGACAAATTGTCGCGGCCGGGCCGATCCGGCCAGCCAGCGAACACCCCCGGCACCGGGCCGGGGGTGGCATGGGCTGCTAATCAGAACTTCACGTTGACACCGGCGTAGAACGAGCGGCCCATGCCCGGTACGGCGATGCCCCATGGGATGCTGTTGATGCCCATGGTCGTGCCCTGGCCGGTGTAGGTGCCGCCGGTCGGCAGGTAGTAGAACTTGTCGAACAGGTTCTCGACGCCGAAATCGACCCGCACGTTGCTCCAGGAGTAGCTGCCGCGCAGGTGGGTCAAGCTGTAGCCGGCGGTCTGGATTTCGTTGCGCACCGCCGAGATGTCGTCCTTGCCGGCGACGCCGATCACTTCGACGGCATTGTTCCAGCCGCCGGTCTTGTGAGTGAGCGCCAGCTTGGCGTTGAGCGGCATGATGTTGTAGAGATTGCCGCCGGTGTCACGGTTTTCGCCCCGCGTGTAGTTGATCAGCCCGTTCAGGCTGAATTCGCCGACAGCGGTCTTGGCCAGCGGCAGGCGGCCGGAGAGGTCGAGGCCGTAGAGGCGGGCCGACTGGTTGGCGTATTGCAGGCGGACGAAGGTGTTGGTCGTTGTCGTGTTGTTGTCAGGACCGCTCATGGTCATGGCATTGGGTTGCCGAACGGCATCGATGTAGTCGTCGACGTAGGTGAAGTAAGGCGTCGCCTTCAGTTCCCAGCTGCGGTCCGCCGCATGGAAATCGAAGGTGGCTGAGACGGTGTAGGCCTTTTCCTGCTTCAGGTTCAGGTTGCCGACATAGCCGTTGCCGTCGCCGACGAAGTTGTTCATCACTGCCATCATGCTCGCTGTTGACCAGGTGTAGCGCTCGTACAGGTTGGGCGAGCGTACCTTGCGGGCGAGGCCGAATTCGATCTCCTTGGTGGCGTCGACGGTGTAGCGGGCCAGTGCGGTCAGGTCGACATTGTGGTCGGTCCGGCTGCGCTCGGCGTTGTTGAAGGCGACGGCGTCGGTAGTCTGCGCCATCATGCCGCCACTGCCTGAGGTTGGAGCCGTGGCCAGATTGTAGCCATGCACCATGCCGGCATTGGCGTCGACCAGTTCATAGCGGGCGCCAAGCAGCGTGGTCCATTGCGGCGAGAAGCGTTTTTCCCATTCGGCGAAGACGCCGAAACGGTCGCGCCGGCCGTCGTTGATGTTCTGGAAGGCGTTGGGTGCCATGCCGCCGGTGCCGGAGGGCGGCCACCAGTCGTTCAGCGTGTAGTGCTGGTAGAGCGCGCCGAGGCGCAGCAGGTCGTTGCTGCCCAGGTCGATGTCGGCCTTGAGCGTGACGCCGGTCGTTTCGCTGGCCGAATACATCGGCATGCCATTGACCGCCGTGCCGTAGGCAAGCTGCTTGTCGGCGCCGAAGTTCATGTAGTGGTCGACATCCTCGTAATAGGCCCGGGCCTCCAGCTGGCCCCAGTCGAACTGGCCGAGGTAGCGCAGGTTCACGCGCTTCTGCTCGTTGCCCAGCATGTCCATGCGCTGGTTGGGGTAGAGCTGCTTGGGCACGTCCTGATAGCCGAATTTGGCTTCGATCAGGTGGTTGCCGCCGCGCAGGGCGAGGCCCAGGGTGTGGGTCTGCGACTCGTAGGCCGAGGAGCCGACTTCGTCGCGCGGCAGGTCGTGGCCGGGGCGACCGGTAGCGGTGAAGTTTTTGAAATTGCCGGCCGCCGTGTAGTTGTCGGCCTGGGTCTTGGCGCCGGTGTAGCTGATGCTGAACTGCTCGGTGGCCAGCGTGGCGCCGATGTTGCCGCCGAGCGCGTTGTTGTTGCTGCGGGCGAAGGCGCCGATCTCGCCCTTGGTCAGCAGACCCTGGCCGGGGGCGGCGAACTGTGGCGCCGCCGTTTCGGCGACGATCGTGCCGCCGATGCTGTCGCCGCCGACGCTGACCGGCGAGATGCCGGCATAGACCTTGATCTTGCTGACCGCGTTGGGGTCGAGGTAGGAGAGCGGCGGATTCATGTGGTTGGGGCAGGTGGCGATGAAATCCATGCCGTCGACAGTGATCCGCAGGCGGTCGTCGGCCAGGCCGTGGATGGCCGGCAGGCTGGATACGCCGCCAGCGCCGTACAGGCTGACGCCCGGCACGTCCTGCAACAGCGCCGCGGTGTCGCGGGTGACGGCGTGCTTGGCGGCGATCTCGGCCGCGCCGACTTGGCGCGGCTTGGTCGCTTCCGGCAGGCGGTCGGCGCTGACCACGACTTCGTTCAGCGTGCTCTGCGCCCAGGCGGATGGTGCGGAAAAGGCGACAGCCAGCGCGGCCGCCAGCGGACGTATGCGGTACCCCATGAAACTCTCCCTGATTTATTGGTATTTAAGCGGGGGCTTATTGTCCGGGAGTCGGGGGTGGGCGGGAATGTGGCAAATTGTCGCGCGACAATCCGTCGCAATGGCCGCCCGTTTTTCAATTTTGGGCAAAAAATCGGGCTGAGCGCGCCCCGAAGGAAGTCCCCTTGGGGGATAGCATTTTGCCGGCCCGGCTTTGGCTCAGGCGTTCAGTTTTTCCAGCGCTTCGAGCAGCTTGGCCGGTTCGTCCAGCCGGAGGATTTTGCGGACGTTGGGCGCCAGTTCGCCGACGTTGGCTTTCAGGATGCGGTTCTTGACCTTGAGGATCTGCGACGGATGCATCGAGAAGGTGCGCAGGCCCATGCCGAGCAGCAGGCGGGTCAATTTGGCGTCGCCGGCCATTTCGCCGCAGACCGAAACGGGGATGCCGACCTTCTCGGCGCTGGCCAGCGTGTGGGCGATCAGCATCAGCACAGCCGGGTGCAGCGGGTCGTAGAGGGAGGCAACCTGCTCGTCGGAGCGGTCGATGGCCAGCGTGTACTGGATCAGGTCGTTGGTGCCGATCGACAGGAAATCGAGGCGGCGCAGGAACAGGCCTATGGCCAGCGCGGCGGCCGGGATCTCGATCATGCCGCCGACTTCGATGTTCTCGTCGAACACCACCTTTTCGCCGCGCAGGCTGGATTTGGCCTGCTCCAGCGCAGCCAGCGTCTGGTCGATCTCGTGGGCGTGGGCCAGCATCGGGATAAGCAGCTTGATCGGGCCGTACTTGGAGGCGCGCAAAATGGCCCGCAACTGCGTCTGGAACATCCGCGGTTCGGCCAGCGACAGACGGATGGCGCGGCGGCCAAGCGCCGGGTTGGTCTGCACGCGGTCGGCGGCGCTGGCTTCCGGGTTGAGGTCCTTGTCGGCGCCGAGGTCAAAGGTGCGGATGGTCACCGGCCGGCCGGCCATGCCCTTGACCACCTTCTTGTAGGCCTCGTACTGCTCGCGCTCATCCGGCATGTCGCCGCGGTCGAGGAACAGGAACTCGGTACGGAACAGGCCGATGCCTTCGGCACCACAATCGAGCGCCATCGGCACGTCACCGGGCAGTTCGATGTTGGCGTAGAGCTGGATCGGGACACCGTCGATGGTTTCCGACTTGGCCGTCTTCAGGCGCTTGAGCTTGCTGCGCTCCAGCTCGATCTGTTCCTTGCGCAGCTGGTATTCGTCGAGGATGCGCTGGTCCGGATTGACGATGATGACGCCGCGCAGGCCGTCGACGATCAGCTGTTCGCCGTCGCGGATCAGTGCCCGGGCGTTCTCCAGGCCGAGCACGGCGGGAATCGCCATCGAGCGGGCGAGAATGGCCGTGTGCGACGTGGCGCCGCCGACGTCGGTGATGAAGGCGGCGAAGCGGTGTTCCTTGAAGGCGATGGTGTCGGCCGGCGACAGGTCGTGGGCGACGACGATCAGCGCTTCTTCCTTCGAGCCCTTGGCCGCCTTCAGCTGGGCGCGGCGCGGCCGGCCGAGCAGTTCCTTGACGACCCGCTCGACGACCTGCACGACGTCGAACTTGCGCTCGCGCAGGTAAGCGTCGTCGAACTGTTCGAACTGCTCGACCAGGTGCTCCATCTGCTGGACCAGCGCCCATTCGGCGTTGCAGCGGCGCTCGCGGATGATCTCGCGTGGCTTCTCGGCCAGCTCCGGGTCCTCCAGGAACATCGTGTGGATGTCGATGAAGGCATTGAGCTCGGCCGGCGCGTGTTCGGTGTTCTCCTTGATCTGCAGGAGCTCGTCCTTGACCGTCTTGATCGCTGCGTCGAAACGCTCGATCTCCTTGTCCACCATGCGCGGCGCCAGCGTCAGGTGCGACACCTCCAGTGTCGCGTGCGACATCAGCATCGCCCGCCCGATGGCAATGCCGCCGGAAACGCCCAGGCCGTGCAGGGTGAAGCTCATGATGGGCCTATTCGCCTTCGCCGAAATAATCGGCGATCAAGGCCAGCAGGGCACTCATCGCCTCGGCTTCGTCTTCGCCGGCGGTTTCGATGGTCACCTTCGACCCCTTGCCGGCGGCCAGCATCATCACGCCCATGATGCTCTTGGCGTTGATGCGGCGCGTGCCCTTGCTCATCCACACCTCGCACTTGAACTTGCCGGCGAGTTGGGTCAGCTTGGCGGAAGCCCGGGCGTGGAGCCCGAGCTTGTTGATGATTTCGGTTTCCTGGGTCAGCATGTTCGTTCAGTGTTCCCGCATGTTGAAGACGCCATCGCGACCGCCGTCGCGGGCGCGGATGAGTAGGGTTTCCATGTCCCGGTCGCGGTAGGTCAGGGCGCGCAGCAGCATGGGCAGATTAACTCCGGTCAGGCCTTCGACGCGACCGGGTTCTATGAGTTTCAGGGCCAGGTTGGCCGGCGACGCGCCGAAAATGTCGGTCAGCATCAGCACCCCCTGGCCGCTATCGACCAGCTTCAGCATCTCGTGGGCCAGCGGCAATTGGTCCAGCGGGTCGTCCTGCGGCGACATGCCCAGCTGGTTCAGTTGTGGCGGACGCTTGTTCAGCACATGGCAGGCATTCTGGATGAGTGCCTCGCCGAAGCTGCCATGTGTGATGAGGAGTATGCCGATCATGCTCCGGATTCTAACCCGAAGCTTTTGCCCCGCGGCTGACGATCAGTATCCCGGCGACCACCAAGGCGGCGCCCCCCATCTGCGCCACTGAAATATGTTCGCCGAGCAGCCACCAGCCAAAGCCGATGGTCAGCATCGGCCCGACCATGCCGTAGAGCGAGGCCGGCCCGGCGCCGACCCGGCGGATGGCGGCCGATTGGGCAAACACCGGCACGATGGTGGCGAACACCGCCATCGCCAGCCCCCAGCCGTAGACTGGCAGCGGCTGGACGAAAGCCGAGACCGGATGCGAGGCCAAAAAATGGCCCAGCGTCACCGCCGAGGAGACCAGCATGGCCAGCGCCGAAAAGCGCATGGCACCCAGCCGCGCGATCATCGGGGCGCTGCCGGAAAGATAGAGCGCGTACGACACGCTGGAGCCGAAGACCAGCGCCCCGCCGATCCACACGTTGCGCGCTTCGCCCAGGCCGAGGTCATGGATGAACGCAAAGCCGATGCCGGCATAGCACAGCGTCACGGCGACGAGCTGCCGACGGGTGAAGGCCTTGCCCTGGAACAGCACGCCGATCAGCAGGGTCAGCGTCGGGTAGGTGAACAGGATCAGCCGTTCCAGGCCGGCCGAAATGTATTCGAGCCCCCAGAAATCGAGAATGCTGGCGCCGTAGTAGCCCAGGCAGCCGAGCGCGACCAGTCGGCCCCAGTCGCCGCGCGTCAGGCTGGCCCCGGCCTTCTGCCCGGCCAGTCCGACCCACAGGAAGACCGGCAGCGAGAAGCCCATGCGCAAGGCGAGCAAGGTGATCGCATCGACGCCATAGGGATAGGCCAGCTTGACGAAGATCGCCTTCAGCGAAAAGCCGAGCGCCGCCAGGAGCGCCAGCCCCGCGCCATAAGCATTCGATTTTTCCAAAGCCATTCCCCGGTTGTGTTTGCCAGGGGCTATTAAAAGCGCCATTGCTGGCCGGGACAATTGGTAATATCGCAAGCAAGTATTCGTTCTGGACGAAACCATGCGCTACGATCTCCCCGACCTGCGGCTGGTTGCCGCCATCGCCGATTCCGGCAGCCTGACCCGCGCCGCCGAGGCGGTGCATCTCGCTCCATCGTCGGCCAGCCACCGGCTGACCCAGCTGGAGGCGGCGCTGGGCGTTCCGCTCTTTGCCCGCCATGCCCGTGGCCTGACCACGACGGCGGCTGGCGAAGCCCTGCTCCGCCACGCCCGGCAGGTCTTCGCCCAGCTCGAACAGATGCACGCCGACCTCGCTCCCTACGCCAGCGGCCTGAGCAGCCAGGTCACCGTCTTCGCCAACACCAACGCGATCAACTGCTTTCTACCCGAAGACCTTGGCATCTTCCTGCGCGACCACCCGCGGGTGCGGATCAGCCTGGAGGAACAGCCCAGCCCGGCGATCATCCAGGCCGTGGCGGCCGGGCAGGTGGAGATCGGCGTCGTCGCCGCCGAAGGCGGTACGGCCGGGCTGCAAACCCTGCCCTACCGGCGCGACCGGCTGGTCCTGATCGTTCCCTCCGGGCATCCGCTGGCCGGGCAGCCGGCCGTCGCCTTCGCCGACGTCCTCGGCGAACCATTCGTCTGTCTGCACGCCGGCAGCGCCATCCACACCTTCATGATGAACCACGCCGCCCGCCTCGGCAGCAGGCTCGACGTCCGCATCCAGGTGCGCAGCTTCAATGCCGTCTGCCGGATGGTTGCCGCCGGCGTCGGCATCGGGATGGTGCCGCGCTCGGCGGCGGCGGAAAGGGTGACGACGGTCGAGATTACCGACGACTGGGCGCCGCGTGATTTGCAGCTGTGCATCCGCGCCAAGGAGGCGCTAAGCCCGGCGGCGCTGGCGCTGGTCGGGCATTTGGCGGGTGGCCCGGGAGGGTGAGGGCGGGTTTCCGATAGGCGCTTTCGCGGGTTGCCCTTCGGTGCTGTTTGAGCTTAAAGTGATTCGTCAAAGACCACTTCGGAAATCCCATGCTTCCAGCGCCGACGCCGGCCAATGAACCCGAACGCATTGCTTCGTTGCGACAAATGTTGTTGTTATCGACGCCGGACGAAGAAGCATTTGATCGCGTAACCCGAACGGCGCAGCGGCTCTTCAAGGTACCCATTGCGCTCGTCTCGATCATCGATGCCCAGCGGCAATGGTTCAAGTCATGTATCGGCCTTCCTGTGCGAGAAACTGGCAGGGATGTTTCCTTTTGCGGGCATGCCATCATGACCGACGAATTGTTCGTCATCGAGAATGCCCTGGCCGACCCTCGCTTTGCGGACAATCCGCTGGTTGTGGGTGAACCGCACGTGATTTTTTATGCGGGGAGGCCGCTCAAAAATGCGGAAGGCTTCACGGTGGGCACTCTTTGTATCATCGACCACACCCCTCGTAAGCTGGGCTTTGAGGACAGACGTGCCTTGGATGATCTGGGTTGCTGGATTGAACATATTTTTTACGGGCGCGAGCTAAGCGACCTGCAAAAGCACATGCTGTCCGAACTGGACGTCGCTCGTCGGGCCAGCATGCTGGATCCGATGTTGAATGTCTGGCATCACGCCGCATCACTGGAAATTCTGGAAAAAGAGATGCTGCGTGCCTTCCGTAACAAATCGCCGCTTTCGGTGCTGATGATTGACGTCGACCACTTCAAGCATATCAACGATGAGTACGGTCATCCGGCTGGCGATGCCGTCCTGATCGAGTTCACGAAATGTTTGCGCTCCTGCACTCGACCCTACGACAGCATAGGGCGTTACGGCGGGGATGAATTCATTGTGGTGCTGCCGGACACCAAGGCCGAAACGGCGCACCAAATCGCGGAGCGACTTCTGAAAGCCCTCCAGTTGTTTCCCTTTGTCTCGGAGGATCGACTGATCGAGATAACCGTCAGCGTCGGCATAGGTTCCGCGAGCTTTTCCGATGACACGCCAGAACCGGCAGAGCTTGTAAAGCGGGCCGATACGGCATTGCTAATGGTCAAAAAGGAAGGGCGAAACGGGATCAAGATCTTTCAGAAATAGTGCGTCACTGGCCAGCCGCGGATCCGGTTCTAGGCGGGACTGGCGACAGCATTGAACAAGCGCCGTTCGGATGGTCGAATCATCCGCAAAATTTCGGCGCCAGACCGCGGAAATCCGATTGGCCCCTGCTCCGTGCCGATCTTTCCGGCACCCCGCCAATGCTACGGTCGCCGGCAAAAAATGCCCAAAATCAAAAATCGTTGCTGATTCACGCGCCGCACAAATGTTGCGCTATTGCCTCCCCGGCAGGCCTGTGAACCGGCGAAGGTGAACAAGGCAGAGGCTTTGCCGGGGTAAATCGTCACTTGATGTAGCGGAAATAGGCAATCAGCTGTTGCAGGTGATCCGCCACCTTTTGCATTTCGTGGCTTTGTTCGACGGCGCCACTGACCGCGTGCGACACGGCATCGACACCGCCGGCGATCGCCTCGATCTGCCGCGCAATCTCGTCGCCCGCCGCCGATTGTTCGATGGTGCCGCCGGCAATGTGATTCGAGAGATCGGCGACCTCGGCGTTTTGCTGCGCTACCGTCTCCAGGCCATTGCGGGCCGTGCTGAGCGCGCTGTTGGCGCCCTGCACCTGTTCCCCGGCGGTTTCCATCGTCTGGACGGCGATCTGGGTGACGCGCTGAATGTTCTGGATGCTGGAGGAGATTTCTGTCGTCTGCTGGCTGGATTTTTCGGCGAGCTTGCGGACTTCGTCGGCCACGACCGCGAAACCCCGTCCCGATTCACCGGCGCGGGCGGCTTCGATCGCCGCGTTGAGCGCCAGCAGGTTGGTCTGGTCGGCAATTTCCTTGATTACCTGGCTGACCTGGTTGATCGCCATGATCGACTGGAACAGTTCGGCCATGGCCTGGCTGGCCGAGGTGACCGTGCTGACGACATTCGACGAGGCTTGCTGGCTCTCTCCCATCGAGCTGCCGGCGGTGGTCAGCAGCGTCTGCGTGTTTTTCATGGCGTCGGAAGCGCGCGTCGCGTTGCCGGCGATCTCGTGCACCGAAGCGACCAGTTGCTCCACGGATGCCGCGATGCTGGCCGCTGCGCCGGACTGGACGAGGGTCACTTCCTTGGTGCGCCGCATTTCCTGGGTCAGGTAGATGGCGCTGCGACCAACCGCGGTGGCGGATTCGGCGATTTCGGCCAGCATGGCCTTGAAATGGGTCTGCATCGTGACCAGGCCATCGTTCAGTTTCCCCAGTTCGTCGATCCGGTGCAGCGGGATGGCGTCGGTCAGGTCGCCTTGGGCAATATGGTCGAGCCGGCTGACGATACGCTCGATGACGGTCATCATGAACTCCTGCGTGAAGAACAGGAGGAGCGCCGCGGCGATGGTCGTTCCGGCGAGAATCGAGCTTGCCCAGGTGCCGGCCACACCGGAGAGTCCCACGGTATCGGCGCCGAACGATAGGGCGCCGGCCAGAATCTGCGCGACCACGATGCTGCCCAGCAGGAGGCGCTGCTTGGTGCGAAGCGCGGTGCGCTGCCAGAAGCCGGGTTTCGGCAGCTCGGCCTTGGTGGCGTTCAACTGGCGGTACAGCGCTTCGGCCTCGCTGACCTGGGGGCGGCTGGGTTCCGTGCGTACCGACATGTAGCCGATGGTCCGGTCATCCTTGCGCAAGGGCACGACCAGGGCTTCCACCCAATAGAAATCCCCGTTTTTGCAGCGGTTCTTGACGATACCGCGCCAGGGGCGCCCTTCCTTGACGGTATCCCAGAGGTGCTGGAAGGCGGCGGCCGGCATGTCCGGGTGACGGACCAGATTGTGGTTCTTGCCGATCAATTCGTCCTGCGAAAAGCCGCTCAGCTCGACAAATGTGTCGTTCGCGTAGGTAATGCTTCCCTTGAGGTCGGTTCGCGAAACGACATAGCGCCCTTTCGGAAAGGGCACCTCATTCTGGGTAACCGGTAAATTGACCTTCAAAGCTTTGTCTCCCTGGATTTTTTGTAGGAATTTCTATGTGTGAGGCAAAAAATTGCGCGATTCTAATGCGGCGTTATGCGGGCTTTCTTTGCCATTTGCAAAAAAAATGCAAATTGCCTTGATCTGTTTTGCTTATCCGGGGGGCGGAAATGGCGTATTGCCTTCCGAAGTTCCCGCTCGCCTGCCAAATGCTACGGTCGCCGGCAAAAAAGGCCCGAAATTAAAAAATCGCCCGTGATTGACGCGCTGCACAAATTTCCCTGACAATGGCCGCATGACTTTCGCCTGTTCCCTGTTCGCCCTGATTGCCCCGCGCCGCGTCGTCCTGCGTGCGTGGCGCGTTGCCGTTGGTCCGGGGTCCGGGGTGGAATAGTCGAATCAGTACCCGATTTCAGCCAAGGCCGCGGACTTCAAACCCGCGGCCTTTTTGTTTTTTGTCCCTTGTCGAAAGGAAATGCCATGAACGTTGTCGCCCTTGCTATCCGTCGTCCGGCCTGCCTGCTGTTTGCCGCCTTGCATCCACCCTCGTCGCAACCCTGTTGATCCGGAGAATCCCATGTCTGTTCAGGCCGCTTATCTTGGCATCATCCTGATCTGGTCCACCACCCCGCTGGCCATCCAGTGGAGTACCCAGGGCACCAGTTTTGCGCTGGCCGTGTTTGCCCGCATGGCGATCGGCGTCGTGGTCGCCGGGCTGCTGGTGCTGGTCTGGCGCATCCGCTTTCCGCTACATGCGCGGGCGCGCCGCGCCTATCTGGTCGGCGGCCTCGGGCTGTTCGCCGCCATGGCGCTGACTTACTGGGGCGCGCGTTATGTGCATTCCGGGCTGATTTCGGTGCTTTTCGGCTTGTCGCCGCTGATGGCGGCAGTGCTGGCCGCGGTGTTTCTCGGCGAGCGCGGCCTGACGCCGCTCAAGGTGGCCGGCATGCTGCTCGGCGCCGGCGGGCTGGCGACCATTTTCATCCATGGCGGAAGCCTGGCCAGCGAGCATGCGCTGGCCGGCCTGGCGGCGCTGCTGGTGGCGGTCTTCGTTTATTCGGGTTGCCTGGTCTGGCTGAAGCGCATCGGCGACGACAGCCCGCCGCTGGCGACGACGGTGGGCACGCTGAGCGTGTCGCTACCCTTGTTCGGGCTGCTCTGGTGGCTGACCGACGGCCACTTGCCGGCCATCGTGCCGCCGCGCGCCGGCGCAGCCATCGTCTATCTGGGCGTGTTCGGGTCGGTGATCGGCTTCGCGCTGTATTACTACGTGATCAAGCACCTGGAGACTTCGAAGGTGGCGCTGATCACGCTGATCACGCCGGTTATCGCGCTGCTGCTCGGTCACTGGTTGAACGGGGAGGAGATCGGCCTGCGCCTGTGGCTGGGTACCGGGCTGATTCTGCTCGGCCTGAGCGTGCACCAGTGGGAGATGCTGGCCGGCCTGCGCCGCCCCGGCGCTACGGGCGGCGGATTGAGCAGCCGGTGAAAGCAGTCGGGGGCGGGCCCCCGACCTGGCCCCTTACAGCGGACGCTTGACGGTCAGCGCGCCGCGGATCTGGCCCTTGCTGTAGCCGGTGGCCTGGTCGTGTGGGTAGTTTTCGGCCAGTTTGGCCTTCAGGCCAGCGTCGAGTGCCTCGGCCGGGCCGTGGCATTTGACGCAGACGTCGCCGACCGGCAGCGCCTTCATGTAGCGGAAGACCGGCTTGCCGTCGATGCTGACGATCTCGCTCTTTTCAATGGTGTCGATCTTTTCGCCGTTGGCGGCGCGGATGTTGAAGTCGGCCAGTTGGCGGGCTTCCCAGATATCCGGCGTGCCCCGCTCGGCGTTGCGCGTCCGGAGGCTGACGCGGCGGATGTCCCAGCCGGTCTCGGTGCGCTTTTCCTTGATCAGCGCCGGCGCCTGCTCCTTGCAGACGGGAATGGCCCCGGCCACGCCCTTGTCGGCCACCGCTTCCTGCATCGCGGCGACGACCTTGGGCACGACGGGCAGTACGGTCTTCTTGGTTTCGGCGGTCAGGGCGCTGACATCGTGGGCCAGGGCGGGCAGCGCAGCGATCAGCAGGGCGACGGGGAGTAGTGCTTTCATGGCGTGCTCCAAGCTAAATTAGAAAACACTTATTTTACGCTTGGCGGGTGCCGAGGGGTACAGTTTTTCCGAATGCTGCGGTCAGCGGCAAAAAACGGCCAAAAATGCAATCGGCGCTCAGCCCGCGGCCGGCCGGCGGGCGTAGCTGACGGTGAGGATCTCCCACTGGTGGCCGTCCGGCTCGTTCCAGTAGATCATGTTGCCGCCGTAGTCGGTGTTGATCCGCATGTCCATCGGCCCGTGCACGCGGCTGCGGTAGAGGATGCCGGCCGCCTGGATGCGGCCGAGTATGGCGTCGAAATCGGCCGGGCTGACCCGGAAGCAGAAGTGATAGACCGGAAACGGCTCGCTCGTCTCGAAGAAATCCAGCGTCAAGCCGTCATTGACATAGACCGGCGCGAACGGGCCGAGCCCGCTCTCCGCCCACGGCACGCCGAGCAGTTCGCCGAGCAGCCTGGCCGAAGCGACCTTGTGGTGTGACGGAACGATGCTGTGGTCGAGTTCGATGGCCATGCGTCACTCGGTCACTTCGGCCTCGACCAGTTTGGCCAGCAGGATCAGCGATTCCTGCCAGCCGAGATAGCACATCTCGGTCGGGATGGCTTCCGGGATGCCTTCCTGGACGATGCTCAGTTCGGTCCCGCCGAGCACCGGCTTCAGGGAAACCGTCGTCTGCATCTCGCCGGGCAGGTTCGGATCGTCGAACTGGTCGGTGTAGCGCAGGCGTTCGTTGGGCAGCAGTTCGAGATATTCGCCACCGAAGGCGTGGCTCTGGCCGGTCGTGAAGTTGCTGAACGACATTCGGTAGCTGCCGCCGACCCGCGCATCGAGGTGATGGACCTTGCCGGTGAAGCCGTTGGGCGGCAGCCACTTGGCCATCGCGTCGGGGTCGAGAAAGGCGCGATATAGGCGTTCCGGCGTCGTGCGCAGGACGCGATGCAGGCGGACGGTGTGGCTGGCCATGGGGATTCTCCGTGGATTTGGGGGGCGCAGCGGCGTGCGCCTCTGCAAAAGAGAGACCGCAGTGGCCGGCGCCAGTTCAATTGCTGCCTGACGGGCGAGTGCTGTGGGTGGGAAACGATGGCAGCCTCTGGATAAACGGCCAAAACCCAGATTCCAGTCATCTAACATCGCCGGCCAAAGCTTGCTATGCTGAATGCGAGGAGGGGAGCGCCATGAAAGGTATTTTCATCAGCTATCGCCGACAGGACAGTCAGAGCGCCGCCGGGCGGCTCGCCGACCATCTGCGCGAACACCTGTCCGCCGTGCCGATCTTCCGCGATGTCGAGACCATCGAACCGGGCGTCGATTTCGTCGAAGCCATCAGCCACGCCCTGCACTCCTGTGGCGTTCTGCTCGCCATCATCGGGCCGCGCTGGGCGACCATGGTCGATGCCGCTGGCCGGCGCCGGCTCGACGACGCCAACGACTACGCCCGCCTCGAAATCTCAACCGCCCTGCAGCGCAGCGACGTGCTGGTGATCCCGGTGCTGGTCGAAGGGGCGACAATGCCGGCGGCCGACGACCTGCCCGACAATCTCAAACCGCTGGCCCGCCGCAACGCCTTTGAACTGACCGACAAACGCTGGGAGTTCGACGTTATCTCGCTGGTCGATGCCCTCAAAAAGGCGCTCGGCATCCTTCCCTCGCCCAAACCGCCACCCAGCCCGGTGCCGCCAAGCCCGGCGCCGGCCGCGAGCGGAACCTGGAAAAAATGGGCCTGGGGCATTGGCGCGGTATTCGTCCTGGCGACCATCTTCACCGCCGAGGAAAACCCGCCGCCGGACGTGGCGCCGGCAGAGTCACCCGGGCCCCAGTACATCGCCCCGCCGCCCCCTGTCGCCGTCCAGCTCCCGATAACCGGCGGCTGGCGGGACGCCGAAGGCGGCAAATACCGGATCATCGAACAGGGCGGCCAGATTGTCTTCCAGGGCACCAGCATCCACGGCACCGTTGCCGGTGCCGGCCTGGTCCAGGGCAACCAGTTCAGCTTCTCCTACACCGTCAACGGCGCCCCCTACCAAGCCGTCTTGCTGCTCAGTCCCGACGGCATGTTCCTGCGCGGCCAGTACCGTAGTCCCGCTACGGGCGAAAGCGGTATGGTGGCCTTGCAACGGATTCAATAAGAGGGAGGCGATGTTCGGTCCCCTTCCGTTGGCGCGGGAGTTACGTTTGATGTTGACTGCTTTTTTGCTTCGGCAGAACTCTATCGTTTAGCACTCAGCAACTGGCGATCGATAGCGACGATATCGTCCTCTCCCAATTTGCCGCTCAACCCCTTCAACCTGAGGTTTGCCAGCAGGACCCCGTAGCGGGCCTGGGCCAAATCACGCCGCGTCACGAAGAGTTGCTGTTGGGCAAGTAGCAGGTCTATCGTCGAACGTACACTGGCCTGAATGCCTTTTTCATTCGACTTCACAACCTGGATGGCCGAAATTTCAGCTTGTTCGAGTGCGCGAACACGGCCAATACCTTGTATGACGTTGTCAAATTCGCGCCTTGTCTGAACTTGCAGATTGCGTCGAGTATCCTCTGCGGTCATTCGGGCCTGTTCCAGTTTGGCTCTGGCCTGGCGCGTTGTGGCGTTGACTTGCCCACCGGTGAAAAGCGGGATGTTGAGTTGTACCCCGTAGTTACTCGTGTTGTAGGTCGTGTCTCCCCGGCTGTTAAGGTTCGACAAGTTGTCGTTGGCACTTTTACCTGCACTCGCTACCAGGTCAAGAGTGGGATAGTGACCGGCCAGGGCTTTCTCGACTTCCTGCTCGGCAACCTTGATTTGTGCGAGTTGAAACTGATATTCGGCGTTGTTCGCCTCTGCACTGGCCAGCCAGGGATCGACCTCAGCTGGCACGGGTGTTGTCGGCCGGAAATTGCCGGTATCCAGCGGCTGGATATTTTCTACCTGGCGATTGACGAAGCTGCCGAGAACACGCAGATTGTGTCGGCGCAGATTCTCCAGTTCAAGTTCCTGGGCGCGAATGAAGTCGTATCGGGCGTTGGCTTCATCGACATCGATTCGTGTGCCGCTACCGGCTTTCAGGCTTCGTTCCGCTGCGGCGGCCTGGGTGGAGATCGCAGCTTTTTGGGCGGCGAGCAGAGCCAGTTGATTGTCCGAATAAAGAGCCTCGAAATAGGCCGTTCCCAGTTTGACGATCAGATCATTTCCAGCCTGACCGAGCTTGGCTGTTGCAGCTTCGGTATCGGCCTGGCCCTGCCGGTAGTTGGCCACGTTGTACTTGCGAAAGATGGGCTGACGCAGGTTCAGGTTGTAGGAGTAGCTCTCGTAGCGGAAATTCTCCGATGCCAGGTTGCCGACGGTGCGCTCGGTAGTGTTTCGGCCGTAGCTGCCTGCCAGCCCGACGGAGGGCAGTAGCTGGCCTAGCGCAATCTGCTCATTTTCCATTTCGGCCTGTGCGAAGGCCTGTGCGGCGAGGAAGTTGGCACTGTTGCGAACCGCCTCGCGGTAGAGCGTCAGCAGATTATCGTCAGACTGTGCGGCGCTTGGGCATAGGGAAGCGAATGTCCCTGCGCAGAGCAGGAGAATACTACCTATTTTCATGGCTCCCTCATGCCTTGTGCGAGCCGTCTGATAAGCGGGTGCATCAAGTATTCAAGCAGCGTACGCTCCCCTGTCTTGATGACGATCTCCGCAGGCATACCAGGCTGTAGGTGCCGATTTCCAAGCATCTTGAGGCCGTCGCGAGTAACCGATATCCGGGCAAGGTAGTACGGGATATTGGTGGCTTGATCCACCAGGAGATCGGCTGACAGGGAGTCCAGGTGTCCTTCGACAACCATTTGCGGTGTGTCGAGGAAATTCGAGAAACGGACATCGGCCAGTTGTCCGACTTTGACTCGATCAACCAGATGCGGCGGCAAATGTGCTTCCAGCAACAAGGGTTCATCAGTGGGAACAATATCCATGATCCGTGTACCAGGCGTGATGACGCCTCCAATGGTCTGGGTTGCAATTCCAACAACGGCACCATTAACCGGGGCGCGAATCTCGGTTCTTGCCAGTGCGTCGCGTGTGGATTTGAAGCGTTCCTGATCGGCGTTCAACTCACGGCGAACTTCTGCCATCTGGGTGTCGACCTCCTTGCGGTATTCCTGTTCGCGCTGAATCTTGCGCATGCCCAGTTCGGCCGCTGAGCTGCGAGCCCGGGCCAGGTTGGACTGGAGGTCGCTGAGGGTCGCAAGTTGTCCTGAGACCAGTCGTTCCAGTTCGAATTGCTTGTTACGCGGCGCATAGCCCTCCTTGACTAGATCGCGCGTACCTTCCAACTCCTGTTTGAACAGATCGAGTTGTTGCTTGCGGGCGTCAATTTGCTCGATGTAGCCCTTGGTCGCTTCCTTTTGAGCTTGAATCGACTCCTGGATCGATTCAAGTTCGCTACGTAGTGCCGCACGTCGACTTGAGAACAACAATTCTTGAGTCTGCGTGTGTTGTGCGACCAGCGGATCGTCCTTTTCAGCCAGCACGTCTGGGTGGAAACTGATCTTCGAAGTTCCGAGTTGCTCGGCAATTAGCCTGCTCTCCGTGGCGCGCAGGCTGAAATAGCGGTGGCGCGCGGTTTCGTAATCTGCCCTGGCTTGTGCGTCGTCCAGCGTCATCAGGATATCGCCAGCATTGACTACTTGCCCTTCGCGCACAAAGACCTTGGAGATCAGGCCGCCGGTCAGGTGCTGAATGGTCTTACGCTTGGTGTCTACCATGACCGTGCCCGGTGCCGGAATACCTTCGTCGAGCGGGGCGAAAGCCGCCCAAGCCAGGGCCATCAGGAAGGCACTGAGCAGCAGCCAGGTACCCTTGTGGACGGCTGGCATCATGGCAGCCGAGGGTTCGAATACCGGCAGATTGCCTTCGCTCTTGTCTTCGAGAACAGCCGCGCCGGTCAGCCGCTGCCACCAGGTCTTGATGCTCATGCGTTACCTCCTGCCGGCGCCAGTGTCGCCTGTGCGCTTGCTGCCTGTGCTGCCTTTGCCAGGGTGGAAAGTACTTCGTTACGTGGCCCGAAAAGTTGCAGCGTTCCGTCGCGCAGGACCATCAAACGATCTACCACGCCAACGATGTTGGTGCGGTGAGTGATCACGACGACCGTGCTGCCATGCGTCTTCATGTCCTGAACTGCGCGGACTAGTGCCTGTTCGCCAACCTCATCCAGATTGGAGTTAGGCTCGTCGAGGACAACGAAAACCGGGTTGCCGTAGATGGCACGAGCCAGGCCGATGCGCTGGCGCTGTCCGCCTGAAAGAAAGCTGCCGTTCTGCCCGATCGGTGTGTCATAGCCCTTGGGAAAGCGCAGGATCATCTCGTGCACTCCTGCACGCTGGGCAGCTTCGACAACCTTATCGGGATCGATTTCGGAGAAGCGGGCGATGTTCTCGGCAATCGTTCCTTCGAACAGTTCAACATCTTGTGGGAGATAACCGACGTAAGGGCCAAGTTCTACCTTGTTCCAGGCGTGAATATCGGCACCGTCGAGGCGGACCTTGCCGGCAGCGGCGGGCCAGATTCCGACCAGCAGGCGGGCAAGGGTAGACTTTCCGGAGGCGCTCGGGCCGATGATACCAATCACCTCGCCGGGCATAAATGCGGCACTGATGCCGCGCAGAATCAGGGTTTGGGAGTTGGGGGCGGCAGCAGTTACGTTCTCGATCTGAACTGCCCCTTTGGGTTTGGGTAGAGACATGCTACCCGTGCGGGCCGGCAGGTTTTTCAGCAGGTTTTGCAGGCGAGTGTACGAGGAACGCGCTGAAATCAAGTGTTTCCAGACTCCGATTGCCTGCTCAACCGGCGCCAGGACGCGGCCCATCAGAATAGAGGCGGCGATCATGCCGCCGGAGGACAACTTGCCCTCAATAACGAGCCAGGCACCCAGACCGAGAATGAGCGACTGCTGGGTCAGGCGGACGAAACGCGTTGCAGCACCGATTGAACCGGCGCGCTGGCTGGCCAATTGCTGCAGTCCGAGGCTTGTTCGGTGTTTTGCATTCCAGCGCTGGCGAATTGCCGGTAGCATGCCCATGGCCTCGATTACTTCGGCATTCTGCAGGTTGTTGTTGGCGAAGGTATTGGCTTGGATGCCAGCTGTATTGGCCTCAGCCAAGGGCTTCTGTGTGAGCTTTTCGGTCAGCCAGGTCAGGCCAATCAGAATCAGTGCACCGACTAACGAGAACAGGCCAAGCCAAGGATGCAGGATAGAAATGACGATCAGGTAGATCGGTGCCCATGGGGCATCAAAAAAGGCGAATAGGCCGTTGCCGCTGAGAAATTGGCGAATATTGGTGACATCTGAGAGGGCCTGCGCCGGATTTCCACCCGCTCCTTTCAGGGTTGCCTCGAAGGTGGCCCCGAAGACCCTGTCATTTAGTTTTTCGTCGAGCGCGATACTGGCCCGTATCAGCAATTGCGAGCGTACCCATTCCAGACCACCGAGCAACGCATAGAGACCAAGCGTGATGAGGCTAATCATCAGCAGGGTCATCATGTTCCGGCTGTTCAGTACGCGATCGTAAACCTGCATCATGTACAGCGAGGGAACAAGCATCAGCGCGTTGATGAAGAAGCTGAACAGGCCGGCAGTCATGAAGTACTGCCGCATTGACATCAAAGCATCATCAAGCTCCGAGCGTTTCTCGCTTAGTAAGCGCATTGCCGACTTTCAATTACTGAAACAGTAAAATTCTAATAACGGTTGCCGAACAAAAATCCCCACGCCTGGCAGTTCGCTAGGTGCGGGGATTTTATTTTCTATATGAATAGAATATTTTTGTTGCGAACAGAAGGCATTAAATCACTGAAATATCCGTCGCCGAGAGATTCGCTGCCGCAACGCTGCCGATAATAGCAAACTTTACCGCTGCAATGCTTCCGCTACCGTCGGCATCGTAATACAGGGCTCCGTCATAGGTATTGAGAACAATACGGTCGGAAGTATCGGCACCATGAACTGTACCAGTACCAAAATTGGCGCTGTAGTAGCGAGCATCGGAAGCGACCAACGCGCCTGTTGTGGTGCCCAGGCCGGTGAAAATGGCATTTTCAAGATAAATCTTGTCGGCGGCGTCGTAGCTCTGAATGGTATCGACATTGGTAGTGGCATTGAGTGCGGTATTGAAGACAAAAATATCCGACCCCGTGTCGCCGCCAATGAGAATGTCGTTTCCGCCGCCACCGTTGATGGTATCGATACCGATGCCGCCATTCAGGGTGTTGGCTACGGCATTGCCAACCAGTGAATTGGCGAGACCGTTACCTGTTCCGTTGATCGTGGCTGTTCCGGCCAGCGTCAGATTTTCTACAAAACTGCCCAGTGTGTAGGTGCCTGTCGTGTAGCTGCAAACCACGGTATCGACACCGCCAGCATCGATGCTGCTGCTCGAAGTCGTCGTTTCATAGACCTTGTCACCATTGCCGACATAGTAAGTGTCGTTGCCACCCTGACCGTACAGATTGTCGGCCAGCGCGTCATTGCTGCCATTCAGGCCGTTGGCTGCCGCGTTGCCGATCAGGGTGTCGACGCCATTCTTCGATCCGATCAGTCCCTCGATGTTGAGTAGCACATCGGTACCCACGGCAGCGGTTGTCGTGGTGTTGGTCAGAATGGTGCTGCGCAGATCGACCGTGACGCCAACGGAGGCGCTCTCGTACGAAGCGTAGTCGAAGCCATCGCCGCCGTTTAGGCTGTCGTTCCCCGTGCCGCCAATTAGCGTATCGTTCCCGGTAAATCCGCTCAGAATGTCGTCACCAGTGTTACCGTCCAGAACATTCGCACCGGAGTTACCGGTGATGCGGTCGGAAACCGTACCACCGACGACATTCTCGATGTCGCGGATGATGTCGTAGCGATAGGTCGAGTTGATGGTTAATTGCTGGGCCGATGTGCCAAGGTTGACGTTGATGCTGCTGCTAATGATCGAGTAGTCAATCGTGTCGACGCCTGCACCACCGATTTCCAGGTCGTCCGAGTTGTCGTTGTTGATGACGATGCGATCGTTGCCCGCGCCGCCATTGACCGTGTCGTTGCCCAGTCCCCCATTCAGGGTATCGTCACCGGCACCGCCAAAAAGGGTGTCATAACCGTCGGAACCGTTCAGATTGTCATTGCCGACTTCGCCGAACAGGCGGTCTTCGCTGGTGGACCCCGTCAGAGTATCATTACCGGCGCCCCCAAAGAGGTCGCTCCGATAAGCGGCGGACAAAACATCGTTGGTCACTGCGCTATTGAGCACCACGTTAGTGCTGCCAAGGGAGGAGATAGAAACGCCGCTCAGTTGCGTTTCAAGATAATTGCTATCTTTATAGAAACCGATGGTGTTCGAGCCAGCGGCAAGGATCTTGACCGTTTCGAGATCGCCGATACCCAAGCCGGAGACATCCAACTTGTCACCTTCTGCTGTGTTGAAATCCAGAATCAGGTCGCCAGCGTAGTTGGTGCTCTGCAGTACAAATACGTCGGCGCCATCGCCACCCTTCAAAACGTCATTATTGAGACCGCCGTCGAGGGTATCGTTGCCCGTGCCGCCAATCAGGGTGTCCGCCCCGGCATTGCCGAGAAGTATGTCGTTGCCGGCGCCGCCGACCAGCAAGTCATAGCCGCTGCCGCCGTCCAGGCTATCGTTGTCGCCTTCGCCAAACAGGCGGTCATCGGAGGCGGAACCCATCAGTGTGTCGTTACCAGCCCCGCCGAACAGATCGCTCTTGTAGGTTGCCGAGATCAATGTTCCGGCACTGTTGGCAGTCGATAACACGACATCGGAGGTCGCCAGGCTGTCGACCCACTGGTTGTCCAGAATGATATCCTGAGCGTTGCCTTCGTTGTATATACGGTAGGAGAGTGCATTGGGAACGGTAGTGGTCAGGAAGTTGAGGGTTTCGATATCCGAAATTCCCGTTGCACTGAGATCCAGCTTGTCCTGACCAATAGTGAAATCAACAATCTCTTGACCACCATAAGACGTCAGGCGCTCGATGACAAAGACGTCATTGCCGTCGCCGCCGGTGAGCGTGTCATATCCCGTCAAGCCGCCTGAAAGGGTGTCGTTGCCGGTGCCGCCATTCAAAAAATCGCTACCATTGCCTCCGCTCAGGTAGTCGTTGCCTTCGAAGCCGTTAATTGTGTCGCTACCGTCCAGACCATAGATGATTTCGGAATCTGCGTCACCGTTAATGGTGTCGTATCCGGTGGTGCCATTGATAGTGGTGGTACTGACCGACACGCCATTGAGAGTTGCCATTTTTATTCTCCCTAGAACTGCATGGATGCTACGATAAGGTTGCCTGATTGCAAAAGCACCGAATTTTACGATGGGAGATAATTCTAAATAAATATGACGAAAGTTATATTCGGCTATCCTGTCGTGAAAAAATTCACGTTTTCCGCAATGTAAATTTCAAATAAAAACGCCCGCAAGTACGGGCGTTCTAGAATCAGGATCAGCCGTCTTCTGGTTCGGAAGACGGGCAATAAGCTAAACCTCGGATAATCACAAAGTCGGTTGTGGCAATGGCTGGATGCGTACCAATCAAGGCGAATTGTACGGCCAACGTCGCACCGGTCCCATCTGCGTCGTAGTAGAGCCCACCGGTCGTCGTGTCATAAATAATTCGATCATCCGCGTCGTGGGCAGTCGTGGTGCTGGCCGCCGAATAGAACTGGGCAAATAGAGCAAACGATTCTGGCGGAGCAAAATGTCGCTCGCGATCCTAAAATAGTCAAAATGGATTTACCATCGATTATTTGTTTAGTATCAAAATTGAAGTTGATTCGTATTCAAGCGATATTACGAGCCGTTTTGGAGGCCGAGCCAGTCGAGCCAACGGCGACGGATTACGCTTTGGTAGTCCATATTTTTGCATACGAAGTTGCGAGCGTTTAGTCGCACATCCGGTGAGCCGTCACCTTGCATTAGATCGATGGCTTTGGCGGCGAGATTGCGGTGGTCAAAAAAATCGATTAGAAATCCGGTTTCACGATCGACCATCATTTCCGTTACCGGTGGCGTGGTCGAGGCAAGTATCTGGCAGCCCACAGACATCGCTTCCAGCAAGGACCACGATAAGACGAAGGGATAGGTCAGATAGACGTGTAGGCTCGATATCTGCAACAAGCTGAGGTAATCGGCATAGGGTAGCTTGCCAACGAAATGCACCCGGGTAAGGTCAAGTTTACTGCCGACTTCGGCCAGCATTTGCTCCCGGTAGCTGGTATGTGGCGGCTTTGGGCGCGCGCCATAGCTGACTTCATCGCCCCCGACGATGACAACCTGTGCCGAACGGTCGGTCGCCAGTATTTCGGGCAACGCGCGCATGAAAATGTGGAAGCCGCGATAGGGCTCCAGATTGCGGGCCACATAGGTCAGAACCCTGTTCTTGCAGCTGAGGCGGCGGCCATCCGGCAACCTGAATTCGGCGTTGGGGTTTGGTTGTGCAATGTCGGTCCGGATCCCGTCGTGCATGACCCGAATCTTGGGTTGAAATAACTTTGGTGCCTGACTGGCCTGCCATTGCGTCGGCGCCAGAGCCTCGTCGCAGGTTACGAGATCGTGCAACAAATGGGTGTTCTTGATGCGCAACCTGAACGGGGTTTCGAAGTCGCTAGGAAATTCGGGATCGAAACCGACGTCGCCTCCTTCGGCACGATAGTAAAATTCCAGAAAGCTGACTAAGTGGGCATCCGGAAACACGTCCTTGAGAAAGAGCGTTTCCCCCCAACCAGGATGGGCAATGATCCAGTCCGGTACGAAACCACGACTTTTCAGATCAAGACAGACTCTTGTGACTGTCTGGCCACGCCGCAATTGTCCTTCGAATCCCCGCAGGTAATGATGAGTGTGCACCCCGCTACCCGGCGATGGTTTGTAGCGGATCAGCGGAAATTTCTCTGGGAACCCCTGCGCAGGGGTATCTCCCTGGCGTATGCCAACAACTTCGACATTGGGCATTTGTGCCAGCGTACCTAGCAGATGGCGGAACTGCGCTGGCAGATTTTGGTGGATAAACAGGATGCGCATGATGGCTTTGATGTTATAAGTTGAGATTAGCGCCGCCCGCCCAGTATCGACCCCAGCACCCCGCGCAGAATCTGCTTGCCGATCTCCCGGCCGACCGTGCCGGCGACCCCGCGCGCCGCGCTCTTGGCGGCGCTCTCCAGCACGCCTTCGCGCTTGCCGCCGCGCGGGCCGGTGCTGCCCATCAGGATGTTGCCGAGGCCGCCGAGCAGGCCGCCGCCGGATTCGCCTTGGGGGGCGGGTTCGGGTTGGCGGGGCTGGGGGGCGCTTTCGTAGCGCGGTTGCGGCTGGCCACCGTGGTTGCCCCAGTCGTTGGCGTTCAGGCCGCCGTTGCCGGCTGGCGGGGCGGGGATGGCGCCGGGGGCGGCTGGCGCCGTAGCGGGTTTGCCGCGCAGGATTTCATAGGCCGATTCGCGGTCGATGGTCGTGCCGTAGGTGGCGAGCATCGGGCTGGCCTGGATGATGGCCTGGCGTTCTTCCGGCGTCAGCGGGCCAAGGCGGGAGGCGGGCGGGAAGATGATGCCGCGTTCGACGACGTTGGGCCGGCCCTTTTCGTCGAGGAAGGAGACCAATGCTTCTCCGACGCCGAGTTCGGTGATCACGGTTGCGGCGTCGAACTTGGGGTTGGCGCGCATGGTCTCGGCAGCGGCCTGGACGGCCTTCTGGTCGCGCGGGGTGAAGGCGCGCAGGGCGTGCTGGACGCGGTTGCCGAGCTGGCCGAGGATTTTTTCCGGGACGTCGAGCGGGTTCTGCGTGACGAAATAGACGCCGACGCCCTTGGAGCGGATCAGACGGACGACCTGTTCGACCTTGTCGGTCAGCGCCTGCGGCGCGTCGCTGAACAGCAGGTGGGCTTCGTCGAAGAAGAAGACGAGCTTCGGCTTGTCGAGGTCGCCGGCTTCCGGCAGTTGCTCGAACAGTTCTGAGAGCATCCAGAGCAGGAAGGTGGAGTACAGCGCCGGGGCGTGGATCAGCTTTTCGGCGGCAAAAATGTTGATGACGCCGCGGCCGTTGGCGTCGACCTGCATCAGGTCGTTGATATTGAGCATCGGCTCGCCGAAGAAGACGTCGCCGCCCTGCTCTTCGAGCGTCAAGAGGCCGCGCTGGATGGCGCCGATCGAGGCGGCGGCGACATTGCCGTATTCGGTGGTGAAGCTCTTGGCGTTGTCGCCGACGTGCTGGACCATGGCACGCAGGTCCTTGAGGTCGAGCAGCAGCAGGCCCTGGTCGTCGGCGATCTTGAACACCAGCTGCAATACGCCGGACTGGGTGTCGTTGAGGTTGAGCAGCCGTGCAAGCAGCAGCGGGCCCATGTCGGAGACAGTGGCACGGACCGGCACGCCGCCCTGGCCGAAGACGTCCCAGAAGGCGACGGAGTTGGCGTAGGGGGCGAAGCCTTCGAGGCCGAGTTCGGCGATGCGCTTCAGGAGTTTTTCCGACGGCGTGCCGGCGGCGCCCATGCCGGAGAGGTCGCCCTTGACGTCGGCCATGAAGACGGGAACGCCGGCGAACGAGAGGCGTTCGGCCATCGACTGCAGGGTGACCGTCTTGCCGGTGCCGGTGGCGCCGGTGATCAGGCCGTGGCGGTTGGCCATCTGCGGCAGCAGCGCGGGGTAGCCGTCTTCGGATTTGGCGAGGTAAAGGGGATCGGACATGGCGCAAGGCTCCAGCGGAAAAGTATCCCGTCATTCTAGCAACGGCGGCCGGGCGCTTTGTGAAATAGCGTAGGGCGAGAGGGGTCACGCCGGCCTGACGAGAAGCCGCCGGGCGGGTAAAATCACGCCTTCTTCGTTATTTGCATTCAGGGTAAACAGCATGGCTGGTCATTCCAAGTGGGCCAATATCCAGCACCGTAAAGGTCGCCAGGACGAGAAGCGCGGTGCCGCCTTCTCCAAGATTGCCAAGGAAATCACCGTCGCGGCCAAGATGGGCGGCGGCGACATCAGTTTCAACCCGCGCCTGCGCGTCGCGGTCGACAAGGCCAAGGGCGTCAACATGCCCAAGGACAAGATCGACACGGCGATCAAGAAGGGCACCGGCGAACTGGAAGGTGTCGATTACGTCGAGATCCGCTACGAAGGCTACGGCATCGGCGGCGCGGCGATCATGGTCGACTGCCTGACCGACAACAAGACCCGCACGGTGGCTGAAGTCCGCCACGCCTTTTCCAAGTTCGGCGGCAACATGGGCACCGACGGCTGCGTCGCTTTCCAGTTCAAGCACTGCGGCCAGATGATCTTCGCCCCGGGGACCGACGAGGCGGCACTGATGGATGCCGCCATCGAAGCCGGTGCCGAGGACGTGGCGACCAACGAAGACGGTTCGATCGAGGTGCTGACCGCCGCCAACGACTACATGGCCGTCAAGGACGCGCTGGAAGCCGCCGGCTTCAAGCCGGAATTCGGCGAAGTGACGATGAAGCCGGAAGGCGAGAACGTCTTCTCCGGCGAGGATGGCGTCAAGATGCAGAAGCTGCTCGACGCGCTGGAAAATCTCGACGACGTCCAGGAAATCTACACCACGGCCGTCATCGAAGACTGATGCATTGCGGCTGCGGGCGCCCGTCCGTAGCCATCCGTTTGTTGTCGCCGCCCAAGGAATGTCCGTGAACCTTCGTCTGCTTATCCCCGCCCTGCTCGCCAGCCTGGTCAGCCTTTCCGCTGTGGCGGCGCAATACGCCTGCCCCGACCTGGCTGCGTCTGCCCAGGTCAACGCCTGCCCGACCGAGGAAGAGCTGAAGCACACCTACACTGCATTCTGCAGCGACAACGCCAAGGTCTATGCCAAGGAAACCGATTCTTGCCTGCGCTACAGCGATTACCGGCAGATGAAGAATCTCGCGCTGTGGGAGTCGAAGGACGGTGTATTCGACGGCTATGTCTCCTGCGACGTGGCGCCGGCCAAGGTCAAGGCGCTGAAGGCGACCGGTATGAAGATCGAGCGCCAGGGCAAGCTGACCAAGCTGGTTTGCAGCTACCCGAACGGGATCAATTTCACCTACCGGACCAAGGGCGCCTGCACCATCGTGGACGACAAGGCCTGTGCCGCCAATGCGGCGGCCTGCCAGGCCACTTGCGACTGACGCCGAACACCTCCTGGCCGTGACCCTGCCGGTCATCATCGACATCGAGGCCTCGGGCTTCGGGCGCGGCGGCTATCCGATCGAAATCGGCTACTACCGGCCGGACGGCCAATCGTTTTGCACCCTGATCAAACCGGAAGCGGGCTGGACGCACTGGGACGAAGCCGCCGAGCAGGTGCACGGCATTACCCGCTCCTTGCTGGGCAGCCATGGCAAACCGGCCATCGAGGTCTGTCTGGCACTCAACCGCGCCCTGCGCGGCCAGCGCATCTATTGCGATGCCTGGGCCTATGACTACGTCTGGTTGAGTGTGCTCTACGAAACGGTCGAACTGGTGCCGACATTCGAACTCAAAGATTTGCGCGACCTGTTGAGCGAGTGCGAAAAATCGCTGTGGCACGCCACCCGTGCTGTCGTCGAAATCCGCCTCGCACTGCGTCGCCACCGGGCCAGCGGCGATGCCCGCATCCTGTTTGAAACCTTGCTCGAAGCGCGTCGGCAATGCGCCGGCCAGTTGCTGGACTGAATGCCCATGGAACGCGTCTATCCCCTGCTTTTTGTCTTCCTGTGGAGCACCGGCTTCGTCGGCGCCAAGTACGGCCTGCCTTACGCCGAGCCGCTCTCCTTCCTGCTCACCCGCTACGGCCTGGTCATCGCGCTGATGACGGCGATTGCCCTGGCCACCGGCGCGCCTTGGCCGCAGCGGCGGCGCGACTGGCTGCACATCGGGATTTCCGGCGTGCTGGTCCATGCCATCTATCTCGGTGGCGTCTTTGTCGCCATCAAGCACGGGCTATCGGCCGGCATCACGGCGCTGGTCGTCGGCATGCAACCCTTGCTGACTGGATTTCTTTCAGGATCAATGCTTGGTGAGAAAGTGAGCGCTCGCCAATGGGGTGGCTTGGGGCTGGGCTTCATCGGTATTGCGCTGGTCGTTTCCGGCAAGCTCGGTGACGGCGCGCTGGGGCCGATGCTGATCCCGGCGCTGGTCGCCCTGCTCGGCATCACGGCCGGCACGCTGTACCAGAAACGCTACTGCCCGAAATTCGACCTGCGCAGCGGCTCGGTGATCCAGTTCGTTCCGTCGGCGGTGCTGACCGCCATCGCCGTCGCCATCTTCGAGGACTACCGGATCGACTGGAATGGCCAGTTCCTGTTTGCCCTCGGCTGGCTGGTGCTGGTCCTGTCGATCGGCGCCATCAGCCTGCTCAACCTGCTGATCCGCAGCGGCAGCGCGGTCAATGTCGCCAGCCTGTTCTACCTGACGCCGCCGACCACGGCGCTGATCGCCTTTTTCGTTTTTGGCGAAAATTTGTCACTGACCGTAGCATTCGGCATGGCCGTCGCAGTCAGCGGCGTCTATCTGGTCGGGCGGCCGAAATGACCGCGCCAAGAATATTGGGCATTGATCCGGGTTTGCGGGTGACCGGCTTTGGCGTCATCGAAAAGCACGGCAACCAGCTGATCTACGTCGCCAGCGGCTGTATCAAGTCGAACGACAAGCAGTCGCTGCCGGAGCGGATCAAGACGCTGTTTGCCGGGATCAGCGAAGTGATCGCCACGTACCGACCCGATCAGGCGGCGGTGGAAAAGGTCTTCGTCAACGTCAATCCGCAATCGACGCTGCTGCTCGGTCAGGCGCGCGGCGCGGCACTCAGCGCGCTGGTCCATGCCGGTCTGCCGGTAGCCGAATACACGGCCCTGCAGGTCAAGCAGGCGGTGGTCGGCCATGGCAAGGCGGCCAAGGAACAGGTCCAGGACATGGTCGTTCGGCTGCTGAACCTGTCCGGATCGCCGACCGCCGACGCCGCCGACGCGCTGGCCTGCGCCATTTGCCACGCGCATGGCGGGCAGGGCCTGGGTGCCTTGGCGACGGCCGGCTATCGCGTAAAAGGTGGGCGGCTGATAGGATGAGAACCTGTGTGAAAATACAGTGCTTTTTCCAGAAAGAGATCGCCCGCAAATGATCGGAAGACTGACCGGCATCCTGGCCGAAAAGAACCCGCCGCAGATCGTGCTTGATGTGAACGGCGTCGGCTACGAGCTTGACGTGCCGATGAGCACCTTCTACAACCTGCCGGCGGCTGGCGAGAAGACCAAGCTACTGACCCATTTCGCGGTCCGCGAGGACGGCCATTTTCTCTACGGCTTCCTGACCGAGGCCGAGCGCTTCGCCTTTCGTCAGTTGCTGAAGGTGTCGGGCATCGGCGCGCGCACTGCCCTGTCGGTGCTCTCCGGCCTGTCGGTCGGCGATCTGGCTGCCGCCGTCGCGCAGCAGGAACTCGGCCGGCTGATCAAGATTCCCGGCATCGGCAAGAAGACGGCCGAGCGCCTGCTGCTCGAACTGAAGGGCAAGCTGGCCGACGCCACCGGCGTTTCCTTGAGCACCGCGGTTGCCGACGCCAAGTCGGACATTGCCAACGCCCTGCTTGCCCTCGGCTACAACGAAAAGGAAGCGGCTGCGGCAATGAAGCAACTGCCGGCCGATATCGGCACCTCCGATGGCATCCGGGCGGCCCTCAAGCTGCTCTCCAAAGCCTGATGATCGAAGACAACGACCCCAAGCGACTGGCGCAGATCGCGCTGGTGGTGCTGCTGATCGTCGGCTGCATCACCGTGCTGCTGCCCTTCATCGGCGCCGTGCTGTTCGCCTTCGTCGTCTGGATCAGCACCTGGCGCTTCTACGCCGAAAAGCTGCTGCCCCGGCTTGGCGGGCGCGATACCCTGGGCGCCTCGCTGATGACGCTGGCCCTGGTCCTGGTCATGCTGCTGCCGACGGTGTTCCTGGCTGGCTCGCTGGCCAACGGCGCCGACAAGCTGATTGATTTCGTCAAACCCTATGTCGAGCAGGGCATGCCGGCCGATCCGCCGGGCTGGCTGGCCACCCTGCCCTTCGTCGGCGGCGAAATCGACGCCACCTGGCACCGCGTCGCCGGTGACCGCGAGGAATTGAACGCGCTGGTCAAGCAACTGATCGCCCCGGCCCGCCAGTTCGCGCTGGCGCTCGGTGGCATCGCCGCCAACGGCCTGCTGCAGATGGCGCTGGTCCTGTTCGTCACCTTCTTCCTTTACCGCGACGGCGCGGCGATCAGCAAGGCGCTCTACATCGGCGCCCGCAAGCTGGGCGGCGAACTCGGCGAAGACATGCTGGAAAAGGCGCGCGGCACGGTGGTCGGCGTCATGCTCGGCATCGTCGGCACGGCTGCGGCGCAGGGCACGGTGGCGATGATCGGCTTCCTGATCGCTGGTGTGCCGGCCGCCATCCTGCTCGGCTTCGCCACCTTCTTCCTGTCGATGATCCCGGTCGGCCCGCCGCTGCTCTGGGGCGGCGCCGCCGCCTGGCTGTACAGCGAAGGGCAGACCGGCTGGGCGATCTTCATGGGGTTGTACGGCCTGTTCGTGATCAGCAGCATCGACAACTTCGTCAAACCCATCCTGATCGCCCGCGGCGCCGGGCTGTCCATCCTGCTCATCGCCCTCGGCGTGCTCGGTGGCGTGCTGGTCTTCGGCTTCATCGGCATCTTTCTCGGGCCGGTGCTGCTGGCCCTCGGCGACATGCTGCTGCAGCGCTGGCTGCGTGAGGAGCGCACATGATCGAAACCGACAAACTGAATGCTACGGTAGATCGGATAATTGCCCCGAATTCCAAATCGGCGCAGGAAGAAGCGCTCGAACGGGCGCTCCGCCCCAAGCGACTGGCCGACTACACCGGCCAGGTCAAGATCCGCGAACAGCTGGAAATCTTCATCCAGGCCGCCCGCAACCGCAGCGAATCGCTCGACCACGTGCTGCTCTTCGGCCCGCCCGGCCTGGGCAAGACGACGCTGGCCCACATCGTCGCCGCCGAAATGGGCGTCAACCTGCGCCAGACCTCCGGCCCGGTGCTCGAACGCGCCGGCGACCTGGCCGCCATCCTGACCAACCTCGAACCGCACGACGTGCTGTTCATCGACGAAATCCACCGCCTCAGCCCCGTGGTCGAGGAAATCCTCTACCCGGCACTGGAGGATTTCCAGATCGACATCATGATCGGCGAAGGCCCGGCCGCACGCTCGGTCAAGCTCGACCTGCCGCCGTTCACGCTGGTCGGTGCCACCACCCGCGCCGGCATGCTGACCAACCCGCTGCGCGACCGTTTCGGCATCGTCGCCCGGCTGGAGTTCTACACCGCCGACGAACTGAAAAGCATCGTCAGCCGCTCGGCTTCCCTGCTCAACGCGCCGATCGACCCGGAAGGCGCGCTCGAAATCGCCAAACGCTCGCGCGGCACGCCGCGCATCGCCAACCGCCTGCTAAGGCGCGTGCGCGACTACGCCGAGGTCAAGGCTGACGGCAACATCACCCGCGCCGTGGCCGACAAGGCGCTGCACATGCTCGACGTTGATCCGGCCGGGCTCGACATCATGGACCGCAAGCTGCTGTCGGCGGTCATCGACAAGTTCGGCGGCGGCCCGGTCGGCGTCGACAACCTTGCCGCAGCCATCGGCGAGGCACGCGACACCATCGAGGACGTCTTGGAACCCTACCTGATCCAGCAGGGCTATCTGCAGCGCACGCTGCGCGGCCGCATCGCCACCCCGGCCATCTACCGCCACCTCGGGCTGAGCGAGCCGAACAGCGCCATCGTTCGCGACCTGCTGGCGGACGAGTAAATTCAACAATATCTCTCGCGGAAACAGATCGTTACAAAACAATGTTGCGGCGCAAGGTAAAATGCCGCGATGAAATTCGAGCCGAATCCGAACGCCTTCTCCATCCCGGTCCGTGTCTATTACGAAGACACCGATGCCGGCGGCGTCGTCTACTACGCCAATTACCTGAAGTTTTTCGAGCGCTGCCGCACCGAATGGATGCGCTTCGCCGGCCACGACCAGTCGGCGCTGGCCAGCGAGGCCGGCATCGGCTTCGTCGCCCGCAAGGCTAGTTGCGAGTACCTGAAGCCGGCGCGGCTCGACGATGAACTGGCGGTCGGCCTCGAAGTCGAGAAACTGACCCGCGTCCGCGTCGTTTTCCGCCAGCATGTCCGCCGCGGTGCCGACGAACTGGTCACCGGCACCGTCGAGATCGCCTGCGTCAACATGGCGACGATGACCCCGGCCCCCATCCCCGATTTTCTGTATGCCAAGCTGGAATCGCTGAAATGAACGTCACCCAGGATTTGTCCATCCTCCATTTGATTCTTGACGCCAGCGCCGTTGTCCAGGCCGTCATGGCCCTGTTGGCCGGCGTTTCCTTCATGTCCTGGTACTATATTTTCATGAAGTGGTTCACGGTCAAGCTGGCCCGCCAGAAGACCGAGAATTTCGAGCGCGACTTCTGGTCCGGTGGCGACCTGAACAACCTGTTCAACAGCGCAGTCAACGACCGTCACCACGCCGGGTCGATGGAGCGCATTTTCGAGGCCGGTTTCCGCGAATTCACCAAGCTCAAGGGCCAGAAGAACCTCGATCCGAAGGACATCGTCGACGGTTCGCGCCGCGCCATGCGCGCCACCTACCAGCGCGAGATGGATGCCCTCGAATCCCACCTCGCCTTCCTCGCCTCGGTTGGTTCGGTTTCCCCGTATATCGGTCTGTTCGGCACCGTCTGGGGCATCATGCACGCCTTCCGCGGCCTGTCCAACGTCGGCCAGGCGACCCTGGCTTCCGTTGCCCCGGGCATCGCCGAAGCGCTGGTCGCCACTGCCATCGGCCTGTTCGCGGCGATCCCCGCTGTGCTCGCCTACAACCGCTTCTCGCACGACATCGACCGCCTGGCCACCCGCTATGAGTCGTTCATGGAGGAGTTCTCCAACATCATCCAGCGCCAGATGAGATAAGGCCATGCGCCAGCGCCGCCTGAAAAACGAAATCAACGTCGTTCCCTACATCGACGTCATGCTGGTCCTGCTCGTCATCTTCATGGTGGCGACGCCGATGATGACGACCGGCTCGGTCGACCTGCCGTCCTCCGGCACGGCGCCGCAGAAGCCGGACAAATATGTCAAGGTCCAGATCAAGGACGACGGCAGCCTGTCGCTGTTCAACATCAAGGGCGACGAGACCAAGCTGAAGGGCATCAAGGAACTGAAGGCCGAACTGGCGGCCCTGAAGGCCAACGACGACAAGACACCGATCCTGATCGCCGGCGCCAAGGAAACCCAGTACAAGAACGTCATCGAAGTGCTGGACGAAGCCAAGCGTGCCGGCTTCCAGAAAGTCGGCCTGGAAACCGCCAGCGCCAGCAAATAAGTCGACATGATCCTCGATCGCCCCGAAGAGCCCGGCAAGAAATATGCGCTGACCTTCACCATTCTGGTGCACGTCGGCCTGGTGGCCGCGCTCTTTCTCGGCGTGCAGTGGAAGCGCAGCCAGCCGGAGGTCATGGAAGTTGAACTGTGGGCCAGCCGGCCGATGCCGGCGCAGCAGGTCGTGCCGCCGCCTCCGCCGCCGCCCGAGGTGAAGCCGGAGCCCAAGCCGCTGCCCAAGGTCGAGCCGAAACCCGAGCCGCTGCCGCCCAAGAAGCCGGATATCGCGGTCAAGGAAGAAAAGAAGAAGCCGGAACCGAAAAAGCCGGAACCCAAGCCCGAGCCGCCGAAACCGGAACCGAAGCCGGAACCAAAGAAACCGGACGCGCCGAAGATGCCGGATTTCAGCAAGGAACTGGCCCGCGAAACATCGGACTTGAAGCCGCGCCCGAATACGCAGCAACTGGCCAACGCCGCAGCAGCCGAAGCCGAGCAACGGGCGGCGTCGAACAAGAAGGGGCTGGCCGACTACGCCAGCAAGATCCGCATGAAGGTGCGCGGCAACATGATGCCGGTGCCTGGGATTCAGGGTAATCCGGAGGCGGTGTTCGAGGTTACGCAGTTGCCGACCGGCGAGGTACTCGACGTCAAACTGAAGCGCAGCAGCGGCAACCCGGCGCTTGACGGCGCCATCGAGCGAGCCATCCGCAAATCCTCGCCGCTGCCCAAACCGGACGACCCATCCTTGTTCCAGCGCACGCTGGAAATCAAATACAAGCCGTTTGAAGAGTAAAATCGCGCGAATCTTTATGAAAATGAACGCTATGTCCCGAATTTCCCGCCGTATTTTCCTGGCTTTCGCGTTGTTGACCGCCGGCCTGGTCCAGGCCCAGCTGTCGATCGAGATCACCGGCGCCGGCGCCAACCGGATCCCGGTGACCATCGTCGATTTTCCCGGCGATCCGGCGGCTTCCCGCGTGATCACCGGCACCGTGCGTGCCGACCTCGAGCGCAGCGGCATGTTCAAGCTGATCGACAATGCCGGCCTGGCCTTCGACGAAAATGCCGCGATCAATCACGCCGACTGGAAGAGCCGTGGCGCCGACGCGCTGGCCGCCGGCAGCATCGGCCGCGCCGCCGATGGCCGCATGGAAGCCCGCTTCCGCCTCTACGACACGCAAAAGGCCGTCTCGCTGGGCGGTGCCGCTTACGTGACCAGCAACACCCAACTGCGCGCCGCCGGTCACCGTATCGCCGATTTCATTTACGAGAAGCTGACTGGCGAAAAGGGCGTCTTCTCGACGCGCATCGCCTACGTCGTCAAGGCGCGCGGCCAGTATCTGCTGCAGATTGCCGATTCCGACGGCCAAAATGCGGCGACCGCGCTGACCTCGGTCGAGCCGATCATTTCCCCGGTCTGGTCGCCGGACGGCGGCCGCCTGGCCTATGTCTCCTTCGAGAAGAAGAAGCCGGTCATCTACGTCCATACCCTGGCTTCCGGCCAGCGCCACATCGTCGCCAATTTCAAGGGCTCCAATTCGGCACCGGCCTGGTCGCCGGACGGCCGCAAGCTGGCCGTCGTGCTGTCCAAGGACGGCCACTCGCAGATCTACTCGGTCAATGCCGATGGCAGCGGCCTGCAGCGTATCACCCAATCCTCGGGCATCGATACCGAGCCGCGCTATGCCCCGGATGGTGCGTCAATCTACTTCACCTCCGACCGTGGCGGCAGTCCCCAGGTCTATCAGGTCGGTGCCAGCGGCGGCGACGCCAAACGCGTCACCTTCGAGGGCAACTACAACGTCTCGCCGCGTCCGTCGCCGGACGGCAAGAGCCTCGCTTTCATCAGCCGCCGCGAAGGCCGCTTCCAGCTCGCCGTGATGGATCTGGCCAGTCGCCAGGTGCAGATCGTCAGCGATTCGAACAAGGACGAATCTCCCAGTTTCGCCCCCAACAGCCGCATGATCCTGATCGCCACTGAAGTCGGCGGACGCGGCGTACTATCGGCTGTCTCCAGCGATGGCAGGATCAAACAACGCCTCTCGGTTGCCGCCGGCGATGTCCGCGAACCGGCCTGGGGCCCTTACTATCAATAATCCATCCCGGAGTCTTTTGTGAAAAAACTGCTTATTCCCGCCCTGCTGTCCGCCCTGATCGTCGGCTGTTCCACCACCCCGCTGCCGGAAGACAACGCCGGCGCCCCGGTCGAGTCGCGCAGCGGTTCGGGTACCGGTGTCGCTTCGGTGACCGCCGACGGTGTCGACGCCAACGGCCTGCCGCGCGAACTGACCGATCCGAAGAGCAAGCTGTCGCAGCGCAGCATCTATTTCGACCTCGACAAGTACGACGTGAAGGACGAGTACAAGGATCTGGTCGCCGCCCACGCCAAGTACCTGGTCGCCAACAAGGGCTTCAAGGTGCTGCTCCAGGGCAACACCGACGAGCGCGGCAGCCGCGAATACAACCTGTCGCTCGGCCAGAAGCGGGCCGAAGCCGTCAAGCGTTCGCTGACCCTGCTCGGCGTCAAGGAAGACCAGGTTGAATCGGTCAGCCTGGGCGAAGAGAAGCCGAAGAATGCCGGCCATGACGAAGCTGCCTGGGCAGAAAACCGTCGCGCCGACATCCTCTACCGTGCTGCCGACGGTCGCGGCGAGTTCTAAATCATGCGCCCGGTTCGAATCGCCCTCCTGATCGCCGCGCTGGGTGCCGTCCAGGCCCACGCCGGCGTCTTCGACGATGACGTGGCGCGGCAGCAGATTGCCGACCTGAAAGCCAAGACAGAAGCGCGATTCGACCAGCAGGCCAAGGCCCAGCTGAATCTGGCCGACCAGATTCAGCGCCAGGGCGAAGAGATGGCCCGCCTGCGCGGCCAGATCGAAACGCTGACCTACGAGCTGGAAACGGCCAAGAAGCGCCAGCAGGACTTCTACCTCGACCTCGACACCCGCCTGCGCAAGTTCGAGACTACCGCGCCGGCAAATGCTACGGTCGAAGGCGAAAATGGGCCGAATTCAAAATCGGCCGGCGATCCGGGCAAGGAAACCCAGGATTACGAAGCCGCGCTGAACCAGTTCAAGGCCGGCAAGTACAAGGACGCCGCTGCCGGTTTCGGCGCTTTCGTCCAGAAGCACCCGGACAGCTCGCTGGCGCCCAACGCCCAGTACTGGCTGGGCAATGCCTGGTACGCCCAGCGCGACTGCAAGCGCGCCATCGAGGCGCAGAGCGTGGTCACCACCAAGTACGCCGACAGCGCCAAGGCACCCGATGCTTGGCTGGCCATTTCGACCTGCCAGCAGGAGATGGGCAACCCGACCGGCGCCAAGCGTTCGCTGGAAACAGTGCTCGCCAAGTATCCGGGCACCCCGGCGGCTGATACCGCCCGCGAGCGGCTGAAGAAGAAATAATTGGCTTTACGTCTCACTGAAGTTTTCTACTCCCTGCAGGGCGAGGCGTCGCGCGTCGGCCTGCCGACCGTTTTCGTCCGCCTGACCGGCTGTCCGCTCCGTTGCACCTGGTGCGACACGACCTACAGCTTTACTGGCGGCGAGGCGGCAACGATCGAGTCGGTGCTGGCCGAAGTGGCCAAGTATCCGGCCCGCCAGGTCTGCGTGACCGGCGGCGAGCCACTGGCCCAGAAAGACTGTCTGCCGCTGCTGACGGCGCTCTGCGATGCCGGTTACGAGGTCTCGCTGGAAACTTCCGGGGCGCTGGATATTTCCGGCGTCGATCCGCGGGTTTCAAGGATCATGGACCTCAAGGCGCCGGATTCCGGCGAAGCCGCGAAGAATCGCTGGGAAAACCTGGCGTCGCTCAATGCGCGCGACGAAATCAAGATTGTCATTGCCTCGCGCGGCGATTACGAATGGGCGCGCGATGCCTTGCGCGAACACCGGCTCGACCGCCTCTGCCCGGTGCTCTTCTCGCCGGCCCAGGGGCTGATCGAGGCCCGCTCGCTGGCCGAATGGATTCTTGAAGACGGCCTGAATGTCCGCTTCCAGCTGCAAATGCACAAGTTGCTTTGGGGTAACATGCAGGGAAAATAAGGACGGAGGCAAAGATGACCGACAATCGCCGCAAGTTTTCCCGCATCCCGTTCCAGAGCAAGGCCACACTCTTCCTGCCCGACGGCGAATGTGTCGTCGATGTGCTCGACCTGTCGCTGAAGGGCGCGCTGATCCATCCGCATTCGACGATGTTCGTCACGGTCGGCACCAACTGCACGCTGAAGATCCGCCTCGACAATGTCGGGACGACCATCCGCATGGAAGCCACTGTCGTCCATCACCTGGCCAACTACTACGGCCTGCTTTGTCGCGACATCGACCTGGAAAGCGTGACCCACCTGCGCCGCCTGGTCGAGCTCAACCTCGGCGACGAGGCGCTCGCCGAGCGGGAATTCGCCTTGCTCAGCCAGGGCTGATTTTTCGCGCAGGAACAAGCAGATAGCCTCTCAGGGTGGCTGGATTTTGGGGTATATTCGCGCCCCATGATGAAGAAAGCCGTCGTTCTCCTTTCCGGTGGACTCGATTCCGCCACCTGCCTGGCCATTGCCCGCAGCCAGGGTTTCGAATCCTATTGCCTGTCCTTCAACTACGGCCAGCGGCATTGCGCCGAACTGGCCGCTGCCGATCGCGTGGTCAAGGCGCTTGGCGCCGCCGAGCATCGCGTGCTCGATTTCGGCCTGGCCCAGTTCGGGGGGTCGGCGCTGACTGATACCGCCATCGCCGTGCCGACTGAAGGTGTCCAGCCCGGTATCCCGGTCACTTATGTGCCGGCCCGCAACACCATCATGCTGTCGCTGGCCCTGGCCTGGGCCGAGGTGCTCGGCAGCCGCGACATCTTCGTCGGGGTCAATGCCGTCGATTACTCCGGCTATCCCGATTGCCGGCCGGAATACATCGCCGCCTTCGAGACCATGGCCAATCTGGCGACCAAGGCCGGCGTCGAGGGCCACAAGCTGTCCATTCATGCGCCGCTGATCGCCCTGTCGAAGGCCGAGATCATCCGTACCGGCGCGGCGCTCGGCGTCGATTACGGCCTGACCGTTTCCTGCTACCAGGCCGATCAGCTCGGTCGCGCCTGCGGGGTCTGCGATTCCTGTCGCCTGCGCGCCGAGGGCTTTGCTGCCGCCGGCTTGCCCGATCCCACCATCTACCGCGCCTGAGCATGGAAACTGCCGTCGCGTCCAGCACCGTTCTCTGGCTCGCTTTTGCCGTTGCCTTCGTGTTCGGCGCCATCGGCCAGAAAACCCATTTCTGTACCATGGGGGCGGTGTCGGACATCGTCAACATGGGCGAGTGGAGTCGGATGCGGATGTGGCTGCTGGCCATCGGCATCGCCATTCTCGGTGCCGGCGCGCTGCATGCCAGCGGCCAGATCGATCTCGGCAAGTCGATCTACCGGACGCCCAATTTCACCTGGTTGTCCTATCTCGTCGGCGGTGCGACCTTTGGTGTCGGCATGGTGCTCGCCTCCGGTTGCGGCTCGAAGACCCTGATCCGCATCGGCGGTGGTAACCTGAAGTCGCTGGTTGTCTTCGTGGTCCTCGGTCTGGTCGCCTACATGACCATCCGCGGCGTGTTCGGCGTCTTTCGCGTCAATGTGCTGGAAAAGGCCGCCATCACGTTGTCCGGTGGGCAGGATATCCCGGCCCTGCTGAGTGCCGCCGGCATGGACCCGAAGACCGCGCTGCTGCTTTCAGTCCTTACCCTGGGCGGCGGGCTGACCATCGGAGCGCTGGCCAAACGCAATTTCTGGACCCTGGACAACCTGCTCGGCGGCGTCGGCATCGGGCTGACCGTTGTCGCTGCCTGGTATGTCAGCGGCCATCTCGGCTATGTGGCCGAACACCCGGAGACCCTGGAAGAGGCTTTCCTGACGACCAACAGCGGGCGCATGGAATCGCTGTCCTTCGTCGCACCGCAGGCCTACACCCTGGAACTGCTGATGCTGTGGTCGGATAGCAGCCGGACGATGACTTTCGGCATCGCCACTGCGCTCGGTGTGATTGCTGGTTCGTTTGTCTGGTCGCTGCTGACTCGCAATTTTCGCTGGGAAGGTTTCGCCAGCATAGAGGACACCGCCAGCCACTTGCTCGGTGCGGCGCTGATGGGTTTCGGCGGCGTCGTCGCCATGGGTTGCACGATCGGCCAGGGGATCACCGGCTTTTCGACCCTGGCGCTTGGCTCCATCATCACCTTCCTGGCCATTGTCGCCGGGGCCGCCGCCATGCTGAAGTTCCAGTACTGGCGGCTGATGCGCGAGGCTTAAGCCTCTTCGCTTTCCTTCAGCTTCTCGATGACCAGCGGGAAGGCGCCGGAGCCGATCAGGGCGATGGCGGACACGATGAAGGCCAGCCCGGCCATCGGGTCGTCCAGTACCGGGTGCAACAGGTTGCCGAAGCCGGCCAGGCTGAGGGCACCGGGTATGGCGCAGAGCACGCCGAGGGCGGTCAGGGAAACGAAAGAGATCGGATAGCGGCGCATCCCGCCAGTTTAGTGGATTACCCATTTTGCCGCGAACCATTGGCGCCTTTTGCGTTCTGACCGTTGGCTGCGCCGGCACGCCGTTTGCTGCGTGACCGGAGAGCGCCGATTCCCTGCCGCAAAACCGACACCCATGAACGCCCCCGACTCCCTGCCGCCCGAACTCCCCGTTTTCGACAACAGCTTTGCCGCCCTGCCGGCCGCCTTCTACACCCGGCTCGACCCGCTGCCCCTGCCCGATCCCTACGTGGTCGGCGTCAGCGCCGAGGTCGCCGGCCTGCTTGGCTTGCCGCCCGAACTGCTGGCCAGCCCGCAGTTCGCCGAAATCTTTGCCGGCAACTGCCTGTTGCCTGGTAGCGCGCCGCTGGCCGCTGTCTATTCCGGCCACCAGTTCGGTGTCTGGGCCGGCCAACTCGGCGACGGGCGGGCCCATCTGCTCGGCGGTCTGCGCAACGATCTCGGCCACTGGGAAATCCAACTCAAGGGCGCAGGCCGGACGCCTTATTCGCGTGGTGCCGATGGTCGCGCCGTGCTCCGCTCGTCGATCCGCGAATTTCTCTGTTCCGAGGCGATGGCCGGCCTCGGCGTGCCGACGACGCGGGCATTGTGCGTGATCGGCGCCGACCACCCGGTGCGCCGTGAGGAAATCGAGACGGCAGCAGTGGTGACGCGGGTAGCGCCGGGTTTCGTCCGTTTCGGCTCCTTCGAGCACTGGGCGTCGCGCGACAAGGATGCCGAGTTGAAGCAACTGGCCGACTATGTGATCGACACTTTCCGTCCCGAGTGTCGGGAAGCAGCCAATCCCTACGATGCGCTGCTGCGCGACGTGGCGCAGCGGACCGGCGAACTGATCGCGCACTGGATGGCGGTCGGCTTCATGCATGGCGTGATGAACACCGACAACATGTCTATCCTCGGCCTGACGCTCGATTACGGCCCGTTCGGCTTCATGGAGGCCTTCGACGCCGGCCACATCTGCAACCATTCCGACTCGCACGGGCGCTACAGCTACCGCAACCAGCCGGCGGTTGCACAGTGGAACCTCTATTGCCTGGCCGACGCCTTCCAGCCGCTGCTAAAGGACCCGAGGGTCGCCCGGGCGGCGGTCGACGAAACCTATGGCCCGGCCTTCGAATCCACCTTCGAGCGCTTGTTCCGCGCCAAGCTCGGCCTGCGCGAAGGGCTGCCGGAAGACGTCGATTTCATCGGCGAGACCTTCGGTTTCCTGCAGCAGCACCGGCCGGACTTCACGACCTTCTTCCGCCTGCTGTCCGGGCTGAATGCTATCCCCCAAGGGGACTTCCTTCGGGGCGCGGTCAGCCCGGAAAATCGGCCAAAATCGGAAAACGCTTTCCGCGACCTGTTCATCGACCGCTCGGCCTGCGATCAATGGCTCGACGGCTGGCGCGCCCGGCTCGCCCAAACCCCCTGGGAGGACGGCGAACGGCAGGCGGCGATGCGCTCGGCCAACCCGAAGTACGTGCTGCGCAACTGGCTGGCCGAAGTGGCCATCCGCAAGGCGAAGGACAAGGACTTCTCGGAGGTGCAGCGTCTGCTGACCTGTCTGCGCCGCCCCTACGACGAGCAGCCAGAGTTCGAAGCTTACGCCGCCCTGCCGCCCGACTGGGCGAACGGGCTGGAAGTCAGCTGTTCCAGCTGACTGCGCTGGCGCAACCAGTCCAGCATGACCACGAACAGGCGGTCCGGATCGACCGGCTTGGCGATGAAATCGTTCATGCCGGCGTCGAGGCACTGCACGCGGTCATCGGCAAATGCGTTGGCGGTCATCGCGATGATCGGCACCTCGGCATAGCCGTCGAGTTCGCGGATCGCCTGGGTGGCGCCGATGCCGTCGAGCACCGGCATCTGCATGTCCATCAGGATCAGGTCGTAGTGATGCTGGAGCGTCATTTCCAGAGCCGCGGCCCCATCCGGCGCAATATCGACCGTCAGCCCCAGTGTTTCGCGCAACAATTCGAGCGAGACTTCCTGGTTGACCCAGTCGTCTTCGGCGACCAGGACGCGGATCGCCGAATACTCGGTGCGCAGGATGCGCTCGGCGTCGGCCCCCGAATGCCGGATATCCGGCTGCGGTTCGGCCAGCGGCTCGGCCCGCTTCAACTGGATGACGAAGGAAAAGACACTGCCGCTACCCGGCGTCGACACCACCTTGATCTCGCCACCCATCAGGCGCACCAGGCGCTGGCAGATCGGCAGGCCAAGGCCGGTGCCGCCGAATTTGCGGGTCGTCGAGCCGTCGGCCTGCTCGAAGGGATTGAATATCCGGCTAATCGCCTCCGGCGCGATGCCGATGCCGGTATCCCAGACCGATAGCTCGATTTTGACGAATTCGCCGTCCTGATCGACGAGGCGGGCGACGACGCGGACCTCGCCACGCTCGGTGAACTTGATCGCATTGCCGGCCAGATTGATCAGCACCTGCTGCAGGCGCAAGGGGTCGCCGAGCAGTCGGAGACCCTTGAGCTGCGGGTCGGTATCGACCAAAAAGTGCAGGCGGGCCGATTCGGCACGCGGTCCCAGCAGGTCGGCCACGTCGTTGATCAGGGTTGGCAGCGAGAAGGCGATCTGCTCCAGCGTCATCCGCTCGGCGTCGATCTTGGAGAGATCGAGGATATCGTTGAGCAGCTGCAGCAGATGGTTGGCCGCCCGGTCGATCTTGGCCAGCTTGTCGATCTGCGTTGGGTCCCCGTTGTTGCGCTTGAGCATGTAGGTCATGCCGATGATCGCGTTCATCGGCGTGCGCAACTCGTGGCTCATGTTCGACAGGAAGGTGCTCTTGGCGCGGCTGGCCGCCTCGGCGGCCTCCTTGGCGACCGACAGCGCCTGCGTTCGCTCCTGCACCGTCTCCTCCAGATGGTCGCGCTGCTCGGCCAGTTGCCGGTCGCGCTCGGCGATTTCGGTCAGCATCGAATTGAAGGCCTTGCCGAGATGGCCAAGCTCGTCGTCGGAGAAAATCCGGGCATGGCGCGAGTAATCCTTCGATTCGGCGATGTATTGTGCCGTCTCGGTCAGGGAACCGAGGGCGGCCAGGATCGAGGCCAGCATCCGGCGGCCGATGGCAAAGGCGATGATGAACGACAGGGTCAAGGCCAGCAGCGACAGCGCCAGGTTCCAGATGATCGCCCGCCAGACCTCGGCCAGGCTGGCAGTGATTGACACTGAACCGAGGACGCCATCGGCCGAGCGGACGGGAACGGCAACCGTCACGGTGGACCAGTCGGTATAGACCGCGCGTTCGCGATGCGGCCGGTCGCCCTGCGCGGCCTGGGCGGGTATTTCCCGGTTGGCGGCGTCGAAGCCGTAGCGAAAATCCGAATCGATGCCGAGCAGGCGAACCGTCAGCACATCCTGATGTTCGCCGAAGGAACTGAGCAGTTGCCTGGCCCCCCGGATGTCCTTGAACTCGATCACGGCCGATGCATTGAAGGCAACCACGTCGGCCATGGCCAACAGCTCGGCTGTCTTCGCCTGCCGGCGCTGGTCGATTTCGCGGACCGAGAAGGTCAAAAAGGAAAGCAGCAGGCCGATGCCGAGCGAAGCCGCGATGGCCAGGGCGATCTTCTGATGGATGGTGTGGCCGGCCCTCAACGTTCTCCCTCCAATGAACCGCCGGGCCGGAGGCAAGCATCCGGGAGCCGGGTTTCAGGCCGGCTCAAGCCGGCGCATCATTATTGACGGGTAATTGTACTCGTTGCGCCAAGTAGTTCATAAATTCCCGCCAGCAATGCGAAGGCGGCCGCGAAGACAAAAAAAGCCGGCGTGGGCGATGGCCCAGGCCGGCTTTGGCGGGGGGCGAGATTTACTGGACTTGCTGGATGCCGGCCAGAACCCAGCCGCGGCTGTTGTCAGTCGGCTTGGTCATGTGCCAGATCTCGTCGAACGGCGCCGGCGCGGCACCCCGTTCTTCGCTGATCAGACCGGTGAAGCGGATGCTGACGACGTAGCGGGCGGCTTCCTCGGTGACGTCGATCACCTCGGCGTTCAACTGGGCGACATCGGTTTCCTGCTTGGCGTTGCCACGCTCGGCCATGCCCATCTTGATTTCACCAAACATCTCCGGCGATGTGAATTCGCGGATGTCGTCGAGGTTGCCGGCATCGTTGGCGGCCTGAAGGCGGATGAAATTGACCTTGGCGTTGCGGACAAAGCCTTCGACGTCGAAGCCGGCCGGGATGTTGCCGGCGCCACCGGTCACAGCGGCTGCCGGGGCGGCACTGCCGCCAGCCGGGGCAAATTCCGGCTCACGCGGAGCATTGGCGCCGTAAGCCGCACCGGCTCCGGCATATTGTATGCCGCCCTGCGGGGGAGCTGCCTTCTTGCGCATGAAATAGCCGATTACGCCAATGACCACCATGGCCAGCAGGGCCATCATCATGAAATTGGCCAGGCCTTCGCCGAAACCGAAGTGCGAAGCCAGGGCAGCCAGGCCGAGACCGGCCGCCAGACCTGCCAGCGGGCCCATCCAGGAACGCTTGGGCTGGGCCTGCGGCGCGGCGGCCGGGGCAGCCGGCTGCTGTTGGGCCGGGGCGGCGTTGGTCGTCTTGCTTGGGGCGACCGACTGGCGCTGCATGCCGGACGAACTGCCGCCGCCCAAGCGCTTGGCTTCAGCGTCGCCGATGCTGAGAGTGAAGCCCAGCACAAGTGCTGCGGCCATCAATGCGAAATTCTTCATGCTTGTCTCCATGGGGGAAAGTTACAGCGGTTAGTGTACCTGCTTCCGGCCGCAGAAAAATTACATCTTCCCTGTGCGAATGTTCGTAAAAACCGAATATTCAACTTGCCTTGAACAGTCCGGCCACCGCCGCCGGATTGCTTGGGAAATAGAAATGGACGTAGGAGGCGGTCAGCCGGCCTTGCCGGTAGATCGCTTCGCCATCTCGGCCGTCGGCAGTTTGGGCGCGGCGTAGCGGGGCAAGCGGTGTTTCACTGGTGGAGTAATGGAAGGTGTGGCCGGCCAGGCGGCCTTCTGGCAAGTCGGCGAATTGTGTGCCGAGCGCCGCCAGTCTCGCTTGCATCAACGCCCGGCCGGGCAGCAGACCGGCGAAGGTGTGGTTGGCGCCGGTTTTGTCCACTATCGCTTCGAACAGGCTCATCATGCCGCCGCATTCGGCAAGCATGGGCCTGCCGGCGGCGACGTGCCTGCCCAGCGCCTGCCACAGGTCGTGGCGCTGGCTCAGCGCATCGGCGTGCAGTTCGGGATAGCCGCCGGGCAGCCAGATGGCCTCGCAGTCGGGTAATGGGTCGCCGGCCAGCGGTGAGAAGAAGCGCAGTTCGGCGCCGAGCGCGGTCAGCGTCTCCAGGTTGGCGGGGTAGATGAAGGCGTAGGTTGCGTCGCGGGCGATGGCGATGCGCTGACCGGCAAGCCGCGGTTCGGTGGCGGGAAGCTGGGTAGCGGCAAAATCAACCGCGTTGGGCAGGCCGACCGAAGCTGTCTTCGCCAGCGCCTCGGCCAGCGCATCGAGGCGGCCCTCGAGATCGGAAATCTCAGCCGCCTGGAGCAGGCCGAGGTGGCGTTCCGGCAGGCTGCTGCCCGTCTTCGGCAGGGCGCCGAACCAGCCCATGCTCGCCGGCAGGCTGGCGCGCAGCATGTCGGCGTGGCGCGGGCTGCCGACCCGGTTGGCCAGCACGCCGGCGAAGGGCAGCCCGGGCCGGTAGCTGGCCAGGCCGTGGGCGACGGCACCGAAGGTCTGGGCCATGGCCCCGGCGTCGATCAGGGCCATGACCGGTATGCCGAACCGTTCGGCAAGATCGGCGGCCGACGGTTCGCCATCGAACAGGCCCATGACGCCTTCGATCAGGATCAGGTCGGAGTCTGCTGCCGCCCTGGCCAGGCGCCAGCGGGCGTCAGCCTCGCCGCACATGCCGAGGTCGAGGTTCTGGCATGGCCGGCCACTGGCCACGGCGTGGATCTGCGGGTCGAGGAAATCCGGTCCGCACTTGAAGACGGTGACCCGCCTACCCTGGCGGGCATGCAGGCGGGCCAGCGCGGCGGTGACGGTGGTCTTGCCCTGGCCGGAGGCGGGGGCGGCGATCAGCAGGGCGGGGCAGGCGGGCATTGGATTTAGCGGCGGGGCAGGCTGAAGCCTTGCCGGCGGTCCCAGTCGACGTAGAACAGTCGGCTCTGGCCGGTGCTGAAGGCGAAGCGCCGTTGGCCGCCGGCCGCAACGACGCTTTCGCCGGCCGAGAAATCAAGCTCCGGTTCGCGGCCGGTGCGGTTGGCGACGATCAGCGGCAGGCCGGTTTCGGCGCTGCGCTGTTCCCACAGGTCGCCCGGTCCCATGCCGTCGACCGGTGGCCAGTTGGACGGCGCGAGCAGGATCGCTGCACCCTGGGCACGGTAGGCGGCAGCGGGCTCCGGCTGGTAGGTGTCGGCACAGATCAGGATGCCGACCGGGATGCCGTCGACGACGAAGGGCGCGCCACCGCCACCGGCAGTTGACCAGCTTTCGGCGCCGCCATGTACGCGCTGCTTGCGATAGGCGCCGAGGAGTGTCCCGTTCCGGTCGATCACCGCGACGCTGTTGTACAGCTTGCCGCTGCTCGCGTCGCGCTCGGCGAAGCCGACAAAGAGTGCCACCCGGTTGTCGCGGGCGATGGCGGCCAGCGTGCTGATCCAGGCATCGGGAAAAGGTGCGATCCAGCCGGTACCGATCCGGCTGGCGAAGTTGTAGCCGGTTTCGGCCAGTTCCGGGGTCACCACCCAGTCGGCGCCCTGGCTGACGGCCTCCTGAATGGCAGCCTCGATGCGGGCGCGGTTGCCGGCGATGTCGCCGGGTACGGCATCGAGATGGAGCAGAGCGAGTCGCAGTGCATCCGGCGCCTTGGCCGGGGCTTCGGCGGCGGCCGGGAAACGCCGGGCGCCAGGGAGGAAGAAGCCGTTCTGCTTGCCGAGCGCTTCGACCACCGCCGCGTAGGTAGCCTTGCCGATCAACTCGCCGATCCGGCTGTGGCCACCGGTGTAGCTGGCGGTCGGGCCCTCGGTGCCGGATACCGCGATGATGCTGTCGGTGCCGGTGCCCGTTGCCTGCACCGCCGGGGTGTAGGTGCTGGTGACCTTGAGGTCTTCCAGCGCCGCCGTCTTGCCTTCAGTGACGGTGATCAGGGCGCGGGCCAGCGCCGCATCGGTCAGCCGGATGTTGGTCAGCAGGACGATGTTGATGGTGCCGGCCGGGGCTTCGTCCTCGATGTAGGTGCCGGCATCGAGGCCGGTACGGATGGCGTTGGATTTGGCACCGGCAGTGGCCAGCACGGTGACGGTCAGCGGGCCGTGGCGGCGGGTGACGACGGCCAGGTTGTCGAGGTCGGCGGCGGTCGCCATCCGGGCCAGCGCCGAGGTGTCGAGTTGCAGCCGGCTGGCGGTTTCGAGGTGCACATGCTCTGCATAGGCCTTGCCGCCACGGCCGTTGCGGCCCATGAATTCGCTGCCGAGCTTGTGCCAGAGTTGCGGGTGGCCGGCATGGTTCATCGCGGCGCGGGCATCGAGCAGGCCGTCCGAGGTGGATAGCGTGCGCCGTGCTTCGGGAAAGCGGACGACCAGTACCTTTTCCCAGTAGCCGTCGCGCTCGCCGCGCAGGATTTCTGCTTCAGCCCGAATCTCGGCGGGCATGTCGATCTCGGCCGCCCCGACGGCAGCCGACAGCAGGAGCAGGCTGGTGAGGGCCAGGCGGAAAAAGATATTCATTTTCCGGGGTTCAGAATTCGAGGCCGGGCATGGCCTGGATGCCACTCTGGAAGGCGTGCTTTTCCATGCCGATGTCGCTGACCGTGTCGGCAGCGTCGCGCAGCGCCTGCGGTGCGGCCCGGCCGGTAATGATCACGTGCTGCATGCGGGGGCGGGTGAGCAGGGTGGCGATGATGGCGTCGAGGTCGAGCCAACCGTACTTGAAGGCGTAGGTCATTTCGTCGAGTACGACGAGGCCGATTTCCGGGTCGGCGAGATGGCCGCAGGCGACTTCCCAGGCGGCCTGGGCGGCTCGGGCGTCGCGCTCCTTGTCCTGGGTTTCCCAGGTGTAGCCCTCGCCGCCGACATGCCAGGCGACGCCGGGCTGGCGGCGAAAGAAGGCTTCCTCGCCGGTATCCGAGCGACCCTTGACGAACTGGACGACGCCGACCTTCAGGCCATGGCCGAGCGCCCGGGCGACGACGCCGAAGGCAGCGCTCGACTTGCCCTTGCCGTTCCCGGTGTTGACGAGCAGGACGCCGCGTTGCTCCTGTGCCGCGGCGATCTTGTCGTCGATGACCGCCTTCTTTTTCTGCATGCGTTGTTCGTGGGTAATCATTTTTACTCCGGAATGAAGCAGCGCTGGCCGCCGTCGTCGATCTGGCGCAGCGCGTAGCCGTAAAGTTCGGATAGTGTTTTTGCCGTCAAAATGCCATCGACCGTAGCATTCTCGGTGCGGCCGTCGCCGAAGACGAGCAGGGCGCGGTCGCAGAAGCGGTGGGCCAGCGCCGGGTCGTGGAGGACCATGATGACGCCGGCGCCGCAGTCGCGCGCCGCGCCGGCGAACAGTTCGAGTACCGCCATCTGGTGATTGAGGTCGAGATGGGCCAGCGGCTCGTCGAGCAGGTAGAGCGGCGCTGCCTGGGTGAGCAGCGTGGCGATTGCCAGGCGCTGGCGCTCGCCACCGGACAGCGTGTGGACCGGCCGGCTTTCCATTTGCGCCAGCCCGACTGCCCGTAGCGCGCTGCGCGCCAGTTCGGCATCGCGCTTGGTTTCCCAGGCCCAGCGCCCGAGGTGCGGATGGCGGCCGGTCAGCGCCGTTTCGAGTACCGTCGAGCCGAATGGGTCGGACTGGAACTGGCCCAGCCAAGCCCGGTGCAGCGCCGCCTGGCGCGGCGGCATGGCCCCGGCATCGTGACCGGCGAACGAGACCGTGCCGGCGGTCGGCGGGCGCAGGCCGGCCAGCGTCGACAGCAGTGTCGATTTGCCGGCGCCGTTTCGGCCGAGGATGGCGACGCATTCGCCGGGGGCGATGCTGAGGTCGAGGTGGTCGACGATGGTCTGATCGCCGATATCGACGCGCAGCTGGCGGGCTTCGAGCAGGCTCATCGCGGCTGTCTCGACAGCAGGAAGAGGAAGACCGGAACGCCGATCAGCGCGGTTAGCACGCCGACCGGTAATTGCTGCGGCGCGATCAGCGTGCGCGCCAGGGTGTCGGCCAGGACCAGCAGCGAGCCGCCGGCCAGCACCGTCGCCGGCAGCAGCACACGCTGGTCGTTGCCGGTGGCCAGGCGGACCAGATGTGGCACGATCAGACCGACGAAACCGATTGAGCCGGCCGTCGTTACCGAAGCGGCGGTGGCCAGCGAGGCGAGCAGGTAGATGGCGTAGCGCAGCCGGCCGACCGAAACGCCGAGTGCCTGGGCCTGCAGCAGACCGCGCGCCAGCAGGTTCAGTTCGCGGGCGAAGGGCATGGCGCAGAGCAGGGCGACCGCCAGCGTTAACAGGGCGGGCCACCATTGCCCGCTCTGGCCGAGGTCGCCCATCAGCCAGAAGAGCATGCCGCGCAGCTTGTGCTCGTCGGCGATGGTCAGCATCAGCGCGACCAATGCGCCGCAACCGGCGGCGACGATGACCCCGGTCAGCAGCAGGCGGGTCTGCGTCCAGCTGCCGTCGCCGTGGGCCAGCCCAAACACCAGCAGCATCGCCGCGAAGGCACCGGCAAAGGCGAGACTATCGACACCGAACACCGAGAACCCGAGCAGCATGCCGAACATCGCCCCGACCCCGGCGCCGCCGGAAATGCCCAGCACGTAGGGATCGGCCAGCGGATTGCGCAGCAACACCTGCATCAGCGCCCCGGCCAGGGCGAGCAGCCCGCCGCAAGCAAAACCGGCCAGCGCCCGCGGCAGGCGTAGTTGCAGCACGATATCGCCGGCCCCGCCGGACTGGCCGAGCAAGGCAGCCAGCACTTCGCCGGGTGGAACCTTCAAGCTGCCCGCCATCAGTGCCAGCCCGATACTGAGCAGGGCCAGCAGACTCAGGCCGAGCAGGATCAGGAAGGCGCGACGGCGGGTGGGCATGGTGGCTTATTTCGGACTGTAGCGGACGCCGACGAAGACGTTGACGGCCAGTGTGGCGTAATCCTGCACCAGCACGTAGTCCTTGTCGAAGACATTGTTGGCCCGGCCGAACACCGACCAGTCGCGGGCGAAGCGATAGGCGGCAGTCAGGTTGAGCACGCCGTAGCCGCCGAGTTTCTGCGTATTTGCGGTGTCGTTGTAGCGCTTGCCGCTGGCCAGCACTTCGGCGCCCAGCGTCAGGTCGCCGAAGTCGCGGCTGATGCCGAACTTGGCGATTTCCTCGGCGCGGTAACGCAACTGACTGTTGCGATCAACGTCCTGCGGGTCTTGCAGGTCAAGGCTGGCGTTGATGCGGAAGCCGGCGAAGCGGCCGTCGTAGGCCAGCGTCCAGCCGCTCAACTTGGCCTTGGCGACGTTGGCCGGAAACCACAGGCCGCCGGGACCGGGCGCCCACTCGACGAGGTTGTCGATGTCGTTGCGGTAATAGGTCAGCGAGGCGTGATGATCGTTTGTTTCATAGTGCACGCTGGCCTCGCGGTTACGCGACTCCTCCGGTTTCAGGTTGGGATTGCCGGCACCAGGCCAGTAAAGATCGTTGAAGGTCGGTGCCTTGAAACCAGTGCCGTAGGAAGCGTTGGCCCGCCAGTCGCGGGAAATCTGGTAACCGTAGGCGACAGTGCCAGTGGTCTTGCCGCCGAATTGCGAATTGTCGTCGTGGCGGACGTTAAGCTGGACCCGGTGGTCACCGAGCTTGCCTTGCCAGCCGGCCAGGAAGGCGTTGACCGTGCGTTCCTTGACGTCGTAAGCGACATTGCCGGAAACCCGCTGCAGGGTATGCTCATAGGCTAGGAGTGCGTTGCCGATCGGCAGCGCAATGTCGTTCTGCCATTGCAGTTGGCCCTGCGTCGATTCGATCAGCGAACCGGGAACCCCATCCTGAAACTGCTCGCCGCGGTCGGCACTCTGGCCGAGTTTGACCGTGCTCGTCCAGCGCTCGGTCAGCTGGTTGCGGCTGAATAGATGGGCGCTATAGATCGTTTCCTTCTGCTTGTGGTTGGCCGAGCCTGGCCAGCCGTCATAGCGGTTCGAACCTTCCGAGAACAGGTAGGCGACGCCGAACTCATGGCCGTGCGCCGGCGAGTAGGACAGGCCGCCAGAACTGCTGGTCAGCTCATAGCCGTCGCGGTCCGGGTTGTACGAAAAATTGGCCGGATTGCGGATGGCCGAATAGGCGTCAGACTGCTTGTGGCTGATCTGGAAATTGTAGCGCCAGCCCTCGGCGGCACCGGACAGGCCGGCAGCCAGGCTGCTCGTCCCCCAGGAGCCGTAGCCGGCTTCGGCGAAGACACTGAGCGGCCCCTCGCCGCGCTTGGTGAAAATCTGGATGACGCCGCCGATGGCGTCTGAACCGTAAAGCGAAGAGCAGGAACCGCGGATGATCTCGATGCGCTCTACCTGCTCCAGCGGAATGAAACCCCAGGCGGGGGCGCCGGTCGTCGTAGACCCCAGGCGCATACCGTCTACCAGGACCAGGGCGTGGTTGTTGTTACTGCCGCGCAGAAACACCGACGCATCGGTGCCCGGGCCGCCGCGCATCGCGATTTCGATGCCGGGTTGCCGGACGAGCAGTTCGTTGATGGTGGCGTTCGGGCCGGCGTTGCGGATTTCCTCGGCTTCGATCACCGAGACATCGGAGAGTACCTCGCTGGCGCGTTGTGCCTGGCGAGTGGCGGTGACAAATACGGGATCGAGGGCGGCAAGCTGCTCGGCGGCGCCGGCAACGGAGGACAGGGCCAGTGGCAGCAGTGCAGCCAGAGGCTTCAAGCGTGGGTTCATTGCGTCTTTCCTTTTTCCGGCAGGCGTCCCCGCATGCCGAAACGAGATTGAAAAGGAAGCGCAGGGGAATGAGGGCCAGAGCAACCGGCGCCACACCCCCGTGGCACTTCCGCGATTTGTCCCAGGCCGGTATCCGGGCTTGCAAGTCTTGACGTATCGCCTTCCCAGGATTGCTCCCAGTGGCCTCGTGATACGCCCGCACTTGCTTACCGTTGCGGGGGCAGCAGCGGAATGGTCTGTTTTGCAGACGCACCGCTTTCCCGTTTAACTGCGCTTGGAGAATCCGTACGCAGCACCTGACACGGCGCGCATTCTACCCTTGTCCTTGTTGCAGTGCATCAGGAAAGCGCTGCCGGTGCCTATAAACCACTTTGAGAATAAAGGCTTAGTCCTTGACCATGCGGCGTTTTTGCCTCTATAGTGCGGCCCATGAATGCCGAACTCGAAACCCTCGAAGCCAAGATCGAACAAGTCGTCGCCCTGGTGCACCAGCTGCGTGCCGAGAACGAGGTTCTGCGCAACCAGATGGTTGCAGCGGAAGCCGAGCGGCTGCATCTGCGCCAGACCATGACCGCCGCCCGCGAGCGTCTGGAAGGCTTGATGGACAAGATTCCCGAGGATGCCTGAGATGAGTGGCGAGCCGAATTTCCTCGACGTCAAGATCATGGGCCGCGAGTATCGCGTGGCCTGCTCGCCGGATGAGCGCGAGGCGCTGCTTTCGGCGGTCGATCTGGTCGACAACAAGATGCGCGACATTGCCCAGCGCACCAAGAACACCATCGCCGAGCGCGTTGCCGTGATGGCTGCGCTGAACATTGCCCACGAGCACCTTTCAGCGGGCTCGGGCGAGCCGCAAAAAGAGTTTGCGGAAGCGGTTGATAGTTCCGAAACGAAGCGTAGAATCGGTGACATGGGAGCGCGGCTGGATGCCGTGCTGGCACCCCAGCAGCAACTGGATCTTTGATCCGGAAGTTGCGGGATGCAGCCCGCCAAGTGTTCCCTGCGGTGTTTGTTAAGGCCATACATTCCTTGAACCAATGCTGATTGGCATCGGTTGCGGACCATTGAAACCGTTGTTGTGCGTACTCCTCGCGAGAGCGCCTGAAACGGGAGGAAAGCAACCACTCTGAACCCCGGTTCAGGATGCCGGCCTGACGGCACTCGCGGGGACCAAATCAAAACGGGTGGCAGATTCTCTGCCGCCCGTTTCCATTTTCAGGGTGGAAAAATGCAGTACTGGCTGATGAAATCCGAACCCGACGAGGTGTCGATCGACGATCTGGCCGCGGCGCAGACCGTGCCCTGGTTCGGCGTGCGCAACTACCAGGCGCGTAATTTCATGCGCGATGCGATGCAGATCGGCGATCTTGCCTTCTTCTACCATTCGGGTTGTGCCGAACCGGGGATTGCCGGGATCTGCGAGGTCTGTTCCGAGCCGTATCCCGATGAAACGCAGTTTGCTACGACCATAGAAACAAAGGCTGGCCCCAGGGTCAGCCCCTATTTTGATCCAAAATCGAAATTCGACAGCCCGCGCTGGTTGTTGCGCGATGTCCGTTTCGTACAGAAGACGCCTTATATCCCGCTGGCCGAACTGCGCAAGCACCCCGAACTCGCCGGCATGCGCCTCCTGGCCCGCGGCAACCGGCTGTCGATCACCCCTGTGACGCCTGAAGAATGGGCCTTCATCTCCAGGGAACTGATGGGCCTGCAATGACGATCTGGTGGCTCACCTATCCCCTGCTGGGGATCTTCGGCGGCTTTGTCGCCGGTTTGTTCGGCGTCGGCGGCGGTCTGACGCTGGTGCCCTTCATGTACATGCTGTTCGTTGCCCAGGGTTTCCCGGCCGAACATGTCATGCATCTGGCGCTCGGTACCTCGATGGCAACCATCGTGTTCACGTCGATTTCCAGCATGCGCGCCCATCACGCGCACGGCGCCGTCCGCTGGGACATCGTCAGGACCATGGCGCCCGGACTGGTGCTCGGCACCTTCGGCGGTTCGCTGGTCGCCGGCCAAGTGCCGACCGGGCCGATGACCGCCATCTTCGTCGTCATCGTCTACTACGCGTCGGCGCAGATGACGCTCGATTTCAAGCCGCACGCCCATCGCCAGATGCCCGGCGGCGCCGGGCGCTTCATCGCCGGCAGTGTGATCGGCGTGACCTCCAGCCTGGTTGCCGCCGGCGGCGGTTTTCTGTCGGTGCCCTTCATGCTGTTCTGCAACGTCGCGATCCACAATGCGGTCGGCACCTCGTCGGCCCTCGGCTTTCCGATCGCCGTGGCCGGCGCTGTCGGTTACATCGTAGCCGGCTGGCACGATGCCGGCCTCCCGGCGTACACCCTCGGCTATGTCTACCTGCCGGCCTTTGTCGGCATCGTCGCGATGAGCATCCTGATGGCGCCGGTCGGTGCCCGGCTCGCCCACAAGCTGCCGGTCAAGAAGCTGAAGCGCACCTTCGGCGGCTTCCTGGCACTGCTCGCTACAAAGATGCTGTACAGCCTGATTGGCTGATTCCCCTCAACCGCCGGCGTTAAAGTCGCGCAAGGTGGCGACGAGGTCGGCGAAGCGCTCGCCCTGGACGGTGACATGGGCGCGCAGCAGCGCCGAGGCGAGATCGCTGTCGCCTTTCAGAATGGCGTCGACGATGGTTTGATGTTCGTTGAACGAGGTCGCCATCCGGTTGCGGACGCGCAGTTGCAGGCGTCGATAGGGGCGCAGCCGGCGGTGCAGGGCGGTCGCCTGGTCGACGAGAAAACCGTTGTGGCTGGCCTCGTAGATGCGCTGGTGGAAAACCTCGTTCAACTGGTAATAGACGTCCGGCGTGTTGGCATCGCGCGCCGCTTCGCAGGCACGGTGCGCATCCTGCAACGCCGCCTGCTCGCCCGGCGTGATCCGGCGGGCGGCCAGCCGGCCGCACATCGCTTCCAGCTCGGCCATCACCTCGAACATTTCGCAAACCCGGTCGGCGCCGATTTCCGGCACCGTCGCGCCGCGCCGCGGCCGGATTTCGATCAAGCCGACCGAGGCCAGCTGGATCAGCGCCTCGCGCACCGGGGTGCGCGATACGCCGAAGGTGTCGGCCAGTTCCTGTTCATCGAGCCGGGTACCGGGCGGATAGACGCCGGTGACGATACGTTCCTCGATCAGTTCGCCGAGACGCTCCGACTGGCGGGTGGCGGCGGGAATTTCGGCAGGGCTGTTCATGATCGGTGCTCCGGCGGGTGACGACAATTTAATTATACGAAACTAGTTGACTAGTATTCAAGCGATGTCTATCTTGTATACACAACGGTGATTTTTGAACACAAAACAACAGAGCAGCATTCCCCATCCAGGGATAAGCCAGCCAGTGAGGTTTCACCGTATTCGTTATTTGTTCATTCATCCGGAGGAGGCATCATGAACGAAACACGGCGCAATATCCTTAAAGGCCTGGCCGCAACGCCGGCCCTGGCTCTCGCCCCCAACCTGCTGTGGGCACAAACGGCTGGTGAGCTGAAAATCTCCCATCAATTTCCCGGTGGTACGGCGACCGAGGGCGATTTCCGCGATCGTCTGTGCCGCCGCTTCTCGGCCGAAATTGCCAAGCGCAGCAATGGTGCCTTGAAGGGCACGGTCTATCCGGGCTCCTCGCTGATGAAGACCAACGCCCAGTTCAGCTCGGTCCGCAAGGGTGCGCTGGACATGACGCTGGTGCCGCTGTCTTACGCCGGCGGTGAAGTGCCGGAAACCAACATCGGCCTGATGCCGGGTGTCGTCACCTCTTACGAGCAGGCGGTCAGCTGGAAGAAGGCCGAGGTTGGCAAGGCGCTGGCCAACATCCTGGCCGACAAGGGCGTGCTGATCGTCAGCTGGATCTGGCAGGCCGGCGGTGTCGCCAGCCGGGTCAAGCCGATCATCGAGCCGGAAGACGCCAAGGGCCTGAAGGTCCGGGGCGGCAGCCGCGAGATGGACATGGTACTGAAGCAGGCCGGGGCCACCGTGCTGACCCTGCCCTCCAATGAAATCTACGCCGCGATGCAGACCGGCGCGCTCGATGCGGCGATGACCTCGTCGACCAGCCTGATTTCCTTCCGCCTGGAAGAAGTCGGCAAGGCGCTGACCACTGGGCGCGGCAAGACCTACTGGTTCATGTTCGAGCCGCTGCTGATTTCGCGTGCTGTCTTCGAGAAGCTGCCCAAGGCCCAGCAGGACCTGATCATGACGGTCGGTGCCGAGATGGAAGCCTATGCCCTGGAAGGCGCCAAGGCCGACGACCAGGCGGTTGCCGCGGTGTATCAGAAGGCCGGCGGCAAGGCCTACGACATGAACGACGCGACCGTGAAGAAATGGCAGGCCATTGCCCGCGACACGGCATGGAAGGATTTTGCCGGCAAGAACGAAAGCTGCGCGCGTATCCTCAAGCTGGCCGAGGCCACGCTGTGAGCCACGGCTTCGAACTGGAGGGCGCCGTCAAGGCGCCCGAAATCCCCGAGGAGGGGATTCTGGGGGGCATCAATCGCCTGATGCAGGGCTTGAATACGGCGATCATGTTCCTGTCGTCCATCGCGCTGCTCGCGGCATCGCTGATCCTGTGCAGCAGCGTCTTCCTGCGCTATTTCCTGAAGATACCGACCGACTGGCAGGATGAAATGTCGGTCTTTCTGTTGGTCGGCGCGACCTTCATGTGCGCCGCCTACGTCCAGTCGCAACGCGGCCATATCGGCATCGAGGCGCTGGCCGGCCTGTTGCCGCCGCTGATCAACAAGCTGCGGCTGATTTTCTGCGACCTGGTGTCCTGCCTGTTCTGCAGCTTCTTCGCCTGGAAGTCGATCCTGCTGCTGCACGAAGCCTGGGTCGACGGCCAGACCACCTCATCCTCCTGGGCACCACCGCTGTGGATTCCCTACGGCTTCATGACCACCGGCATGATCCTGCTGTCGCTGCAGATCCTGCTGCAACTGGTCGCCGGCATCGTTCGCAAGGAGCACTGACATGGCCGAATCGACTATCGGTATTCTTTACGGGCTGGGCACCCTGGTCGTGATGTTCTCGGGCATCCCGATCGCCTTCGCCCTCGGCACCATCGCCGTGTTGTTCATGTTGATGTTCATGCCTGCCGCCGCCACCGACACGATCACCCAGAACGTGTTCGAGGAAATGGCCAACATCACGCTGCTGTCCATTCCGCTGTTCATCCTCAAGGGTGCTGCGATCGGCCGCTCGCGGGCCGGTGCCGACCTGTACCTGGCGATCCACGCCTGGATGCACAAGATCCCCGGCGGCCTGGGCATCGCCAATGTCTTCGCCTGTGCCTTGTTCGCGGCGATGGCCGGCTCCAGCCCGGCGACCTGTTCCGCCATCGGCGGCGCCGGTATCCCGGAAATGCGCTCACGCGGCTATTCGCCCGGCTTTGCTGCCGGCATCATCGCCGCCGGCGGCACGCTCGGCATCCTGTTGCCGCCGTCGATCACGATGATCCTGTTCGCGGTCGCCGCCGAGCAGTCGCTGGGTCGCCTGTTCCTCGCCGGCATCGGGCCGGGCCTGCTGCTGGTCGGTTTGTTCGCCGGTTATGCCGTGTTCCGCTTCAAGGTCGAATACAACCAGGCGCTCGACGTCTGGCATTCGGGCGGTGCCAAGTCGGCTTATCTCGACGAAATGCGCATGACCCGGGCCGACAAGACCCGCATGCTGCCGCGCGTCATTCCCTTCGTGCTGCTGCTGATCGGCGTCATGGCTGCGCTCTACGGCGGTTACGCGACGCCGTCGGAAACCGCCGGCCTTGGCGGCATCCTCGCCCTGGCGCTGATCGCCGGCATCTACGGGGTCTGGCGTCCGTCGCAACTGAAGCCGATCCTGAACAGCACGCTGAAGGAATCGACCATGTTGATGTTCATCATCGGCATGTCGCTGCTCTACTCCTACGTGATGAGCTACCTGCACATCAGCCAGTCGGCGGCCGAATGGATCGTCGCCATGCACCTGTCGAAGTGGCTGCTGCTTGCTGCCATCCTGGTCTTCGTCGTCGTGCTCGGCTTCTTCCTGCCACCGGTGTCGATCATCCTGATGACCGCGCCGATCATCCTGCCGCCGCTGAAGGCTGCCGGCTTCGACCTGATCTGGTTCGGCATCGTGATGACCGTGGTCATGGAAATGGGCTTGATCCATCCGCCGGTCGGCCTGAATATCTTCGTGATCAAGAACGTCGCACCGGACATCCCGCTGAAGGACATCGTCTGGGGCGTGCTGCCCTTCGTCGGCCTGATGTTCCTCGCCGTGGTCCTGCTTTGCCTGTTCCCCGGCATCGCGACCTGGCTGCCCGACCTGATCATGGGCGCGGCGACCTGAGGAGGCGAAAGATCATGAACGCACCTCTCCAGCGCGAATGGGACACCCTGCGCCAAAGCCGTAACCGCCGGCTCGAACGGGCGGCGGCCCTCGGATTTGGCAAGGAAATTCCGGCCGACCGTATCATCGGCCTGCTCGAAGCCGTCATCCAGCCGGGCGACCGCGTTTGCCTCGAAGGCAACAACCAGAAGCAGGCCGATTTCCTCGCCGAGTCGCTGGCCGACTGCGATCCGGCGCGCCTCCATCACCTCAGTATGGTCCAGTCAGTCTTGGCACTACCCAGCCATGTGGACCTTTTCGAGCGCGGCCTGGCAAACCGCCTCGACTTTTCTTTCAGCGGCCCGCAGGGCGCCCGGCTGGCCAAGCTGGTCCAGGAACAGCGCATCGAGATCGGCGCCATCCACACCTATCTCGAACTGTTCGGCCGCTACTTCCTCGACCTGACGCCCAACGTCGCGCTGATCGCGGCGCAGGCGGCGGATGCCGAGGGCAACCTCTACCTCGGCCCCAATACCGAGGACACGCCAGCCATCGTCGAGGCTACCGCCTTCAAGGGCGGCATCGTGATCGCCCAGGTCAATGAGCGCCTCGACAAGCTGCCGCGTGTCGACGTGCCGGCCGACTGGATCGATTTCACGGTCAAGGCGCCGCGCCCGAATTACATCGAGCCGCTATTCACCCGTGACCCGGCGCAGATCACCGAGGTCCAGGTGCTGATGGCGATGATGGCGATCAAGGGCATCTACGCCGAGTACGGCGTCACCCGGCTGAACCACGGCATCGGCTTCGACACGGCGGCGATCGAGTTGCTGCTGCCGACCTACGCCGCCGATCTCGGCCTGAAGGGGAAGATCTGCACGCACTGGGCGCTCAACCCGCATCCGACGCTGATCCCGGCCATCGAATCCGGTTTCGTCCAGTCGGTGCACAGCTTCGGTTCGGAAGTCGGCATGGAAGCCTATGTCGCCGCCCGCTCCGACGTTTTCTTCACCGGCGCCGACGGCAGCATGCGCTCCAACCGGGCGTTTTCGCAGACGGCCGGGCTCTACGCCTGCGACATGTTCATCGGCTCGACGCTGCAGATGGACCTGGCTGGCAACAGCTCGACGGCAACGCTGGGGCGGATCACCGGCTTCGGCGGCGCGCCGAACATGGGTTCCGACCCGCACGGCCGGCGTCACGCCAGCCCGGCCTGGCTCAAGGCCGGGCGCGAGGCGGCCGGGCCGAACGCGATCCGCGGCCGCAAGCTGGTCGTCCAGATGGTCGAGACCTTCCGCGAGCACATGGCGCCGGTCTTCGTCGAGGAACTCGACGCCTGGAAGCTGCAGAAAACGATGGGCGCCGAATTGCCGCCGATCATGATCTACGGCGACGACGTCAGCCACATCGTGACCGAGGAAGGTATCGCCAACCTGCTGCTCTGCCGTACGCCGGAGGAGCGCGAACAGGCGATCCGCGGCGTTGCCGGCTTCACGCCGGTCGGCATGGCGCGCGACAAGCGTGCTGTCGAGAACCTGCGTGACCGTGGCATCGTCCGCCGCCCCGAAGACCTCGGCATCGACCCGCGGCAGGCCAGCCGAGACCTGTTGGCCGCCCGTTCCGTCAAGGATCTGGTGCGCTGGTCGGGCGGCCTCTACGCCCCGCCTTCCCGCTTCCGCAACTGGTGACCGCCATGGAAACTATCGAATTCCGCTTTCCTTCCCATCCCGCCGGCACCGCCGCCGATCCTGCGCTGTGCGGCGTCGTCGGCTCCGGCAACCTCGAAATCCTGATCCGCGCCGGCGACGACCCGGCCGCCTGCCAGCTCAGCATCAAGACCTCGGCGCGCGGCTTCGGCGACACCTGGCGCGCCGTGCTCGGCGACTTCGCCGCGACCCACGCCGCTGGCGGCACCTCGGTCGCCATCAACGACATGGGCGCGACGCCGGCCGTCGTCACGCTGCGCCTGGCCCAGGCGCTGGCCGAATACCGCGGCGGTGCGCAATGAACGCCCCGCTCGCCCGTAAAAGCTGGTTCGAGGCCACGGCCCGCGCCCGGATCGCCGGCCTGCTCGACGCCGGCAGTTTCAGCGAATGGCTGCCGCCGGCCGCCTCGCAGCCCAGCCCGCACCTGGCCCAGCTCGACCTGCCCGGCGCTTTCGACGACGGCGTGGTCGTCGGCTACGGTAAGCTCGAAAAAAAGCCGATTTTTGTCATCGCCCAGGAAGGTCAATTCATGGGCGGCGCCGTCGGCGAAATCCACGGCGCCAAGATCGTCGGCGCGCTGCGCCGCGCGGCCGTTGAAAAGCCGGCCGCCGTGCTGTTCCTGATCGATTCCGGCGGCGTCCGCCTGCACGAGGCCAATGCCGGACTGATCGCCATTTCCGAAATCATGCGCGCCGTGCTCGACGCCCGTGCTGCCGGCGTCCCGGTCATCGCGCTGGTCGGCGGCAGTTGCGGGGCCTTCGGCGGCATGGGCATCGTCGCCAAGCTCTGCTCGGCCATCCTGATTTCCGAGGAAGGCCGCCTCGCGCTGTCCGGCCCGGAGGTCATCGAGACGGTGATGGGCGTCGAGGAATTCGACGCCAAGGACCGGGCGCTGGTCTGGCGCGTCACCGGCGGCAAGCACCGCTATCTGATGGGCGACTGCGCGGCGCTGGTCGACGACGATCTCGCCGCCTTCCGCGCCAGTGCCGCCGATTTCCTCGCCGACTGGCAGGAACCGGCACCGACCCCGGCACTGCTGCGCGCCGCCCAGCACACCCTGGAAAGCCGCCTTGCCGCCTACGGCGAATTGCGCGATGGCCTCGACGTCTGGGCCGCGCTCGGCGTTGCCGACCCGGCCGCCGTGCCGCTGCTCGACCGCGACGAATTGGTCGCACTGAAAGAAGGATTGCCGACATGAGCCTCAACGACATACTCGCCGCACTGTTCCCCGCCGGCCACGCCGTTGCCGTCGACCGGCAGGTGCTGACCGGCACGGCCGAAACCGCCAGTGGCTCCGTCGCCGTGCTCGGCACCACCGACGCCGCGGCAATCGACCACCGGATGGCGCTGGCCCTGGCGTCTTTTGTCCTTGACACCGTCGACCAGCATCCCGGCCGACCGCTGGTCTTCCTGGTCGATACCAGCGGCCAGGCCCTGTCGCGCGGGCAGGAACTCCTTTGCCTCAACGGCTCGCTGGCGCATCTGGCGCGCTGCGTCGATCTTGCCCGTCGCCAGGGCCATCCGTCCGTCGCGCTGGTTACCGCCAATGCGGTCAGCGGCGGCTTCCTGTCCTTCGGGTTGATGGCCGACCAGGCCTACGCGCTGGCCGACGCCCAGGTCCGGGTCATGGACCTGCGGGCGATGGCGAGGGTGACCAAGATCGCCCACGAGCGCCTGGTCGAACTGGCCGGCACCTCGCCGATCTTCGCGCCGGGCGCCGACAGCTATGTCCGCATGGGCGCCATCGCGGCCATCTGGCCGGCGCCCTCGGCCGAGCGGCTGGCCGGCGCGCTGGCCGATGCCGCCACGGCCTGTGCCGCCGGCGACCAACGGCAGGCCGATGGACTGGCCCGCGGCGGTCGTCAGCTGGCCGCCGGCATCGCCGCCGCGGTCCGGCATTCGCCGGCCGGGGCCTGAGGCGATGCGTCGCCACGATCTGGTCTATCTGCAGCCCGACGCGGCGTTCGCAACGCCCTGTGCGGCCAGCGGCGACCCCCACTGGCAGGCGGCTGGCGAGTGGATCGCGGCTGGCCGGCCGCTGGTCGCCGCCCGCCAGCCGGCGGGTAGCGAGCGGCTGCTGCTTGGCTTGAGTCTGCCCCTGGCCTGGCAGCGTAAAAGGCTGTCCATCGAAGTGGCGCGCGGCGCCGTGGTCGAGATTCGCCCGCCGCTGGCGCTCGGCCGCTGCCTGGCGGAATTGCCGGCCGGGCAGGCGGATGTTTTACGGCGGCTGGAGGTCGGGGCCGTCGCCTGCGGGGTCCGTCTCGGCGTTTTCGGTTCGCTGGCCTGGCAGGTCCTGAGCGGCGAAATCTACCGCCATGCCGAGTCCGATATCGACCTGATCTGCGACGTTGCGACGCCGACGCAACTGGCTTCCCTGCTCGGCGTGCTGCAACAGGCGGCCGCCGATTTGCCCTGCCGGCTCGATGGCGAAATCCGCTTTCCCGACGGCCAGGCGGTGGCCTGGCAGGAGCTTGCGGCCAGGTACAGCGAGCCGGCCGCACTGGTGCTCGTCAAGGGCGAACAGGAAGTCGGGCTACGTCTGCTACATGAACTGCTGGTGACGCTGGAAGAGGCGTGCTGCCATGCCTGAGCGCGTCGTCAAGGCCCCTCGCCGCCTGCTCCCTGCCGCCCCGCAGGTCGAGCAGCCGGCCGCCCGGATCGGTCGCCTGGCCATCCGCAGCCTGTACCGCGAAGCGGCACTGGCGCCCAAGCCCGGCCTGGTCAGCCCGAGCAGCCAGGGCAGCCATCGCGACATGGATTTCAGCACCTTCCTGCGCAGCCTGCAGGCCTTGCGCCCGTATTTTCCCGCCATCGCGGCCTGCGGCCTGCGTCGTCCCCGCTTCCTCGCCTTGCGCCTGCTCGGCATCGAAGCCGAGGCGGCGATGCTGGCAGCGACCGGCGGGGTCAACACCCATCGCGGCGCGGTTTTCAATCTCGGCCTGCTCTGCGCGGCGGCCGGCCGCCTGCTCGCCGATGGTGAAATGCCGGGGGCGGCTGCGGCTTGCGCCATGGTCAAAAGCGCCTGGGGCGAAGAAATCATTGCCGGTCTGGCGGCGGCATCGGACACCGAGGTGCTCAGCCATGGCCTGGTCGTCGCCCGCCGCTACGGCAGCGGTGGTGCCCGCCAGGAAGCGGCAGCCGGGTTTCCGGCCGCGCTCGACGTCGGCCTGCCGGCCTATCGCCAGGTGCTGGCCGCCACTGGCGACGGCGAGCTGGCCGCCGTGCAGGCTCTGTTCGCGCTGATCGCTGAACTCGAAGACACCAACCTGCTGTGGCGCGGTGGCCGTCCGGGGCTGGCCCACGGGCGGCAGGCAGCGGCTGGCTTTCTGGCGGCCGGTGGCGTGCTGGCGGCTGACTGGCGCGAGCACGCCGCTGCCATCGACCGCGATTTCGTCGCTCAAAACCTCAGCCCGGGCGGCAGCGCCGACCTGCTCGGCGTGACCTTGTTCCTGGCCGAACTCGACGGCCTCGCCTGAGCATGCGCCTCGCCCTTCTCTTCAGCGGCCAGGGCGGGCAAACCCCGGCCCACTGGCAACAGGTGCAGGCCGGGCTGGCCGGTGATCTGGGCGAAGCTCTAGCTAGGGCCTTGCCCGGCATCACGGAACCAAATGCTACGGTCACTCCGGAAAAACTGGCGAAAAACGAAATCGCCCAGCCGCTGATCTTTGCCCAGCAGATGCTGCTCTGGGGCCAATTGCAAAGCCGTCTGCCGCGGCCGATCTGCGCGGCCGGCTATTCGCTGGGCGAGATGGCGGCGTGCAGCGCGGCAGGGGCTTTTACAGCTGCCGAGGGCGTCGCCCTGTGCGTCGAGCGGGCGGCGGCGATGGACGGGGCTGCACCCGGTGAGCATGGCATGTTGGCGGTGCTTGGGCTGGACGAGGCGCTGGTCGCCGAGCTGGCCGAGGTGTTCGGGCTGGCGGTGGCGATCCGCAATGCGCCACGCCATCTGGTTGTCGCCGGGCCGCGCGCCGGCATTGCGGCGGCCGCTGTGCGATTCGAGGCGGCCGGGGCGAGCCGGCTGGTCCACCTGGCCGTGCGCACGCCATCGCACACGCCCATGCTGGCCAAGGCGGCGGCCGATTTCGGGCGCCGGCTGGACGGGCTGCCCGAGCGCCGGCTGGCCTTTCCGGTACTCAGCGCCATCGATGCAGCGCCGGCGCGGATGGCTCGCCCGGCACTCGATGCGCTGGCCCGCCAGATCTGCACGCCGCTCGACTGGGCCGCTTGCCTGCAGGCGGTGCGCGAGATGCAGCCCGACGCGGTGCTTGAAATCGGCCCCGGCAATGCGTTGGCCAAGTTGTTCGGCGAGTTGGCGCCGGAAATCCCGGTGCGCGCCTGCGACGATTTCCGGAGCGTCGACGGCATCGTGCGCTGGCTTGAGGCTGGCGGCTGATAAAATTCAGCAGTTGCTAATGTTGCTGCCTTTCCTCACCCCGTGATTCCCTTCGATGCCATTCCGGCTTACCTGCTGACCGGCGCCGTGGCTGGTTTTTTTGCCGGCCTGCTCGGCGTCGGCGGCGGTGTCATCGTCGTCCCGGTGCTCAGCATGATCTTCGCCGGTCGGGGTTTTCCGGCCAACGAGGTGCTGCATCTGGCGCTCGGCACCTCGATGGCGGCCATCATGTTCACCTCGCTGTCCAGCCTGCGCGCCCATCACGCGCATCGGGCCGTTATCTGGCCGGTCATGCGTGACCTGACCCCGGGCATTCTGGCCGGTACGTTGCTCGGCGCCATGCTGGCCGCCCGCATTTCGTCGCGCTCGCTGTCGATTTTCTTTGTCGGTTTCATGCTGTTCGTCGCCGTGCAGATGGTGGCCAACCTGCGCCCCAAGCCGAGCCGCAACCTGCCGGGGCGCGGCGGCCTGGCGGTCGCCGGTGGCGTCATCGGTGCCGTGGCCAGCCTGGCGGCAATGGGCGGCGGCGCGCTGACCGTGCCGTACTTGATCTGGTGCAATGTCCGGCCGCACCAGGCGATCGGCACCTCGGCGGCGGTCGGTCTGCCGATCGCCGTCGGCGGCACCCTCGGCTATGTCTGGAACGGCTGGGGGCATCCCGGACTGCCGGCCGGCAGCCTGGGTTTTGTCTACCTGCCGGCGCTCGGCATCATCCTGCTGGCCAGCGTGCTGGCCGCCCCGCTCGGCGCCCGCCTCGCCCATCGCCTGCCGGTTGCCGTGCTGAAGCGGACCTTTGCCGGCTTGCTGCTGCTTCTTTCGGCCAAGATGATCTGGGGGCTGCTGTAAGCGGCTACGGAAAGAATTTCAATTTTGGCCAAAATTTCCGGCCGACCGTAGCATTCGGCTCGCTGGGCGATCAGCGCGCCTTGAATACCGGCTTGCGCTTGGCCAGGAAGGCGGCCAGCCCCTCGCGGTAATCCTCGGTTTCCAGGAAGGCGAAGGAGGCGGCTTTTTCCTCGTCGCTCAGCGGCCGGCCGTCGAGCAGGCGGCGGATCCACTGCTTGTGCCAGCCGGCGACCAGCGGGGCGCCGGAACAGATGCGGCGGGCCGTGGTATAGGCTTCGTCGGCAACCTGGGCATCGCCGACGACACGGGTCAGCAGGCCTTTTTCGTAGGCCTCGCGTGCGCTCAGGATGCGTCCTTCGAGCAGGATTTCCTTGATTACCGCCGGGCCGGCCAGGCGGAGCAGGCCTTCCATTTCGCCTGGATACATCGAGAAACCCAGCTTGTTGATCGGCGCGCCGAATTTGGCGCTTTCCCCGGCAATGCGCAGGTCGCAGACGCCGGCGATCTCCAGCCCGCCGCCGATGCAGGCGCCGCGGATCAGGGCCACGGTCGGGTGCGGGCAATCGGCAATGGCGTTCAGCGCCGCCGCCACCTGGCCGTGGTAGTGCAGCGCCTGCGCCAGCGTCGCGCGGGCGGTGACGAATTCCTCCAGGTCGCCGCCGGCGGCAAAGGCCTCGTCGCCGGCGCCGCGGATGACGACGCAGCGAATGCCATGGTCGGCGCTGATATTCGCCATGTTTTCAGCCAGTTGCTGCCACATGGCGAGGTCGATCGCATTCAGTTTGTCCGGATTGTTGAGCGTCAGGGTGGCGATTTCACCTTGAACGAGAAGATCGATCGTAGCCATCAGTGCATCCCGCAAAATGCCAAAACGGAAATTATAGCGTCGCACCGTCAGGCTTCCGGAGCGGGGCTGGTGCGAGATAGTCGGCCAGGCCGTGGACAAAAGATCGTCGCCCGGAGAAACGACACTTATAGTAAATTTCAGAAGAACCGTTGAGGAGTTAAGGGTGAAAAGAGCAATACAGCCGACCAGCGTCGAACGGACGATGCGGGAAAACGACTTCATCGTTTCCAAGACCAATGCCAAGGGCATCATCACCTACGGCAACCCGATCTTCATCGAGTTCTCGGGTTATTCCGAAGAAGAGCTGCTCGGTTCGCAGCACAACATCATCCGTCATCCGGACATGCCGCGCGCCGCCTTCAAGCTGGCCTGGGACACCATCCAGGCGGGCAACGAGTTCTTCGCCTACGTCAAGAACATGTCCAAGGACGGCGGCTTCTACTGGGTCTTCACCCATATCACGCCGGACTACGACCGCGCCGGGCAGATCGTCGGCTACACCTCGGTGCGCCGCTATCCGCGGCCGGAGGCGGTGCGCAAGATCGAGCCGGTCTATCGCGCCATGCTCGACGCCGAACGGGCGGCCGGGGCGCGGGGCGCCATCGAGGCGGGGACCAAGGTCCTGGTCGATATCATGCAACAGTCAGGGGTAGGTTATGAAGAACTCGTCTTCTCGCTCTAAGGCGAACTGGCTGCTGGTGCCGCTGCTGCTGGCGGCGGCCGGGCTGGCTTTCGTTACGCCATGGGCGACGCTGGGCTGTCTGCTGCTGGCGCTGATCATCCTGTTCTGGCCGGCGACGGCAGCCCTGGCTGAAAAGGGGAAGCTGGACGAGCTCCTGCGCCAGGTCGGACAAGGCGAACTGGTAGCCCGCCTGCCCCTGGCCATGGCCGACCCGACGCTGGAGTCGATCCGGGTCAACATGAATTCGGTACTCGATCAGACGGAAACCACTTTCCGGGAAATCCTCGGCGCCATGCAGGCCTCGTCGGCTAGCCGGAACTGGCGCCGGCTGCAGATATCGGGCTTGCACGGCACCTTCCGCACCGTTCTCGAACAGATGCAGTCGCTGCTCGACAAGCTTGAGGTCGCGCAGGAATCGGTGGCCCGCGAGGCGCTGCTGTCGCGCATCTTCCTGCGTTCGGAGCGCGGCTTGTCGATGGCCATCGAGCATGTCGACAAGGCCTTGCTCGAGGTTGGTGAGCGTTCGGACGAGGCGCAGAAACTGGCGGGCAACTTTGGCCAATCGGCCAGTGCCATGTCGAATGCGGCGCAGCGCATGTCGCAGGCCCTGGGTGGGGCGCAGGCCGCCGCCGAGAGCGGCGTCAATGCGCTGGCCGACCTGAACGCCAAAGCCGGGACCATCCACCAGTTGACCGGGCGCATCGACGACGTTGCCAAACAGACCAATCTGCTGGCGCTCAACGCCGCCATCGAGGCGGCCAGGGCCGGTGAGGCCGGCCGGGGCTTTGCCGTGGTGGCCGACGAAGTGCGCAAGCTGGCCGATCAGGCCCAGCGCTCGGCCGAGGAAATTGCCGCCGCCATTTCGGCGATCAGCGCTTCGATGGCTTCAGCGACCGTCGAAATCGCCGACCTCCAACAGGCTGTCTCGGAGGCAAGGGTGACGGCCGGGGAGTTCAGTAGCGAGCTGGCCAATTCGGCCACCTCGGCACTGCATGTGCACGATCTGTCGACGGCCATCGGCGCCGGCGCGACTTCGATGGAGTCGTCGATGCGCTTGGTAGCTACGGCTCAGCGGGCCCGGGCCGATGCCACCGCCATCCTGCATGGCGAGGCGGTCAGCGTCGGCAGCCTGACCGACATGGAGCAGGAAGCCGCAAAAATTGTCCAGTCGCGCAAGTGGGTCAAGGGCAGTAGTGACCGCGAAGCGCTGGTCGCCATCTACGACAAGCTGTTCGCCAATATCGAAGAACGGATGAATTAGGGCCGGCGCTCAGGCGGCCTTGGGCGGCGCGGCGTCCATCTTGGCCAGCGCTTCCCGTCCGGAGAGCAGATGGTCGTGCATCAGTTTTTCTGCATTGACGGCATTGCCGGCCGCCAGTGCCGCCATGATCAGGCGATGCTCGTCCAGCGACTGCTGCAGGCGGCCTTCCAGCGACAGCGAATGCAGGCGGGAAAGCTTCAGAACCTTGCGCAGGTCCTGGATGACCGACAATAGCCAGCGATTGCCGGAGAGTTCCTGAATCTTCTTGTGGAATTCCTGGTTGGCTTCGAAAAAGGCATCGATCCGCCCGTCGCGGGCGGCGCCTTCGAGGCGCTCGTGGATTTCCTTCAGCGTTGCGATATCGGCCGGGGTGGCGCGATTGACCGCTTCGGCGGCGCACCGGCCTTCCAGCATGGCCATCAACGGAAAGATGTCGTCCAGGTCCTGGCGGGAAATTTCGGTCACGTAGCAGCCGCGGCGTGGCTTCAGTTCGACCAGTCCTTCCGAGGCCAACACTTTCAAGGCTTCGCGCAAGGGCGTACGGGAAATGCCGTATTGTTCGGCAAGCTTCTGCTCGTCGATCCAGGTGCCCGGCGTCAGTTCGTGGGCGAAGATACGCTGGCGGAGTCGTTCGGCGACTTCCTGGTAGAGCGCGGTAGGTGCAATATGAGTCATGGTCTGGTATGTGGATCTGGAGCAGGTCGATGCATTGCCGACTTGCTTCCATAATTATGGATACAGTATTATGCGGGACTCAGTATGTCAAGCTAGGCTCGAAAGCGTAGAATTTTGAATTCTGCATCATCGGCCTGAAAAAATCGAATCGGCGAGGGATGTGACATGTCAGAAAAATTCTTTGATTCCAATAACCTGGAAGTGTGGGAAAAGGCTGCGGCCAAGCAGGCACCAGGCGGTGACATCAACAATCTGGTGTGGAATACCCCGGAAGGCCTGCAGGTCAAGGCGCTGTATACGAAGAAGGACGTCGAGGGCCTGGAGTTCGCCGACACCCTGCCCGGTGTCGCTCCCTTCCTGCGTGGTCCGCAACCGACGATGTACGCCGTCAAGCCTTGGACCATCCGCCAGTACGCCGGGTTCTCCACGGCTGAGGCTTCCAATGCTTTCTACCGCAAGGCGCTGGCCGCTGGCGGTCAGGGCGTCTCGGTAGCCTTCGACCTGGCCACCCACCGCGGCTACGACTCGGACAATCCCCGCGTCGTCGGCGACGTCGGCAAGGCCGGTGTGGCGATCGACTCGGTCGAGGATATGAAGATCCTGTTCGACGGCATTCCGCTCGACAAGATTTCCGTTTCGATGACCATGAACGGCGCCGTGCTGCCGATTCTGGCCGGCTACATCGTCGCCGCCGAAGAACAGGGCGTGTCGCAAGCGCAACTGTCGGGCACGATCCAGAACGACATCCTCAAAGAATTCATGGTGCGGAACACCTATATCTATCCGCCCAAGCCGTCGATGAAGATCATCGCCGACATTTTCGGCTACACGGCGCAGCACATGCCGAAGTTCAACTCGATCTCGATTTCCGGCTATCACATCCAGGAAGCCGGGGCCAACCAGGCGATCGAACTGGCCTTCACGCTGGCCGACGGCATGGAATACGTGCGCACCGGCGTCGCCTCGGGCATGGACGTCGACACCTTCGCTGGCCGCCTGTCCTTCTTCTGGGCGGTGGGCATGAATTTCTACCTGGAAATCGCCAAGATGCGCGCTGGCCGGCTGCTGTGGGACCGCATCATGACCGGGTTCAACGCCAAGAGCGCCAAGTCCAAGATGCTGCGCACGCACAGCCAGACCTCGGGCTGGTCGCTGACCGAGCAGGATCCGTACAACAACGTCGTGCGCACCACCATCGAGGCGATGGCCGCGGTGTTCGGCGGCACCCAGTCGCTGCACACCAACGCGCTGGACGAAGCCATCGCGCTGCCGACCGAGTTCTCGTCGCGCATCGCCCGCAACACCCAGCTGATCATCCAGGAAGAAACCCACATCACCAACGTCGTCGATCCGTGGGCCGGCTCCTACATGATGGAAAAGCTGACCCAGGACATGGCCGACAAGGCCTGGGGCATCATCCAGGAAATCGAGGCGATGGGCGGCATGACCAAGGCCGTCGAATCCGGCTGGGCCAAGATGCAGGTCGAAACCTGCGCCGCCGACAAGCAGGCGCGCATCGACTCGGGCAAGGACGTCATCGTCGGCGTCAACAAGTACAAGCTGGCCAAGGAAGACCCGATCGACATTCTCGACATCGACAACCATGCCGTGCGCGACGCGCAGATCGCCCGCCTGAAGAGCATCCGCGCGACGCGCGACACGGCCGCCGTCAATGCGGCGCTGGAGGCGCTGACCAAGGCTGCCGAAACCGGGGAAGGCAACCTGCTCGACCTGACCGTCAAGGCGATTCGCCTGCGCGCCACGGTCGGCGAAGTGTCGGACGCGCTGGAAAAGATCTTCGGCCGCTTCCGCGCCAACAACCAGACCATTTCGGGTGTGTACGGAGGTGTCGTGGCTGGACAGGAAAGCTGGGAAACCATCAAGGCCGACGTCGCCAAGTTCGCCGAGGAAGAAGGCCGCCGGCCGCGCATCATGATCGCCAAGCTTGGCCAGGACGGTCACGACCGCGGTGCCAAGGTCGTCGCCACGGCCTATGCCGACCTCGGCTTCGATATCGACATGGGGCCGCTGTTCCAGACGCCGGAAGAGGCCGCCCGCCAGGCGATCGAAAACGACGTCCATGCCATCGGCTGCTCGTCGCTGGCTGCCGGTCACAAGACCCTGGTGCCGCAGATCATCCAGTCGCTGAAGGCGCAGGGCGCCGACGACATCATCGTCTTCGCCGGCGGTGTGATTCCGGCGCAGGATTACGATGCCCTCTACGCTGCTGGTGCCAAGGCCATCTTCGGCCCGGGTACCCGGATCGAGGATTCGGCCAAGCGCGTGCTGGAAGAAATCCGCAAGGCGCGCGGCTAGCCGGATGAAACTGGACGACGCGCCGATGCGTGCCAACCTCCTGTCCGACGCCGACCGCCAACTGGTCGACGGCGTGCTGGCCGGCCAGCGCCGGTCGCTGGCCAAGGCGATCACGCTGATCGAGTCGACCCGTGCCGACCACCAGCAGCGCGCCCAGCAGGTGCTGACGGCGCTGCTGCCGCAGACCGGCAATGCGATCCGGATCGGCATCTCGGGCGTTCCCGGCGCCGGAAAATCGACCTTCATCGAGGCACTCGGCGTCTGGCTGATAGCCCAGGGCAAGCGGCTGGCGGTATTGGCCATCGATCCGTCGTCTTCGGTGACTGGCGGTTCCATCCTCGGCGACAAGACGCGGATGGAAACGCTGGCCCAGCGCGAGGAAGCCTTCATTCGGCCGAGTCCGTCGGCCGGTTCGCTGGGCGGCGTGGCCGAGAAGACGCGCGAGGCGATGCTGCTCTGCGAAGCGGCCGGCTACGACGTGATCATCGTCGAGACGGTCGGTGTCGGCCAGTCGGAAACGACGGTGGCTGGCATGGTCGACATGTTCTGCCTGCTGCAACTGCCGAATGCCGGCGACGACCTCCAGGCGATCAAGAAGGGCATCGTCGAGATTGCCGACCTGGTGGTCATCAACAAGGCCGACATCGACAAGCAGGCGACCGCGGTGGTCCGTGCCCAGTGGAAGAACGCGCTGCACATGCTGCGCCCGGCTTCCAAGCACTGGTCGCCGCCGGTCATCGCGCTGTCGGCACTGCACAAGCAGGGCATCACCGATTTCTGGGCCGAGGTCGAGAAGTACCAGGCGGCGCTGAAGCCGACCGGCGAATTCGCCGCCAAGCGCCAGCACCAGTCGCTGGCCTGGATGTGGCAATTGATCGAGTCCGGTTTGCACCAGCATTTCCGCCAGCATCCGCGCGTCCAGGAAAACCTGCCGGCGCTGACCCGCGCCGTCGAGGCGGGCCAGACGACGCCGGCTGCCGCCGCCTATGCGTTGCTTGACGCTTTGAAACACTGATTTTTTGAATTACCCGATTTTTGAGGGAGTTTTTTATGCACGACATCATTCGCCAGCTGGAAAAGAAGCGTGAAATGGCCCGCCTGGGCGGTGGCCAGAAGCGTATCGATAGCCAGCACAAGAAGGGCAAGCTGACCGCCCGCGAACGCATCGAGCTGCTGCTCGACCCCAATTCCTTCGAGGAATGGGACATGTTCAAGGAACACCGCTGCGTCGATTTCGGCATGGACCAGGCCGAAAAGACCCCGGGTGACGGCGTCGTGATCGGCTACGGCACGATCAACGGCCGGCTGGTTTTCGTCTTCTCGCAGGATTTCACGGTGTTCGGCGGTTCGCTGTCGGAAACCCACGCCGAGAAGATCTGCAAGGTCATGGACCAGGCGATGAAGGTCGGCGCCCCGGTGATCGGCCTCAACGACTCGGGCGGCGCCCGCATCCAGGAAGGCGTCGCTTCCCTGGGCGGCTACGCCGATGTCTTCCAGCGCAACGTGATGGCCTCCGGCGTCGTGCCGCAGATCTCGATGATCATGGGCCCCTGCGCCGGCGGCGCGGTGTATAGCCCGTCGATGACCGACTTCATTTTCATGGTCAAGGACAGCTCCTACATGTTCGTGACCGGCCCGGAAGTGGTCAAGACCGTGACCCACGAGGATGTCACCGCCGAGGAACTGGGCGGCGCGGTGACCCACACCAGCAAGTCCGGCGTCGCCGACCTGGCCTTCGAGAACGATGTCGAGGCGCTGTCGATGCTGCGCCGCTTCATGAACTTCCTGCCGGCCAACAACCGCGAGAAGCCGCCGGTCACACCGACCAACGACCCGGCCGAGCGCATGGATTATTCGCTCGATACGCTGGTGCCGGATAACGCCAACAAGCCGTACGACATGAAGGAACTGATCGTCAAGATTTCCGACGACAGCGATTTCTTCGAGATCCAGCCGGATTACGCCAAGAACATCATCGTAGGTTTCTCGCGCATTGACGGCCATCCGGTCGGCATCGTCGCCAACCAGCCGCTGGTGCTGGCCGGCTGCCTGGACATCAAGTCCTCGATCAAGGCTGCCCGCTTCGTCCGCTTCTGCGACGCCTTCAACATCCCGGTCGTCACCTTCGTCGACGTACCGGGCTTCATGCCGGGCACCGCGCAGGAATACGGCGGCATCATCAAGCACGGCGCCAAGCTGCTCTACGCCTACGCCGAATGTACCGTCCCGAAGGTGACCGTGATCACCCGCAAGGCCTACGGTGGCGCCTACGACGTGATGTCGTCCAAGCACCTGCGCGGCGACGTCAATCTTGCCTGGCCGTCGGCTGAAATCGCCGTGATGGGCCCGAAGGGCGCGGTCGAGATCATCTTCCGCGAGGAAAAGAACGATCCGGCCAAGCTGGCCGAGCGCGAAGCCGAATACAAGGCCAAGTTCGCCAACCCGTTCGTGGCCGGCGCGCGTGGCTTCATCGACGACGTGATCATGCCGCACGCCACCCGCAAGCGCATCGCCCGCTCGCTGGCCATGCTGCGCGATAAGAAGCTCGATAACCCGTGGCGCAAGCACGGCAACATTCCGCTGTAAGCGACGGGGAGGAATAGGAAAAATGTTCAAGAAGATTCTCATTGCCAATCGCGGCGAAATCGCCTGCCGCGTCATCAAGACCGCCCGCAAGATGGGTATCAAGACGGTTGCCGTCTATTCCGAGGCCGACAAGGACGCGCTGCACGTCGACCTGGCCGACGAAGCCGTCTGTATCGGCCCGGCCGCCTCGAAAGAGTCCTACCTGGTCATGGACAAGATCATCGCCGCCTGCAAGCAGACCGGCGCCGAGGCGGTCCACCCGGGTTACGGCTTCCTGTCCGAAAACGCCACCTTCTCGCGCCGCCTGGAAGAGGAAGGCATCAAGTTCATCGGCCCGAAGCATTACTCGGTCGCCAAGATGGGCGACAAGATCGAGTCCAAGAAGCTGGCCATCGAAGCCAAGGTCAATACCATCCCCGGCTACAACGACGCCATTGCCGGCCCGGACGAGGCGGTCAAGATCGCCCAGGGCATCGGCTATCCGGTCATGATCAAGGCCTCGGCCGGTGGTGGTGGCAAGGGTCTGCGCGTTGCCTACAACGATGCCGAGGCGCACGAAGGCTTCTCGTCCTGCGTCAATGAAGCGCGCAACTCCTTCGGCGACGACCGTGTGTTCATCGAAAAGTATGTGCTGGAACCGCGCCACATCGAAATCCAGGTGCTCGGCGATTCGCACGGCAACTACGTGTACCTGAACGAGCGCGACTGCTCGATCCAGCGCCGCCACCAGAAGGTCATCGAAGAGGCGCCGAGCCCCTTCGTCGATCCCGAGATGCGCAAGGCGATGGGCGAACAGGCCGTGGCGCTGGCCCGCGCGGTCAATTACGAGTCGGCCGGTACGGTCGAGTTCGTCGTCTCCGGTGCGACCAAGGAGTTCTACTTCCTGGAAATGAACACCCGCCTGCAGGTCGAACACCCGGTGACAGAACTGATCACCGGCCTCGATCTGGTCGAGCAGATGATCCGTGTTGCCTATGGCGAAAAGCTGCCGCTGACCCAGGCCGAGGTCGGTATCAACGGCTGGGCGATGGAGTGCCGGATCAACGCTGAAGACCCGTTCCGCGGCTTCCTGCCGTCCACCGGTCGTCTGGTCAAATTCCAGCCGCCGAAGGAAATCCCGGGTCAGGTGCGGGTCGATACCGGCGTCTACGACGGTGGCGAGATCTCGATGTTCTACGACTCGATGATCGCCAAGCTGATCGTCCATGGCGCCACCCGCGAGCAGGCCATCGCCCGCATGCGCGATGCGCTGAACGGCTTCGTGATCCGCGGCATCTCCTCGAACATCCCGTTCCAGGCCGCGCTGATGCAGCATCCGGTCTTCCATTCCGGCATCTTCGACACCGGCTTCATCCCCAAGCACTACCCGACCGGCTTCGACGCCTCGATGGTGCCGCATGACGACCCGGCCCTGCTGGTTTCCGTCGCGGCCTACGTTTACCGCGCCTACACCGATCGCGGCGCTTCGGTGTCCGGGCAGTTGCAGGGCCACGAGCGCATCGTCGGCGACAACTGGTGCGTGGTGCGCCTGAATTCGGAAGGCAACGAACGGCACGACGTCGTGGCGCGGCTGATTCCCGGCGGCTACCACGTCGAGTACAAGGGCGAGAGCTACGAGATCCTGTCCGACTGGAAGCTCGGCGAATCGCTGTTCAACGGTACCTGCAACGGTCAGGAGTTCACGCTGCAGGTCGAGCGCCACCGCACCAAGTACTCGCTGTTCCACTGGGGCACGCGAGCCGACTTCATGGTCATGAGCGCCCGCGCTGCCGAACTGCTGGCGCTGATGCCGGAAAAGATGGCCCCCGACTTGTCCAAGTTCCTGCTTTCCCCGATGCCCGGCCTGCTCCGCGAAGTGGCGGTCAAGGTCGGCCAGGAAGTGAAGGCCGGCGAAAAGCTGGCGGTCATCGAAGCGATGAAGATGGAAAACATCCTCAAGGCCGACCAGGACTGCAAGGTCAAGAAGATCTCCGCCACCGCCGGCGAAAGCCTGACGGTCGATCAGATCATCATCGAGTTCGAATGAGGATTTCGATTTTGGCCAAAATATCGGCCTGACCGTAGCATTTGAGTTTCAAAGCAAGGCCCGCCGCATGGCGGGCCTTGCCATTGGGGGCTGCGAAATTCCAGCCGATTCAAGCCGGCGGTTCCCGCCGCATTACCCAGCACCCGACGCCGCGCAGCGCATTGCTGCCGGCCACCTCGTCGAAGCACTCCCCGTCCATGGCATCGTTGTAATTGATGGTCTCCACCGGATGCCACCAGCCGTAGTGCGCCCAGATGGTGCCGGCGGCCAGTTTGGTGTTGATCTCCGCCAGGCAGTGGAATTCGCCCTCGGCGGTGCCGATGGCAATCGGATCGCCGTTGCCGATGCCGGTCTCGGCGGCAACGTCCGGCGCCAGTTCGGCCACCGGGACCGGTTGGCGGCGGCGCAGGCCGTCCAGTTGGCGGCCCTGGCTGTGGCAGTAGGGCACGGTCTTGCCGCAGGTGAGCGTGTAGGGTCGCTCGGGATCGGGCGTGGGCGGCCGATAGACCGGCAGGGGGTCACCGCCTTGCTTGAACAGATCTTTGGACCACAGGGTGATGGCTGGCAGCAGCGGCTCGGCGGTCAGCGCCGGGGCGGGCAGGCCGCGCCGGCTGGTGCGTAGTTGCTCAGCAGTCAGCCCGCTGGGGGCGAGTATTTCGGCCAGGCCGGCTTCCGGATCGCCGCCGAAAAACTGCTCGGCCAAACCCAGTTCCCGGGCCAGGGCAAAGACGATGGCGGTGTCAGAGCGGGCTTCACCGGGTGGCTTTGCGACGGCTGGACGCAGTTGCAGGTGGCGCTCGGCTTGTTCATCGACCAGGAAGCCGGCCTGCAGGCCTTCGCGCTCCCAGCCGGAGGCGGCCGGCAGCAACAGGTCGGCCCAGCGGGCGGTGGGCGTCTCGAACAGCTCGGTCTGGACGAAGAAATCCAGCTTGGCCAGCGCCGCGTCGGCATGGCGCGTGCGCGGCTTGGAAACCAGGGGATTGCCGCCGAAGGCGACCAGGGCGCGGATCGGATACGGTTCGCCGAGAGCGATGGCCCGATAGAGGTCGCGGCTGGTGATCCAGCCCCGGCACGGCGGCCCCAGTGGGCGCTGATCGAGGCCCAGGGTCTGTTGCCGGGTGGCCGGCATGATCAGCTCGAAAGCCGACATGTCGCGGATCTTGGCCTTGGGAAACCAGCGGTTGCCGCCGGGCTGCCCGAGGCTGCCGGTCAGCGCGTAGAGGATGTTGATGGCCCGGGTGGCGGCCGTGGCATGTTCTTGCTGGCAGGTGCCGGTCCAGGTATTGAGGGACACCGGTCGGGCGGTGGCCAGCCACTCGGCGGCCTGGCGCAGGGCTGCAGGAGAAATGCCGGTGACGGCGGCTACCCGCTCCGGCGGCCAGGCGGCAGCGCACTCGGCCAGGCGATCCAGCACGGTACCCCGGCCGTCCGGTGCGGCGGTGAAGGCATCGGAATGGCGGCGCAGAAAATCGAAGTCGGCACCGCCCTCGGTCAGCAGCAGATGGATCAGCCCCAGGGCCAGTGGGAGATCGGTGCCGGGTTTGACCGGTAGCCAGAGGTCGGCGCCATTGGCCAGGCCGGCCTGGCGCGGGTCCACCACGATCAGCCGGGCGCCGCGTTGGCAGGCAGCGCGGATGCGCTCGGCCTGGGCCAGCCAGGTCGTACTGGGATTGCAGCCCCAGAGCAGGATGGTGCCGCTGTGGGCGTAGTCGGGCATGCCCAGGCTGGCGCCCCAGGTCAGGGCGGGCGTGAAATCCCGGTGCCAGTTGCAGTTTTCGGTGGCAAAAACCAGGTTGGGGCTGGCCCAGGCGTGGGCCAGGCGGTGAATCCAGGCGAAGCTGTCGGCAATCGACGTGGCGCTCGGCGTGGCCACCGCGAAGGCGGTGGCGGCGGGGCCGGCGGCCTGCAGGCGTTGGCCGGCCATGGCCAGCGCTTCTTCCCAGGAAATGGCCTGCCAGCCAGGATCCGACTCGCCTTTGGGCCGGGTACGGCGCAGCGGTACGGTCAGGCGCGCCGGGTGGCTGACCAGCTCCGGGGCGGTCCGGGCCTTGATGCAAATGGCCCGGCCGGTGGGATGCTGTGGGTCCGGATCGATGCGTTGCAGTACGCCGTCTTCCACCGTCGCCAGGCAGCCGCAGCGGGAGATGCACTGGGGGCAATAGGTGGGCAGGATTTCCTGGGACATGGCGAGGATTCTACGCCGCGCATCAATCCCCGCCAGCCGGCCGCCCGGCTTAGGTCTTCGGCACTAGCGCTTGACCGCGTAGCGAACGAAATCGACGCCGCGTTCCAGTACTTCGTAAGGGGCCACGCGGTCGAGCGATCCGCCGGCCAGCGCCAGGTGGCTGAACAGACGGACGCCGGCGGTGGCCGGGACGATCATCGACAGCTGGTCGCCATCCTTGAGCAGGAAGACCGGTATTATCGGCTGGCCTTCCTGACCCTTCGGCTTGGCCTGCTGACAGACCTCGATGGCCTCGTCGTACCAGGCTAGATTGGCGCACAGGGCGCCGTCGGCCGTGGTCTGCAGCCCGAGCATGACGCCCAGGCGGGGCACGCCCTGCTCGGTCGAGGCGATCAGGCAGGGCGACAGGCGGCGGGCGCCTTCGCGGTCGGCCGGGCGCAGGGCGCGGCCATCGACCAGCGTCCAGTTCTCGCCGGGCACGTTCAGTTTCTTGACCGCTGTCGGCATCGTCGACACCCGGTCGAAGCCGAACATGGCGACGCGCTGGTGGGACAGCGTCGCGCTGCTGACGTCCATGGCGTCACCGCGGTTGAGGATTTCGCCGGTAAAGACGGCGTAGGCATTCTCGGCGCCGAAGGTGAGCTCGATTTCGCCGATTTCAGTCGATCTTTGCCCGAAGTAGCTGTCGAGGCGGCCGTCGATGTCGCGTAGCAGGCGGATGCAGGCGGACGACGACAGTTCGCGGCCAAGCTTCAGGGATTCGGGGGATTCGCCGGCCTGCAGGGCGCCGATGCGTTGTTCGATCTTGCGCACCACCTTGCGCACTTCCAGCCAGCGCGGCACGTCGGCCGGCAGGGTCGTGCCGAACAGCGGGGCGAGGTCGACCGAATGGGCTTTCGGGTCGTCGCTCGGGGCGGGCAGGAAAACGGCCAGTTCGCGCCAGCGGCTGATCGCCCGGTTGGCAACGGCGAGTTGGGCAGCGGACAGGCGGTAGGGGTCGATCAGGCGGAGCATGAAGGCCCAGGCCAGGTGACCGGCAATATTGGCATCGCCGAGATGGCGGAAATCGGGATCGGCCAGCGGCAGGGTAGTCAGCTGGTAGCTTTCGGCCTCAGCCAGCACGGCGAACAGCAGGTGATCGAGGATGGCCGGGCATTCGCGGGCGGCCAGGAAATGACAGTATTCGGCCATCCGGAAGGCGCAGGCGGCGCGGTTCAGCGGCAGGGCCTTGGCCGCCGGGGCCAGATCGGGCACGACGCGCAGGTAGGCGACGCCGAGGCGCAGCCAGAAGCGCTGGGCCAGTTCGAAGGCGCGTTCGTCCTCTTCCGGCATCGGCAGCGCCTTGCGCACGTAGCGCGCCTGGATGGCGTCCTGGGCGACGACCGAGGCGCGGCGCAGCAGATTGAGCAACTCGACGGTCAGCGCCGGGTCGAGGCCGACGGCGTCGATGGCCTCGACCTGCATGGCGAGTGCTGCCAGCAACGGCTGCGGCTGGGTTTGCGGCTGGGTATCCAGCCAGGCCTTGGCCGATGCCCGGTCAGAAAAGGCCAGTTCGATGTTCTTGCGCGGTTCGGGCAGTGTTAGCCAGTGCATGGACACTCCTTCAGGGGTATGCTGGAACCATGAGCGGATTTGAACATTATGATCGCGAAATGGCGGAACTGGACAACGAGATTCGTCACTACGCTGCCGTCTGCGGTATCGATCTGGCCAAGCGTTACGAAATTGACGCCAGTTTGCGTCAGCATCATGACGGCTGGGCCGCCGACAAGGCGCGGGAATCCCTGCACGGCTTGCTGATCCTGCGCCTCAAGCTGGAAGCGGAGATGCTGGAACTTGGATTTTCGCCGCCGCCGCTGGTTCCGTCGGCACCTAAGGCTGACGAATACTGATCGCCATTGCCGGGCAGGGAGCGACGCAGGCGCCACAGCCGGTGCATATCTCCGGGTTGATGTCGGGTAGCGGACTGCCGCCGATCCGGGGCGAGAAACGGATGGCGCGGACGTCGCAGAAGTCGCCGCAGACACGGCATTCGACGCCCCTCTTGGGCAGGCAGGTATCACTGACCTGCGCCTTGTAGGGCCAGGGGGCGGCCGTTTCGTCGGTGCGCAGCAGCGCCTTGGGGAGGCAGGCCGTCACGCAGTCGCTGCAGAAGGTGCATTCACCGCGGCTGAAGTCGACCGTCGGATAGCCGCCGTCGCCGGCGACCAGGATGCCTTGCGGACAGGCTTTCAGGCAGTCGTTGCAGCGTGTGCAGCGGTCGACGAATTCGCTTTCCGGCAAGGCCCAGGGCGGCCGGATCTCGGCCTTGGGCCGGGTTCGGCCGCGCAGGAAGCCGCGGCGGGACAGGTCGACCACGCGGCGGCCTCTATTTGCCGGCCTTCATCTTGTCGATGCCCTGGCGCAGCATCTGATCGATTTCCGAACCCGGCTCGACCTGCGGCAACAGGCTTTCCCAGTAGGCGATGCCCTTTTGGTTGTCGCCGGCTTCCATGGCGGCGGCACCGGCCAGGAAGAGGCTGTGGGCATGCTTGGGGTCGAGCTTCAGCGCTTTCTCGATCAGCTCGGCCGGCTTGCCCTTCAGGCCCTTGCCGTTGGCCATGGCGATGGCTTCGGCGTAGGTGGCCAGCAGGTCGGGGCTCTCGTTAACCACCTTTTCGGCCTTGGCGAAGGCGGCCACGGCTTCGTCGAAGCGGCCGAGCGATTTGTAGGAGCGGGCCAGCATCAGCCAGCCCTGCATGTCGTCCGGGTTGGCCTTCATTTTCTCGGCCAGCTTGGCGACCATTTCGTTGACCTTTTCGGCCGTCATCGGCGGCGGAGCAACCGTCTGCGTCGGGTCGAGCGCCCGCGGGTTGCCGAGCATGCCGTAGCCGAGCAGGGCAAGGATGGGCAGCAGGAGCAGCAGGGCGATGGCGGTCTTGCGGCTCGGGCCATGGCTGGCCGCGGCGGCCGCTTCGGTGTTATCGACTTCCTCAAGCAGGCGGCGTTGCAGTTCGCCCCGGGCCTGTTCGAAATCGGCGTCGGCCAGCGAGCCTTCGGCTTTTTCGTCGGCCAGTTCGTTCAACTGGTCGCGGAAGATGGCGAGGTTGGCTTCCTTGCGGTCGGTCTGCGGCTTGGGGGCGCGCAGGCCGAGCCACAGCGGCGGCAGGATGAAGGCGGCAACCACCACGATCAGCAGGGTGGCAAAAATGGCAAACTGGGTCATTTCGGGTTGGTTTCCTTGAGCAGCGCGTCGGCGCGGCTGGCTTCGGCAGCCGTCAGCGGCTGGTCTTCAGCATTAATGCGGGTAGTCCGCCGGCGCAGGTAGCGGACCAGCGCGAACAGGCCGAGCAGCATCAAGGCGATCGGGCCGCCCCAGAGCAGCAGCGTGATGCCCTTGACCGGCGGCCGGTAGAGCACGAAGTCGCCGTAGCGGACGACCATGAAGTCGATGATTTCCTTGTCCGACTTGCCGCTCGCGATCATGCCGCGGATTTCGCGGCGCAGGTCGACGGCCAGTTCGGCATTGGAGTCGGCGATTGTCTGGTTCTGGCAGACCAGGCAGCGCAGTTCGGCCGACAGAGCCTGCAGGCGTTTTTCGGCGACCGGGTCGGCAGCCAGCGCGGCTTCATTCACTTCCGAGGCAAATGCTACGGTCGGCCCGAAAAAAAGGCCAAAAACGAAAAACAGGATCAGGGCGCGGGCCTTCATTTGTTCAGCTCCGCCAGCAGCGGCAGGATCTTCTGGCTGAGCACCTCGGGCGAGATCGGGCCGGTGTGCTTCATGCGGATGACGCCGGCCTTGTCGATGACGTAGGTTTCCGGCACGCCATAGACGCCGTAGTCGATGCCGACCCGGCCGTCGAGGTCCATGACGGTCAGCTTGTACGGGTCGCCGTGCTGCGAGAGCCACTGGTTGGCGCGCTGGAAGGCGAGCTTTCTTTCCTCGTCGGGCGAAATCTTGCCCATGTCGAATTCGCCGTCGCCGCGCACTTCCTTGTAGTTCAGCCCGATCAGCGGCACGTCGGCCTTTTTCGAGAATTCGACCAGCACCGGATGTTCGGCGCGGCAGGAGACGCACCACGAGGCCCAGACGTTGAGCAGCCAGACCTTGCCCTGCATGTCCTTGGGCGTCAGTGTCTTGTCCGGCGTGGCCAGGATGTTCAGGCTGAAGGCCGGGGCCGGTTTGCCGACCAGCGGCGACGGTACGTCGCGCGGGTTGAGGCCGAGGCCGATAGCGAGCAGGGCGACGAGGGCGGCAAAGCCGCCCAGAATCCAGAAATAACGGTTCATGCTTGTTGGGTTCCGGCAGGGAGGTTGGCCGTGGCGCGTGCCTTGACGCGATAGCGGCGGTCGAGCATGGCGAGCAGGCCGCCGAGCGCCATCAGCACACAGCCGCCCCAGATCCAGTCGACAAACGGTTTGTAATAGACGCGCACGGCCCATTCGCCTTCCGGCTTGTCGCGGTCGATCGGCTCGCCGAGCGAGACATAGACGTCGCGCAGGAAACCAGCATCGATCGAGGCCTCGGTCATCGGCATCGCCGAGGAGTGATAGTTGCGCTTCTCGGGGTTCATCTTGCGGACGAACTTGCCGTTGGCCACCAGGTCGAAATCGCCCTGCGCCGCGACGTAGTTCGGTCCTTCGACCGCCTTGACGCCGTTGAACTTGAAGCTGTAGCCGGCAACTTTCGTCGTGTCGCCCGGTGCCATCTTGATGTCGTTTTCTTCCTGGAAGCTGTTGACCATGGTCACGCCGACGACGAAGACGGCGATCCCGATATGGGCCGTATGCATGCCGACGAAGCTGCGCGGTTGCTTCAGCGCGGCGCTCAGGAAGGATTGTCCGGCCCTAGTGTGCTGGACGCGCTCGACGAAATTGAGCAGCGAGGCGACGACGACCCAGGCGGCGAAGAACAGGCCCATCGCGGTCAGTGCGCTCCACCGGCCGTAGATCAGCGGCAGCGCGACGGCGACGAGCACGCCGGCGACAATGGCCCAGCGCAGGGCGCGGGCGATCTCGGGAATCGACGCCTCCTTCCAGCGGGCGAAGGGGCCGACCGCGATCAGAAACAGCAGGGGCGTCATGACCGGCACGAACACCGCATCAAAGTACGGCGGGCCGACCGAGATCTTGCCGACGCCCAGGGCGTCGATCAGCAGCGGGTACAGCGTGCCGAGCAGCACGGTGGCGCAGGCGACGACCAGCAGCACGTTATTGGTCAGCAGCAGCGATTCGCGCGAAACCAGGCCGAAGCGGCCGCCCAGCCCGACTTTGGGCGCCCGCCAGGCGAACAGCGCGAGCGAGGAGCCGATCACGGCGACCAGGAAGATCAGGATGAAGATGCCGCGCCGCGGATCGGTGGCGAAGGCATGCACCGAGGTCAGCACGCCCGAGCGGACCAGGAAGGTGCCGAGCAGCGACAGCGAGAAGGCGGAAATCGCCAGCAGGACGGTCCAGTTCTTGAAGCTGCCACGCTTTTCGGTGACCGCCAGCGAGTGGATCAGCGCCGTGCCGACCAGCCAGGGCATGAACGAGGCGTTTTCGACCGGGTCCCAGAACCACCAGCCGCCCCAGCCCAGTTCGTAATAGGCCCACCACGAGCCCATCGCGATGCCCAGGGTCAGGAAGACCCAGGCGGCCATCGTCCATGGCCGCGACCAGCGCGCCCAGGCGGCGTCCAACTGGCCGGAGAGCAGCGCGGCGATGGCGAAGGCGAAGGCCACCGAGAAACCGACGTAACCCATGTAGAGCAGCGGCGGGTGGATGACCAGGCCCGGGTCCTGCAACAGCGGATTGAGGTCGCGCCCCTCGGCAGCGCCGGGCAGCAGGCGCTCGAACGGGCTGGAGGTGATCAGGATGAAGAGCAGGAAGCCGAAGGCAACCAGGCCCAGCGTGCCGAGCACGCGGGCAACCATGGCTTCGGGCAACTGGTGCGACAGCATGGCGACACCAAAGGCCCACCAGGTCAGGAACAGCATCCACAGCAGCAACGAACCTTCATGGCCGCCCCATACGGCGGCGACGCGGTAGGCGATGGGCAGCAGGGAGTTCGAGTGCTGGGCGACATAGACCACCGAGAAATCGTTGGTCACGAAAGCCTGGGTCAGGCAGGCGAAGGAGAAGGTGAGCAGCAGCGCCAGCGCCGAGGCAGCCGGGCGGGCGACGGCGACCCAGGCCTGGCGGTTGTGATGGGCACCGAGCAGCGGCAGGGTGCCGAGGACCAGCGCAACCAGCGCGGCGAGGATCAGGGCGAAATGGCCGAGTTCGGGAATCATGTTCAGTAGCTCGCTTTCGGCTGGCTGACGGACGACGGCGAGACATGCTTGGTCGCCGCCTTCTGGGCGTCGTCGACGGCCTTGGCGGCTTCCGGCGGCATGTAGTTCTCGTCGTGCTTGGCCAGCACTTCGCTGGCCGTGAAGGTGCCGTTGGCCGCCATCCGGCCTTGGGCGACGACGCCCTTGCCTTCCTTGAACAGGTCGGGAAGGATGCCCTTGTAGTGGACGGCGATGTCCTTTGCGGTATCGGTGACGACGAAGGCGATGGTCACGCCGTCGGCCTGCCGCTGCAGGCTGCCTTCCTTGACCAGGCCGCCGATGCGGAATGCCTTGCCTTGCGGTGCCTTGCCTTCGGCGACGTCGGTCGGCGAGATGTAGAGGGCGATGTTGCTGTTCAGCGCATTGAGGACCAGGGCGGCGATGATGCCGATGATGGCCAGCGCGCCGCCGATCAGGGCGAGTTTCTTGTGACGCGATTTCATTCTGCAGTGTTCCTTGTTTCGGCGCGGTCTTCAGCACGAAGCTGGCGCTTGAGGCGGGCGATGGTGGTCTTTCGATTGCGGGCGACGACAATCGGTTCAACAATCATGATCAGGGCGTTCAGGCCGAACGAGCCCCAGACGTAGAGCCCGTAGCCGCCCATGGCGAGGAAGTCGGAAAAACTGTTCCAGTAGATCATTTCGCTGCTCCGGCCGAATTGGCGCCCAACTCGGCCTTGACCCAGTCAGTGTGCCGCTCGCGTTCGAGCATGATGGTGCGCACCCGCATCAGGGCGACGGCAATCGAATACATCCAGAAGCACAGGGCCATCAGCAGCATGCCCCAGAGCATCGTTTCGGCCATCGACGACTTGGTCAGATTGACGCTGGAACCCTGATGCAGCGTGTTCCACCATTTGACCGAGAAATAGATGATCGGCACGTTGACCACGCCGACCAGCAGCAACAGGCCGCCGGCCTTGTCGGCCCGGCGCTGGTCGTCGATTGCCGCGGTCAGCGCCATGTAGCCGATGTAGAGGAAGAGCAGGATCAGTTCGGAGGTCAGCCGGGCATCCCAGACCCACCAGGCGCCCCACATCGGCTTGCCCCACAGGGCGCCGGTCCATAGCGACAGGAAAGCCATCAGCGCGCCGGTCGGCGCCAGCGCCTGGGCCATCATGCCCGACAGCCGGGTATTGAAGGCCAGGCCGATGGCGGCCCAGCCGGCCATGACCAGATAGATGAACATGCTCATCCAGGAGGCCGGCACGTGGATGAAGATGATCCGGTAACCCTCGCCCTGCTGGAAGTCGGTCGGCGCGACCAGCATGCCGAGGTAGAGCCCGGCCAGGCCGAATACGACGGAAGCAGCGACGAACCAGGGAATCAGCGCGCCGGCCAGCGGGTAGAAGGTGGCCGGCGAGGCGAAGCGGTAGAGATTGAAGCGGTCTTTCATTCGAGGGCAATCTTCAAGGCGGCGGCCGAGGCCCAGGGGGCGAAGCCGAGTGAGGCAAAGGTCAGGGCGGCAAGCAATGAAAGGTGCCCTTCTCCCCCGAGTCCGGATACCGTCGCATCCACTGCGCCAGCGCCGAATATTAACACCGGGATGTAGAGCGGCAGCACCAGCAGCGACAGCAGCACGCCGCCGCCGCGCAGGCCCAGGGTCAGCGCCGCGCCGATGGCGCCGATGCCGGACAGCGCCGGGGTGCCGAGCAGGATGGCGCCGGTTAGCACGAGCAGTGCGTCCGTCGACAGGTCGAACTGCAGGCCGAGTACCGGTGCGATCAGGGCCAGCGGCAGGCCGGAAACCAGCCAGTGAGCGATCACTTTGCCGGTGACGACCAGGCCGAGCGGATGCGGCGCCAGCGCCAGTTGTTCCAGCGTGCCGTCGCGATGATCGTCGGCGAACAGCCGGGGCAAGGACAGCATGGTCGCCAGCAGGGCGGCGACCCACAGCACGCCGGGGGCCAGCTTGCGCAGCAGGTCGGGTTCCGGCCCGATGCCGAGCGGAAACAGGCTGACCACGATGATGAAGAAGAAAACGGCCGAGACGATGTCGGCCTGCCGGCGCATGGCCAGTTTCAGATCGCGGCCGATCACGGCGGAAATGATCTTGAACATCGGCGCCTCGCCTAACTGAGCCGCAGTTCGCGGACGGTGCCGGCCGGGATGTCGACCAGTTGATGGGTGGTCATCACGGCCAGGCCGCCGCGTTGCAGGTGGCCGGAGATGATGCTGGCCAGCCAATCGACGGCGGCGACGTCGAGGGCGACGAAAGGTTCGTCGAGCACCCACAGCGGCCGCCTCTCCTTGACCAGGCGGGCTAGCGCGACGCGGCGCTTCTGGCCTTGCGACAGGTACTTGCAGGCGAGATCCTCGCGGCCGGCCAGGCCGACCTGCTCCAGCGCATCGATGGCGTCCTCCTCGGAGAGTTCCTCGTCGGCCAGTCGGGCGGCGGCGAGCAGGTTCTCCAGCGGGGTCAGTTCTTCCTTGATGGCGTTCAGGTGGCCGAGATAGCAGAGGTCGGCGCGAAAGTCGTCGGACTTGATCGATTGACCCTTCCAGCGGATTTCGCCGGCTTCCGGCGGCAACAGGCCGATCAGCATGCGCAGCAGGCTGGTCTTGCCGGCGCCGTTCCTGCCCTGCAAATAGAGCAGCTCCCCCGCTTCAAGTTTGAAGCCGAGGCCTGCGAACAGGCGGCGCTCGCCGCGCACGCATTCCAGATTGTCAGCTTCAAGCATCAGGGGAAAAACCGAAAGAAATCAGGCGCAAATTATGGACGCGCAAGTTTAACGGCAGATTAACGGGAATCAAATAAACGGCGACAAGAAACTTAGGGGCGTTGCGCCTCCATCAGCGCCGCCGCCTGAATTTCCTGGATGCAGGCGGTCAGTTGCTCGTTCAGGCGCTCGAGTTCGGGTTTCATGGCGGCAACTTCGGCATGCTTGCCGGCTTCGTGGAGGCTGACCATCCGGGAGCTGGTCTCGTGCAGGTCGTCGTGGGTGGCCTCGACGGCCCTGAAGCTATCGAGATGCGCATAGCGCTGGCCGTTGTGGTTGTAGTACCAGCGGCCGAAACGACAGGAATGGTTGTCGAGCGGCGGCAGCGGGGCCTGGCCGCTGCGATCGTCCAGATAGGCATGAAGCGCCTTGATCCAGCGCTTGTGGTCGACCTCGGCAATCAACATCGGGAGGTCGTCGCGTGACCACTGGAAGGCCGTGGCCAGGCCCCATAGCTCGTCAGGGCGGAACTGGCGGACCCATTCCGGTAATTGATCGGCCGGCATCGGGCGGGCGATGCCGAAGCCCTGGGCCATGTCGCAGCCGAGCAGCAGCAGGACCAGGCCGTGTTCCACCGTTTCGACGCCTTCGGCAATGACCTTGCGCTGGAAGGCCTGGGTCAGGCCGATCACTCCTTCGACAATGGCCAGGTCCTCCGGGTCGTCGAGCATGCCGCGGATGAAGGACTGGTCGATCTTCAGGGTTTCGGCCGGCAGGCGCCGGAAGTAGGTCAGCGAGGAATAACCGGTACCGAAGTCGTCGAGTGAGAAACTGACGCCAAGCTGCCGGCATTCGGCGAATAGCGCGGCAATCGTGGCGATGTCTTCCAGTGCCGCGGTTTCCAGCACTTCCAGTTCGATCTGGCCGGGGGATACGCCGGGATGGCTGGCCAGCAAGTCGCCGAGCCGTCGGGTGAAACCCTTGTGTTGCAGATGATCCCCGGAGATGTTGACGCTGATCGTCTGACGGAGGCCCGTCGCATTCCAGGCCTCGATCTGGCGCAGCGCCTCGCCGATGACCCAGTTGCCGATCTCGATGCCCAGTTCGTTGCCGTCGACGATCGGCAGGAACTGATCGGGCAGCAATAGCCCGCGTTCGGGATGCTGCCAGCGGATCAATGCTTCGACACCGACCACGTGGCCTTTTCGCATATCGACCTTGGGCTGGTAATAGAGTCGGAATTCCTTGTTGGTCAGCGCCTGGCGTATCCGCCCCAGTTCTTCGCGGCGGGCGCGGGCCCGGCGGTCGTGTTCCGGATCGAACAGGTGGTGGCGGTTGCGACCGGCCTGCTTGGCGGCATACATGGCCTGGTCGGCATGGCGCAGCAGGGTTTCGGGGTCGGAATTGTCCTGCGGGTAGAGGGTGATGCCGATACTGGCCGAGATGGAGACGCTGTGGCTGGAAATATGGAAGGGGTGGCCAAGCGCCGAGGTGACCCGGGCGATGGCCTGTTCGCATTCGTGCAGATCCGAAAGGTTGGAGATCAGCAGCACGAACTCGTCGCCGCCCAGGCGCGACACCGTATCGCCCGCGCGCGTGCAGGTCTTCAGGCGCTGGGAGACTTCAATCAGCAGGTAGTCGCCAGCGGCATGGCCAAACTGGTCGTTGATCGGCTTGAAATTGTCGAGGTCGAGATAACAGACAGCCAGTATCTTGCCGCTGCGCTCGGTTTGCGACATCGCCAGTTGCAGGCGGTCGCCGAGCAGCATGCGATTGGGCAGCTGGGTCAGCGCGTCGTAGTGGGCCAGGTGTTCGAGCCGCTGCTGGTGCTGCTTGATCAGCGTGATGTCGGAAAAGATGGCGACAAAATGGGAGATTTCACCATTGCGTTTGCGGACGCTGGAAATGGTCAGCAGGACGACGAAAATTTCCCCGGACTTCTTGCGATTCCAGACCTCGCCGCGCCAGTAGCCGTCGTTGCGTATCTGTCGCCACATCTCGTCATAGTAGCTGGCGTCATGATGGCCGGATTTCAGCAGGTCGGCCGTTTTGCCCAGGGCTTCTTCTCGCGTGTAGCCGGTCAGCTCGGTGAAGGAGGCGTTGACCTCGACGATCATGCCTTCCGGGTCGGTAATCATGATGCCTTCGTGCGCGTTGTCGAAGACGCTGGCAGCGAGCCGCTGCCGTTCTTCGGCCAGTTGCCGGTCGCCGAGCACTTCGTCGAGCAGGCTGACCTTCAAGGGGTGCATCAGCGTGTGTTCGGTCAGCAGACCAACCAGATCGCCGGCCGGGTTGACCACGGTCAGGTGGCGTATGCCTTGCCCGGCCATCAGTCGGGCGGCGTCGCTCAGCGGGCAGTCCTCGCCGATGCTGACCGCCGGCCGGGTCATGATCGTGTCCAGCGTCGGGTTGTCGTCGCCATCGAGGAACAGGCGGACGATGTCGCGTTCGGTGACGATGCCGATGGCGCGTCGGCTGTCGACCACGACGACACAGCTGCCATGCACTGCTTCCATGGCGATCAGGGCCTCGTCGAGACGGGTGCTGGCCGGCAGGCGCGGAAAACGGCGTTCCATCAGCGTGTCGGCACAGTTCAGATGGAGGTAGAAATCGGGGCCGAGGAATTTCCGGAAGTCCGATTCGCTGACCACGCCGAGCGGTTCGCCGCTGGCGCCGGCGACCACGATATGGCGTATGCCCAGGTTGGCTGCTTCCCGGTAGGCGCGATGAAATTCCATGTCTTCCGGGACGCTGTGCACCGGGCTGCTCATCACGCTGCGAGCCGGGCGCTCGGGCGAGTGGTGGCGGCGGGTGGCGCGCAGGAGGTCGTGTTCGGTAATGATGCCGACCGCGGCACCCTGGTCGACGACGATCACCGACGATATTTTCAGCGTCATCATCAGCGATGCCACAGCCCTGAGGGTGGCATCGGGGGCGACCCGGTCGCAGTGGGTGCTTATCAACTCGACGATCCTGGTCACGCCTGCTCCTCCTGTGGTTTTCATTTTAAGGTTCTTGTCCGTCGATCCGTATTGACCGGCATCAATGGCCGGGATGGAATGCTTGTTTCCATAGTGGATAAATCATGACCACGGTCGGTGGCGAACAAATTTGATGGCGAGCTCCGCTGATCGTTCCGAAAGACATTGATTTGGATCAATAAATATACGAATCCGGATGCGTGGCACACGCCTTGCGTAATAGCTCCCCACTTGGCAACAAAACCAACGGGGGACAAACCAGTGACCGAGACATTCTACGAAGTGCTGCGCCGCCAGGGCATCACCCGGCGCAGTTTCCTGAAATTCTGTAGCCTGACGGCGACCTCGCTCGGGCTGGGCAGCGCCGCCGCACCGCGCATCGCCCACGCGCTGGAAACCAAGGCGCGAACGCCGGTGATCTGGCTGCATGGCCTGGAATGCACCTGCTGTTCCGAGTCCTTCATCCGCTCGGCACACCCGCTGACCAAGGACGTCGTGCTCTCCATGCTCTCCCTCGATTACGACGACACGCTGATGGCCGCCGCCGGTCACCAGGCCGAGGCGATCATCGAAGAGGTCAAGAAAAAGTACAAGGGCAACTACATCGTCGCCGTCGAAGGCAATCCGCCCTTGAACGAGGACGGCATGTTCTGCATCCATGGCGGCCGGCCCTTCGTCGAAGTGCTGAAGGAAACCTGCGCTGACGCCAAGGCGATCATCAGCTGGGGGGCCTGCGCCTCCTACGGCTGCGTGCAGGCCGCCAAGCCGAATCCGACCCGTGCCACGCCGGTGCACAAGGTGATCTCTGGCAAGCCGATCATCAACGTGCCGGGCTGCCCGCCGATTGCCGAAGTCATGACGGGCGTCGTCACCTACATGCTGACCTTCGACCGCATTCCCGAGCTGGATCGCCAGGGGCGCCCGAAGATGTTCTACGGCCAGCGTATCCATGACAAGTGCTACCGCCGCGGCCACTTCGATGCAGGCCAGTTCGCCGAAGCCTGGGATGACGAGGGCGCGCGCAAGGGCTACTGCCTCTACAAGATGGGCTGCAAGGGGCCGACCACCTACAACGCCTGCTCGTCGATGCGCTGGAACGGTGGCGTCAGCTGGCCAGTCCAGTCCGGTCATGGCTGTATCGGTTGCTCGGAAGAGGGCTTCTGGGACAAGGGCAGCTTCTACGACCGGGTGACCTCGATCACGCCGTTTGGTGCCGAAGCGAATGCCGACACCATTGGCAAGGCCGCCGCCGGCACCGTCGGCGCCGCGATTGCCGCCCATGCCGCCGTAACGGCACTGGCCCGCGCCCGCCAGAAGGCTGGCGAGACCGACGAACAGAAGGGGGAATAATTAGATGGCTGCTTACGAAACCCAGGGCTTCAAGCTCGACAATTCCGGCAAGCGCGTCGTCGTCGACCCGGTCTGCCGCATCGAAGGCCACCTGCGGGTGGAAGTCAATCTCGATGACAAGAACGTCATCCGCAACGCCGTGTCCACCGGCACCATGTGGCGCGGCCTGGAAGTCATCCTCAAGGGCCGCGATCCGCGCGACGCCTGGGCCTTCACCGAGCGCATCTGCGGCGTCTGTACCGGCACCCATGCGCTGACCTCGGTGCGTGCCGTCGAGGATGCGCTGGCCATCAAGATTCCGGAAAACGCCAACAGCATCCGCAACATCATGCAGCTCAACCTGCAGGTACATGACCATCTGGTGCACTTCTACCACCTGCATGCGCTCGACTGGGTCGATGTGGTGTCGGCGCTGAAGGCCGATCCGAAGGCCACCTCGGCCCTGGCCCAGAGCATATCCAGCTGGCCGCTGTCGTCGCCGGGCTATTTCCGCGATATCCAGAACCGCCTGAAGAAGTTCGTCGAATCCGGCCAGCTCGGCCCCTTCATGAACGGCTACTGGGGCAACCCGGCCTACAAGCTGCCGCCCGAAGCCAACCTGATGGCGGTGGCCCATTACCTCGAAGCGCTCGATTTTCAGAAGGACATCGTCAAGGTCCATACCATTTTCGGCGGCAAGAACCCGCACCCGAACTGGCTGGTCGGCGGCGTGCCCTGCGCGATCAACCTCGAAGGTACGGGGGCGGTCGGCGCGGTCAACATGGAGCGCCTGAACCTGGTCAAGAGCATCATCGAGCGCTGCATCGAATTCACCGAGCAGGTCTACATTCCCGACCTGATCGCCATCGCCAAGTTCTACAAGGGCTGGCTGTACGGCGGCGGCCTGTCGGGCAAGAACGTCATGTCCTACGGCGATATCCCGGACAAGGCCAACGACTACTCGGCCGGCAACCTGCTGCTGCCGCGCGGCGCGATCATCAACGGCGACCTGTCCAAGGTACATGAGATCGACCTCAAGGACCCCGAGCAGATCCAGGAGTTCGTTGCTCACTCCTGGTACAAGTACCCGGACGAAACCAAGGGCCTGCACCCCTTCGACGGCGTGACCGAGCCGAGCTTCGTGCTCGGCCCGAACACCAAGGGCACCAAGACCAACATCAAGGAACTCGACGAAGGCGGCAAGTACTCGTGGATCAAGGCACCGCGCTGGCGCGGCCATGCCATGGAAGTCGGCCCGCTGGCCCGCTACATCATCGGCTACGCCCAGGGCAACAAGGAGTTCAAGGAGCCGGTCGATGCGCTGTTGAAAGAGCTCGACGCCCCGGTCACGGCGCTGTTCTCGACGCTCGGCCGCACCGCGGCGCGCGGCCTGGAATGCCAGTGGGCGGCGCACAAGCAGCTCTACTTCTTCGAAAAGCTGATGGCCAACCTGAAAGCCGGCGACCTCAACACCGCCAACATCGAGAAGTGGGAGCCGAACACCTGGCCGAAGGAGGCGATGGGCGCCGGCTTCACCGAAGCCCCGCGCGGCGCGCTCGGCCACTGGATCAAGATCAAGGACACCAAGATCGACAACTACCAGTGCGTCGTGCCGACCACCTGGAACGGCGGTCCGCGCGACCACAAGGGCCAGATCGGTGCCTTCGAGGCCTCGCTGATGGACACCCCGGTGGCCAAGGCCGACGAGCCGCTGGAAATCCTGCGCACGCTGCATTCCTTCGATCCCTGCCTGGCCTGCTCGACGCACGTGATGAGCCCGGACGGCCAGGAAATGACGTCGGTCAAGGTCCGCTAAGCGGTCCGGAAAGGAGGCAATCATGCTCTCTCAACAGGACATGCTGGAGGCCGAGCGGCATGGCAAACAGGTTCGCTCGATCTATGTCTACGAAGCGCCGGTGCGCCTGTGGCACTGGATCAACGCGCTGTGCATGGTAGTGCTGGCAACGACCGGGTATTTCATCGGCAAACCCTTGCCGACGGTACCCGGCGAGGCAGCCGAGAACTTCGTCATGGGCTATATCCGTTTCGCCCATTTCGCGGCGGCCTACATCTTTGCCGTCGGCCTGCTCGGCCGGGTGTACTGGGCCATCGTCGGCAATCACCACGCCAAGCAGATCTTCAAGCTGCCAATCACCAATCCGCAGTGGTGGAGCGAAGTCTTCTTCGAGTTGCGCTGGTACCTGTTCCTCGAAAAGACGCCGAAGAAATACGTCGGCCACAACCCGATGGCGCAGCTGATGATGTTCTTCTTCTTCACGGTGCTCGCTGTCGGCATGGTGTTCACCGGCTTCGCGCTGTACAGCGAAGGCGCCGGGTTGGGCAGCTGGCAGGACAGCCTGTTCGGCTGGGTCATTCCGGCGCTGGGCGGTTCGATGCAGGTGCATAACCTGCACCGGCTGGGCATGTGGATCATGATGACCTTCGTGCTGGTGCATGTTTACGCGGCGATCCGCGAGGACATCATGAGCCGGCAGAGTCTGATTTCCACCATGATCTCCGGCTGGCGGATGTTCAAGGACTGATGGCCATGCTTGCCGGGGCTGCGTTGTCGTCGCTTGCCGTGCAAATGCACTGTCGGCGCGCCTCCGCCTTGCCCCGGCGGCGCCTGGCCATCACTCCGGATTAATGAGTTTCCTTGCGTTAGCCCCGGGTCTGCGTGGTGGTGTGCCCGGGGCGTTTTTTCAGAGGTTTTCAATGACGACCAAACGCATTCTGGTCCTGGGTATCGGCAACATCCTGTGGGCGGACGAGGGTTTCGGCGTGCGCTGCGTCGAGGCGCTCAATGCCGGCTGGCAGTTTCCGCCGCAGGTGACGTTGATGGACGGCGGCACGCAGGGGCTCTACCTGCTGCCCTACGTGCAGGAGGCCGACTGCCTGCTGGTCTTCGACGCGGTCGATTACGGCGACGAGCCGGGCAAGTTGCGCGAGGTGATCGGCGACCAGGTGCCGCGCTTCATGGGCGCCAAGAAGATGAGCCTGCACCAGACCGGCTTCCAGGAGGTGTTGATGGCCGCCGAGCTGACCGACAAGCTGCCGAAGGAACTGGTGCTGGTCGGCGTCCAGCCGGAAGAACTGGAAGACTACGGCGGCAGCCTGCGCGACGTGGTCAAGCAGCAGATGCAGCCGGCGCTCGCCGTTGCCTTCAAGTGGCTGGAACGCTGGGGGGCGCCGGCCAGCGTTCGTCAGGGTGTGGCCGAGGGCATCACCGATACGGCGCTGGCCATCGACGTTTACGAAGGCGAACGGCCGCCGGCCGATCAGGCCTACCGCCTGGGCGACGCGCGTTTCCTGAACATGGAAAGCGCCTGATGTGCCTCGGCATCCCCGTCCAGGTCATCGAGTGCGGCGAGCACTTTGCCCGTTGCGCCGGCCGCAATGGCGAAGTCCGGATCGACCTCAGCCTGGTTGGCCAGCAGCTGCCGGGTAGCTGGCTGCTGAGCTTCCTCAATGCGGCGCGCGAGGTGATCAACGGCGAGCGCGCCGCCGCCATCAATGCGGCGCTCGATGCGCTGGACGCGGCGCAGGCCGGCGTCACCGACTTTTCCGCCTTCTTCGCCGATCTCGATCGCGAACCCCAACTCCCCGATTTCCTGAGGACACAAACATCATGAGCCTCCAACTCAAAGCCGGGCCGACCTCGCTCGAAAAGCTGGAAACGGCCATCGGCCGCATGGTCCAGAAGCAAGGATTTTTTCAATTTTCGGCAAAAAATCCGCTTGACCGTAGCATTGTGCAATTTCCGGCCGGTCTGACCGCCCTGCTGCTGACCGAAGACCCGCAACGCAACCTCGAAGTGCTCGATGCCTGCGTGATCCTGCCCGAGGCCTTGAAGCCGCTCGGCGAACAGGTTTCCCGCTGGGTCGCCGGCCCCGAAGTCGCCCCGGCCCTGATGCAGCAATACGGCGTGGCGCGGGCGCCGGCCGTCGTCTTCCTGCGCGATGGCCAGTTTGTCGGCGTGCTCAACGGCATCCGCGACTGGAACGAATACCAGAACGAAGTCGCCCGCCTGCTCGACGGCCCGGCCCAACCGAAGCCGATCGGCATTCCCGTCGTCGCCGCCCACTCGCAAGGAGCTTGCGCATGAACCCGTCCACGCTGCGTCCCTTCCCGATTTCCGTCGTCGCCATGGGTCCCGGCTCGCAAGGCGAGGAAGCGCCGGATTACCTGCCCATGCCCAAGGGCATGGAAACCTTCTCGCAACCGCGCCTGCCCGACAACGTGCCGCCCGAGGTGGTCAACCGGGCGGCCGAACTGCTCGGCGCCTACGTCGATCAGGCCGAGCAGGCCGGTTTTGCCGGCGGCGCCACGCTGAACCTGCGTGACCTCGACGCCACGCTGCGCGACGTGATCAACCAGTCGCTGGGCTTCGGCGAAGTCAGCGCCTTCACCACCGCGCCCGAGCATTGGCGGGTGCAGGAAACGGCTTTCTCCGGCATCTGGCGCGTGCTAAAGGTCGCCGACGATGGCGCGATGACCGTCGACCGTCTGGAAACCGGCGCCATCCCGGCGCCACTGACCGACACCATGCGGCAGACCGCGCAGGCCGATCTGCCGCCGCCGGCCTACCCGGCCGGCTGCATGAACGCCCAGGCCCTGGTCGAGGAAATCCGCCTGCAGGCCGCCGGCCGCAAGGTGGGCGAGGCGGCCCACATCATCAACCTGACCCTGCTGCCGGTCAGCGACGCCGACCTCGACACGCTCTACGGCTGGCTCGGCCACCGCGAAGTGTCGATCCTGTCGCGCGGCTACGGCAACTGCCGGATCACCAGCACGCGCCTGAAGAACGTCTGGTGGGTGCAGTACTTCAACAGCATGGATGCGCTGATCCTCAACTCCATCGAAATCGTCGACATGCCGGAAGTGGCGCTGGCCGCCGACGAGGATTTCGTCGATTCGATCGAGCGTCTGCGGGAATATCTCGACATGATGATCGAGCCGGTCTAAATTCACCGGATGCGATTCGAAGGTTCATTTCTCGGCGTCAAGCCTGAAGACAAGCTGGAGTGCGGCATCTGCTGGTGGGTCTATGATCCGGCGCAGGGTGACGACGTGCGCGGCATCCCGCCCGGCACGCCCTTTGCCGATCTGCCCGACGACTGGTGCTGCCCTGGCTGCGACGCGCCGCCCCACAAATTCATGGTGCTCGGCGAATGAAAATCTGGTCATCCGACCCGTCGTCCGATCTGGTCGCCGTATTCGACACCATCGCCCGGACCCGCATGCACGACGTGCCGATCTGCAACCGCCAGCTGCAGGTCGAGGCCGTCGGCTTCCAGCGCACGCCGGACGGTCACTGGGCCGGGGCGATGGTCACGCCGTGGGCGATCAACCTGCTCTGCCTGCCCGGCAACGCGGAAACCTGGCCGGCGCTGGCCGCCTGCAGCAAGCACGACTGGCGCTTTCCATCCGGCGACTACGAGTTCACCGTCGCCGACGAGGCCAGCCTAGGCACCTACCATCTCTGCTCGCTGTTCTCGCCGGCCCTTGAGTTCGACAGCCACGAAGCCGCCCGGCTGACCGCGCTGGCCGCCGTCCATGCCCTGTTCGGCCAGCCGATCGGCGAACCGCCGCCGGCCGTCGCCACCAGCCGGCGCGCCTTCCTGGGGCTGGGCAGATGACCTCGGCCGGCCGCCTGTTGGTTCGCGGGCGCTACGCCGATGGCCGGCTGCACGATATCGCCGTCGACCTGCAACGCCCGACGGTCACCCGGCTGTTCATCGACCAGTTACCCGAGGCCGTGGTCAAGACCGTGCCCTATCTGTTCACGCTGTGCGCCCATGCCCAGCGGGCCGCCGCGCAGGCGGCGCTGGCCGTGGCCCAGGACAAGACGCCGCGCGAGGCCGACAGCGCCGAACTGTGGATCGAAGTCCTGCACGAAAACCTCTGGCGCCTGCTGCTCGACTGGCCGCCGGCGCTCGGCCTGCTACCCGAGAAGGACGCCTTCATCGCCTGGCGCGCCGCCCGGCACAGCGAGGAATGCCTGGCCGTGACGCAGCACCTGCTGATTGAAACGCTGCATCCGCTTTTTGAAAAATGCCTGAAAAAACTGGCTGACCGTAGCATTGTCGAAAACGACAGGCCGCCGGTCCTGGCGCCCGCCGCCTGGCTGGACTACTGGCAAGGCTTGTCGGATGCCATGCCGGCGATGCCGCAGCCGCACTCCATCCGCTCGGTGTTGATGGCCCGCCTGGCCGAGGTCGAGGCGGCGCTGGCCGGGCTGGCGGCCAACGCGCCTTTCCCGCTCGCCACCGCCGGCGGCGAGGGCTGGGGCGTGGCTCAGACGCTGACGGCGCGAGGCGTGCTGACCCACGCGGCGCACGTGGTCGACGGTAAGGTTGCCAGCTACCGGGTCCAGGCGCCGACCGACGGTTATTTCGCCGATGCCGCGGCGCTGTCATCTTTGCTCGGTAATCTTGAATTTGCTTCCCTGGATCAAGCAAAACAGGCGCTCAATCAGGCCATACTGGCGCTTGATCCCTGTCTGCCCTACGAAGTGGAATTGAACGATGCATGAAATGTCGCTGGCCGAAGGCGTATTGCAACTGGTCGAGGACACCGCCCGCCGCGAAAGCGCCCAACGTGTGAAACTGGTGGTGCTGGAAATCGGTCGCCTGTCATCGGTCGAGCCGGAGGCCATCCGCTTCTGCTTCGAGGCGGTGACACATGGCAGCATCGCGCAGGGTTCGGCGCTGGAAATCGTCAACGTGCCGGGGGCGGGCTGGTGCATGCCCTGTGCCGAAACGGTGGTGATGGAAGAGTTGTACGGGGCCTGCCCGAAGTGCGGCAGCCACCAGGTGCAGCCGACCGGCGGGACGGAAATGCGGGTCAAGGAAATAGAAATCGAATAATCGGGAGACGACTATGTGTACGGTTTGCGGCTGCGGCGCAGGTGAAACGAAGATCGAGGGCGGAGTGCACGAAAATTCGCACGAGCACACCCATGTCCACGAAGACGGAACGGTGCATACGCACAGCCACGGGCACGACCATGAGCACGCGCACAGCCATGACGACGCGCCGCTCGGCGTGCATTCGCACACGCACCATCACAGCGACGGCAGCGAACACAGCCACGCGCATGTGCATGAGGGCGAACACGCCCACGAACACGGTCACGAGCATGACCATGGCCATGGCCATGAGCACGGTCATCATCACGAACACGGCATCGCCGGCGATCTCGACTACGGCACCGGCCCGGCCCGCGCCCACGTGCCCGGCATGAGCCAGGCGCGCATGGTGCAGATCGAGCAGGACATCCTGTCCAAGAACAACGCCTACGCCGCGGCCAACCGCCAGTGGTTCGACGAGCGCGGCATCTTCGCGCTGAACCTCGTCTCCAGCCCCGGCTCCGGCAAGACCACGCTGCTCTGCAAGACCATCCAGCTGTTGAAGGACAAGATGGCGATCAGTGTCGTCGAAGGCGACCAGCAGACCTCCAACGACGCCGAGCGTATCCGCGCCACCGGCGTCGCCGCGCTGCAGATCAACACCGGCAAGGGCTGCCACCTCGACGGCCACATGGTCGGCCACGCCATGCAGCGCCTGCAGTCGGCCGACGACTCGCTGTTCCTGATCGAGAACGTCGGCAACCTCGTCTGCCCGGCCGCCTTCGATCTCGGCGAACACCACAAGGTCGCCATCCTGTCGGTCACCGAAGGCGAGGACAAGCCGCTCAAGTACCCCGACATGTTCGCCGCGGCCGACGTGATGCTGCTCAACAAGTGCGACCTCTTGCCCTACCTCGAATTCGACGCCGACCTGGCCGAAGCCAACGCCCGCCGGGTCAACCCCAACCTGACCATCTTCCGCGTCTCGGCGACCAGCGGCGACGGCCTCAGCGCCTGGCTCGACTGGATCGAATCCGGGCTGGAGCAACAGCGCAACAAGCGCTCGGAAAGCGTCGATGCCCTGAAGCGCCGGGTGGCCGAACTGGAACGCCAGTTGGCGGCCAAGTAAGCCGCCGATGACCGGCCGCCTGTTCCGCATACGCGGTCTGGTACAGGGGGTCGGTTTCCGTCCCTACGTCTGGCGGCTGGCCACCGAACTCGGCCTCAACGGCTGGGTGCGCAACGACGGCAGCGGGGTGATTGCTACGGTCGGCGGCAAAAATTGGCCAATTTTCAAAAAACGCCTGCCGCTGGAAGCGCCGCGTCTGGCCCGCATCGATGCCATCGAGGACGAAGCCGCCGAGGTCAGCGGCGAAGGCTTTGTCATCCTCGACAGCGAAGCCAGCGAGGTGCGAACCGCCATCGGCCCCGACGCCGGCATCTGCCCCGACTGCGTTGCCGAAATCTGCGACCCGGCCAACCGCCGCTGGCGCTACGCCTTCACCACCTGCACCCACTGCGGCCCGCGCTACACCGTCAGCCGCGGCATTCCCTACGACCGGGCGCAAACCAGCCTCGCCGCCTTCCCGCTCTGTGCGCCGTGCCACGACGAATACACCGCCCCGGCCGACCGCCGCTTCCACGCCGAAACCACCTGTTGCCCGGACTGCGGCCCACAACTGCGCCTGCTCGACGCCGCCGGCCAGCCGCTGTCCGCCGACCCGATCGCCGAAACCCTGCGCCTGCTGCATGATGGCAAGATCGTTGCCATCAAGGGGTTGGGCGGTTTCCACCTCGCCTGCGACGCCCGCAATGCCGAGGCGGTGGCCGAACTGCGCGAACGCAAGCAGCGCGAGGCCAAACCCTTCGCAGTCATGGGCCTGAACGCCGCCTCGCTGGCCGCCTACGCCCGGATCGGCGACGGCGAGCTGGCGCTGCTGCACAGCGTCGCCGCCCCCATCGTGCTCTGCCCGAAGGGCGAAGCCGAACTGAAGGGCATCGCCCCCGGCCTCGCCTGGCTCGGCGTCACGCAGCCGGCCACCCCGCTGCACCTGCTGCTCTGGCACGAAGCCGCCGGCCGCCCGACCGGCACCGGCTGGCTAGCCGACGCCAGCGACCTGCTGCTGGTCATGACCAGCGCCAACCCGCACGGTGAACCGCTGGTCATCGCCAACGACGAAGCGCTGGAGCGCCTGTCCGACATCGCCGACGCCTACCTGCTGCACGACCGCGACATCGTCATCCGCTGCGACGATTCCGTCGTCCGGGCCGGGCCGGCCTTCATCCGCCGCGCCCGCGGCTACGTGCCGGTGCCCATTCCGCTGGCCGACGACGGCCCGACCGTGCTGGCACTCGGCGGCTACCTGAAAAACACCGTCTGCGTGATGAAGGGCCGCGATGCCTTCCTCTCGCAGCACGTCGGCGGCCTCGACAACGCCGCCGCCATCGGCTTCCTTGAAGAAACGCTCAGCCACCTGCTGGAAATCCTCGACGTCCGGCCGCAGATCATCGCCCACGACCTGCACCCCGATTTTCCCTCCACTCATCTCGCCCTGCGCCTGGCCGAAGAGCTTGGTGTTCCGGCCGTCGCCGTCGGTCACCACCAGGCCCATATCGCCGCGATCTGCGCCGAACATGGCGTCAACGAGCCGATCATCGGGCTGGCGCTGGACGGCGTCGGTTTCGGTCCGGACGGCGGCGCCTGGGGCGGCGAACTGCTGCGCCTCGACGGCGCCGACTGCCAGCGCCTCGGCCATCTCCACCCCCTGGCCATGCCCGGCGGCGACCGCGCCGCCAAGGAACCTTGGCGCATGGCCGTCGCCGCCCTGCACGGCGCCGGCCTCGGCTACCGCGTCGGCGGCTGGATCAAGCAGTACTACCCGAGCCGCGACCCCGGCCCGCTACTGACCATGCTCGCCCGCAACCTGCGCTGCCCGCCGACCACCAGCCTCGGCCGCTGGTTCGACGCCGCCGCCGGCCTGCTCGGCCTGCGTGATCTGATGCAGTACGAAGGTCAGGCAGCGATGGAACTCGAAGGCCTGGCTGCCCGCCACGGCCCGGTCGAGCCGCTGGCCGGCGGCTACGCCTTGCGCGAAGATGGAAAGGTGCTCGATTTTTCCCCGCTGCTGCAAGCCCTGCTGGGCTGCAAGGACAATGCCGCCTATGGTGCCGCCCTGTTCCACGCCACTGTCGCTTCCGGCCTGGCCGCATGGGTAAATGCTATCCCCCAAGGGGACTTTCTGCGGGGCGCGGTCGCCCCGAAAAGAGAGGCAAAAATCGCCATCGGCGGAGGCTGCGCGATGAACGCCGTGCTGATGGCAGCGTTGCGTCGCCATCTCGAAGCGGCAGATATCGACTTGCTTGAAGCCCGGCAGGCTCCCTCCAACGACGGCGGCCTGGCGCTTGGCCAGGCGTGGGCGGCGAGGCAGAAAATCGTTGGGTAACTGCGCTTGGTGATCGTGTCGAATTTCTGGGTTCGGCCAATTGCGGATATTACCACGTGCATGATAAAAGCATTTATTCTCATCATGCTTCCCTCGACATGCGCATACTTATCGCCACCGCAGCATTTTCATTGCTTGCCTTGAACGCTCAGGCGGGTTGGTATGGATTTGGTGGCACGGCCTGGAAAGAAGAAGTACAGCTAAGCGATAAACGAATCATTGTTGTCGAGAGAGAAATGCCAACTGCGCGCGGTGGTGACGAATGGGCAATCAATCGAAGCGGTTCACGGCCGAAGGAATATCGAATCCGATTTGAATACCCAGCGGGTTCGGGAAAGATGATTGAGTGGGTTTCAATCAAAAAATCCCCACAAACATGGCCAGAGATCCCGCTGATATTTGACATCAAAGCTGCGCAGCCGATGGTGTTTTCTTTGGTAGCAATTTCGAGTGGGTGCGAAGTTTACTCAAAGTACGTTTATCGAAACGGCGTATGGATTGAGGAAACGCTCCCCGAAAAACTCGAACAACAAACGACAAATTTATTATTCGGTAGCCAAAGAGACTTGCCATCACTTCTCAATTTAGAAGAGAAACATAAAAGGAATGGTGAGATTTACAGAAAAGCACTCAAGCAGGTAGGCCCAGCGCGCAAAGTCTGCGGTTAAACACTCCGACCGACCCAAGCGTGCAGCAACACCAACGTACCTGTTAGCTATATCTTTTCCGAACGCCTGTTTTCCAAAGCTTGCTACGTCAGCAAAGGGAGGGGCGCGGTCGTCACGATTCAAAGCACCGGCCAAATGCTACGGTCAGCCCGAAAAAATGGCCAAAAATGAAATTGCCGACGTCCGCGTGACCTGAACAGTCGGCAACCAATCATCCGCAAACTGCTCGCGTAACGTGTTCTGCTGCATCTGCGTCGATCAGCGCCCGGTTGCCTTCCTGCCCGAAGTAACTACGTCTCAAGTCTGACAAGCACCTGATCACCTTCCCTGTCGAAGTGGAAAGGCGATGCCGGGTTTTTTCCCGGTTTTCGGGCGCGAAAATTTTCAAGTGGCTGTAAACAAACGCGATTATTTTCTGGTCCGCTTGTTGCTGATATAGCGGCCTATAAAACGATTGCCAGATCCCCAGCAGAGAGGCGTGTCGGTCGGTGACCGACGTGAAAGCAAAAAAGGGGAGATCCATGGCCAACCAAAATTTGATTTCGCTGGAACAGGACGAGCGCATCGAGGCGGCTGCCGCGCGTTTGTCGATGGACCGGCGCGAGTTCCTGCAATTCTGCGCCGCACTGGCGACGACACTCGGGCTGCCGCAAGGGGCGGATGCCGCGGTCGCCGAGGCGGTTGCCACCAAGAAGCGGCCGAGCGTGATCTGGCTGCATTTCCAGGAATGCACCGGGTGCACCGAGTCGATCCTGCGCGCCGAGCATCCGACGCTGGAAAAGCTGATCCTCGACGTCATCTCGCTCGATTATCACGAGACGCTGTTCGCGGCGGCCGGCCATCAGGTCGAGGCGGCGCGCAAGACGGCGATGGCCGAGAACAAGGGCAAGTACATCCTGGTCGTCGAAGGGGCGATTCCGACCAAGGATGGCGGCGTCTATTGCAAGATCGGCGGCAAGACGGCGATCGAGCTGCTCACCGAATGCGCGGCCGACGCGGCAGCGGTGATCGCCATCGGTTCCTGCGCCTCTTGGGGTGGCATGCCCTCAACGATTCCGTCGATTCCCGGGGCGACCTCCAGCCCGACCGGGTCGAGCGGCGTATCACAGATTCTCGGCAAGCCGGTGGTGACCATCCCGGGCTGCCCGCCCAACCCGTACAACTTTCTGTCCACGGTCGTCCATTTCCTGACCTTCGGCGCGCTGCCGGCGGTCGATGACAAGGGCCGGCCGAAATTCGCCTATTCCCGCCTGATCCACGAAAACTGCGAGCGCCGCGCCCACTTCGACGCCGGCCGCTTCGCCATGGAGTTCGGCGACGAAGGCCACCGCAAGGGCCACTGCCTGTACAAGCTGGGCTGCAAGGGGCCGGAAACCTACGCCAACTGCTCGGTGATCATGTTCGGCGATGCCGGCGCCGGCACCTGGCCGGTCGCCTGCGGCCATCCCTGCATCGGCTGTACCGAGCAGGGCGTCGGCTTCCAGAAGCCGATCCACACTGTCGCCAAGCTGAAGAACATCGAGCCTTCCGCCTTCCTGCCGCGCATCGTCGAGGAAAAAGGCGTCGGCGCGACGCTCGGTTCGGCCGCCGTGCTGGCCGCCGTGGCCGGGGCCGCGGCCGGGGCGGGGGCGATGGTCGCCAAGAATCTCGGGCTGTCGTACAAGGCCGAGCAGATGGAAGAAGCCAAGAAGTCCGGCGAAAAAACGGAGGTCTGAGATGACACTTTCCGTCAATTCGCGTCGAAATTTCCTGAAGGGCTGCCTGGCCGGCGGCGCAGCGGCGGCGAGTGCCGTGCTGCCCGAAACGGCCTGTGCCCGCGACACCCTGCAACGCCCACCGGAAGGCCTCGGCCTGCTCTACGACGCCACGCTGTGCGTCGGCTGCCAGGCCTGCGTCGCCGCCTGCAAGCAGGTCAATGAGAACCCGGCCGAGTTCTCGGCGGTGGACAAGTTGTGGGATACCCCGCTCGATACCTCGGGCCACACCTTCAACCTGATCAAGATGTACCGCCACGGCACGATGGAAACGAAGGACGCCGAGCAAAACGGCTTCTCGTTCATGAAGACCTCGTGCATGCACTGCGCCGACCCGTCCTGCGTGTCGGCCTGCCCGGTGTCGGCGATGACCAAGGACCCGGTGACCGGCATCGTTGGCTACGACCCGGACGCCTGCATCGGCTGCCGCTACTGCGTCGCCGCCTGCCCGTTCGGCATCCCGAAGTACCAGTACGACTCACCGACCGGCAAGATCGGCAAATGCGAGCTCTGCCGGCATCGCCACAAGGACGGCCATTATTCAGCCTGCGCCGAGGTGTGCCCGACCGGCGCCACGCTGTTTGGCCGCACCGAGGACCTGCTTGCCGAGGCCAAGCGCCGGCTGGCCCTGAAGCCGGGAGAATGGACGACGATTCCGCGCGGCCGCCTGCGCCATGCCCAGGAAAAGGTGCTGGCCGGTGGCGAAGACGGCAAGGGCCAGAAGCATCGCCACGGCTGGCGCGACGAGCCGGACCAGAGCTACCAGGCGCAGGTCGGTAACTACCTGCAGCACGTCTATGGCGAGACCGAATACGGCGGCACGCAGGTCTTGAAGCTGTCGGCGGTCAATTTCCAGAAGGCCGGCCTGCCGGACCTGCCGCCGAAATCCTCGGCCGCAACTTCGGAAACCATCCAGCACACGCTGTATGGCGGCCTGATCATGCCGCTCGCCGTGCTGGCCGGGCTGACCTGGGTCGCCAAGCGCAACGTGGTGCCCGAGGACGATGAAGCGAGCAAAAACCAGAAGGGAGGGCAATCATGAGCGCCCATCATCCCGCCGCCCCGGTCGGCGGCAAGCTGTTCAACACGGCGACGCTGGTTTGCGGCGTGCTGATCGCGGCGATGATCGCCGTGCTCTTCGTCCGCTTCCTCTTCGGCCTCGGCGCAGTGACCAACCTCAACGACGGCTACCCGTGGGGCATCTGGGTCGTCGTCGATGTGATCATCGGCTCGGCCTTCGCCTGCGGCGGCTTCTCGGTGGCCATGCTGGTCTACATCTTCAATCGCGGCCATTACCATCCGCTGGTTCGCCCGGCGCTGCTGGCCAGCCTGTTCGGCTACACGCTGGCCGGTGTTGGCGTGCTGTTCGACCTCGGGCGCTGGTGGAATTTCTGGCACATCCTGTGGCCGGGCTACGCCAATCCCAATTCGGTGATGTTCGAGGTAGCGGTCTGCATCTCGGCCTACATCACGGTGATGTGGATCGAGTTCTCGCCGGTCTTCATGGAGCAGTGGGGCCTGAAGGTGCAGAAGCAGAAACTGGAGAAGGTGCTGTTCTTCTTCATCGCCCTCGGCACGCTGCTGCCAATGATGCACCAGTCCTCGCTCGGCACCATGCTGGTGGTCATGGGTCCGCAAGTGAATCCGCTGTGGCAGACGCCCATCGTCCCGCTGCTCTACCTGCTGTCGGCGATCACCATCGGCTACGGCATCGTGCTGTTCGAATCCTGCGTCGCCGCCTCGGCCTACCGGCGCGAGATCGAGATGCATCTGCTGCAGCCGATGGCCAAGATCATGCTCGGCGTGCTGGCCGCTTTCCTCGCCGTGCGTTTCGGCGACCTGGTCGTGCGCGGCGCCCTCGGCCATGCCTTCTCGCCCAGCCTGGAAGCCTTCTTCTTCTGGCTGGAAATGGGCTGCTTCGCGGCGCCTTTTGCGATCGTCGGCACGCCCGGCGCCCGCCGCAATCCGGCCCGGCTTTTCATCGCCGGCGTGGCGATCATGATGGGCGGCATCCTGCTGCGCCTCAACGGCTTCCTGATCGGCTACGACACCGGGCTGGGCGTCGACCACGGCTGGAACTATTTCCCGAGTGTCGCCGAAATGCTGGTCACCCTCGGCATGTTCGCGCTCGAAGTACTCGGCTACATCATCATCACCCGTCGTTTCCCGGTTCTGCCCCGGGAAGCGGCGGCACACTGAATCCAGGGATAGGAGAACAACATGAACAAACGTGTCACCATCGACCCGGTCACCCGCATCGAGGGTCACCTGCGTGTCGACGTCGAGGTGGACGGCGGCCGCGTCAAGAAGGCCTGGGCATCCGGCCAGATGTGGCGGGGCGTCGAGAACATCCTGATCGGCCGCGATCCGCGCGACGCCTGGGCGATCACCCAGCGCATCTGCGGCGTGTGCACCACCGTGCATGCCATTGCCTCGGTGCGCGCCGTCGAGAACGCGCTGCAGCTGGAAATCCCGGTCAACGCGCAGTACATCCGCAACATGATCATCCTGGCCCACGCCGTCCATGATCACATCGTCCATTTCTACCACCTGTCGGCGCTCGACTGGGTCGATGTGGTCAGCGCGCTGAAGGCCGATCCGGAAAAGACGGCCAGTCTGGCGCAGAGCCTGTCCAACTGGAACGGCAATTCCAAGGCCGAGTTCGTCAAGGTCCAGGAGCGCCTGAAGGGCTTCGTCGGCACCGGCCAGCTCGGCATTTTCACCAACGGCTACTGGGGCCATCCGGCGATGAAGCTGACGCCGGAAGTGAACCTGCTCGCCGTCAGTCACTACCTGCAGGCGCTGGAAGTCCAGCGCTACGCCAGCAAGATCGTCGCCGTGCTCGGCTCCAAGTCGCCGCACATCCAGAACGTCGCAGTCGGCGGCGTCGCCAATCCGCTGGCCACCGACGCCCAGTCGGTGCTGACCATCGAGCGCCTGCTGGCGATCAAGGAATGGATGCTGAAGCTGGAAGACTTCGTCAAGAACGTCTATCTGATCGACGTTGGTGCCATCGGCGGCTTCTATGCCGACTGGACCAAATACGGCCGCGGCATCACCGACTACCTGTCGGTGCCGGACATCCCGCTCGACGGCAAGGGCACGCAATTTGCGCTGCCCGGCGGTTACATCGAGGGCGGCAAGCTGGAGAGCTACAAGGCGATCACCAGCTTCAACGACAAGTACTTCACCGACGGCGTGTCCGAGGCGATCAAGCATTCCTGGTACAACTACAGCGCCGGCAACGACAAGTCGCTGCACCCGTACAAGGGCGAAACGACGCCGAACTACACCGATTTCCAGGACGACGGAAAGTATTCCTGGCTGAAGTCGCCGACCTTCTACGGCAAGCCGATGCAGGTCGGCCCGCTGCCGCGCGTGCTGAACATGCTGGCCGCCGGCCACGAGCCGACCAAGAAGTACGCCACGGCGGCGCTCGACCTAGTGTCCAAGGTGGCTGGCGCCAAGGTCGGCGTCGAAGCGCTGCATTCGACCATCGGCCGCCATGCGGCGCGGGCGGTTGGCTGCGCGGTGCAGGTCGACGAGCTGATCAACCAGTGGGATCTGCTGCTCGCCAACATGGCCAAGGGCGACCTCAAGACTTTCAACCGCCCGGTCTTCCCCAAGGGCGAGCAGATGGGCGTCGGCTTCCACGAAGCGCCGCGCGGCGTGCTGTCGCACTGGGTGGTCATCGATTCCGGCAAGATCAAGAACTACCAGTGCGTCGTGCCGACCACCTGGAATGCCGCGCCGAGGAACGAGAAGGACCAGCCGGGAGCCTACGAGGCCTGCCTGATCGACAACCCGGTGGCCGATCCCGAGAAGCCGCTGGAAGTGCTGCGCACGGTGCATTCCTTCGACCCCTGCCTGGCCTGTGCGGTGCATGTCGTCGATCAGGAGAACAATCCGGTCGTTACGGTGAAAGCGGTTTGATCGACCGCAATGGAACTCTGCGTTTGGGGCGCGACAATGCTCGCGCCCCTTTTTTTGGAAACTGAGCATGCGTATCGTCGTATTGGGAATCGGCAACATCCTGCTGACCGATGAAGGCATCGGGGTTCGGGTGATCGAAGCGCTGGAGCGCGACTATCTCCTGCCGCCGGAAGTCGAGGTCATCGACGGCGGCACCTGCGGCATGGAAATGCTGGAGCAATTGGAAAACCTCGACGGCCTGATCGTCGTCGACTGCGTGCGCTGCCATCAGCCGCCGGCCACGCCGGTGCTACTCAAGGGCGACGACGTGCCGGTCTTCTTCAAGACCAAGCTGTCGCCGCATCAGGTCAGCCTGTCCGACGTGCTGGCCAGCCTCGAATTCACCGACCGGGCACCGAAATCGATCGCCATCGTCGGCATGCAGCCGGTCAGCATGTCCTTGGGCATGGAGTTGTCGCCGGAAGTGGCGGCCAAAGTGCCGGAACTAGTCGCCATGACGCTGGCCGAACTGCGCTTGCTCGGCATTGAAGCGAAGGTCAGAAGCTGATGTGCCTGTCGATTCCGAAACGCATTGTCGAATGGGAAGGGGCGGGCGAAAATGCGGGAGATTTCGCCTGGGTCGAACGCGACGGCCAGCGCGAGCGCATCAACATGATGCTGATCGGCCCGCAGCCGGTCGGTAGCTGGGTGCTGACCTCGCTGGGGCTGGCGCGTGAGGTGGTCGAGGACGAACAGCGTTCGCTGATCGAGGACGCGCTGTCCGCTCTTGCCGCTTCGCTGGAGGGCGAGTTTGATCCATCGCTGTATTTCACGGACCTCAATCGCCTGCATGACTGAACGCATTCGTACCCCCGCCCTGGCGCCGCCGCCGATCCGCCCGGCCGTGCCGCGCGTTGGCGACCCGACGGCCTTCCTTGAAGCGCATTACCGCCACGTCTGGCAGACGCGCATGCATGACATGCCCTTCATCAATCCGGCGCTGGCTGTCGAGGCCATCGGCTTCGCCCGCCATGAGGGCGACTGGCTGGGTGTCGTGATCACGCCGTGGTTTTTGAACCTGCTGCTGGTTTCCGGCGGCGGCCAGCTGTGGGGCGACATCCCGGCCGGTGAGCGGCGCTATCTGAACCTGCCTTGCGGCACGCTGCAGTTCATCGCCGACGACGATCCGGATATCGGCCCCTACCAGTATTGCCCGCTGATCGCCCCGGTCACCGACCTGGCTGACATGGCGCAGGCACGCCTGGTTGCCGATGACGCGCTGAAGACTGTTTTTGCCGCGCCAGCCGCCGCGCCGGTGCCGGATGCGCCGCCCCTTGCCGAGGAAAAACCGGCGGTGTCGAGGCGCGGTTTTTTCCGGCGTCTGGCAGGCAAGCGCGATTGATTCCCAACAGGTAGTATCTCCCCTACAAAAAAAACGGTGAGGAGCAAATCGAATGTGTCTGGCAATTCCTGCGCAGATCGTTGAACTGCGCGACGGCGACAACGCGCTGGTCGACCTGGCCGGCGTCAAGAAGGAAATCTCGCTGGCCCTGGTCGAAGGCGTGGCGATCGGCGACTACGTGATCGTCCATGTCGGCTACGCGCTGAACAAGCTCGATCCCGAAGAAGCGGCCAAGACGCTGAAGCTGTTTGCCGAAATGGGCGAACTGGCCTTTGCCGACGAAAATCCGACCATCCACTGATGAAGTACATCGACGAGTTCCGCGACGGCGAGGTCGCCAAGGGCCTGGCCGAAGCCATCCGCCGCGAGGCGAATCCGGCGCGCAGCTACCATTTCATGGAATTCTGCGGCGGCCATACCCACGCCATTTCCCGCTACGGCGTTTCCGACCTGCTGCCGGCCAACGTCAAGATGATTCACGGCCCTGGCTGCCCGGTCTGTGTGCTGCCGATCGGCCGCGTCGACCAGGCGATCCGCCTGGCCCTCGAACAGGGCGTGACGCTGTGCACCTACGGTGACTGCCTGCGCGTGCCGGCCTCGGATGCCTTGTCGCTGATGAAGGCCAAGGCGCGCGGCGGCGACATCCGCATGGTCTATTCGAGCGCCGACGCGGTGACGCTGGCGCAGAAGAACCCGGACAAGCAGGTCGTTTTCTTCGCCATCGGCTTCGAGACGACGACGCCGCCGACGGCGGTGGCGATCAAGCAGGCGGCGGCGCTCGGCCTGAAGAATTTCTCGGTCCTCTGCTGCCACGTGCTGACTCCGTCGGCCATCTCCAGCATCCTCGAGTCGCCGGAAGTTCGCCAGTGGGGCACCGTGCCGCTCGACGGCTTCATCGGCCCGGCCCACGTGTCGACGATCATCGGCAGCCGGCCCTACGAATTCTTCGCCGAGGAATACCGCAAGCCGGTAGTGATCGCCGGCTTCGAGCCGCTCGACGTGATGCAGGCGATCAAGATGCTGATCCGCCAGGTCAACGAAGGCCGGGCCGAGGTCGAGAACGAGTTCTCGCGCGCTGTTGATCGCGACGGCAACCTCAAGGCGCAGCAATTGGTCGCTGAAGTATTCGAGATGCGCAAGAATTTCGAATGGCGCGGCTTGAACATCCTGCCCTACTCGGCGCTGCGCATTCGCAGCCATTTCGCCGAATTTGACGCCGAAAAGCGCTTTCCGCTCGGTTATGCCTCGGTGCCCGATCACAAGGCCTGCGAATGCGGGGCGATCCTGCGCGGGGTCAAGCGACCGCAGGACTGCAAGATCTTCGGGACGGTGTGTACGCCGGAGAATCCTGTTGGTTCCTGCATGGTTTCTTCCGAGGGAGCTTGTGCGGCGCATTACACGTATGGGCGGTATAAGGATGTCGCCTGACGTTTTTGTGCCTTTTCTGAAGCTGGGTTTTCCGCGCTTGAGGCGCGTCTTACTTTCTTTTGCTTCGCCAAAAGAAAGTAAGCAAAGAAAAGGCGACCCTGGGTCGGCGCCGGCTACGCCGGTTCCCTGCGCTACTCGGCTGACGCGGGGGCTGCGGAACTCGGGCTTCGCCCTCAGACAGTCCTCGCCCTTTTTCCGCGCCAGCCTGCGTTGCTCGGCGCCTCCCAAGGGGCCCGGAAAACCATCCGTGGCTAAGCTGGGAAATTTCAATTTTGGGCATTTTTTCGGCCCGACCGTAGCATTTGGACCGGACAGACCTTTCCGCCCGGACGCCTTTCGGGCCCCCCTGAGAGGCGCTGAGCAACGCAGGCGGGCCGGGGGCCTTCGGCGAGGACTGTTTGAGGGGCGCAGCCCCGAGTTCCGCAGCCGCCCGGCACACCGAGTAGCGCAAGGGACCGGCGCAGCCGGCGCCGACCCGGGGGTCGCCTTTTCTTTGGCTACTTTCTTTTGGCGAAGCAAAAGAAAGTACGCCCGCCCTCAAGGCGGAAAGCACGGCTTCAGAAAAGTTTCCATCCAAAAAATCATCCCCACACTCCCATGACCCAAACCCGCAAAAACTACGTCCGTCCCCTCGACATCAAGCACGGCCAGGTCGACATGGCCCACGGCTCCGGTGGCCGGGCGATGGCGCAACTGATTGAGGAGCTGTTCGCCAAACACCTCGGCAATGAATACCTGGCCCAGGGCGACGACGGCGCGCTGCTGCCGCATCCGGGCGAGGGCCGGTTGGTCATGGCGACCGACTCGCATGTCGTCTCGCCGCTGTTTTTCCCGGGCGGTGACATAGGCTGCCTGTCGGTGCACGGCACGATCAACGATGTGGCCATGATGGGTGCCAAGCCCTTGTATCTTTCTGCCGGCTTCATCCTTGAAGAAGGTTTCAAGCTCGCCGATCTGGCGCGCATCGTGCAAAGCATGGCGGCGGCGGCCAAAGAGGCCGGCGTGCCGGTGGTCACCGGCGATACCAAGGTCGTCGAGCGCGGCAAGGGCGATGGCGTGTTCATCACGACCACCGGCGTCGGCGTGGTGCGGCCGGGGATGGAACTGTCCGGCCGCAGCGCCAAACCAGGCGACGTGATCCTGGTTTCCGGCACGTTGGGCGATCATGGCATGGCGATCATGGCCGAGCGCGAGAGCCTCGGTTTCGAGTCGCCTATCGTTTCCGATACCGCTGCCCTGCATGGCCTGATCGAAGCGATGCGGGCGAGCGGGGCGGAGATACATGTCCTGCGCGACCCGACGCGCGGCGGACTGGCGACGACGCTGAACGAGATCGCCAAGCAATCCGGCGTCGGCATGATGCTGCAGGAAAAGGCCCTGCCGGTCACGCCGGCGGTCGAGGCAGCTTGCGAATTTCTGGGATTGGACCCGCTTTATGTGGCCAACGAAGGGAAACTGGTCGCGATCTGCGCCGAACAGGATGCCGAAAAGCTATTGGCCGCGATGCAGTCCCATCCACTCGGGGCCAATGCGGCCATCATCGGGGCGGTGCATGCCGACGAGCACCACTTCGTGCAGATGACCACCGCCTTCGGCGGCAGGCGCATCGTGGACTGGTTGAGCGGCGAGCAGTTGCCGCGAATTTGCTGAGCGCTCAGTGGCGCAGCGCGATCATCACCGACTGGACGTCGCCGACCTCGGAAATGACGAGTTCGCGGGCGTCGGCCAGGTTGTCGGCGTTGCGGATGTGAAACAGGTCGCGACGACCATCCGGGTAACGCACGGCGGCGACGTATTCCGGGCGCGGCGCGCGGGAAGGCAGGGTGTTGTGTTGCTTGGCGGCTTTTTGTTGCGCTTGCATGTTACTTCCCCTCTTTCTTTTTTGTTGCAGCGCATCGTAGGCAGGCTTTGCAACATCAGAAATATCGCCAAAGTTATAGAGTTATGCGGGCTGGAAACGCAGGCCCCGCAAAGCCTTTGCCCGTCTGCAATCAGCTCGCCGGCATGATTTGTAAAGAAATGTAAAACATGCGAATTCTTTTCATTACCCACAGTTTCAACAGCCTGACCCAGCGCCTTTATTGCGAGTTGACCGAGCAGGGGCACGAAATCAGCATCGAGTTCGACATCGCCGATTCGGTGACCGAGGAGGCGGTGGCGTTGTTCAAGCCGGACCTGATCCTGGCACCCTTCCTGAAGCGGGCGATTCCGGAGGCTATCTGGTCGCGCCATCGTTGCCTGATCGTGCATCCCGGCATCGTTGGCGACCGTGGCCCCTCGGCGCTCGACTGGGCGATCCGCCATGGCGTCGGCGAATGGGGCGTCACCGTGCTGCAGGCCGAAGCGGAGATGGACGCCGGCCCGGTCTGGGCCTCGGCGACCTTCCCGATGCGGGCTGCCCGCAAGGCCTCGATCTACCGCAACGAAGTGACCGAGGCGGCGGTGCGGGCGGTGAATGCTACGGTCGCCCGGCAAAATGAGCCGAATTTCAAACCCGAGCGCGTGCCGGGCCAGGCCCATGCACTGATGGCGCAAACCGACCGCCGCATCGACTGGCTAACGGAAAGTAGCGCCACCGTGCTGGCCAAGCTGAATGCAGCCGACGGTTTCCCGGGCGTGGCCGATCAACTGTTCGGCCAGCCCTGCCACCTGTTCGACGCCTGGCCGGAAACAACGCTGAAGGGCGAGCCGGGCCAATTAATCGGCCGGCGCGAGACGGCCATTCTCCGGGCGACGGCTGACGGCGCCGTGTGGATCGGCCACGTCAAACCGGCTGGCGGTATCAAGCTGCCGGCGACGCTGGCTTGCCCGGCGGCCGCCGAACTGCCGGAACTGCCCTTGGCCGGCTGGTGGAAGTCGCCGACCCCGACCTGGCAGGACGTCGCCTACGAAGAAGCCGGTGGCGTCGGTTTCCTTAGCTTCGAGTTCTACAACGGCGCGATGAGCACGGCGCAGTGCCAGCGGCTGACCGCCGCTTTCAACTGGGCGACGACGCAGCCGACCCAGGTGATCGTGCTGCGCGGCGGCAGCGATTTCTGGTCCAACGGCATCCACCTGAACACCATCGAGGCAGCCGAAAGTCCGGCCGACGAGTCGCTGGCCAACATCAATGCCATCGACGATCTGGCCGAGGCCATTCTGCGTTGCGAAACGCAACTGACAGTGGCGGCGGTTGGCGGCAATGCCGGGGCCGGCGGCTGCTTCCTGGCGCGCGCCGCCGATTTCGTCTGGGCCCGTGACGGCGTGATGCTCAACCCGCATTACAAGAACATGGGCAACCTGTACGGTTCCGAGTTCTGGACCTACCTGCTGCCGCCCCGCGTCGGGGAAGAGGGTGCCAAAGCCATCATGCGCCACCGCCTGCCGATGACGGCGCCGGAGGCGGTCAAGCTCGGCTTCTACGACGCCTGCCTGCCCGGCCCCGGTTTTGCCGTCGATGTCGCCCGTCGAGCGGCCGAACTGGCAGCCGCGCCGGACATCGCCGAACGGCTGGCCGCCAAGCGCGCCAAGCGTCAGGCCGACGAGGCGGCCAAGCCGCTGAGTGCCTACCGGGCCGAGGAGTTGACCGAAATGCGGCGCAATTTCTACGGTTTCGACCCCTCCTACCACGTCGCGCGCTATCATTTCGTCTCCCGGTCGGCGCATTCCTGGACCCCGCGCCACCTGGCCCGACACCGCGATCTCGACTGGAAAATCCCCGCATGAACCCGACCGTGCTGCGCAAATTGCCCGCCATCCTCGTCGTCGACGACGAGGTGCGCTCGCAGGAGGCCCTGCGCCGCACGCTGGAAGAAGATTTCGAGGTGCTCTGCGCCTCCTGCGCCGACGAGGCGATGGCCATCCTCGAACGCGAGCAGATGATCGCCGGCATCCGGATCATCCTCTGCGACCAGCGCATGCCGGGCACCACCGGCGTCCAGTTCCTGCGCGAGGTGCGCGGCCGCTGGCCGGACATCGTCCGCATCATCCTCTCCGGCTACACCGATGCCGAGGACATCATTACCGGCGTGAACGAGGCCGGCATCTGGCAATACCTGCTGAAGCCCTGGCAGCCCGAGCAACTGCTGCTGACCCTGCAGCGCGCCGCCGAAGTCTGGCGCCTGCAGCAAGAAAATCAGCGCCTGTCGCTCGACTTGCGCACCGCCGAGCCGGTGCTCAAAAGGCAGGTCGACCACAAGCAGGAGAAGGTCAAGAGCAGCTTTGGCCTGGCCGCCCTGATCCGCGCGCCGGGCAGTCCGATCAACGCCGTCTGCGACCTGGTCGGCCGCGTCGCGCCCTTCGACCTGTCGATCATGGTCACCGGCGAATCCGGCACCGGCAAGGAAATGATCGCCCGCGCCATTCACTACGAAAGCCGGCGCGCCAGCAAGGCCTTTGTCACCGAAAACTGTGGCGCCCTGCCCGACACCCTGCTCGAATCCGAGCTGTTCGGCTACAAGCGCGGCGCCTTCACCGGGGCGGTGGAAGATCGCGTCGGCCTGTTCCAGCAGGCCGACGGCGGCACGCTGTTCCTCGACGAAATCGGCGAAACCAGCCCGGCCTTCCAGGTCAAGCTGCTCCGCGTGCTGCAGGAGGGCGAATTCCGGCCGCTCGGCAGCAATCGCTCGGTCCATGTCGATGTCCGGGTCATCGCGGCGACCAACCGCGACCTCGAAGACGAAGTGCGCAGCGGCCGTTTCCGCGAGGACCTCTATTACCGGCTGGCCACCATCGCCCTGCATATCCCGCCGCTGCGCGAGCGGCCGATGGACCTGCCGCTGCTCGCCCGCCGCCTGCTCGACAGCAGCTGCGCGGCGCTCGGCAAGCCGGTCGACGGCTTCACCAACGAAGCGCTCGCCTGCATCGCCGCCTACCGCTGGCCAGGCAATGTCCGCGAACTGCAAAATGAAATCCTGCGCATGGTCGCCCTGGCCACGACGCCGCAACTCGGTGCCGACCTGCTGTCGCCGCGCGTGCTGCGCACGCCGGTCGGCGATTTCGACGAAGCGCGCCCGGCCGACGAACTGGCCTGGGCCGCCGGCCTCAGCGGCGGCTTGAAGGAACGCATGGACCAGCTGGAAATGCATGTGCTGAAGGAAGCGATGATTCGCCACCGCTGGAACAAGTCGCGGGCCGCCCGTGAGCTGGGCCTGTCGCGCGTCGGCCTGCGCGCCAAGCTGGTCCGTCACGGTCTGGAGCAGGCGGAATGAAAGTCTTGTGGCTGCAGAGCGGTGGCTGCGGCGGCTGCACGCAGTCGATGCTCTGCTCCGAGCCGCGTTCGCTGTTCGACGAACTGCGCGACGCCGGCATCGAGTTCCTCTGGCACCCGGGGCTGTCGGTCGATAGCGGCGAGGAGGCGCTGGCCATCCTCGAAGACTGCGCCGAAGGGCGGCTCGCCTTCGACGCCCTGTGCATCGAAGGGGCCATGCTGCGCGGTCCGAACGGCACCGGCAAGTTCCACCTGATGGCTGGCGACGGCCGGCCGCTGACCGAATGGGTCGCCCGTCTGGCCCGCCACGCCCGGTGGGTGTTTGCGATCGGCTCGTGCACCGCCTACGGCGGATTCTCCGCCAACACGCCGGGCAACCCGCTCGAAGCCTGCGGCCTGCAATTCGACGAGCAGACGCCGGGCGGCCTGCTCGGCGCCGGCTTCCAGTCGTTGGCCGGCCTGCCGGTGATCAACATCGCCGGCTGCCCGACGCATCCCGGCTGGGTCGTCGACACGCTGGAAAAAGCGGCGCTGGAAGGCGTGAGCGTCGCCGACCTCGACGAGTTCGGCCGGCCGCTGCTCTACGCCGGCGAACTGGTTCATCACGGCTGTTCGCGCAACGAGTTTTACGAATTCAAGGCCAGCGCCCAGAAGCCGTCCGACCTCGGCTGTCTGATGGAAAACCTCGGCTGCAAGGGCACCCAGGCCCACGCCGACTGCAACCTGCGGCCGTGGAACGGCAGCGGCTCCTGCCTGCGCGGCGGCTTCGCCTGCATCGCCTGCACCGAGCCGGGTTTCGAATCGCCCGGCCACGCCTTCCAGGAAACGCCCAAGCTGGCCGGCATCCCGATCGGCCTGCCGACCGACATGCCGAAAGCCTGGTTCGTCGCGCTGGCCGCGCTGTCCAAGTCGGCGACGCCGAAGCGGGTGCGCAACAATGCCGTCGAGGACCATCCGGTGGTCATGCCGGCCATCCGCAAGAAGGGCGGCGGCAAGTGAGCCGGATCGTCGTCGGACCGTTCAACCGCGTCGAAGGCGATCTCGAAGTCGGGCTCGAACTCGACGCCGGGCGGATCGTTTCGGCCCAGGTCAATTCGCCGCTGTTCCGGGGCTTCGAGCAGCTTCTGGTCGGCCGTTCGCCACTCGATGCGCTGGTTATCGTGCCGCGCATCTGCGGCATCTGCTCGGTCGCCCAGTCGGCGGCGGCGGCTTCGGCGCTGGCCGACGCGATGGGCCTGAATGCTACGGTCAATGGCAAAATTTCGCGAAATTTGATCACCGCCACCGAAAACCTGGCCGATCACCTGACCCATTTCTATCTCTTCTTCATGCCCGACTTCGCCCGCCCGGCCTATGCCGGCCGGCGCTGGTATCCGGCCGTCGCCCGGCGCTTCGCGGCGGTGACCGGCGAGGCGGCCGCCGAGGTGTTGCCGGCCCGCGCCGGATTCCTCCGGCTGATGGGTTTCCTGGCCGGGCGTTGGCCACACACGCTGGCCATCCAGCCCGGTGGCAGCACGCGGGCGATCACCGCCGGCGAGCGCATCCGCCTGCTGGCACTGCTGCGCGAATTCCGCCGCTTTCTCGAAAAGCGCCTGTTCGGCGATGCGCTGGCGGTGGTGACCAACCTGGCCAGCAAGGACCAACTATTCGCCTGGGCCGCCGGCCGGACCGGCGATTTCCCGGCTTTTATCGAAGCCGCCAGCGATCTCGGCCTCGAACGCTTGGGCCGCGCCTACGACAGCTTCCTGTCCTACGGCGCCTACGGGCTCTTCCCGGCCGGTACCTGGCAAGTTGGTCAAGCCGCCGCTTTCGATCCGGTCGCCATTGCCGAAGACACCAGTAGCGCCTGGCTGGCTACCGCCCAGCCGCGTCACCCGGCGCAGGGCGAAACGGTCGTCGATGCCGACAAGCCCGATGCATACACCTGGTGCAAGGCGCCGCGCTACGCCGGCCACCCCTACGAAGTCGGCGCGCTGGCCCGCCAGGTCATCGCCGGCCATCCGCTGGCGCTCGACCTCGTGCAGCGCGACGGCGCCAGCGTCATGGCCCGCGTCGTCGCCCGCCTGCTCGAACTGGCCCTGGTCCTGCCGGCCATGGAAAGCTGGGTGCAGGCCCTGCAGCCCGGCGAACCGTTCTGCGCCCACGGCGAGATGCCCGACGAAGCGACCGGCACCGGTCTCGTCGAAGCCGCCCGCGGCAGCCTCGGCCACTGGCTGAGCGTCAAGCGCGGCCGCATCGAGCGCTACCAGATCATCGCCCCGACTACCTGGAATTTCTCCCCGCGCGACAGCGAAGGCCAGCCCGGTCCTCTTGAGCAGGCCCTGGTCGACCTGCCGGCCGGCGACGGCGCGCCGCCGACGGTGCAGCATGTGGTGCGTTCGTTTGATCCGTGCATGGTGTGCACGGTTCATTAAGCAGGACTGGCCAGAATCCTGCCTGTTCGGGCCAGGCTCGCCATTAGTTGGTCTGTCGAAAAATCTTACATGCATGGCCACAGCGTTTCGCTGCATAGTCGTCGTTCTGGAAAAAATCGATGGCATTCAATTGATTAACAATGCACTCCTGGTTGGGCTTGGGGGGCTGGCTCATTCCTTGCCAGCGAAGCTGAGCTTGCTTCAAAAGCGCGCTTCCCGATTTTTAACCCGACCCTGAGCAGGAGATCATTGTGAAAAAACGCCTCTTCGTCTCCCTCGCCCTTGTTGGCGTCCTTGCCGTTCCTCTGTCTGCTTCCGCTTTCGTCGTCGGGCCTACCAGCCCCGGCAAGTGGGGCTCGCCGGTCATGGGGACCGGCGCCACCGTGACCTGGAGCCTGATGGCCACCGGAACAGATTGTTCTGCCGAAGCTGCAGGCTGCACCATCACCGCTCTGGGCGATTTCATGCCTGTGGGCTATCTGACGCAAATCCAGAATGCCTTCTCGGCCTGGTCTTCCGTTGCCAATATCAATTTCGTCCAGGTCGCCGATCAAGGCGAGGCGTTCAATGCCGCCACCCAGCTATCCGGCGACATCCGTATCGGCGGCCACGCCTTCGACAGCGCCTTTGGCGTTCTCGCCCATGGGTTCTATCCGCCGAACAACGGTGCTTCGGCGGCCGGCGATCTGCATTTTGATACGCTCGACGCCTGGGACCTGGCTTTCGACGGCACTGGTGACGGCGCCTTCTCCATCTTCCAGGTTGCCGCCCACGAAATCGGCCATACTATCGGACTCGATCACACTGGTGTTCCCAACTCCCTGATGAATCCTTTCTACAGCGAGGCGTTTAGCGGCCCCCAGGCCGATGACATCGCCGGTGCGCAGTTCATCTACGGCCGGCGGCTCCAGGTTCCCGAACCGCCGATGCTCGCCCTGATGGGCCTTTCGCTGATTGGGCTGGGCTTGAGCAAGCGTCGGAAGGCATGACGTCGACCTGGCTTTCCGGGGCGCTTCATGCCCTGTTCCGCGCGGCTTTCCTGAATCGCATCGCACGCCGGGCGGAGTTTTTGTTTCTCTGCCTGTTTCTCGCTTTGCCCGGAACCGGAAGCGCCATGTTTGCCCAAATGAGCGACGACGACCTGATCCGCCTATCGGAACTCGTCGTCGTCGGCGAATGGCTAGGCCAGACCGCGCTGATCATCGAAGGCAAGCGTCATGAGTTTGGCGTTGTCCGTGTCGGTGAGGTTCTAAAAGGCCCCGCCGATACGACAGTCGCCCTGGTGCTCGTGCCAGCGCCGGATGCTCCGCGCAGTGGCAGCGATTTGCACTTCAAGCGAGGCGATTCCGGGGTGTGGTTCCTGCGCAGCCAGCCGCGTATTCCCGGCGCTTATGCGGTTGATCATCCCCAGCGTTTCGTTGCCGGCCCACCAGCTCGTATCGAAGCCCTGCGCCGGCAAATCGGTCAGGGCCGCCTCGCGCGCTGAACAAAACCCGCCACTCGGTACTGATCGAGACGGTCTGATCACGCGCCGGAAAATTTCGATTTTGGTCCTTTTTTGCCGCCGACCGTAGCTTTCGCTGCGTTGGCCGGCGGCCGGCTGGTCAAATCAGGCGGTAGTCGCGCAGTTTCTTGTAGGCCGTCGCCCGGGCGATGCCCAGGGTCCGGGCAAGGGCCGAGATGTTGCCGCGATGGGCCGCAAATTTTTCGGCGAAAACCTCGCGTTCGGCCTGTTCCAGCGGGGCGCAGTCCGGCAGCGGGCGAGCGGACGCCGGTGGCAGCAGTTCCGGCGGCAGGTGGCCGGGTTCGATCACGCCGTCGTCGGCCATCGCACAGGCCAGCTTGAGAATCTGGCGCAGCTCGCGCAGATTGCCCGGCCAGGCGTGGCGCCTGAGTACCTGGCGGGCGGCCGGGCCGAGCGTGAGCGGGGCGGCCGGGCTGGATTCCTCAGCGACGATGCGGTCGACCACCTCGTCGAAATCGGAGCGCTGGCTCAAGCACGGGAGCGCCAGGCGCAGGCCGTTGACCCGGTAATAGAGATCTTCGCGGAAAAATCCGCGGGCGATCTCCTGGGGCAGGTCGCGATGGGTCGCGGAAATCAGGGCGAAATCAAGGTCGCGTTCGGTGTGGCTGCCGATCCGCACCACCTTGCGCTCCTGCAGGACGCGCAGCAGCCGCGCCTGCAGCTCGATCGGCATGTCGCCGATCTCGTCGAGGAACAGGGTGCCGCCGTTGGCGAGTTCGAGCTTGCCGGGCATGCCGTTGCGGGCGGCGCCGGTGAAGGCGCCCGGTTCGTAGCCGAACAGCTCGGATTCGATCAGGTTGGCCGGGATCGAGGAGCAGTTGAGGGCGATGAAAGGGCCTTTGGCCCGGCGGCTGCAGTCGTGCAGGTGGCGGGACAGCACTTCCTTGCCGGTGCCGGTATCGCCGTTGATCAGGATGGGAATGTCCCGGTCGAAGGCGATCCGGGCCTTGGACAGGGCGACGTCGAATTCCGGCGGCAGCGGGCTTTCATAGCCGCTTGCCGTGCGCACCGGCTGGCTGCCCTGGCAGCGGGGCTGCGGTGCGGCCTCGCCGGCGGAGGCCAAGAGCTGGAGGCCATTGTGCAGGGTCAGCGAAATGCAGGGCGAGGCGGCCGAGCGCAGGCGGTCGATGGCCTGGCCGAAGGGTTCGACGAACAGTTCGTTGAAATGGACATCGTCCGCCGGCTGCAGATCGATCAGTTGCCGGGCCGCCATGCTGGCTCCGGCCAGGCGGCCGCTTGGGTCGAAGGCCAGGTGGCAGCGGCCGGCAGGCCGGCCCGGGCCGAGCGGGCAATTGATTTCGATGACGATGGTGCCGGGCAGGGCGCGTACCAGCTGTTCGCCGATGGCGCCGGCGGCCAGCGCGACCGGCAGGGGGATGCCGTCCCGGCCGCCGCTGTGGCGGCGGGAGGCGTTGAGCACACCGACCAGCCGGGCCTGGGGGTCGTGGATCGGTGCCGAGGTGCAGGTGAAATCGCCGGCCTCGTCGAGAAAGTGTTCCTTGCCGGCGACAACGGCCGGCTTGCCGTCGCTCAGCGTGCAGGCCGGGCCGGTGGTGCCGGCTGCCGACTCGCCCAGATTGACGCCCGGGCGAAAGGCCAGTTCGATGCCCTTGAAAGCCGGTATCGCCTCCCGGAAAGTCCGTAGCACGAAACCCCTGGCGTCGATCAGCGAGACCGCCCAGTCGCCGCCGCGCAGCATGGCGAACAGCCTCTCCATGTCGCCTTCAGCATGGCGGATGAAATCGCGGTTTTGATCGGCCAGCCGTTTCTGGCTGGCCCGCGAAATCGGGTTGAAAATGGCCCGGTCGCCAAACGACAGGCCATTGGCCCGCGAGCGAATCCAGGAGGCGACAATCGCATCCCCGGTGCACGCCGGGACGCCGAATTCCCCCTCGGCAAAGCGGCCGCGCAGTGCTTCGATATTTTGTTGCCAGATCGCCTTCGCCACGGGTCTATCCCTCCGGACGATGCCTATTTTTTAGCCATGGCATCGGAAAAGTGTACAAAAAACAGACAGAAATGCCGGTGCCCTGCGCGAAAGCCGGTGGCGCCGCCTATCTCATTGATTATCCATGATTCGCCGGCCTTTTCAATGGCCAAAAAAGGCCCGGTTTACGGGCTGGTACGCATTTCGCAAAAGCGTCTTTGGCCACCCTTTTGCGGTATGGCCGGCGCATCGCCGCCCCAAATCAAATTTGTCATGGAGACACAAGCAATGCTTTCTCACGGGATACCTGAAAACAACAAGAAGTCCGTCGTCCGCCGCCCGGGCGAATTCCTCGCGCCGGCCATCGCGCTGGCGCTCGGCCTGATCTGCTCCCCGGGCGCCTCGGCATTCGACGTCGATGCCGGCGATTACACCGCACTCCCGGCCGGAACGACGCTGTTGGCGGCCTACTACCAGTACGCCTCGCGCGATGCGATCTTCGCCAACGGAAACCGGGCGCCCGGCAACAACCGGCTCGATTCCAACGTCGGTATCCTGCGCGGCGTGCATTACATGAACGTCGGCGGTTACACCATTGACCCCCAGTTCCTGCTGCCTTTCGGGTCGCTTGAAGGGAAACGGAGCCTTGCCGGCCTGGGCGAGGAAAGCGGCGTCGGCGACCTGATCCTGGCCACCACGTTGTGGCTGGTCAACAAGCCGGAAAGCAGCACCTATTTCGGCATCACACCCTTCCTGCAGCTGCCCACCGGCGATTACGACCGCAACCGCGCCCTGAACCTCGGCGAAAACCGCTGGCGCCTGACCCTGCAAGGCGGCTACATCACGCCGCTGGCCGACAAGCTGCTACTCGACGTGATCGGCGACGTCACTTTCTACGGCAAGAACGACGATTTCGGTCCGACCAGCGCCAAGCTGACCCAGAAGGCGCAGTACCAGTTGCAGACGCACCTGCGCTACAACCTGACGCCGACCTGGGATGTCCGTGTTGGCCTCTCTCATGTGACCGGTGGCGAAACGGAAATCGACAACGTCGCCCAGAACAATCGCCAGCGCACGACCAAGTTTACGGTCGGTTCCGCCTACTTCATCACGCCGACTCTGCAATTGCTGGCCAATTACGGCCGGGACATCGCGGTGGAAAACGGCTTCCGCGAGGAGAACCGCCTCAATCTGCGCTTGCTGACGCTGTTCTGATCGTCGACGCCGGCCGGAAGATGCCTTTGTAATTTCCGCGCCGGCTTCATAGACTGGAAGCGTCCAGGGATGCCTGATCCGTTCGAGGAACCGCCATGTCCTATCTCGTTGCCTTCTGGAATCTCGAAAATCTCTTCGCGCCGGAAGGCCACCCCGGGCGTGAGGCCTGGCTGGCCAAGGCGCTGCAGAAGGAGTTGAGCGGCTGGTCAGTAGCCTTGTTCCGGCGCAAGATCGACCAGCTTGTTTCGATCATCCGGCAGATGAAAGCGGGGGCCGGTCCCGACATTCTCGGTGTCTGCGAGGCGGAGAACGCCTTTGTCCTGCAGGCGCTGGCCGATGCGCTGAATGCAGTGCTGCCGGCGCGGCGCTACGAACTGGTACATGTCGATTCGACGCGCGACCAGCGCGGCATCGACACCGCCTTCCTGTTCGATGCGAAGCAGGTTTCGGCCAAGCGCAGCGAACTGTTCTCGCACTGGGTGATGCGGCGGACCGGGACGCGCGACATCACGCAGATCACCTTCGTCACCCCGGCCGGCGGCGAGATCGTCCTGCTGGCCAACCACTGGCCGTCGCGCTCCTCGTCGACCGGCGACGGGCCGGAGTACTCGGCCGGATTCCGCGCCACGGCGGGCGAAACGCTGGCCTACTGGCACGACCGCATCCGCGAGCAAAAGGGCGACGACGTGGCAGTGATCGCGCTCGGCGATTTCAATGACGATCCCTTCGACAAATCGGTCGCCATCCACGCCCAGGGCGTTCGGGACAAGGGCGACGTGCTGCGGGCGCGCAGCGCCAAGTTCTGCAACCTGGCCTGGGACTACCTGCAGCAGACAGTGACCGACCACCGCGGCAAGCCGCGCCCTTTGTGCGGCACGCTGTATTTCGGCGGCGATGCTGCGCTGTTCGACCAGATCCTGGTCTCGCCCGGCCTGCTGAGCGGCAAGAGCGGTTTTCGTGTCGTCGATGGCAGCGCGCGGATCGAGGCCTATCCACCGGCGGTCAGCCACAAGGTCGGCGAGGGGCCGATCCGCTTCGGGCTGCCCGAAGGCGACGCCGCCAAAAACGTCAACCCGGACGGCTACAGCGACCACTTCCCGGTCTCGGTGCTGGTCGAGGTCCTTTGAGCGCTTGGCCAGGACTCAGGTTTTTAGCCTTTTTTCCGGCTGACCGTAGCACTTTCTTCGTATGGATCATGGCCGGTCGATGGGCTAGACTTGGCCGGTGAAATGACTACGACATAGGTCCGCATGGAAGCCCCTACGCCTGATTTCCGGACGCTGTTCGAGGCGGTGCCCGGTTTGTACCTGGTGCTCGACCGTCATCTGGTCATCGTCGCTGTCAGCGATGCCTATGCCCGGGCAACCAAAACCCAACGCCAGGACATTCTCGGCAAAGGCATATTCGAGATTTTTCCCGACAACCCGGACGACCCCGGGGCCGACGGCGTGCGCAACCTGCGCGCCTCCTTGCAGCATGTCCTGCAGTCCGGCGTCGCCGACGCGATGCCGCTGCAGAAATACGACATCCGCAAGCCGGACGACGAAGGCGGCGGCTTCGAGGCGCGTTACTGGAGCCCGCTGAATACGCCGGTGAGGGGACCGGATGGCGAGCTGGCCTACATCATCCACCGGGTGCAGGACGTCACCGATTTCGTCCGCCTGAAGCAGCAGGGCGTCGCGGACAGCCGGCTCAACGAAACGCTGCGTGAGCAGGCGGTCAGCATGGAGGCAGAGCTGTTTGCCCGCTCCCGCCAGGTGGCCGAAGCCAGCGCTGAATTGAAGACAGCCAACGAGGAACTGGCCCGCCTCTATGAAAAGACCCGGGAACTCGACGAGCTGAAGACCCGATTCTTCGCCAATGTCAGCCATGAACTGCGCACGCCGCTGACCCTGATTCTCGGCCCGGTCGACCGCCTGCTCGAATCCGGGCATCTCGAAGACGCCGAGCGCCAGGCGGTGCAGGTGATCCAGCGCAATGCCCGGTTGCTCCATCGCCAGGTGGATAATCTGCTCGACATCGCCAAGCTGGAGGCGGGGCGCATGCTGGTCAATTACAGCGAGACCGACCTGGCCGACCTGTTGCGCCTTCTGGCTTCGCATTTCGACACCGTCGCCGCCGACCGCCGCATCGCTTTCGAGCTGGACATCCCGGCCGCGCTGCCCGTCCAGGTCGACGAGGAAAAGCTGCAGCGCATCGTGCTCAACCTGCTGGCCAATGCCTTCAGATTCGTCGCCGATGGCGGGCGCATTGGCGTGACGCTGGAGGCCGCCGGCGACAGCGCCGTGATCCGCGTCCGCGACAACGGTCCGGGCGTGCCGGAAGCCTTGCGCGAAGCGATCTTCGAGCGCTTTCGCCAGGCCGATGACGGGGCCGGGCGCCGCTTCGGCGGCAGCGGGCTGGGGCTGGCCATTGTCCGCGAGTTCGTCCTGCTGCAGGGCGGCCAGGTCTCGGTTGGCGAGGCGGCTGGCGGCGGTGCCGAGTTCGTCGTCGTGCTGCCGCGGCGGGCGCCGCCGGGCAGCACGGTGGCGCCGGCGAGCCCTCGGCGGCCAGACGAGGCGGCGGCTTACGTCGCCGGGTCTGGTACCGCGTTGCCGGCCCCGGCTCCAGTTGGCGAGCAGGGGGCGCTGATCCTGGTCGTCGAGGACAATCCGGAGATGAACGCCTTCGTCGTTGCCGCCCTCGCCCCGCGCTACCGGGTGGCCTGCGCCTTCGACGGGCAATCAGGGCTGAATACCGCGCGGGCGCTGCGTCCCGACCTGATCGTCTCCGACGTGATGATGCCCGGCCTGAGCGGCGACCGCATGGTCGAGGCGATCCGCCGCGAGCCTTTCCTCGACGACACGCCGGTCGTCATGCTGACCGCCAAGGCCGACGATGCCCTGCGCCTCAAGCTGCTGCGCCACGGGGTGCAGGACTACATCTGCAAGCCCTTCTCGGTCGACGAGCTGCTGGCCCGGATTGCCGGCCTGCTCAGCGAGCGGCGGCGGGTTGGCACGCGTCTGCGCAGCGTCGAGGAACGCTTCCGGGCAACTTTCGAACAGGCGGCCGTCGGCATTGCCCATGTCGGCCCGGACGGACGCTGGCTGCGCGTCAACCGCAAATTGTGCGAGATCATCGGTTACGGCCACGATGAACTGCTGGCGCTGACTTTCCAGGACATCACCCATCCGGCTGACCTCGACGCCGATCTGGCCCTGGTCGGTCAAGTGCTGGCCGGCCAAATCGACAGCTACCAGATCGAAAAGCGCTATCTGCGCAAGGATGGCGGGCAGATCTGGATCAACCTGACGGTCTCGCTCGTCCGCGACGAGCAGGGGGCGCCCGACTATTTCATCTCGGTGGTCGAGGAGATCGAGGCGCGCAAGGCGGCCGAGGCCGAGGTGGCCCGGCTCAATGCCGACCTTGAGCGCCGGGTGCTTGAACGGACGGCGGAACTGGAAGCAGCCAACCGCGAACTGGACAGTTTTGCCTACGCCGTCTCCCATGACCTGCGCACGCCGTTGCGCGCCATCAACGGCTTCTCGGCCATGCTCGAAGAGGATTGCGCCGCCGAACTGAGCGAAACGGCGCGCGGCTTCCTCGGCCAGATCGTCCAGGCCAGCCGGCGCATGGGAGCGCTGATCGAAGGCATCCTGACGCTGTCGCGCAGTAGCCGGGGCGAGATGCAGAAGCGGCCGGTCGACTTGTCGGAAATGGCCAACCGTATTCTCGGCCAATTGGCGCGACTCGACCCCGGTCGCACTGTCCATGCCGAGGTGGCGCCGGGCATCGTCGGCCACGGCGACCCGCTGATGCTCGACCTGCTGTTGCACAACCTGCTGGAGAATGCCTGGAAATACACCTCGCGGACGGCGGCGCCGGAGATCCGCTTCTTTGTCGAGGCGGTCGACGGCAAGCCAGCCTTCTGCGTCGCCGACAACGGTGCCGGCTTCGACATGCGGCATGCTGCCAAGCTGTTCCAGCCCTTCCAGCGCTTGCATCGGCAGGAAGAGTTTCCGGGCATCGGCATCGGCCTGGCGACGGTGCAGCGCATCGTCAGCCGCCACGGCGGCACGCTGGAAGCGAGCGGGACGCCGGGTAGCGGCGCCTGCTTCCGCTTTTCGCTGCCCGAAGGCGGCACCGTTCCGCTCGCCGGCGAGCCGGCGCGGGGTTCGACCTAGAAGCCGATCTTCCGGCTACGCCCCATCCGGGACTGCTCGAAGTCGCCGGTTTCCAGCCAGTTGCGACCGTCCAGCTTGGCGGTGCCGAAGGCGGCGAGCAGGCGTTTCTTCATGTCGCGCGGCGGCAGCGAACCGAGCCGTTCGAGCACCGCCTCGTCGGCCTCGGGCGGGAAGCCCCAGTCGTGCTGGCCGACGATCTCGCGGTAGAGCGCGGCGGCGATGCTGATCGCGGCGTCGTGGTCGGGGCGTGGCACTTCGTAGACGTTCATCCGGTTGAGGATCGGCTCCGGGATGCCGCGCTCGTCGTTGGCCGTGGTCACCCACAGAATGTGCGAGGCATCCATGTCGATGTCGATGAACTCGTCCTTGAAGGCGCGTGCGGTGTCGTGTTCGAGCAGGCCGTACAGGGCGCCGAACGGGTCGTAGCGCGAGTCGCCGCCGGCCTTGTCGATCTCGTCGAGGACCACGATCGGGTTGGCGAAATCGCCATGGACCAGGGTGTGCGCGACCTTGCCCGGCTTGGCGTTGTTCCACTGCGACGAGGCGCCGGACAGCACCCAGCCAGCGGTCAGCGAACTCATCGAGATGAATTCGTGGCCGGTGCCCAAGTGGCTGGCCAGTTCGCGGGCGAAATGGGTCTTGCCGATGCCCGGCTCGCCCAACAGCAGGATGGGCGTGAAGCTCATCGGCTCGTTGCCGGCCACCGAGAGGGCGACGTACTTCTTGAGGTCGTCGATCACCTCGCTGAAATTCGGGCAGCTGTCGTAGAGCTCGTCGATCATGTCGGCGCCGGTCGGGCGGATCAGGAAACGGCCGCCGCCGCGCTGCTTCATCTTTTCGTAGAGCGTCGCCAGCGCTTCGTTGCGATTGCCGGCGGCTTCCTCCATCGCCCGCTCGATGGCGGCGACGTCGTAGATGGTGCGCTCTTCGGCGACCGAGAGGCGGATTTCACTGTGGGCCATGATGACTTCCTCCTTGCACTGCGTAGACCGGTTAACGGATCCAAGGTGCTGCAGGTTGAGTCAAGCATTTCCCGTTCCCGCTACTTGATCGGGGTCGTTGAAATCCTGCAGAAGGCCGCCAGTCAAGGTTTGGCGCGATTTTTCCCGGGGGAGGAGAAATTTGGATTTTGTCGGTTTTTTGCCGCCGACCGTAGCATTTGGCCCATTTGTGCCGCACCGTGGTGCAGCATCACTGCTCCGGATAGAGCAGGCGCTGGGCCGTTTCGAACAGTTCGCGCTCCTCGAAGCGGACATGGTCGCTAAGCAGGGTGGCGAAGCGGGCCATCGTCTCAATGTCCGGTTCGGCCAGCCGGCGATTCAGGTCGCGCAGTTCGGCGTGTTCGGCCAGCGTGCGCGCAACCAGTTCGCCGGCGCCAGCCTCGGCCAGTGCCGGCAGCAAATCGCCTTCCTCGTCCTGGAGGTGAGGTTCCACTTCCTCGGCAAACGCTTCGCGGATCGACCGGGCGGCGTGGACGATGGCCTGCTCGACACCGGCATCGCAGCTGAAGCGGGCCTGCCGGGCCAGTTTCAGCGCGGTATGGTGTTCGCGCGACAAATTCTGCAGGGCGGCGTGACGTTTCATCGGGGTCCTCCGGTACGGTTGCGGCTGACCAGCATGACGATGGTCGCAATGAAGACAAGCAGGACCAGGCCGTTGAGCAGGCCGGCCAGGTGGCGCAGAGCGAAGACATCGCCCAGCCCGCCGACGACGCGCAGCGCCAGCGTCAGGTGGAGCAGGGCGAGCGGCAGGTAGAGAACCGGCCGATAGGGAATCCGGATCCGGGTTACGGCCGGGAAGATGATCAAGGCGTGGCCGAAAACCATCGCGAAGACGAAACCGAGGCCGATGGCATGGAGCGCTGCATCGCGCCAGGCGTGGCCGGGAACGAAGGCGCCGGCCAACCCGAGCAGGCCGGCGGCGAGCAGCCAGAAGTAGCCGGAGAGCAGGCAGGCGGCGATGAAGCGGGTCAGGCCCGTGGACGCGATATTGCGCCGGGCGATGTCGTAGCGCAGCAGCCAGAGCGCCAGAGCGATCAGGCCGCCGGCCAGCAGCCGGTCGGCGGCGACGATGGCTGCAAGCAGCAGCACGCCGACGATGCCGATGAACAGCTTCTGGGCGAGCGGCGGTGTGGGCAGGAAGCGGGTCAATTCCAGGCGTTCACCGGCGATGGTCAGGACCAGGAAAAGCAGCCACCAGGCGACGGCGGCAGCCGGGTTGCCGCTGGCCAGCCAGATCAGGTTGCCGACCAGCCAGCAGGCCGCAGCCAGCGTCAACACGACAGTAAAGGCCGCCACCTGGCGGCGCAGGGCGACGACGCTGGCGGCGATCAGGCCGAATGCGGCCAGGCTGCCGAGCAGTTGGCCGGCAATCAGTGGCGCCCCGGCGAGCAGCGCGATGCCGCCCAGGCCGGCGGCCAGCGGCGCCAGGTAGGCCCAGTTGTGGCCGACGGCGACCGCCCGTTCAAGGCTGATCACGGTGCCGAAAAAAGCGGCGATCATCAGCGGGCCATGCACCCCGGCGGCCTGCACGGCGGGGCCGGGCACCGACCAGCCGAGGCGGGCCAGGCCGGCCATCACGCCGCCGAGCAGCGACAGCATGCCGAAAAAGAGCAGCGGCAGCCGGGCGCCGGGCTTCAACTCGGCCATTTAATCGCTGCCTTCCTCGGTCCAGCCCAGGCGCAGGCGGCATTGCTCGCTCATCATCGACGGGTGCCACGGCGGTTCCCAGACGACCTGGATGTTCACGCTGACGTCGGCGGGCAGCACGCGGTCGAGTTCGGCATGGGCGTCGTCCACGATCAGGTCGCCCATCGGGCAGGCCGGTGAGGTCATTGTCATTTCGACCAGTAGTTGGCGGCCGGTCAATTCGATGCGGTAAACCAGGCCGAGATCGACGATGTTGGCGCCCACTTCGGGATCGACCACCTTGCGCAGGGCGTCGCGGATCAGTTCGGTATCGAGGGGAGCGGTCATCGGAGCCAGACGTTAGAATGTGGTGCAAGGCATCGTAGCACCGGTGCCGCGACGGAAATTTAGCAGGGAGCAAAGAACATGGAACGCTTCACCATTTCGCTGGACGAGGCCCTGGCCAGCCAGTTCGACCAGCTGATCGCGGCGCGCGGCTATAGCAACCGCTCGGAAGCGGTGCGCGACCTGATCCGCGGCGCCATCGAGAGCGATCGCCAGCGCGAGACGCCGGCCGGCCACTGCGTCGCCAACCTGTCCTACGTCTACAACCACCACGAGCGCGAACTGGCCGAGCGCCTGACCGGCCTGCAGCACGACCACCACGACCTGACCGTGGCCGCCATGCACAGCCATCTCGACCACGACAACTGCCTGGAAAGCGTGATCCTCAAAGGCTCGACCGCCGACGTCCGGCAGTTCGCCGACGCGCTGATGGCCGAACGCGGCGTCCGCCACGGCAAGCTCAACGTGATCGCTCTCGAAGCCGAACACCACCACGCCCATGACGAGCACGGCGAAGCCCATGTCCACTACCGTCCCGCCCGCTGAACCGGCCGGCGATTCGCCGCTGCCGCCGGGCGGCGAGCAGGCGTGGATCGAGGTCATCCAGAAGATGGACGAGGTCTACAACGACCTCCTCCAGTACGAAGTGGCGCTGGAAGAAAAGAACGCCGCGCTCGAAGAGTCGCACCAGTTCATCGAGAGCGTGCTCGCCTCGATGTCGGACATCCTGATCGTCTGCGACCGCAACGGCGGCATCGAGGAAGTGAACGCCTCGCTGCAGCACTTTTCCGGCAAGGCGGCCAGCGAACTCGAAAAGACGCCGGTCTTCGACCTCTTCGCCGACGACGTCGAGCGGGCCAAGGCGCGCGATGTGTTCACCCGTTACGGCCGCGAAGGCGTTCACGACTGCGAATTCTTCCTCCGTGCCGGCGATGGTTCGACCGTGCCGGTGTCGATGAACTGCACGCCGCGCCTGTCGCAGACCGGCAAGCTGATGGGCATGGTCGTCACCGGCCGGCCGGTAGGCGAGTTGCGCCGCGCCTATTCGGCGCTGCGCCAGGCGCACGACGACCTGAAGCGGACACAAAGCCAGCTGCTGCACGCCGAGAAGATGGTTTCGCTGGGCCGGCTGGTGGCCGGCGTGGCGCATGAATTGAACAACCCGATCAGCTTTGTGCTCGGCAACGTGCTGTCACTGCGCCGCTACGAGAACCGTCTAGAGAGCTACCTCAATGCCGTGCATGCCACCGCCGCGGCCGACGATCCGGTGCTGGCCGCGATGCGCGAGGAACTGCGCATCGACCGCGTGCTGGCCGACATGCCGCACCTGATCGACGGCATGATCGAAGGGGCAGAGCGCACCCGCGACATCGTCGATGCGCTCAAGCGTTTCTCGGCCGTGGACAAGACGACGCCGGAGCAGGTCAATCTGAACGAGGTCGTCGAGCGCTCGGTGCGCTGGGTGGTGCAGAGCGCCGCGGCCAATCTCGACGTCGAGGTCGATCTGCCGGCCGGCTTGCACTGTTCGGGCTCGTCCGGTCAGTTGCAGCAGGTGGTCATGAATCTTGTCCAGAACGCCTGCGACGCGGTGGCCAACCGCCCGAACGCCCGCCTGAAAATCGGCGGCTGCGTCGAAAACGGCATGGCCATCCTGCGCTTCGCCGACAACGGGCCGGGCATCCCCGAGGCGCACCTGAGCCGCCTGTTCGAGCCTTTCTTCACGACCAAGCCGGTCGGCCAGGGCACTGGGCTGGGCCTGTCGATCAGCTACGGCATCGTCGAGCGCCACGGCGGCAAGCTGAGCGCCGGCAACCTGGCGGGCGGCGGGGCGGAATTCGTGCTTGCACTTCCGGTGGAAAGTCGCTGATCAGTCGGCCGATATTCCAACCGTCGACAGGAGGCTAAATTCCGACGGAACAATGACTTATTGATCTGGCACAGTCTTTGTATGAAGATTGAAACAACTTTCATACGAGACAAACATGGAAACCCTGCCTACCGACTGGTTGTCGCTGCTGATCCTGACTTTCGTCCTCGGCATGAAGCACGGTTTCGATGCCGACCACCTGGCCACCATTGACGGACTGACCCGCTACAACGCCCGCACCCGGCCGGGGCTGGCGCGCTATTGCGGCACGCTGTTCTCGCTCGGCCACGGCGCCGTGGTCATGGCCATCGCGCTGGGCGTTTCCGCGCTGGCTGGCCAGTGGGCGGTGCCGGAATGGTTCGGCACGCTGGGCGCGGTGATTTCCATCGGCTTCCTGGTTGCGCTGGGCAGCCTCAACCTGGCTGCCGTACTCGCCGCCGAACCGCATGAGATGGTCCAGCCGGTCGGCCTCAAGGGCCGCCTGCTCGGCAACCTGCGCCACGTCTCGCACCCGGGGCTGGTGGCGCTGGTCGGCGCGCTGTTTGCGCTGTCCTTCGACACCCTGTCGCAGGCCGCCTTCTTCGCGCTGACCGCGACCCAGTTCGGCGGCTGGGAACATGCGCTGGTGCTGGCTTTGCTGTTCATGCTCGGCATGCTGCTGACCGACGGCATCAACGGCCTGTGGATCGCCCGCCTGATCGCCCGCGCCGACCAGGTGGCGCTGGTCGCCTCGCGGGTCATGGGCCTGGTCGTTTCCGGCATCAGCCTGCTGGTCGCCGCCTTCGGCGCCGCCAAGCTGCTGTCGCCGGCCGTCGATGCGTGGAGCGAGGGCAAGGAGCTGGTCTTCGGCTTCACGCTGGTGGCGATCATCGCACTCAGCTTCGTCGCGGCGCTGCGGCTGACGCGTCAGCCGGCAACGGCCTGACTAGGCCCGCGACGGAAGCCGGGCAACCGGCTTTTTTCGGCGATGAAATTAAGACAAAAATTAGTTTGTTCATATTTGCTGCTGGTGGCGGCAGGCGCCCTGGCGCACGAAGCGGCCGAATTGTCGGCCGTCGAAGTCCGTGCCCGAGCCGAGAACCTCGAAGGCATCGCGACGACCGGCAGCGAGGGCGTGGTTTCCAGCCAGCGGCTGGCCGCCGTGCCCATCCTGCGCCCCGGCGAAGCGCTGGAGATGGTGCCCGGCCTGATCGTCACCCAGCATGCCGGCGACGGAAAGGCCAACCAGTATTTCCTGCGTGGCTTCAACCTCGACCATGGCACCGACTTCGCCACCACCGTCGGCGGCGTGCCGGTCAACATGCCGACGCATGCCCATGGCCAGGGCTACACCGACCTCAATTTCCTGATTCCCGAGCTGGTTGACCGGATCGCCTTCCGCAAGGGGCCGTATTTCGCCGAGGAAGGCGACTTCTCGTCGGCCGGGGCGGCGCATATCGACTATTTTCGCAGCCTCGATGCGTCGCTGGTGCAACTGACGCTGGCTGGCAAGGGCTACGCCCGCAGCCTGCTCGCCGGTTCGCCGGAGCTGGCCGGCGGCCGGCTGCTCTACGGGCTGGAACTGTTCCACAACGACGGCCCGTGGCAGGTTGCTGAGGGCTACAAGAAGCTGAACGGCGTGCTGCGCTACAGCCAGGGGACGCGCCACGACGGCTGGTCGGTGACCGGCATGGCCTACGACGGCCGGTGGACCTCGACCGACCAGATCGCCCGGCGGGCCATCGCCAGCGGCGCCGTGGACCGCTTCGGCAGCCTCGATCCGACGACCGGTGGCCAGACCTTCCGCTACAGCTTGGCCGGCGAATGGGCGCGGCGCGGCGAGCATGCGCAGAGCAAGGCCAGTGTCTGGGCGCTGCGTTCCGGTCTCGACCTGTGGTCCAACTTCCAGTATTGCCTGAACAACGGCTGCCCGCCGGGCGACCAGTTCAAGCAGGCCGAACGGCGCACGGCCGGCGGCTTTGCCGCGTCGCAGGTCATTTACGATCGATGGGGCGGTTTTGAGGTCGAAAATTCCTTCGGCGTGCAGGTCCGGATCGACCGCCTGAGTCCGCTCGGCCTCTACGCCACTTCGGGTCGCCAGACGCTCGGCACGGTGCGCGAGGACAGTGTCACCCAGCGCAGCCTGGGCATCTGGGCGCAGAACGAGACGCGTTGGACCGACTGGTTCCGCTCGGTGCAGGGCTTGCGCGCCGACGCCTACGATTTCACGGTGGCCAGCAACCTGCCGGCCAATTCCGGCAAGGCCGACGACCACATGGTGACGCCCAAGCTGGCACTGATCTTCGGGCCGTGGCGGCAGACCGAGTTCTACGCCAACTACGGCCACGGCTTCCATTCCAACGATGCGCGCGGTACGACAATCACGGTCGATCCGGTCAGCGGTGCGCCGGTGGAGCGGGTCAAACCCTTGGTCCGGACGCGTGGCTACGAGCTTGGCGCGCGTTCCGATTTTGGCCAAAATTTCCGCTCGACCGTAGCATTCTGGCAACTCGACGTCGCTTCCGAGCTGCTGTTCGTCGGCGATGCCGGCAGCACCGAAGCCTCGCGCCCGTCGCGCCGCTACGGCGTCGAGTGGACCAATTTCTACGCGCCGGCCGACTGGCTGGCCTTCGACGCCGACCTCGCCTGGTCGCATTCGCGCTTTCGCGACAGCGCGCCGGAAGGCAACTTCATTCCCGGCGCGGTGACGGCGACAGCCAACCTGGGCGTCACCGTCGATCACCTCGGCCCCTGGTTCGGTGCGCTGCGCCTGCGCTATTTCGGCCCGCGGCCGCTGGTCGAGGACAATGCCGTGCGTTCCGGCGCCTCGGCGCTGACCAACCTGCGCCTTGGCTACCGCTTCGACGCCAAAACACTGCTCGCCCTGGATGTTTACAACCTGTTCGACCGCAAGGTGAATGACATCGAATATTGGTACGACTCGCAGCTGCCCGGCGAAGGAGCGCCGCAATTCGACCGCCACGTGCACCCAACCGAGCCGCGCACCGTCCGGCTGATGTTCTCATACCGTTTCTGAGGCAAGCGGCCATCTTACGATCCGGTGCATTTACTTGACATAAGAACACTCAGTCCTTACGCGGTGGCGCTAATAGCGAATCGCTTCCCGAACGCTACCAAGCAAGATTGGGCAGTGGTTCAATTCCATGCCGTGCCCGTTCGCGAAAATTTGCTGCTTATAAATACAGTGATTCCTGTTTGCCCATATGAGAGCACCTCAAAGATGAGCCGAGAAAATTCGAAGCTACCTAAGAGGGTAGGAACAAAATCTACCAATCCTCTAAACCCTTATCTTTTTGCAGTTTTCACGGCAACTCTTGCCGGCATTTTTTCAGTAGTTGGAGGGTGTTTCACGGCCGAATTCCAAGCAAAACAGGCGATCGTACAGAAGAAAGACGACTACCGAGTCATGGCTTATACCGGATTCTTGGATAGGACCGACCGATCGAAAGCTCCTGCTATTAGCCAACTCCTTAGCATTGGTTCAATGGCTGATCATTTGGTAACTAATGGTGAAATTCAAGCTTTCGAAGATAGGATTGCCAGCCTTCTGAAAAAGTACGATGTTCAAGATATTTACTGGCAACTAAATGCCGATCTAAACACCCTTCGCCTGCATGGAAGCAGTAGAGTTTCTGAAATATGTGACGATATTTTGAAATCACTGCTTTTGAGAGACAGTGAAATCAACTGGGCTGCCTATCCCCAAAATATAGTGGCCTTCCATGACGTATGGAAAATTGCCCAAGAAAAAGGAACAGCCGATGCTTGGGAAGAGCGAGTTACATCCGATGAACGGTTAATGATCGTTACGATTTCAAAGTTGACCCAGGCACTTATAGAGCAGCTCCGTGCCGAAATTCATAGCACTACAACCTAAAAATCCGTCTAGCGGACGGTCGGCTAGCAGCGCTGTCCGCCTGCCGCTGACCTTCGTCGTTACTGTTGCGACTCGCCGCTACCCGGCGAAGGCGCCCAGCAATTCGACCGTCACTTCCTTCCGAGCGAGCCGCGCAGCCTCCGATTGACCATTTCATACCATTTCTGAGGCAGCGCACCGTAATTACGCTTTGCCGGCCGGGCGGCTTTGGAGTAACCTAACGGGTTTTCCCCAATTGCTGAATGCCAAGGAGAATCCGTGGAAAAGGATCTGCGCGAAGCTGCTCTTGAATACCATCGCTGGCCGACGCCGGGCAAGATTTCCGTCCGTCCGACCAAGGGCCTGACCAACCAGCGCGACCTCGCCCTGGCTTATTCTCCGGGCGTCGCCGCCGCCTGCGACCTGATCGTCGAAGATCCGGCCAGCGCGGCCGAAATGACCTCGCGCGCCAACCTGGTCGGCGTGATCACCAACGGCACCGCCGTGCTCGGCCTTGGCAACATCGGCCCGCTGGCCGCCAAGCCGGTCATGGAAGGCAAGGGCTGCCTGTTCAAGAAGTTCGCCGGCATCGACGTCTTCGACATCGAACTGGCCGAGAACGACCCGGACAAGCTGATCGACATGATCGCCGCCATGGAGCCGACGCTCGGCGGCATCAACCTCGAAGACATCAAGGCGCCGGAATGCTTCTACATCGAGCAGAAGCTGAAGGAGCGGATGAACATCCCCGTCTTCCACGACGACCAGCACGGCACGGCGATCATTTCCGCCGCCGCGATGTTGAATGGCCTGAAGATCGTCAATAAGAAGATCGACGAAATCATGGTCGTCTGCTCCGGCGCCGGCGCCGCTGCCATTTCCTGCCTGAACCTGTGGTGCGATCTCGGCGTCAAGCGCGAGAACATCACCGTCTGCGACTCCAAGGGCGTCATCTACATCGGCCGCCCGGGCGGCATGGATGAAACCAAGGCCCGCTACGCTCAGAACACCGAGAAGCGCACGCTGGGCGACGCGATGGTCGGCGCCGATGTCTTCCTCGGCCTGTCCACCGCCGGCGTGCTCAAGCAGGACATGGTCAAGACCATGGCCGACAAGCCGATGATCTTCGCACTGGCCAACCCGACGCCGGAAATCATGCCGGAACTGGCCAAGGAAGTACGCCCCGACGCGATCATCGCGACCGGCCGTTCCGACTACGTCAATCAGGTCAATAACGTCCTCTGCTTCCCGTTCATCTTCCGCGGCGCGCTCGATGTCGGCGCCACGCGCATCACCGAAGAGATGAAGATGGCCTCGGTGCGTGCCATCGCCGAGCTGGCCGAAGCCGAAGTGACCGACGAAGTGGCCATGGCCTATCCCGGCCACGACCTGTCCTTCGGTCCGGAATATCTGATTCCCAAGCCTTTCGACCCGCGCCTGATCGTCAAGATCGCGCCGGCCGTCGCCCAGGCTGCCATCGATTCCGGCGTGGCCACCCGGCCGATCACCGACTGGGCTGCCTACCGCGCCAAGTTGTCGGAATTCGTCTATCACACTGGTGTCGGCATGCGCGCCATCTTCCAGGCCGCCCGCCAGGCCAAGGGCAAGCGCATCATCTACGCCGAGGGCGAAGAAGAGCGCGTGCTGCGCGCCGCTCAGGTGGTGATCGAGGAAAAGTTCGCCCGCCCGATCCTGGTCGGTCGCCCGGCCGTCATCGAGCATCGCCTGGAAAAAGCCAAGCTGCGTATCAAGCCGGGCGTCGATTTCGACATCGTCAATCCCGAGCAGGACGATCGCTACCGCGAGTGCTGGACGGCCTATCACCAGTTGATGTCGCGTCGCGGCGTGACACCGGCCATTGCCAAGGAAGCCATGCGCCGCAAGCCGACCGTGATCGGCGCCATGCTGCTCAAGCTTGGCTACGCCGACGGCATGATCTGCGGCATGACCGGTCAGTACAGCCACCATCTCGGCGTGATCAACCAGATCATCGGCAAGCGTCACGGCGTCAACACGATGGCCGCGATGAATTACCTGATGCTGCCGGGCCGTTCGCTGTTCATCTGCGACACCCACGTCAACGAGAACCCGAACGCCCAGGAAATCGCCGAAATGACGCTGATGGCCGCCGAACAGGTCAAACGCTTCGGCATCAATCCGAAGGTGGCCCTGCTCTCGCATTCCAATTTCGGTTCCAGCAACTCCGAGTCGGCGCGCAAGATGGGCGTCGCGGCGGGTCTGGTCTCCGCCCTTTCGGCCGGCGAACTGGAAGTTGATGGCGAAATGCACGGCGATGCCGCGCTGAACGAAGACCTGCGCCGCGAAGCCAATCCGGATTCGCCGCTCAAGGGCGAGGCCAACCTGCTGGTCATGCCCAACATCGACGCCGCCAACATCTCCTACAACCTGATCAAGATGACTGGCGGCGAAGGCGTGACCATCGGCCCCATCCTGCTCGGCGCGGACCGTCCGGTACACGTGCTGACCTCGACGGCAACCGTCCGCCGTCTGGTCAACATGACGGCGCTGGCCGTCGTGGAGTCGATGGAACGCTGATCCGTTCAGCCCAATAAAAAGGCGCCGCAGGGAAACCTGCGGCGCCTTTTTTCATATTTGGCTGTTTTTTGGCGCTTACCGTAGGATTTACTCGGCCAGCGCCGCCAGCAGCTTGCCGTGGATGCCGCCGAAGCCGCCGTTGCTCATGACCAGGATATGGTCGCCCGGCTGGGCGGTAATCGCGATCTGATCGACCAGGCGGGCCAGGTCATCCTCGACCACCGCCCGTTCGCCCATCGGCGCCAGCGCCTCGCGGGCGTCCCAGCCGAGGTTTCCAGCGTAGCAGAATGCGGCGTCGACTTCGCGCAGGCTGTCCGGCAATTGCGATTTCATCGTGCCCAGTTTCATCGTGTTCGATCGCGGCTCCAGCACGGCCAGGATGCGTGCCTTGCCGACCTTGCGACGCAGGCCGGCGACGGTGGTGGCGATGGCGGTCGGATGGTGGGCAAAGTCGTCGTAAACGGTGACGCCGCGCACTTCGCCGCACACTTCCATGCGCCGTTTGACATTGACGAAGCGCGACAGCGAGTCCAGCCCCTGTTCGAGTCGCACGCCGACATGGCGGGCGGCAAGCAGCGCGGCACAGGCGTTGGCCCGGTTATGCTCGCCGGACAGATTCCACCGGGTGCGGCCGATCAGACCCTCCGGCCCGTAGAGCGCCAATTCGCCACGCGCATCGTCGCCAGTCACCCGGTAGCCGGCCGGATCGTTGAAGCGCTCGACCGGCGTCCAGCAACCGCGCTGCAGCACGCGGTCCAGGCTGGTCTCGGCGGCGTTGGAGACAATCAGGCCGGATTGCGGCAAGGTGCGCACCAGGTGGTGAAATTGCGTTTCGATCGCCGCCAGATCGCTGAAAATGTCGGCGTGATCGAATTCCAGGTTGTTCAGTACGACGGTCCGCGGCCGGTAGTGGACGAACTTGGACCGCTTGTCGCAGAAGGCGGTGTCGTATTCGTCGGCCTCGATGACGAAGAAGGGCGTGTCGCCCAGCCGCGCCGAGACGCCGAAATTCAGCGGCACGCCGCCGATCAGGAAGCCCGGCGCCATGTTGGCGTCTTCGAGGATCCAGGCCAGCATCGAACTGGTCGTCGTCTTGCCGTGCGTGCCAGCGACGCCGAGTACCCAGCGGCCTTGCAGCACATGTTCGGCCAGCCACTGCGGGCCGGAGACATAGGGCAGGCCTTTATCGAGGATCGCTTCGAGCAGCGGGTTTCCGCGCGAAATGGCATTGCCGATCACGAACATGTCGGGCTTTAGCGCCAGTTGCTCGATGTCGAAGCCCTGGATCAGTTCGATGCCAGCATCGCGTAGCTGGTCACTCATCGGCGGATAGACGTTGGCGTCGCAGCCAGTGACCTTGTGGCCGGAGTCGACCGCCAGTTGGGCGACGCCGCCCATGAAAGTGCCGCAAATGCCGAGAATATGAATATGCATGTCACAGAGACCCGTTAGAATGGGGGCGATTCTACCTTGATCGAGTCCACCATGACCCGTCATGAACGGCAACGCCCGAGTACCGGTACACGGGCCAGCATCGCCAGCGCCGCGGCCCGCCTGATGGCCGAGGACGGCATTACCGACTATCACCACGCCAAGAAAAAGGCCGCCCGCCAGTTGGGTTTGCCCGAACACGCCGCCTTTCCCGATAACGCCGAAGTCGAGGCCGAGTTGCGCGCCTATCGCCAGCTCTACCAGGGCGACGAGCACGTCGAGTTGATCGCTGCCCTGCGCCATTCGGCGCTCGGCCTGCTCGACTTGCTGGCCGCCTTCAATCCCTACCTGACCGGTTCGGTGCTCGACGGGACGGCCGGCGAGCATTCGCACATCGACATCCTGCTTTTTGCCGACAGCGCCAAGGAGGTCGAAATCTTCCTGCTCAATCGCGGCATCGACGTGACGCATGCCGAACCGCGCAACGAACGGGTCGAGGCGGTGCTGCAGATGGAAACCGATACTGTCGACGCCAATTTGATCATCCTGGCGCCGCATCTTGAACGCATCAGTCTCAAACATCGCGACGGACGTCCGCAGGAACGCATCCGGGCCGACGCGCTACGTGCCTTACTAAAGGAATAAGCTGGACAAGTTGCAGCCATTTACGGCAAACTTGCAGCTATGACGAAGCGAAAAACTGCTTCCAAGTCGGTCGATAAGCCCCGCATCCTGGTGTTGCACGGGCCCAATCTGAACCTGCTTGGCACCCGCGAGCCGGAGCATTACGGCCGGGTAACCCTGTCCGATATCAACATGGCGCTGGCCCGCATGGCCGAAGGCGCCGGTGTTGAACTGGAAACCTTCCAGAGCAACCATGAAGGTGCGCTGATCGAGCGCATCCATGCTGCTCGTGAACAGGGTGTGGGCGCCATCATCATCAATCCGGCCGCCTACACGCATACCAGCGTCGCGCTGCGCGATGCCATCTCGGCCGTGGCGATTCCCTTCGTCGAAGTGCATCTTTCCAATGTGCATGCCCGCGAACCTTTCCGGCATCACTCGTATTTTTCTGACCTGGCCATCGGCGTCATCTGCGGGCTGGGTCATCAGGGCTACGTGCTGGCCCTCGAATACCTGCTCAACAAGCTTAATATCGACTAGTTCGGCTTCGGCCGACTGCTTGCGTCCTACGGGCGCAATATAGAAGGAGTCATCCATGGATCTGCGCAAACTCAAGAAACTCATCGACCTCGTTCAGGAATCGGGTATCTCCGAACTGGAAGTGACCGAAGGCGAAGAAAAAGTTCGCATCGCCAAGCATTACGGTGCCGTCGCTGCCCCCGCGCCGCAGCAATATTACGCGGCGCCGGCCCTGGTCGCCGGTGGCGCCCCGGCCGTTTCCTCGGTCAATCTCGACGACGAGGACGAGCTGCCGGAAGGCCATGTCGTCAAGTCGCCGATGGTCGGTACCTTCTACCGCTCGCCGTCGCCCGGTGCCGATGCCTTCGTGCAGATCGGCCAGAGCGTCAAGCAGGGCGAAACCCTGTGCATCATCGAAGCGATGAAGCTGCTCAACGAAATCGAAGCCGACGCTTCCGGCGTGGTCAAGGCCATCCTGCTCGAGAACGGCGATGCCGTCGAATTCGGCGAGCCGCTGTTCGTGATCGGCTGAGCGGCCCATCATGTTTGAAAAAATCCTGATTGCAAATCGCGGGGAGATTGCCCTGCGTATCCAGCGCGCCTGCCGCGAGCTGGGTATCAAGACAGTGGTCGTGCATTCCGAAGCCGACCGCGACGCCAAGTACGTCAAGCTGGCCGACGAATCGGTCTGTATCGGCCCGGCCTCCTCGACGCTCAGCTACCTGAACGTGCCGGCGATCATTTCGGCGGCCGAAGTGACCGATGCCCAGGCCATCCATCCGGGTTACGGCTTCCTGTCGGAAAACGCCGATTTCGCCGAGCGCGTCGAAACCTCCGGCTTTGTCTTTATCGGCCCCAAGGCTGAAACCATCCGCCTGATGGGCGACAAGGTGTCGGCCAAGAATGCCATGAAGGCGGCCCAGGTGCCCTGTGTGCCGGGTTCCGACGGCGAACTGCCGGAAGATCCGAAGGAAGTCGTCAAGATCGCCCGCGCCGTTGGCTATCCGGTAATCATCAAGGCGGCCGGTGGCGGTGGCGGGCGCGGCATGCGTGTGGTCCATACCGAAGCGGCGCTGGTCAATGCCGTGCAGATGACCAAGCAGGAAGCAGGCAGTTTCTTCGGAAATCCTGCGGTCTACATGGAAAAATACCTGGAAAATCCGCGTCACGTGGAAATCCAGGTGCTGGCCGATCAGCACGGCAGCGCCATCTACCTCGGCGAACGCGACTGCTCCATGCAGCGCCGTCATCAGAAGGTCATCGAGGAGGCGCCGGCGCCGCACATTCCGGCCCGCCTGATCAACCGGATTGGCGAACGTTGTGCCGATGCCTGCCGCAAGATTGGCTATCGTGGCGCCGGCACTTTCGAATTCCTCTACGAAAACGGCGAGTTCTATTTCATCGAAATGAATACCCGCGTCCAGGTCGAGCATCCGGTTACCGAGATGATCACCGGCGTCGATATCGTCCAGGAACAGATCCGTGTTGCGGCCGGCGAGAAGCTGCGCTACAAGCAGAAGGACATCGCGCTGCGCGGTCATGCCATCGAATGCCGAGTGAACGCCGAAGATCCCTTCACGTTCGTGCCCTGTCCCGGCAAGATCGAGTTTTATCATCCGCCGGGCGGCCCGGGTATCCGCGTCGATACGCACATTTATCAGGGCTACACCGTGCCGTCGCATTACGACTCGATGGTCGCCAAGGTCATCGCCTATGGCGATACCCGTGACCAGGCCATTCGCCGTATGCGCATCGCGCTGTCCGAGATGAGCATCCAGGGCATCAAGACCAACATCCCGCTGCACCAGGAACTGATGCAGGACGCTCGCTTCATCGAAGGCGGCACCAGCATTCACTATCTTGAACAGAAGCTCGCCGCCAAGGGCGAGGTGAAGTTGTAATCCATGGCCTGGCAAAGTGTCAGTTTCCTGACCGACGCGGCGCATGCCGAGCCGATGTGCGATGCACTGCTCGAAGCGGGTGCGCTGTCGGCCAGCATTGAGGATGCCGATGCCGGTACGCCGGACGAGCAGCCGCAGTTCGGCGAGCCGGGTTCGGTGGCGACGCCGGGGTGGACGCATTCGCGCGTTGTCGTGCTGCTTGAACCGGATGCCGGCATCGACGCCATTCTGGGCGAAGCCGCAACCGCGATCGGCTTGTCCGAAATCCCGGCCTATGCGGTGGAAGCCGTCGAGGAACAGAACTGGGTTCAACTGACCCAGTCGCAATTCGATCCGATCCGCGTTTCCGATCGCCTGTGGATCGTGCCGTCCTGGCACGAGTCGCCCGATCCGGCGGCAGTCAATCTGATCCTCGATCCCGGCATGGCCTTCGGCACCGGTTCGCACCCGACCACCCGGCTCTGTCTGGAGTGGCTGGAGCGCAATGTGACTGAAGGCTGCAGCATGCTCGACTACGGTTGCGGCTCGGGCATCCTGGCCATTGCCGCGGCGCGTTTGGGGGCCGGTCGGGTGGCCGGTGTCGATATCGACCCGCAAGCCGTCGAGGCAGCGCGTGCCAATGCCGAGCGCAATGGCGTGACCGCGCTGTTCGCCGATTCCGCAGAACCGGTTGCCGGCGAGTATGATGTCGTCGTGGCCAATATCCTGTCCAATCCGCTGCGCGTTCTCGCGCCTGCCATCTGCGCGCATGTCCGCCCGGGTGGCCGGCTGGCCTTGTCCGGCATCCTGCGCGAGCAGGTTGACGAGATCATCGCCATCTACGCCCAGTGGCTTCCCCTGCAGGTGGCCGATATGCGCGAGGATTGGGTATGTCTGGCGGGGCTCAAGCCCTGATGCGGACCCGTTGCCCGGCATGTGGCACGGTCTTTCGTGTCACATCCGAGCAACTGCGGCGCAAGGCCGGCAAGGTCCGTTGCGGGCATTGCCAATCCGTTTTCAACGCTTTTGACGAGTGGCAGACTGCCGACGACGATTCGGCCGTTGACGCGTCAGTCTTCGAAACGGGAATCCTGTCATCTCATAACCCTTCAGCGACCGACGAAACCCTGGTCGGTCGTGAATTGTTGCCGGCCGAACGCCTGGATCGCAACGAAGAATTGCTCGACAGCCCACTGTCGGATAGGGTCGATGCGCCGGACGAGTGGCTCCCCGAAAGCCGAGTACAACCTGAATCCGATGAGACGCTAACGCCTTCCTTGACAGTCGGGAGCGAATCGCTTGCCGACAGCGAGCCAGAGCCAGAGCCAGAGCCAGAGCCAGAGCCAGAGCCAGAGCCAGAGCCAGAGCCAGAGCCAGAGCCAGAGCCAGAGCCAGAGCCAGAGCCAGAGTTGGCGCCGCCGGTTGATCCCGGTCTGCCGCTGACTGACGGTGCACAGGTGGTCGAGACGCCGGAAGAGTCCACCGTGGCCGCCCGGGAGGCTGGTCTGGTCGCTGCCCGCGAACTGAGCGAGGCATCGGGCTACAACCGCTGGGCGGCCGGAACGCTGGCCGGCGACGGGCTGGGTGGCTTTGGCAACGAACCGGTTCGGCGGGCAGTCTGGCCCTTCGTGCTGGTTGCCGTTCTGTTGCTGCTTACGCTTTTCCTGCAGTTGCTTTACCACTTCCGTACCGAGGTCGTCCTGCGCATGCCGGCGACAGCGGGACTGTACGAATTGGCGGCCATCGACATCCCCTTGCCGCGCAATCCGGTACTGGTTTCCATCGAAACCTCGGACCTGCAGTCGGACAACGCCCGCGGCCTGTTCGTCCTGCAGGCGACGCTGAAGAACGGTGCGGCCTATGCGCAGGCCTGGCCGGCGCTGGAGTTGAGCCTGACTGACACCAACGATTCGGTGGTTTCCCGGCGGGTCATGTATGCCGCCGACTATCTGCCGCCCGGAACGTCTGCCGATTCATTCGCGGCCCATGGCGAAGTTGCCGTCCAGTTGTGGATAGAAGCCCGCGACATCGGCGCCAGCGGCTATCGCCTTTATCTCTTTTACCCCTGATTTCTCATGACAACACTGATTTGCGGTTCGCTGGCTTTCGACAACATCATGGTCTTTCAGGACCGGTTCAAGAACCACATCCTGCCTGAGCAGATTCATATCCTGAATGTCGCTTTTCTGGTGCCGGAAATGCGGCGCGAGTTCGGCGGCTGCGCCGGCAACATTGCCTACAACCTGATGCTGCTCGGCGGCGAGCCGATGATCATGGCCACCGTCGGTGACGATGCCGGCCCCTATCTCGATCGCTTGGACAAACTCGGTCTGGCGCGTACCCACGTCCGCCAGGTTGCCGGCAGCTTTACCGCGCAGGCCTTCATCACCACAGATCTCGACGACAACCAGATCACCGCTTTCCATCCGGGGGCGATGAGTTTCTCGCATCTGAACAAGGTGGACAGCGCCGGTGCCAAACTGGGCATCGTTGCGCCGGACGGTCGCGAGGGGATGATGCAGCACGCCCGCGACTTCGCTGAAGCAGGCGTGCCGTTCGTCTTCGATCCGGGTCAGGGCATGCCGATGTTCAGTGGCGACGAGCTGATGGATTTCATGCGCCTGGCCGACTATGCCTGCTTCAACGACTACGAGGCCAAACTGCTCTGCGACCGCACCGGGCACAGTCTGGAGCAACTGGCCTGCGAGGTGAAGGCGCTGATCGTTACCCGTGGTGGCGAAGGCTCCGAAATCTACGCCGGCCAGCGTTATGACATCCCCTGCGTCCAGGCCGACGACATCGTCGACCCGACCGGCTGCGGCGATGCCTATCGCTCCGGCCTGCTTTACGGCATCGCCAACGGCCTGGACTGGGCGACGACTGGCCGACTGGCGGCGGTCATGGGCGCGATCAAGATTGCCCATCGTGGCGGCCAGAACCACCAGCCGAGCCGCGAGGAAATCGCCGAGCGTTACCGCCAGGCCTTCGGCGCGGCACCCTGGTGATGCAACCGCGCTGTCATCTTCGGGCAACGCGCCAGTAACACGCGTCATCCATGATGTTCTCCACAACGACAAGGAGAACATCATGGAAATCATCCACAAGGCTGCCGGCCGCAGCCGCCCCGAAAAGAAGAGCCTGGCGGTCGGTTTTGCCCGCAGCCAGAGCGACATCCTCGATGCCCAGCGCCTGCGTCACCGCGTGTTTGCCGGTGAAATGGGTGCCAACCTGCCGAGCCGTACGCCGGGCATCGATCACGATATCTACGATCCATACTGCCAGCACCTGGTCGTCCGCGATACGCAGAGCGGCGAGATCGTCGGCACCTACCGCATCCTGACGCCGGAAAATGCCCGTCAGGTCGGCTATTACTCGGAGAACGAGTTCGACCTGACCCGTCTGCAGCACCTGCGTTCGCGCCTGGTCGAAATCGGCCGCTCCTGCGTGCATCCGGACTACCGTACCGGCGGGACGATCACCCTGCTGTGGTCCGGGCTGGCCCAGTTCATGGTCGACAACAGTTACGACTACCTGATGGGCTGCGCCTCGATCAGCATGGCCGATGGCGGGCATGCCGCGGCCAGCTTGTATAATCGTCTGGTTGCCGACCACCTGGGGCCGCAGGAATACCGCGTTTTCCCGCGCTGTCCGCTGCCGCTGGCTGCCCTGCAGCAGGATCGTCCGGCCGAAGTGCCGCCGCTGATCAAGGGTTACCTGCGCGCCGGGGCCTGGATCTGCGGCGAACCGGCCTGGGATCCCGATTTCAACACGGCCGACCTGCCGATCCTGATGCCGATGGCCAAGGTCTCCGGCCGTTACGCCAAGCACTACCTGGGACAAGAAAGCTGACCGAAACCAATCTGGCGATTCGCGCCTTCCGGATTTTCCGCCTCGCCCTGCTGGTTGCCAGCGGGGCGCTCTTTTCGCTGTGCGTTTTTCCGCTCTGCGGCGACCGCCAGCGGCTGGCCCTGAAAGCCAGCTGGTCGGCCGCCCTGCTCGATGCGCTCGGCGTCGAGGTCGAGGCCGATCTGACCCATGCGGTGCCGGGCGCGTTGCTGGTCGCCAACCATATCTCGTGGATCGATATCTACGTGATCAACGCCGCCCTGCCGGCCGCCTTCGTCTCCAAGGAGGAGGTCCGGCGCTGGCCGCTGATCGGCTGGCTGGCGGCGAAGAACGACACCATCTTCCTGCGCCGCGGCAGTCGTGGCCACGCGAAAATCATCAATCAGCAGGTCGCCGAGGTGCTGGCCCAGGGCAAGCATGTTGCGGTCTTTCCCGAGGGAACGACGACCGATGGCCGGAGTTTGTTGCATTTCCATGCCGCGCTGATACAGCCGGCGCTGGCCGCCGGGCGGCCGGTGCTGCCGGTGGCGATTTCCTACTGGGAACTCGACGGTCAGCGCAGCCTGGCGCCGCGTTACGACGGCGATATCTCGCTCGGCCAATGCACGCGGGCCATACTGGGCCGCAAGCGCCTGATTGCGCGCCTGGTAACGACGCCGTTGCGTGGCCTGAACGGCGAAGACCGCAAGCAGGTGGCGGCGCAGGCGCGCGAGGCTATCGCTTTAGCGGCTGGGCTTCCGTTGGTGAACAATCCACCTGAAACACCTGGCGGTCTTCCAGTCGAACCGCAGTCAGATGCCCGCCCCACAGGCAGCCGGAGTCCAGTGCCAGCAAATTCGGCGTGACTTTCAGGCCGAGTGCCGACCAGTGGCCAGTGACCAGTACCGCCTCGGCGCTTTGTCGGCCGGGCAGGTCGAACCAGGGCAGATGACCGGCCGGGGCATTGGACAATTTGCCCTTGACCTTGAATTCCATCGTCCCATCCAGCGTGCAGAAGCGCATCCGGGTCATCGCATTGACGATGACACGCAGCCTAGGCCAGCCACGCAGATCGTCGGACCAGGCGGCCGGTTCGCTGCCCCACAGGTTCTGGACGAATTTGCGGAATTCCGGGCCTTGCAGTGCGGCTTCCACTTCGCGGGCCAGCTCGCGGGCGCGGGCCGTGGTCCATTGGGGCAGCAGGCCGGCGTGCACCAGGCAATAGTCGCCCTCAGTGTGGCAGAGCGGTTGCTGGCGCAGCCAGTCGAGTAGTTCGGCACAATCGGGGGCGTCGAGAATTTCCTGCAGCGTGTCGTCCTTGCCGCGGTACTTGGCGCCGCCTTCGGCGACCATCAGCAGGTAGAGGTCGTGGTTGCCGAGCACGGTCAACGCGGCCGGCCCCAGGGACTTGATCAGGCGCAGGGTTGCCAGCGATTTCGGACCGCGATTGACCAGGTCGCCGACCAGCCACAGGCGGTCGGTGGCCGGGTCGAAGGCGCAGCGTTCCAGAAGCCGCTGCAGCGAGTCGTAGCAGCCCTGGATGTCCCCGATGGCATAGGTGGCCATAATGCTACGGTGAGCCGGAAAAAAAAGCCAAAATCAGAATTTTGCGCAAGCGATGGTCACTCGACGGTAACCGACTTGGCGAGGTTGCGCGGCTTGTAGCTGCGGCCGGCCGTTGGCACGGCCTTAACCTGCCGCTGGCAGGTTAGCCTGCGCTGCAAGCCGCGAGTCTTTGCGTGATTTAGCTTCATCACTCAACTGTAACTGACTTGGCGAGGTTGCGCGGCTTGTCTACATCGGTCCCCTTGACCAGCGCTGAATGGTAGGACAGCAACTGCAGCGGAATGACGTGCAGGATCGGCGACAGTTCGCCGTAATGCTCCGGCAGGCGCAGGATGTGCACGCCTTCCGATTCCTGGATTTCGGAGTCGGTGTCGGCAAAGACGTACAACTCGCCGCCGCGGGCCTGGACTTCGCGGAGGTTGGATTTCAGCTTGTCGAGCAACTGGTCGTTGGGGGCCACCGAGATGACCGGCATGTTGGCGTCGACCAGCGCCAGCGGGCCGTGCTTGAGTTCGCCGGCCGGGTAGGCTTCGGCGTGGATGTAGGAGATTTCCTTGAGTTTCAGCGCGCCTTCGAGGGCGATCGGGTAATGCCGGCCGCGACCGAGGAACAGGGCGTGCTGCTTGTCGGCAAAGCGCTTGGCCCAGGTCTCGATTTCCGGTTCAAGTTCTAGCACCTTGTTGATGGCGACCGGCAGGTGGCGCAATTGCTCGATGAAGGCGGATTCCTGCTCCGGCGACAGGCGGCCCTTGACCTTGGCCATGACCAGCGTCAACAGGAACAGCGCGGCCAGCTGGGTGGTGAAGGCCTTGGTCGAGGCGACGCCGATTTCCGGGCCGGCACGGGTGATGAAGCGCAGTGCACATTCGCGGACGATGGCCGACTCCGGCACGTTGCAGATGGCCAGGGTCTTCATCTGGCCGAGATCCTTGGCGTGGCGCAGGGCGGCCAGCGTGTCGGCGGTTTCGCCGGATTGGGAAATGGCGACGACCAGTTGGCGCGGATTGGCCACCGAGGTACGGTAGCGGTATTCGCTGGCGATCTCGACCGTGCAGGGCGCGCCGGCGATGGCTTCGAGCCAGTAGCGGGCGGTGTAGCCGGAGTGGCTGCTGGTGCCGCAGGCGAGGATGAGGATGTGGTCGACATCGGCCAGCAAATTGCCGGCTTCGGCGCCGAAAATGCCGGGCTGGATGGTTTTGCTGCCGCCGACGATTTCCAGCGTGTTGGCCAGCGCTTCCGGCTGCTCGAAGATTTCCTTCTGCATGTAGTGCCGGTAGGCGCCGAGTTCGACGGCGGCGGCGGAAAGCTGGGAGACATGCACCGGCCGTTCGACCGGGCTGCCGTCGAGGCGGGTGATCCTGACGGAATCGGCGGTCAGCTCGGCGATGTCGCCGTTTTCCAGATAAACCATGTTGCGGGTGACCTGAAGCAGGGCCGAGGCGTCCGAAGCGGCGTAGTTGCCGGTTTCCGAAACGCCGAGCAGCAGCGGCGAGCCTTCGCGGGCGACGACGACCTTGCCGGGCTGGGTGTGGTCGATGACGGCGATGGCATAGGCGCCGACCAGCCGTTGGCAGGCCATCTGTACGGCCTTGAAGAGGTCCGGCTGGCAGCGCAGCGTGGCCTGGATCAGGTGGGCGATGCTCTCGGTGTCGGTGTCCGAGGTGAAGACGTAGCCCTGGGCGCTCAGTTCGTGGCGCAGGAACTCGTAGTTTTCGATGATGCCGTTATGCACGACGGCAATGTTGCCCGAGACATGCGGGTGGGCATTGCGTTCGCAGGGCACGCCGTGAGTTGCCCAACGGGTGTGGGCGATACCGGTGACAGACTGCGTGCCGGCTGAGGCGGCTTCCAGTTCGGCGACGCGGCCGACCGAGCGAACCCGCTCGATACCATCGGTGCCGATAACGGCCAGTCCGGCCGAGTCATAGCCGCGGTATTCGAGTTTCTTCAGTCCCTCGACGAGGATTGGAACGATGTTGTTGCCGGCTGCTGCCGCGACGATGCCGCACATGATGAATCCTTAAACCTTGTAGTAATCGCGATACCAGGCGACAAAGCGGCCGACGCCATCTCCGACGCTGGTGCCGGGCACGAAGCCGACCCAGTCGTTGAGCAGGTCGGTGTTGGCGTAGGTGGCCGGGACGTCGCCGTCCTGCAGCGGCAGCAGGCGCTTTTCCGCCTTCATGCCCAGCGCAGTTTCGATAGCGCCGATGAAGTCGAGCAGTTGGACCGGGTTGTTGTTGCCGATGTTGAAGACGCGATAAGGCGTGTTGCTGGTTGCCGGATCGGCGGCAATCGGGTCGTACGCGGCATTGATCGTCGCATTGCGGTCGAGGACGCGGATAACCCCTTCGACGATGTCGTCGATGTAGGTGAAGTCGCGCTGCATGTTGCCGTGGTTGAAGACGTCGATCGGCCGGCCTTCGAGGATGGCCTTGGTGAACAGGAAGAGCGCCATGTCCGGGCGGCCCCACGGGCCATAGACCGTGAAAAAGCGCAGGCCGGTCGTCGGCAGGCCGTAGAGATGGCTGTAGGTGTGGGCCATCAGCTCGTTGGCCTTCTTGGTCGCGGCGTACAGGCTGACCGGGTGGTCCACGCTGTCGTGCTCGGAGAAGGGCATCTTGGTGTTGCCGCCATAGACGCTGGAGCTGGAGGCATAGACCAGATGCTGTACCCGGTGGTGGCGGCAACCTTCGAGGATGTTGATGAAGCCGACCAGGTTGCTGTCGACGTAGGCGTGCGGGTTCTGGATCGAATAGCGGACGCCGGCCTGGGCGGCCAGGTGGATGACCTTGTCGAACTTTTCGGCGGCGAACAAGGCTTCCATGCCGGCCCGGTCGGCGACGTCGAGCTTGACGAAGCGGAAACCAGGTAGCGCGGTCAGCCGCTTCAGGCGGCTTTCCTTCAGCGAAACGTCGTAATAGTCGTTCATGTTGTCGAGACCGACTACCTCGTCGCCGCGCGCCAACAGGCGCAGCGAGGCTGTCATGCCGATGAACCCGGCGGCGCCGGTCACAAGAATTTTCACGAAATCACCTTGGAAAAAAAGTCACGCGATTTTAACGCAGAGCCGGCCTCGCGTCCCGTTTTGCAAGCATCCTGGCATATTTTTCAGGCAATTAACGGGCAGTTCGAACGGCAAACTGCTTGGGCATGGCAGGCATTTATAATGGCGGCTTCCAACGGGACGATTTTATCTGCCGATGCGTATTCTGATCGTGAAAACTTCCTCGCTCGGCGAGATCGATTGCTACGTCTGATGGCGCGCCTGGTCTATTCCCTGCTGCTCTACCTGATCACCCCGCTGATCTGGTTGCGCCTGCTCTGGCGCGGACGCAAGCAGCCCGAGTATTTGCAGCACCTCGGCGAGCGCTACGGTTTCTATGGCCAGTCGGTGCCGGCAAAGCTGATCTGGGTGCATGCCGTCTCGGTCGGCGAAACCCGCGCCGCCCAGCCCTTGATCGAGGGCTTGCAGGCCCGCTGGCCGGATCACCGCATCCTGCTGACTTGCATGACGCCGACCGGCCGCGCTGCCGGCCATGAGGTCTATGGCGACAAGGTCATCCAGGCCTATCTGCCCTACGATTATCCGGGGGCGGTCAGACGTTTCTTACGGCATTTCTCGCCGGCCTTCGGCGTGTTGATGGAAACGGAAGTCTGGCCCAACCTGCTGGCCGGTGCGCAGGCATGCCGGGTTCCTGTGATGCTGGCCAACGCCCGACTGTCGGCCCGTTCGGCGCGCGGTTACGGGCGTGTGGCGGCGCTGGCCGGCCCGGCCTTTGCGTCGTTTTCTGGCGTGGTAGCGCAAACGGCTGGCGATGCCGAACGTCTTGCGGCACTCGGCGCCAGGCAGGTCGAGATCTGCGGCAATCTGAAATTCGATGTCTCGCCTCCGAAGGACAAGGTTGCGCTCGGCAATGCCTGGCGGGAGGCCATCGGTAAGCGGCCGGTTTGGCTGGCGGCCAGCACGCGTGAAGGCGAAGAGAGCTTGCTGCTTGAAGCCTGGCGGCGCGCCGCTGTTCCGGAGGTCCTGTTGGTGCTAGTGCCGCGTCACCCGCAGCGCTTCGATGCAGTAGCGGCGCTGCTGCAGCAGGAGGGCTGGCGATTCTCGCGGCGCAGCGAGGGATTGCCAGCGGCCGATGCGCAGGTCTGGCTCGGCGACAGCATGGGCGAAATGGTGGCCTATTACACCTTGGCCGATCTGGCCTTCGTCGGTGGCAGCCTGTTGCCGCTGGGCGGCCAGAATATGATCGAGGCGGCGGCCTGCGGCTGTCCAGTGCTGGTCGGGCCGCACACTTTCAATTTCCAGCAGGCGACCGAAGATGCGATTGCCAGCGGCGCCGCGCGGCGCGTCGACGATCCGGAAATACTGAATGCTACGGTCGGCGCCCTTTTTCGGGAAAAAACGGAATTGGCGGCGATGCGGGTCGCGACGCACCAATTCGCCAGCGCCCATCAGGGCGCAGCGGGCCGGACGCTGGCGCTTATTGAGCGCTGGATGGGTCGAGTAGCGCGTTGATCTGGGCGACGTCGTCCTCGCCCAGTGCGCCGGTGGCCGCCTTCAGGCGCAGTTGCGCCATCAGCGTATCGAGCGTTGCCTTGGCCAGGTCGCGGCGGGTCACATAGACTTGGTTTTCGGCGTTCAGCACATCAATGTTGATGCGCACGCCGACTTCGTAACCCAGCTTGTTCGATTCGAGCGCCGACTGCGAGGAAACCAGCGCCGCTTTCAGCGCCTTGACCTGGGCCAGGCCATTGGTGACGCCGAGGTAATACTGGCGGGCCGACAGCGCGGCGCCGCGGCGGGCGGCGTCCAGTCCGGCCTGGGCGGCGTTGCGGTTGGCCGCCGCTTCGCGCTGGCGTGATACGGTCAGGCCGCCCTGGAAGAGCGGGATGCTGACCTGGATGCCGATGTTGCGAACGTCGGATTCAAGGGCGGTCGGGGCGCCACCGATGAATGACTGGGATTTTGCATAGCCCTGGTTGGCGACCAGGTCGACCGTCGGATAGTGGCCGGCCCGCTGCTTATCCATCTCGCGGGCGGCAATGTCGGCTGCGGCCTGCTGCACCTGAACGGCAATACTGTCCTTCTCGGCGGCAGCCACCCACTGGGTCATGTCGTTCGGCTGCGGCGCCGTTAGCGCCGCGTCCTTGCGCGTCGAGGCCAGTGGGCCGGCTGGTTTGCCGATGATCGCCGCCAGCGCATGCTGTTTGACTTCAAGGTCGCTTTCGGCGGCGATTTCCTGGGCTTGCGCCAGGTCGTAGCGGGCCTGCGCTTCGTGGGAGTCGGTGATGGTCGCCGTGCCGACCTCAAAATTTTTCTTGGCCGATTCGAGCTGCTGGGCGATGGCGGCCTTGTTGGCGCGCACCGCCGTCAGGTTCTCGATCGCATAAATGACATCAAAATAGGCTTGCGAGACGCGTAGGATCAGGTCCTGGCGGGCCTGCACGAAATTGGCCTCGGCCTGCGCGACCTGCATTTTCGACTGGTCGTAGGAAACCCAGTTCTGCCAGCGGAACAGCGGCTGGGTGAGCGATAGCTGGTAGCCATTACCGTTGTAGCGCTGCGGCTTCGTTGGGAGAGGGCCCAGCTTGATGTCGTTGTCGTTCCACACCGTGTTGCCGGACAGCGTCAGGCTGGGCAGCAGCCCGGCACGGGCCTGCGGTGTCTTCTCGCGGCCGGCTTCGAGCGTTGCCCGGGCCGCGGCAAAGGTCGGATCGTTGTCCTGCGCCTCGCGATAAACCTGCATCAGGTCGGCACCGTAGAGCGGGGGAGCAAGCAGCGGGAAAACGATCAGCCAGGCGAGCTTTTTCATGCCATCCTCAATAGCGGCGCATGCTCGGGTCGACTTCGCCGGCCCAGGCTTCGACGCCGCCCGTCAGGTTGTAAACGGCGCCGTAACCCTTGCGCTCCAGGAACATCGCCACCTGCATGCTGCGTCCGCCGTGATGGCAGATCACCACCACCTCGCGTTCCGGGTCAATCTCCTCGCAACGCATCGGGATCAGATGCATCGGGATGTGCTGCGAGCCTGCCAATTGACAGAGTTCGATTTCCCACGGTTCACGCACATCAAGCAGGACCGGGTCGGGCCGGGATTCGTCGGCCAGCCATTCGGCGAGTTCTTGGGCGCGAACCTGCTTCATCAGAACGAGAAACTTTCCTTGGCCTCGGCGCCGTCGAGCGCCGGGATGACGGTTTCAAACAGATTGACGGTGTTATAGACACCCTCGGCGGTGCAGGTGATCAGTTGGGCTTCCATGACCGGTGCTTCGCCAACGACGATGGCAAGGCGGCCGCCGACGCGCAACTGCTTGAGCAGGGCAGCGGGGACGGAGGGCAGGGAGCCGGAAACAACGATGGCGTCGTACGGACGACATTGCGACCAACCTTCTGCCCCGTTGCCGATTTCGACGCTGACGTTGGCGATGCCGGCACGCTCAAGGTTGGCCTTGGCCGTGGCGGCCAGTTCCGGACGGACTTCAACGGTGATTACATGCTCGGCGCGGGCGGCCAGCAATGCGGCCATGTAGCCGCTACCGGTGCCGATTTCGAGAACCTTGTCGGTCTTCTTGATGGTGAGTTCCTGCAGCAGCTTGGCTTCGATCTTCGGGGCCAGCATGACCTGGCCGCCGCCGAGCGGGATTTCCATGTCGGCGAAGGCCAGATTGCGATAGGCCGGAGGGGTGAAATCTTCGCGCTTGACGACGAAGAGTAGGTCGAGAACCTGCGGATCCAGAACCTCCCAGGGCCGGATCTGCTGTTCGATCATGTTGAAGCGCGCTTGCTCGATGTTCATTTGGGTCTCCGCAGGCATAATATTAGCACAAGCTAATATATTGATTCCGACAAATCAAAATTATACCTGACTCTCCTTTTCCATCTTGCGCAAACCGTGGCGCAGAAGGTCCATGTGGATCTGCAGATACAACTGCGGATTGCTCTCGATCCCCTGGCAGCAACTCATCGAATGACGCCAGATCAGCAGCATCAGGATTGGGGCGATGAGTACGTCGATGGTCGTTTCGACATCCAGGCTCCGGAACTCGCCGCTCGCCATGCCACGTTGCAAGGCAAAGCCGACCAGCGCCCGGCCGCGGCTGATCACGTTTTCATAATAGAAGTTGGCTACTTCGGGGAAGTTCCTTGCCTCGGCGACGATCAGCTTGGGAATGCCGGCGTAGGCGGTCTGGCCAATCTTGCTCCACCAGTTGTCGAGCAGCTTTTCCAGTAGTTCGAAGCTGCAGCCGGCATGTTTGGCGGCAATTGCTTCGCCTTCCGCGATGACCGGGACGATCCCTTCGCGGATCACCGCCTTGAACAGCGCTTCCTTGTTCTCGTAATAAAGATACAGGGTGCCCTTCGACACGCTGGCCCGGGTCGCGACATCTTCGAGGCGAGTGGCGGCGAAGCCCTTCTCGACGAAAAGGTCGAGCGCGGCAGCAAGCAACTCCGAAGGTCGGGCTTCCTTGCGGCGTCGGCGGGGGGCTGGGGTGGCAGGCATTGGTAACTTAATGACTAGCGGGTCATTAAGTTACCATCGCGTTGCTGTTCCGGTCAACGACCTTCCTTGATCAGACGGCCGCCGGACGGCTGGATTGGTCGGGCGTTGTTCCGGTACAGCCGGCTGAAGATGTTGATCTGGTCCTGCGAAACTTGGACCGGTTGTTTCATGACCAGCCACAGCACGCCTTCCGAGCAGGGCGGCGTGGTCAGCGAACCCATGTAGGTGTAGTAGTTGCGGGCGGTCGGCAGCAGGGTGTTGAGGTCGACCAGCGTCGTTGGCGGGGAGACTGGGCTGTTCTTCTCCAGCGGCATGTTGTTCCACAGGGTCTGGATGAAGGGGTTTTCGGTGCCGCGTTCTAGCAGCACGGCGACCACCGCCAGTTGCCCTTCATCGGATTTGTGCACCAGATGGACGACCATGTCGAAACGCTGGCCGTTTACTTTTTCTTCGGACGGGCGATGAAAATGGAACTGGACCAGTTCGTAGGTCTTGCCGGTCAGCGAAATCGAGTTTTCGCCGAGTTCGACCTGAATAGTGTGGCCGTTGTCGACAATGCGGAAAGTCGACGGGCGGTAGGTGAACTTGATCGGCTCAAGATCGACCTTGATACCGTCCTTGATATCGATCGGTGACTGGCGTTCGCCGGTTGCGCAAACCTTGTTCTTCGCGTCCAGCTTCGCCCAGTTTTCCGGACCGCCGACGCCTTCATAATCCCAATGGATGTGGGCGTGTTGCAGTGCCGGCTCGGCTTGAGCCAGTTCCAGCATGTAGCCTTCCTGGCGGACCGGCCTTTTCGCTTTCGGCGTGGCGGTAGGGGCGGTATGGACAACATAGGTTGCCGGCTTGCTCGGTGCCGCCTCCCTGACTGGCGTCGGTGCCGGTGCCCTGGCGCTTTCCATCTGTGTCTTCAGGTTGGGCTTGATCGACGGGATGCCGCCGTGTTCGGCGTCGCTCGCCTTGATGGCGGCAGGCTTTTCGGCCTTGGCCAGTTCCTTCTTGAGCAGTGCATCGTTGGCTGCCTTGAGTTGGCCTGCCGCTTCGTTGGCTTTTTGTGCAATTTCTGCCTGGCTGTCCTTGGGCGGTCGGCAGACTTCGCGTAGTACCTTGTCGTCTAATGTGCCGGTACGGACCGGGAGGTCGCTTCCATTGATATCTTCCTCCCGGACGAGTTCGTTTTCATTCTTTTTGTAAATTCGCTTGATGGTATTGGCGTTGCGTGTCGTGCAGTCGTAGCGGGTGATTGCCTCGATGACGCGGTAGGGGGCGCCGGACTTTACATCGGTCAGTTCCTTGTCGAGGACCACCCGGCCCTGGGCCTGGACGGTATTGCCCTCGCGCTTGAGGCTGGTGCGATCAATCTCGATGCGCTTGCCCGGTTCGGACGAAATGGTTTGCCAGGTCGGCGCTGCTGATGCGGCCCAGGGCAGGGCGGCGAGCAGGCTGGCGATGATCAGTTGGCGCATCTGGTATCCCTTTATCTTTTCTAATCTGCGGCTTGTCGAAGATATTTCGGCTGGTTTCGAGAAATCTTGAGCGCGTTTTGTCATTCCTTGCATTTTGCCTGTATTTCCAGTAACTTGCGACCCACTCGTTAGGGGTGCCAGCGACTTCGCCGGCTGAGAAATACCCTTCGAACCTGACCGGGTCATGCCGTCGTAGGGAAACGAACTCTGTTGGAACCAGATCGCTCCTTGCCCGTCTTACCCCGATGTATTCCCGCACGGAGCCACAATGAACGTCAAAGAACAATTCCTCGCCGCCAATGCCCATGTCGACGAGGCTGCAGTCCAGCCGCTGCCCAATTCCCGCAAGATCTACGTCGAAGGTTCCCGCCCCGATATTCAGGTGCCGATGCGCGAAATCTCGCAGGACGACACGCCGACGGCCTTCGGCGGCGAGAAGAATCCGCCGATCTACGTTTATGACTGTTCCGGCCCCTATTCCGACCCGGCCGCCAGAATCGACATCCGTTCCGGCCTGCCGGCGCTGCGTGCCCGGTGGATTGCCGAGCGTGGCGATGTAGAAGCGCTGCCGGACCTGAGCTCCGAATTCGGCCGCGCCCGTGCCGCCGACAAGGCGCTCGACGAACTGCGCTTCCCCGGCCTGCACCGCAAGCCGCTGCGCGCCAAGGCCGGCGCCAACGTCTCGCAGATGCATTACGCGCGTAAAGGCATCATCACGCCGGAAATGGAATACGTCGCCATTCGCGAGAACCTCAACCGCCGCGCCTACATCGAATCGCTGAAGGCGACCGGCAAGATGGGCCAGAAAATGGCCGACATCCTCGGCCGCCAGCATCCGGGCCAGAACTTCGGCGCCAGCATTCCCGAGGAAATTACCCCGGAATTCGTGCGCAGCGAAGTCGCTCGCGGCCGGGCCATCATCCCGAACAACATCAACCACCCGGAAAGCGAGCCGATGATCATCGGCCGCAACTTCCTGACCAAGATCAACGCCAATATCGGCAACTCGGCGCTCGGCTCCTCCATTCAGGAAGAAGTCGAGAAAATGACCTGGTCGATCCGCTGGGGCGGCGACACGGTGATGGACCTGTCCACCGGCAAGAACATCCACGAAACCCGCGAGTGGATCATCCGCAACAGTCCGGTGCCGATCGGCACCGTACCGATCTACCAGGCGCTGGAAAAGGTCAATGGCAAGGCCGAAGACCTGACCTGGGAAATCTTCCGCGACACGCTGATCGAACAGGCCGAACAGGGCGTCGACTACTTCACCATCCACGCCGGCGTGCTGCTGCGCTACGTGCCGATGACCGCCAACCGCCTGACCGGCATCGTCAGCCGCGGCGGCTCGATCATGGCCAAATGGTGCCTGGCCCACCACAAGGAAAGCTTCCTCTACACGCACTTCGAGGAAATCTGCGAAATCATGAAGGCCTACGACGTCGCCTTCAGCCTCGGCGACGGCCTGCGTCCCGGCTCGATCTACGACGCCAACGACGAAGCCCAGCTCGGCGAACTGAAGACCCTCGGCGAACTGACCGAAATCGCCTGGAAGCACGACGTCCAGACCATCATCGAAGGCCCGGGCCACGTGCCGATGCACCTGATCAAGGAGAACATGGACCTGCAGCTCGAATACTGCAAGGAAGCCCCGTTCTACACCCTTGGCCCCTTGACCACCGACATCGCGCCGGGCTACGACCATATCACCAGCGGCATCGGCGCCGCGATGATCGGCTGGTACGGCACCGCCATGCTCTGCTACGTGACGCCGAAGGAACACCTCGGTCTGCCCGACAAGGACGACGTCAAGGAAGGCATCATCACCTACAAGCTCGCCGCCCACGCCGCCGACCTCGCCAAGGGCCACCCCGGCGCGCAGATCCGCGACAACGCCCTGTCCAAGGCGCGCTTCGAATTCCGCTGGGACGACCAGTTCAACCTCGGCCTTGACCCGGACAAGGCGAAGAGCTTCCACGACGAGACGCTACCCAAGGAATCGGCCAAGGTCGCCCACTTCTGCTCCATGTGCGGCCCGCACTTCTGCTCGATGAAGATCACGCAGGACGTCCGCGAATTCGCCGCAGCGCAGGGGATTGCCGAAGCCGAGGCGCTGGAGAAAGGGATGGAAACCAAGGCCGTCGAATTCGTCAAGGCCGGGGCGGAGGTTTACAGCAAGGTTTGAGTTTGCTGAACCCTGTACGGCAAAGGAAAGGCGGCTGATTCAGCCGCCTTTTTGCTTTTGGGAGAATGCTACGGTCGGCCGGAAAAAAGGGCGAAAATCAAAATTGGGTGGGGGCGGGGAGGTGTCGGGCAGGTATGTGCCCAAAGCGGTAATTGCTGGGTTGGATAAGCGGACGTTCAGGAATAATTAGTTGCGCACTACAAAGACCTTAGACATCTCAAGACTGGTCTTGTCTAGGGGCGGGCAGAAGTGGCTGCTAGAAAAGGCAGGTGAAGGGATGTCGCCCCCAGAGCGCACATAGGTTACTGCCTTTGCCACAGATTTGCCGTCAAGTCGTCGAACTACTTCCTGTTCATAGCGGATAACAAGTGGCTGTTCTTGGTGAATATAGGTTTCTCTTGTTCTGGAGAATGCAGGCGCAGCAACATCAGATAGCGACTCCGGAGCTACCGCAACAACTCCACCGACATGAGGAAGTAGCTTCTCCTGCATTGTCGAAATGGATACCGGCTCTACGATTGTGACCCCTCCATCGTTAGCGCACATTTCTTGCACTCGATAGTCCCAATAGACTTTGCGTCCTTCATAAAAAGTGGCAACCAGAATTGGTACCAAAATCAGTGCGACTATGACGCGCAATATGGCACCCATCAGTTAGTCAGGAGCAGAAATACGGACGATATTTCTAGCTGCATGGTCTCGATTTGTTGTTTGAATAGTTTTTAATGACAAAAAGATTATCCGATACGAATTTCCTTATCAATCAAAAATCATATGGACAGAACCAACGTCCGCTATATGGCGCTTTTTTAAGGGACCGTTTGTGGCCGAATGCGGCCCAACGCCGCCATGAGGGCGAAGAATTCGCCTGTTACCGCATTTACGTTCATTTACAGCCCTCTAACGCCCCTTAACCCGCCGCGGACGGAGTATTTGTCCTGTCGTCCGGCCTCTTCTGGCCGGCTTTTTTGAATGAAAGGACAGGCAGATGAATTTCGAATCCGGGCGTTATGTGGAGCGCTTTTTGATTGCGGCCGGCGTGGCGTTGGCGGTGCCGCTGACGGCGGTGGCGTTTGGCGGGCCGCATGGGGCGCCGAATGGTTGTGGTGGCGCGGAAGTGCACGGCAAGGCAGGGCTTCGCGGGATGGGGGGCGAGAAGATGCCGCCGTATCTGCATGGGCTGGATCTGAGCGAGGCGCAGCGCGACAAGGTGTTCGAGATCCTGCACGCCCAGGCGCCGGCGATGCGCGATAGGGCGAAGGCGATGCATCGGGTGGAGGATGAATTGCGCGGGCTGGTCGCGGCGCCGGATTACAGCGCGGCGAAGGCGAAGGCACTGGCCGATTCGGCGGCGAAGGCGATGGCGGAGATGACGCTGGCGCGGGTGGCGACGGATCGCCAGGTATTCGAGGTGCTGACGCCGGAGCAGCGCAAGCTGGCGGCGGAGATGAAGGCGGAGGGTCGGCGCGGCCTTGAAGGCGAGGGGCGTTCGTCGTCGGCGCGTCGCTAAGCCGGGGTTGCCGGGCGGGGCGGAAAATTTCGATTTTCGCCCTTTTTTCCGGCTTACCGTAGCATTTGAACTGCCGCCTGCTTTCAGGCTTCGGTCTCGGGTTTGAAGCGAAATTCCTCGGCCGGCTGGGCTTGCCAGCCGCCTTCGCCGTTCAGAGCCAGTACCTGGTGGTGGTATTTGAGGATCGCCGGGCGGTGGGCTACGCTGACCAGGGTCGTGTCGAGGGTCAGCAGCAGCTTGTAGAGAGCGTCTTCGTTGGCGCTGTCGAGGGCGCTGGTGGCTTCGTCGAGCACCGCGTAGCGGGGTTTGACGATCAGTATCCGGGCGAAGGCGAGGCGTTGCTGCTCGCCGACCGAAAGAACCTTTGACCAGTCAGCCTCGGCGTCGAAGCCGCCGAAACGCGAGGCGAGATCGGGCAGGTTGACCTGTTCGAGCACCTTGAGCAATTGGGCGTCGGCCACGGCATGGCCGTTGTGCGGGTAGAGCAACTGGCTGCGCAGCGTGCCGAGTAGCATGTAGGGCTGCTGGGGAAGGAACAGGATGTTGTTGGGGGCCGGCCGGTAGATGGTGCCGCTGCCGTTGTACCAGAGGCCGGCGATGGCGCGCAGTAGCGAACTCTTGCCGCTGCCGCTCTTGCCGACAATCATCAGGTGGTCGCCGCGCGGCACCTTGACCGACAGGTTGTGGAGCAGCGTGCGTTCGCAGTTAGGCGTCTGCAGCGTCAGGTTTTCCAGCGTCAGGTGTGGGGCATCCACCGAGACGATGCCGCTGCTGCGCCGTGGCGGGCAGCCGGGATGGCCGGGCAGGAAGCGGGCAAGCGTGTCGAGGCGGTCGATGCCGGCAGCGAAGCGGCTGAGGCTTTCGAAGTTCTCGATGATCAGCGAAAAGGCGGCGAGTACTGCAGCGAAGGCGCCGGCCGCCTGGACGGCCCGGCCGACTTCCAGTTCGCCCGAGAGGACGTCGGAGGCGATGATGGCGCTGGGCAGCACGATGGTCAGCAGGCTGTAGGCGTACTGGAAGAAATTGAGCCCGAACTGGGCGCGGACCAGTCGTTTGAAGTTCTTGAAGGCGGCGGCGAAGCGTTTTCGTACCTGCTGCTGCTCCTGCCCCTCGCCGCGATAGAGGGCGATCGATTCGGCATTCTCGCGGATCCGGACCAGGCCGAAGCGGAAGTCCGCCTCGCGCCGCAGTTGCTGGAAGTTCAGGTTCATCAGGCGCTTGCCGAAGACGAAGATGGTGATGAATGTTCCGGCCGTCGCGTAAAGCACCAGGAAGTAGACCAGTTCGCGGGAGATGGACCATAGAACAGTGCTGAAGGCGACCAGCTGCAGTGTTGATCCAATAAAGATCAGCAGGAAGTACAGCGAACGCTGGGTGAAGGTGTTGATGTCCTCGGCGATGCGCTGGTCGGGATTATCGATGCCGGCGTTGGCATTCAACTCGTAAAAATTCCGGTGGCTGAAGTAGCTGTCCAGAAAGCGGTGTGTCAGCCAGCGGCGCCAGTGGATGCCGAGCGTGTCGCGGACGAAGTAATGTAGCGCGAAGATCGGCACTGCCATGGCCAGCAGGCCGAGGCAATACTTGATCGAATCCCAGAAGCGCTGTTCGTCGTGGGCGGCCAGCGCCGAGGTGAATTCGCCGGTCTGCTCGTTGAACAGGACGGCGAAGCGCGTCTGGCCGAGCAGCAGGATGACCAGCAGGGCGAGCAGCCCCCAGGCCTTGAGCCGCTCGTCCTGCCGCCAGTAGGGCGAGGCGATGGCCCAGAATCGCTTCCAGAGATGTCGGTCGGCCGGTGTCATGGTCTGCTTCCGGAAAGGCTGCTTGTGCTTGCTCCGACGGGGATGAAAGGCGGCAATGCCCGTTGGCTCCGTTTTACTCTCAGGACGGCGCCAGGGTCAAGCCGGCTTGCCGGGGTCATACGTCCTTCCGGCAGCCGGGGCAAGAAAATAGTCGGCCAGAGTGTTCCATAAAATGACTGGCAATCGAATCTATGTGCCGTTGCCGGGAATGCTACGGTCGATGGCAAAAAATGGCCAAAATCGAAATCTGCGACAATGCCGCATGTCCGAAATAAAGCCTTGCGGCGTGCCGCCGCCGATGCAATGCCGACCGGGGTGCGGTGCCTGCTGCATCGCGCCGTCGATTTCGTCGCTGCACAAGCCCGCCGGGGAGCCGTGCGCACATCTCGACGCCGCATTCCGCTGCCGGATCTTCGGCCGGCCGGAACGCCCGGAATGCTGTGCCGGCCTGCAGCCTTCGCCGGAAATGTGCGGCGAAACCCGCGAGCAGGCGCTGCATTGGCTGGCCGAACTCGAAGTCCTGACTCATCCGGGATAGTAGAATGCGGCCTCCCAACATTGGCTGCACTCCATGGACCCGATTCTTCTGCTCAAAGCCCTGATCCTCGGCATCGTCGAAGGACTGACCGAATTTTTGCCGATTTCCTCGACCGGGCATCTGATCCTGGCTGGCGATTTGCTGGATTTCAACGATGATCGCGGCAAGTTGTTCGAAATCGTCATCCAGTCCGGCGCCATCCTGGCGGTTGTCTGGGAATATCGCGAACGCCTGCTGGTCGTCGCGCGCGGTGCCTTCAATGACAAGGCAGCCCAGAAATTCATCCTCAACCTGTTCGTCGCCTTCCTGCCGCTGGCCATCCTCGGCCTGGCCTTCGGCAAGGCGATCAAGGCCAATCTGTTCAACCCCATCGCCGTGGCCACCACCTTCATCCTCGGCGCCTTCGTGATCCTCTGGGCCGAAAAGCGCGAACACGCCATCCGCGTCCAGACGGTCGAGGAAATGACCCTGCTCGATGCGCTCAAGATGGGTCTGGCCCAGGCCGTCGCCTTGATTCCCGGCACCTCGCGCTCCGGCGCGACGATCATCGGCGGCCTGTTTTTCGGCCTGTCGCGCAAGGCGGCGACCGAGTTTTCCTTCTTCCTCGCCATTCCGACGCTGGGCGCGGCGACTGTCTATCAGCTCTACAAGGAGCGTGCCCTGCTCAATCCCGACGATATCGGCATGTGGGTGGTCGGTTTTGTTTCCGCGTTCATTTCGGCATTTCTGTGCGTGCGCTGGTTGCTGCGTTTCATTTCCAGCCACGATTTCACGCCCTTCGCCTGGTATCGGATCGTTTTCGGCATCGTCGTGTTGCTGACTGCCCACTTCGGCTGGGTGCAATGGACCGTTCATTGAGGACACTTCATGCTCGGTGTCGGAATATTTTGCACGGAATTGCCCAAGAAGCCCGGAAATCATTCAAATACCATTTGAATTCAATGTCATATTAGATGTGGCCTGAAGCGTGCTACTGAGTTGGAAAATCAATTCTTGTAGAGGCTGCCATGAAAATTCTACGTATTGCACTCGCTGTTTCCGGTCTGGTCGTCAGCTTTGCCGGCCAAGCTGCTCCCCAGCTTTACAACGGTCACTATTACGATCTGATCGTTAACACGAGCGGCAATTTCACGTTTGATGAGGCGGTCGCCGACGCAGCCAGCCGGACGTATCTTGGGAACACCGGCTATGTCGCTACGGTTACTTCTGCCGGTGAACAGAGTTTTATCTATAACTCGGTCTCCAGTATCACGGCCTGGATCGGCGGAAACGACAGGGCTTCAGAAGGCAGCTTCCGCTGGATCAACGGTCCGGAAGCGGGGCAGCTGTTTTCCTACACCTTCTGGACGGGCGGAGAGCCGAACAACTGCTGCAACGGTGAAGATGATGTTGTGATTAACTGGGGTGGCGATGGTAGCTGGAACGACATTGGTCTTCCGTCCTTCCCGGATTACCGGGTTGCCTACATCATCGAATACGGTGGTTCGCGCAATGTTCCCGAGCCTGCTTCGATGGCCTTGTTCGGGATGGCTCTGGCGGGACTCGGGGCGATCAGGCGCCGTCAAAACACAAAATAATCGTTGCCTGAAGGTTAAGTGAACAATCCCGCGCAAGCGGGATTGTTCTTTTGGGGCCCGGCGATTATCCTGCGCCGCCATGATTATCTATCTCCACGGCTTCTGCTCGTCGCCAGCCTCGTGGAAATCCCGCTTGCTGGCCGAGGAAATGGACCGCAGAGGACTGGCGGCGTATTTCCTCTGTCCGCAACTGTCACCGGTGCCGGCCGAAGCGGTTGCCGCCGTCAGCCGCCTGATCGAACAGGTCGACGGGCCGGTGACCTTGGTCGGCTCTTCGCTCGGCGGCCATTACGCCAACCATCTGGCCGAAATACACGGCCTGAACGCCGTGCTGGTCAATCCTGCGGTGGTCGACCGTCTAGATTTGAGCAGATTCATCGGTGATCACGTCAATTTCCACAGCGGCGAGGCGTTTTCCTTCACCGCGGCGCATGCCGCGCAGTTGACTGCCCAGGTCCGGCGGCCGTCGCCGGAACGCTACCGGCTACTGCTCGAAGAGGGCGACGAGGTACTCGATTACCGGCAGGCGGTCGATTTTTACGCCGGCTGCCGGCAAACCGTGCTGGCCGGGGGCGACCACAGCTTCACGCGGTTTCCCGAATACATCCAGCAAATACTTGAATTTGCTAAGCTATAATCCGGCGATGAACGTATTGTTTGAAGAAGATGGCGGCTTCAAGGCCGGCAGCATCATGGCCGACAACGACAGCTCGTTGCAGGTCGAAATGCCCACCGGGAAGCGCAGCAAAATCAAGGCCGCGACCGTTTTGTTGCGTTTTGAAAAACCTTCCGCTTCGGCGCTGCTCGAACAGGCGACGCCGCTGGCTGAAGAAATCGAACCGGATTTCCTCTGGGAGTGCGTGAACGATGGCGAATTTTCGTTTCTTGATTTTGCCCGTGATTACTACGGACACGAGCCCGCGCCGATCGAAGCGACGGCGGTGCTGCTTGCCCTGCACGCCGCGCCCGTCTATTTCCACCGCAAAGGCAAGGGCCGCTTCCGCAAAGCGCCGGCCGACATTCTCGCAGCTGCTCTGGCCAATCTTGAAAAAAAACGTCAGCAAGCGCTGGCGATGGAAGGCTGGATCAACGAGCTGAAGGAATTCCGCCTGCCGCCTGAAATCGGTGCGCTGAGCGATGCCCTGCTCTACGCGCCGGATCGCAACAAACCGGAAACCAAGGCCTTCGAGTCGGCCTGCGCGGAACTCGGGCTGACTGCGGCACAATTGCTGTTCAAGTGCGGTGCGATCAAGTCGCCCTATTTCCTGCATTACCGTCGTTTCCTGCACGAACAGTTTCCCAAGGGGACCGGCTTTCCGGCGCTCGATGCGCCCAGGCTGCCGAGCGACCTGCCGCGCGCCGACGTTCGTGCCTTCTCGATCGACGATGCCCACACCACCGAGATCGACGATGCACTGTCGGTCGTCAAGCTGCCCGGCATCGGCTCGCGCATCGGCATTCACATCGCCGCCCCTGGGCTGGCCATCGAACACGGCTCGCCGCTTGACGGTGTTGCCCGCGCCCGGCTGTCCACGGTCTACATGCCCGGCAACAAGATCACCATGCTGCCCGACGCCGTGGTCCAGAACTACACGCTGGCCGGCGGCGTCGATTGCCCGGCCGTGTCGCTCTACCTGACAGTCAGCGAATCGCTGGAAATCCTCAGCCACGAATCGCGGCTGGAGATGGTGCATATCGCCGCCAACCTGCGCCATCACGAAATCGAACCCTGGTTCAACGCCGAGACGATCAACGGTCCGCTGCCGAACCAGCCGTTCAAGGACGAGCTGCTTCATCTCTGGCACTTCGCCAACGCCTGCGAAGGCCGGCGCGGCAAGCCCTCGGCCATGCAGGGCATCAACGACTACAACTTCGCCATCGTCGGTGATCTGGCCGATCCTGACCATTGCATCGTCGAGATCACCGAACGCAAGCGCGGCAGCCCGCTCGACAAACTGGTCGCCGAGCTGATGATCGTCGCCAACTCGACCTGGGGCGGCCTGCTCGCCGAGAAGAACATCGCCTGCCTGTACCGGGCGCAAACCCAGGGCAAGGTCCGGATGACCACCTCGCCGCTGCCGCATGAAGGTCTCGGCGTGCCGCAATACGCCTGGATGACCTCGCCGCTGCGCCGCTACTGCGACCTGGTCAATCAATGGCAGTTGATCGCCTGCCTGCAGGGCGAAACGCCGGCCTATGCGCAGAAATCGGCCGAACTGTTCGCCGCAATGCGCGATTTCGAGCTGACCTACTCGGCCTACGCCGATTTTCAGCGCCAGATGGAGCGCTACTGGTGCCTGCGCTGGCTGCAGCAACACGGTATTGAAGAAATCGACGCCACCGTGCGCCGCGAACAGAGCGTCAAGCTTGACCACCTGCCGGTGCTGTTGCGCGTCCCGTCATTGCCTACCGACCTGGCGGCCGGGCAGCGCGTCCGGCTGGCCGTCGAGAGCATAGACCTGCTGGCGCCGGAACTCGCTTGCCGCTTTCTCAATTTGCTCGGTCAAGCCGAACAGATTGAAACCGTCGAGGAGTCCACGGAGGACGCCGAGTGAAAGGCAAGACGCCCTTGCGTCCGTTCCCGGTGGTCAAGCAAGACCGCCGGCTATGGATCGCTGTTGGCGTTTCCCTCGCTTTTCACGCCCTGCTGCTGGCGCTCCACTTTCAGTTTCCCGATACCTCCAAGGCTTTCCGAGAAAAGGCCATGGACATCATCCTGGTCAATGCCAAGTCGGCCCGCAAGCCCGCCGATGCCCAGGCGCTGGCCCAGTCCAGTCTCGATGGCGGCGGCAACACCGACGAGAATCGTCGGGCCAAGACGCCTTTGCCGCCGACCCATCAGCAAACCGAAGGCGATGCCATCCAGCAGATGCAGCGCCGCGTGCAGGAGCTGGAAACCGCTCAGCAAAAACTGCTGACCCAGGCCAAGAGCCTGCGCAACGTCGCGGCTGCCAATACGGCGACTGAGCAGCCGTCGCCGGCGCCCAGTATCAGCGGTCTCGACCTGGCCGAGTCGGCCCGGGCAATGGCCCGGCTGGAGGGTGAAATTGCCAAGACAGCCGATGAATACAGCAAGCGGCCGCGCAAGAAGTTCGTCGGTGCACGGACCGAGGAATACGCACTGGCTGCCTATCTCGATGCCTGGAAGCAGAAGATCGAGCGCGTTGGCACCCTCAACTATCCGGAAGAGGCACGCGGCAAGCTCTACGGCGCGGTGGTCATCTTCGTCGAACTGAGCGCCGAGGACGGCAGCCTGTACAACGCCGAAATCTCCAAATCCTCCGGCCACAAGGTGCTCGACCAGGCGGCGCTGCGCATCCTGCGCATGTCGGCGCCGTTCGGCGCGATTCCGAAACAGGGCCTGGGCGGCGCCACTGTGCTTTCCTTTGCCCGTACCTGGTATTTCACGCAGGGAGATTCCCTGAATACGGCTGTGGCCAAATGAGCGGCTGCGGCGCTGATTATCTGACGGCGGGCCACTTTTTCCTGAGCGACCATGTCTGATCTCTACGCCGTTTTTGGCAATCCGATTGCCCATTCAAAATCGCCGGCCATCCATGCCAGCTTCGCCGCAAGCACCGGCCAGGACATGGTCTATGAGGCTCGCCTGGCGCCGGTTGATGGCTTTGCGCCCGCTATTGCCCAATTTGTAGCGGCAGGCGGCAAGGGGGCGAACGTTACGGTGCCGTTCAAGGAAGATGCCTTCCGGTTGGCCACGCGGCTGTCCGACCGGGCGGCACGCGCCGGGGCGGTCAATACGCTGGCCTTTGCCGATGGCGAAGTATTTGGCGACAACACCGATGGTGCCGGTCTGGTTCGCGACATCACGCTCAACCTCGGCTATTCGCTTAACGGCCGCCGCATTCTGCTGCTCGGCGCCGGCGGTGCTTCGCGTGGCGTGATCGCCCCCCTGCTGGCAGAAAAACCGGCGGCGTTGTTCATTGCAAATCGCAGCGCCGAGAAGGCGGTTAAGTTGGCGGAAGATTTTTCCGATATCGCGCCGGTAAATGGCGGCAGTTTTGCCGATCTTGCCGGTAAAAGCTTCGATTTTCTGATCAATGCAACTTCGGCCAGTCTGGCCGGGGCCAGTCTGCCGCTGCCGCCTGGCCTCTTTGCGCCGGGGGCGCTGGCCTACGACATGATGTACGGCAAGGGCGAGACGCCGTTCCTGCTGCAGGCCCGGGAGCAGGGAGCGTCGCGCGGCGCCGACGGGCTGGGTATGCTGGTCGAGCAGGCCGCCGAGGCCTTCTTCGTCTGGCGCGCCGTGCGTCCGCAAACGGCGCCGGTGCTCGCCGAGCTGCGCGCCAAGCTGGCCGGATGAAAGTCGTCGGTCACTGGCTGAAGCGGGTCTTGCTGGCCCTGCTCGGACTGTTTCTGCTCTGGCAGTTGTGGCTACTTGGCTGGGTGCTGTTCTGGGGCTGGTTCAATCCAGGTGAAACCCGTTTCATGGAGATCCGCCTGGCCGAGCTGCGCCAGAAGGTGCCGGATGCCCAGTTGAAACAGCAATGGGTGCCCTACGAGCGGATTTCGATCCACCTGAAGCGGGCGATCATCGCCGCCGAGGATGCCAAGTTCGTCGATCATGAAGGCTTCGACTGGGAAGGCATGCAGAAAGCGCTGGAAAAGAACCAGAAGAAGGGGCGTTTCGTCGCCGGTGGCTCGACGATCAGCCAGCAACTGGCGAAAAACCTGTTCCTGACGCCGACCAAATCGTATTTCCGCAAGGTCGAGGAGGCGATCATCACGCTGATGCTGGAAAATCTGTGGAGCAAGCGGCGGATTTTCGAGGTCTATTTGAACGTGATCGAGTGGGGCAACGGCGTCTTCGGCGCCGAGGCGGCGGCGCGCCATTATTTCAACACCAGCGCTGCCCAGCTTGGGCCGGAGCAGGCGGCGCGGCTGGCCGGCATGGTGCCCAATCCGCGCTTCTATGACCGCAACCGCGGGGCGCCGGGTTTGGGGCGCAAAACGGGGATCATTCTCGGCCGCATGGCCGGTGCCGACGTGCCGTGAAATATTGCCGACTTGCCCGCTTTTTGGGGTGATTTTGTCGGGGTCCCGACCGTCTGCCGGTGATAAAATGGCGGTCCATTTGCGGCACTGCACCATGAGCGAAGAAGCCCAGCTGACCGATACCGAAGACTTGCAGGAGCGCCTCGCAGAGGTGCAGACCCTGCTCGCCCGGCACAAGCTGGTCGAGGAACTGGTGCACCGGCAGGAAGGGCCGCGCCACGACCTGGTCGAGGACATCGTCCACAAGCAGCATCTGAACGAGCTGCAGGACCGTCTGGAGCCGATGCACCCGGCGGACATCGCCTACGTGCTGGAGGCTTTGCCGACCGACGAGCGCCTGATCGTCTGGAACCTGGTCAATCCCGAGCTAGAAGGCGAGGTCCTGCTCGAAGTCTCGGATGCCGTCCGCGAAAGCCTGATCGAGTCGATGGAGCGGACCGAGCTGGTCGCTGCCGCCGAGACACTCGATGCCGACGAACTGGCCGACCTGGCGCCCGACCTGCCGCAGGGCGTCATCGACGATGTCTTCCGCGGCCTGTCGGTCGAGGAGCGCGAGCAGTTGCGCGCCGCGATGTCCTACCCGGAAGATTCGGTCGGCTCGATCATGGACTTCGACATGGTGACCGTCCGCGAGGACGTGTCGCTCGAAGTCGTGCTGCGTTACCTGCGCCGTTTCGATGAACTGCCCGACCATACCGACCAGCTGTTCGTCGTCGATCGCGACGAACACCTGAAGGGCGTGCTGCCGCTGAACATCCTGCTGGTCAACGAGGTCGATGTCGAAGTCGGCACGCTGATGCAAACCGATTTCGTCGAACTGGAACCCGACGATCTGGCCGACGAGGCGGCCAAGGCCTTCGAGCGTTACGACCTCGTGTCGGCGCCGGTGGTCGATCCGGAAGGCAAACTGGTCGGCCGGGTGACGGTTAACGAGGTGGTCGACTACATCCGCGAAGAAGCCGAGCACGAGCAACTGGCCCAGGCCGGTCTGCGCGAGGAAGAAGACATTTTCGCCTCAGTCTGGGACTCCGTGAAAAACCGCTGGTCCTGGCTGGCCATCAACCTGGTCACCGCCTTTGTCGCCTCGCGGGTGATTGGGGCCTTCGAGGATTCGATCGAGAAACTGGTCGCGCTGGCTGCGCTGATGCCCATCGTCGCCGGCATCGGCGGCAACTCCGGCAACCAGACGATCACCATGATCGTTCGCGCCATCGCCATGGGCCAGGTTCAGCCGGACGCCATGCGCCGCCTGCTGCGCAAGGAGCTCGGCGTGGCGACGATCAACGGTCTGATCTGGGGTGGCCTGCTCGGTGTCGCCGCCTGGACGCTCTACGGCAGCGTCAAGCTGGGCATCGTGATGACCGCGGCAATGACGCTGAACCTGCTGCTGGCCGCCTCGGCCGGCGTCGGTATTCCGCTGCTGCGCCAGAAATTCGGCGCCGACCCGGCCGTCGGCGGCTCGGTGATGATCACCGCGCTGACCGATTCCGGAGGCTTCTTCATCTTCCTGGGCCTGGCGACGCTGTTCCTGATGTGACGACGCGCCGGGCGGGCATTTCAATTTTGGCCCAAATTTCCGGCCGACCGTAGCATTGGGGGCTAGTCGGGCGTCACCAGCTTCAAACCAACGATGCCGGCGACGATCAGGCCGATGCAGACGAAACGCAGTACTTCGCGCGATTCGTCGAACAGATAGACCCCCAGAATCGCCGTGCCGACCGCGCCGATGCCGGTCCACACCGCGTAGGCAGTGCCCAGCGGCAGCACCTTCAGCGACCAGCCGAGCAGGACGACGCTGGCCACCATGGCGAGCAGTGTGGCCGCCGACGGCCACAGGCGGCTGAAGCCTTCGGTGTATTTGAGGCCGACCGCCCAGCCGACCTCGCAGAGGCCGGCGACGAACAGGACGATCCAGGCGTAGCCGGTGCTCACTTACTTCAGCGTGGCGAAATAGGCGTCGGCCGCGGCGACGGTGGCGGCGATGTCGGCATCGGTATGGGCGGCCGAGACGAAGCCGGCCTCGAAGGCTGATGGCGCGAAGTAATGGCCGGCATCGAGCATGGCGTGGAAGAAGCGGTTGAAGGCTTCCTTGTCGCAGGCCAGCACTTCGTCGTAGGTTCCCGGGCATTTTTCGGCGAAGTAGAGGCCGAACATGCCGCCGATGTTCTGGGCCGAAAAGGCGACGCCGTGCTTCCTGGCGGCGCCGACCAGGCCGTCGCACAGGGCCTTGGTCTTGGCGGTCAGCGCTTCGTAGAAGCCGGGCGCCTGGATCAGCTTCAGCGTGGCCAGCCCGGCCGCCGTGGCGATCGGGTTACCGGACAGCGTGCCGGCCTGATAGACCGGGCCGAGCGGGGCGATCTGTTCCATGATCTCGCGCTTGCCGCCAAAGGCACCGAGCGGCATGCCGCCGCCGACCACCTTGCCGAAGGTGGACAGGTCCGGGGTGATGCCGAACAGGCCCTGGGCGCTCTTCGGGCCGACGCGGAAGCCGGTCATCACCTCGTCGAAAATCAGTACCGCGCCGTACTGCGTGCACAAGTCGCGCATCGCCTTCAGGAATTCGGCGGTCGGGGCGATCAGGTTCATGTTGCCGACCACCGGCTCGACGATCACCGCGGCGATGCGGTCCGGGTGCTTGGCGAAAGCGTCGGCCAGTTGTTGCGGGTCGTTGTAGGCCAGCACCATCGTGTGCTGGGCGAGATCGGCCGGCACGCCGGAGGACGACGGGTTGCCGAAGGTCAGCAGACCGGAGCCGGCCTTGACCAGCAGGCTGTCGGAGTGGCCGTGGTAGCAGCCTTCGAACTTGATCAGCACGTCGCGGCCGGTGTAGCCGCGAGCCAGGCGGATGGCGCTCATCGTCGCTTCGGTGCCCGAGGAAACCAGGCGCACCATGTCCATCGACGGTACCAGTTCGCAGAGCAGGTCGGCGATCTCGACTTCCTTCTCGGTCGGCGCGCCGAAGGACAGGCCGTCGACGACGGCGGCCTGGACGGCGGCGATCACTTCCGGGTGGGCGTGGCCGAGGATCATCGGGCCCCACGAGCCGACGTAGTCGGTGTACCACTTGCCGTCGGCGTCCTGGACCTTGGCGCCGACGCCCTTCTGGAAGAAGCAGGGCGTGCCGCCGACCGAACGGAAGGCGCGGACCGGCGAATTGACGCCGCCGGGGATGTGGCGCTGGGCACGTTCGAACAGTTGCTGGTTGCGTGAGGTCATAACGGGGCTTCCTCGAAAAGGCGTTGATAGGCGGCGGCGCGGGCAGCAATGTCCGGCGCGGAAAAGAGGTCGGTGATGACGGCGAGCAGGTCGACGCCGGCGGCAATCAGCGGCGCCGCATTGGACAGCGTGATGCCGCCGATGGCGCAGACCGGCACGGCGATTTCGGTTTTTGCCCGAAAAAACAGGCCGACCGTAGCATTGGCCGCCTGCGGCTTGGTCGGCGACGGATAGGCGGCACCGAAGGCGATGTAGTCGGCGCCGGCCCGCGCGGCGGCCTGGCCGGCGGCGAAATCGGCGTAGCACGAGGCGCCGAGGATCTTGTCGGGGCCGAGAATGGCGCGGGCGGCGACCAGGTTGCCGTCATCCTTGCCGAGATGGACGCCGTCGGCGTCGATCAGCGCGGCCAGCGCCAGGTCGTCGTTGATCAGCAGTTGGGCGCCGAAGCGCCGGGTCAGTTCGCGCAAGGCCCGGGCGCGCTCGACCCGCTCCGGCATCGCGCTCAGTTTGTCGCGGTATTGCACGATACTGCCGCCGCCTGCGAGCGCCGACTCTACATCGGCCAGCAGGCGGGCGCCGTCGGCGCAATCGGGGGTTACGGCGTAGAGGCCGCGCAGCTTATGCCTTGCCATCGCCCGGCTTTTCCTCGGCAGCGTCTTCCTCGCCGCCGCGCGCCCAGAAGAAACGATCCGGAATCAGCTGGCCCATGCCGGCGTGGAAGCCGTTCTTCAGCGTCTGCCAGGTGTAGTCCTGGGCATCGCGCACGGCGTCCTCGATGCTGGCGCCGCCGGCAATGCAGCCGGCGATGGCCGAGGCCAGCGTGCAGCCCGAGCCGTGGTAGCTGCCCGGCAGGCGCTCCCACTGGTCGTGGCGCAGCACGCCCTCGGGGCCGTACAGCGTGTTGATGACCTGCGGCGTGTTCTCGTGGGTGCCGGTGATCAGCACGTATTGCGCGCCCATCTCGATCAGGCGCTGGGCGCAGACCTCGATCGACGGTTCGTTTTCGTCCTCGTCGCTCTCGGCCAATCGTCGCGCTTCCGGTGCATTCGGCGTGAGCAGCGTGGTCTGCGGCAGCAGCATCTCGCGGATCGCCGAAATGATCTCCTCGCTCGACAGTTCGTCGCCGCGCCCGGAGGCCAGCACCGGGTCGAAAATCAGCGGGATTTCCGGGTAGTCGGCAATGATCTCGGCCACCGCCAGCACATTCTCGACACTGCCCAGTACGCCGATCTTGAAGGCGGCGACCGGCATGTCCTCGAGAATGGTCCGCGCCTGCTGCTCGACCAGTTCGGCGGCCAGCGGGTGCACGCTCTGGACGCCGACCGTGTCCTGGACGGTGACGGCCGTCAGCGCGGTCAGCGGATGGCAGCCGAGGCTGGCCAGGGTCAACAGGTCAGCCTGGATGCCGGCGCCGGACGACGGATCGCTGGCGGCAAAGACGAGAACCAGCGGCGGGCTGGGCGGGTTGGCGGTGGTGGTTGGCATCGATTTTCGCGCCCTTGGCGGTCGCGAATGGGGTTAGGTAAGATGGCCGCGATTTTATCCGAATCTGCAGGCCGCCGAATTGATCATTGCTATGCGTTCATGCGCTTGCGGCTATTGATTTACGGCAATACTTCCGTAGTATGATGCAACGATAGCTAATAGCGCCCCATCAGGGGCCAGGGGACAAGGAATTGACTGATTTATCCAGACTGCGTGGCGTCAGGGTTATGGTCATTGACGACAGCAACACCATACGGCGCAGCGCCGAGATTTTTCTCGTCCAGGCCGGGTGCCAGGTCGTTCTCGCCGAAGACGGCTTCGATGCCTTGGCCAAAATCGCCGATCATCAGCCCAGCGTCATTTTCTGCGACATCATGATGCCGCGGCTCGACGGTTACCAAACCTGTTCCCTGATCAAGAAGAATGCCCGCTTCAAGGCCACGCCGGTGATCATGCTTTCCTCCAAGGATGGCTTGTTCGACCGGGCGCGCGGTCGCATGGTCGGCTCCGACCAGTATCTGACCAAGCCATTCACCAAAGACAGCCTGCTGCAAACGGTCGCCACCTTTGCCCTGCCGGCCGAGACAGAATCCAATACGTAGTACAGGGAGACACAGCAAAATGCCCGTCAAGAACATTCTTGTGGTCGACGATTCGCCTACCGAACAGTTTTTTACTGTCGATATCCTGACCAAGGCCGGCTACCAGGTCACCACCGCCGAGACCGGGGAGGAAGGGATTGCCAAGGCCAAGGCGACCAAACCCGACCTGATCCTGATGGATGTCGTGATGCCGGGCCTTAATGGCTACCAGGCCACCCGTACCCTGACCCGCGACGAGGACACCAAGGGCATTCCGGTCATCGTCTGTACCTCCAAGGGGCAGGAAACGGACAAGATCTGGGGTTTGCGCCAGGGCGCCATCGATTACCTCGTCAAGCCGCTGAATCCGGAAGAACTGCTGCAACGCATCGCGGCGCTGCCGTAGTCCACATGGCCAGAAAGACCAGTCTTCGGGACTTTCAGACCTATCTTGCCGGCCGCCTGAGCAGTGCGGCGCGCGGCAAGGGGTCGTCTTGGCTCGGCGTCGAGGCCGGTGGCGAAGCCTGGCTGGTCGATCTCTCCGATGGCGGCGAGATCGTCCAGGCCTCGCAATTGACACCGGTGCCGCTGACCCGGCCGTGGTTCGCCGGCATCGCCAACATCCGCGGCAACCTGCACGCGGTTGGCGACTTTTCCCTGTTTCGCGGCGGTCCGCCCATCGTCCAGAACGCCAATGCGCGATTGTTGCTGATCGGCGCCCGCTATGGCGTCAATGCCGCCCTGCTGGTGTCGCGCATGCTGGGCCTGAAGAACCCGGACGACTTTACTGCGGAGCCTGCCGACACCTCGATGCCGGCCTGGGGGGCGCAGCGTTTTGCCGATACGCAGGGAAAAATCTGGCACAAACTTTCGGTGCGCGACCTGCTCGCCGATCAGGATTTCATGAATATCGGGGTTTGATCGCGGGCACCTGTCCGCATCCCCAAGTGGAGGATGTCCATGGCTTTCAGCTTCAAGTTTCCAAAAATTGGCGGTGCCGGCGATGCTACGTTGTCGTCTCCGATGACCGTGGCAGCCGATATTCCGAGCAGCAGCCGGAGCCTGACCAGCAAGCTGCCGCTGCCGGGCTTCCTGGCCGGCCAGCCGGTCGTCCAGCAGATGAAGACGCTGGGCGGGATCTTCCTCGCCGTGATGGTGCTGATCGCCGGTCTGGTTTTCCACGATAACCGCGAGTCTACGCACAACACCGCCTATATCGCGGCTTCCGGTGAAATGCGCATGCTTTCCCAGCGCCTGGCGAAGGCATCTTCGCTGGCTCTGCAGGGTAATGCGGTTGCGTTCAAACAGTTGAAGGAATCGCGCGAAACCTTCGCCAAGCTGCTTGGCAGCCTGGCCAACGGCGGTGAAATCGGCGGCGTCAGCGTTCCCGCTTCGTCGAGCGATGTCCGGGCGCAACTGGATGCCCTGACCGAACGCTGGGCAGCCACCGACAAGGATGCCGAAACCGTTATCGGTCAGGAAAAGAATCTGGTTGCCCTCGGCAAGAGCGTTGCCATCATTGACGACAAGAACTCGGTCATGCTGGAGCTGACCGAACAGATGGCTGCCCTGAAGCTGCAGGCGATGGCCTCGCCGCGGGATATCGCGGCCGCCAACCAGCTGGTGATGCTGACCCAGCGGATTGCCAAGAACGCTTCGGCGCTGTTGGTCGGTGCCGAAATCAATCCGGAAGTGGCCTTCCTGCTCGGCAAGGATACCAATGCCTTCCGCGATCTTCTTTCCGGCCTGGGCAAAGGCGGCAACGACGCCGACAGCCGCGCCAAGATGGAAGAACTCGACGCCGCCTTCAAGGAATACCAAGGGGCTGTTTCCAGCATTCTCGGCAACATGCAGCCGCTGGTGCTTTCCAAACAGGCCGGTTCGCGTATTTTCCGCGAGAGCGAGGATCTGCTGAAGGCGACCGACGATCTGGCGCTGGCCTACCAGGAAGGCTTGTCCGAACGCGGCCTGTACATCATCGCGCTGATCATCCTCTCCTTGCTGGCCCTGGCCACGTTGGCCGTTCTCGCCAAGATCTACCTCGAAGATACCGAGCGACGTGCCGAAGCGGCCGAGCAGCAGCGTCATGCCTCGGACAATACCAACCGCGAAAACCAGGACGCCATTCTGCGCCTGATGAACGAACTCGGCGACCTGGCCGACGGCGACCTGACCGTGACCGCCACCGTTAGCGAAAACATCACTGGCGCCATCGCCGACTCGATCAACTACACCATTGAAGAACTGCGCGTGCTGGTCGGCCGGATCAACGACGCGGCGAACCGGGTGACGGCAGCAACCGAAATCGCCCGTTTGAACTCCGCACAACTGCTCGATGCCGCCGAGCGCCAATCGACCGAAATTCAGGAAGCCGGCCAGTCGGCGCTGGAAATGGCCCGTTCAATGAGCGAGGTATCGGGCAACGCCACGCAGTCCGCCCAGGTCGCCCGGCAATCGCTGATGGCCGCCGAAAAGGGTACGCAGGCCGTGCAGGACTCGATCAAGGGCATGAACGAAATTCGCAACCAGATCCAGGAAACCTCGAAGCGGATCAAGCGACTCGGCGAAAGCTCGCAGGAGATCGGTGAAATCGTGGAACTGATTTCCGACATTACCGAGCAAACCAACGTTCTGGCTTTGAACGCTGCCATTCAGGCGGCCTCGGCCGGCGATGCCGGGCGCGGCTTCACGGTGGTTGCCGAGGAAGTGCAACGACTGGCCGAACGTTCCGCCGAAGCAACGAAACAGATTGCGGCGATTGTGAAGACCATTCAGACCGACACCCAGGACGCCGTCTCCGCCATGGAACAATCGACCCGCGGTGTGGTTGAAGGGGCCAAGCTGTCCGACGCGGCTGGTCAGGCACTGTCCGAAATCGGCCAGGTGTCGCGCGACCTTGCCGACCTCATTCAGAGCATTTCTTCCTCGACGCAGAATCAGGCCAATTCGGCGACGCAGGTGGCGCGCCTGATGCAGGACATTCTCAACGTAACGGAACAGACGACCGCCGGTACGCAGCGTACCGCCGAGGCCGTCGATGAACTGACCGCACTGGCTTCGGAACTGAAGGGTTCGGTTGCCGGCTTCAAGGTGGACTGACCGATACTGATCGCGAGAGACAATGAACGCGGCAACTGAATTCGATTTGGGGCCCCTGACCTGGGTCAAGGGCGAGATTGATCTGGCGCTGGAGCGTGCCGGGGAGGCTTTCGGCCTCTACAAGACGGGCGCCGATGCCACCCAGCTCAAATTCTGCCGCACCCATGTTCACCAGGTGCACGGTGCACTGGCGATTGTTGGGCTGGATGGTGTCACACAGGTGACCGAGTCACTGGAAGCGCTGCTTTCCGGGATGGAGGAAGGCCGACTGGCTGCCGAGGAGGCGACCCTGGCGGCCATTCCTGACGCACTGGCCGGGATTCACCTGTATCTCGACGAATTGATGGTTGGCGAGCCCAACCAGCCGCTTCGTCTGTTGCCGATTTATCTTTCTTTGGCCAAGGCTCGGGGGCTGAACGCGGCGCGTGCCAGCGATCTGTTCTTTCCCGACCTTTCGCTGCGCCCACCAAAGCGGGCCTCCGCCGCCCCGGCCCTGTCGCCTGAGCAACTGCGCCAGGTTCTGAAGGCCGAGCGTGCTCGCTACCAGAAGGGTCTGCTGCGCTGGCTGACCAAGCCGGCCGAGGCCGAAGAGGGCCGGCGGCTGATGCTCGAAGCCCTGAAAGGCATCGAAGCGACGCAGGAGTCCTCGTCGGCCCGCTCCTTCTGGTGGGCGGCCCAGGCCTTCATCGAGGCGCTGAAGGACCCGGCGGTCAGCTCCGACGCGACGGTCAAGCAGGTCAGCGCCCGTATCGACCTGCAGATTCGCCGCCTGCTTGAAGGTTCGAACAGTCTTGCCGAACGCCTGATGCGCGAGGCGCTCTACCACGTTGCCCAAGCACAGCCCGAGCCAAGCAGCGTGGTGTCCCAGGTGCAGGCAGCCTATGGCTTGCCTTCCCAGTTGCCGGCGCCGGCCTCGATCAGCGTGGCGGCCCCGCAGGATGCCGTGCTGCGTCGCCTGCGCGAGGTCCTGGCAACGGCCGAAGAACTCTGGAACAAGGTGTGTTCCGGCAGCATCGCCAACCTGCCCGGTTTTGCCGAACAGGTGAGGACGGTTGCCGCGCTGACCGAAGAAATCGCCCAGACCGATCTCAAGCGCCTTGGCCAGGGATTGGGGGCAATCGCCAACTGGCTGAGCGACGATGCCTCGCGCTATTCCGACTCGGTAGCCATGGAAGTGGCGACCGCGATCCTGCTGTTGCAGAATGCGCAGGAAGGCTTCAAGCGCCTGGGAACCGATTTTGCCCAGCAGGTCGACCTGATGGTCGCCCGCCTCTATGCCTGCATCGCCGGTCGGCCGGCGGCCGACGAAGCGCTGCCGCTGCTCGACGAAATGACTCGCCGGGCGCAGGAAAAACTGCTGATCAGCCAGGTCGCCCGGGAAATTCAGAACAACCTGGCGCAGGTCGAGCAATCGCTCGATGCTTTCTTCCGGGACTCCTCGCAAGCCCACGACCTGGCGCCGCTCGACGGTCCGCTCAAGCAGATTGGCGGCGCGCTGGCCATGCTTGGACACATGGGAGCGGCGGCCAGCATCAAGGCCTGCGGCGAACAGATCCATGCTTTTGCCCAGCCCGGCGCCACACCGGGTCCGGAAGACTTCGAGAATATCGCCCAGCAGTTGTCGCTGCTCGGCTTCTTCGTCGATGCCCTGCCTAGCGGTGAATCGGATTTCGAGTCCTTCGTCGCCCGTATGCAGGGCGGCCCGGAAGAAGTCGTCGAGGAAGACGATTTCCTGCCGGAGCCTGTTGCCATTGCCAGTGTCGAGGCGGAACTCGCCCAGCAGGCACGTGACACGCATGCCCTGGTCGAGGCGCTGAAGGAAGCGCCCGAGGACGAACGATTGCATGAGGAACTCAAGCAGAACCTGCAGGCCATCCAGCAGGATGCCGATCTGGTCGCCAATCATGAATTGGGCGAAAGCGCCAAGGCGGCGCTCGAGGCGCTGAAAACCGGCGATTTGGCCAGCGCCGAGGTCGATGCCGCACTGGCGGCGCTCAAGCCGCAACAGCCGGAAGTCCTGCAACCGACGGCCGCGACGCTGGAGCTTGCCGAATCGACCCATGAGGTCATCGACGCCGAATTGCTGTCGATTTTCCTCGAAGAGGCCAATGAAGTCCTGGCCACGATGGGCGAGCAAAAGGCCATCCTGACCAGCGATCCGCATAATGTTGAGGCTCTGACCGTGATCCGGCGGTCCACGCACACCTTGAAGGGCAGTGGCCGCATGGTCGGCCTGACCGACCTCGGCGAAGCGGCGTGGGAGCTTGAGCAGACCTTCAATCTCTGGCTGCGCCAGGATCAGTGGGCGACGCCCGAACTGATGCAGTTGATCGAAGGCGAGCATGCACTGTTCTCGGACTGGGTCCGTCATCTGGAATCCGGCCAGGGCTCGGCGCCCGACCCGCGTGCCTTGGTGGCCTTGGCCGCCCAGTTGCGCGGGGTGGAAGCGCCCGTTGCAACACCGCTTGAAGTCCCCGTCGCACCGGTTGAAACGCCGGCGGTGGCGGAAGTGCCATTCGTCACCGAGGTTGATGCTCCGCTGGCGGCGCTTGAGGCATTGGAACCGCTATCCACCGACCGCGAACCCGAGGCACTTGGTGCACCTGACGAATTCCCGGTCATCGAATTTACGCTACCGGAAGACGGGCTGACCCTGGACGAGGAGCTCCTTGCCACGGAACTCGGCGAGGAGCCGGCGATCGAGGTGCCGGAGGTCGAGGCCTTGTCGCTGGCCGAACCGCTGCAGGAGCTTGCCGTGGTCGAAGAGGTGCCGGCCGAGGAGGCGCCAGTTGAGGCAGCCCCGCCGGACGTGATCGAGCTGACCGAAGTGGCCGAGCCGGAACTGCCGGCCTCGCCCGCCGAGGACGAGCTGCCTCCCGTCGAAACACCGGCCGTGGAGGCCGTTGCGCCGACCCTTTACGACATCTTCCGCGAAGAGGCCCGTGGCCATCTGCAGACGCTGCTGGCCAGCTATGTCGTCCTCGACGCCAATCCCTTCGCCCCGACGACTTTCGAGATGACGCGGGCGGCCCACACGCTGGGCGGCATTGCCGCGACGGTCGGCCTGATGCCGATCAACCGGCTGGCCATTGCCCTTGAGCATGCCTTGTTGCGCCGCGATGGTTCGGCCCATCCCGAAAGTATCGAAGGCCTGGAGACTGTCCGCCAGAGCATCATCACGCTGGAAGGCATGTTCGAAGCACTGGCCAGGCAACAGGCTCCGGACGATCAGCCGCAGTTGATCGCTGCGCTGGACGACGTTTTCCACCCGGCTCCTGCGGTCGAGGAAGCGGTTGCGCCGACCAGCGCCGAGATCATTCCGCTGCATGGCGGCAGTGTGCCGAGTGCGGTGCCGGAAGCCGAGGTACCTCCCGTCGCGGCGCCTGCAGCCCCGACGCCGGCGTTGCCTCAACTGACCGACGAATTCGACGAACAGTTGCTGCCCATCTTCCTGGAAGAGGCGGTCGACCTGACCCGCGATCTGACCACGCAGTTGCGTGCCTGGCGGGCAGACCCGGCCGGTGGTGCCGCGCCGCATGCGATCGCTCGCCTGCTGCACACCTTCAAGGGCAGCGCTCGGATGGCCGGGGCGATGAACCTGGGCGAAGTCACCCACCAGATCGAGACACGGGTCGAGGAGGTGATGCGCCTGGGAGGGCAGGCATCGCCAGCAGTCATCGACGAAATCGAAGCCGGTTGCGACACCCTGGTCCAGTCGGTGGAACGCCTGCGCGCTGGACCGCAGGAGGCAGCCGCACCCGAACTGCCGGCAACGCCGGCCGATGAAGCCGAGCCGGCCGCAGCCGTTGCGGCAGCGCCGGTAGCCCCTCAGCCGGTCGCGCATGAGCCGGAAGGCGAGAGCGAGGCGGCCGGTCAGCGCGCCACCTTGCGGGTTCGCGCCGACCTGATCGACCGTCTGGTCAACGAGGCTGGCGAGTTGTCCATCGCCCGGACCCGGATCGAAGGTGAAATGCGCAGCCTGAAGGGTTCGCTGCTCGAACTGACCGAAAACGTCATTCGTCTGCGCCGCCAGTTGCGCGACATCGAAATCCAGGCCGAAACGCAGATCCAGGCCCGTGTCGCCCATACACCGGAAGGCGAGACCGAATTCGACCCGCTCGAACTCGACCGCTTCACGCGCTTCCAGGAACTGACCCGCTTCATGGCTGAGTCGGTCAACGACGTGGCGACGGTCCAGCAAAACCTGCTGAAGAATCTCGACGACGCCAACGCGGCGATCATCGCCCAGTCGCGTCTGAACCGCAGCCTGCAGCAGGAACTGATGGGCGTGCGCATGCTGCCCTTCGCCAGCCAGACCGAGCGTCTCTACCGCATCGTCCGCCAGACGACCAAGGAAACCGGCAAGCGGGCGACGCTCGACATCGTCGGCGGCCAGGTCGATATCGACCGCTCCGTGCTCGACAAGATGCTGGCGCCGATCGAGCACATGCTGCGCAATGCCGTGGCGCACGGCATCGAGAATCGCGAACAGCGGCTGGCGGCCGGCAAGCCGGAAGTCGGCGAAATCGTCGTCAAGCTGGCCCAGGAAGGCAATGAAATCATCCTGTCGATGACCGACGACGGCAAGGGGCTGGATGCCGAGCGCATCCGCACCCGGGCCGAGGCCATGGGCCTGCTCCAGCCGGGCCAGGCGGTCGATGACGTAACGCTGTATGACTTCATTTTCCAGCCGGGTTTCTCGACCGCTGCCGAACTGACGCAGCTGGCCGGTCGCGGCATCGGCATGGACGTCGTCAAGACCGAGGTCGGCGAGCTCGGCGGGCGGATCGAAATCCTGTCGCAGGCCGGCAAGGGAACGACCTTCCGGCTCTACCTGCCGCTGACCCTGGCCGTCACGCAGACGCTGCTGGTCCGCGTCGGCAATCAGCATTACGCCGTGCCCTCGACGATGATCGAACAGGTCATGGAAATGAAGGAAAAGGGCCTCTCCGCCATTCGCGAACAGGGCGAAGTGGTCTGGCAGGGCAACCGCTATCCCTTCCATTTCCTGCCGCACCTGCTTGGTGATGCCCAGGCGTTGCCTGAACTGCATCGCCAGTACTGGGTGCTGCTGCTGCGTTCGGGTACTCAGCGCGTTGCCGTGCTGGTCGACGAACTCAACGGCAACCAGGAAGTCGTGGTCAAGAACATCGGCGCCCAGTTGTCGCGGGTGGTCGGTATTGCCGGGGCGACGGTGCTCGGCGATGGTCGTGTCGTGCTGATCCTGAATCCGGTGGCGCTGGCCAGCCGAACGCCGGTGATCAGCGTCCAGGCGGCCATTCCGGCGGTACCGGTGGCGGTGGCCACGGAAGTCTCGGCCATGCCGACGGTGATGGTCGTCGATGATTCTCTGACCGTACGCAAGATCACCAGCCGCCTGCTGATGCGCGAAGGCTATCAGGTCGTGCTGGCCAAGGACGGCGTCGATGCGCTGGAGCAATTGATCGACGTGATACCGGACGTGATCCTGTCCGACATCGAGATGCCGCGCATGGACGGCTTCGATTTCGTCCGCAATGTGCGTGGCGACGAGCGCCTGCGCAACTTGCCGATCATCATGATCACCTCGCGGACCGCCGACAAGCACCGCAACTACGCGCTGGAAATCGGGGCCAACCACTATCTCGGCAAGCCTTACGACGAAGCCGAGCTGCTTGGTCTGGTGGCCGGCTACTGCAAGCGGTCGCACTAGGAAGCGCTAACAAAACGCCCCTGGCGTTGTTGGACCTCCTCGCCGTACTGTTCGTACTGTCTTCGTCGGTCCGCCTAGCCAGGGCCGCTTCGCTGCATTTTGTTAGCGGTTCCAAAAAGGCTGACCGTGGCCAATGCTACGGTCAGCCGGTTTTTTTGCCCGATTTCAAAATTCCATAACGGGCCAGTGTTTCCTCGCGGGCGCTGGCGTGATCAACGATCGGCGCCGGATAGTCGCGGCCGATCACGACGCCGAGCGTTTCCTGCTCGATGCGCCCCATCTGCCACGGGGCGTGGATCTTCTTGGTCGGTACGCTGGCCAGTTCCGGCACGTAGCGGCGGATGAACTTGCCTTCGGGATCGAATTTTTCCGACTGCGTGACCGGGTTGAATATGCGGAAGTAAGGTTGCGCATCGCAGCCGGTCGACGCCGCCCATTGCCAGCCACCGTTGTTGGCCGACAGGTCGAAATCATTCAGTTGCTCGGCGAAATAGCGTTCGCCGAGCCGCCAGTCGATGCCCAGATCCTTGGTCAGAAATGAGGCGACGACCATGCGCAGACGATTGTGCATCCAGCCGCAGTGATTCAACTGGCGCATCGCCGCATCGACCAGCGGGTAGCCGGTGCGGCCGGCGCACCAGGCGGCGAAGGCTTCCGGCCGGTCGGCCCAGCGGACCGCCTCGTATTCCGGCTTGAAGGGGTGGCCGACGACCTGCGGGAAGTGATCGAGAATCATGAAGTAGAAATCGCGCCAGATCAGCTCGTTGAGCCAGGCATCGGCCTTGAGCGCCAGCGCGTGGCGGACCAGTTCGCGGATCGAGATGGTGCCGAAGCGCAGGTGGACCGACAGGTAGGAAACGCCCTTGATGGCCGGGAAGTCGCGCCGGCTGGCGTAGTCGCCGATGCGTTGTCCGGCGAAGTCCTGCCACAGGGCGCGGGCGCCCGACATGCCGGGCTGGATGCCGAGTTCGGCCAGGTCGGTTTCGATAAAGCCGATCTGCGCCAGCTCGGGGATACCGCCGAGCCCGGGATTGGCCAGTTGGCCGCCGGTCGGCCAGGGCGCGCAGTCGGCGGCGGTCAGGCGCTTCAGCCAGGCGTTCTTGTACGGCGTGAATACCGAGAAGGGCTTGCCGGCCTGGGTGAGCACCTCGTCGCCATCGAAAATCGCCTGGTCCTTGCCGGTGTGGAAAGCGATGTCGTCTGCCAGCAGTTGCTCGGCGACCCGCGCGTCGCGGGCCTTGGCTGCCGGTTCGTAGTCGCGGTTGGCAAAAACGCTGGCTACCCCGAGTTCTCGGGCCAGGGCGGGAATTTCCTCGCTTGCCAGCCCGTGGCGAACGATCAGTCCACCGCCCCGGGTGCGCAGTGCGGCATCGAGTTCGCGTAGCGAGGCGTGGATGAAATGGACGCGGCGGTCGCGCCGCGAAGGCAACGCCTCGAGAATTTCCGTGTCGAAAACGAAGACGCAATACACCTGGCGTGCTTCGGCAAGGGCCGCGGCCAGCGCGGCGTGATCGTGGTCGCGCAGATCGCGGCGAAACCAGACCAGGGCTTTTTCTTGGTTCATGGTTGGTTTGTACCTCCCCGGCGATTAAAATTCCAGTCATGGACAACGTCAATCTGACCGATAACTTCCTGATCGCCATGCCGACCCTGGAAGACCCGTATTTTTCCAACGCCCTCGTTTATATCTGCGAACACAACGAGAACGGGGCGCTGGGCATTATCGTCAATCGGCCGATCGACATGAACCTGGCAGCCCTGTTCGAGAAAATCGACATCAAGCTCGATGCGGACAAGCTGGCCGACCTGCCAGTTTATTTCGGCGGCCCGGTGCAGCTCGATCGCGGCTTTGTGCTGCATCGCCCGATCGGCCACTGGCAATCGACGCTGGCCGTCAATGCCGATGTCGGCCTGACCAGCTCGCGCGACATCCTGGCCTCAGTTGGCAGCGCCGGCCTGCCCGCCGAAATCATCGTCAGTCTCGGCTACGCCGGCTGGGATGCCGGCCAGCTCGAAGACGAACTGGCGCAGAATTCCTGGCTGACCGTGCCGGCCAAGGCCAGCATCCTGTTCGACCTGCCGCCCGAGGAGCGCCTGCCGGCGGCGATGCAGAAACTCGGCATCAGCTTCACGCAACTGTCCGACGTGGCTGGACACGCCTGAGCGTGGGTACGGTCCTCGCCTTCGACTTCGGCGAAAAGCGCATCGGCGTCGCCACCGGCGAAACCCTGCTCGGCAGCGCCCACCCGCTGACCGTCATCCATGCCGAATCGAACGACGACCGCTTTGTCGCCATCGGCAAGCTGATCGCCGAATGGCGGCCGGAACAGCTGGTCGTCGGCCTGCCCACGCACGCCGACGGAACGCCGCACGAAATGACCCGTTTGGCGACAAAATTCGCCGAACGTCTGAAAAAACGCTTCGATTTGCCGGTTTCCTTCGCCGACGAACGCCTGACCTCGCTCGATGCCGAATCCCGCCTGCGCGAAACCGGCCGCAACAGCAAAACCGCCAAGCCGTTGCTCGACGCCGTGGCGGCCCAACTCATTCTTCAAACCTGGTTCGAAAGCCCGCACCATGTCACCCCTGCCCAACCCCCTGCCTGACGCCGAGGCCCAGTGTCGCCAGCTGGCCGACCTGATCCGTCCGCAACTCGCCAACAGTCCTTCGCTGGTCGGCATCTTCAGCGGCGGCGCCTGGATTGCCGAGCGCCTCCGGGAGCTGCTCGGCCTCTCCGAGGAGATCGGCCTGATCGACGTCTCCTTCTACCGCGACGACTTTGCCGAGAAGGGCCTGCACCCGCAATGCCGGCCAACGGTCATCCCCTTCGATGTCGAAGGCCGCCACATTATCCTGGTTGATGACGTGCTCTACACCGGCCGAACGACCCGTGCCGCGATCAACGAGCTGTTCGACTACGGCCGTCCGGCCTCGGTCGCGCTGGCCGTGCTGGCCGACCGCGGCGGCCGCGAGCTGCCGATCGGCGCTACCTACGAGGTATGGGATGTTGCCCTGGCCGACGGCCAGAATCTGGTCCTGGCCCGCAACGACGACGGACAACTCGCCTGGAGGCTGGAAGAAAATGCATAACCCGCAGTTGAACAAGGATGGCGAACTCAGCCATTTGCTGTCGATCGAAGGCCTGCCGCAACGAATCCTGACCCAGATTCTCGACACCGCCGAATCCTTCATGGAAGTCTCGGCGCGCGACGTCAAGAAAGTGCCGCTGCTGCGCGGCAAGAGCGTCTTCAACCTGTTCTTCGAGAACTCGACGCGCACCCGCACCACCTTCGAGATCGCCGCCAAGCGTCTGTCGGCCGACGTCATCAACCTCGACATCAACAAGTCGTCGACGGCCAAGGGCGAAACCCTGCTCGACACCATCGACAACCTGGTCGCCATGCACGCCAACCTGTTCGTCGTGCGCCATGCGTCCTCCGGCGCGCCCTACCTGATCGCCGAGCACCTGCAACGCATCGGCCGCGACGACGTGCATGTGGTCAATGCCGGCGACGGTCGCCATGCCCACCCGACGCAGGGCCTGCTCGATATGTACACCATCCGTCACTACAAGAAGGACTTCACGCAACTGCGCGTCGCCATCGTCGGCGACATCCTGCACTCGCGCGTCGCCCGCTCCGACATCCACGCGCTGACCACGCTGGGCGTCCCGGAAGTCCGTGCCATCGGCCCGGAAACGCTATTGCCCAAGCACCTCGACAAGCTCGGCGTGCAGGTCTACCACGACATGAACGAAGGCCTGAAGGACGTCGACGTGGTCATCATGCTGCGCCTGCAGAACGAGCGGATGAACGGTGCGCTGCTCCCCTCGGCCGGCGAATACTTCCGCCACTACGGCCTGACGCCGCAGAAACTGGCGCTTGCCAAGCCCGACGCCATCGTCATGCACCCGGGGCCGATGAACCGCGGCGTCGAAATCCACTCGGCGGTGGCCGACGGTTCGCAGGCCGTGATCCTGCCCCAGGTCACCTTCGGCATTGCCGTGCGCATGGCCGTCATGAGCATCGTTGCAGGGAACTGATCACATGAATATCGAAATCAAGAACGGCCGCGTAATTTGCCCAAAAAATGCCATCGACCGTAGCATTTCCCTCTACATCGCCGACGGCAAGATCGCCGGCCTCGGCGAAGCCCCTGCCGGCTTCGTCGCCGAGCAGAGCATCGATGCCACCGGCTGCGTCGTCAGCCCCGGCCTGATCGACCTCGGCGCCCGCCTCAACTCGATCGAGGCCGAACTGGCCGCCGCCGTCGCTGGCGGCGTGACCTCGGTCGTCGTGCCGCCGGATGCCGACCCACCGCTCGACGAGCCAGAACTGGCCGACCGCCTGGTCCATCGCGGCGAGGAAATCGGCAAGGCGCGCGTGCTGCCGCTCGGCGCCCTGACGCTCGGCCTCAATGGCGAGCGCCTGGCCGAACTGGCCGGCCTCAAGAAAGCCGGCTGTGTCGCCTTCTCGCAGGCCGGCAAGACCATTGTCGACACCGAGGCCCTGCTGCGCGCCATGGAATACGCCGCGACCTTCGGTTTCGCGGTCTGGATGCAGCCGCAGGATCACTGGCTGTCGCGCAACGGCATCGCCCACGACGGCGAGGTGGCCAGCCGCCTCGGGCTGGCAGGCATTCCGGTCGCCGCCGAAACCATCGCCATCGGGACGCTGATCCAGCTGGTGCGGATCACCGGTTGTCGCGTCCATTTGACCCGCATCTCGTCGGCCGCGGGCATGGCGCTGGTCCATCGGGCCCAGCACGACGGCCTGCCGATCAGCTGTGATGTCGGCGTTCATCACCTGCTGCTGACCGAGAACGACATCGGCTACTTCAACCCGCACGCCCGCTTCGTCCCGCCGTTGCGCTCCCAATCCGACCGCAAGGCCTTGTCGGACGGCGCCGTGGCCGGCTGGGCGGCCATCTGCTCCGACCATACCCCGGTCGGCGCCGACGACAAGCTGCTGCCCTTCGGTGAAGCCAAGCCGGGTGCCACCGGCCTCGAAGTTCTGCTGCCGCTGACCCTGAAATGGGCCGAGGAAGCCAAGGTCGACCTGCCGACGGCGCTGGCCCGCATTACCTCGGCGCCGGCCGAAGTACTTGGTTTGGCCAGTGGCCAGTTGGCGGTCGGCAGCCCGGCCGATATCTGCGTGTTCGACCCGGAAGCGACCTGGCAACTGACGCCGGAGGCCCTGAAGAGCCGCGGCAAGAACTCGCCGTGGATGGGCTACATGATGACCGGCAAGGTCAGCCACACCCTGGTCGCTGGTCGTCTGGTCTATCGGGTCTAAGTGCCTGAATCAACGCCGCTGTTTGCCTGGCGAACAGCGGCGGCCGGGGTGCCCTTGTTGATCGGCCCTGGCCGAGCGCCAGGCCGTAAACCAGCGGCTGTTACGTTTATGCCACAGACTGCAATGCCGGTTGGCTGGGAAAATTGCGCTCCCCAAAATTTCCCTCGCCGTCGTGATCGTCCGTCCCCGCCCCCACTGGATTCGTCTCCTTTTTGCCCGTCGTGGCTCGCTGGTCCATCGGATCCTGTCCCAGCAGCTGTTCATCTTTGCGCTTTCCGTCGGCGTTGTCGCCATGCACGGCAGCCTCTTCCACTGGAAGGTGACGCTGACCTCTGGGCCGTTTTCGCTGATGGGCGTCGCCCTGGCGATTTTTCTCGGCTTCCGGATCAACACCAGCTATGACCGCTACTGGGAGGCCAGGAAACTCTGGGGCAGCGTGCTGGTGGACGTCCGCAACCTGGCCCGGAAGATGTTGTCCGTGCTCGGCGATACCGAGGCGGCGCGGCCTTTCGTCCATGGCCTGATCGGCTTCACCGCCGCCATGCGTAACCAGTTGCGCGGCGAGGTGGTGCGCAAGGATACCCAGCGTTTTCTGCCGACCGGCCTGATGACGGAACTGGACACCGCCCGTTTTCCGCCAGCCCTTGTCTTGCTGTGGCTGGGCCGCTGGATTCACGAACGCCGCGATGCCGGCGCCCTGGAACCGGTCCAGGTGCTTTCTCTGGAAGAGTCGCTGGACAGGCTTTCCGCGGCCCTGGGCGGTTGCGAGCGGATCGCCGGGACGCCGCTCCCCTTCTCCTATTCGGTCATCCTGCACCGCAGCGCCTACCTCTACTGCATGCTGCTGCCCTTTGGCCTGGTCGACGTCGTCGGCCTGATGACGCCGCTGGTCGTGACCTTCATTTCCTACACCTTCTTTGCGCTTGAGGCGCTCAGCGACGAGATCGAAGATCCGTTTGGCCGTGCCCCGAACGATCTTGCCCTGGACGCCATGCTGGTCCAGATCGAGGCGACGCTGAAGGAAATGCTCGGTGAGCCGCTGCCGGCGCCGATGTTGCCGGACGCCAGCTTCATCCTGTACTGAACCCCGTCCGCCGGCCAAAATGCTACGGTCCGCCGGAAATTTTGCCCAAAATCGAAATTTTTTCCGGCCAACCACCGGCGTCAGTCGCCAGCCAGGCCGGCGATGGCTTCGACGCCGGCGCCACGGACTTCCAGCACCTTGCGCCGCGAGGTCTGGCCGCTCTTCAATTCGACGGCCGACCTGGCCAGTCCCAGCGTCTCGGCGACAAATCTGACCAGCGCCTCGTTGGCCTTGCCGTCGACCGGCGGTGCGGCAAGCCGGATTTTCAGCGCGTCGCCATGCCGCCCGGCGAATTCAGTCTTCTTGGCCCCGGGCTGGATGTGCAACGTCAGCGTGATGCGGCCGTCGGCGGCCACGCGATACCAGTCGCTCACAGGAACATCAGCAGCGCCTGCAGCAGCAGGATGGCGACCAGCGGCGACAGGTCGATGCCGGAAATGCTCGGGATCACGCGGCGCAACGGGTCGAGCAGCGGCCGGGTCAACTGGTAGGCGGGGGCGGCCAGCGGTGAGTACGGATTGACCCACGACAGCACCGCCTGCAGGATCAGCGCGCCGATCAGGATATAGACCGAAAGGCGGAGCAGGGCGCGGACGGCGAACCACAGCGCCATCAGTACGATGCTGCCGGGGTCGGCGTTCAGCGCCGGGCCGGCCAGGCCAAGGAGCACCCCGGTCAGGAGCATCTGCGCGGTCAGCGCAGCAAGCAGGCTGGCCCAGTCGAAACCGCCGACCCCGGGGATTACCCGGCGCAGCGGCTTGACCGCCCAATTGGTCAGCTTGACGACGAAATCGCCGATCTGCCCGGCAAACGACACACGCATCGCCTGCATCATGAAGCGGAGCAGGAACAGCGTGCAGAAAAAGCTGACGACGGCATCGAGCAGGAAGGTGATCGCCTGCATCAGTCGGCTCCGAGCAGCCTGCCGAGTTCCTGGCCGCGCGCCGCGGCGGCATGGCAGCCGGCGACGATGCCTTCCTTGACGCCGCGCTCGGCCATCACGCGCAGCGCGGCTTCGGTTGTGCCGCCCTTGGAGGTCACCCGCTCGCGCAGGGTCGAGGCCGGTTCCGGCGACTGGACGGCCAGTGCAGCGGCGCCCTGCACCGTTTCGAGCGCCAGTTGGCGGCCCTGCTCAGGCGTGAAACCGAGTTCGGCGGCAGCCTGCTGCAGCGCCTCGATGAACAGGAAAACGTAGGCCGGGCCGCTGCCGGAGATGGCGGTCACCCCGTCGATCTTGGCTTCGTCGTCGATCCAGACCGTGGTGCCGACGGCGCGCAGCACGCGGTCGGCAGCGGCGCGCTGCTCGGCGCTGACTTCCGGCAAAGCGCACAGGCCGGTGATGCCGGCGCCGATCAGGGCCGGGGTGTTCGGCATGCAGCGGACGATCCGCCGATGGCCGCCCAGCCAGCGCGACAGCGCGGCCATGTCGAGGCCGGCGGCGATGCTGATGACCAGCGCGTCGCCCAGCTTGCCGAGCAGTGGGGCGACGGCTTCCTTCATCTGCTGCGGCTTGACGGCCAGCACCAGGATATCCGGCCCGGCCGGCGCGGTGTCGGCACTGGCGTGGCAGGTCACGCCGTAGGCGCCGGCCAGCTTGGCGCGCGCTTCGGCGCCGAGGTCGATGACGTCGATATCGGCCGCGGCAAAGCCTTGCTTGACCATGCCGCCTATCAGGGCGTTGGCCATGTTGCCGCCGCCGAGGAAAACGATTTTCATGCGTAGTTTCTTTCACCAAAAATGGCCGTGCCGATGCGGACGATGGTCGCGCCTTCGGCGATGGCAGCTTCAAGATCGTGGGACATACCCATGGACAGCGTGTCGAGCGGCAAACCGGCCGCACGGACGTGATTGAAGACCTCCCGCAACTGGCGGAAGGGCGCGCGCTGGGCGGCGAGGTCGTCGCTCGGTTCGGGAATCGCCATCAGGCCGCGCAGATTGAGTCCGGGCAGCGCGGCGACGGCGCGGCACAGGGCCAGCGTCTCGTCCGGCCGGCAGCCGCTCTTGCTCGCTTCGCCGGAAACATTGACCTGGACGCAGACCTGCAGCGGCGTCAGGTAGGCCGGTCGCTGGGCGGACAGGCGTTCGGCGATTTTCAGGCGGTCGACCGAATGGACCCAGTCGAAGGCTTCGGCCACTGCTTTCGACTTGTTGCTCTGCAAGGGGCCGATGAAGTGCCATTCCAGGTTGCGGCCGGAAATGGCGGCGATCTTGTCGATGCCTTCCTGGACGTAATTTTCCCCGAAGGCACGCTGGCCGGCGTCGGCCGCCTCGATCACCGAGGCGAGCGGCCAAGTCTTGCTAACGGCCAGCAGGCGCACGCTTTCCGGCGAACGCCCGGCCGCCGCCGCTGCCTTGGCAATTCGGGCTTGGACAGCTTGCAGGTTGTCGGCGATTGCGCTCATAATCCCTTTGGAATTTACCAAAAACCCAGTATACACGCGCGCCGAGGACGATCTGCATGGACATCACCGAACTGCTGGCCTTTAGTGTCAAGAACAAGGCCTCCGACCTCCACCTGTCCTCTGGCCTGCCACCGATGATCCGGGTGCATGGCGACGTCCGGCGCATCAACCTGCCGGCCATGGAGCACAAGGACGTCCACGGCATGGTGTACGACATCATGAACGACGGCCAGCGCAAGGTGTACGAAGAAACGCTGGAGTGTGACTTCTCGTTCGAGATTCCCAACCTGGCGCGTTTCCGGGTCAATGCCTTCAACCAGCAGCGCGGCGCCTCGGCCGTGTTCCGGACCATTCCGTCCAAGGTGCTGACGCTGGAAGAATTGAACTGCCCGAAGATCTTCAAGGAAATTTCCGAGTACCCGCGCGGCATAGTGCTGGTCACCGGGCCGACCGGTTCCGGCAAGTCGACGACGCTGGCGGCGATGGTCAATCACATCAACGAGAACGACTACGGTCACATCCTGACCGTCGAGGACCCGATCGAATTCGTCCATGAGTCGAAGAAGTGCCTGATCAACCAGCGCGAAGTCGGCCCGCACACGCTGTCCTTCTCCAACGCGCTGCGCTCGGCCCTGCGTGAAGACCCGGACGTCATCCTGGTCGGCGAAATGCGCGACCTGGAAACCATCCGACTGGCGCTGACCGCGGCCGAAACCGGCCACCTGGTGTTCGGCACGCTGCACACCTCGTCGGCCGCCAAGACGGTGGACCGGGTGGTCGACGTCTTCCCGGCGGCTGAAAAGGAAATGGTCCGCTCGATGTTGTCCGAGTCGCTGCGTGCCGTCATCTCGCAGACGCTGTTGAAGACCAAGGACGGCAACGGCCGGGTCGCAGCGCACGAGATCATGATCGGCACCCCGGCCATCCGCAACCTGATCCGCGAAAACAAGGTTGCCCAGATGTATTCGGCGATCCAGACCGGCCAGAATGTCGGCATGCAGACGCTGGACCAGAACCTGCTCGATATGGTGCGGCGCAACGTCGTGTCGAGCGCCGAGGCGAGGTACAAGGCGGCCAACAAGGACGCCTTCCCGGCTTGATCGGGCAATAGACAAAAGAGACGAGGGGACACAATGGAACGCGATCAGGCAATGAAATTCATGCACGATCTTCTGCGCCTGATGTCGCAGAAGAAAGGCTCGGACCTGTTCATCACCGCCGGTTTTCCGCCGGCCATCAAGATCGACGGCAAGATCACGCCGGTTTCCAACCAGGTACTGACTTCGCAGCACACGGCGGAGTTGGCGCGCTCGATCATGAATGACCGCCAGGCCGCCGAATTCGAGGCGACCAAGGAATGCAACTTCGCCATTTCGCCGGCCGGCATCGGCCGCTTCCGGGTCAATGCGCTGGTCCAGCAGGGGCGCGTCGGCGTCGTCTGCCGGACGATCAACATGAGCATCCCGACCCTCGACGAACTGCAGCTGCCGCCGGTGCTGAAAGACCTGGCGATGACCAAGCGCGGCCTGATCATCTTCGTCGGCGGTACCGGCACCGGCAAGACGACCTCACTGGCGGCGCTGGTCGATTACCGCAACGAGAATTCCTACGGCCACATCATCACCATCGAGGACCCGATCGAGTACGTGCACGAGCACAAGAACTGCATCGTCACCCAGCGCGAGGTCGGCGTCGATACCGACGACTGGGGCCCGGCGCTGAAGAACACGTTGCGTCAGGCACCGGACGTGATCCTGATGGGCGAAATCCGCGACCGCGACACCATGGACTACGCCATTGCCTTCGCCGAAACCGGTCACCTGGCGCTGGCCACGCTGCACGCCAACAGCGCCAACCAGGCGATCGACCGGATCATCAACTTCTTCCCGGAAGAGCGCCGCCAGCAGTTGCTGATGGACCTCTCGCTGAACCTGCGCGCCATGGTCTCGCAGCGCCTGATCCCCAAGAAAGACGGCAAGGGGCGGATGGCGGCGATCGAAGTGATGCTCAACTCGCCGCTGATCTCCGACCTGATCTTCAAGGGCGAGGTGCATGAGATCAAGGAGATCATGAAGAAATCCCGCGAACTCGGCATGCAGACTTTCGACCAGGCGCTGTTCGACCTCTACGAGGCGGGCAAGATCACCTACGAGGATGCCCTGCGCAACGCCGATTCGCTGAACGACCTCCGCCTGCAGATCAAGCTGCACGGCAAGGAATCCAAGGACCGCGACCTGACCACTGGCATCGGTCACCTCGACATCGTCTGACCTTGTGGCGCTGGCAAAATGTCCCTGGCGTCGTTGAACCTCCTCGCCGTACTGCTCGTACTGTCTTCGTCGGTCCGCCTAGCCAGGACCATTTTGCCAGCGCCACACAGGAGAACGCCATGAACCGCTTGCTGAAATCCGTTTTTGCCCTTTTTTTCGGGCTGACCGTAGCATTTGCCCATGCCGGCGGCCTCGATGCCATTTCCAGCGGCGACGCGGCGGCCGGGGTCAAGGAAGCGCTGGCCAAGGGCGCCGATTACGCGGTGTCCTCGCTCGGCAAGACCGATGGCTTCATGGGCAACCCCAAGGTGAAGATCCCGCTGCCCGGCTACCTTGAAAAGGGCCAGTCGGCACTGCGCATGCTCGGCATGGGCAAGCAGGCCGACCAGCTGGTCGAGACCATGAACCATGCGGCTGAAAATGCCGTCGCCGAAGCCAAACCTATCCTGGTTGATTCGATCAAGAAGATGACGATGACGGACGCCAAGGACATCCTGACTGGCGGCGACGATAGCGTGACCCAGTTCTTCAAGCGCAGCTCCAGCGACCAACTGGTGGTCAAGTTCATGCCCATCGTCAAGGAACAGACGGCGAAGCTGAAACTGGCCGAGCAGTACAACAAGTTTGCCGGCAAGGCCGCCAGCGCCGGCCTGGTGGACAAGAAGAACGCCGACATCGACAGCTATGTCACGCACAAGGCGATGGACGGCCTGTTCCTGATGATCGCCGAGGAAGAAAAGAAGATTCGTTCCAACCCGGTCGGCGCCGGCAGCGCCATCCTGGGCAAGGTCTTCGGCGCTCTCTGAGCTAAAGCTTTAGCAGAATCAAGCCGTTATCGGGGGTAGGAGGCCCCCGATGAAACTGACCCGCCTGTCCAGCACCACCCAGCGCCCGACCCAGGAGTCGATTGAGCGAGTGCGCCATGTCGACGCCGAGCGCATCCGCCGGGTCGAGGTCATGGAAGGCGTCGAAGGCGACCGTCAGCGCAGCCTGCAGCAGGAAATGGCCGAGATCGAGCAGGCCGCGCTGGGCGATTTTCACGGCGAAGAGCAGGTGCTGCAGGAAGCGCGTGACGTTGCGGCGCAATTGCTCGACCCGGAGGTTGGCACCGACAGCCTGATCAAACCGGACGTGCCATTGAGTCGGCTGATCGGCATTGACGATTCTGCCTGATCGCTCCCTAAAAGCTACGGTAAGCCCCTAAAACGGCCAATTTTCACAATCCCGGCCCCGGGGTTAAAATCCTATCCCGTCATCCAGCGCGCCCCGCCTCGTCGGGGCGCCTTCATTTTCCAGCGACATGTCCGGCCTCAATCAACCCCAGCGCGAAGCGATTCATTACCTCGACGGCCCCCTGCTGGTGCTGGCCGGCGCCGGCTCGGGCAAGACGCGGGTGATCACGCAGAAGATCGCCTACCTGGTTCAGGGCTGTGGTTTCAAGCCGCGCAACATCGCCGCCATCACCTTCACCAACAAGGCGGCCAAGGAAATGCAGGAGCGCATCGGCAAGCTGCTCTCCAAACCGCAGGCCGATGAGCTGCAGATCTCGACCTTCCACTCCCTCGGCGTGCGCATCCTGCGCGAGGAAGCCAAGGCGCTCGGCTACAAACCACGCTTCTCGATCTTTGATTCGGCCGACTGTGCCGGCATCATCGGCGATATCGCCAAGACGGTGGATAAGGCGACGCTGCGTCACCTGCAAGCTATCATCTCGAACTGGAAGAATGGGCTGGTGACACCTGAGGCCGCCCGCCACCTGGCGACCAGCGAGCACGAAGCGCTGGCCGCCCAGGCCTACCTGTCCTACGAAGCGACGCTGAAGGCATACCAGGCGGTCGATTTCGATGATCTGATCGGCCTGCCGGTCGTCCTCTTCCAGCAGCACCCGGCGATTACCGAAAAGTGGCAGAACCGGCTGCGCTATCTGCTGGTCGACGAATACCAGGACACCAACGCCTGCCAATACCAGCTACTGAAGCTGCTGACCGGCGTCCGCGCCCAGTTCACGGCGGTCGGCGACGACGACCAGGCGATCTACGGCTGGCGCGGCGCCGACATCGATAACCTGAAGAAGCTGCCGGCCGAATTCCCGGCACTGAAGGTCATCAAGCTGGAGCAGAACTACCGGTCGACGGTCAGAATCCTGAAAGCCGCGAACAACGTCATCTCGCACAACGAGAAGCTGTTCGACAAGAAATTGTGGTCCGAACTCGGTCACGGCGAGCAGATCAGCGTCACCGCCTGCAAGGACAACGAGGCCGAGGCCGAAGGCGTGATCATGAAGCTGCAGGCACACCGTTTCGAGCATCGTGGCAAGTTCAAGGACTACGCCATCCTCTATCGCTCGAATCACCTGGCGCGGGGCCTGGAGCAGCATTTGCGCGCCGATCGGGTGCCCTACGCCATTTCCGGCGGCAAGTCGTTTTTCGACAAGGCGGAAATCAAGGACATCATCGCCTACCTGCGCCTGCTGACCAACGAAGATGACGACCCGGCCTTCATCCGGGCCGCGACGACGCCCAAGCGCGGCATCGGCGCGGCGACGCTGCAGGTGCTCGGTACCTACGCCGGCGAACGCCACATCTCGCTGTTCCAGGCTGCTTTCGAGGAAGGTTTTGCCCAGCGAGTGCAGCCGCGCCAGCTCGAACCGCTGCTCGAATTCTGCCAGTTCATAAATCGCCTGCAGCACCGGGCTGCTCGCGAACCGGCCCAACAGGTGTTGCCCGACCTGCTGCAGGCCATCGACTACGAAACCTTCCTCTACGACCACGAGGAAGAGCGTACGGCCCAGGCCCGTTGGGCCAACGTCTGCGAATTTGCCAACTGGCTCAACAAGCGGGGCGAGGAAGATGGCAAGACCCTGATCGACCTGACCCAAAGCATCGCGCTGATCAACATGCTCGACAAGCAGGAAGAGGAGCGGGACGAAGTTCAGCTATCCACGCTGCACGCTGCCAAGGGGCTGGAATACAAGCACGTCTTCCTGGTCGGCGTCGAGGAAGGCATCCTGCCCCACCGCGAATCGCTCGAACCAGCCAAGTTGCAGGAAGAACGCCGGCTGATGTACGTCGGCATCACCCGCGCCCAGCGTTCGCTGCACATCAGCTACTGCGAGAAGCGCAAGCAGGCCCGTGAAATGATCCCCTGCGAACCGTCGCGTTTTATCGCCGAAATGGGCAAGGAAGATATTCGCTTCTCCGGTGGCAAGGATGCCGCCCCGCCTGACAAGGCGACCGGCAGCGCCCGCCTCGATGCGCTGAAGGCCATGCTGGCCGGAAACAAACCCTAACCGCTTCGTCACGCCGCGTTACAGCGGGTTACTCTCCTTATGACATCCGGGCCGTTACTGGCCGCGTTATTCGGCACAAGGCAGCGCAATTTTGCAAAGCCGGACCAAAACCGAATCAACCACTCAGGAGAATCAAAATGACCAAGCAACTCATCGCCATCGCCTTTGCCGCCGCTTTCGGTATCGCTCATGCTGCCGACGTCAAACCGGCCGCTGCTGAAGTGAAACCCGCCGCCGCCCCGGTTGCCGCCGCCAAGGCCGAAGCCCCGAAGGCCGCCGAAGCAGTCAAGGCACCGGAAGCCAAGCCGGCTGTTGCTCCGGAAGCCACCAAGGAAGCTGCCAAGCCGGTCGAAAAGAAGGTGAAGAAGGCGAAGCATCATGCCAAGGAAGCGGCACCGGAAGCCGCCAAGGCCGAACCCGCAAAGGCCGAGGCCGTGAAGACCGCCGAACCGGCCAAGAAGTAAGGAATCCCGGCAGGAAGTCGGCAGCGGCCTGAGCAAGGCCGCGCCAGCAGGGGCGCCCGCGAGGCGCCCTTTTTTGTCCACAAAAAAAGGAGGCCGCAGCCTCCTTCTTCTGCTTGGCCAGTCGCTTACTTGACCTTGCTCAGGATGTAATCGACGGCACCCTTGATTTCGTCGTCGGACAGCGTCGAGCCACCCTTCGGCGGCATGGCATTCTTGCCGCCGATGGCGCTCTTGTACAGCGCATCCTTGCCCTGGGCAACGCGCGGCGCCCAGGCGCCCTTGTCGTCAACCTTCGGAGCGCCAGCGGCGCCGGTGTTGTGGCAAGCGCCGCAAACGGTGTTGAAAACGGTCGGGCCATCCTTCGGCGCGCCGGTCGGCGCAGCTTCGGCCTTGGCCAGTTCAACCTTGGCCACCGGCTGGATGCGGGCCTCGGCTTCGTCGGCACCAGCACCCGAATTGGCGGCGCTGTTGAAGGATTTGTTGGTCAGCGGATAAACGATAGCGATCAGGACGGCAGCGATGCCGATCGTTTTCCACATGATGCCCTTGGAAGAGTGTTGTTCAGCCATGCCGAAGACCCCAATGCGATAAATAAAACCGCGATTATAACGGCCCGGCGCCGCTCAGCCAAAAAAAACCCCGCCGAGGGCGGGGTTGAAAATTCTCGAAAGGGGGAATTTCGAGAGGAGGGGTTCAATGCACAATTGCAGTGTAGTGATAGCCCTGCCTCGCGTCTGTCGTCCTTTCGTAGCTTTCTGTAACCGAATGTTGTTGGCGTCTTTTGCGGATATTTTTTGTGCACAGCACAAAAAATATTTCACCGCTCCGGATTCGCGGCGGCCGGTCGCGTCGGGAGTAGCAGCAGGCGATTTGCCGAGCGGCGCTCAGTGTTCGATCCGGCAGATCTCGACGGCGCTTTTCGGCACCTGGTAATCGCTGGCCAGTTGGTTCTTTGCAGTGTCTTCAACCGCCTCGCCTTCGCGCACGACAAAATGGCGGGCACCCGTGTAGGCTTGGGGGGTGCCGGCGCGGTCGTGGGTGATGCGATAGTGGATTTTGACATTCATGGCTGTTCCCTTTCATGGGTAATTTTTATTCCTGCCGGCCAAGTATAGCCAAAATATGCTGCGCCGCATCATTGTTCCGGGGGCGGCGGGCGGCTAGGATGGTGGCCATGTCCAAACTGGAAATACTCGCCGAACGCTTGGGAGCCGCGCTGTTGTCGCGGGGAGAGTGGCTGGCCGTCGCCGAGTCATGCACCGGCGGCTGGCTGGCCCAGTCGGTGACTGCGATCGCTGGTAGTTCAGCTTGGTTCGACCGTGGTTTCGTTACCTATTCCAACGCCGCCAAGGTCGACATGCTCGGTGTTCCAGAATCTACGCTGGAACGCCACGGCGCCGTTTCCGAAGCGACGGCGCGGGCCATGGCGCAGGGAGTTCTGGCTCATAGCCGGGCCGACTGGTCGGTGGCGATTACCGGCATTGCCGGGCCCAGCGGCGGTACGCCGGAGAAGCCGGTCGGAACTGTTTGCTTCGCCTGGGCGCGAAAGGACGGTGGTTGCGAAGCCATGACCTACTGCTTTGCCGGCGACCGGGCCGGCGTTCGCGAGCAGGCGGTTGCCCGGGCCTTGAACGGCTTGCTGGAACGTCTGGCGACGGCGGTCAGCCTGGCTTGATCACAGCCTGAATCAGGCGCACAATCAACAAAAATAAAAAAATCCATACAATCGTTAGCGGGTTGGGCGTATGCGGCACGTAGCGCTGAATGCAGAAGCCATCAATGGAGCGCGGACCGGTTACGATTCTGCGCCGGAGGGCTTCATTGGCGCCGGCCTGCTGTGCCATGGGCATGCTCCGCGCTCTCCAATGCGGGGAGGCCAATGAACCGCGAGCAGATCCTGGGTGTGCTGTACGACTTGGCGCTGACGATCGGCGGCGAGATCAAGGTCGACGCCCTGCTTGAGAAGACCCTGCAACGCCTGCTTTTTCATACCGCCTGGCCGGCGGCTGTCGTTCTGGACGAGCCGCAGGATTCCGAGTTTGGCGTCTCGGTCAGGCTTGAGATGGCGGTCGGTGATCACCGGCTCGGCGAGCATGTTGGCAGCCGTTTCAATTGCCCGGTCGGCTTGCTCGGCCCCCTGGTCGAGGTGCTGGACAATCCACTGTTGCTGCAGCCTTTGTCTCAGGATCAGGGCTACGCTTGGGGTCTGCGTTTGCCGGTCGACGCGCAATGCACGATCCTGTTGTTGTCGCCGCTGCCGCCCAGCACTGATCTGCCTTTGCAGGAGCTTTTTCAGCCGGTCCTGGCCAATCTGGCCAAGGCGCTGCTGCTTTGTCGCAACAACGAACATTTAACCAGCCTGGCCGGTGACCGCGACGACGCCCGGGCGGAACTGGCCGTGGCACTAAGCCAGAGCGAGCGTGAGCGGGCTTATCTGGACTGCTTGCACGACACGATTCCCGACCTGGTCTGGGTCAAGGATCCGGAGGGCGTGTATCTGTCCTGCAACCGGGTGTTCTCGCGTTTCTACAATGCGCCGGAGAGCGAAATCGTCGGGCGCACCGACTACGATTTTGCCAGCAAGGAACTCGCCGATTTCTTCCGCGATCACGATCGGGCGGCGATGGCGGCCGGCAAGCCGTCGATGAACGAGGAATGGCTCAATTTCGGTGACGGCAGCCATCAGGGCTTGTACGAAACCGTGAAAACCCCGATGCATGACCGGGATGGGCATCTGGTCGGCATTCTCGGTGTCGCCCGGGACATCACCGAGCGCCGGCGGGTCGAGGAGGCGCTGCGGGCCAGTGAAACCGAGCTGGCCAGGCATCGCCAGCATCTGGAAAGCCTGGTCGCCGAGCGGACCAGCGAGTTGGCCAAGGCCTACGCCCGGCTGGAGCAGACCCAGTTTGCGATGGACCGGGTCGGGATCGGCATGAACTGGGTCGATGCCGAGGGGCGTTTTACCTACGTCAACCAGGTGGCGGCCCAGATGCTGGGTTACACGGTCGAGGAAATGCTTACTCTGAGCGTGCCGGACATCGACCCGGGTTTTCCGGCAGAGGAGTTCGTCGAGCGCACCGAGGAAATGCGTCGCGTCGGTAGTGTCAGGCTCGATAGCCAGCGCCGCCACCGCGATGGGTACTTGATTCCAGTCAGCCTCGATATTTTTTATCGCCCGGAGACCGATGGCGAACCGGCGCGCTACATCACTTTCGTCAACGACATCAGCGAGCGCAAGCGTGCCGAACAGGAGCTGCGCGAGGCGAAGGAGGCCGCCGAGCAGGCGACTCGTGCGAAGAGCGCTTTCCTGGCCAACATGAGCCACGAGATCAGGACGCCGATGAACGCCATTCTCGGTTCGGTGTATCAGATCCGGCGGGGCGGCGTGCCGCCGGGCCTGGGTGAGCCGCTCGACCGCATCGAGGCGGCCGGCCAGCATTTGCTCGGCATCATCGACGACATTCTCGACCTGTCGAAGATCGAGGCCGGACGGCTGGAGCTGGAAGAAGCGCCGTTGATGCTGTCGCGCCTGATGAACGAAGTGGCCGAGATGCTCAGTGGCCGGGCCAGCGACAAGGGGCTGGCGGTGCATGTCGAATCGACGGTGCTGCCGGGTCTGCTGCTCGGCGATGCGACCCGCATCCGCCAGGCGCTGATCAATTATGCCAACAACGCGATCAAGTTCACCGAGCGCGGAACCATCCGGCTGCGGGCCAGGGTGGTTGAGGAGGACGAGCACAGCGTTGTCGTCCGGCTGGAGGTGGTCGATACCGGCATCGGCATCGAACCGGAGGCAGTGGCCCGGTTGTTTACGCCCTTTGAACAGGCCGATTCGTCGACCACGCGCAAATATGGCGGCACCGGCCTCGGCCTGGCGATCACCCGCCACCTGGCGCATCTGATGGGCGGCGAGGCCAATGTCGAGAGCCGGCCGGGCGAGGGCAGCACCTTCTGGATTTCGATGCGCCTGAAGCGGGGGTCGTCAGCGGCGGCGCCCTCGGCTGCGCAGGCGGCCGGGGCGGCGATCGAGGACCGGCTGATCGCAGGTCACGCTGGCACCCGCATCCTGCTCGTCGAGGACGATCCGATCAATTGCGAGGTCGCCCAGATGCTGCTCGAAGACGTTGGCCTGGCGGTCGATCTGGCCCGCGACGGTACGCAGGCCGTGGACAAGGTCGAGGGCAATGATTACGCGCTGGTCCTGATGGACATGCAGATGCCGCGCATGGATGGCCTTGAGGCAACGCGGCGGATTCGCCGGCTGGCCGGGCGCCAGAAACTGCCGATCCTGGCGATGACCGCCAATGCTTTCGCCGAGGACCGGGAGCAATGCTTCGCGGCGGGCATGAACGATTTTGTCAGCAAGCCGGTCAATCCGGCCCTGCTTTATACCGCCCTGTTGCGCTGGCTGGACGCCGGGATATCCTGAGGCACCCGCCGGGCAAAATGCTACGGTCAGGCCGAAAAAAAGGCCAAAATCGAAATCAGTCCGGCAGCGGTTCGAACAGCGCGGCCAGGTCGTCGGTGCCGAACTTGACGTCGACGCGATGGTCGTCGGAGAGGATGCCCGCGGCCAGTTCAGCCTTGCGTTCCTGCAGGGCGAGAATTTTTTCCTCGATGCTGCCGGAAACGATCAGCTTGTAGACGAACACCGGCTTGTCCTGGCCGAGGCGGTGGGCGCGGTCGGTGGCCTGGTTTTCGACGGCCGGGTTCCACCACGGGTCGTAGTGGATGACCGTGTCGGCGGCGGTCAGGTTGAGGCCAACGCCGCCGGCTTTCAGGCTGATCAGGAAAATCGGCACGTCGCCTTCCTGGAAGTTGCGGATCGGCACTTCGCGGTCGACCGTGTCGCCGGTCAGCGTCACGTAGGCGATGCCGGCCTTGTCCAGTTCGTGCTCGATCAGCGCCAGCATGCTGGTGAATTGCGAGAAGACCAGTACCCGCCGGCCTTCGTCGACCAGTTCCGGCAGCATCGCCATCAAGAGGTCGAGCTTGGCCCGTTCCGGCACCTTGCGGGCGGCGCCGGCCTTGACCAGGCGCGGATCGCAACAGACCTGGCGCAATTTGAGCAGGGCGTCGAGGATGACGATCTGGCTGCGCGCGAAGCCGCGGCTGGCGATCTCGTCGCGGACCTTGGCGTCCATCGCGGCGCGCACCGTTTCGTAGAGGTCGCGCTGGGCGCCTTCGAGTTCGACGCTGCGCACGATGATCGTCTTCGGCGGCAGTTCCTGCGCGACGTCTTCCTTCTTGCGGCGCAGGATGAATGGCCGGATGCGGCGGGCCAGCAGGCCGCGGCGGGCGATGTCGCCCTGTTTCTCGATCGGCGTCCGCCAGTGGCGGGTGAACTGCTTGCTGGTGCCGAGGAAGCCGGGCAGCAGGAAGTCGAACTGGCTCCACAACTCGCCGAGGTGGTTTTCCAGCGGCGTGCCGGTCAGGCACAGGCGATGCCGCGCGTCGATCTTGCGCACCGCTTCGGCGCTCTGGCTCTGGGCGTTCTTGACCGTCTGCGCCTCGTCGAGGATCAGCAGGTGGTAGCTGTGCTGCATCAGTTCGTCGGCGTCGCGCCAGAGCAGCGGGTAGGTGGTCAGGATCACGTCGTGCTCGGCGATCTCGGCGAAGCGGCTCTTCCGCTCCGGGCCGTGCAGCGAGAGCACCTTGAGATCGGGCGCAAAACGCGCGGCTTCATTCTTCCAGTTGAAGATCAGCGAGGTCGGCAGGATGATCAGCGCCGGTTTGTCGAGGCGGCCGCCTTCCTTTTCCAGCAGCAGGTGGGCCAGCGTCTGGGCCGTCTTGCCGAGGCCCATGTCGTCGGCCAGGATGCCTGACAGATTGTGCTCGCGCAGGAACTGCAGCCAGGCCAGGCCTTCCTTCTGGTAGGGCCGCAATTCGAGATGGAAGCCAGTCGGCGGCGCGACGTCGCCGATGCCCTGAGCGTCGAGCAGGCGCTCGGCCAAGGCCATGATGTCGCTCTGGCCGCGGAACTGCCAGCGGCTGAGGTCGGACAATTCGGCCAGGCGCGGCGCGTCGAAGCGCGACAGGCGCAGCACGTTGCCGCCGGTGAAGCCGTCGAACAGGTCGATCAGCGTCGCGGCCAGCGGCTTGATGCGGCCGGCCGGCACGCGCAGGCGCTTGCCGCTGGCGGTGTACAGGTCGATGCCCTCGGTGTCCGGTACGCGTTCGAGTTCGGCCGCTTCCAGCCAGCGCGGGTCGCTGCGGAACAGGTTGGCCAGAAGCGGCGCCAGCGGCAGGCGCTCGCCTTCGACCATGATGCCCATGTCAAGGTTGAACCAGCCGTTGTCGGCCTCGAACAGCTCGGCCTCCCAGCCGTCCACCTCGATCACGTGGTGGCGGAAATCCTCGGGGAATTCGACCTGCCAGCCGGCTTCCTTCAAGTGCAGGATCCCATCCTGCATGAAAGGCACCCACAGCGTTTCGTCGGCCAGGCCATAGACGCCTTCCGGCGGACTGCCGAAGGTATGCAGCGTGTGGCCGGGAATCTTCTCCAGGCCGCTGCCGGCTAGCGCCTGCAGGGCTTTGGCCTCGGCCTCCGGGCGACGCTGCAGGCGGATCGTCTCGCCTTCCGGCAGGGTGATGAATTCGTTCTTTTCCTCGGGCCGGATTTCGGCATCGGCATAGCGGAAAACGACCTTGGCGACGTCGAAGGGGCCGCCGCCGAAATTCTGCGGATAGCCGCGCCAGGCTCGATGGCCGTGGGTGTGCAGGGTTTCCAGCTGGAGGATGGGGATCAGCGGCGCATCGACCAGGCGCAAACGGGCGCCGGCATCCTTGCCGGGCAGCGGCAGGTCGGGGGCGAGCTCGGACAGAGCCTCGGCGACCAGCGCCGCTTCCTTGGCCGACAGCGGCGGCAGCGAGAACAGGCGGCTGACCACGTCGGGGTTGCCGGTGACTTCCAGCGGGCCGGCTTCGCCTTCGCCGAGATCGACGTACCAGGGCGGATCGACGGCGACGATCATCTCGGCCGACGGTTCAGGCTTCAGGTAGGGGCGCTGGAACCCCTGGCCGTCGATGTGCCAGCCGATGCTGGCCGGCCGGGTGGCACCGGCGTTGAGCGGCAGGCCGAGGTCGTCTTCCGGGTAGAGGCGGTGGCTGGCTGCCATGCGCTGCAGGATCTCGGCGCCGTTGGCCGGGCCGAGGCCGAAGGCGCGCAGGCCGGTTTCATGGCCGCGGTCGGCCCAGATCAGGCGCAGGATGCCGAGGTCTTCCTCGGTGACGAACTGCGGCGGCGTGACCAGCGCGCGGTCGACCTTCCACCACTCTTCGGCGCTCTCCGGGTATTTGCCCTTGCGGATTTCGACGCCGAACTGGCGCTTGTCGGCCGTCCACTTCAGGATGTAGAACAACTGCTGGCGGGCGGTGGTCGGGCGGGCCTTCTTCTTGGCGACGGCGATCGAGGTCCGGCGCAGGTCCTCGACCCAGGACAGTACGCTGCCGCTGACCCGTTCCTTCGGATTGCGCTCCTCGATGGCCTTCAGCAGCATTGCCGCGACGTGCTTGCAGTGGCGGCCGACATTGCAGGTGCAGCGGCTGACCACCATCATCTCGCCGCTCTGCGCCTGGCTCAGGTAGGCCTGCACCGTATAGGGCTGCTTGGCGGTGCCGGGGACGACGGCGCTGATCTGGCTGCCGTTGATTTCGAGGTCGCGGACCAGGTCGACGTAGGGGCGGGCCTTGGTGATGTCGCGGGTGGCGAACCAGTCGGCGACGTTTTCCTCGTTAAAGGTGGCGAGTGTGACGACAGCCATCGATCTTCAGACGAATAATGCGCCGACCAGCAGGGCGAGCAGCAGGGCGATGATGGCCAGCCAGCGGTTCTGCCGGTTCTGGGCGGCGATCAGGCGATCGAGCTGCGGCTGCAGGTCGGCCTTGGCCGGTTGGGCCAGCACCTGATGAACGAGGCGCGGCAGTTGCGGAATGGTCCGTGCCAGGTACGGCGCTTCCTGCTTGAAAGTCTTGAGCAGGCCGCGCCAGCCGACCTGTTCGCTCATCCAGCGTTCGAGGAAGGGCTTGGCGGTCTTCCACAGGTCGAGTTCGGGATCGAGCTGACGACCCAGGCCCTCGATGTTGAGCAGCGTCTTCTGCAGCATGACCAGCTGTGGCTGGATTTCGACATTGAAGCGGCGCGAGGTCTGGAACAGGCGCAACAGCACCTTGCCGAAGGAGATGTCCTTCAGCGGCCGGTCGAAAATCGGCTCGCAGACGGCGCGGATGGCGGCCTCGAACTCGTCGACGCGGGTGTCCTTGGGGGCCCAGCCGGACTCGATGTGCGCTTCGGCGACGCGCTTGTAGTCGCGGCGGAAGAAGGCGAGGAAATTCTGCGCCAGGTAGTTCTTGTCGGAATCGGTCAGCGTGCCGACGATGCCGAAGTCGAGGGCGATGTAGCGGCCGTCGGGGGCGACGAAGATGTTGCCGGGGTGCATGTCGGCATGGAAGAAGCCGTCGCGGAAGACCTGCGTGAAGAAGATCTCGACGCCGGCCGCCGACAGTTTGGAGAGGTCGATGCCGTCGGCGCGCAGGCGGTCTATCTGCGAGATCGGCGTGCCTTTCATGCGCTCCATGACCATCACCGTCGAGGTGCAGAAATCCCAATGCACCTCGGGGACGATCAGCAGTTTCGAGTCGGTGAAATTGCGGCGCAGTTGCGAGGCATTGGCCGCCTCGCGCATCAGATCCAGCTCGTCGCGCAGGTATTTGCCGAACTCGGCGACCACTTCGCGCGGCTTCAGGCGCTTGCCGTCCGACCACAGCTTCTCGAGCAGCATGGCCAGGTTGTCCATCAGCGCCAGGTCGTGCTCGATGACCGAGAGCATGTTGGGGCGCAGGATCTTGACGGCGACTTCGTGGCTGCCATCCTCGGCGCGCAGGGTCGCAAAATGGACCTGGGCGATCGAGGCCGAGGCGATCGGCGTCGGGTCGAATTCGGCGAAGACTTCGCTGGCCGGGCGGCCGTAGGCCTTCTCGATTTCCGCCAGGGCGAGCGCCGAGTCGAAGGGCGGCACGCGGTCCTGCAGCTTGGCTAGTTCGTCGGCGATGTCGGTCGGCATCAGGTCGCGGCGGGTGGATAGCACCTGGCCGAACTTGACGAAGATCGGACCGAGCGACTCGAGGGCGAGGCGCAGGCGGACGGCGCGCGGCGTCGACAGGTCGCGCCAGAACTGCAGGGCGTTGGCGATGCGGACCAGGCGGCCGCTCGGCTCGTGTTCGAGCACCATTTCGTCGAGGCCGAAACGGCTGGCGACCGAGGCGATCTTGAGCAGGCGAAGGAGGCGCATGGAAAAGGCAGGCTGGCCGCAACGGGCGGTTAACGGAATCAGACATGTTAACACGCGCTCGCCGATAGGCGCCGCCCTATTTGTCGCCGGGAGCTATTCCGGGCTTGCGTGGCGGGTGTGCCAATGGGTTAAACTCGTTGCAATCATGTGGACTTCCGTTTCTCCGTTGCCATGAAAAAGCCGCGATCTCCCTCCGATATCGCGCGGGAAGCATTCATGCGCCTGGTTGAGCGTCATCTGGCGCCGACCCCGACCAATTACCAGTCCTGCTACAACGAAATCGCCGGGCTGCCCAACTATCCGCAATTTCCCGAAGTGCCGCTGCGCGAACTGGCTGGCGATCTGGTGGCCCGCAGCCCGGCCCAGGAAGATGCGCTCGATGCGCTGTCGGCGGCCATCGGACAACGCAGCTGGCAGGGCGTGCGCGAGGCGCTGGCGTTGTTCGCCGGGGCCGGCGTGCCCGTCGATGGTGCGTTGTCCGGTGAATTGGCGCAGGGTCTGGCGCGCTTTGTTGAAAGCGTGTTGCCGGCGCTCGGCGATGAAGACGGGCGGGTCATTGCCCTGGCCGGCGAGCTGGGCGCCACTCTGAGCCAGCATGCGCCACCCGCAGCGGAAGTCCAGGGCGGCATTGCTCGCTTGGCGCAGCAGGTCAGCCAGGCGGCCGAAGAGCAGGTGGAGATCAAGGGGGCGTTGCTCAAGCTGCTGCACCTGATCGTCGAGAACATCGGCGAACTGAGCATCGACGATAGCTGGCTGCGCGGGCAGATCGACGGTCTGCTGGCCAGCATCGCGCCGCCGCTCGATCTGCGGCACCTCGACGAAATGGAGCGCCGCCTGCGCGACGTCATCGAAAAGCAGGCCCGCGCCAAGGCGCGCACCGTCGAGGCGCAGGTCGAGATGCGTCAGATGCTGGGCGAATTCGTCGGCCGCCTGGCGGCGATGAGCGCTTCCAGCACGGCATTCGAGGGGCAGTTGATCAGTAGTGCCGAACGCGTCGAGCAGGTCGAGAATATCGAGGAGCTGCGCCCGCTGCTCTCGGAAATGGTTTCGGCCGCCCACGCGATGGCTGACGACGCGGCCAGTTCGCGCAACCAGCTGAAGGCGCTGCAGGACAAGGTGGTCGCCACCGAGGCCGAGCTGATCCAGTTGCACAAGGAGCTCGACAACGCCAGCGCGCTGGCGCGCCACGATCCGCTGACCGATGCCCTGAACCGCAAGGGGCTGGACGAGGTGCTGGTCCGCGAGATCGCCAGCATGCGGCGCAAGTCGACGGCGCTGTCGCTCAGCCTGCTCGATATAGACAATTTCAAGAAGCTCAACGACAGCTTCGGCCACGAGGCGGGGGACGGGGCGCTGGTCCATCTGGCCAATGTCGTGCGCGCCAATCTGCGGCCGAGCGACACGCTGGCCCGCTACGGTGGCGAGGAGTTCGTGATCCTGATGCCGGATACCTCGGTGGAGCAGGGGATCGAGGCGATGACCCGCTTGCAGCGCGAGCTGACCAAGGCGATCTACCTGACCGGCAGCGAGCGCATCCTGATCACTTTCAGCGCCGGCGTCACCCAGTTGGCGCCGGACGAGGAATCCGGCACCGACGCGCTGCGTCGTGCCGACCAGGCCATGTACCTGGCCAAGCGGGCCGGCAAGAATCGGGTGATGAGCGCTTGAACGGCACGTCTTCCCTGGCGCTGAAACAAGGCTTTCCGCCGGTTGCCGATGCGGCGGCCCAGGTGCTGATCCTGGGCAGCATGCCCGGCGAAGCGTCGCTGCGCGCCGGGCAGTATTACGCCAATGATCGTAATGTCTTCTGGCGCATCATGGGCGACCTGATCGGCGCCGGGCCGGCACTGTCCTACGAACAGCGGCTGGAAAAGCTGCAGGCAGCCGGCATTGCGCTGTGGGACGTGATCGCCGCCTGCGAGCGCTACGGCAGCCTGGATTCAGACATCGTCAATTCCAGCATCCGGGAAAATGATTTTTCGGCCTTTTTTGCCGCTCACCGTAGCATTCGGCAGGTTTTCTTCAACGGCGCGGCAGCGGAAACCACGTTTCGCCGCCAGGTGTTGCCCGGCCTGGCCGGGATCGATCTGCAACTGCAGCGCCTGCCGTCGACCAGCCCGGCCCATGCGGCGCGCGGCTATGCCGAAAAGCTGGCCGCCTGGTCGGTAATCATCGCCCGATAATCAGGCGGCGCACAGCGTATAATCGCCGTTTTGCATTTATTTGCCGCGAATCAATGGCCCAAGACGTCAAAACCCACGATGTTAAGTCTCAACTCGCCGCCCTGTTGCAACAGGCGCTGGCCAGCGTTGCTCCGACTGCAACCGAAACCCCCATCCATCTCGAACGGCCGCGCGATCCGACGCACGGCGACTTCGCGACCAATCTGGCCATGCAACTGGCCAAGGCGCTGAAGAAGAACCCGCGCGAGATCGCCAACCAGCTGCTGGCCGAACTGCCACCGTCCAAGCTGGTGACCAAGGCGGAAGTGGCCGGCGCCGGCTTCATCAATTTCACGCTCGATGCCGGCACCAAGACCGACGTCGTCAAGGCTGTGCTGGCTGAGGGCGCCGACTTTGGCCGCTCGCGCCTCGGCGGTGCGCAGAAGGTGCAGGTCGAATTCGTCTCGGCCAACCCGACCGGACCGCTGCACGTCGGCCACGGCCGCGGCGCCGCCTACGGCGCTTCGCTGTCCAGCCTGCTGGCTTTTGCCGGCTGGGATGTGACCCGCGAGTACTACGTCAATGACGCCGGCCGGCAGATGGACATCCTCGGCCTGTCGACCTGGTTGCGCTACCTCGATCAGCATGGCGTCAGCGTTCCCTTCCCGCCCAACGGCTACCAGGGCGGCTACGTCCGCGACATGGCCGAGCAGCTGAAGCACGCCCATGGCGACAAGTATGTGCGCACGGCCGAAGCCGTGCTGGCCGGTACGCCGGGCCTGCCGGAAGCCGGCCGCGCCGATGACGAAGCCAAGCAGCAGCGCGAACTGCACCTCGATGCGCTGATCGCCAACGCCAAGGCCAGCCTCGGGCCGGACTGGGACTACGTGCATCAGCACGCGCTGAACGAACAGTTGGCCGACTGCCGCGACGACCTGGAGCAGTTCGGCGTCCATTTCGACGTCTGGTTCTCCGAGAAGGCGCTCTACGACACCGGGCTGGTCGCCCGTTGCGTCGCGCTGCTCGAAGAAAAGGGCCACATCTACGTCCAGAATGGCGCCAAGTGGTTCAAGTCCACCGCCTTCGGCGATGAGAAGGACCGTGTCGTCCAGCGCGAGAACGGGCTGTTCACCTACTTCGCTTCCGACATCGCCTACCACCTGAACAAGTTCGAGCGCGGTTTCGACAAGGTCATCAACATCTGGGGCGCCGACCACCACGGCTACATCCCGCGCGTCACCGGCGCCATCAAGGCGCTGGAGCTCGACTCGGACAAGCTGCAGGTGGCGCTCGTGCAGTTCGCGGTGCTCTACCGCAATGGTCAGAAGGCCTCGATGTCCACGCGTTCCGGCGAGTTCGTCACGCTGCGCGAACTGCGCGGCGAGGTCGGCAACGATGCCTGCCGCTTCTTCTACGCGCTGCGCAAGTCGGACCAGCACCTCGATTTCGACCTCGACCTGGCCAAGAGCCAGACCAACGAAAATCCGGTCTATTACATCCAGTACGCCCACGCCCGCGTCTGCTCGGTGATCAACCAGTGGAACGGCAACCTCGCCGACCTGGCCGGGGCCGACCTGGCGCTGCTTGCCAACCCGCGCGAACTGGCCATCGCCAACCAGCTTGCCCAGTTCCGTGAAGTGATCGAGAGCGCGGCCCGCGACCTTGCGCCGCACATGATCGCCTTCTACCTGAAGGACCTGGCCGGCGAATTCCACGGCTGGTACAACGCCGAGCGCATGCTGGTCGACGATGCCGCCCTGCGCGATGCCCGCGTCGCGCTGGCCGCCGCGGTGCGTCAGACCATCCGCAACGGCATGGCGATCCTCGGCGTCGGCTGTCCGGAATCCATGTAAGGAAACGCCATGAGTCGCGATATGAAACCCCGCAAGAGCCAGCCGGCGAAGAAAAAAGCGGCTGGCGGCACGCTGGTCGGCATGTTCATCGGTCTGGTGATCGGGGTCGCGATTGCCGCCGGCGTCGTTTTCTACCTCAACAAGTCGCCGCTGCCCTTCGTCGAACGGGCACAGCCGCCGGCCAAGACCGAAGGCCAGGCCGCCGCCAACAACCAGCCGCTGGCCCTGCCTGGCAAGCCGGGCGACCCGGTGCCGGAAAAGCGCTTCCAGTTCTACGACATCCTGCCGGGCAAGGCCGACGCGGTGCCGGACAAGGCACCGAAACCGGATGCCAAGAAGGAAGAGCCGAAGAAAGAGGAAAAGAAGGAAGAGCCGTCCAAGGAGTCGAAGACGCCGCTGTTCCTGCAGGCCGGTTCGTTCAGCACGGCGCAGGACGCTGACAACCAAAAGGCCAAGCTTGCGTTTATGGGACTGGAGGCGGTCGTCCAGCAGGTGATGATCCAGGAAAAAACCTTCTACCGGGTTCGTGTCGGTCCCTACACGAAGATCGATGAATTGAACAAAGTTCGGGCCGAGCTCGCCAAATCCGGCATCGAAGCCCAGCTAGCCAAATAGGAGTCGTGAATGAAGTTTGCCCGTCGCAGTTTCGTCACCGGTGTTTTTGCCCTTTTTTCGGCGCTGACCGTAGCATTGCCGGCTTTTGGCCAGGCCTACACCCCGATCACCCCGCCGCAGCCGACCGAGGATGCCGCCAAGATCGAGGTGCTCGAATTCTTCAGCTACGGCTGCCCGCATTGCGCCGAATTCAACCCGGTGCTGGCCGCCTGGGTCGCCAAGCAGTCGGCTGACGTGGTCGTCAAAAAGGTACCGGTGACCTTCGGCCGCGCCGCCTGGACCGGCATCGCCAAGCTCTACTACACGCTGGAAGTGACCGGCGACCTGCATCGTCTGGAATCCGACGTGTTCAAGGCCATTCACGGCGAGCGCCAGAATCTGTTCGAGGAAAAGGCGCTGACCGAGTGGGCCGTCAAGAAGGGTGTCGATCCCAAGAAATTCAGCGAAACCTTCAATTCCTTCGGTGTCATGAGCAAGGTCCGCCGTGGCGACCAGATGGCCCAGGCCTACAAGATCCAGGGCGTGCCGACCCTGGCCGTCGAGGGTAAGTATCTGGTCGTCGGCAAGGATTTCAACGAAATGCTGGCCAACGCGGACAAGGTGATCGCCCAGGTACGCAGCGAAAAGGCGGGCAAGGGCGCCAAGAAGTAATTGACGCTCAAGGTCTTCATCACGGGCGCCTCGTCGGGTATCGGCGAGGCGCTTGCCGTTTACTACGCCGTACAGGGCGCCACGCTCGGCTTGGCGGCGCGTCGCGGCGACACGCTGGCAGCGCTGAATCAGCGCCTCGGCGGGCGCCATGCCTGCTATCCGCTCGATGTTACCGATGCGCCCGCCCTGCATGCCGCGGCGGTCGATTTCATCGGCCGTTTCGGCGCGCCGGACATCGTGATCGCCAATGCCGGCGTCTCGGCTGGCACGCTGACCGAACACGAGGAAGACCTGGCGGTTTTCCGGCGGGTCATGGACATCAACGTTTTCGGCATGGCGGCGACCTTCGCGCCCTTCGTTCCGGCAATCAAGGCCGAGGGCGGTGAAAAGCGGCTGGTCGGAATCGCCTCCGTCGCCGGCATCCGCGGCTTGCCGGGGGCGGAAGCCTATTCGGCTTCGAAGGCGGCGGCTATCGCCTACCTGGAAAGCCTGCGCCTGGAAATGCGGCCCTACGGCATCAAGGTGGTGACCATTGCGCCGGGCTACATCGAGACGCCGATGACCGAGATCAACCCCTACAAAATGCCCTTCCTGCTGCCGGTGGACCGGGCGGCCGAACGCTTTGCGGCGGCCATCGCGCGCGGCGTCAGCTACACGGTCATCCCTTGGCCGATGGGCGTCGTCGCCAAGCTGCTGCGCACCCTGCCCAACTGGCTCTACGACCGTCTGTTCACCAGCGCCCCGAGAAAGCCGCGCGGCTTGTTAAAATAACCCGATGCTCGAACTCAAAATCAATGGCGAAACCCGCCAGTTTCGCGAAGCGCTGACCGTCGCCGGGCTGATCGAATCCCTCGGTTACACCGGCAAGCGCATCGCCATTGAACGCAATGGCGAAATCGTGCCCAAGAGCCTGCACGCGACGACCGCGCTCGCGACGGGCGATCAACTTGAAATCGTCGTCGCCGTCGGCGGCGGTTAATCCGGAGAAAGCTCCATGCATCAACTGACTATCGCCGGTAAGGCGTATCGTTCCCGTTTGCTGGTCGGCACCGGCAAGTACAAGGATTTTGCCGAAACCCGCGCCGCCATCGACGCCTCGGGCGCCGAGATCGTCACTGTCGCGATCCGGCGCACCAACATCGGCCAGGATGCCAGCCAGCCCAACCTGCTGGACGCCATTCCGCCGTCGAAATTCACCATCCTGCCCAACACCGCCGGCTGCTACAGCGCCGACGATGCCGTGCGCACGCTGCGCCTGGCCCGCGAACTGCTCGACGGCCATCCGCTGTGCAAGCTGGAAGTGCTCGGCGATCCGACCAGCCTGTTCCCGAACATGCCGGAAACCCTGAAGGCCGCGGAAACGCTGGTCAAGGACGGCTTTCAGGTCATGGTCTACTGCTCCGACGACCCGATCCAGGCCAAGATGCTCGAAGAGATCGGCTGCGTCGCGGTGATGCCGCTGGCGTCCTTGATCGGCTCCGGCATGGGCATCCTGAATCCGTGGAACCTGCGCCTGATCATCGACAACGCCAAGGTGCCGGTGATCGTCGATGCCGGTGTCGGCACCGCCTCGGATGCCGCCATCGCTATGGAACTGGGTTGCGACGGCGTGCTGATGAACACCGCCATCGCCCACGCCCGCGACCCGGTACTGATGGCCAGCGCCATGAAGAAGGGCGTCGAATCCGGGCGCGAGGCTTTCCTGGCCGGCCGCATGCCGCGCAAACTGTACTCGGCCGATCCGTCGTCGCCGACCTCCGGATTGATCGGCTCATGAGCGGCGCTCCGCTGATCGAGTCGGCTGCTGATGGCGTTTACGAAGAAGGCCGCGAGGGCCACGGCCACATCAAGAGCTTCGTCCGCCGCGCCGGCCGCATGTCGGAAGCGCAGCAGCGCTACTTCGCCGAGATGATGCCGAAGATCGGCATCGAATATCGCCCGCAAGCCATCGACCTGAATGCCGTGTTCGGCCGGCCGAGCCCGAAAATCCTCGAAATCGGCTGCGGCATGGGCGAAACGACGGCGAAAATCGCCGAAGCCCACCCGGAGAACGACTATTTCGGGCTGGAAGTGCATGTGCCCGGCGTCGGCGCGCTGTGCAAGCTGATCGCCGAAAAGAATCTGTCCAACCTGCGCATCGGCCACCACGATGCTGTCGAGGTGGTGCGCGACATGCTGCCCGAAGCTTCGCTGGACGGCATCCACGTCTTTTTCCCCGACCCCTGGCACAAGACCCGCCACAAGAAGCGCCGGCTGATCCAGCCGTCCTTCGTCGCGCTGCTCGCCTCGCGCCTGAAGCCGGGCGGCTATTTCCACTGCGCCACCGACTGGGAAAACTACGCGCTGCAGATGCTCGATGTGCTCGGCGGCGAATCCAGCCTGGAAAACAGCGTTGCCAACCCGTCGCCCACCGCTCTGGCCGCCGCGCTCGAAGCCGATAGCGCCGCCGGCCTGGCCGGCTTTGCGCCGCGCCCCGAATACCGGCCGCTGACCAAGTTCGAAAACCGCGGCCTACGTCTCGGCCATGGCGTCTGGGATCTCGTTTTCATCAAGCGCTGACCGGCGCACCAAGGAATTCATCGCATGTGGTTCAAGAACCTGCAAATCTATCGTCTGCCCGCACCGTGGACCATCGACCTCGCCAAGCTCGACGAGCAGCTTGGTCGTGGCACCTTCAGCCGCTGCGCCAGCCACGAGCCGATCAGCCGCGGTTGGGTCGCGCCGCGCAAGGATGGCGCGCTGGTCTATGCCAGCAATCGCCAGTGGCTAATCGCGCTGGCCGTCGAACAGCGCCTGCTGCCGTCGTCGGTGGTCAATGACGAAGTCCGCGAACGCGCCGACAAGCTGACCGACGAGCAAGGCTACGCCCCGGGTCGCAAGGCGCTGCGCGAACTGAAGGAACGCGTCACCGAGGAACTGATGCCGCGCGCCTTCACCAAGAAGCGCACTTCCTTCGTCTGGATCGACCCGCAGAACGGCTGGTTCATCGTCGACGCCGGCAGCCCGGGCAAGGCCGAGGAAGTGATCGAACACCTGCGTCACTGCCTCGACGAATTCCCGCTGACCCCGCTGCATACCGAACTCTCGCCGCAATCGGCGATGGCCGACTGGCTGGCCGGCGGCGACGCCCCGGCCGGTTTCACCATCGACCGTGACTGCGAGCTGAAATCGGTCGGCGAGGAAAAGGCGGCCGTCCGTTACGTCCGCCACCCGCTCGGCGACGAAGTCGGTGGCGAGATCAAGGCCCACCTGGCGGCCGGCAAACTGCCGACCCGCCTGGCGCTGACCTGGGACGAACGAATTTCCTTCGTGCTTTCCGAAAAACTGGAAATCAAGCGCCTCGCCTTCCTTGACCTGTTGAAGGAAGAAGCCGAGAAGAATGCCGAGCACGCTGATGAACAGTTCGACGCCGATTTCGCGCTGATGACCGGCGAACTGACCCGCTTTCTGCCGCAACTGCTCGAAGCGCTGGGCGGCGAGAAGACCGAGGCTGAGGCAGCAGCAGCCACACCGCCCGCCAGCGGCAGCACGCCGCCCTGGGAGGCATGAAACCGGGCGATCCCTGCCCCTGCGGCAGCGGCGCCAAATACGCCGCCTGCTGCGCCCCGCTGCACGCCGGCACCGCGCCGGCCGGCAGCGCCGAGGCCCTGATGCGCTCGCGCTACAGCGCCTACGGGTTGAAGCTGGAAGAATACCTGCTCGCCACCTGGCACCCAACGACGCGGCCCAGCGAACTCGACCTCTCCGCCGACGACAGCAAATGGCTCGGTCTGGAGGTCAAGTGCCACGCGGTGCAGGACGCCACCCATGCGACCGTCGAATTCGTCGCCCGCTACCGCATCGCCGGCCGCGGTCACCGCCTGCACGAACTGAGCCGCTTCGTGCGCGAAGACGGCCGCTGGTACTACGTCGACGGCGACATGCTGGCCTGAGCGGCCGGGAAATTTCATTTTTGGCCAAAATTTCCGGCTGACCGTAGGCTTTCGCCAGTTCCTTGGCAAATCTTCACGCGCCATTCACGCCCATGGTCTAGGATGAGTATTCCAATTTCATCGGAGCGGCAATCATGGGTCTTCTCGATTCGGTCGTCGGCGCGCTGGCCGGCGGCCAGGGTGGCGGCAACAACGGTTTGGTCGATGTCGTCATGCAGTTGATCAACAATCAGCCGGGCGGCTTGGGCGGGTTGGTGCAGTCCTTCCAGCAGGGCGGGTTGGGCGAGGTGGTCAATTCCTGGGTGTCGACCGGGCAGAATATGCCGGTGTCGGCCGAGCAGTTGCAGGCAGTTCTCGGTGGCGGACAATTGCAGAACATCGCGGCGCAGCTCGGGGTGTCGCCGGAGCAGGCGTCCGGCAGCCTGGCCGAGTTGCTGCCGCAGGTCGTCGACAAGCTGACGCCGGACGGTCAGTTGCCGCAGGGCGGCGAGCTGCTGGCCCAAGGCATGGAGCTGCTGAAGAAGGGCGGCTTGTTCGCCTAAAGGAAGCGTTCGAGCAGCACGTTCAGGAAGCGCCGGCCCTTGGCGGTCGGCGCAATTTTTTCCGGGTCGACGACCAGCAGGCCGTCGGCCTCGGCGGCTTTCAGTTGCGGCAGGATGACGTTCAGCGATTGCGCGGTGCGCGCTTCGAACAGGCCGGGATGAAAGCCGTCGGCCAGGCGCAGCGCGTTCATCAGGAATTCGAAGGGCAGGCTGGCCATCTCGACCGCGTTGTCTTCCTGGATGGCACTGCCGCTGCGGATGCTTTCCAGATAGGCCTTCGGGTGCTTGTGGCGCATCTGGCGCAGCACGCGGTCGTGCAGCGTTAGCTTGGAGTGGGCGCCAGCGCCGATGCCGAGGTAGTCGCCGAAATACCAGTAATTGAGGTTGTGCTTGCACTGCTTGCCGGGTTGGGCGAAGGCCGAGGTTTCGTAGTTGGCGTAACCGGCGGCGGCCAGGCGGGCTTCGATGGCTTCCTGCATGTCGGCGCAGAGGTCGCCCTCCGGAAGTTCCGGCGGAAAGGCGGCGAAGCGGGTGTTCGGCTCCAGGGTCAGCTGGTAGCAGGAGAGGTGTGAGGGCGAAAAGCTCAGCGCGGTTTCGATGTCGGTGAGCGCTTGCTCATGCGTCTGGCCAGGCAGGCCATACATCAGGTCGAGGTTGAAGGACTCGAAATGCTCGCCGGCCAGTTGTGCGGCGCGCTTGGCTTCGTCGGCGCCGTGGATGCGGCCCAGCGCCTTGAGGTGGTCGTCGTTGAAGCTCTGGATGCCGAGCGACAGGCGATTGACGCCAGCGGCGCGGAAGCCGGCGAATTTCTCCGCTTCGACCGTGCCCGGGTTGGCTTCTAGGGTGATCTCGGCATCCGGCGCCAGCATGGCCAGCGCCCGGAAGGCGGCGATCAATTCATCGATGGCCGCCGGCGAGAGCAGGCTGGGCGTGCCGCCACCGAAGAAGATGCTGACCACCGGTCGGCCCCAGATCAGCGGCAGGGCCGATTGCAGGTCGGAGATCAGGGCATCGACGTATTCGCGTTCGGGAATCGTCTCGCCGGCTTCGTGCGAGTTGAAGTCGCAGTACGGGCATTTCTGGACACACCACGGCACGTGCACGTAGAGCGCCAACGGCGGCGAGACGCGGAATTCCGCCAATGCTACGGTCGCCCCCTTTTTTTGGGCAAAAATGGGAATCGTACGGGCCACGGATTTACAGCGCCGGCAGGCGGGCGATCAATTTCTGCATGGCCTGGCCGCGATGCGAGAGCTGGTTCTTGATATTGGCGCCGAGTTCAGCCGCGGTCTGGCCGTGGGTCGGCACGTAGAACAGCGGGTCATAGCCGAAGCCTTCGGCGCCGCGTTGGGCGTCGAGGATTTCACCGTGCCATTCGCCTTCGGCGATGATCGGCTGCGGATCGTCGGCCGAACGCACCAGAACCAGCACGCAGGCGAAATGGGCGCGGCGGTCGGTTTGACCCGCCAGATCGGCCAGCAGCTTTTCGTTGTTACGGGCATCCGATTTCGGTTCGCCGGCGTAGCGGGCGGAATAGACCCCGGGCGCTCCGCCAAGGGCGGCGACGCACAGCCCGGAGTCATCAGCCAGCGCCGGCAGGCCACTCTGCGCAGCCGCATGACGGGCCTTGGCCAGGGCGTTTTCGACGAAAGTGCAGTGTGGCTCCTCGGCTTCCGGGATACCGAGCTGGCCTTGCGGGATCACTTCGAAGCCGAGCGGCGCCAGCAGCGCGTTCAGCTCCTTCATCTTCTTGGCGTTGTTCGAGGCGAGAACGAGCTTTTTCATGCGGCGAGCGCGCTTTGCTGGGCCGCGACGAGGTGGCGGACGCCGAGCGTGGCGAGATCGACCAGCACGCTCATCTGCTCGCGGCTGAACGGTTCGCCTTCGGCCGTGCCCTGGATTTCGACGATGCCGCCGTTGCCGGTCATGACCACGTTCATGTCGGTGTCGCAGCCGGAGTCTTCCGGGTAGTCGAGGTCAAGGACGGGGGCGCCGTGGTAGATGCCGACCGAAATGGCCGCTACATGGTCGCGCACTGGATTGGCGGCCAGTTTGCCGGCCTTGACCAGCTTGTCGCAGGCTTCATACAAGGCGACCCAGGCGCCGGTGATCGAGGCGCAGCGGGTGCCGCCGTCGGCTTGAAGGACGTCGCAGTCGAGGGTGATCTGGCGTTCACCGAGGGCCTTGAGGTCGACCACGGCGCGCAGGGCGCGACCGATCAGGCGCTGGATTTCCTGCGTCCGGCCGGTCTGTTTGCCCTTGGCTGCCTCGCGGGCGGTGCGCGTGTGCGTCGCCCGCGGCAGCATGCCGTACTCGGCGGTGACCCAGCCCTGGCCCTTGCCACGCAGAAAGGGCGGCACGTTTTCCTCGACGCTGGCGGTGCACAGCACGCGGGTGTCACCCATCTCGATCAGCACCGAGCCTTCGGCGTGGCGGGTGAAGTTGCGGGTGATACGGACGGTGCGGAGCTGGTCCGGCTGACGTTGGCTGGGGCGCATGGTCTTCCTTATTTTTTCGGGTTGTATTTGTCGATGGCGGAGCGGATTTCCTCGATCGCCTTCTCGATTTCGTCGTCGCTGAGATCGCTCTTATAGGCCGGATTGCGGCCGAATTCCTCAAGGCGGGTGGTGACTTCGTGCTGGCTCATCGTCTGTGTCGAAATCGCGCTGCTGGCGTCCTCGACATAGGCATCTTCCCAGCGCACGGCGACCACCGACAGATTGTCGCCGTGGGCGCCGCCCTTCAGCTCGGCCTGGTTGAGCAGCATCGGTACGGCCTGCAGCAGGTTGGCCCCCTTCAGGGCGACGGCCATCATCTCACCGGATAGTTCGCCCCACAGGCCATCGGTACAGAGCAGCAGGATGTCGCCATGATCAAGCGGCGTCTTGCGCGAAAACTCGATTTCCGGTGGGTGCGGGCTGCCCAGGCAGCTGTAGATCTTGTTGCGGTCCGGGTGAAAGGCAGCCTGCGCCTCGCTGATCATGCCTTCTTCGACCAGCAGGCGGATGCGCGAGTGGTCCTTGGTCTGGGCGGTGACCTTGCCGTCGCGCATCAGGAACAGCCGCGAATCGCCGGCATGCGCCCAGTAGGCGACATTGTCCTGGACGATGCAGGCGACGCAGGTGGTGCGCGGCGTGTCCTTCAGGCGATGTTGGGCGGTGTAGTCGAGGATCGCGTGGTGCGCATTGGTCATGCTCTTCTGCAGGAAGCGGAAGGGGTCGTTGAGCAGCGGACGGGCTTCGCGCTGGAAGGCGTCGGCCAGCGTCTGGACGGCAATCTGGGCAGCGATCTCGCCATAGTGATGACCACCCATGCCGTCGGCGACCACCATCAGCAGGGCGTCGCGGGAATAGCAGTAGGTCGTCCGATCCTCGTTGTTGTTACGGCCGCCCTGGCGGCTTTCCTGGTAAATGGTGAATCTCATCGCATCGGCTTCCTGATTTTGTCGACGAAGCGGCCAATCCAGTTGGGATTAGCCTTTGGGCGCGGCGGGGTAATGGTCTCGACCAGCGCTTTTTGCAGGGCGAAGACGCTTTGCGGACGGTAAAGATGGTTCAGGTTCAGGCACCAGTCGATGATCTCCAGCAAGCGGTCCGAGAACTGGCCGTCCCAGCGCAGCATGGCCGGCGCCAGGGTGTCCTTCTTCAGCCGCTGGTCGGCTGCCTGTGGGGCGACGCCGGCCAGGCAGGCGTACATCGAGGCGCCAACGCTGTAGATGTCGCTCCACGGCCCGAGATCCCGGCGCGTGCCGTAATGTTCCGGCGAGGCGAAACCCGGGGTGTACATCGGCTTGAGTACCGGCTGGTCGGTGATCAGCGTCTGGCGGGCGGCGCCGAAGTCGATCAGTACCGGGGTATTGTCGCTGCGCAGATAAATATTGGAGGGCTTCAGGTCGAGGTGCAGCAATTTGTTCGAATGAACCTCGCGTAGCCCGTTGAGCATGCGCGTGAAAACGCCGCGAATGAAGCGCTCGGAAATATGCCCCTGGTGCTTCTGGATGAACTCCTGCAACGTTCGGCCGTGCTCGTACTCCATGACCATGTAAACGGTGTCGTTGGCACGGAAGAAGTTCAGCACGCGGATCACGTTCGGGTGCGACAGCCGCGCCAGTGCCCGGCCTTCCTCGAAAAAACATTTCATGCCGTAGCGGAAGGCGCCCAGATGGTCGGCCGTGATCACCGGCTTGATGTCGCCGCGGGTGCGCAGGGCCAGGCTGTTTGGCAGATACTCCTTGATCGCCACTTGGCGGCCCTCGGGATCGGTCGCCAGATAGACGATCGAAAAACCGCCGAGCGAAAGCTGGCGGTCGATAACGTACTCTTCGAGGGAGTAGCCGTTAGGTAAGGGCTGGTTGGCTTGTTGCGCCATGTATCTCGCGGTTATGATGCAGTTTCAGGCATTTTCGGGCGTGTTGTCCGGCCTGTAAAGGTGGAGACTTCCCAGCAATGATTTGTAGTATGACCGGTTATGCAGTCAAAACGCGAGACATCGAGCGCGGCACGCTGCAAATTGAGCTAAAAAGCGTCAATTCCCGCTATCTCGATTTTCATTTTCGCATTACTGAAGAACTGCGTGCGCTGGAAATGCCGTTGCGCGAGTTGCTCGCCGCCCGACTAAACCGTGGCAAGGTGGAATGTCGCTTGTCTTTCAATGCTGCGGCCGCCCGTGCAGATCAGTTGCAGCTCAATGGCGAACTGCTCGCCTCGCTGAAAGCCCTCAGTGCGCTCGTCCGTCGCGAAATGCCCGAAGCAGCGCCGCTGTCGGTCAACGAAACCCTGCGCTGGCCGGGCATGTTCGGCGACCAGGGTGTGGATTTTTCGGCGCTTGGCCCCGAAGTCATGGCGCTGGCCCGCGAAGCCCTTGAGGATTTCACCGCAACGCGTGGTCGTGAAGGGCAAAAACTGGCGGAGATGATCGTTGACCGTGTCAACGCCATGCGCGACATCGTCCGCCGGGTCGTGCCCCGCATCCCGGAAGCCCAGGCGCTGTTCACCGACAAGCTCCGTCAGCGCCTGACTGAAGCGCTCGGCAATGCCAGCGACGACCGCATCCTGCAGGAAGTCGCCGTCTTTGCCACGCGCATCGACGTGGCCGAAGAACTGACCCGCCTGACCACCCATCTCGACGAAGTCGAGCGCGTGCTGAAACAGGGCGGCGCCTGCGGCAAGCGCCTCGATTTCCTGATGCAGGAACTCAACCGCGAAGCGAATACCCTGGGTTCGAAGTCGGCGATTACCGAAGTTTCCCAAGCGTCGATGGACCTCAAGCTGCTGATTGAGCAGATGCGGGAACAGATCCAGAATCTGGAGTAACTATTCAGCGAGGAAATTACCTCGAGTGCTGAATATCGCCTTTGCGTAGAGTTTACGCCCACAATTCAAAGCAAGTTTTGATGACCATGAAAACAGTACTCGTCACCGGTGCGGACGGTTTTATCGGCTCCCACCTTACCGAACTTCTTGTTCGCCAAGGGTATACGGTGAAGGCCTTGTCTCAGTACAACTCATTCAATTACTGGGGGTGGCTTGAGGACGTTGATTGTCGTAACGACATTGAGGTTCTTAATGGTGACGTGCGCGATCCGCACTACTGCAAACATATCACCAAGGGGGTGGACGCCATTTTCCACTTGGCGGCGCTGATTGCCATTCCGTATTCGTATGTCGCACCGGACAGCTATGTTGATACCAATATCAAGGGGACGCTCAACATCTGCCAGGCAGCCCTCGATAATGGTGTCCAGCGAGTGATTCATACCTCGACCAGCGAAGTGTACGGTACTGCGCAATATGTGCCGATCGATGAAAAGCATCCGCTACAGGCCCAGTCACCTTATAGTGCTTCAAAGATCGCCGCCGACGCCATGGCGATGAGCTTCTTCAATGCCTTCGATTTGCCACTGACCATCGCCCGGCCGTTCAATACCTATGGCCCGCGTCAGTCAGCGCGAGCAGTGATTCCGACCATCATCAGCCAGATCGCCTGTGGCAAGAAGCAGATCAAGTTGGGCGACGTTACCCCGACGCGCGATTTCAATTACGTTGCGGACACCTGTCGTGGGTTCCTCGCGTTGGCTGATTGCGACAAGGCTGTTGGTGAAACTGTAAACATCGGCTCCAATTTTGAAATCTCGGTTGGCGATACCCTTAACCTGATTCGCGAACTGATGACCAGCGATGTCGAATTTTTGACGGACGAGCAACGCATTCGTCCGGAGAAGTCCGAAGTTTTTCGTTTGTGGTGCGACAACACAAAGATCCGAGAATTAACAGGTTTTGAGCCCAAATATAGTATTCGCACCGGACTCCAAGCGACCGTCGACTGGTTTACTCGACCCGAGAACCTGATCAAATACAAGGCTGATATTTACAACGTCTAGTTCTATGTTCGACACGCTGATCCAGTTTATTCGCCAGCAATACCGCAGCGATGCATTCATTCCTCTTCACGCGCCGGTGTTCGCGGGAAGGGAGCAGGAATATGTAAATGACACCATTGCCTCGACTTTTGTTTCCAGTGTTGGTGCCTACGTTGACCGCTTTGAGCGCGATATGGCTACCTATACGGGTAGCCCACGCGCCGTTGCGACGGTGAATGGGACCTCTGCACTTCATATTGCTTTGCGTCTGGCTGGTGTTGAGCCAGGTGAGCTGGTCATCACACAGCCGCTGACCTTTGTTGCGACCTGCAATGCAATCGCATACTGCAGCGCAGAGCCGCTGTTCATTGACGTGGACCGTGACACCCTCGGTTTGTCACCATCAGCGCTGGAGGCATGGCTGGTCGACAACGCCTGCCTAGGCGATGATGGCCTGTGCCGAACCAGCAATGGGCAGGTGATACGTGCCTGTGTGCCGATGCATACTTTCGGTCATCCCGCTGATTTGGACGGTCTTCTGAAGGTTTGTCGTCGCTGGCATCTGGTTCTGGTTGAAGATGCCGCCGAGTCGCTGGGCAGTTTTTACAAAGGGCGCCATACGGGCACCTTCGGCGAGCTCGGGACGCTGAGCTTCAATGGCAACAAGATCATGACCACCGGTGGTGGTGGCATGATCCTCGCCGGGGAAGTCTTGGGTGCTCGTGCCAAGCATTTGACTACGACTGCCAAGCAGGCCCATCCCTATGAATACGTGCATGATGAGGTGGGTTACAACTATCGCCTCCCTAACCTTAATGCAGCCTTGGGGTGCGCCCAACTTGAGCAGTTGGAAGCTTTCATAGCCTCGAAGCGCCAGTTGGCAGCCCGCTATGCCGAGTATCTCAAGGGAGGGGATCTACAATTCGTGTCAGAACCGCCTGACTGTCGCTCCAATTATTGGCTTAACGCAGTCATCTGCGCCGATCGGGAACAACGCGATGCCCTTCTTGCGGCAACAAATAACGCGGGAGTCATGACGCGTCCGATTTGGGCTCTTATGAACCGGCTCCCCATCTATGCCCACTGCCGCAAAGGCGAGTTGGTCAATGCAGAATGGTTGGAGGAGCGGGTCGTGAATCTGCCCAGCAGCGTAATTCTTGAGGCTGCAGATCGGTGAGTCGACTCGGTATTTTCGGGACATCAGGCATGGCGAGAGAGGCGGGGGACATCGCTTGCGAACTTGGCTTTGTGCCGGTGTACGTTGCACGAGACCAGGCTGAATTGAAGGCATGGTCGTTCCCCGACGAGGTCATTCTGGAAAGTGAAATCGATCGCTATCCGGATGTGGGTTACACCATCGGCATCGGAGATGGAGAGGTTCGTCAGCGTGTTGCTCAGCGCTTTGCCGGCCGCTTACGATTTGTCAATTTAATCCATCCGTCAGCAACTTTTGGTCGTGGGCAACGCCAACTCATAGAAGCCCGTCAGGGGATCATCGTTTGTGCTGGCGTGCGCTTCACCAATAATATCCAAATTGGCGACTTCTCAATATTCAACTTGAATGCCACCATAAGTCATGACGTTGTGATCGATGATTTTGTCTATGTGGCGCCTGGTGCGCATGTCGCAGGCAATGTGCATATCGGAACACGTTGCTGGATCGGCACCGGGGCAGCCATAAACCAGGGGAGCAGCGACGCCAGGCTGTTCATCGGAGCTGATACTGTCATCGGCTCTGGTGCCGTTGTGGTCAAGCCTTGTGAAGCGAGCGCTGTTTACGTCGGCATTCCTGCCAGGAGGGTCAAATGAAGACACTGATCATTGCCGAAGCCGGCGTCAATCACAATGGCAGCCTCGAAATGGCCCGGCAATTGGTGGCCAGCGCTGCCGCCGCCGGCGCTGATGTGGTGAAGTTCCAAAGCTTTGTCACGAGCAAAATCATATCCCGGGAAGCCCCCAAGGCTGAGTATCAGAGGGGTACTACTGGTGACGATGAGAGCCAGTACGAGATGGTGCGCAAGCTCGAATTGTCGCGGAGCGACCATGAGGCATTGATCGAGGAATGTCGAAGCCACGGTATCGCATTTCTCTCTACGGCTTTTGATACTGATAGCTTCGATATGCTGGTTGAGTTGGGTGTCGACCAGGTCAAGATTCCGTCGGGCGAACTGACCAATTTGCCTCTACTGCGTTATGTGACTCGTCTCGGCAAGCCAGTGATCCTGTCTACGGGCATGGCCGGATTAGGTGAAATCGAGGCGGCAATGGACATAATCGAGCGCGCTGGTACGCCGCGCAACCGCATCGTTGTCTTGCACTGCACGACCGAATATCCAACCCCGATGGAGGATGTGAACTTGCGGGCGATGCTCAGCCTACGGCAGGCATTTGGCGTCGAGGTCGGGTATTCTGACCATACTCGTGGTATCGAGGTGTCCATTGCTGCCGTGGCATTAGGGGCTACGGTGATCGAGAAGCATTTCACTCTCGACCGCAATTTGCCAGGCCCCGACCACCAGGCAAGCCTGGAACCTCATGAATTGAAAGCGATGGTTGATGCCATACGCAATATCGAGCGGGCTCTCGGTGATGGTATAAAGCGGCCGAGTCCTAGCGAGCAAAAAAATAGGCCGATTGCTCGCAAATCTCTGGTAGCAAGTCGCTCCATTCAGGCTGGCGAACTGTTCAGTGCTGATAACCTCGCGACAAAGCGCCCTGGAACCGGTATATCGCCGATGCGCTGGGACGAAATTATCGGCCGTCCGGCTTTGAGGGATTTTGCTGCTGACGAATTGATCGATATATGAGCCGAAAGATTTGTGTTGTTACAGGAACTCGGGCTGAGTTCGGGCTAATGCGCTGGCTCATGGAGGATCTGCGGGCTACGCCAGGGCTTGAGCTGCAAGTGCTGGCCACCGGTATGCACCTGTCCCCGGAATTCGGGCTGACCTACCGTGAAATAGAACAGGCCGGTTTCGCCATCGATGCCAGAGTAGAGATGTTGTTAAGTGCTGATTCGTCTACTTCAGTCACTAAATCGATGGGACTTGGGCTGATCGGCTACGCGGATGCCTATGCGCGTTTGGCTCCGGACCTGATCGTCGTCCTCGGAGACCGCTTCGAGATTCTTGCGGCAGTCGCGGCTGCCCTGATTGCTGGTATTCCCGTGGCGCACCTGCATGGAGGAGAACTCACCGAAGGCGCTTTCGATGACGCCATTCGGCACTCCATTACAAAAATGTCACACCTGCATTTTGTCGCTGCTGAAGATTACCGGCGGCGGGTGATCCAACTCGGTGAGCAGCCCAACCGGGTGTTCCTGGTAGGTGGGCTGGGTATTGATGCGATCAAACGGACCAATCTGCTCGGCCGGCAGGAACTGGAGGCTTCGCTCGACTTCAAGTTGGGATCACGGAACTTGTTGGTTACGTTTCATCCGGTGACACTTGAAGGGCAGAGTTCCAGGCAGCAAATGGCCGAACTCCTTGCGGCATTGGGTGAATTGAACGATACACACCTGATCTTTACGATGCCAAATGCAGATACCGGTAGTCGGGAATTGGCCGAGATGCTGGATGTCTTTGTCGCCAACCATCCCCATGCCCGCGTATACTCCTCCCTTGGTCAGTTGCGTTATCTATCGTGCTTACAGCAAGTCGACGGAGTGATCGGCAACTCATCGAGTGGATTAACTGAGGCACCGAGCATGGCAATCGGGACGGTCAATATTGGAGATCGCCAGAAAGGTCGTCTACTTGCCTCTAGCGTGATCAATTGTCTGCCACAAAGACAGGCGATTTCTGCGGCCATTCAAGGTCTGTACGAGCCGAGTTTCCGATCTGCATTGGTGAAGACGGTCAATCCATACGGTGACGGTGGGGCGAGTCGGAAGATCGTCCAAGTACTGTCCAGTTTTCCTCTGGAAGGCATTCTCAAGAAGTCGTTCCACGATATTCCCGGCTAACTGGAACTCTTAGTGATACCGATATGACAACATCCGTTGATACAGAATGCTGGCGCAGGGTGCTATTGCCACAGGGCTCGACAATCCAACAGGCTATCCAGTGTTTGGATCAGTCAAGCATGCAGATTGTATTAGTTGTTTCCGAACTTGGTATTCTGTGCGGCACGTTGACCGACGGAGATATCCGGCGTGGCCTGCTAAAAGGCTTGGGGCTCCAAAGCAAGATCGATGAAATTACTCATAAGCAACCACTCGTGGCGCCCCGTGATATGGGGCGGGAAATGGTGCTTCAACTGATGCAGGCGAATCGCGTCTACCAACTGCCAGTTGTTGATGCTGAGCGCCGGGTAGTTGGTCTTCACCTTTGGGGGGAAATCTTGGCCCCATCCTCGCGTGAAAATCCAATGGTGATCATGGCTGGAGGGCGCGGAACAAGGTTGCGGCCCCATACAGAAAACTGTCCAAAACCTATGTTGGAATTACATGGTAAGCCGATGCTTGAGCATATTATCGAGCGAGCCAAGGGTGATGGATTCGTTAATTTTTTTGTTTCCATTCAATATCTTGGGAGCATGATCGAAGACTATTTCCGAAATGGACAGGATTGGGGTGTCAACATCGAATATATTCGAGAGGAGATACCCTTGGGAACGGCTGGGGCCCTAAGTTTGATGAGCCCACGCACCACCATGCCTTTTATAGTCACCAACGGTGACGTCATGACGGATGTGCATTACAGCGAAATTCTTGATTTTCATATCCGTCACCATGCCAGCGCTACTATGGCGGTACGCCAGCATGAGCAGCAAAATCCCTTTGGTGTGGTGAATACAAATGGAGTGGAAATTGTCGGGTTTGAGGAAAAGCCGGTATATCGTAGTCATATCAATGCGGGGATATATGCGCTAAATCCAGAATGCCTGGATGCATTGAGCCCGGGGGAGTATTGCGATATGCCGGCCCTCTTCATGAGAGTTCAGGAGCGAAACGGCTACACTATCGTTTATCCGATGCATGAGCCGTGGCTGGATGTTGGCAGGCCGGATGACCTTGCCCTGGCTCGCGGTTCGCACTCAAACGAACATCCCGTTACTTAGTTTGTTTGGCGGATGATAAATCCATAAAACGGAAAATATTTAGATGAAAATTACTCCTAGCGTTGCGGTCGACCGCTCCAGATTTGAGAAACCTGATGGTGAACTGGAGGTCTTGTATGGACTTCCTCGGCATGTTCAATTTTGCAAGAAATGCAATATGTCGAATCAGCAGCCGATGTCGAGTAACGAGTATGCGCATAACAAAGACTCGAAAAAAACCACCATGTCTTTCGACGAGAATGGTGTTTGCCATGCCTGCAATTTCAATGAATTGAAAGAGACCGGGGAGATTAACTGGGACGAGCGTGAGCAGGAACTGCAAGAACTGTGCAGACAGTATCGTAAAACCGATGGGAGCTACGATTGCATCGTTGGGGGAAGTGGTGGCAAGGACAGCGCCATGCAGTCACATTTGCTGAAATATAAATACGGGATGAATCCTCTGACCGTGACGTGGTCGCCCCATTTGTATACCGATATCGGCTGGAAGAATTTCCAGAACTGGCTGCATGTCGGCGGTTTCGATAATTATCTATATACGCCGAATGGCAAGATTCACCGATTGCTTACCAGAAATGCAACCATCAATCTTCTACACCCATTCCAACCTTTCATTCTTGGGCAAAAAACCTTTGTGGCCAAGATGGCGGCTCGCTTGAATATCCCTTTGATTTTTTATGGTGAAATGCCTGGGGAATATGGTGAAAAAGTTTCCCATAAGACATCGTCGTACGCAGCTAAAAATGACGGGGCGGAAAGCGAAGGCTACTCGCTAGATTTTCTCGCAGGCAAAGATGTGCGAGATGTCTTCCTTGGGGGTAAACAAATTGGTGCTTATCTAGATGAAGGTGTGCCATTGGTAGATCTGATGAGCTATTTGCCAATGGAGCCTGAGGTTTTGCACAAGAAGGGAATCGATTTTAAATATCTTGGTTATTACAAGAAGTGGGTTCCGCAAGATGCGTATTATTACGCGGTCGAACATACAGGATTTGAGGCTAATCCGGTACGAACAGAAGGTACGTATTCAAAATACAACAGTTTGGACGATAAAGTGGATGGGTTCTTCTACTTCACGCGCTGGATTAAGTTTGGTGTAGGTCGTGCCATGATGGATTCTGCTCAGGAAATACGCAATCATCACATCACCAAAGAAGAAGGTATCGCGTTGATGAAGCGCTATGAAGGGGAATACCCTTCTCGATATGAAAGTGAATTTCTTGATTACGTTAGCATGACCAGAGATGAATTTTTGGCCTGTTGCGATCGCTTCCGCTCTCCTCACCTTTGGAAGATTGAAGACGATGAGTGGCGTTTGCGCAAAACGCCATGGAGCGATGCGGAGTAGTCTGAATGAGCAACGTGCGGCTTATTGCCAGACTTGATGTCAAAGGCCCCAATTTGATCAAGGGGGTGCACTTTGAGGGGCTGAGGGTGATCGGGTCGCCAGCCATACATGCACTACGCTATTACCAGGAAGGGGCGGACGAGTTAATTTATATTGATGCAGTTGCCAGTCTTTATGGCCGTAATAATCTAAGCGATATTGTGCAGAGTGCTGCGAGAGAGATATTTATCCCGATGACTGTTGGTGGTGGTATTCGCTCGACCGACGATGTGCGACACCTGCTACGCTGTGGTGCAGATAAGGTGGCAGTGAATACGGCGGCAATCTCTAGCCCGAACTTGATAACTGAAATTGCTCGGGAGTTCGGTAGTCAATGTATGGTTTTGTCTATCCAGGCCAAGCAGGTTTCGCCAGGGCGTTGGGAGGCCTATACCGATACGGGTCGAGAGAGTAGTGGTTTAGACGTGCTTGAGTGGGCTAAAAACGGCGTTCAACTTGGTGCTGGAGAAATACTGCTGACTTCGGTAGATCGGGAAGGAACTCGTAAGGGGTTCGATATTGACTTAGTTCGCGCAGTCAGTGAATTGGTTAATGTGCCAGTTATAGCGAGCGGTGGCATGGGATCGGCGCAGCATGGAGTGGATGTACTCCAGCATGGGGGGGCAGACGCTATCGCGATGGCCGATATTCTTCATCATAAGCGCGCAACGATTCATGAGATTCGAACGCATCTAGGCTCAGTTGGCATCGAGGTGCGTCACTATGAGCAGTGAAGTTACGCTGGTTGATTATGGCCTCGGCAATCTTTTTAGTGTGGCCCGTGCCTTGGAGCATTGCGGGGCGATAGTTCAGGTTAGCGCTAATCCAGACCACATTCGCAGAGCCCCAAAATTGCTTTTGCCTGGCGTCGGTGCGTTTAGTAAAGGGATGGAGCTGTTGGTTGAAAAAGGCCTTGACCAAGCCTTGAAAGAGTCGGTTGCACGGGGCGGGCATTTGTTTGGAATTTGCTTGGGCATGCAGTTTCTGCTCGATTCCAGTGACGAATTTGGTATAGGACATGGACTCGGACTAATTCCTGGCCGGGTTAAGGCCATACCATCGCAGAGACAGGACGGTGGTGGTACTTTACGTATTCCCCACATGGGGTGGAGCGAATTACAGCCATCTCCGGCTGTGCGGGATTGGGAAACTTCTCCGTTGCGGACCACCGAAATCGGTACGCCAATGTATTTTGTCCATTCTTTCATGGCCTGCCCAGATAATGAATCTCATCGTCTTGCTGATTGCCGGTATGGCGACATGCCTGTTGCTGCAATGATTGGACGAGATAATATCTGGGGGGCCCAGTTTCATCCTGAGAAAAGCGGCGAGGCAGGTCTAAGAGTGCTCCGCTGTTTTGTGGAAGAATTTTGAAGTTACTGGCCCTGGTGCCCGCACGTGGCGGATCGAAGCGCTTACCGGGTAAGAACGTTAAATCCTTGGGTGGCAAACCATTGATCGCATGGACTATCGAAGCGGCGCTCGCTAGTCGGGTTTGTGTTGATGTAATGCTGTCGACCGATGATCCTGAAATTGCGGCAGAGGGGGCGCACTATGGTGCCTGGGTGCCAGGGTTAAGACCCATAAACTTGGCGACAGATACGGCAAGTAGTGTCGACGTTGCTTTGAACGCACTTGAAATCTATGAAAATCTGAACGGTGAAGTAGACGGATTAATCCTGTTACAGCCAACCTCCCCTTTCCGTAAGGCAGAGACGATATGTCGTGCAGCTGATTTGTTTGCTGCAGAAGGTGGTATGCGTCCTGTGGTGAGTTTTGGGCCATCCCCCTGCCACCCCGCATGGTGTTTTCGTATCCATCCAGGCGGGGTAGATCCTTTTCTTGGGTGGGATTCCCTACGCGGGCGCTCACAAGATTTGGAGCCGGCTTGGGTATTGAATGGTGCTGTTTATGTGATTTCCCCTGCTAGGCTTAGAGACGCTCGTAGTTTTCTGGGGCCAGATGTTAAGCCCTGTCTAATGGAAGATGCCGTTGAGTCAATTGATATCGATACACCGATTGATTGGGCTATGGCTGAAGCGGTCTTGAGGCAGTGAATTATTCACTCAATTAAATTCTTATGCCCCATTTTTTATCGATCTTTCGCGATACGCCATGAACAAGAAGACTATTATTTTCTCAATTGAACTATCTGACCGGGAATTGTTCGCCAAGACCCTGTTGTCGCTTGAGATGGCTAGACGGGATTTTCGTGTGTATATCGGAAATTTCCGTTCAATACACGAGCACTGTAGAGGTATCAAGTCCTCCATTTTTTTTCATAAGAGCTCGTATGTGCGACGAATGGCTCAGTACAAGCGTGAGATGGGGGCCGTTGTCGCTGTCCTCGATGAAGAGGCTGGAATCGCTATTCCTACTTGCGAAATGCAGGATTTTTGTGAGGCCCGATTTGGGCCAATGAATAGTGATACCTACGATTATATTTTTACCATCGGAGATGGGTATACGAAACGATTACAGGGGATGCCAAATCTATCAGGCATTAAGATCATTTCGACCGGTTGGCCAAGAATAGATTTATGGCGAGATGACTATTCGTATGTGCACGCCGAAAAGGTTAATGAACTGAAGTCAAAGCACGGTGAATATTGGCTGTTCGTGTCAAGTTTCGGGTTTACCTCAAAAGCGGGGCTTGATTTTCAGGTTGCTCGTGCACCATATGATTTGAATGTTAAATCTCTATATAACGTTTTTGATGCATTAAATAATTACATCGATTTGATAAAAAAGCTGTCTGCTGAAAGTTCAAGAAAAATAATTATTCGCCCCCATACTTCTGAAAGTATCGAGGAATGGGAGTCTATTTTTTCTGGCTGTCCGAATGTTGTAGTTATAAGAGAGGGAGATGTTACTCCTTGGTTGCTTGCTGCTAGTGGTGTAATTACTTATCGATCTACTGTGACGGTTCAGGCTGCTTTGAATGGAATTCCTACCGTTCAATACAAAATTAACGAGATTGATGGAATTGACGATCTGCCTGCATTTAAGGTGTCGAAGTGCGCTAATAGCGTTCAGGAGGTTTTGGATTACCTGCTTTCCTTCAAAGGAGATGCAGAGAAGCAGCGACTGAAAGAGTTTGCCGCTGATGTTCTAAAGGATAACGTTTCCTCTTTGAGCGGGGAGCTGGCTGCAGTAAAGATCGCGAATATATTGAGTCAACTGGATATTGTTCCTCAGCCGCCTATTGAGGTGCATCCATTGATGTCGTTGATGTCATATATATGGGACCGCTATAAATATGCGGAACATAGAGCCCGGAAAGTTTTGTTAAAAAAGCGAGCGGGATACCGGATTAGCCGCTTCGAAAAGATTCCTAACGGTATTCGGTCTCAGGAAATTCAATCGATTGTCGACCGCTTGCAGTTGCTTAAGCCTTCGGAAGCAGTTCCGGTCTTGTGTCGCCAGGTCGCGACAAATTTGGTTGTCCTGGAACGTGCTGAAAATAACCAAAATTAGTTGTTTTGCCGAGTGGCTAAGTCATATATACGGCAAAAGAAATTTTCTCGTGAAGTCCGTATTGGCCCGGGTTTTTTAATGGAGATATTTTTAAATCTTGTGGTTAATTATGTTAATAAAGACGTTCTTGAATTTTTGGCCGCTGAGGTCCGGCCTGTAGGTTTGAATGGGTTACGAATTATTTTTGTGTGCCCCAAAAAAACGTAGTGAATCATAAAACCAACTCTTGAGTTGCTGTTGTGGACTCAGAAAAGGACGTATTGTCTGTTGCAATTTCTTTCGAGCGATCGGGCTAAGTGACTCAGCGTATCGTAGCAGGCGGATTGCGTGTCGGTTCAGGCTAGGAACGTCTTCTGCATTGGGCGTGTGCTCATACAAAACCATAAGCTTGTGTGCCAAGTCATCACATTGGCTTTCATCAATTATCGTTTCTGTTTCGACAAATCTGTATTTTCGTAGAAAAAAATCGATAGCGGCCCCAACGCTATATAGGGTTTGCCGATGAGCGTTCTTTGAATTGGAAACTTGCGATGAATGGCGGCGATAGAGCAAAAGGTCTTGAGAGATGTTTTCAATTTTTCCAAGTTCAGAGATACGTAACCACAGGTCATAGTCCTGAGATGTTCGGAATTTGTCTCTGTAGCCGCCGATTTGTCGAAGAGCTGACGTTCGAATCATCGTAGCTGGATGACAAATGCAATTGCGGGTTTTTAGAATATTTTCAATTTTTTCCCAGCCTACCGGGCTGCTGCGGCGTTTTAGTGGCTTGCCATGCTCATCAATAAGCATGGCGTTGGCGCCAACGACAACAACATCCCGATGACTTTGCATAAAGTCGTACTGGACTGCCAGCCTATTATGAGTGGCGATATCATCTCCATCTAGGCGAGCAACCAGATCAGCCGTGACTTCGCTGAGTGCCATGTTGATTGCTGCCGCAATCCCCTTGTGTTCACCTTTTAACAACACAATTCTAGGGTCTTTTTCAGCATAGGACAGGATGATCTGACGGGTGCGGTCGGTCGAAAGATCGTCGACGATGATAAGTCGCCAATTTGAAAGGCTTTGTGCGATAACGCTTTCTATACTTTCGGCAATATAGCGCTCGCTATTATAGACGGGCATTAGAATGTCGACAGCGGCTGGCTGACAGGTGTTGATCATATGTCTCATGCTCCGATTAACAAGTCAATTCGGGAAGACTGGTTGGGTGGCGATATTTAAGGATGTATTTCGACTTAGTCGGTAGGTGTGGGCTGGCTGTCTAAATTTTTTAATTGTTCCTTGAGTGCCAAACCGACGAATTCTTCACCACACGTACTGAAATGGTCTGTGTCTCGGAAGCGCAAACAATCGCCGACACGCAAGAACGAATTGTCAATATTAAGGATGTCAGCTAGGGAAATATATTTCCACTTGCTGTTCTTTTTGTTGGCGGTCTGGAATTTCAATTCCTGTTCAAGGGCATCGAATGCCGCAAGCGAAACAGAATTCATTTTGTAACCGTCTTTAAAATCGCTGATACGGCTAAAATCAACCCTCGCTTCAGCGAATGGACCTAGCCAATAGAGGTGAGTGGAATTTGAAATTTTATCTAGATAGGTTATGGTCAGCGCAATGTTGTTTTTGTGTATGAGCCAATTTTTGTCGCTTTCGAAGGCCTTGGGGCTGTCAAGTTTTCCTGCGTGATCACTTAAAAAATATGAGCCAGATTGATGGTAGATTACATAAGCAATCTGCTCGGGATGATGCGAAACGAACTCTGAGAATTTGTCATATTGGCATTTTGCTAGGTTGTTGTGAGGGCGGCATCCGCCTTTTGCAATGCCTACCATGAATTTTGAGAAACCGGCCTTTTGGAGTGCGTTGTAAATATTAATGGCATGTGAATCGCCGAGAATTATTATTGCCTTCCCGTGTTTTCTGGAGCACGCATCGAAACGCGTAAGGAACACATCGTCGATCTGCGGGGTTCTGAAATTACAGTCTCCATTATCAACATACGTTTCGTTGAAATCATTGGCAGTGTGTATTTTAATAAATTCGTATATGCCTTTTTCGTTTTCCGGTACTCGGTGAGTGTAGAAGTAATCTTCGAAGCCGTGAGTTTTACGTCCAGCCCATCCGAAAAATAGTAAGGTGGACGCCGCCACTAGCATCAATTTGAAGAATGCTTGGCGAGAAATAATTGTCTTGTCGCGGAATGGGGTTTCTACAAATTTCCAGGTGAGAGCAGCCAGTAAGAGTACGGCAATAATCATGATAGCCACAAATAGACTACCAAGTTGTCCTGTTGTCGCGTGGCGAGTAAACGCGAAAATCGGCTGGTGCCAGAGATAGGCGCTATAACTTATCAAGCCAATCGCAACCATTGGACGGCTACCAAGAACCTTCCCAGTCAAGCAGCTTGGCCCGGAGAAAGAAATAACGAGAGCTGCTCCAAGCGTCGGGATTAATGCCGCAATTCCAGGGGTCGCCGAGTTCGCATCAAAGTAAAAAATGGAAAAGATAATAAGCAGTAAACCGATCAACCCTAAAGTTGGTTCTGCTGATTGGATTTTCTGCTGCAAGTTTGGAAAAGTAGGGCATTCCGTAGCGTCGCGAGCGAAACGCGTCTGGGCAATTATTGCGCCAACCAGTAATTCCCAGGCTCTGCTGGGTAGAAGGAAAAAGGCGAACTCTGGATTACGCTGAACCCAGTACTCTGCGTAAACCAAGCTGGCAATCGCAATCAGTGTGATTAGTAGCCAAAGGTTTTTTTTGCAACATTTCCATGCGGCCAGCATCAGCGCGGGAAAGGCTAAATAATATTGCTCCTCTACCGCCAGGCTCCAGATATGAAGTAAAGGTTTTAGCTCAGCTGAAGTGTCGAAATAGCCACTAATTTTATAAAAGAAGAAATTTGAGCTGAAGGTGGCAACATAGGAGAGGCTTTTCGTGAACTCGAGCATGTAGGGCGGCAAAAGCCAAAGCCATGCTAAAGGAATAGACGCAAGTGCGACCACAAACAGTGTGGGCAGGATACGGCGAGCACGACGTTCGTAGAATCTACTGAAACTGAAAGAGCTTGTTTGCAGTTCGTCCTGGATGATTGAGGTAATCAGAAACCCGCTGATTACAAAAAAAACATCTACCCCTATGAAGCCACCGCTAAAGATCTCATACCCTGCGTGAAAAAATATAACAGCGAGTACAGCGATAGCTCGCAGGCCATCGATTTCCGGGCGATATTTCAACTTGGTGTCCGTTAGCGCGATGCAAATATTTCCGAGTCTTCCCACAATTTCTTCAGCCAACTGCAGGGCCTAGTGTGTCGGGAGAAGCCTGCCTTGAACCCCTCAACCGCCTCTTCCATCTTCGGGTTGCCATGGAAACACATGACGCGGGCAGTTGCCGGCAGGTACGGTTCAAGTAGGAAATTCAGCGGTGGGATGCGCATGGCGTCGCGTTTGAAACTTGCGATCCACTCTCCTGGGTAATATTCGAAATCTCCGTGTTTCTGAGCGACGGAGGAGGTGTATTTCTGTTCGGAAAATTTGTGATTGCGGATCGAGCCAGCTGGGTCGGCTGCGAAATCGTTGTACAGGTAAGCATGCAGGGCAGGGTCGTAACGGAAAACAGAGCCATGGCCATCCGGCCGGCCTCGGCGGGCGCCTAACCAGTCGTGGCGCATGCAGATCTTGCCCGGGGCGAAATCGATCAGCTCATCAAGTGAGCCGGTGATTACGACATCGAGGTCGAATCCCAGAATTGGCCCGCTTGCATTGATCAATCCCGGCTTGAACAGGCTGATTTTCCCGAAGGCTCCTTTGCGCTTGCTTTCGGCCAGCGTGGAGGCAATTTGAGCTGCAAAAGGCTCGACCGGTAAGGGAATGATTTCGACTTCGGGGCGGATGTCGGTTGCATCGTCGGTGACGCAAAAGAAACGGAATGGCCGGTTCAGGTGCCTTTGAACGCCTGCGTATAGGCGATTGACGTAGTAGGCGGGATACTTGGTGCCCCACTTGATGCAGATGATATTGGCGGGAGTCATTACCTGTCCGGTGTGCTGATCGCAATTTGATGAAGGGGTGAATTGTCGACTACGCCGGGCAAGTGAGCAAGGCAACTCGCCGTTACAATAGCAAGTTGGTCGGCAAGGAGTGTTCGGATGGCTGGGAATTTGTATGTGGTGGCGGCACCCTCGGGGGCTGGGAAGACAACGCTGGTGCGCCTGCTCCTCGAGCAGGAGCCGGGAGTCAATCTGTCGATTTCGTATACGACGCGGCAGCCGAGGCCGGGGGAGCAGAACGGACGCGAATATCATTTCGTCGATACCAAAGAGTTCCAGGCCATGATCGCTCGCCAGGAATTCCTCGAGTGGGCCGAGGTGCACGGCAATTATTACGGTACCTCGAAGAAATGGATCGCTGACCGTCTCGCAACTGGTTGCGATGTGTTGCTCGAGATCGACTGGCAGGGGGCGCAACAGGTTAGATCGCTTTTTCCGCAAGCGATCGGGATTTTCATTCTGCCGCCGTCGATGGAGGAGTTGACTCGCCGTTTGACCGGTCGGGGTACCGATAGCGCCGATGTCATTGCCCGCCGCCTGGCCGTGGCGCATGCGGAAATGCGTCATGTCGGGGAATTCGACTATGTTATTATTAACGACCAGTTAGCGCAGGCGCTGGATGATCTGCGTGCGGTTGTGCGCGCTTCCCGTCTGAGCTTCGGGGCGCAGCGTGCGCGTCACGCGCCCCTGTTTGAAAGATTGATCTGATTTTTGAGGTTTACCATGGCCCGCGTTACCGTTGATGACTGCCTGAAAAGAATTCCGAACCGTTTCCAGATGACCCTGGCTGCCGCTCATCGCGCTCGCCAATTGGCCAATGGCGCAACCCCGCTGGTTGATGCCGAGAAGCACAAGCCGACCGTTGTCGCGCTGAAAGAAATGGGCGCCGGCAAGGTTGGCCTGGAAGTCCTGAATCGCGGCCAGGCCTGAAGGTAGGGGCGGTGAAGACTGATGGATTCCGCGCCGTCACCTCAGCCGCCCGCCTATGAGGAACCCGCTTACCGGGTTTTCCTCGATAGTCTCGAATATCTTTCCCCTGCTGACGTAACAAGAATCAAGGCTGCGTATGCCTACGCGGCCCGTGCGCATGCCAATCAGCGGCGCATGTCCGGCGAGCCCTATATCACCCATCCGCTGGCAGTGGCCGGTGCGGTGGTCGAATGGCGGATGGATGCCGATGCGGTCTGTGCCGCATTGCTGCACGATGTGCTGGAAGATACCGGCGCCACCAAGCACGAACTGGCCGAGAAATTCGGCAAGGAAGTCGCCGAACTGGTCGATGGTCTGTCCAAACTGGACAAGATGGAATTCGCTTCCTACCAGGAGGCGCAGGCCGAAAATTTCCGAAAAATGCTGATGGCCATGGCGCGCGATTTGCGCGTCGTGCTGATCAAACTGGCCGACCGCCAGCACAATCTGCAGACCATGTCGGCGATGCGTGCCGACAAGCGGGCCCGGATTGCCCGCGAGACGCTTGAAATTTACGCACCGATCGCACTGCGCCTGGGCTTGAACAAGCTCTACCGCGAGTTGCAGGATACGTCGTTCCAGCTGATTCACCCGCATCGGGCCGAGGTGCTGGCCAAGGCGCTCAGCGCGGCGCGCGGTAATCGCAAGGAATTGCTGACCCAGATCCTCAACGGCATTAACGAAAAGCTTGAACACGCCGGCTTGAAATCCGAGGTTTTCGGTCGCGAGAAGAGTCTTTATTCGATCTTCCGCAAGATGAAGGACAAGCAGTTGTCCTTCTCGCAGGTGCTCGACATTTATGGCTTCCGCGTTGTCGTCGACAACGTGCCGACCTGCTATCTGGCACTGGGTGCCTTGCATAGCCTGTTCAAACCGGTGCCCGGCAAGTTCAAGGACTACATTGCGATTCCCAAGGCCAACGGTTACCAGTCGCTGCATACGACGCTGATCGGTCCCTATGGTACGCCGGTCGAGGTCCAGATTCGGACGCGCGAGATGCACAACGTCGCGCAGGAAGGTGTGGCGGCTCACTGGCTGTACAAGGACATGGACGAAAGCAGCGCCGACCTGCAGATCAAGACGCACAAATGGCTGCAGTCCTTGCTCGACATGCAGACCAGCGACTCGTCGGAGTTCTTCGAAAACGTCAAGATTGACCTCTTCCCCGACGAGGTCTATGTCTTCACGCCCAAGGGCAAGATCATGGCCATGCCGCGTGGTGCGACGGTGGTCGATTTCGCCTACGCGGTGCATACCGATGTCGGCCATCACTGTTCGGCGGCCCGGGTCAATCACGAGCTCTCGCCGCTACGCACCGAACTGCGCAACGGCGATCTGGTCGAGATCGTGACCTCCAACCAGGCCAGTCCCAACCCGGTCTGGCTGACCTACGTCAAGACCGGGCGGGCGCGCAGCAAAATTCGCCATTTCCTGCGCACCATGCAGAACGAAGAGTCGGCCCGCCTCGGCGAGCGCCTGCTGCGTCAGGAGTTGCTGTCGCTCGGCGTGGTGCCGATCTCGATTCCGACTGAAGCCTGGGACGCCATGGTCAAGGCCGGCGGTCAGAAGTCGATTGAGGAGCTGTATACCGAGATCGGTCTCGGCAAACGCCTGCCCTCGGTGGTTGCCCGGCGCCTGTTGGCGCGCGAAGACATGTCGCACGATTCGCCGAGCAGCATGACGCTGGCCATTCACGGCACCGAGGGGATGGCCATCCAGTTGGCACGCTGCTGCCAGCCGATCCCCGGCGATCCCATCATCGGCTCGATCAAGAAGGGCAGTGGGCTGGTCATTCACACCCACGACTGTCCGACCATACGCAAATCGCGCTCGACAGAGCCGCAGAAGTGGATCGATGTCGAATGGGAGCCGGAAGAGGGCAAGCTGTTCGATATTCGTATCAAGGTCGAGGTCAAGAATACCCGTGGCGTGCTGGCGCAAGTGGCTTCGGCAATTGCCGAGGCCGGCTCGAACATCGAGCATGTCGCCATGGATGCCGATCCGGAACGTTTGTTCACCCTGCTGCGTTTCACCATCCAGGTCGCCCATCGCAACCATCTGGCGGCCGTGATGCGCGGCATGCGGCATATCCCCGAAGTCACCCGGATCACCCGGGAAAGGGGAGGCGATAGTTGAGGGTTCTCGTCCTGGGGGCCGGTGTGGTCGGCACCACGAGCGCATGGTATCTCGCCCGGGCCGGGCACCAGGTCACGGTGATCGATCGCCAGCCGCTGGCCGGCAATGAAACCAGCTTCGCCAATGGCGGCCAGATTTCGGTTTCCCATGCCGAGCCGTGGGCCAATCCCCATGTTTTGCCGCAGGTCCTGAAGTGGATGGGGCGCGAGGATGCTCCGCTGCTCTGGCGCTGGCGGGCCGATCCGGCCCAGTTGGCGTGGGGGCTGCGCTTTCTCGGTGAATGTCTGCCCGGGCGGACGCGTGACAACATCTCGGCCATCGTTGCGATGGCGCTTTACAGCCGTGGGTGCTTGCGTGCCTTGCGCGAGGAACTGGGTCTGCAATACGACCAGCTTGAGCGCGGCATCCTGCACATTTATACGGAACCCAGGGAGTTTTCGGCGGCGGTCAAGGCGGCGCGAGTCATGCGTGGATTCGGGCTGGATCGCGATACGGTCGATGTCGACAAATGTCTGCAAATCGAGCCCGCGCTGGCCGATGTGCGGCACCTGCTGGTCGGCGGCGACTATACCCGCTCCGACGAATCCGGCGACGCCCACAAATTTACCCTGGTCCTGGCAGAGCACGCGCGGAGCCTGGGCGTCGATTTCCGCTTCGGTGTCACGGTGGAGCGCATCGCCAATGGCGGCAGCAAGATCGCCGGTGTCGTGGTGCGTGGTGAAAACGGCGCCGAATTGCTGACCGCCGATGCTTACGTGGTTGCGCTCGGCAGCTATTCACCGCTGTTGTTGAAGCCGATCGGCGTCAATCTGCCGGTCTATCCGGCCAAGGGCTATTCGGCGACCCTGACCTTGGCCGAGGGCAGTCCGGCGCCTACGGTAAGCCTGACCGATGACGAGCGAAAACTGGTGTTTTCGCGCCTCGGCAATCGTCTGCGGGTGGCCGGTACGGCCGAATTCAACGGCTACAACCTCGACCTGAATCCAGTGCGCTGCCAGGCGCTGGTCGAGCGTACGCGCCAGTTGTTCCCGCGCCTGGAAATCGTCAGCGAACCGACCTTCTGGTGCGGTTTGCGACCGGCTACCCCCTCAAATGTGCCGATTATTGGCCGGACGAGCTACCGCAACCTGTGGGTGAACACCGGCCACGGTACGCTGGGCTGGACGATGGCCTGCGGCTCGGCGGCATCGCTGGCCGAAATGATCAGCGGCAGGCTGCCCGAACCGGATTTCCCGTTCCGGTAATGCTGATCGACACCCACTGTCATCTCGATGCGGCCGAATTCGATGCCGACCGCGACGAGGTGCATGCGGCGGCGCTGGCGGCCGGGGTGGAGCGGATCATCGTGCCGAATGTTACGGTCGGCACCTTAAAAGCGGCAAAAACCACGGTCGAGCGTTACGCGGGCTGCGTTGCGGCCTACGGTATTCATCCCTTGTACGTGATGCAGGCACCGGATGGCGATTTGGCCATTTTGCGCGATTGGCTCGGCCGCGAAAAGGCGGTGGCCGTCGGCGAGATCGGGCTCGACTTTTATGTGACCGATGTCGATCCGGTACGCCAGGAATACTTTTTCGTCGAACAATTGAAGCTGGCGCGCGAGTTCGATCTGCCGGTCATCCTGCATGTGCGGCGGGCAGTCGATGCGATCCTCAAGCAGTTGCGGCGCTTCCGGCCGCGCGGCGGCATCGCCCATGCCTTCAACGGCAGTCGCCAGCAGGCCGACGACTTCATCAAGCTGGGCTTCGCGCTCGGCTTTGGCGGGGCGATGACCTTCAGCGGTTCGACACGCATCCGCGAACTGGCCAGGAGCCTCCCGGCCGAAGCCATCGTTCTCGAAACCGATGCGCCCGATATCCCGCCGGCCTGGCTCAACGGCGGCCGGAATTCCCCGGCCGAACTCCCGCGCATCGCCGATGTCCTGGCCGAACTGCGCGGCATCTCCCGCGCTGAAGCGATCGCCATCACCGGCGCGAACGCTTGCCGCGTAATTGCCGGCCTTTGATCAGCGTCAACATTCCAGTAAAAAATCAGGGGTATTTCCCCAATTTGATCTGCGCTAAAGAAGCGACTTCTGATGGGCGTAGATTGCCCTCGCTGAATTCGAACTGACTGGGCGTTGAATGGACATGAAAACTGCCACGGGGATCAATATCTCCAGCGTCATCCTTGGGGTCCTTCCCGAGGATGCCGAGCGGGTGCGGGGGGAGTTGCAGGCACTCGACGGCGTTGAGGTTCATGCCGTAGCCGAGGATGGACGCATGATCGTCTCCATCGAAAGTGCCTCTGAAGGCGCCACGGTCGATACCTTTGAGGTGATGCGCCGTATGTCGGGAGTGCTCTCGGCATCGCTGGTGTATCACCAGTACGAATCCGATCCAGACGAGGAGGCCTGAGATGATGCAAGTAAAACTGACCCGGCGTGATTTCATCAAGAGCAATGCGGTGGCAGCAGCCGCCGCAACGGCGGGCATTACCGTCCCCGGCCTGGCTCAGGCGCAACAGAAAGGCAGCGATGGCGTGCGCTGGGACAAGGGCGTCTGTCGCTACTGTGGCACCGGTTGCGGCGTGCTGGTTGGCGTCAAGGATGGCCGCGTGGTGGCCACCCAGGGCGACCCGGAAGCACCGGTCAACCGCGGCCTGAACTGCATCAAGGGCTATTTCCTCTCCAAGATCATGTATGGCAAGGATCGCCTGACCTCGCCGATGCTCCGCATGAAGGACGGCAAGTACGACAAGAACGGTGATTTCAAGCCGGTTTCGTGGACGCAGGCCTTCGACATCATGGAAGAGAAGTGCAAGGCGGCGCTCAAGGAAGGCGGACCGAAGAACATTGCGATGTTCGGCTCTGGCCAGTGGACTGTCTGGGAAGGCTACGCTGCCGCCAAGCTGATGAAGGCTGGCTTCCGCACCAACAACATCGACCCCAATGCCCGCCACTGCATGGCCTCGGCCGTCGCCGGATTCATGCGCACCTTTGGCATCGACGAGCCGATGGGTTGCTACGACGATGCCGAGCATGCCGACGTCTTCGCGCTGTGGGGCGCGAACATGGCCGAGATGCACCCGATTCTCTGGTCGCGCATTACCGACCGCCGGCTGACCGCCAAGAACGTCAAGGTTCATGTGCTGTCCACCTTCAGCCACCGCTCCTGCGAACTGGCCGACAACACGCTGATCTTCAAGCCGCAGTCCGACCTGGCCATCCTCAACTACATCTGCAACCACATCATCACGACTGGCGCGGTGAACAAGGATTTCGTCGCCAAGCACGTCAAGTTCGCCAAGGGCGTGACCGATATCGGCTATGGCCTGCGGCCGAACCACCCGCTGGAAAAGGTGGCCATGAACAACGGCTACCCGGGCGAGGATGGCAAACCGAAGGGCAACCCGAACAACTCGGTGCCGATGACCTTCGACGAGTTTGCCGCTTTCGTGTCGGAATACACGCTGGACAAGGCGCACGAGATTTCCGGCGTACCCAAGGAAAACCTCGAGGCGCTGGCCAAGGCCTACGCCGATCCGAAGGTCAAGGTTGTTTCCTACTGGACCATGGGTTTCAACCAGCACACCCGCGGCACCTGGGTGAACAACATGATTTACAACGTGCACCTCTTGGTTGGCAAGATTTCCGAGCCGGGCAACGGGCCGTTCTCGCTGACCGGCCAGCCGTCGGCCTGCGGTACGGCGCGCGAGGTCGGCACCTTCGCCCATCGCTTGCCGGCCGACATGGTGGTGATGAATCCGAAGCATCGGGAAATGTCGGAAAAACTCTGGAAGCTGCCGGCCGGGACCATTCCGGACTGGATCGGCCTGCACGCCGTCGCCCAGAGCCGTGCGCTGAAGGACGGCAAGCTCGGTTTCTACTGGACCTCGACGACCAACAACATGCAGGCCGGGCCAAACGTCAATGACGAAATCTACCCGGGCTGGCGCAATCCCAAGGCCTTTGTCGTCGTTTCCGATGTCTATCCGACTGTCTCGGCGATGTCCGCCGACCTGATCCTGCCCTGCGCGATGTGGATGGAAAAGGAAGGCATGTACGGCAACGCCGAACGGCGCGGCCAGATGTGGCGCCAGCAGGTCAAGGCGCCTGGTGAGGGCAGGTCGGACCTGTGGCAGTACATGGAGTTCTCGAAGCGCTTCAAGGTCGAGGAAGTCTGGCCGGCCGAATTGCTCGACAAGAATCCGGAGTACAAGGGCAAGACCCTGTACGACGTGCTCTACGCCAACGGCCAGGTCAACAAGTTCGGCCTGGACGAGGTCAAGAGCGTCAACGCTCATGCCATCAAGGACTACATGAACGACGAGTCGCAGGCTTTTGGCTACTACGTCCAGAAGGGCCTGTTCGAGGAATACGCCAGCTTCGGTCGCGGCAAGGCGCACGACCTGGCGCTGTTCGACGTCTATCACAAGGCGCGCGGCCTGCGCTGGCCGGTGGTCGACGGCAAGGAAACGCTGTGGCGTTTCCGCGAGGGTTACGACACCTATGTGCCCAAGGGCGAAGGCGTGCGTTTCTACGGCTATCCGGACGGCAAGGCCATCGCTTTCGCGCTGCCCTATCAGCCGGCGGCCGAGATGCCCGATGCCGAGTACGATCTCTGGCTGTGCACCGGCCGTGTGCTGGAGCACTGGCATACGGGGTCGATGACCCGTCGCGTGCCTGAGCTCTACAAGGCAATGCCAGACGCCGTAATCTTCATGCATCCCGAAGATGCCAAGAAGCGCGGCCTGGCCCGCAACGACGTGGTCAAGGTGGCGACCCGGCGCGGCGAAATCCAGTTGCGCGTCGAGACCAAGGGGCGCAACAAGCCGCCCGTCGGGCTGGTCTTCGTGCCTTTCTTCGACGAACACCGGCTGGTCAACAAGCTGACGCTGGACGCCACTTGCCCGATCTCGAAAGAGACCGATTTCAAGAAATGCGCCTGCAAGGTCGTCAAGGCTTAAGCAAACGCAACAAGGCAATCAGGGAGCGCCGGAAGCGGGTGGGAAAGGGGCCCACCCGCAAAGGCCTGACCGAAAAATGAGAGAGCAATGAAAAGCAACGCCCCAAAAACGAACGCGGCCCGCCGCCAGTTCATGTTCGATTCCGCCCGCATGGCCTGCGGCGTCGGCATGCTCGGCCTCGGCCTGGGACTTTACGCCAAGCAGTCGAAGGCCTTGCCGGCACTCGCCCTGCGGCCGCCGGGCGCGCTGCCCGAGGACGACTTTCTTGGCGCCTGCATCCGTTGTGGCTTGTGCGTTCGCGACTGCCCCTACAACACGCTGGAACTGGCCAAGCCGGAAGCGCCGGTGGCCACCGGCACCCCGTATTTCACGGCGCGCAACATCCCCTGCGAGATGTGCGACGACATTCCCTGCGTCAAGGCTTGCCCGACCAAGGCGCTGGATCACGGCCTGACCGACATCAACAAGGCCAAGATGGGCGTCGCGGTGCTGATCGACCACGAAACCTGCCTGAATTTCCTCGGCCTGCGCTGCGATGTCTGCTACCGCGTCTGCCCGGTCATCGACAAGGCGATCACGCTCGACATGGTGCCCAACACGCGGACCGGTCGGCACGCCATGTTCCTGCCGACCGTCCATTCCGAACATTGCACCGGCTGCGGCAAGTGCGAGAAATCCTGCGTGCTCGAAGAGGCCGCCATTCGCGTCCTGCCGCCCAAGCTGGCCAAGGGCGCACTCGGCAAGCATTACCGCATCGGCTGGGAGGAGCAGAAAAAGGCCGGCCATTCGCTGATCGACGAATCCAAGATGATCGATCTGCCCGACCGTATGCCCGAGGGGGCCAGCCTGCCCGGGCACTACGACCCGGCTTCCGGCAATACCGCGGCAGCCCGTGGCATGCCGGGCAGCGAGGCGGGGGTTATTCCCAGTTTGCCGCCGGGCCTGGGGGGCAAGCCATGAGCGCCGCCCTGCACAAAAAACGTATCGGCGCCGAGGCGGTAGCCGAAAAAGGCTGGCTGGCGGCGCACAAGTGGCTGATCCTGCGGCGGATTTCGCAGTTCGGCATCCTTGCCCTGTTCCTGCTCGGGCCGCTGGCCGGCATCTGGATCGTCAAGGGCAACCTCAACTTCAGCTACACGCTCGGCGTGCTGCCGCTGACCGATCCCTATGTTGCCTTGCAGTCGCTGGCCGCCGGCCATCTCCCCGAAACGCTTGGCCTGATCGGCGTGGCGATTGTCGCCGGTTTCTATCTGCTGGTCGGCGGGCGCGTCTATTGCAGCTGGGTCTGTCCGGTCAATGTTGTCACCGACGCCGCCGGCTGGCTGCGCGATCGCCTCGGCATCAAGGGCAGCGTTCACCTGTCGCGCCAGACGCGTTACTGGATTCTCGGCATGACGCTGGTCGGTTCGGCGCTGACCGGGGTCGTGTTGTGGGAGTTGATCAACCCGATCTCGATGCTGCATCGCGGGTTGATCTTTGGCCTGGGGGCGGCGTGGAGCATCGTGCTCGCCATCTTCCTGTTCGATTTGTTCGTGATGAGCCGCGGCTGGTGTGGCCGTCTGTGCCCGGTTGGCGCCTTCTACGGCTTGCTCGGGCGCTGGAGCCCGGTCCGCGTGTCGGCGCCGCAACGCCCGGCCTGCAACGACTGCATGGACTGCTTCGAAGTCTGTCCCGAGCCGCAGGTCATCCGTCCTGCCCTGAAGGGCGAGGACAAGGGGCTGGGGCCGGTCATTCTGTCGGCCGATTGCACCAATTGCGGCCGCTGCATCGATGTCTGCTCGAAGGAGGTCTTTACCTTCGGCCTGCGTTTCAACAATTCCGCATCTGCTGCGCCGCTTTCCGCGGCGCAGTCCGAATCGAAGTGATGATCGAGTTCTTGAGGAGGAGCGCCCATCATGAAACAAGCACTTAAGACGAGCCTGGCCATCCTGGCTTCTACCGTGTTCTGGAGCTTCGCGTCGCCGGGTTTTGCGCAGGAGGCGCCCAAGCCGATGCGCGGTGCCGACGTGGCGGCGGTGGACCAGGCCCCGGAGGCCAAAAAATACCTGGGCGGCAAGCCGGGCGGCCAGGAGAAAGTGGCGCGAACCTTCACCAGCCAGCCGCCGGTCATCCCGCATGCCGTCGAGAATTTCGACGAGATCACGCTGGAAGAGAACCAGTGCCTGACCTGCCACAGCGCGGCCAATTACCAGAAGAAAAAGGCGCCCAAGATCGGTGACAGCCATTTCCGCGACCGTGAGGGCAAGGTCTTGCCGGAAGCCTCGGCCGCCCGCCACAACTGCGTCCAGTGCCATGTGCCGCAGGTCGATGCGCCACCGCTGGTCGAAAACGACTTCAAGGGCGAAGTCGCCGCCAGCAAGCTTGCCAAGCCGGCCAAGAAAAAGAACTGAGGGGCGGGGCCCATACGAAGAAGGGAGCCATGGGCTCCCTTTTCTCCTGCAGCGGCCGCCGGCGACTAAATGCTACGGTCGGGCGGAAATTTTGGCCAAAATCGAAATTTTTGCGCCGGCCGTTACGGCCTTTAGGCCGCGGCCAGCACGCCGCGCATTTTCTGCAGCGCCTTGACTTCGATCTGCCGGATACGTTCGGCCGAAACGTCGAACTCGGCGGCCAGTTCGTGCAGCGTTGCCGCTTCGCCTTCGGCCAGCCAGCGCGCCTCGACGATGCGGCGGCTACGCGGGTCCAGGCTGTCGAGGGCCTCGTGCAGGCCTTCGTTCTGCAGGCGGGCCAGTGCCTTGTTTTCCAGCATGCGGGTCGGTTCGTAGCGCGAATCGGCCAGATAGTCGATCGGCGCGAAGGCCTCGTCGCCATCGTCCGGGTTGCCTTCCAGCGCCAGGTCGCGGCCGCTCAGGCGGGTTTCCATCTCGACCACTTCTTCCGGCTTGACGCCAAGACGGGCGGCGACTTCGGCGGCTTGCGTGCCGGACAGCGTATCGACGCCTTCGTAGTCGTTCTTCAGGCTGCGCAGGTTGAAGAACAGCTTGCGCTGCGCCTTGGTCGTTGCCACTTTGACCAGACGCCAGTTCTTCAGGATGTACTCGTGGATCTCGGCCTTGATCCAGTGCATGGCGAACGAAACCAGACGCACGCCGCGCGCCGGGTCGAAGCGCTTGACGGCCTTCATCAGGCCGATATTGCCTTCCTGGATGAGGTCGGCATGCGGCAGGCCATAGCCGAGGTAGCCGCGGGCAATGGAGATGACTAGGCGAAGATGCGAGAGAACGAGCTGACGCGCCGCCTCCACATCGCCTTCGCTGTGGAAACGCTCGGCCAGCCGGGTCTCCTCGGCCTCGGACAGCATCGGATAACGGTTCGCTGCCTGGATGTAGGCATCGATGTTACCGACCGACGAGGGGATGGGAAGCGCCAGTGCGTGGGTCATAGCGTAGTGTCCTCCTTCTGGGTACAAAATTATTTTAGCACTCGCCGCCTAAGAGTGCTAAGGCGAAAAAAAGTTTCTCGCGAGCGGACTCCCATTAGGGAAAGTGCCAATGCGGAATTATGGCGCCCGGGTTTAGGCTGGAGCGACCATGTCAAGGTGCATCCATGCCGTGGGTATCAACTCGGGAGGGGTCGGCGAGCAGTTGTCAAACAAGGGGGGAGTCATGCAATTCAGTAAAACCTTTCGTCTGTTTCAGGCCTTCGTCGTACTGGCCGGAAGCGGACTTGTGGCGGCAGAGCCGCAGACCATCCGGATCGGCGTCATCGGTCCGCTCAGCGTCAAGTCGTCCGAGGACATGGGGCTGAGCATCATCGGCGGCGCCAAGGTCTTTCAGTCGGACATCAACCTGTCCGGCGGGGTGATGGGGCAGCAGATCGAGCTGGTCATCCGCGACGACCAGGCCAAGCCGGAGATCGGCGTGGCCATGGCCAAGGAGCTGGTCGAGAAGGAAAAAGTCGTCGCCGTGGTCGGCTTCGCCAATACCGGCGTAGCGCTGCCGGCTGCCAAGGTGCTGCAGGAGGCCAAGGTGCCGGTCATCGTCAGCGGCGCCACCGGAGCCTCGGTGACCAAAGCCTTCATGCCGCCGGCCTATCCGGCCAGCTATGTGTTCCGGACCTCGGCCAGCGATGCCCTGCAGCCCATCGTGATCCTCAACGACGCGATAGACCGCCGCAAGCTGGACAAGATCGCGCTGCTGCACGACGAAACACCCTACGGTCAATTCGGCCGGCAGAGCGTGCTGGCCGAACTGGAGCGGCGCAAGATCAAGCCGGTGGCGGTCGAGAGCTTCAAGGTCGGGGAGGGCGACATGAAGGCGCAGATGCAGCGGGTCAAGGAAAGCGGGGCCAATGTCATTGTCGTTTACTGCCTGGGCGCCGATGCAGTGACCGTTGTCAAGACGGCCGAAAAAGAAGGCTTGAAGCTACCCATGGTCGGTCCGTGGACGTTGTCGCAGCAGACTTTCATCGACAAGGCGGGGAGCAGCGCCGAAGGGGTGCGTACCTCGGTGACCTTTATCGAGAACGAGTTGAGTTCGGTGAAAAACCAGTTTGCCGTCAATTACCGAAAGATCAACAGCGTCAGCCGCATCCCTTCCGCCGTCGCGGCGGCGCAGACCTATGATGCGCTGCGTCTGATCTCGCTGGCCATCTTCCAGGCCGGTTCGACTGAGGGGCCGAAAATCCAGGCGGCGCTGGAAAACCTGGCCCATACCACGAGCTCGACCGTGGTTTCGCGCTATGCCCGGCCGTTTACGCCGAACGATCACGAGGCGATTACCGAGAACATGATCGTCCTCGGCGAGATTCGTAAGGCCCAGGTGACATACGCCTACAAGGAGGATGCAAGCAGCGCCGGGATCATGCGGACCAAGGCGCCGGCCAAATAGTGGCAGCGGGGTTCGGCGCTTTTCGCCCTTGCCGCTAGAATCGCCATTCTTCCAATTGCGCGGCCGTCGGGCCGCCTTATTCGACGATGACGGTTCAGGGGCATTTCCATCGCGGGCGTTTCGCACCGTCGCCGACCGGCCCCCTGCATTTCGGGTCGCTGGTCGCGGCGGTCGGCAGCTATCTCGATGCTCGCGCGCAAGGTGGCGAGTGGCTGCTGCGGATGGAGGATATCGATACGCCGCGCAACGTCGCCGGGGCGGCGGCGGATATCCTGAAAACGCTGGAAGCCTTCGGCTTTGAATGGGATGGGCCGGTGCTATTCCAGAGCACCCGGCTCGATGCCTACGCGGCGGCGCTGGAACGATTGAAACGGGCTGGGCTGGCCTATGGCTGCGCCTGCTCGCGCAAGGATATCGCCGATTCGGCGAGGCATGCCGCGGTCGATGGCGGGCTGGCCTATCCGGGCACCTGCCGTGCCGGCTTGCCGCCGGAGCGCTCGGTCCGGGCCTGGCGACTGCGGGTGACCGACGAGGAAATCGCCTTTGCCGACCGCCTGCAGGGGCGAGTGGCGCAGCGCCTCGAACACGATGTCGGTGATTTCGTGCTGCTGCGGGCTGACGGCTTGTTTGCCTATCAGTTGGCCGTCACCGTCGATGACGATTTTCAGGGGGTTTCCAGCGTTGTTCGCGGTGCCGACCTGCTCGCCTCGACGCCGCGCCAGATCTGGCTGCAGCGCTGTCTTGGCTTTGCGACGCCGGAATATGCCCATCTGCCGGTGGCCGCCAATGCGGCTGGTGAAAAACTCTCGAAGCAGACTCGGGCGGCGCCGTTGCAGGCGGATCGGGCGGCGGCCGAGCTGGTCGGGGCGCTCCGCTTTCTTGGCCAGTCGGCGCCGGATGGGCTGGAAAATGCGTCGGTCGCCGAGGTCTGGGCCTGGGCAAAGGCCAACTGGGACTTTGCGGCGATTCCGCGCCGGCCGGCTATCGTGGTTCCCTAGTTTCCTGCGTTTGCCAGTGGCGCTGGCCGTAACCGGCGATGCCGACCATGGCGCGGACCATGCCGTAGGCCAGCCAGCGCAGCAGGCGTGAGTGCCAGGGCTGGCGGGCGATGTCGGCCGGCAGCAGTTCGCGGGCGCCGGCGGCGATGGCCTGTTTCAGGCTGCTGCGCAGTTCGTTGCCGAAACCGCGGTCGCGGACCACGAGATTGGCTTCCTTGGCGAGCAGCAGGCTGAAGGGGTCGATGTTCGATGAGCCGACGGTCGCCCACTCACCGTCGATGACGGCGACCTTGGCGTGCATGAAACTTTTTTCGTATTCGAAGATGCGGATGCCGGCCTTGAGAGCGGCGGCGTACAGCGTCTGGGTGGCGTAGTGCAGCAGCTGATGATCGGTCTTGCCCTGGAGCAGGACGGTAATCCGGACGCCGCGCCGGGCCGCGGCGTAGAGGGCGCGGCCGAAGCGAAGGCCGGGCAGGAAATAGGCGTTGGCGATCAGGATCTCGTCGGTCGCATTGTCGATGGCGTCGAGGTAGGCGTGCAGGATGTCGTTGCGGTGACGGATGTTGTCGCGGATCAGGAAGGCGGCGCTTTGCCGGCCCGCCGGCTCGCAATGGGGGGCTGCGGGCGTGGCATGCCGGTAGCGCCGCTTGAAATTGACCCAGGCGACGGTTTCCCACATCCGCCGCACGGCATGGTGAATCTGCCGCAGCGCCGGGCCTTCGACACGGACCGCGTAGTCGTAGTGCGGGCGCAGCTCGGGCGGCGCGTTGTCGTCGCTGATGACGTTGATACCGCCGACGAAGGCGATACGCGCGTCGATGACGACCAGCTTGCGGTGCAGGCGGCGCAGGCGGTGGCGCTTGAAATGAAAGCGGCCGATTTCCGGCCGGTAGTACATGGCGCGGACGCCGGAATCGGTCAGCATGGGCAGGAAGTCGGTGCCGAAATTGCGGGCGCCCCAGCCATCGACCGTCACGTTGACCTGCACGCCGCGCCGGGCGGCCCGGGCCAGCGCGCCGGCTACCTCGTGGCCGATCTCGTCGTCGGCGAATATGTAGCTTTCGAGGTAGATCTCGGTGCGGGCCGCTTCGATGGCCGCGAGCAGGGCTGGAAAATAATCGTTGCCCGAATTGAGCAGTGTCAGCCGGTGGCCCGGCAGAAACTCAGCGGCCATGCCGGGTCAGGTGGGCCGACAGCGCGGCGTGGTCGGAAATGTTCGACCACGGCAGGCCATGGTGGACTTCGCTGTGCTTGATCTCGAAGCCGCGGACGTAGATGCGGTCGAGGCGGAACATCGGCATGGCGGCCGGGAAACTGCGCGCCGGCACGCCGCTGGGGCCGCTGAACACTTCGTGCAGCTTCAGGCGCTGGGCGAGGTGCTCGCCGGCCCGGTTGCTCCAGTCGTTGAAGTCACCGGCGATGATCAGCGGCGCCTCGGGCTCGGCCATCCGGTCGAGGTAATCGGCCAGGGCGCTCATTTGCCGGCGGCGCGAATAGCCGAACAGCGACAGGTGCACGCAGACGCAGTGGGCGGCCGGGCCTTCGGGGAGCTCGATCCGGCAATGCAGCAGGCCGCGTTTTTCGAACTGCAGGTGCGTCACATCCTGGTTGTGGCTGTGCAGGATGGGGAAACGCGAGAGGATCGCGTTGCCATGGTGGCCGTGGTCGTAAATCATGTTGCGGCCATAGGCCGAGGCCGCCCAGACGTCCTCGGCCAGGAACTCGTGCTGCGGCGCATCCGGCCAGTCGTCGTGGTTCTCGGCATGGCCGAGGTGCAGGCCCTGGACCTCCTGCAGGAAGACGATGTCCGGGTTCAGGTGGCGCAGGCGGGAGCGCAGCTCATGCACCATCATCCGCCGGTTGAACTGCGAGAAGCCCTTGTGAATGTTGAAGGTGGTGACATGCAGGGCGGGCTTGCTCATCGCGGCACCGGATCAGGAAATCGCCAACATCCGGTCAAGCGCCAGTTTGGCCAGTTTGGCCTCGTGTTCGGGCACTGAAATCTGGTTGACCACCTTGCCTTCGGCCAGGTTTTCCAGCGTCCAGGCCAGGTGCTGCGGGTCGATGCGCTGCATCGTCGAGCACATGCAGATGGTCGTCGCCATGAACTGGACGATCTTGTCCTGCGGCAGGACTTCCTTGGCCAGGCGGTCGACCAGGTTGAGTTCGGTGCCGACCAGCCACCGCGTGCCGGCCGGCGCTTCCTTGATGGTCTTGACGATGTGCTCGGTCGAGCCGACATAGTCGGATGCAGCGCAGACCTCGAAATTGCATTCCGGGTGGGCGATCACCTTGCCCTCCGGGTACTTGGCGCGGAAGGCGTCGATCTGCGATTTCTGGAACATCTGGTGCACCGAGCAGTGGCCCTTCCACAGAAGAATGCGTGCCTTCCTGATCTGTTCCGGCGTCAGGCCGCCGAGTTCGAGGTCGGGGTCCCAGACGACCATCTCGTCCATCGCGAAACCCATGTTGTGGCCGGTCCACCGGCCGAGATGCTGGTCGGGGAAGAACAGCACCTTGGGGCGACGCTCGAAGGCCCATTTGGCGATGGTGCCGGCGTTTGACGAGGTGCAGACGATGCCGCCATGTTCGCCGCAGAAGGCCTTCAAATCGGCGGCCGAGTTAATGTAGGTGACCGGGGTCACTTCTTCCTCGGCGTTGAGCACGGTGTTCAGCTCGCGCCAGCAGCGCTCTACCTTGGCCAGGTTGGCCATGTCGGCCATCGAGCAGCCGGCGGCGAGGTCGGGCAGGATGGCGATCTGGTTGGGCGCCGTCATGATGTCGGCGACTTCGGCCATGAAATGCACGCCGCAGAAAATGACGTATTCCGAGTCGGTCTGCGAAGCCAGGCGGGAGAGCTTCAGCGAGTCGCCGGTCAGGTCGGCGTATTGATAGACGTCGGCGCGCTGGTAGTGGTGACACAGAATGACAGCCCGCTTGCCAAGTTTGGCGCGGGCGGCGCGGATGCGGTCGTGGCAGGCCTCGTCGGACAAGGCGTTGAATGGGTCGAAGGAAATGGTTGCTGTCTGCATACTGTTCTCTGAAATTCGGCCTTTTTCCGGCTGACCCTGGGGCCAGCCGTTGATTCTATGGTCGTAGGATTATCCCTGAATCCACGGCAAACCGGCCTTGCGCCAGCCGCCGACGGTGTTGCGGTGGCCGCTGGCGTCCTTGTCGCCCTCGAAGCCTTCAAGGATGTTGTAGCAGTCGCCGAAGCCGGCTTCGGTCGCTGCCGTGGCCGCCGCCACCGAGCGGGCACCGCTGCGGCAGAGGAACATGACCAGCGCTTCGGGATCAACCTGGCGCTTCAGCTCGGCCAGGAAATTCGGATTGCGCACGCCGCCCGGGTACTGGTTCCACTCGATCTCGACCGCATTGGGAACACGGCCGACCCAGTCCCATTCAGCGCGGGTCCGGACATCAACGATTTTGGCGCCGGGCGCCAGCTGTAACAGCTCGCAGGCTTCCTGCGGGGTCACTTCGCCCTTGTACGGGCGGCCAAGGGCCTCGCTGCGGGTGCGTGCAAGGCTCAATATGTCGGTTAACTTTCCCATAATTTCCAACTGCTAGAATCACAGGCTCACAGTATAGGGCAGAGTCCATGGGCCAAGAGCTTCTCCACACCGCGACATCGTCCGCCGACCGGGCCGCCGAGGCACAAAAGGCGACCTGGGTCAGCGTGGTCGTCAATCTGGTGATGACGATCGCCCAGCTTATCGTCGGCTGGCTGGCCCACTCGCAGTCTTTGATCGCACATGGCCTGCATTCGTTCTCCGACCTGTTGTCGGATTTTCTGGTCATCTACGCCACCCGGCAGAGCGCGCATCCCGCCGACCAGGCCCACCCGTATGGCCACGCCCGCGTCGAAACCGCCGCCACGCTGGTTCTCGGTGCTTCGCTGATGTTCATCGGCGGCGGCATCCTGTGGGAGTCCGGGATGCGTCTCCAGCACATCGAGAAGCTACCGGTGGTCGAGCTCTCGGCGCTGTGGGTGGCCATCGCCACCGTATTGTCCAAGGAGGCGCTCTATCGCTACCTGATCCGTGTTGCCGAGCGCCTGCGTTCCCAGCTGCTGATCGGCAACGCCCTGCATACGCGGGCCGATGCTGCCTCGGCGCTGGTCGTCGTGGTCGGCATCGGCGGTGCGCTGGCCGGCTGGTCCTTCCTAGACCTGCTGGCGGCTGCGCTGATGGGCTTCATGATCCTGCGCATGGGGAGCGGCCTGGCCTGGGGCGCGATCAAGGAACTGATCGACACCGGGCTTGACGAGGCTCAGGTCGAGGCGATCCGCCAGACCCTGCTCAAGACGCCTGGCGTGCGCGGTTTGCATCAGTTGCGCTCCCGGCGAATGGCGCACCAGGCATTGGTTGACGCCCATGTCCAGGTCGATTCCCGGATCAGCGTCTCCGAAGGGCATCGCATCGCCGAGTCGGCGCGGGCCAGGGTGCTGCGCGAACATCCGGAAGTGCTCGACGTACTCGTCCATATCGATCCCGAGGACGACATGGACCCGGATATATTCGCCACCCGCCTGCCGGCCAGGGATGCCTTGCTGGCCGAATTGCAACCCTTGTTCGCGGGCCTGCCGCCGCCGGAAAAAGTGGTTTTGCATTACCTGAACGGCCAGATCGAAATTGAGGTCTTCTTGAATCACGATTTTTTCGAAAATGGCGAAGCGCTGAAACAGGCCGAGGCGGCCTTGGCAGATCGGATCAAGGCGCATGCCAATGTCCGGCACGTCTCGTTGAATTGTTTTGTTGCACCAAATTAGTGCGCAAATTTGCTGTTATGCACAATCAAGGTGCGCGAATTCTTTGCTTAAACCCGGCATCTCCTTGTGGCAAAATAGAAAGATTGCTCCAGAGCGTTTGGCATGCTTTCTGCTAAATCTCCCGAGTTGATTTTTTGATTGTCGCCGGATTAGCCGGCACCTTGTTTTCTTAGGAGACTGACGCTTATGGCAACCCCGCAAGACGTGATGAAGATGGTCAAGGAAAACGACGCTAAGTTCGTCGACTTCCGTTTCACCGATACCCGTGGCAAGGAACAGCACGTCACCGTGCCGGTCTCCGCCTTCGACGAAGACAAGTTTGAAAACGGTCACGCTTTCGACGGTTCCTCCATCGCTGGCTGGAAGGGCATTCAAGCCTCCGACATGTTGCTGATGCCGGATCCGGACACCGCCTACGTCGACCCCTTCTTCGACGAAACCACCGTCGTCCTGTCCTGCGACGTCGTCGACCCGACCGACGGCCGCGGCTACGACCGTGACCCGCGCTCCATCGCCAAGCGCGCTGAAGCCTACCTGAAGTCCTCCGGCCTGGGCGACACCGCCTACTTCGGCCCGGAACCCGAATTCTTCATCTTCGACGGCGTCGAGTGGAATGTCGACATGTCCGGCTGCAACCTGAAGATCCATTCCGCTGAAGCGGCCTGGAATTCCGGCGAGCGCAACGAAGGCAACGGCAACACCGGCCACCGTCCGGGCGTCAAGGGCGGCTACTTCCCGGTTCCGCCGGTCGACAGCCTGCACGACATCCGTTCCGCCATGGTGCTGACCCTGGAAGCCATCGGCTGCCCGGTCGAAGTTCACCACCACGAAGTGGCCAATGCCGGCCAGTGCGAAATCGGTACCGTGTTCAACACCCTGGTCAAGCGTGCCGACCAGACCCAGATGCTGAAGTACGTTGTGCACAACGTTGCCCACCAGTACGGCAAGACCGCTACCTTCATGCCGAAGCCCATCGTTGGCGACAACGGTTCCGGCATGCACGTTCACCAGTCCATCTGGAAGGACGGCAAGAACCTGTTCGCCGGTGACGGCTACGCCGGCCTGTCCGAACTGGCCCTGTTCTACATCGGCGGCATCATCAAGCACGCCAAGGCCCTGAACGCGATCACCAACCCGGGCACCAACTCCTACAAGCGTCTGGTTCCGCACTACGAAGCCCCGGTCAAGCTGGCCTACTCCGCCAAGAACCGTTCCGCTTCGATCCGTATCCCGTTCGTGGCCTCGACCAAGGCCCGTCGTATCGAAACCCGTTTCCCGGATCCGATCGCCAACCCGTACCTGTGCTTCTCGGCGCTGCTGATGGCCGGTCTGGATGGTATCCAGAACAAGATCCACCCGGGCGATCCGGCTTCCAAGAACCTGTACGACCTGCCGCCGGAAGAAGACGCACAGATCCCGACCGTTTGCGCTTCCCTGGAAGAGGCCCTGGCTGCCCTGGACAAGGACCGCGAGTTCCTGACCAAGGGCGGTGTCTTCTCCAACGACTGGATCGATGCCTACTTGGCCCTGAAGATGGAAGAAGTCAACAAGGTTCGCATGACGACCCACCCGGTCGAATTCGATCTGTACTACAGCTGCTAATACGCGCTGAGGCAAAAAAGGGCGGGTTTCCCGCCCTTTTTTTGTCCACTTTTTCGTGTCCGTGCCGTTAAGTCCGGTACACTGAAAAAGTTACGAGGAACCATGACGATGACACGCAGTTTGCTTGCCCTGTTTGTTGCCTTGCTGCCGCTGACAGCTTCGGCGCAGACCATTTACAAATGTGTTGATGCCAACGGCAGCACGACTTACGCCAGCGCCAGACTCGACAAGAACTGCAAGGCCATCTCCAGTGGCCCGGAAAATGCCATGCCCGCTCCCAGGGCAAAGCCGGCAGGTGCGGCGGCCAATCCGTCACCGGCGGGCTTCCCGCGGGTGCAGGAAGACACCCAGAAGGCGCGCGACGGCGATCGTCGGCATATCCTCGATCAGGAACTGGCCGGTGAACAACGCAGCCTGGAGCTGGCGAGAAAGGAATTGGCCGATCAGCAGGCAGCGGGAGCCAGCGGCGACCGCCTGGCCCCCTACCGCGACCGTGTCGCCCAGCACGAACGAAACATCCAGGCGATCCAGAAGGAATTGGGCAATTTACGCTAGTCGTTACTGACTATTCGCTGGATTAGGGAGGTTGAAGGGCGCCATGGCGCCCTTAACTTTTTCTAAAGACTAAACGCGTAACTAGGTTTTTACCTTGTACCAGGCCGCGTAGAGCGCCGGCAGGAAGAGCAGGGTCAGGGCGGTGGCGACGATCAGGCCGCCCATGATGGCGACGGCCATCGGTCCGAAGAAATCGTTTCGCGACAAGGGCACCATGGCCAGCACGGCAGCGGCGGCCGTCAGCACGATCGGCCGGAAGCGCCTTACTGTCGATTCGACGATGGCTTCCCGACGCGCCTTGCCGGCAGCCAGGTCCTGCTCGATCTGATCGACCAAAATTACTGCGTTGCGCATGATCATGCCGAACAGCGCGATGGTGCCGAGCAGCGCCATGAAGCCGAAGGGCTGGTTGAAGACCAGCAGGAACAGCGCGATGCCGATGATCCCCAGGGGGGCGGTCAGCAGCACCATGACCACCCGGGAAACGCTTTGCAGCTGGATCATCACGATGGTGATCACGGCAAGCACGAAGAGCGGGATGCCGGCCATCACCGATCCCGAGCCTTTGGACGACTCCTCGACCGAGCCGCCAGTGGCGATCCGGTAGCCTTCGGGCAGGCTGGCCTGGACCGCATCGATTTCGGGCTTGATCCGGTCGACCACGGTGGCGGGTTGGGTCTTGCCGTAGAGGTTGCCACGGATGGTGATGGTCGGCAGGCGATCGCGCCGCCAGATCAGACCGGGTTCGAATCCGTGTTTCAGGTGGGCGATCTGACTCAGCTGGACGCTCTTGCCGGCGCGTGTGGGCACCGAAAGGTCGGCCAGCGACGACAGGTGGGTGCGTTCCTCGCGGTCACCGCGCAGCACGACATCGATGCTCTTTTCGCCTTCCCGGAAGGTGGTTACCGTATATCCGGTCAGCGACATGTTGAGCAGGGCGGCGAGGTCCTGGCTCGAAACGCCGAGCAAGCGGGCCTTGTCCTGGTCGATTTCCAGCTCGACGACCTTGGAGAGTTCGCCCCAGTCGAGATTGATGTTGGAGAGCTCCGGGTCCTTGCGCATGATATCGGCGATCCGGGCGGCCGCCTCGCGCAGGATGCCGACATCTTCGCCGGACACCCTGTACTGCACCGGATAACCAACCGGCGGCCCGTTTTCGATTCGGGCAACATTGCCCCGGGCGCCGAAGCCATCGTTTTCAAAGAGCTGGATCAGGCGATTGCGCAAGGCCTCGCGTGCCTCGACGCTGCGCGTCACGATGACGAACTGGCAGACATTGCTGGCTGGAAGTTGTTGGTCCAGGCCCAGGTAGTAGCGCGGCGCTCCTGAGCCGATGTAGGCCGTGTAGTGCTCGAACTGGTCGAATTCAAGCTTGTCCTTGTTCAGCCACGCTTCGAGGCGACGGGTTTCGGCATCGATGGCGGCGATAGATGCGCCTTCCGGCAGGCGGAGTTCGAGGTTCAGTTCAAGGCGGGTTGAGTTCGGGAAGAACTGTTTCTGGACCTTGCCCATGCCGACGATGGCCAGCACGAAAAGTGCTACCGTGATGCCGATGACCAGCCAGCGCCGGCGGACGCACCAGGCAACCAGTTGTCGGAAGCGGAGATAGAACGGCGTGCCGTAAACATCATGATCGTCGGCATGGGCCGGGCCGTTGAGCCCGAGCCGGTCGATCAGGCGGGCCAGGCGCGGGGCGCGCCGGGCAAGGCGGCCGGGTTGCCGGGCCGCCCGCGGATCGGGCAGCAACCTGTAGCCCAGCCAGGGGATGGCGATGACCGCAGCCAGCCACGAAATCAGCAGGGCGACGACGTTGATCTGGAAGAAGGCGAACGCGTATTCGCCGGTCGACGATTTGGCCAGCGCGATGGGGATGAAGCCGGCGACGGTGACCAGGGTGCCGGACAGCATCGGGCCGGCCGTGCTGGTGTAGGCGAAGGATGCGGCCCGGGTCCGCTCCCAGCCTTGTTCCATCTTCACCCACATCATTTCGACGGCGATGATCGCATCGTCGACCAGCAGGCCGAGAGCGAGCACCAGAGCGCCGAGCGACACCTTGTGCAGACCGACGTTGAGCAGGTCCATGGCGAGGAAGGTGGCGGCCAGGACGAGCGGGATGGAAACGGCAACCACCATGCCGGTGCGGATGCCCAGGCTGATGAAGGTGACCAGCAGCACCACGATGACGGCCTCGGCCAGCGACTGGACGAAGGCCTGGACCGAGCGCTTGACGGCATCCGGCTGGCTGGCCGCCTTGCCGATCTCGACACCGACTGGCAAGCTGGCCTGCAGCGTATCGATGCGGCTGCCGAGGTCCTTGCCCAACTGGATGACGTCGCCGCCCTTGGCCATCGAAACGCCGATCGCCATCGCCGGTTTGCCGCCGAAGCGGACCTGCGTGGCGGGTGGGTCGATGGTGCCACGGCGTATCGTCGCGATATCGGCCAGCCTGAAACTGCGGTTGCCGGCCCGGATCAGCGTGTCGCCGACCGCCTGGACGCTATTGAAGGCGCCGCCCGGGCGAATCTGGATGCGTTCGCTGTCGGTCTCGAAGAAACCGGCGCCGGCGACGGCATTCTGCTGAGCCAGCGCCTGCGTGATGGTCGTCAGGTCGATGCCCAGTGTTGCCAGCTTGGTGTTGGACAGCTCGACAAAGATCTTTTCGTCCTGGATGCCGAAGATCTCGACCTTGCCGACGTTCGGTACGCGCAGCAATTCGTCGCGGACGCGCTCGGCCAGGTCCTTCAGTTGCGGATAGTCGAAGCCATCGGCGGTCAGCGCGTAGATATTGCCGAACACGTCGCCGAATTCGTCGTTGAAAAACGGTCCCTGAATGCCGGCCGGCAGGGTCTGGCGAATGTCGCTGATTTTCTTGCGGACCTGGTAGTAAACATCGGGCACGGCGCCGGGCGGTGTGCTGTCCTTGGCAAAAAACAGCACGGTTGATTCGCCGGGCCGGGAAAAACTCGAAACGCGGTCGATATACGGCGTTTCCTGCAGCTTCTTCTCGATCTTGTCGGTCAGTTGCTGCTCGACCTGGCGGGCCGTGGCGCCAGGCCAGAAGGTGCGGATCACCATGATCTTGAAGGTGAAGGGCGGATCCTCCGCCTGACCGAGCCGGCCGTAGGCAAAAACGCCCATCAGCGCGATGGCGAGCAGGAAGTAGCCAACCAGCGTGCGATGGTGGAGGGTCCAGTCGGAGAGGTTGAAGCGCTGGCTCACGGTGGGGTTGCCCTAGCGTTGTCGGTCCGGCGGGGTGACCGGTCGGGGGGTGACATTCTGGCCATCAGCCAGCTTGTTGGCGCCACTGACGACGACCAGTTCCCCGGCCTGCAGGCCATTGCTGATGGCTGCACCGTCTTCACGGAAATTTGCAATCTGGACCGGCCGCGAGGCCACCTTGCCGTCCTTGACGACGCGAACTAGCGGTCCCTGCCCGAGGTCGATGACCGCGTTCAGCGGCACCAGCAGCTCGTTGTTGGCTTGACCTTCGATCGCCACACGGGCGGTCATGCCCAGGCGCAGCTCGGGCGGCGGGTTGAGCAGGCGGATTCGGGCGGCGTAGGTGCGGGTCGCCGGATCGGCGGCCGGGGAGAGTTCGCGCAGTTCGCCACGCACGCTCATTCTGGGATCCGCCCAGAGGCCGACCATCAGGTTCCTGGCTTGCCTCAGTTCGGCCAGGCGGTTTTCCGGAACGGCAATGGCGACTTCCTTTTCATCCGCTCGGGCGATGCGCAGCACGGCCTGGCCGGGGCTGACCACCTGGCCGGTATCGGCAAGCACGGCAGTGACGACCGCCGGGTACTCGCTAACCAGCGTTCCATAAGCTGCCTGGTTGCCGGTGATCTGGTTCTGGGCGCGGGCTTGCTCCTGCCGCGCCTGGGCGCTGTTGAGCGCATTGTCCTTGGCATCGAAAGCGGCTTGGCTGACGAATTTTTTGGCCAGCAGACCAGCATAGCGCTCGCGCTCGGCGCGGGCCGTGGTCAGGTCGCTTTCGGCTGCCTGCACCTGGGCGCGCGCGGCGCTGACGGCGAGTTGCAGGTCGTTCGGGTCGAGGCGGGCCAGGGGCTGGCCGGCCTTGATCTCGGCCCCGGTATCGACCAAGCGGGCAGCAATCTTGCCGCCAACGCGGAAAGCCAGGTCGACCTCATGACGGGCGCGAATTTCGCCGGTGTAGATGCCGGCACCGGATGGCGCGCTGGCGGCGGGTTGGACCAGCACGGTACGGACCGGGGGTGGCGGCGGGTCGCCGGCGTGGCAGCCCGTCAATAGCATGCTTGCACCGAGCAGCAGGGTGGGCAGTGGGGAGTTGGTCTTGAACATGTTTCCGGCATCCGGTGGCGGGTGATGCATGATAATGAACGATCGGTCAGTAACGCAAGTTCTCAGCTGTGCAGTGCGCCAAATCGCTACAATATTGGCCATGAATGTCACCCATGCTTCCTTTGCCGGCCTTGATCTGCTGGCCTCGGCGGTGCTGCTGATCGACGAGGGGCTGGCCATCCGCTACATCAATGCGGCCGGCGAGAATCTCCTTGGCGTCAGCAGTCGCTCAGTCATCGGCAAAACCCTGGCGGCGGCCTGTACCTGCTCTGCCACCCTGCAGTCGGCGCTCGACAACGGGCTCAACAACAACTGGGGCTACACCGGTCAGAACATCGAGTTGCTGCGCAGCGACGGCGAACCGCTGCATATCAATTGCACGGTGACGCCGCTGCGCCCGGACATTGCGCCGGGGGTGCGTCTGTTGCTGGAGTTGCAGCCGATCGAGCATCATCTGTCGGCGACGCGGGAGGAGCGGCTGATCGAGCAGCAGCAGGTCAGTCGCGAGCTGATTCGCAATCTGGCGCACGAGATCAAGAACCCCCTGGGCGGCATTCGCGGCGCGGCTCAATTGCTGGAGCATGAGCTGGCGCATTTGGCCAATGCGCCGTCGCTCAAGGAGTATACGCAGGTCATCATCAAGGAGGCCGACCGCCTGCAGGACCTGATGCAACGCCTGTTGACGCCGCATCGGGCGATGCTGCCGACGACGGTCAATATCCACGAGATCCTGGAGCGGGTGCGCAGCCTTTTGCGCGCCGAGTTCCCCGGTTCCCTGCAGGTTCGCCGCGACTACGACACCAGCTTGCCCGAACTGGTCGGCGACCGTGAGCAACTGATCCAGGCGGTGCTGAATATCGCCCGCAATGCGGCGCAGGCGATGAACGGCGAGGGCGAGATCATCCTCAGGACGCGCTCGCTGCGCCAGGTGACGCTGGCCAAGAAGCGCTATCGCCTGGCCATGGAAATCAAGGTGATCGACAACGGCCCGGGCATTCCCGATGAAATCCGCGAGCGGATGTTCTATCCGCTGGTTTCCGGGCGCGAGGGCGGCAGCGGCTTGGGTCTGACCATTGCCCAGAACTTCATCCAGCACCATCACGGCACCATCGATTGTTCGAGCTACCCCGGCAACACCGTCTTCACGCTGCGCCTGCCGGTCGAACAGGCCTGAGTTTTGCTTCTGTTCTGGCCATTCTAACGACAAGATGAGCCAACAAAATATGAAACCGGTCTGGATCGTAGACGACGATCGTTCCATTCGCTGGGTCCTGGAGAAGACCCTGTCCCGCGAGGGCATCCCGTTCAAGAGCTACGCCTCGGCGACCGAGGCGATTTCCCAGCTCGAACAGGGCATCGAACCGCCCCAGGTGCTGCTGTCCGACATCCGCATGCCGGGCCAGTCCGGGCTGGAATTGCTGCAGGAAGTGAAGACCCGTTTCCCGTCGGTGCCGGTCATCATCATGACTGCCTATTCCGACCTGGAAAGCGCGGTGGCCGCCTTCCAGGGCGGGGCCTTCGAATACTTGCCCAAACCCTTCGACGTCGACCAGGCGGTCGAGTTGATCCGGCGCGCCATTGACGAATCAATGCACCAAAGCGGTGCATCCGAGGAAGAGGGGCTGGTTCCGGAGATCCTCGGTCAGGCGCCTGCGATGCAGGAGGTGTTTCGCGCCATCGGTCGCCTCGCCCTCTCGCATGCCACCGTGTTGATTACCGGCGAATCCGGTTCCGGCAAGGAGCTGGTTGCCCGCGCCCTGCACCGGCACAGCCCGCGGGCCGACAAGCCCTTCATCGCGATCAATACCGCGGCGATCCCGAAAGACCTTCTTGAGTCCGAACTGTTCGGCCATGAGCGCGGAGCCTTCACTGGCGCCCAGGCGCAGCGGCGCGGCCGCTTCGAGCAGGCCGAGGGCGGCACGCTGTTCCTCGACGAAATCGGCGACATGCCCTCCGAACTCCAGACGCGCCTGCTGCGTGTTTTGTCCGATGGGCACTTTTACCGGGTAGGCGGCCATTCGCCGATCAAGGCCAATGTCCGGGTCATTGCGGCGACGCACCAGAATCTTGAAACGCGGGTCAGGGACGGCTTGTTCCGCGAAGACTTGTTCCACCGCCTGAACGTGATCCGGGTTCGCCTGCCGGCGCTGCGTGAGCGGCGTGAGGATATTCCACTGCTGACCCGGCACTTCCTGCAGAAAAGTGCCCGGGAACTCGGCGTCGAAACCAAGCGGCTGTCCGATCCGGCGCTGAAGTATCTGGCCGGGCTGGATTTCCAGGGCAACGTCCGTCAGCTGGAGAACCTTTGTCACTGGCTGACCGTGATGGCGCCGGGGCAGCAGGTCGAAATCGGTGATCTGCCCGGCGAGTTGCGCGACGCGACGCCGGTGGCGCTGGCCACCGATTGGGAAAGCGCGCTCGAAAGCGAGGTCGACCGCATGCTGGCGCGCGGCGTGCCGGATGTGCATGGCGTGCTGGCGCAGACCTTCGAACGCATCCTGATTTCGCGGGCCCTGGCGCACACCGGCGGCCGGCGGATCGAGGCGGCCCAGGCGCTGGGCATCGGGCGCAACACGATCACCCGCAAGATCGCCGAACTTGGCATCGACGGCGGCAAGGAACACATGGCGGAATAGGGCGAATCCGCCCTAAAATCCGCCGCATGGCACTGATCGATCCCGTATTGCTCAAGCCCCGGCTGGGTCACCTGGCCGGGCGTTTCGACGTGGACGCGCTGGACGAATGCGATTCGACCAGCAGCGAATTGATGCGCCGGGCCGACCGGGGGGCGCCGGCCGGCACCGTGGTCGTCGCCGACCGGCAAAGTGCCGGCCGTGGTCGGCGGGGGCGGACGTGGTTATCGTCGCCCGAAGCCAGCCTGACCTTTTCCCTGCTCTGGCGGTTTCCCGGCCCGGTTTCCCGGCTCAGCGGCCTGTCGCTGGCCGTAGGCCTGGGGCTGGCCCAGGCGCTGGAGGCGCTCGGCGTATCCGGCGTGCGCCTTAAATGGCCGAACGATGTGCTGATTCAATCGAACGATGGATTTGCCAAGCTGGCCGGCGTGCTGATCGAGTTGGCCAGCGACCGGCGGGGAACGCAAGCGATCATCGGCATCGGTATCAATCTGGACGCGCCGAGCGGCGATTTCCTTATGCCGGTGACCGGACTGAATCAGGCATCCTCGCTGGCGCATGATCGCCATGCGGTGCTGGCCGCCATCCTCGTCCATCTGGTCGGGATATTGGAAAAGCTTACGGTCGAAGGCTTTTTTTGCCTGAAATTGGAATGGCAGCATTACCACGCGTGGCAGGGTCAGCTGGTGCAGATTCTGGCCGATGAGGCGGCGCCCTTGATCGGGCGCTGCCTGGGCGTCGATGACGATGGCGCCTTGTTGCTGGAAACCGGCGCGGGTATTGAGCGCATCCATTCTGGCGATGTCAGCCTGCGCCCCGCAGAAAGTACCCTTGGGGTGCGCCCCGTAGCGAGCGGAAGCGGGGCGGCAAACGCATGATCGTCTGCATCGACAGCGGCAATACCCGCATCAAATGGGGCGTCCATGATGGCAGCCGGTGGCTGGCGCAGGGGGCGGTGGCACATGCCGACGTCGGGCGGCTCGGGCAGCTACTGGATGAATGGCAAGCGGCGGAGCGGGTCGTTCTGGCCAATGTCGCGGGCGTCGAGGCCGGGCGGCGGATTCGCGACAGCCTGGCGGCATGGCCGGCGACCTGGATCGACCTGCGTTCCGAATTCACCCGTTGCGGGGTGACCAATCTTTATCACCAGCCGGAGAAATTGGGCATCGACCGCTGGTGTGCGCTGATCGGCGCCCGCGGCATCGTTCCCTCTGCGGCTATCGTGGTCATGGCCGGAACGGCGACGACCATCGATACGCTGGACGCCGACGGCAGTTTTCTCGGCGGCATGATCCTTCCCGGCATGGACCTGATGCGCCGCGCGCTGGCGACGGACACGGCGGCACTGCCCTTCGCCGCTGGGGAATACACCGCGACGCCCCGGTGCACCGACGATGCCATCGTGACCGGCGTCGTCGAAGCGCAGGTCGGGGCCATCGAGCGGGCCTGGCGACGGCTGGGGGCGGTCGACAAGCAATGCCTGCTGTCCGGCGGCAATGCGCCGACGCTGATCCGGCATCTGGACATCCCGTGCCGCGAAATTCCCAATCTGCCGCTCGAGGGCATGGCCAGAATCGGCCTTGGTGCTTGAACAAACGCCGGTGAGCGGTGACAATCCGCTGTCATTGCGCCACCTCCGGGAGATTCCATGTTCGATCCGGTCATCAGCAGCCTGCCGGCCTTCGCCGGCTATTTCGCGACGGCCGTCGGCTTGCTCGCCGTCTTCGTCGTTCTCTACGTCTTCGTCACGCCGTACAGTGAATTGACCCTGATCCGCGAGGGCAACACCGCGGCAGCGGTCAGCCTGGGTGGCGCCATCGTCGGCTACGCCATGCCAATCGCCGTTTCGGTCGCCGTCAGCCATAGCATCGGCGCCATGGTCGGCTGGGGCGTCGTCGCCTGTGTCGTTCAGCTGCTGGCCTACATCGTGGCGCGCTTCGCTCTGCCCCAGATCAATCACGCCATTCCCCAGGGCAAGCTGGCCTCGGGGATCTTCCTCGCTTCGCTTTCCCTCGGCATCGGCATCCTCAACGCCGGCTGCATCGCCTGACCTCTCTAGGAGACTGACATGGCCCTGATGGACTTCATCAAGAAACAGTTTATCGACATCCTGCAATGGACCGAGGATGCCGACGGCACGCTGGCCTGGCGCTTCCCGATGGCCGAAATGGAAATCCAGAACGGCGCCAGCCTGACCGTGCGCGACTCGCAGGTCGCGCTGTTCGTCAACGAAGGCACGGTGGCCGACGTTTTCGGCCCCGGCATGTACAAGCTGACGACGCAGACGCTGCCGGTACTGACCTATTTGAAGAACTGGGACAAGCTGTTCGAATCCCCGTTCAAGTCCGATGTTTACTTCTTCTCGACGCGCACCCAGCTCGACCAGAAGTGGGGCACGCCCAACCCGATCACCATCCGCGACAAGGAATTCGGCATCGTCCGCCTGCGCGCCTTCGGCATCTACTCCTACCACCTGACCGATCCCAAGCTGTTCTACCAGAAGATTTCCGGCACCCGCGACAGCTATGGCCGCGAGGAGCTCGAAGGCCAGTTGCGCAACACGCTGGTCGCGGGGCTGACCGACCTGTTCGGCGAATCCGGCGTGCCCTTCATCGACATGGCGGCCAACCAGGACGAGTTCGGCAAGGCGATGCTGGCCAAGGCGGCGCCGCTGTTCGCCGATTTCGGGCTGGCGCTCGACTCGCTGGTCGTCCAGAACGTTTCGCTGCCGGAAGAGCTGCAGAAGATACTCGACCAGAAGATCGGCATGAACATGATTGGCGACATGCAGCGCTTCACCCAGTACCAGGTCGCCAACGCCATTCCAGAAGCGGCCAAGAACGAGGGCGGCATGGCCGGCCTCGGTGTCGGCATGGGGGCCGGTGTCGGCTTCGGGCAGGTCATGGGGCAGGCGATGGCCTCGGCGGCGCAGGGCATGAACCAGGCCGCCGCTCCGGTATCGGCCGACGAGGTCGTGGCGACGCTGGAAAAGCTGCACGGACTGGTCGAAAAAGGCATTCTCAGCCAGGCCGAGTTCGATGCAAAAAAAGCGGAATTGCTCAAAAAATTGACCTGACCGTAGCATTTTGGCTCTCAGCGCCTCCTGCCCCTCCTGCGGCGCGCCGGTTGTCTTCAAATCGGCGTCGTCGGTCTTTGCCGTCTGCGAATACTGCCAGAGCACGCTGGTCCGCCACGACCAGAACCTGGAAGACATCGGCAAGATGGCGGCGCTGGTCGAGGACCGCTCGCCACTGCAACTGGGCGCCGAAGGCAGCTACAAGGGCGTCCATTTCGCGCTGATCGGGCGCATCCAGATCAGGTACAGCCAGGGCATCTGGAACGAGTGGCACCTGCTGTTCGACGACATGCGCACCGGCTGGCTGTCGGAGGCCGGCGGAGAGTATGTGCTCACCTTCGCGCAATTCGTGCCGGAAGCGCTGCCGCCCTTCGACGACCTGAAGATCGGCCAGCGTTTCGTGCTGGCCAGCCAGACATGGACGGTCAGCAACATCGAGAACGCCGAGTGCATCGCCGGCCAGGGCGAACTGCCGTTCAAGGTCGGCGCCGGCTATCCGGTCGCCGCGGTCGACCTGCGCAATGGCGCCAACTTCGCCACGCTCGACTACTCTGAAACGCCGCCCCTGCTGTTCGTCGGCGAGGCGGTCGATTTCAAGTCGCTGCAGATGGCCAACCTGCGCGAGGGCATGGCCGTGCCGACGCCGACCGTCGAGGCCAAGGTTTTCCGCTGCCCGAGTTGCGGCTCGCCGATGCAGGCCCGCTCGGCGCAGATTCTGGCGGTTGGCTGCGTCTCCTGCGGCGCCGTGGTCGATACGGCCGACCAGAACGTCAAGGTGCTGTCGAAAGCCCTCGGCAAGCGCGACGAAAAATACACCCCGCGCCTGCCGCTGGGCAGCAAGGGGCGGCTGGAGGACAAACCGGTCGAAGTCATCGGCTTTCTGGTCAAACAGACCAAGGTCGACGGCATCGCCTACGACTGGCGCGAATACCTGCTCGCCGGGGAACATGGCACTTATCGTTGGCTGACCGAATACAACGGCCACTGGAACATCGCCGACGTGCTGTCCAACCCGCCGGCCAGCAGCGGCATCATCGAAATCGATGCCATGCAATACGGCGGCCAGAGCTACAAACACTTCTCCACCACCCAGGCGGCCGAAGTGATCCAGGTCGCCGGCGAATTCACCTGGCGGGTCAAGCGCGGCGAAACCAGTCGCGTCGTCGATTACGTTGCGCCGCCCTTGATGCTGTCGCGCGAATCGACCGACAACGACCTGAGTTGGTCGCAGGGCTATTACGTCGTGCCGGAAACGATTGCCGAGGCCTTCAAGCTGCCGGGCGAATTGCCCAAGCCGATCGGCGTCTTCGCCAACCAGCCGAATCCCTGGGCAGACACCAACCGGCGGGTCTGGAGCCTGTTCGGCAAACTGGCGCTGGTCGCCCTCGTCATTCAGCTCTTTTTCGTCTTCATTTCCGGCGGCAAGCAGTTGCTGCGTCAGGATTTCACCTTCGAGCCGCGTAGCACCGACGAAGTCCAGACCCGGGAATTCGAGATCACCGGCAAGCCGCGCAAGATCGCCGTGCGCAATTCGACCTCGCTCGACAACAACTGGATCGGCCTCGACCTGCTGCTGGTCAACAAGGGGACCGGCGCCGCCTGGCCGGCCGCCCGCGAACTGTCCTTCTACAGCGGCTACGACGATGGCGCATGGACCGAAGGCAGCCGGGACGACGAGGTGGTCTTCCTGAACATCCCGGCCGGCACCTATTACCTGACCGTCGACCCCGACATGGCGCCGGACAAGTCGGTCGCCGTCCGCAACCGGCTGGAAGTGCACACCGCCGGCGCCGGCTGGTCCAATTTCGTGCTGGCCATGATCTTTCTGCTGATCTTCCCGATCTTCACCACCATGCGCCGCGCGGCCTTCGAAGGCCGGCGCTGGGCCGAGAGCGACCATGTTCCCGCGGTTGGCGACGGTGCCGACGGAGGCGACGACTGATGTTCGACAAATTCACGCTGGCCAGCGGTATTTTCGCCGTGCTGCTCTTCGCCTATGCCCAACAGCAGGGCTGGAACATGTTCGACAACGTCGCCAACTCCGGCCATGGCGGGTCTTCGGGCAGCAGCCGGACCTATCACAAATAACTAATTCGCCTGGTTTAATACATAATTACGCCTGTGCGTATTTTCGTCATATTCCTCCTCGCCCTGTTTCTTGTGCCAGCCCAGGCGCTGGAGCAGGTCGTCCTGCAACTGAACTGGAAGCACCAGTTCCAGTTTGGCGGCTATTACGCCGCCATTGAAAAGGGCTACTTTCGTGATGCCGGCTTCGAGGTCAGGCTGCGCGAACTGAGCGATGGGCAGGATCCGATTCAGTCCGTGCTCGGTGGCGAGGCCGATTACGGCGTGGCGGCATCGGAACTGGCCCTGCATCGGGCCAAGGGCGAACCGGTGGTCGCTCTCGCCACCATCGTCCAGAACTCGCCGCTGGTCCTGCTCGTCAACCGGCGCAAGATCACCAGTATCGACGCACTGAACGGCGGCCGCATCATGCTGACGCCGCACGAATCGGAACTGTTCGCCTATCTGCGCCGGGAAGGCATCGCCAACTACACGGCGGTGGCGCACACCTACGACCCCAAAGACCTGATTTCCGGTCGCGTCGATGCACTCTCGGCCTACCTGACCGACGAGCCCTACGTGCTGCGCGAGGCCGGCTTCCCTTATCTCGCCCTGAACCCGTCGGCGGTCGGTATTCATTTCTACGGCGACACGCTGTTCACCAGCGAAGCCCGCGCCCGCCACTCGGCGGCCCGCGTGCGCGCCTTCCGGGCCGCGGCCATCGAGGGCTGGGCCTATGCCATGGCGCACCCCGACGAAATCGCCGACCTGATCCTGAAGAAATATTCCAAGCGCCACACCCGCGAGCACCTGCTGTTCGAGGCCAATGAACTGAAGCGCCTGATGCAGCCCGAACTGGTCGAAATCGGCCAGCAATCGGCCGCCCGCTGGCAACAGATCGCGCAGACCTACGCCGAACTGGAAATGCTGCCGGAGAAGCACTCGATCGCCGGTCTGATTTTCGAGGCCGAAGAACGCAAGTTGCCATCCTGGTTTGGCTTCGCGCTGACCGGCGCGATCATGTTGATCGCCGCCGTCGCCATTGCCGCCCTGTATTTTGCCCGCCTGACGCGCAGCCTCAGCCGCGAAATGATCACCCGCCGCGTCTTCGAGCGGGCGCTGCGCACCAGCGAAGAGCGCTACCGGCAACTGGCCGAGCACAGCAAGGACGTCATCTGGACCCTGGATCTCAATACCCGGCGCTTTACCTATGTCAGCCCGTCAGTCGAGGGCGCGCGCGGGTTCTCGCCCGAGGAAGTGGTCAGCCAGCCCCTGTCGGCGTCCTTGCTGCCGGAGTCCCACGCCAAGATCATGGCGATGCTCGAAGAGCACCTAAGCCGGATCGCAGCCGGCGACCAGAGCGCCCTGTCAGCGATGACCGAGGTCGAGCAGCCGCACAAGAATGGCGGCACCGTGGTCTCCGAAGTCGTCGCCAGCTTCCTGCTCGATACCGAGGGCAAACCGCAGTCGGTGCTCGGCGTGTCGCGCAACATCACCGAGCGGCGCCGGGTCGAAGCCCAGTTGCGCGAAGCCAACGACAAATTGCGTGGCCAACTGGAGCAGATCGAAAACCTGCACGTCGCCCTGCAGGAACAGGCGATCCGCGACAGCCTGACCGGCTGCTTCAACCGCCGCTATCTCGACGAAACGCTGGAGCGCGAACTGTCGCGCTCGCGGCGCGAAGGCTATCCGCTGTCGCTGGTCATTCTCGATCTCGACCACTTCAAGCAGATCAACGACACCTACGGCCACCAGGCCGGTGACCAGGCGCTGGTTGTCCTGGCCGAAACTCTGCGCGCCGACATCCGCCATGAAGACGTGCTCTGCCGTTACGGCGGCGAGGAATTCATCATCCTGATGCCGCACATGCCGCTGGCCACCGCCGCCGAGCGGGCCGAAGCCTGGCGGCAGAAGATCGCCGACATCCGGGTGCCCTTCGGCAAGTTCGAACTGACCTTCACCACCTCGGCCGGCGTTGCCGCCTATCCCGATCACGGCAAGACGCCGGACGAACTATCGCAGTCCGCCGACCTGGCGCTCTATCTGGCCAAGAATGCCGGCCGCAACCGCGTCGTCGTCTTCTCGGCCGATGCAGCCTGAGCCGGCTTAGTCGCCGCCGCCTCCACAACCGCCGCCATCGCCTCCGCCGTCGGAACTGTCCGAACCGCCGGAGTCGCCCGAACAGCCGCTGCTACAGCCGATGTGGCTGGCGCAAAAACCAGATCCCGCCGCACCTCCGCTGGCTGCCAGGCAATCCAGTTGATAGACGAAGCCGCCGGCGATGCCCAGTGCCGCGTCGAGCGCAAACAGCCGGGGCAGGCGTTCCGGTGCTTTCGGGTCGATCTTCTCGTGGGCGCAGGCCAGTCGCCAGGCCCGCTTCAGGCCGTCGCTGGCCTGCGTTGGCGTACTCATCGCTTCGGCCGGGGTGTGGTGCAGGAAGCGGCCGAAGGCCCGCGAGCAAAAACTGTCGTATTGCCGGGTGAACAAGATGAACTCATGCCAGGCATCGTCCACCGCCTGCGAGGGCATGGCGACCATGCGTCGGCCTGCGAGATTGCAGATCAGGAAATAATCGCGTAGCCCTTCGAACACCTCGTCGCGCTGCGCCTCGTCGAGTTCCGGTCGACGTGCCGCGAGGCGGCGATCCAGGCGTTCGCGCAATGGAAAGCCGGCGATGAAGTTGGCCCGTCCGGCGCGCTGCCAGTTGCGCCAGGCAAGCCAGAGACCACCGGCGATCAGGGTGAGCAGGATGAACTTCATCACTGAACGTTGAAGCAGAGGTACTTGATTTCGAGATATTCCTCGATGCCGTACTTCGAGCCCTCGCGGCCGAGGCCGGACTGCTTGATGCCGCCGAAGGGCGCCACCTCGTTGGAAATCAGGCCGGTATTGATGCCGACCATGCCGTATTCCAGCGCCTCGCCGATCCGCCAGCAACGGCCGACGTCGCGGCTGTAGAAATAGGCAGCCAGCCCGAACTCGGTGTCGTTGGCCATGGCGATGGCCTCGGCCTCGGTTTCAAAGCGGAACAGCGGTGCCACCGGCCCGAAGGTTTCCTCGCGGGCGACCTGCATGGCATTGGTCACGTCGGCCAGCACGGTCGGCTGGAAGAAGTTGCCGCCGCGTTCGTGGCGGGCGCCGCCGCACAGCACCCGGGCGCCCTTGCCGAGCGCGTCGGCGACATGTGCCTCGACCTTGGCCAGGCCGGCGGCGTTGATCAGCGGCCCCTGGGCGACGCCGGCCTCGGTGCCATCGCCGACCTTCAGGCCGCGCACCTTGTCGGCGAACCGGGCGGCGAATTGGTCGTAGATGCCAGCCTGGACCAGGAAGCGGTTGGCGCAGACGCAGGTCTGGCCGGTGTTCCGGTATTTGGCGATCAGCGCGCCGTCGACTGCGGCATCGATGTCGGCGTCGTCGAAGACGATGAAGGGCGCGTTGCCACCCAGTTCCAGCGACAGCTTCTTGATGGTCGGCGCGCATTGCGCCATCAGCAGCCGGCCGACCGCCGTCGAGCCGGTGAATGACAGCTTGCGGACGACCGGGTTGGCGCACAGCTCGCCGCCAATGGCCGCCGGATTGCCGGTCAGCACGTTGAGGACACCGGGCGGCAAGCCCGCCTGCTCGGCCAGCACGGCCAGCGCCAGCGCCGTCAGCGGCGTCGCCTCGGCCGGCTTGACCACCACCGGGCAGCCGGCAGCCAGCGCCGGCGCCACCTTGCGGGTGATCATGGCGAGCGGGAAATTCCACGGCGTGATCGCCGCGCAGACGCCGACCGGCTGCTTGACGACCAGGAGGCGCGTGTTGGCCGCCGTGCTCGGGATGCTCTCGCCGTAGGTGCGCTTGCCCTCCTCGGCAAACCACTCGACAAAGGAGGCGCCATAGGCCACCTCACCGCGCGCCTCGGTCAGCGGCTTGCCGCATTCGGCGGTGATCAGTTGGGCAAGATCCTCGCCGTTGGCGACAATCAGCTCGAACCAGGCGCGCAGCAATTGGCCGCGCTGGCGTGCGGTCAGCGCCCGCCAGGCCGGCCAGGCCGCGTTGGCGGCCTCAATGGCGCGGCGGGTTTCGGCGGCGCCGCACAGCGGCACCTCGCCCAGCGTTTCGCCGTTGGCCGGGTTGATCACGCTGAACGTGGCGCCATCGTCGGCGGCATTCCAATTTTGGCCAATTTTTACGGCCGACCGTAGCATTTGCCGGTTCGAGAGGTTCATGGTCTTGAAAAATCCTGAGGAAACGGTAAGTTAGCCGATGTTTCCCGAAAGCACTGGAAGAATGCGCGTCACCATCCTGCCTGCAATGATCGTCTCGGCCCTGCTGCTCGCCGCCTGCAGCGGCCCGGCGCCGCGCCCCGAAGCATCGACGGGAACTATACCGCAAGCCTCCCGCCCGGTCAGCGAGAAGGGCTACGAGGTGGTCATGTATGCCATGGGCTTGCTCGACACCGGCTACCGTTTCGGCGGCAAGAACCCGGAGGCCGGGCTGGATTGCAGCGGCATGGTCAGCTACATCTACGGCCGGGCGGCCGGCGTCAAGGTTGCCGGCAGCGCCGCCGACATCGCCCGCAACGGCAGGCCGATTGCCCGCGACGAGCTGCGGCCCGGCGACCTGGTCTTCTTCAATACGCTGAATCGCTCGCTGTCGCACGTCGGCATCTACATCGGCGACACGCGCTTCATCCACGCACCATCGACCAACGGCCGCGTCCGCATCGACCGCCTGAGCGACGGCTACTACGCGCAGCGCTTCGAGGCTGCCCGCACTTTCTTCGACTGAGCGGCCGGCTCAATCCCCGCCGTTTTCGATGGCCGCCACGATCCGCGAACGCAGATCGTCGAGGTCGTCACTCGAAATACCGAGAAAATCGAGCGCCCGCTCGAACAGGTACTCGCCCACCTCGATATCGCCGCCGAGTTGTTCGCACAACAGGCGCTCGGCCACCTGCGTCACCGCGATCAGCGACAGCGCACCACCCGGCAGTGTCCGATCCGGTAGGTCGTAAGCCTCGTTGTCGTGATGGAAGCGGATCGCCTGGCCGAGGATGGGCGGCAAACCCCAGTTGCGGACCAGCAAGGAACTGATGATCGGATGCGTGCAGGGGAAATACTCCTCCTCCATCTCGCCCAGCAGTCGGCCCTCGGCCTGGCATTTTTCCAGCAACCCGCCGTAGTTCGGGAAGCGCCGCATCATCAACGGCACGCCGGCATCGTGGAACAGCGCGTAGGTGTAGGCCGCATCCGGTGAAACACCATATTGGCGGCGGGCGATCAGGCTGGCCACCAGCGCCAGCATCGTCGTCCGCTTCCAGAAACTATCGATCCACGCCGCTGGCAGCCCGGTGATGCTCGCCTTCAAGGCCGAGGCCACCACCACGCAGACCACATTGGTGATGCCCAGCCGCTCCACCGCCTTGCGCACGCTGGACACCGGGTTATTCACCCCGAACAGCGGCGAGTTCGCCAGCTTCAACGCCGCTGCCGACATGCCGGGATCGCCGGAGATCACGTCGGCCAGGCGCTTCAGATCTGGCTCATCCTTCTGCGCTTCCTTCATCGCATCGGTCACGGCATTCGGACAGGACGGGATGTCGACCGTAGACATCACCTTCTGGACATCTTCGTGGGAGAGCTCTCGATGCTGGTCAAGGGGCATGATAGATTTAAAGTATTAATCAAAATTAATAATTACCAACAGCATAATCGAAAGGCCGCAATGGACGCAAGCGACGGGGAAGGGTAGAATCGCCGATCCCAAGCGCCCGTAGCTCAGCTGGATAGAGTACTGCCCTCCGAAGGCAGTGGTCGGACGTTCGAATCGTCTCGGGCGCGCCAAAATATCAACGGGTTAGGTGATCATCACCTAACCCGTTTTCATTTTGTGACCATACTGTGACTATTCTGAGACCAGTATGTGACTACAGTTCATCAAGAACTGTCTGAGTAATTGGCAAAATGACTACTGCCTGCAGTGACTTGCCTGCTGCAACTACCAATTAGTCAGCACTTTCAGATGAGTTGCCGGTGTTCTCATCGGGAACATATTCCGCTAATTGCTCAATTCGACATCCAAAGTAAGAACACAATTTGTTCAGATGGTCCGTCAGTGTTCCATAGCCCCGCTGGTTGACCATTTTGGAAAGGGTCACTCGGCTAATTCCAGTGGCTTCGGCAAGTTCGAGGAGCGTGACACGACGCCCTTCTTTGAACTGCTTATCAGCAAGTAATTCTTGTATGCGGTAGCGAATCATTGTTCGTCTAGTTTAACAGAAGATAATCTAGACTTGCATTGATGACTCTCGAATGTTAAACTACATTTACATTAGTGCGATTAGGCGTACTAATGATTGTTAAGTTAACCAAGGAGGGTCGAAGATGTCGCAAACTTATCTCACTACCGACGAGCTTTCCTCTCGGATTAAGTACGATTCACGCACTATCCGTGAGCGCCTGAAAGACAGCGTTTTGCTCGAAGGGGTCCATTACATCCGTCCATTCGGCGGTCGCAAAATACTCTACATTTGGGAAAAAGTTGAAGCGGATATGAGGGCTATGCGCGCGCAGAGCTTTGCAATTCCGATGGCAAACGGAGGTGTTTGTCATGGCTAGTATCCAGCTCCGAAAAGAGACGGGAACGCTGATCATTGATTTTTACTACCAAGGACAGCGTTGTCGCGAACAAACTTCACTTACTGACGGTGCTGCCAATAGAAAACGTGTTGGCAAGGTTCTTTGCAAGATTGAAGAGGAAATAAGTCTTGGCACCTTCAACTACCGAAACTTCTTTCCCAACAGCAAAAATGCGGCCAAGTTTGATCAGGTGCAGCCAGAGGCTGCAGTGGCTCCGATCGCCCAAGCTGTTTCTGGTTTCGGCACCAAGCCACCGACCCCGCTCTTCAAAGACTTTGTCGAAATCTGGTTTGCTGAGAAGAGCATCGAGTGGCGAGCCTCCCACCAGAAGACGGTCCGCGACGACATCAATAAGCGCCTGATTCCCCGGTTCGGGGAGATGGCGGTCGGCAACATCACTAAAGCAGACATTCTTGCTTTCCGCGCAGACCTCGCCAAAGCTCCGGCACGGAACAAGAAAAACCTGTTGTCTAACCCGCGGATCAATAAAATCTTGAATCCACTGCGGCAAATTCTCTGCGAAGCCGCCGACCGCTTTGATTTTCGCACGCCCTTTGTGAACATCAAACAACTGAAAGTGAAACGTACCGATGTCGAACCGTTCTCGCTCGATGAAGTTAAGAAGATCATCGATACGGTCCGGATTGACTTCAAGCAATACTTCTCAGTGCGTTTCTTCACTGGCATGCGCACCGGCGAAATCCATGGTCTGAAGTGGAAGTATGTGGATTTCGACCGGCGCCTTATTCTCATCCGGGAAACAGTGGTGGATGGAGAGGAGGCCTATACCAAAACCGATTCTTCGCAACGTGAAATCCAGATGTCGCAATTGGTGTTCCTCGCTTTGAAGGAGCAGGAAAATAGCACTCGGAAACTCTCGGAGTTTGTCTTTTGTAATCGGGAGGGGCTACCGCTCGACTACAAAAACGTCAATAACCGGGTCTGGAAACCCTTGCTGCAACATCTAGGGCTCAAGGTTCGTCGTCCCTACCAATGCCGCCATACTGCGGCGACGTTGTGGCTTGGCGCAGGGGAGAACCCTGAGTGGATTGCACGGCAACTGGGGCACACAACCACGGAAATGCTCTTTCGGGTCTATTCACGTTATGTACCAAATCTCACTCGGCGTGACGGTTCGGCTTTCGAGCGCTTGTTGACCAGCACGATGGGAGGCGTTGAGGCTCAGATTGATCTTGTAGGCGCGAACAATCAATCAAAGGAAGTGGAGGTCCAGCATGGCTGAAGTCATTACCCTGCAACAGAGTGATATCTGCTACTGCCACAGTCAATTTCTACCGGATGTTGTCCGTGTGCAGGATGCCGGCTACGAAGTCGACGATCAATTCCGTAGTAGTAATGTAGCTATGGTCTATGGAAGTGCTTTTCAAGCGACATTGACTTGGAGCTCACTGTATAGCGACGAACGTATTTGTAAGGGTGCATTAGCCAGAGTTTATTGGCCGAAGAGGCTAACCGAAGTGGACGGGCTCTATCCGGTGGTTCGTGTCGTACCGATCCCTTCTGTCGATCTAGCCGTGAATCTGTTTGATACCATCCCCCCTAACTGGCTTAAGAACCGTGCTCTTATCGAGCGGGCCAAAGAACTGTGGAGCCAGTTGCCAGAGCAAATGCAATTGCTTTTCAACGAGCTTTTTTGGGATGTCGATCTGTTCCGGCGCTATGTGTGCGTTCCAGCTTCGATTAATGGCCATCACAATGGTTGGGGAGGCAATCTGCGGCATTCCGTGGAAATGGCTGAACACGCAGAACGCATCGCTCTGGATGTGCCAAGTGTTTCCAATGGACTGTTGACTCTTGCTGGGCTACTTTTCAACGCACCGAATGCCGAAGCGTATCGCTGGGTGGATGGGCATTGGGAAATGGCAAGCGAATCAGCCCTGGAAACATCACGGAAACGTTTTCAGACACACCTGCTGTCCATCCTTCAGCGTTCTCCTGAATTGCTTTCTAAGCATGAACGGCAAACTCTCTGGCAGATCCTTTTTGGGCAATCTGTTGGTCGTCAGGAGTGGCAAGGACAACCGATTGCTGCTCTGGAGGTTGAAATTCTTACGATCGCAGATCGGTTGTCCTGCGTGCTTAATCTGCGAGAACAAGGGGGCGTTCAGTAAAAAGGTTGCTTTTTAATTCAAACTGAACAACCTGCAAGAAGGGGGGCAGATCAACTATTCGATCTGCCCCTCTTCTTTACGTTGAATACGTTTTACCAAACGATCCAGGGCTGAGTATCTCTTTTACAGATTTGGAAACTGGCTCAAGCTAAGGTCCAAGCGTCGCCTAGGAAGCTAATGGGCGAATAACCTTGCCTTCCCATTGGATCAGCTGGAATTTTAGGCCGGCGGTTGCCTCCTTGAAAACCGACTCGTTCTCATCGAACGACGCAGCAACTATTGACTGAAGTCCTGTTTGCCCACTGAGAAGCTGCAGTAATCCATGCTGGCTAATTGACCGCATGGAGTGTTGACCAGGTTCGTCCATCAGCAGAAGACCGGGGTGGTGCCCCTCGAACTCTCGACTGGACGACGTTTGATATAGGGCCAGCAGGTAACTCCAGATGAGGCGCACAAAGTCGCTAGCACTCGAATCGGCGGTGAGACTGGTCTGAACCTTTGTGCGAATCTCGCGCAACTCCAACTCAGAAAGGATCGGGGTCAGGCTATCCAAGCTGATACGAATGTCCTCGATGTCGGCGCTTTCATACCCGAATGAACTGGCATTTCCTCTGAAGTTCTTCTCGAATAATGAGATTCTGGCCAGGTCAGCTTGGCTATAGACATCTCTCGGCAGGGTTCGCCGGTCAGCTTGGTTGGCTGCCAATCGATCTGCAACCTCGCCGAACGTCACCAACAATGCGGCTGCCTGAATGCTGAAGGCTTGCAGGTTAGATAGTTCAAGCTCGATCTGGATTTGCCGACGCACAATGGCACGAGATTCCGCCGCGCCGTTACTCACGTCGCCTCGGAGAGAATTGCGGTAGTCGTGGGTCTTGGCTAGGCGGGCGCCCACTTCCATCAGCGCGATTTCCGACTGATGAATTTCCTGAAGTGCCCCGTTGATCTGGTTCTGCAGCATCCTGCGTTGGCTGTCGAGGTACTCGATGTTCGTGTTCAGATCCATCTGAGGACCTGAAACGATTCCAATTAGCAAGGTATCGTCAACTTCCTGATGACAAGTGGGGCAGTGATCCGTGGCCACCTTCAACTCCATCTGGGCGCCAAGGTTGCGGAGCTTCAAAGCCGTCTTGTTGCGCTCGAGGTCCTCGCTGGTTTCTGCTAGAAGCACACGTAACTCTTCAAGAGCCGCTTTCTGTAACGTCAGGCTCGTCGTGGCGCGCTCGTGCAGCACTGTGAGGCGCTGCAGTTCGAATGATGTAGTCTCCAGTTCCTGAATAGCCTCGACACCGGAGGCTTTACCGTATGCATCTGCCTTCTCTCCAAGTAGCGAGTGCTCTGTGCGCAGCAGGCTGACCTGATCCGCGAGCGACGTCTTCGTCATCCCGTCAGACTTCACAAACAGCATACTTGCCGGGTCGAAGGTCGAGGTTGGTTTAGCCGAGAGGCCCTCGATAACCACACCGTTTGCTGTCGCCGCCTGCCGAAGAGTGTCACAGGCACTCCGCCAGTCCGAGTCGATAACTACGGCTTCAGCGTCGAGCTTCGCAAGCTTAGCCTGACGCTCGAACACACTCAGCCCTAGCAGGAACTCTGTGACCCGGATACGTGCGTCGCGAATACCGAAGAACGGGACGTTGGCAATGTAGTCGGTCCATCCGCGCTTCTGCTCAACTGCGAGTGCCGCAAATATCGTCTGAAGGTACAGCTTGGTCATGCCGCCGGAAGTTGTCGGGACCTGCGGCAGTTGGTATCCCATGAACCCCTCAAGAAACTGGAAGAACCCTTCCTGTTTCTGGGCGCTGCCAGGATCAAACAGGAAAGTTGGTTTCGGCGTTCCTAACTCGATACCGGCGGTCAAGTGGGCACCTTCGAAGACCTCCACCAGCTTGGGCTGGCGAACAGAGTCTCGAATTGCCCGCCGAAGCGTGGCGCTCTGGCCCCTAGAATTTTCGATCTCAATGAGAATCTCAGAGCTGTCGACCATGATTTTGGTGTCGCCTTGGACGAAGAACTCCTTCGCTGCATAGTTCAACACCTTCTCGCCCTTACCGCCGATGAGTTCCTCCATTCCGAGACCGTACAAGAGGCAATTGAACAGCGTACTCTTGCCGCTGGAGTTGCTGCCGCGAATGACAGTCAAGCCGCGGCTGAATTCGAACTTGAAGCCAAATTCCCCTTGGACCGTATTAATCCGCAACTTGATGCCTCGGAGTTTCATGCCGACTCCCATCCCCTCGCTACTTTGTCGACCATAGCCTCGGTTATGCCCTTGCCAACCTGTATCAGCAGTTTGCGCTCGTTCGCGAAGGCATCCGGTTCCCTCAAGACCTCGGTGATGAATGCTTTACCCTTGTCAGACAACTGGTATCCAGTCGAAGTTGGTTTCACTAAATCCTCTGCGACAGCGAATCGAATAGCGATAGCGAGTGCCGGATCGAAGCCCCACGCGGTCATGTTCAGAACATTAGACCTCGTGGCCTCCACCAGCTTCTGGATACGGTCACTCCGCTTCAGCGCCCAGTTAAAGAGATGTAGCCGTGGAAGGGTGGACTTCCCACCGCGTGATGAAATTTGCAGGACCAATAGCAATTGCGTGATCTTGTAGAGCGGCCTGTGCTCAACCAGAACCGGCGACGGGCGCCTTTCGAAGAGCAAATGACGACGCTCATTGACTGCTTCAGCCATAGTCGACCTCGCATACAGCGATCCACCTGGAAACCATCAGGCGTGCGATTTGTGATGCGCCGGTTTCGTCGATGGCTGGCGCGAGCTCTCTGGCAATCCGTTCAGCAAGGCCATCCCGAATCTTCTCGGTCAACTCCTGAGGATTCCCCTCCCAGGTGGAGCACGTTTCGACGACGTGTGCCTCGTACCCGTTAATGAGCCGCACAAGTCTCGAATGGACCATCGGTGCCGTATCATTGATTCGCCTGAAGTGCGCGTCGTGATCAAGAAACTCCCGAAGTGTGGCTTGGTACAGGCGCGCAACCCGCTCTTCCAACTTTCCCTCCGGCACGCGGTTCTCGAGCCGAGCCCGCGTTTTACGCATGACATTCTGCTGGTAGGTGTCGGCGCAGCTCCCCAGCACCGGCAGGGCCGTCGGAAGCCCTCCGAAATCAAGCGCCTTGCCCATAGTAAGCTGCATTTCTTGTATCTCGGCGGCGTAGTGATCAGCGTCATGCACCAAGACTTGGAAGTCTGCCTCAAGGATCGACAGGTTCCACCCGCGGACCTCCGACTCTTTTGCCTGAGCGTGCTTAACTAGGTCGTTATGGGCTACGGTCGGAGTCACCAAGTACCAGCGCCGCAGCTTTGTTGTACCTAAGATTTTTTTTAGGTCCGCTTCATTGGTATGAAGCTTTTTCAGGTCCGTCGTAATCTTGTCGCGCTGCTTCTCGTATAGGTCCTTTGCCGGGTAGGTCTTGTCAGGGCAGTAGCACTGGAAACCATAGCCGGTGGTCTTGGTGAATCCTTCCAAGCCGTAGTCACCTGGCGTGGCCGGGATGTGCGTGTATCCGTCGGCCGTGAACTTCCGCTTGAAAACCAGCTGACAGAGCCGCTCCCAGCTGTTTCCGTCGAAAGGTCCGTAGGAAGTTTGGAACACTGAGGTGTATTTGCTAGCGCCTACCTGTCATCTCTAGTAGAGATGACAGTGTCCGAGGCGTTCAGACTAAGAGGTACGAGAATCGCTCGGCGAACGCCAAAGCGAGTGGTGAACCCTATGTGCAAAAAGAATCTCCCATATCACCAGCCCTACGGATTTTCCGCAGCTTGGCACCTAGTAGTTATTTTGACAGCATTATTCGACATGGATAGTTAATTGTAAAGGCGGCGCGATCCGGACCTCTGCGGCAAGCCGTGCAGTCCACAAATTTACAAGGTGACTGTCCGCGATCCCGAAGTTCAAAGGACGGCGTTGGGGTAGTGGGCACGAATTCGCCGGATGAGAAAGCTGCTGTTCATGACTCCTCAAGGCTGAACGGCAGGTAAGCGCCGGGTTGCTGTCTGTGTCAGCCTATTAGGCCAACGTTCGGATTGGCCGACAAGCAGTAGCAAGGGCCGCTAGGATTGAGCAGCCTTGGCCTGATCAGAGTCCTTGCTTTATTTAGCCCCCCCCGAACTACTGCACAACACGGAGCCCCGTTCTTAGGACGTGGTCAAAACTGAACACGTGTTCAACCGGGTTTCGCCCACACGCACCAACATACCGACCACGTAGAGTTCTACGTCCCTCCTGAACCTCAATTTCGCCACCACATAGAGGGCAAGTTGCAGCGAAGCGAAGCATACGAACTACCTTTTTCTCTCCCTCGCGGCGAATTACCAGAACGTGATAGAAGCGCGAAGTCATCTGGAGAATTGCGGGGGCCATCACGATTTTCTGGTCGATCAGCCTGTACAACGGCCAAACCGACCAAGTAATCATTCCCCCAACTATCGCAATCACAACGGTCCACTGAAAAATCGTCCGTATTGGTAGCTGAGACATCCAAAACTGAATCAACAACCAAATTGCGAAACCTCCGCCGACAAGAGCGAGAAGCAAGGGGGTCAGCATGAATATGGAGCGCCAACCTTCCAAATTGATTCTTAGCGCTCGACGCACGCCAGGAATCGGATAGACCTCCATCTCTTCCAGATATTCAATATCTGCATTCGAGGAATTTTGACGCTCCTCTGCTATGGCAACTTCGCGTTGCTGGGGCCCGATGTCTTCGGGCAACTCAATAGGAACAGCACGAAAACCATAGAGTTTCGCGCGCTTGTCCAAGTCTTTTTGAATGTCGAAAAGCTCCAGGCGTGCAGCGACACGTGCTTTCTGTGAGCGCTGCAGAAAGTTAGCTTCCAGTCTCGGAGCAACCTCTTTTAAGTCATCCCAAGCCTTACTGAACTTTTTGCGGCCACTGTCTTCCTCTGTCAGCCAATACTGCTTTGCACGAGGATCAAGTTCAGCGCATTTCTGCCGCAATGGCTCTGGCGCAAACAAGGGTGCAGGGTCCCCATGCTCGGCCTGGGCTGCCGACAACTGGGCCAATGCTTGCAACAAGGTCATCCAGTCTTCCCGACCGCGACTCTCGATCAAGCCTTGTGCTGCTTGCTCGATGACCAAAGCAGCCCTGAGAAACAATTCTGAATCAATGACTTCCATATCCGTTCCAGATTCACTCCGCTTCGCTGCCGTGTATTTTCGAACCTCGCCAGCCAGCATGCATTCGTCAATTACTTCGGATGCAGATTATGACTCACTGGGACTTACTGGACTTTGCCGTCGATGAAAAGACGGGGGCTCTTGTCGATATCCGCAAAGTGGAAAGCGGTATGCGCTGCGGCTGTATCTGCCCGCAATGCAGACGAAGACTGGTTGCTCGCAAGGGCCCTCGAAATCGGCACCATTTTTCTCACCACCCGAAAGATCAAAGGATCTGCCTTTGCAGTGGTGGTGCAGAAACAGGGCTTCACATAGCTGCAAAGCAGATCATCGTTCGTTGGCCATCACTAATGGCACCAGGCTTGGTCCATGCAGAGCAAGGGCGAGCCCGGTTTGGTGAAGAAATTTCGGTTACCCGATCGATACCAGGAGACTTCTTCCCGGTTGAACGCAGCGTACTACCTGATGAAACCTACTGGCCAGGTGATTGGGTCCCGGATGTCGTGCTTTTCGGGCCCAAGGGTGAGCTACGAATTGAGATCAAGGTCACACATGGGATTTCTGGCCAAAAACAACAGAAGATCGAACGCGACGCTATTCAAACCCTTGAGTACGACTTGGCGAGGCTGCGAAATGACCAAGGTTGGAACCTAGATAGCCTGGAGCATGCATTAAAGACTGACTCCGGCATCGTTCGCTGGGTATTTCATCCCCAGTTCGCTGACCTAAAGGCCAGGGTTCAGAGCGAGCTCTCAAGGCAGGTCTATGAGAGTACGGAAAACCTAATCAAAAATGCCCCAGTATTTGGTCAAGGCGATCTTGTTTTTCATCCATGGTTTGGCTTGATACCCAAAGACATCAAGGCACGCCAAGAATTCCTCAATAGGGACTTTGCCGAACCCTTAGAATTTCCTTTACAGGGGGGCGTAATGATTAAAATTCGGGAACACGCCGTCCTGAAAGACTCTTGGTTGATCTCATTTGTGGATACAGAAGCACCAATCCCGCGAGCCGGGGTTTACGACAGCCTTCTCTCTGAACACGTGGTTGCGAAAGGCTATCGCTCGTTCTACTTTGGTATTGGACATATTCGGATTGTACGAGGGGCAAATACGATCAGCCCAATCCTCGATTTCGTGCAGCGATATGCATATCTGTCTTTCGAGGAAGCAGGGTCACATCGAGTTCGCATCGGTGCTGCGCGGGGGAGCGGGCAAAATTAGGTCAGCGCGGACAACTAAGACCAGTCACTGAAGCCGGCGTCCCTGAACCGCTTGATTAGCGCTGCCTTTGTTGTGTTTGGCAGCGCTACTACCAATAAATCTCTAGCTCTCGTCAGGCCAACATAGCCGATCCGACCGTCCTCGTGGACTGGTCCTGCAAGAAGCTTGGACACATCGCTTGACCGCTGCAAATATAAGACTGCATCGATGCTCAGACCTTTTGCCTGGTGAACAGTCTTGACGGAGGGGAGTGGCACGGTCGACGTAGCGAGGTCCTGGGACCACAGCGGTTCTTCGGACAGTTCCTTTGACGTGACCCCGTACCCCCACTTTGCGATGCAAGGCAAGCCGCATTTCCGTTCCAGCGTCGTCAGCAACGGCTTTAGATTTGCCTTCAATTTCGGGAGCCAGTCTCTTTTGGCGTTCAATGACGCCGGCGGAATACCCGTCGCAGGCGTCCTGAGGAAGGCCAAGATGATGCGTCGCACGGCTTTTGCATGAAGGTCGTCGGTGCCGCTCAGCACCGTGGCCCTGAGGGTCGGAGGAGGTCTGTCTAGCAACCGAAACGCGCCGTCAACTGCCTGGGTGAAGGCTTCCGCGATGTCTCCGTTTCGGTCGCGGCTGAAGGCCGCGCGGGCGAAGTGCTCCGTGGCTCCCTGCCCCCAACTGTCCCCAGATCCCGCGATGAGCGACACGGTGTCTCTAGCCCTGCAGAGTACCGCGGCCGAGTCGTGCGCATATCCATGGGTGGCAAGTATTTCAGCGAACGTCGATCGGACCTTGATGAGTTCTTCGTCCTTGTAAGTCATCAAATACGGCCCACTCTTGCGACTCGGGACGGGTCTGGCGGAGAAGTATGTGGTGCCACTCAGTTTGTTGGTCACGTCCACCAGCGGCTGGATCGAGCGATGGTTCTCCGACAGCGTTTCCTTTTGACCTGTGACCCCAGGATCAAAATTGCGCAGGAAGCTGCCGTCAGCGTGGGCGAACTCGTAGATAGCTTGGTTTGGATCGCCCACAAGCGAGACGGTCACCCCTTCTGCGATGAGTAGTTCCAGTAGACATCCGTGCACGCTTCCGATGTCCTGTGCTTCATCGATCAGGATGTAGGGGTAGCGCTGCGCAAGAATTTTGAGAAATCGCGGGCGATCGACTAACGTTTTGATCGCCCAGTAGCGTCCAAGGTCGTGCGTGTAAGCGCCTGCCTTGCCCAATTTCCCAATCGCAGCGAGCGCGGTGGAATCGTTGACGGGAACAGCGTTGCCCCGCATGGCAGTGTTGTAGAAGTTCCACCTAGTCCCGTTCAAGACGGCGGAGAGGAACCGGATTTCCTCGTTGAATTTCCCGTTGAAAAAGGTGAAACCTTTCAGAAATGGTTCGTGACCATTCACTAAGTACGGCCTTCGAGCGCACTGCATCGTTGACGCCGCGTGGGTAGACAAGATGTGTGAGGTCACGAAGGCGTCTACCGTGCATATCAGCACTCGGTTCGACAATCCATGCTGCCCTGCGGTCAACTTCGCGTATTCAGCTCGGAAGGTTTCGACCGCGACATTTGAGTAAGAGAGCAGAGCCACGTACTGCCGGGAGGCGCCAAGCTGCCGGCGGATTTCAGCTAGCCTTCGTACAGCCGTCGCCGTCTTGCCGCTACCGGCGCAGGCGATAACACGCTGGCTAACGAGGCCTGCCTCAATGATCAGCTTTTGCTGCGGCGACGGGCTAAATGCCTCTGTCATGGCGCTGTCACGTACGCCAAAGCATCGGCAATGTAGGTCGGCGTTGTAAACGAGACCGCTGGATCCGCGATGACGGCCGCAAGAGCCTGTGCAAACTCGCCTTTCTTAACGTTGCCGACAGTCGAGCCGCGATCAAACATTCCGCGAAATAACTCGCGCGGCTTATCTGCGGCCGCTGCCGCATCGACTTTGACCTTTAGGTCTGCGGCAATGCCAGGATGGATATCTGCCAAGGCAGTCAGCATGTGCGTCTGATTCGCAGGAAGCTGCGCCAGATCGTATTCCAGCGTGCGGGCGGCGAAGTACGTCTTGATGTGGGTGTTTGCAAGCTTGGCAATCGCCATTGCTGCCGCAGACATTGTCGGCGTAACCCCTAGGGCCGGATAGCCTGGTGCGTCAGCGTCGCTCAGAATGGCAACTCGGATTGGGATCGCAGCTCTGCCGAAGAGCGGGGCGAAGCAATCGAAGTTCAGCCCTTCTGTACTCAGGATCGTCACCGAGTGCTCACGCAGCTTGATGCTCATCTTGGCTGCCATGGCTTCGACCAGAAAGCGCTCTGCTGCTCCTTCGACGAGGATGAGCCGGCGTGCAAAAAACAAGTCCGCACGCGTCACGTCAAGGTAGCGCTGGAGCTTCTCCTTCTTCTTTGGCAGGAAGGTGGCTTCCCTCGGGAAGAACGCGCCAATCTTGCCTTCGCCCTGATGCAGGCAAGTCAACGAATCGAGCTTTGCCGCGCTAGCGAAATGTGGCGAATGGCTTGTGACAAAGACTTGAACTGGCTTTTGTCCCGGTGCTGGTGCTTCGATGGCCTGTAGATGATCCAGTAGCACGACCTGCAACTGAGGATGCAGGTGAGCTTCAGGTTCTTCGACAATCAAAGCCTTGTAGGCTGCATCTGGATTCAGGGCCAGCTCGCTTAGGACAACCGCCATGTAGATCAGGTTGTTGTACCCCAGCCCGTTCTGCTCGATGTCGAGGCCTTCGACTGCAAGCGCCAAGCGCGCGGCCAGCCGCTGAAACTCGGGTGGTGTCAGGCCAATCTTTAGTGCCTGTTTGAGTGTCGAACCAAGCATCGTGACATGGCGAGTCTCAATCGCAGACTGGGTCTTTGCTACGGGCTTCTCGACTTCGAGCTTCTCTTCAAATTTCTTTAGTAGCTCGACGAGCTCTTCCTTCTCGCTGTCGCTGGCGAGCCGATCGATAAGGCGTGCTAGCTGGCTGCTACGACTGGGCTTGAGTCCTGATGCTGGGTCGCGCAAGGGCGGCAGATACACCGCCCGGAGATCTTCGAGCATCTCAGTAGTGATGCTGTTCTCTTCATGATCGCCGCACCAACGTTTGGGACGCATGCGGCCGGTCGTTCCGTTGGTGTTGTACCGCACCCACAGATGTGCCTCGTACCTGTCAGGGGTACCAGGTGCTGCCAGCATTGGCTTCAAGGCCGGGAGAAAGTCCGCCTCTTCATCCAGCGTGAGGTCCCTGAACACATAGTGAAAGGTGATTTCGGTGGCGGCGTGTCCGCCCGATGCATGGAGATCGTAGGCATCGACTCTGAGAGCACCTTCTTCCGCAGTTGTGAGCAATGCGCGTAGTCCATCCACCACCGCAGTTTTGCCGACGTTGTTTGGACCAACAATGACATTTAGTCCAGGTCTAAACCGAAGATTGAGCTCTTCAACCCGTCGGAATCCTTTGACATTCAAGGCAGCCAAATACATTTATCCTCCCTGTTAAGACATCAGGCAAACAGTGCTTTCCTGTTCAAATATAACCTTGGCGACTTCGATGTTGGTTGCCCAAGTCATGCATTTTGGGATGAAAATTCAGACAACGCTAATGATGGCCGGCCGGTTCTCAGTGATCCGCCATATGCCGCCTAGTAGCGACAACACGCTCTTGTGATAATCAGCAGTACCTGAAGCGCATAGACGCACTGCACAGCGCTCGTTCATGAAATGTGCCTCCACCACCTGTTGCCGATGTTCAGGCCGAAATGCAGCTTTCTGGCTTGGGAAAAGTTTGCCTACGCCAACCGGCACCTTTGTGAACTAAGGTAAATTGCTTATTAACTGATTGATTGTTTGATAACAGTATGAAAATAATGAAATTTTTGTATTTTAATTAACCAAATTGCTGCACCGATATCTAGAAAGATTGTTAAGTCCGAATAAAAATTGCATCGTGGAAATCTTATTGGAGATGCACGACATGAAACAGCAAGAGATTGCTACAGCCGGAGTCTGGTGGCTGCTGGATAACACTTCGTTGGTAATACAATTCTTGATTGCACTGGTGCCGGTGCTTGCGCTGGGAGTCGCTGGTTACGCCCTGTACGTTGTTGCACAGAGGGACAAAGGGCGCGAGAGATGATCAGATTAAAGTATTGGCACAAAGCTCCATCGGAGACGTTACTCAGCGCGCTACCTCTCCTGAATTGGCATACTGCAGGGTCCAAGAGTGCCTCCGGTGACACGGCTGCCTTGATGCTCTATGTGGCTTTGATCTTTTCGGCTGAGTTGGATACTGACTTGGCGGGGATTGTCCACCAGGTATCTGCGGCCAGTTATGACGATCTGGAACACGCAACCGCACTATCCCGACGTCTCGTGGCTGACGGCTTGAACCGGCTAGTCGATTTACAGTTGATCAACCGCCAGGGCTCGCATCAGAAGCGGCGGTATCGCGTTACTTGGCCCCAAGTACCCAAGGCCGGGTGGTTCAAAATTCCATGTCAAGCAATCGTGCGCAATAACCAAATAATGCCGTTCCGGAACTTCACACTCCGCTCGAAGCACGAACTTCATGCACTGAAGCTGTACCTGTATCTCGCAGCACGCCGGAATAACGCTTCTCCCTACTCTATGGCATCTTACGAAACTATTTTTGAAAGTATTGGAATACCGGAGCGCGACATCCGGAAAGCGATAAGCCTCTTGATCGGCACGGGACTGTTGCGCAGCGTTGATCGCAGTCATGACATGGCAATCAACGGTTTTGGGCCAAACAAGTATTTTTTTATGGGCTGCGAAAAACTAGTGGGGTACGACGGGACGCACATCGCAGAGGCTGCGTGATCTCGTCCTTACCGCCCCTCGTTTAGAAGCAAGGCCCCTTAGCCAGCGGCTCTTGATCGGCTAAGGCCGAGGTGCTGTCTGTTTCCGCTGGCATGAGGCCGGAATCCGGCCAATCCATCCGTTGCCTAGTGGTTCGGTATCGGGAGGCAGTCGAGCGGGAAGCTGCCTTCAGTTAACGACCGCTGAGTACGTAGCCGTGCCCACCTTTTAGCGTTGAACTCACAATAAATGCTATTTTGCAGTTATTCGCAGGCGTAGGCGACGAACGTAGCGCCTACGCCGAACGCGGCCATCGCGGCGCCAAGCACCAGCGAGTTGATTTGTTTGAAGCGAAGGCTCAGTGACGGTGAGACCCCCGAAGCCAAGCATGCCGCGTGCTTGGCTCGCGTCAGTTGAGGCTGAAGGATCACGAGTTCCTTGGAAAAGCTAGCCCCCAAGTTTTCTAACTGCTTGATGAAATTCGCACGTGTTACGCGGACCCCGTTATGCCAGGTAGCGGAAGCGATGACATACCCTGAGCTCTTTCTCAGCGATTTCAGAAGGTTTTCTTTGTCTAGGTGGCGGATGTTACGGATAGCTTGTGCGACGACGAGATCATAGTCGGCAACGGAAAATCCCCGTCCTGCGGCCGTGCTGGATGCGGCTTTCGCGTGGATCAAAGTGACCTTCCTCGCCACGGGATCCAGGTGTACGAAGTCGCCTACTTCGCCGGAGCCATCGTCACAAGCCAGCCAACCCTGGGTATAGGCCGACTTAACCACGAAGCCGAAAAGCGACAGGTCGGTTTGAAGCCCAATCGAACCCGCCAGCGTTGGGTTAGGTGTCGGCTTTTCTTGAGCAATATTATAGTTTGCGAACTTCTGCCACTTCCAATCTACCAGTTGGTCAACGACCCCCCCTCTGTAGCACTCGCCGCCGCTGATCGCGTGTCCGCTGTCGTAGTGGACCTTCACCTGCTTTTCGTCGAGCAAGTATTGCTCGGCCTCTTTGCGCAACGTCGTCATTGCAGGATCTACAGGCTGCCAGCCGGCGCTGACCAGCGAGACGCGTGGCCCCGTGCTGCTGGGATGAATCTCCAGCGTCCCGATGTTTATTCCGCGGTGTGTGACTTGCACCGTGAAGTTGGCACCGGCTCCGGGCTGAACAATGTACTTGGACTCGTAGGCCCATCCTTGTGCTTGGGCGATTTCTGCAGCGCTTGCTCCCACACCAGACGCGTCAAGCAATAGGGTCGGCAGCACCGAGACCGAATAGGCGTGATCGACGTCGGCTAAGCCGGAAATCGGTTGCGACAGGAAGTCGTAGCGCGTTGACCGTGCCGAAGGTTTGTCTAGCTGATCAAAGAGTGCCCCGACATCTGATAGGAGACCCGTCAGAGACTGTGCGCGCACCGACCACACGCGGCCTGCCGAAAGAGCGACACCAAGGGTCTTCGATCGCAGCGCAGGAATCTTAGGCTGACTGCGCAGCGCTGACAGGTGATAACTGTGGTCGCCCAGCGGGTCCAAAGCCTCCTCGAGTGCGGTGCCCATGAGCATCTTGGCTTCTGGCTTCACATTTGTTTGAGCATGGGTCCCGTTAAGCCACACCGCCCGGGCTTGGCTTCCTACGAACGCATCAAAGGCTTCATTGCGGTCGATGGGTGATGCATTGGTCATGGATGCCTGCATGGACTCCCTCATCGCGCTGTCCGACGCGATCAAGGCGGCCCTTTGTTCACGGACTACAATCCAAGCAAACTGATGGGTCACGTCTGAAAAATTTCGGGTTGAATCCCATGCAGGACTTGTCGTTTCCTTATAAAAAATACTCCCAATAAAGAAGTCGCCATGTTTGTCAATGCTCGGACCATCCAGCACCTTGCGTTTGGCGGTCGCGGTTGAAATAACCCGTGAGGCTGCTTCCCGAATTAGGGTTTCAGCCAGCTTATTCTTCGATAAGGTACCCGTGAGCATCACGGCAGACAGGTAGGGGCGGACATCTGCCAACGGAATTTTTGCGGCGCAAAGTTGCGTGGCTAGTTTATTCGTGCCTTGTTTTGTCATGCCATGTACCTAGGGGGTGGTAACTGGAGCAAAAAATTAACGGTAACCTGTAAACCAGGTTGCACGGGGAAGACATTGTTTACGATGTCCTGCTGCCAAGAGTGCAGGTGAAGCTTATGCACACTTATACGGCATTATGCCGGAAGCAACAGATATCACGTTGGCCGAAAGGGTCGTTCGTCTTAGAAGCAAAAGCGTCTGCTGGAACTGGGAGAGTTGGCGCCTGGGCTCAATGGCTCTACAACTGTCGAAACTAACAGTTTGAACTCAGTGAATAGCATTACGGGCACGCAATCTTCGTCGAAGTTCAGCTGCAACGCCCGCGCATACATCACTTGCAGACGCATGGTTTAATTCCGCCACCGCGCCGACCAGGATTGATAGAGGCCCACCACAGGCAGCTAGTCGTTCAGCGAGTGCCCGTCTCTCGATTTGGGCGAGCGCGTTCAATTGCATTCCACGTATCGTCCGAAAACCCTTGGCGCTTTTCCAGGAGAAAATCCATCCCTTCTGGATCGTCACATGTGAGCTAAAGTCGTCGAAATGAGGATGGATCCACCGATAGGCGGAGGAATCGGCTGGTAATGGTGCTAGAGGTGCTAAAGGCGCGACAAGCGTCGGACAACGTTGAACCTTAATTGAGACACCTGCAGTTGCACTGGCGCCTCGGCTAAGATGACTGCAAAGTCGCAAAAACAATTCGTTCTTCTTGCTGTTACAGGTCCGACAAGAGAGGGCCAGATTCTTGGTCTCAAACGTTAGCCATGGGCAAACACTCTTCTCAATAAAGTGCTCCAGATCAGTTGTCATGGGATCGGAGAGCAGCCTCCTGCAGTAGCAGCAGCGCCCGTTTTGTACGGCACGCAATCTATCTTTAAGGAAATTCTTGAATTTCAATACATCTTTAGCACGGCTCGTCCATGCGAATGTGGCTAATCCTGCTGCGCTCAAGCCAATTGGGTAGGCTGGAGTGGGGTGTATGCGTTCGTAGCCAATATGCATGGGTCACCCCTAGCCTTCCAAGAGTGCTTCAATGACGTCTATGAGAGGATCACCTGGCCGCAATTGTGCGCGTAGGCCTTCAAGCTTATTCGTCATCATCGTGAATTCATTGCTATCAGTAAGGTTACGCTCCGCTAGCTCTACCGCCCGCTGAACGATTTCAACGGCAACGCGATTTCGGCTGGAGGCGATTCCAAATTGTTCAAAAAGTATTTCGTCAGCGGAAGCGCCAAAGGCGACTTGAGCTGCAGATACTGATTGAGCAGATTTGGAGAGGTCGACCACTGTACTATTTAGAGGTGCTGCGCTAACAATGAGTGGAGAATGAGTCGAGATGACCACGTGTCCGTCCTTCATGAACGTGCTCATTTCAAAGAGTGTCTCCATGAACTCCTGCTGCCACTGAGGATGTAGGCTGTTTTCTGGCTCATCAATAAGCACAATCGCTCCATCCTCTAGCGAAAAGCCAAGAGCTAGGATCGTGGTAAGTAAGTGATATTCCCCGGAGCTCAAATCATAAATTGAAAAGCTCTTACCCCCACGTCGGGACAACACCTGCGCGTCCGTCAAGACCAACTCGTTGGCGAGGAGCCCGAGCCGAATTGCCTCCGGCGACAAGCCTGAAGACACAACATGGTCTCTGTCGCTCAGTGTGACCCGAATACGCTCACGCCCCTTGCCGTTCAGGGCGTAGTCTAGGTCAGTGAAGTCGTCATAGGTAAATTGCTCGGTGAGGTGCACAGCAATTGATCGCGACATACTGCGCCCTTGGTGCTTAGCAGGTTCTTTCCCTTGAGCCCGTTTCTGAACAAAATCTAGCAACGAGGCCGAAGCATCTCTCTCTCGCTTAGAGGTGGATCTCCGTCTGAACTCGAGATCAATTCGAGGGATAATCCCTGCGAGCCTATGTGCCTTTTCGTAGAAGGGCCACAAAAAACGATCACGGACTGAGGCGTTCAGAGCGAATGCGATGGCAGTCTCGAGAGGCAACTTTTTGCTTAAGAGGTTCGTCCCTACACGCTGACCAATATAAACATAGTTGGGAACATCATATTCTGTACTTCGACCGCCACTCTCCTTGGAAGGGAATCTGTCGGCAACCGAGCCTGAGGCGCAGATTACAGTCAGTGGTTCTGCTGTGAGATTGGTGGTTGAAATTTGCGTGAGTTTGCTTTTGTAATCAGGAATCGCGACTGCGGCAACCAGCTCCTGCAGTATGGTGCTTTTGTACGAGCCGTTGTGCCCGGTAAGCAGAGTAGTGTAAACGCCATCTTTTGGGGGGGGCGCCCCGAGGAAGTCCAGAACGCGCTCTTGCCCGTCCCAAGCTTGATAGGTGAGCCTTTGTAATTTTGCCATTTTAACTTCTATGCATTTTCGGAGTCGCGCATGAAAGCGCAATTCCTGTTTGTAAAGCTCGCAAAAAACTTACTGCTATGTATTTCTAGATACCCAAACGATCTTCCATCGGATGGGGGGCTAGCAAATCTGCAAACCCTTGACCATCCCCTAAAGGTTTGCCATTGTCTTATTCCCAATTGTGTTCGACGTCGGAGCCTGTGTCGGTACAACCAGTGGAATGCCATTCAAGTAAAATTTTAGCTTGCGTGAATACATGGCCAGTAAAAGATGTGGATCGCTCCCTTGTGACAGAATGCAAAAATATTCTACATGACGATTGACTGGGAGGCACGGCAATACCGGTGGGGGCTACGTTTTCTGTGGATACCCGAGGGCATGCTCGAAATCGGCGATCAGGTCTGTTTCCTCTTCCAATCCTACGGAGATACGAATTAGGCTCTCGGCAATCCCCATTTTTTTCCTGGTTTCTATCCCAGCCTCCCAGAAAATAGTTGGTGCCACTGGGATGACCAATGTGCGGGTATCACCAAGGCCGGTTGATTTAATGGCGATTGAAAGGCGGTTAAGTACATCAATCATCGAAGATGTGTCGCGCAATTCGAAGCTCAATAGCCACGAACCAGCGGAGAAAAGTTGTTTGGCGCGCTCATGATTGGCGTGCGAAGCCAACCAAGGATAGTGGACTGCATCAATCTTCGGATGCTGTTCTAGCCAAAGTGCCAAGTTGAGAGCCGTGTTGCTAGCCTGCTTTACGCGTAGAGACAAGGTCTCGCTACCGACGCTGATGCGGTGTGCTTGATCCGAGCACATGGTGCCACCCATGTCACGTAGGCCCTTCTTACGAATTTGAAGTAGCCCCCAACCTTTTGGGTCGTCCTTGCGATATGAGGGGAATAGGTTAGGGTAGGAGGACCAATCAAATAGCCCTGTGTCCGTAACTGCGCCACCTAACGCTTCACCGTGGCCTGCTATTGTCTTGGTCAAGGAGTTAATAACTAAGCTGGCGCCGACAGAGCTTGGCCGGAATAGCGCAGGTGAAGTGATGGTGTTGTCCACCACGTAGATAAGTCCACGCTCGCAACACAACTGGCCGATACCCTCCAAGTCTGCTACCTGGGTTCGAGGATTAGCGATAGTCTCAACAAACACCATGCGCGTCTGTGGCCGAATCACGGCTGCAACGGCCTCTACTGAGCATGCGTCAACCTTGTCTACTGCAACTCCAAGGCTCTCAAGGGTTCCTAGAAGACTATTGGTGTTGCCGAAGATGTACCTGCTTGCAACAAGATGGTCGCCTGCACGCAGAAGCGAGAGCAAGGTAGCAGCGATCGCTCCCATTCCGGTCGCAAAGCATACCGTTCCCACTCCAGCCTCTAAGGCGGTAATTTTTGATTCGAGGGCTGCTGTAGTCGGGGTTCCTTGGCGGGCGTATTGGTAACCGCCTTTGTGGGTACCCTGAAACGCGCCAATCAAGTCTTCAACACGGTCGAATCCATACTGTACCGAAGTGTGAATTGGTTTGTGGAGTCCTCCATGCTCGACGCCAAACCGGCGATCCGAATGAACATTGTCGGTGCTGAGCGAACGGCTTTCGGCTGTGGAATTTGGGGTGGTTTGGTCTATCGGCATGATGATTCAGTAATTTAATAAACGTAGATGCTGGTATAGCCTTGCCTCTCGGTATTAGCCTGAACGAATACAGCCAACGCGCGTAGTGCCAAAGATAACCAGAGCGCTATATTCCATCCCTAGACTGTCAGGAAGCTCTGGACAGAAATGAGCGAAACGCCATCCTCAAGATGGAGTAGGCGCTTCACTTGTCGCTAGCAAGTAGTGTCTGAATCGCATGGCAATGAGCGGTAGCACAATTGTCGCCATGTAAAAAACGGTCGTCAGTTCATATTCCTTGATGACAAATGCTGCAAAGGCTACCCCAGCCGCTTGGCCCATAAAGAAAACAGAAGCAAATATGGAAACGCCTGTTCCTCTTGCCTCTGGCAATATTTGGGTGGCTTCAGCCTGCAAGGTTACGTGGTGCATGTAGAAGCCAAAGCCGGCAAGTGTGCATCCCAAAGTAGTTAAAGTGAGGTTGTCTGAGATCGAGACAATCAAGAATGAAAAGCCGAGAATGTTCCCGGCTGCGTAAATTAGGCCGTGCTTTTTGAGTCTCTTTAGCCAGGCTTTGGAGAAGGCTGCATAAGCGAGCCCACCTAGTCCAAATGTGGCAGCCAATGCCCCTGCCTGGAATACAGGGATTGCAAACTTCTCATGCAAATATGTCGGAACGAAGGCAAATGAACCAAGAACCGCCAGACTTTCAACGAATACTGTTCCTAGCACGATCCTGGCGTGAGAGCTTCTGTAGACTTTGAAAAATACCTCTGACCATCCCAGAACTTGTTTGTCTACTAACGAATAATGATTCTGGCTCGGGCATTGAGCAATTTTGTACATCGCCCATGCCACGACACAATAAACTGCACCGAGCATAAGGAATACAGCATTCCAGCCAAGTATGTCCGCGGTCATGCCACCTAGGGATTGCCCTCCGACAAGACCTAAAATTTGTCCCAACATAAAAAAAGCCAGTGTGTTTTGTCTCTCATCGAGAGATACGCTGTCGCCTATCCAGGCCATAGCCAGAGGGATAAGTGCTGCAGTTGCAGCACCCATAAGCCCTCGAACTACGATTAACCAATTGAGCGAATCACAAAGTGCAGCAGCGAAGGCTGTCCCTGCGCACAGGATGCATGACAGAAAAATTACGCGGAGCTTTCCGAAACGATCCCCAAGGGGGCCGGCAAAGAACAACGCAAGGCCATATCCCAAGTTTGCGTATGTAATGGTTTTTGCAGCCTCGCTTGTGCTGACATCAAATGTTTTTGCCAGAAGGGGAAGTAATGGATCACAAATCCGAACTGCCGCTGCACTGGCAAATGCACCGCATGCCAATATTCCAATTGCCTGCCTATTGCGCAATTCCAAGATTAACTCTCCTGAATGGGAGGCACTAAAAAGCTTTTCAAAGCTATGTGGATGGACGTGATAGCCAGGGGCGCATCCATTTCGTCAGCCTTGGCATGATTACCCAGGTCATGGAGATAACAATTAGGATGGTTAGCACTGCTGTACGTGCTAGGAATGGGAGATCTTGTAGTAAAGGACCTAGTGCATATAGAAAAATCGAGACTGTTGGGAAAATGCCCAACCACGTTACAAAAGCCATGCGAATTCTAGGTGGGTGCATCGAGGCAGGAACGACTGCTGTCGCAAACCAGGCTTCTAATCCAACTAATCTCCGGTACTGTGGTTCTGCTTTTGCGATCAGGCTGATTTTTCTCTGCAACTTAAAGCGTTCCGTACTGGTATCCCAACGGGAAAGATCGGCTTCGGATGCGAAATGAACGATGACTTGATAGTCGCCGCCATTGCTCTCGGGTGGGATCAACTCCGCACCGAGGAAGCCGGGAAATTGGTGCATTTTTGCAAACATGGATCTAATCAGCTCCTCGTACTCTTGCTCTCGACCGGGGGTGGGGGTTCTACGAGCAATACGAGTTACGGGGGGAGGGCTAGGTGGGGTCTTGATTGGATCACTCATGTTTTATGCGAGGGTTTTCAGTTGAAGGTTATTGGACTCGGACATCCGATGTTTCAAGAGCTCACCCGATCGCGCAAATGCAGGAAGCTTTTCGATATAGGTGAAATATTCTTCAGGCTTTATGCCTGAGCGTAGGCGTTGAATGTCAATTTGCTCTTGAAGGGCATAAATTTCTGCTTTCCCGGAGGTCAGGCTGTCTATGAACTCTTCTAAAATCACCTTCCGCTTACTTTCAAATTCTGCTTCTGGTAAGGCTGCCAACGTATCAAAGTTAATATTGCGCATGCTCTCGTCCTGTGTCGCTAATGCGTGTTTTCGTTCAACAGGGTGATTGGCTGTAATGCTTCATTCCAGTCAAGCAGATGCTTTCTCACCTGTTGGTATTTAGGTCGGTTGTGTTGAGCAGTAAAAATGACTGCCTCACCAAACTTTCCTACCCTGGCAAGTTCAACGGCCGCATCGCGTAGCTGTTTGTACTCCCTCCAGTGCTGGGAAAACTCTTCAATACGCTTGTCTATTCGATCGAGCGTCGAGCTTTGAAGTAGATGTCTGATTTCGGTATCAAGCAGGGAAATTTCATTTGCATGTTGTCTAAATTCGGAGCTTCCGACCTCTGAATTAAGGGTAAGGACAACATTCCCACGAATTTGCTCTGTGTAATTCAATATCCGTAGTGGCAATGTGACAGAGTCATTAAATCCTTCTGATTGCCTAGCCGTAAGCCTGATAGCGATGGATAAGCTATCCCTAGCGCTGGATAGTGTATTTTTGGCCGCTAGGCTGGTTTCGACAGCACTTTCCGTTATGTGCGCAAGTTTCTGTACGATGCTTGAGGCTCGTGCGGTCTGAATCTCGAAAGATGCTTTAACGTTGTTCAATGCAGTAACAGTCGATCCTCCTAATTGATCGATCTCGTTCATTTCTGCAACGGCTTCTGCTGCCAAGCGAGTGCACTCAGCGACATTCTCTCTTGAGTCTGCTGCCAGCTTTGTCGACTGCCTGGTTTCTAGTTCGATGGCCTTAACCATATCGAATATATGAATGGCAGCTTTTTCAGTTCTTCCTGCTAAGGTACGAACTTCATCGGCGACAACAGCGAACCCTCGTCCAGCCTCTCCTGCTCGGGCTGCTTCGATCGCTGCGTTTAGCGCCAGCATGTTGGTTTGCTGTGAGATTTCTTTCGTTTCTTGTACGAATGTCTGGATTCTGCCCGTGAGCGTATTTAGCTCTTTCAGCACCGACGACGTTTGAGCGATTATTCCAGCCATCTGACTAACTACCGTATCAAGGTCACGCACTTTCTGTCCGGCAGTTTGGCTGGCAGATCTTGCGCAGAGGGTAAAGTCATGAGCATCTGCAATCAGGCTGTCGACGGACTGAACGCATTCTTGTAATTCTTGCCCTTCAGCAACTGCATCGGTTGCACGATCCGACTGCAGTTGGCTGCTGCGATACAGATCAGAATATAAAAAAGTTAGCCTGGATGTGTTGTCTAGAAGAGCGTTGATGTCCTTAGAGGACGAGGCCAGAGAACAAGCGGGCTTGCTTGGATTGATGTCGCAGTCAGCCTCAACGGTCTTCGACTTTCCGAAGACTTTCCTCCATGTGCTGAAATACATAGTCCCTCCGGTTGTGTCGTTTGGGCAGGGACTTTGCTGCGTTCTTCGGCGAAGCGGAAGTAGGGAGTTGGTAAACAGTGAGTTGTGCTAAATAGAACAATCAGCGCGAGAGGTTGACGGTTCTGGTGGCGCTAACCTCAGTGCCCACATGGAGCGGCGGCGATAGGATTGTTCTCAGCGTAGCTTGTATGCATAAGCGAGTTAACGCCTAGCGGCTGCCCTTTGAAGATGGAAGGCGGTTTCATGCGTGATCTCAAAATACTCTGACCAACCACCACCACGCAGTATTGGGTGGCTGGCTGCGCATTGGTAGGTTCCATCAGACAAAAGCTCAGCTCTGATATGAACGCCGATCACTTCTCCGAAAATTACCCAAGTCTCAAGTTTTTGATTTGACGTAGTCTCCAGCTGGAGTATTTGGGTCTTCCGACACTCGAAGGAGACCAAGCTTCGTGCTACTCGAGGTGTCGCAATCAGATTGGATGGGGATTGCTCCAGCTCGGCAAGCTCGAACTCGTTGACGTCTGGCATCACCGCTTGCCCAGTCAGATTCATTGCTTCTGCAAGATCGCGACTTACCAGATTCCATGCGAACTCTCCTGAGTGCTCGATATTTCGGAGTGTGTCTTTGTAGCCGACACTTGAGAACGCAATGATTGGCGGTGTGCTGCTTACGGCATTGAAAAAACTATATGGTGCAAGGTTTGGGATCCCATCCTGGCTGAGGGTTGATATCCACGCTATAGGACGTGGGCCAACGATGGATTTAAAGGGGTCGAATTTCAGTCCGTGTCCCTGTGATGGTTGGTAGAAATAGTCCATGTCAGTCCTGGCGCTTACTCGTTGGGGAGGGATAACGCGGTGGGCGATGTCCAAGTCATCCAGTCCGATTTTGTTTCTTTAAGAAACTCGATGAATGAGCGTACTTTTGTAGAGACATACTTTTTACTGGCTGGTACTGCATAAATTCCAATTATTTCAGTCTCATATTGTTCAAAAATTGGTTGCAGCTTGCCGGATCGAATTGCGTCTCCAACGATGAAGAGCGGCATTCGAACTAATCCAGCGCCACTGCTCACCATCTCTGTGAGTATGTCGCCATTGTTTGCCGTGCAAGATCCGGAGACACGAACCTGAAACTCTTGCTCAGAGTTGGCGAATTTCCAGTCATGACCTGCTGTTGAGTGCGTGTATAGAAGGCAGTTGTGCTCTGCTAATTCCGTGGGGTGGGAGGGCTTCCCGTGTTCTTGGAAGTATCTTGGAGAGCCACACACAATCAACCGATCGGTAGCTAATTCAATCCAACGTTCGGAACTGTCAATCGGTGGGGCTATTCGGATGGCTAGGTCGAGACCTTCGTCGATCATATTAGATCGCTGGTCGCTCAAAGTTAGTTCGACGCGAACTTCAGGATTGCGCTCGCTGAATTCCGCGAGAACTTTTCCCATATGCCTAACGCTGAACGAGATCGGCATCGTTAGCCTCAGCGTTCCTCGCGGTGACTGATTGAGTTTGGCTGCGTTCCCTTCGGCTTCATCAATTTCGCTAAGGATTGAGGTGCAACGATCATAGTAGTCCTTGCCTGACTCGGTAAGCGACAGTCGTCTGGTTGTTCGATGAAGCAGGCGTGTTCCAAGGTGCGACTCAAGGTGGTCGACATGTTTAGAGACCATGGGGCGGGAAAGATGGCAGCGGTCTGCGGCTAGCGTAAAGCTTCCTGTCTCTACCACTAGCGCAAACACTCTCATGCTTAGCAAAGTGTCCATTGGTAACCATTAAGAAACAAACAATCAATGTTTGTTGTATTTATCAACGTTTGGTTCCCAATTATAGTTTTGCGATTAGGCAAATTACAAACTCACCAATGCAGTGTCCTACTGCAGGAGAGGAGAGAGCATGGATCACTTTCTTAGCATGGACGCATTTGTTCGCGTTGCTGAGGTCGGTAGCTTTGCTGAGGTTGCTCGGCAACTTAATGTATCGAAATCAGTAATTACAACCAGAGTTCAGCAACTGGAGGAATTTGTAGGCGCCCCCTTGTTTCATCGAAGTACGAGGAACGTACGTCTCTCTGAGGTCGGAGAAGCCTACTTTGATGAATGCTCCCAAGTGGTTGCACATGCCAACCAAGTGGTTGATGAAATGCGCCAGTTTCGTGGTTCGCCAACTGGCGTGTTGCGAGTGCACGGCATACCTGGTCTTGTTCTTGACCATATGGCCAGCGCCTTACTTCGATTTCAGGACAAACATCCTTCGATCACGTTTGATTTTGTGGTCAACGATCTGGTTATCGATCCTGTCAAAGAGGGGTTCGATTGCGCACTTCAGATTTTTTCGCCGATCTCGGAAGAGCTAATCCAGAAAAAACTGTTCCCAATTCGTCGAGTGTTCTGTGCGTCCCAGGAATACCTCGATCGACATGGCGCGATCCTGCACCCGTTGGATTTGCACGATCATAAACTTGGGCTCTACTCGCGATACCCAACCAAGGACAAGTGGATCTTTGATGATGCTTATGAGCGCGTAGAAGTTGATTTGAGAGCTGCGATAAGAACGAATGCAGTTCACTTTCTGAAGGATTTGGCACTCGAGTCAGGTGCTGTTGTTTGCCTGCCAACAATTGTTGCGGCCAAGGAAATCATGGCGGGCCGTCTTGTGCCGATCTTGCGGGGCTACAGGCTTCCGTTCTACTGGCTCTCGGCTGTGTTCCCGAAGACCCAGCGTAACTCTATCAAGGTGCGCTTGTTTCTTGAGCACATACATCAAGAGTTTGCCGCTAGCCCTCCCTGGGACATTGAGTTGGTCAATGCGGGGTTGTTGCCGGCGATGCCGGATGTTCTGGGGTGATTGTTCGTATTTGCCAAACACGGCGGTTGGTCGTGGTTGGCTACCGTCTCAAGGGGTGGCTTCCTAGAATCAGGTCAACAAAAAAACGAGACCCCAAGAGAAGTTGCCTGATCTCAGGCTGACGGACCAATCATCCATAGGAGGAAGTGTAGATGTCTCAATTCGTAACTCAATTCGGCTCCCTGAATAATTATCAAAAGGGATACATCGAAATCATCAACGACAACCCGAAGCATTATGTCTTCTCGAATGTCTTTGATGTTGCCAGCGGCTCAAAGCCGTACGAGAAGGTTGCTGTAGCTGTTAACCTGGAATATGTCATCGAGGCAATCCGTGCAGAAGGTGTGTCCGGTTGGATGGCTGCGTCCCATGATGAGTTTTGTATCGTGATGGATGGCGAGGTTGAAGTCGAGTTTGTTAAGTTGGACGCCCCTGAGTCTGTTGTCTCTGCTGACAAAGAGGGCACGGTAGCTGTGGCAGGTGAGCCGATTGGAAAGCGCATGGGCTCTATCGTTTTGAAGCACGGTCACCAGGCGATGCTGCCGAAGGGCGCTGCGTATCGCTTCAAGTCACAGAAGCCGTCCGTGATGATCCAGCAAACGATTATCGGCGATCTGACTGTCCAAAAATGGGCTGATATCTGCTTCAACTAATCAGTACCCGTTACCTCAAAATTCCTCAGGAGACTTTAAATGAACGCTATTGCAGATATCAAGGCTGCCAAAATCGCTGGCTACCGTACTTTTGAAATTGGTAGTTTTACTTTTGCTCGTGACGAGTATTACGCTATCGTCAGCTGGCCAGCCAAGGGTCAGCGTCAATCCCATACGATGAGTATTGACGCCTTCTTGCGCGCTCTCATGCGTGACGTTGCGTGGGGTTTCTTCTACGGTGTGGTGAACTTCGATTCCGTGTTCGGTACGCGTAACCTGTATGGTCGTGTGGAGTTCTTTGCTGGTCGTTTGAATGAGGCTTACCACGAGGCCGGGGCGGATTATGTTGAAGTGTTCGAAACCCCTGTTGCCATGAAGCTGTTCAAGGAAATGCTTGCTGATTGGGTTAATGAAGGTTTTGATCCGTTTGCTGCCCCGGTTGAGACTGGCTCTGCCGCATTTGGTGAAAAGAATGGCGATAACCTGAAGGCAATTGATCGCTTCCGTGTTGCTACCAAGCGTATGCCGGGCCTGGAAGGTGATTCCCCGCTGCGTTTAGAAGAAAATGGTTACCCGGTTAATCGCGCGTTTGCTGACGTGGCTCAGGATGCTCCGGTGATCAAGGCTGAAGCGGGTTTCGAAAAAGAGCTCCATGCATTCAATCTCTACGCATACCTCTCCCGCTCGGATGTGACGTGGAATCCTTCCGTTACTTCGGTTTGCAAGCACAGCCTTTTCTGCCCGACTACCGAGGAATACACGCTCCCGATTATTCACGGTAACGACCGTGTCGAGTGGTTCCTTCAGTTCTCTGACGAGATTATGTGGGATATCACCGACAAGGAAACGGGGCGTCCCCGGGCGCGTGTGATGATGCGGGCAGGTGATGTGGCCGCAATGCCGGCAGATATCGCTCACCAGGGTTTCTCCAAGAAGCGCTCAATGCTGCTGGTCTGGGAGAACGGCAATCCTGCTGTCCCGGGTATGTACGAGCGAAACGAACTCCCGCCTTACCCTGTTTCGTTCTGATCTGCTGATCAGCAAGAACTCCTCCCTCAATTAATTCTGCGGCTTTGGCCGCGAATATCGAAGCCGGAAGGCTTTGAGGGGGGAGGTCCGACCTCAATACGAAGAAACCCAATCGCCATGCAAAACATCCAGAACAAGCTTTTTATCGGCGGGAAGTTCGTTCCTGCCGTCGATGGTGCAACCATCGACACCATTAATCCTCACGATGGCTCTGTAATCACTAAGGTTGCTGAGGCGAAGGCCGCTGATGTTGATCTTGCTGTTGCTGCAGCGGCGCGGGCTTTTCCTGCTTGGTCGAAAATGGCAGCCGCGGATCGCGGTCGCCTGCTGCTGAAACTAGCTGACCGCATCGAAGAGTGTGCCGATGAGCTTGCTCGATTGGAGGCTCTCGACACTGGGCATCCTATCCGTGATGCACGCAACATCGATGTGACGCGTACTGCCGCTTGTTTCCGTTACTTCGGCGGGATGGCTGACAAGTTTCAAGGAAGTGTTGTTCCGGTTGAAGCAGGCTTCCTTAACTATGTGAAGCGTGAGCCGATTGGGGTTGTTGGGCAGATCGTTCCTTGGAACTTTCCGCTGATGTTTTGTGCGTGGAAGATGGGGCCTGCGCTAGCTGCTGGTAATACGGTTGTATTGAAACCAGCTGAAATTACCCCGCTGACGACTCTACGTATTGCCGAATTGATGGCAGAAGTGGGTTTCCCTGAGGGGGTTGTCAATGTGGTGGTTGGCTATGGAGCAACTGCTGGTCAGCATCTGGCTGAGCACCCAGGGGTGGGGAAAATTGCATTTACCGGTTCCACTGCTGTTGGTCGCCGAATCGTTGAGGCATCCAAGGGGAATCTGAAACGCGTTCAGTTGGAGTTGGGTGGGAAAGGCGCAAACATTGTGTTCGAGGACGCTAATCTCCTCGCAGCAGTAAATGGGTCAGCCTGGGCAATTTTCCACAATCAAGGTCAGGCATGTATTGCCGGTTCGCGTCTGATTGTCCACGAAAAAATTGCTGATGCATTCCTGGATAAATTCATCACGCTGGCCAAGTCCATTAAGGTCGGAAATCCACTGGATCAGACCACTGAGATGGGACCGCTGACCTCAATTCAACACCGTGATCGTGTTCTTTCGTATGTTGAAGTTGCAAAAGAGCAAGGTGGTGAAATTCTTTGCGGCGGTCGCCCGCCGGCTGATCCGAGTCTGGCGAACGGATGTTATGTCGAGCCAACGATCGTTCGTGCGGCTTATAACGACCGAGTCGCTCAAGAGGAAGTTTTTGGCCCCTTCGTAACGGTTACGACGTTCAAGGACGACGAAGAGGCGCTGAAGATTGCTAATTCGACCGAATATGGACTTGGTAGTGGTCTTTGGACGCGCGATCTTCAGCGGGCTCATAAGGTTGCTGAGTCGATTCGTGCGGGCATGGTTTGGATTAACAGCTACAAACGAGTCAATCCGGGCTCGCCATTTGGTGGCGTCGGCCAATCCGGCTACGGCCGGGAAATGGGTTTTGAGGCAATGCATGACTACACCGAGGCCAAGTCTGTCTGGGTGAACGTTGATGCCGTTATTCCTCCGCACTTTAAGCGCTAAATATCATGGTTAATAAACAAGTTGCCACCATCCAGGCGGCAGTGGCTGACATCAAAGATGGCGCCACAGTAATGATTGGCGGTTTCGGTACGGCAGGTATGCCTTCAGAGCTCATTGATGCCCTGATCGATCAGGGAGCTCGAGATCTGACGGTAGTTAATAACAACGCAGGTAATGGCGATATTGGCCTTGCCGCACTGTTGAAGACGAAGCGCGTGCGGAAAATCATCTGTTCATTTCCGCGCCAATCTGACTCCTATGTATTCGATGCCCTGTATCGCGCCGGCGAAATTGAGTTAGAGCTTGTCCCGCAGGGCAATCTTGCAGAGCGAATTAGCGCAGCAGGTTCCGGTATTGGGGCTTTTTTTACGCCAACTGGTTTTGGAACGTTGCTGGCTGAAGGGAAAGAAACCCGGGTCATTAACGGTCGTAACTATGTTCTTGAGCACCCAATTTATGCCGATGTGGCCCTGATCAAGGCACTCAAAGCAGACCGTTGGGGCAATTTGGTTTACCGCAAAACTGCTCGAAATTTTGGGCCGATCATGGCACGTGCTGCCAAGTCGACGATCGTCCAGGTTGAAGAGGTCGTTGAACTGGGGCAGCTCGATCCCGAAGTAATTGTCACTCCAGGCATCTTCGTGAACCGCGTTATCGCGATTCCCCGTCAATCAGTAGCCAAGGCGGCATAGGAGCTTGTGATGAAACGTATGACTCGTGATGAGCTTGCTGCTCGTGTCGCAAAAGATATCCCGGAAGGTGCTTACGTCAATCTTGGTATTGGCGCACCAACCCGCGTAGCCAATTACCTCCCCGTAGAGCGTGAGATTTTTCTGCACAGCGAAAATGGTCTGCTTGGGATGGGGCCAGCTCCGGCGAAGGGCGAAGAGGATCCTGAACTGATTAATGCAGGCAAAGAGCCTGTCACTTTGCTGGCGGGAGGCTGTTTTTTCCATCATGGCGACTCGTTCGCAATGATGCGAGGTGGCCATCTTGATATCTGCGTTCTAGGTGCCTTCCAAGTTTCCGTCAATGGAGATCTGGCGAACTGGCATACCGGTGCCCCTGATGCGATTCCTGCTGTAGGTGGGGCGATGGATCTCGCTATCGGTGCCAAACAGGTCTTCGTGATGATGGATCTGCTTACTAAAACCGGGGAAAGCAAGCTGGTGGATAAATGCACTTATCCGCTCACCGGCGTGAACTGTGTGAATCGAATTTATTCAGACTTGGCTGTTATTGACGTTACCCCAGCAGGTCTTGAGGTTATCGAAATGGTCGAAGGACTTCGCTTCGATGAGCTACAAGGAATGCTCAAAGTGCCGATGACGCTAAAGGTGGCAGCATGAATCCTTTCGTTTATCAGAGTTTGCCATCGCGTGTTGTTTTCGGCCCTGGAAGCATTCAAAAGCTCGCTGAGGAAGTGGAGCGCCTGGGTGCAAAGAAAGTTCTGGTTCTGTGTACGCCGCAACAACGCGACCTCGCTACGCTAGCAGTTACCCATCTCGATGCCAAAGCTGTTGGTGTGTTTGATCAGGCAGTTATGCATGTGCCAATCGAAACAGCAATGGAAGCGAGAAAGGTTGCCGAGGAGCTTGGCGCGGACTGCTGTTTAGCAATTGGTGGTGGATCTACAGTGGGGCTCGGTAAAGCCATTGCGATGACTTCCGATTTGCCAATCATTGCTGTTCCGACAACCTTTGCTGGTTCGGAAATGACGCCAATTTTCGGCATCACAGAGGCCGGGCTCAAGAAAACCGGACGAGATATTCGTGTGCTTCCAAAGACGGTTATCTATGACCCGGAGTTGTTGGTAACTCTGCCTCCTCAGATTGCGGGGCCGAGTGGAATTAATGCAATTGCGCATTCTGTCGAGGCTCTGTATGCACAGGATGCCAACCCAATTATCAGTCTCATGGCGGAGGAAAGTATCCGTGCATTGGGACGAAGCCTGCCGAAGCTCGTCAAAGATCCCAGCAATATCGACTTGATTTCTGATGCGCTTTACGGAGCGTGGCTTGCCGGCGCGTGCCTTGGTGCGGTTGGCATGGCTATCCATCACAAGCTTTGCCACACCCTGGGCGGAACTTTCAATCTGCCTCATGCAGAGATGCATACGATCGTTCTTCCTCATTCGGTTGCATACAACCGTGAAGCAGCTCCTGAGGCGATGGTCAAAATCGCTCGTGCGCTCGGGGCCGAAGATGCTGCTAGAGGCCTCTACGACCTCGCCAAATCTCTGGGTGTGCCGGTTGCGTTAAGTGAAATTGGGATGCCTGAGAATGGGCTTGAAAAGGCAGCCACCCTGGCTACGCAAAACCCCTACTTCAATCCTCGACCGATTGAAAAGCAGGCAATTCTGAAACTTCTCACTGACGCACATACGGGTGTTCGCCCGCAATGAGCTGATTTGGGTTCAATCGCTGATAACAATTTAGGAGACATTCAAAATGAGCAATAACAATAGCAAGTATCCAGAACTTCAACGTCGTCAGTTTCTGAAACTGATTGGTAGCGGTGCTGTGGTTGCAGGTGCAGGGGCTTTCCCCGGCGGCGCATTTGCCCAGTCTGCACGCAAGATCAAAATTGGTTTCGTCACCCCCAAAACCGGGCCTTTGGCGCCTTTCGCCGAGGCTGATAATTTCGTGATTAATCAGATGCGTCAGCTTTTTGCTGATGGCCTGGATATCGGTGGTGTCAAATATCCCGTCGAAATTATTGTCAAGGATAGCCAGTCAAATCCCAATCGTGCTGCTGGCGTGGCCAATGACTTGATTGTCAAAGACAAGATTGATCTGATGCTGGTTTCGTCCACCCCGGAAACAACTAACCCTGTTTCTGACCAGTGCGAGTTGGCCAAGAAGCCCTGTATTTCGACGGTGGCACCGTGGCAGCCTTGGTTCTTCACTCGTGGCGGCAAGATCGATAAAGGCTTTGATTGGACCTACCACTTCTTCTGGGGTTTGGAAGATCTAATTGCTGTCTTCACCAGCATGTGGAATAGCGTTCCTACCAACAAGGTTGCCGGTGGATTGTGGCCAAATGATGGTGACGGCAACGCATGGGGGGATGCCAAGATGGGCTTCCCACCCGTTTTGCAGAAGAATGGGTACACCGTTGTTGATCCTGGTCGTTATCAGAATCTGACCTCGGACTATTCGGCTCAAATCGCGAAGTACAAGGAAAGTAAAGCCGATATTCTGACTGGTGTGCCTATCCCTCCGGATTTCACTACGTTCTGGAGCCAGGCTATGCAGAAGGGCTTCAAGCCGAAAGTTGCAACGGTTGGTAAAGCGCTGCTCTTCCCCTCTTCAGTCGAATCACTTGGTGCCAATGGTGATGGACTGTCGTGCGAAGTTTGGTGGACGCCTAGCCATCCCTTCAAGTCCTCCCTGACTAATCAAAATGCCGGTCAACTTGCTGGCGCCTATGAATCGGTTACGAAGAAACAGTGGACTCAGCCGTTGGGCTTCGCTCATGCATTGTTCGAGGTCGCGGTCGACGTTCTGCGCCGTACCAAAGATCTCAATTCCCCGGCCGCCATTCGTGATGCTATTGCCGCAACTAACCTCAACACGGTCGTTGGACCGATTAGTTGGCAAGGTGGTCCGACGAAGAACGTTGCCAAGACCCCACTCGTAGGTGGTCAGTGGCGCAAAGGTGGCAAGTTCAAGTACGACCTCGTAATCGTCGAGAACTCGATTGCCAAGAATATTCCCGTTCAAGACAAGCTCAAACTGATCGGTTCGTAACCCAGCTGCGACTGTCCTGACCCAGCCAATTCGGCTGGGTTGGGGGATCTATTGCCCAAATTCTGGGTACGGAGAAATTCATGAGCGTTCCGCTATTACAGCTAGACCAGGTTTCAAAGAGCTACGGTGCATTAAAAGTCACCGATAACCTGAGTTTTACCTTGAAAGAGGGTGAGGCTCTAGGGGTTCTTGGCCCGAATGGCGCAGGTAAGTCAACGATGTTCAACCTGATTACAGGCGACGTTCGCCCTGATCAAGGGCGCGTTTGCTACCAAGGCAATGACATCACATCGTTGTCTGCCTCTGCTCGTTGCCAATTGGGTATTGGCCGGTCTTATCAAGTACCGCATCCCTTTTCTGGGATGACAGTCTTCGAAAACCTTCTGGTAGGTGCCAAGTTTGGTGCCCGACTTGGTGCTGATGAGGCAAATGCACATTGCGTATCGGTGCTCGAGCAAACCGGACTGCTGCGGAGAGCCAATGTTCTTGCTGGCAGTTTGTCTCTTTTGGATCGGAAACGTCTAGAGATGGCACGTGCGCTGGCAACCCGGCCCAAGTTGTTGTTGCTCGACGAAATTGCGGGGGGCCTCACAGACAACGAGGCTCAAGCTCTTGTGCGAACTATCGATGAAATTCGTCAGTCGGGCGTTTCGATTGTCTGGATTGAGCACGTCGTGCATGCATTACTGGCTGTTGTCGATCGGTTGATTGTCATTAACTTCGGCGCCCTTCTTACCGAAGGTGATCCGGAAGCAGTGATGGCTAGTCGCGAAGTGCGCGAGGTTTACATGGGGATTGACGCATGAGCGTTTTGCTAAAAACCAATGGGGTTTGTTCCCACTACGGCGATTTCCAGGCGCTTTTCGGAATTGATTTTGAAATTTCGGAAGGGGAAGTGGTTTCCGTGATTGGCGCTAACGGTGCCGGCAAGTCCACATTTCTGCGCAGCCTTGTTGGGCTAAACAAGGTTTCCCCTGAGATGGTCGTGTTCCAGGACGAGAAAATTGGTGGCTTGCCGCCATACGAAATCGTGAAGAAAGGGATTGCACTGGTACCCGAAGGTCGCCGGTTGTTTCCCAGTCTGACCGTAGAAGAAAACTTGATGATGGGTGGTAATCCCGGCCGAAAGGGAGATTGGAATCTTCGGCGGATTTATGACCTGTTTCCGATTCTCGAAGAACGACGTAATAACCCCGGCACAGCTCTTTCGGGTGGCCAGCAACAAATGGTGGCGATTGGTCGAGCCCTTATGTCTAACCCTCGATTGCTTCTGTGCGATGAGATTTCGCTAGGGCTTGCTCCGCTGGTTATTCGCGATATCTACGCGAGCATGCCGAAAATTCTTGCATCGGGTACCGCAGTGATTGTGGTGGAGCAAGACATCGGTCAGGCAACACGGATTGCTAACCGGGTTTATTGCTTCCAGGAAGGTCGTGTTTCTCTCTCGGGTCGCTCAGCAGAGCTCACTCGAGAGCAGATTTCCGAAGCCTATTTCGGATCGCACTGAGGTATCACCATGATTAATTTAATCGACACACTGATTCAAGGGATTCTGCTGGGGGGGGTGTATGCCCTTTTTGCTACCGGCCTATCCCTTAGCTTTGGAATCATGCGCTTCGTCAATATCGCGCATGGCGACTTCATTGTCGCTGGGGCTTATGCAGCTCTGGCCTTGATTGGCCTATTTCCGATGTATCCGATAACTACTTTGATTGTCGTGGTGCCCGCATTGGCTTTCATCGGGTATTGGGCGCAGAGGTTGATTTACAACCGCCTGCTTGGACGCGACATCATGCCGCCACTCCTCATGACATTTGGTCTTTCCATCATTCTTCAAAATTTGATGTTGGAAATCTTCTCGGGGGATTCAAAGCGTCTCGATGCGGGTGATCTGGTTTCCAGCAGCATCCAGGTGACTGAAGACCTATATATCGGTCTCTTCCCGTTGGGTGTTTTCTTGTTGTCCATTGCCCTGCTAGCAGGACTTCAATTCTTCTTTGCTAAGACAGCAACCGGTAGAGCTTTGAGAGCCACTTCTGATGACAAGGAGATGGTTCAGTTGATGGCAATCAATAGCAACAGGATTTTTGCTATCGCCATGGCTATTGCTTCTGCAACGGTGGCTATCGCAGGCGTGGCTCTCGGGATGTCGAAAGCCTTTGATCCCTTGTTAGGACCTCCTCAACTTATTTATGCCTTCGAAGCCGTGATTATTGGCGGCTTGGGTTCGCTGTGGGGGACGTTGGCAGGAGGGATGATTCTTGGGATCGCGCAAGCGATTGGGTTTCGCTTTGACCCAGGTTGGGGACTCTTATTTGGTCACTTAGCCTTCTTCGGTGTCTTGCTCTTTAGACCGCAGGGCCTGTTCCCGAAAACCCGTGATCGCTGAGGAACAATCATGAGCACAACTAACTTTACCGTCATCCGGGCAACGCGTACTTCTCAAGTTGCTGCAGTAGTAATGCTTGCCCTCGTGGCCATTGGAGCAAGTGCCCCTTTCTGGGCTGGCTCTGATATCACGATGACGCTCGTTGAGTTTTTCTATTTCCTGGCGCTAGCTCAAATGTGGAATTTGCTTGCTGGCTATGGTGGTTTGATTTCAATTGGGCAGCAAGCCTTCGTTGGGATTGGTGCATACAGCCTTGTCGCTTTGGCGATCTTTGGTGGCATTAATCCATTCATTGCGGTTTTTGTATCTGGGGCTGTCGCAGGTTTGGTTGCCTGGCCTTCATCAAAGCTTCTGTTTCGATTGCAAGGGCCGTACTTTGCAATCGGAAGCTGGGTGCTCGCTGAGGTTTTCAGACTCTTGCTTGCTAACTACTCAGCCTTGGGGGGCGGCTCTGGCATAAGTATTACTGAGTCAGTTACTGACATGGATTCGTGGTGGCGAGAGTCCCTGACTTATTGGCTATCGCTGGTAATCGGTGTTGGTTCAGTTGTTGCTGTGTATGCCTTGCTTCGTTCCAAACAAGGACTGGCATTGACTGCCGTTCGCGATAGCGAAGCTGCATCTGAATCACTGGGCGTATCTGTCTGGAAGATCAAGATGAGCGTCTATATCGTGGCTGCGATCGGAACCGGAATTATCGGGGCGCTGATTTTTCTGACCAAGCTGCGTGTTTCCCCGGATGCTGCTTTCTCAATCGAGTGGTCAGCACTAATTATTTTCATCGTAATTATCGGCGGCGTTGGCACGATTGAAGGGCCTTTGATTGGCACGTTGATTTACTTCGTGCTCCGTAACTTTCTAGCTGATTTTGGCTCCTGGTACATGATTTTGCTAGGTGCGATTGCCATCTTGACGATGCTCTTCATGCGTCAGGGTATTTGGGGCTGGGTCGCCAATAAATTTGACCTCCATCTCTTTCCGGTGCAGCGCCGGATCCAACTGGAAAACAAGGAATAACCATGGAAAACGCATTCATTTGTGATGCCGTTCGCACGCCTATTGGTCGCTATGGCGGGGCTCTGTCATCGATTAGGGCCGATGATTTGGGGGCTCTCCCGATCAAGGCCTTAATCGAGCGCAATCCAGGGGTCGACTGGAGTTTCGTGGACGAGGTTATTTATGGCTGCGCAAATCAAGCCGGTGAAGACAACCGCAACGTAGCTCGCATGTCGTCGTTGCTGGCTGGAATGCCTGATGTTGTGCCGGGCACGACAGTAAACCGTCTTTGCGGATCAGGTATGGATGCCGTCGGGATTGCAGCTCGTGCAATCAAAGCTAATGAGGCTTCACTGATCATCGCTGGTGGTGTCGAGAGCATGAGTCGGGCACCGTTCGTTGTCCCGAAAGCAGACTCTGCCTTTTCAAGAGCAAATTCAATTCAGGACACAACGATTGGATGGCGCTTCATCAATAAATTGATGAAGGAAATGTATGGCGTCGACTCTATGCCCCAAACAGCCGACAACGTCGCCGCAGATTTTGGGATTAGCCGTGAGGATCAAGATTTGTTTGCCTTCCGCTCACAGCAGCGTTGGGCGGCTGCAAATGATGCGGGGCGCTTCACTGACGAATTAATTAGCGTTGAAATTCCTCAAAAGAAGGGTGATCCAAAAAAAGTGTCCACCGATGAGCACCCTCGGCCGGATACCACGCTTGAGCAGCTTGCAAAGCTAAAGGGAGTAAACGGCCCTGCGCTTACCGTGACGGCAGGTAATGCCTCTGGGGTCAACGACGGTGCTTGCGCTCTTCTGATTGCCAATGAGGCTGCAGCATCGAAGTTTGGATTGGCACCTATCGCACGAGTTGTCGCAATGGCTACTGCGGGTGTTGCTCCTCGAATTATGGGCTTTGGACCCGCTCCTGCCGTTAAAAAGCTACTTCGAAATACAGGACTTAGCCTCGATCAAGTCGATCTGATCGAGTTGAACGAGGCGTTTGCTGCCCAGGCTTTGGCCGTCACTCGTGACTTGGGCCTTCAAGACGACGACGCACGTGTGAATCCGAATGGTGGGGCCATTGCATTAGGTCACCCGCTTGGGATGAGTGGTGCTCGACTTGTGACAACAGCTGCGTACCAGCTCCGCAGAACATCCGGGCGATATGCGATTTGCACGATGTGTATTGGCGTTGGCCAAGGCATTGCGGTGTTGATCGAACGAGTTTGATTTCGGAGGTTACCCAACATGGCTCATCAAAATGAACTGTCCATCACTGAGGATGCTGTCGCCAGACTGGCTAATTGCAAAAGTCCTCGGCTAAAGCAGATTTCAGAATCACTGATCAAACATCTGCATGCATTTATTCAAGAGGTTGAAATTACCCCGGAGGAATGGTTTGAGGGTATTCAGTTTTTGACAAAAACTGGGCAGATCTGTGACGAAAAGCGCCAAGAGTACATTTTGTTTTCCGATATTTTGGGGGCATCGATGCTTATCGATGCAATCGCCAATCGGAAACCCGCAGGAGCCACAGAGTCTAGTGTTTTGGGGCCCTTCTATGTAGAGGGTGCTCCAGATATCCAGTCTGGTGCTGAGTTGGCAGGTGTGGATGGGGCCTGTGTTCGGGTGCACGGAAAGGTGGTCGATCTGAATGGAAGGCCTATTCAGGGAGCAACGCTAGATGTATGGCAAACAGCACCCAATGGGTTGTACCACGTGCAGGATAAAGAACAGTCTGAATACCATTTGTGTGGCAAGTTGCGTAGCGATAGTGAAGGGAATTACTCATTCCTTACCTTGGAGCCAGTTAGCTACAGCATTCCGACGGATGGTCCAGTTGGAAAGTATTTGCGTGATATGGGACGGCATCCGTTCCGCCCTGCGCATATCCATTTCATCGTTTCTGCTACAGACCACAAACCTGTCATTACTCAGTTATTCACGGAAGGGGATCAGTACCTAGATTCCGATGCTGTGTTCGGAGTAAAGCGCTCCTTGGTCGTTCCGTTTATCAGTACAGCGAATGGTGGGAAAGAGGTCCATTACGATTTTGTACTTGAGCCAGTTGAGAAGGCTTGAGGGCTATGTATTTCGTGATTTTTGGCACGGACAAGCCTGGGATGACTCAGATCCGAGACCACGTTCGCCCCAGCCATCGGCTATATCTGCGAAATCCAGTGGGGCACCCCGTAAAAGTTTTGTTGGGGGGGCCGACGCTAACGGGGGATCAGTCTGCGATGAACGGCACATTGCTCATCGTGGAGGCCGAGTCGATTGAGCATGTCGAAGCCTTTGTTCGGGACGATCCTTATACAGAGGCAGCGCTGTTCTCGGATTTGAGCATTCGTCCTTGGTCTTGTGGCTTGGGTACTCCGAAGGGAGTTGAAGCATGACCATGGATTGGCGAGAGATCCCTTTTGCTCCAAGCATCGGCACATTTGTGTGCCAAGTCGATGAAATTCCAGATGCAGGTGGCTGGGAAGTCGTATTCGGGCAAGGCAAGGAACCATTCCGTTTGCTCCTGTTGCGCCGGGGAGAAGAGGTCTGGGCTTATCAAAACAGCTGCCCACACTTTTCAATTCCGTTGAATTTCGAGCCTCAGCATTTCATTGCTATGGATGGTGAATTAGTCATGTGTGCGCACCACACCGCCTTTTTCAATTTTGACGATGGTGTGTGTGTCGATGGCCCCTGCACAGGGGCTCGACTTCTCTCTATCCCTATTCAGATTACGGATGGTCGCGTTTTTATCGCTTAGCAGTTTGCGTATTTTTTAACCAAAGCTGTACATAAGGAGGGACAAATGAAAGATATCCTTAGTAAGTCGAGCCAATCTCCTCACATGGAGTTTGCGAAGGCTGCGTTTGGAGTATGCGTGCTTGGGGCTGTGTCTATGTCCGCATTCGCCAGTGATAACCAGCCTGCCGATGGCACGTTAGGTCGTTTGTTGTTCGGTGACGATTTTGGCGCCGCATCAATGATGCGTTTTGGTGGCTGGGCTCAGGTTGGTGCGGTTCTCAAAGACTCCAAAGGTCAACAGTCCGGCTTGGGCAATTCGCCAATAGTTTTGGCTCGCGATCGCGGTCTACAGTTGAATCAACTGTATCTCTATCTTGAAAAAGATATCCGAACCAACATTATTCCGCGTGCCACTCCTACCCCGGCGCCTGTGTTCGAAAATTACTCCTTCGGTTTTCATGTCGATGCGCTGTATGGTCGTGATGGTCAGCCGCTACAAACTTTTGGGTGGGATGATCGCTGGGGTGTGAATAACCCCGGAAATTCGAACCCGACGAAAGCGGCTAGTGATCGTCAAAATTTCCTGATTATGCCTCAAGCATATGTTCAGGCGTATCTGCCTTGGGGGCTTGGTACTTCTGTAATTGCAGGTAATTTTATGTCGCCGATTGGTAATGAAATCGGCTTCCATCCTCAGCCTGGTCCCAATATTTTCTACTCGCATACTTATTCGTTTACAGCAGCACCCATCAAGCACACTGGGTTTCTTGCTGCAACGAACTTGATGAAGAGCGATAACTTTGGTCTCCTTGCTGCCGAGTTCGGTGTGGTGAATGGCTGGAGCAATTTCGAAGATAACAACAACAAACCGGCTTACATTGGCGCTCTTCGTTATCGCACTCCTGGCATGGATACATGGGTGGATTATGAATTCATGACCGGAGACTCGCAGTCAACCATGGGGCGATTGCTAGTTGACGCTCGTGACGCCAATGTTCCCGTGACCCGAGTGATGTCTCCCCGTGGGCAACGCAAAACACAGCATTTCCTCACGCTTGCTCATGATTGGGACGAAAAGTGGCATGCCCAAATTGGTTTCAATTACGGCAAGCAGAACGGCGATGGCGCAGCAGACACGATTGATATCATCTCCGGCCCTGGTTTTAATGGGGCAACCTGGAAGGGGGTTGAAGCTCGTATCAAATACGCCGTTACGGATCAGTTGGCGGTGGCTGCCCGAGTCGAAAAATTCCAGGATCGTGATGGCTTCGCACTGTTCCCTAATACCGTTGGCGTGAAGAGCGATTACAACGCAGTAACTATCGGAGCCCAATACTGGGTGAACAAGCATCTCTTGTTCCGTCCTGAAGTTCGTCATGACTGGCAGTCCAAAAATAACGGTGCCAAGGCCTTTAACAATGGCCTCGACGACAAGCAGACCAGCTTGAATGCTGATGTAATTTTCTACTTCTAAAAGCAGACGAGGGGAGTTCCCCCTCGTCCTTGGAGAACACCATGGGAATTTATGAAGGTATTAGGGTTATGGAGGATGAGCATCGCTCATTGGCAGCTGTTCTCCATGCGCTTGAGTTTCTCGCTAAGCCAGAACATTCTGCAGGAAAAGACACTAAGGTGTTTTGGGCGATTATTAATTACCTCGATAAATACTCTGAAAAGCTACATCATCCGGCAGAAGATAAGTTTTTGTTTTCTGTCCTAAAAGAAAAGACGGATAAGTGTGATCAGGTAATAGCTGATTTGGAGAGTGAACACGCTAAAGGAGAACAGCGTATCGCTTCTTTAACTAAAGCCTTGAAGTCATTAGAGGCTGCGGATTCCAATGGAGCCGAGTTGTTTGATCTGGCGGTCCGTGAATATGCCGGTTTTTACTGGCAGCATATGATGCAGGAGGAAAAATTAATTTTTCCTCTGGCTAAGGAAGTTTTGGATAACAATGATTGGGACCGTTTGGAAAAAGGATTTTCCGCAAACAAGGATCCGATCGCAGGTGGGAGTGTCGTGCAAAGCATGGATGCTCTTCTTAAACTGATTGTTGATATTGCGCCCCCACCGATTGGGAATGGGCGTTGAATTTTTCCTTGCACGGAATTTGCCCGGAGCTTCCGGGCTTTTTTTTGTTTTAAATTTGTGAATTGATTGTTCGGCCTTGCTGGCCTACTAAAAAATTAGCGGTGTTGTAAAATTAATTTCACTGCTCTTGTATCGGAGCTGAATCTCTCCTCTGGTCTTCGAAAAGGTCCCTCACCTTTTTTGATTCGGTAGACCTGTTACGGGCCTTCGGGCCCGTCTTTTTTGAATGCGTTATATTTGCATCAATCCTAGGCTGAAAATCAGTGTGGCATTGATGTAATCGTAATTTGCGATTTGGATGCACAAAAATGACCAATGCGAGGTGTTTTTGCAGTGCGAGCAAGGCTTTAATTAAAATACAGGATTGTTATGCTGTTCTGGATGAACTTGAACGCGATATCCGTCTTGATTTGCTAGACTCAATGAGTGCTGAGAATGTTCTTTATGAAAAGATCGTTGTGCTGAGCGATTCAATCAGAGAGTTCAGATTTCAGGCAGGAAAACTTGTTGGTAAATTAAGTGAGTTTCGGTCGGAAAACTCTAAATTTACTTGCTCAGGGTCTTTGGAAAGCTAACCTCACACTGTCGAGTGGTTCCGTTATTATAAATTCCTGAGCAGTTGCGATTTCCCGTAGGGGCTCCATCTCTGACGTGAATTCAAAAAAATTGAACGAACTCGTCAAACTATGACACCCTAGAGGTTGTCATATGGCGGCACACTGGCTGCTCGTATAAGGAGTCGTGCCCATGTTCAAGATAAGAAAATCCCAAGATCGTGGCTATGCTGATCACGGTTGGCTTAAAAGCTATCACTCATTTTCCTTTGCTGGTTATTACGACCCGGCCCACCTTGGCTGGGGGAATCTATTAGTCATTAACGACGATAGGATTGCCCCGGGAGCTGGATTTGGTAGGCATGGGCATCGCGACATGGAAATCATTAGCTATGTTTTGTCCGGAGAGCTGGTTCATCAGGACAGCATGGGTAACACAACAACGATACCGCCTGGTGATATTCAGCGAATGAGCGCTGGAACTGGTGTTCAGCATAGTGAGTTCAATCATGCGAAAAATCAGGTAACTCACTTCCTTCAAATTTGGATCGAGCCAAGTCTAGTGGGTGGAGCGCCCGGCTATGAGCAGAAGACAATTCCTTCTGTGGATAAGCAGGGAAAATTACGTTTGTTAGCATCGCCGCAAGGTGATGAGGGGAGCGTTACCATTCGTGCAGACGCTCGCCTTTATGCTGGTTTTTTTAATGCTGAAGAGCATGCGAAGCTAGATATAGATCCCTCACGCAAAGCGTATGTACATTTGGCTCGTGGCTCTCTTACTGTCAATGGGGTTTTACTTGATGGGGGGGATGCGATGTTGCTGGAAGGAGAGGATGCTATCGAACTCTCTCAAGGCAAAGATGCGGAAGTCTTGGTCTTCGATTTGGCGTCATAGATGGGCGCCGGTAGTGCGGCATATTGAATTTCGGATGACAGAAGAGATGTCAGCTGTCGCAAGCATTAAGCATGGTTGGCGCACAACCCTCTCGCAAATAACCATTCAAAATTTCTGCAGGAGACGGCGATGTCTAGTCACCGTGATGTGTTAACCCCGGTTAGCCTTTCAATGTTGCAGATCATTGCCGATACCGGCAGCTTTGCTGCGGCGGCAAGAAGTCTCAACATGGTTCCTAGTGCGTTAACTTACCGTGTACGGCAGATCGAAGATGCGCTGGATGTTCTTCTTTTTGATCGCACATCTCGTCAGGCTAAGCTGACAGAGGCTGGAGCTGAGCTTTTGCGGGAAGGCGTAGGCTTATTGGCTGAAATTGATGCAGTGGCCAATCGAGTCAAACGAGTTGCAACTGGATGGGAGGCTGAACTGACAATTGCAGTCGATAGCATTATCGACCGAGCGACAGTTATGGAGCTTTGTGCGCAGTTTTTCTCGTTGAATCCTCCTACGCGTCTGCGGCTTCGCTCTGAAACTTTGTCGGGTACTTTGGAATCACTAACTTCTGGTCAGGCCGACATTGCCCTCGGTGTTGTCATGGATAACAACACTCACACAGGTCTGCATAGGGAAACGTTAGGTGCCGTAAGCTTTGCATTTGCGGTAGCTCCGAACCACCCTTTGGCGCAGATGCAGGATCCTCTTCCCGACAGCATAATTCGTCAGCACCGGGCGGCAGTAATTTCAGACTCCAATCGGGCCGGGCATGGCATGTCGATTGGATTATTGCCCGGACAAGATGTTTTTACCGTCCCTGATATGCCTAGTAAGCTAGACGCACAGCTTAGAGGATTAGGGGTTGGTTTCTTGCCGACATGTTTAGCTCAACCTTACATCGATACAGGGCGGCTTGTGGTGAAGCGAATTGAGCGAGCGGAGCAGCAAATTCAATCAAGCTATGCATGGCGCAAGAGTGGAAAGGGGGGGCCTGGTAGAGCCCTTGAATGGTGGCTTGATCAGTTGCAACAACGCGTGACGCGATCCGCATTGCTGGGGGAGCGTTGTAGGCTTCGCTAAGGATTCTTCTAGATATAGATTTGTCCTTCAATTATTTTGAACATTGTCGTGAAATTCGGCGGATCCACAGCTAATTAGCATTGGTCAGAATGGTGTTGTCAAAAACGACATCCACTTATGATCAACATGCAAATTATTGAATACTCGCGAACCGCCAAGGCTCTGCACTGGCTGATGGCAGCACTGCTCTTCGGCCTGCTTGCCCTCGGCTTCTACATGCACGACCTGCCGCTGTCGCCGGAGAAGCTGAAGCTCTATTCGTGGCATAAATGGGCTGGTGTCACCGCATTCGTGCTCGTCGGCTTCCGCCTACTGTGGCGGCGGACCCATCGCCCACCAGCTCTGCCCGACAGCATGCCCAAGCTCATGCAGGTTGCCGCCCATGCTGGGCACCTGCTGCTCTACGTGCTGATGATCGCCATCCCGCTGACAGGATGGCTGATGAGCTCTGCCAAGGGCTTCCAGACTGTCTATTTTGGTCTACTGCCCATCCCCGACCTACTGGAGAAAAACAAGGAAGTCGGCGACCTGCTGGTCGTGGTGCACAAAAGCCTGAACTTGCTCTTCGTCGCCGTGTTGGCCGGCCACATCGGTGCCGCTCTGAAGCACCATTTTATTGCCAAGGACGACATCCTGACCAGGATGCTCCCCAAGCACTGACACCCCAATCCGGAAAACGACATGAAAAAAATCATTCTCGCCCTCGCCCTTGTTACGACATTCGCCGCCCAGGCTGTCGAATACACCCAAGTCCAGCCGGACAAGAGTGCCATCACCTTCGTCTATAAGCAGATGGGCGTTGCCGTCGATGGAAAGTTCAAGAAATTCACCAGCCAGCTGAGTTTCGACCCGGCCAAGCTGATGGCCGCCAAGGCCTCCTTTGATGTCGAACTGGCAAGCGTCGACACCGGTGCTCCGGAAGGTGATCAGGAAGTGGCCGGTAAGCCGTGGTTTAACACGAAGACTTTTCCGACGGCCAAGTTCGTATCCGCCAGCGTCAAGTCGCTGGGCGGCAACAAGTACGAAGTCGCGGGCCAATTGACCATTAAGGGCAAGACGCAAGATGTAGTCGTCCCTGCCACCTTCACAGCCCAAGGTAACAGTGGCGTGTTCGATGGAAATTTCACCATTCGCCGGGCTGATTTCAGCATTGGTGAAGGCTCTTGGGCCAAGTTCGACATCGTCGCCAACGACGTTCTCATCAAGTTCCGCATCACAGCCAACAGCAAGTAATCCCTACCTCAATCGGAGAAATCACCATGAAAAAGCAACTCGCCACCCTCGTTCTCGCCATCGCTGCCGCCACTCCGGCATTTGCTGCACCGGAAACCTTCGTTGCTGACAGCACTCACACCTTCTCCCGCTTCTCGTACAGCCATTTCGGTTACTCGACGCAGCTCTCCCGTTTCAACAAGAACAGTGGCAAGGTCGTTTTCGATAAGGTCGCCAAGACCGGCTCGGTCAACATTGAGATCGATGCCAGGTCCGTCGATACCGGCTACGACACCTTCAACGAACACATCCAGGGAGAAGATTTCCTGGATACCGCCAAGTACCCGACTGCCACCTTCAAGTCCACCAAGGTGATCTTCGAGGGCGACAAGCCGGCCAAGATCGAAGGCAACTTGACCCTAAAAGGCATCACCAAGCCAGTCACCCTGACCGTTACCTCCTTCCTGGCCATGCCGCACCCGATGATGAAGAAGGATGCCATCGGCGCCAACGCCTACACCGTGGTTAAGCGCTCTGAGTTCAATGCAGGGAAGTACGCCCCTTATGTTGGCGACGAAGTGCGTATTGATGTGGCTATCGAAGCCATTAAAGAATAATTCAACAACACCAAGAAAACTCGAGGATTCGCCAATGAAAATTCTTCAAATTAACAGTGCTGCTCGCTCCTCTGGGGCCAATTCGACCAAAGTTGCTGATAGTGTCGTTGCTCGCCTGCGAGCAAAACACCCAACCACCAGTGTCGAAGTTCGAGATCTCGCCGCCAATCCGCATCCCGCATTAGATGAAGCGGCGCTGGGTGCCCTGTTTACTCCGCCAGAGCAGAGAACTGCTGATCAAGCTGCACGTGTGGCCCTTGATGATGCACTCATTGCCCAAGTGCAGTCGGCAGATATAGTCGTTCTCGGCGTCCCAATGTACAACTTTGGTGTGTCAAGCCAGTTGAAAAATTGGATCGATGCGATCGCCAAGGCTGGTATCACCTTCCGCTATACGGAAGCAGGGCCGGAAGGCCTGATTAAAGGTAAAAAGATTTATGCCGCACTTGCTCGTGGTGGCATTTACCGTGATACCCAAAATGATTCGCAGGTACCTTACCTCAAGACTGTTCTTGGTTTCGTTGGAATGACTGATATTGAGTTTATTTATGCTGAAGGTTTGGCGCTAGGCCCGGAAAGTGTTGATAAGGCATTGAACTCGGCTGAAGCACAGATAGCTCAACTGATTGGCTAGTCTGGATTTGCCTAGGGCGTGATCTTCTTGGCCAGAGAGCTTCCTTTTGGGGCCGACATTGGTGATCACGCCCTCATTACCACGATTTTTGTTTTGTATATTTCTGCGTAACTACCGTAATCCCTTTGGCCCGAAAATGGTTGGGCTCACATGTACAACAGCAAGGAATGGGACGATGGAAGCAAGTTTTTGGCATACCAAGTGGGAAAAAGGCGATATCGGTTTTCATCAAAAGGAGGTGAATTCTCTCCTGATTGAGCATTTCAAGGCGCTTTCCTTAACCATGGGGGATAGGGTCTTCCTTCCCCTCTGTGGCAAAACGCGGGATATCGGCTGGCTTATGGAATCGGGTTATCGGGTCGTCGGCGCAGAGTTAAGTCAGATTGCTATCGAACAATTGTTTGATGAACTTGGCATGGCCCCCAAAATTGCCCAAGCGGATTCGCTGACCATTTTTTCAGCCGAGGGGATCGAGATTTACAGCGGTGATATCTTCGATTTGACAGCAACTCATCTCGGCCCAGTAGCTGCCGTTTACGACAGGGCCGCCCTAGTTGCGCTTCCCGATGCTATGCGCCAGCGTTATGTGGAGCATCTGGCCTTGATTACTGGCCGGGCGCGCCAACTCTTAATTACTTACGACTATGTGCAGGCCTTGCAGAATGGTCCTCCATTCGCTATTTGCGCCGACGAAGTGCACGAACTTTACGGTAGCGATTACGAGTTGAAGTTGCTAGCTAGTGTTGAGGTGTTCGGTGGTCTGCGTGGCAAGCTACCGGCCACCGAGTATGTTTGGTTGATAGGCTGAAGAGCGTTGAGGATTAGTCCTAAGGAAGCAAATAACCATGAGCTTTGGGGTGAAGCCACTGGCTTTTCGATAGTTGCAAAGTTTGACCTGACCTGCCGCCTTGAATGATGAAATGAAACTATCCCTTGTATCTCAAGCAGCCCAAGAGGACGCGTTTCTACTAGTGTTTGCAAATGTACTGCTCCAGCAACTTGGACTTCCTGTTCCGGCTGTTCCGAGCATGTTACTGGCCGGTAGCGCTGTAGAGAATTTGAGTGATTTGGGTCCCTTTCTTTTGGCTGCAGTCAGTGCCTCTGTTATTGCGGATGTTGTTTGGTATTTCGCAGGAAAGGCATTCGGTTACCGAGTTCTCTCAGTTTTGTGTCGCTTGTCGATCAATCCAGCCTCATGCGTTAGTCAAACAGAGGCGAAATTCAACCGATGGGGGGCTGCTTCATTAATTGTGGCTAAGTTCGTGCCTGGTTTCTCTACAGTTGCTCCACCTATTGCTGGAGCAATCAAGATGTCTTTGACAGCTTTTACTGTAGCGGCTGCAATTGGTGCAGCGCTCTGGGCTGGCCTCGCTTTAATTGTGGGATGGGTAATGCGATCAGAGGTGCAATTGGTAATTGGTTATCTCGAAGCAAATGCCGCTGAGTCAATTAGCTCCCTTGTGCTGTTGGTGTGCCTGTGGGTTGCCTGGAAGTTCATGCAGAAGTACCGCTTTAAAAAGACGGCTGCTATCGAGCACGTTACTCCCTCAGCATTTTTTCAATTGATGGCAATGGATAGGAAGCCTTTAGTTCTAGATCTTCGTGGGGCTCGCATGCTCCGAGAGTCACGTCACATCGAGGGGGCTGTATCAACAGATCTCGACACGCTATTTGATTCTGTCGCCACATGGCCAAAACAAATGCCAATCGTCACGCTTTGCGCGTGCCCGGAGGATGCTTCGGCAGTGTTGGCTGCAAAACGGTTAATGGAGGCAGGATTTGAGTTTGTACGGCCGTTGAAGGGTGGGTATGAGGCATGGCACAAGGCCGTTGAGGAGGGGAAGGCTTGAGCTTTCTGAGCAGCGGACAATCAATCTTCCGGTTGATCATTTCTTCTACCGATGGGACGCTTAGGCTGTCCAAAATATGCTTAACAGCATTCGTGACACTGCTGTGTGGCTACGTGTTAGCCAACGAAGATACAACTGGACACCTTAGATTAGTGGATCATCTCGACCGACCTGAAGATGGCTACTGTCTTGATGTCGTGGGATCTGGTCGACATATTCGTTTTGACTTGCCACTGACAGCACACAACTGCAAACCTGGGTTGTACCCAGACGAAGCTGTGCTCATCGAGAATCGGCGTATTCGGTTCCCCGCTTACGGTGCCTGCGCGACCGTGCAGGTCTAAATGGACGCGCACTGCCGGGAGCTGCGCTGGTTCCTCGTGCTTGTGGGGAACGAACCCCTTTTATGGAGGCAGATAAACTGCAGCGCTTCAACTTTAGATCTGATGGCCGAATTGAGCTTGAGGGCAGCGGTTTGTGTTTAACGGTAGGCGAGGAGTCGGATTCGACGTTCGATGCTACCCATCGTTGGCGGACGCTATTTATGGATCGATGCGAGCGCACAGATGCTGCGCGCTCGCGGTGGAGGTTCGGTCCTGTTCAACGTCTTCCCCTGCCGCGCTCATGAGAAACTTGTGAGGCAACTTATGGGCGTGGCAGTAAGTGACAGGGTTTGATCGACGATAGTCATCGTCGGTAAATCAATATCAACTTACCGGCCTGCTTTTTGGCAAGGAGCGGTTTCTTAAGCCGATTATTGCCATAATCATTAAGAATCGGAAGGCGGCACTACCCTCAGTTGAGCCTCTTTCGTTTGTAAAAATGGGTCTTACCCCAAGCCAACGGGAAGCCCAGTCGACTCGTCCATTTGGCGGTGCGATTTTTTCCACATGCTCTGCAGAGCGGATGCCAAGAGCGCGTTTCCATTGAGCGGCAACAGGGGATCGCTGGGTGGTAACGTCAAACGTAACTAAGCGAATATTCTTCTTCGTGAATCCCAATGTTTTAAGCCATTGGATAAATTCCTTCGCTTCATTCGGTTGATTAGGGTCAGTAAAGATCATTCCAGAAAAGTCTGGTCGGCTTTTTTGAGCAAATGTTTCCAGAACTTTTTCGGCTAGCTCTCGATTCTGTTTTGTGGCGGTACGGAATTTTGACGCCATCATGTCGATTATTTTCTGATCGTCGGGGCTATTAGGTTTGTTGGGGCAAATGATCCGTTGGTGATTGTGTGGGAAACGTTTGTCAGGGGTCCAAGTCTTGAACCGGTGTCTGAACGATTTGTTTCCCTTTAACTTAAGTTCACTTAGCCAATGCGCATTATCAATAAATTGCTGAATTCGCTGCTCGGATAAGCCGGTGCGCTCAGAGAGTTCTGCTGCAGACCTCTTTTTCGTGGCATGAATGAGTAGTAAACGCCACATCCGATTGACTGATTCAACTGGCGGCGCTCCAGTCTCTTTTCCATTCTTTCCTGAGTTCTTTTGAACAGAAATCGCCTGTTGGATACGAGGGATCTCCTTCTTTTTTGGGGCTTTTTCGGAATGTTTTTTTTGCCAAAGTCTAGCGATCCAAGGGGAAAGACTATTGTGCTCTCGAAGGTAGCGATAGGCTTGGTCAGCGGATTGATTGGAAGCGAGGATGACCAGTGAGTTGGGAGGAGTGACACCTGCTGCAACAAGGTTTTCAGCCAAAGCTATATCCATGAGATGAATATAGTGCTCCAGGCTTACATCTGGGCCTGAGTGTCCGAGCAGAGAGGAAACTGCCCATATGTCTCGACGGGTGGGATACTGATTCCCATAAAGCCGCTGTCGAGAAGAACTTGCATCTTGAAATATGGGCAATGATCCAGGTAGGTCGATGGCTAATCTGGAGGCTTTTTGCAAGCGACTAGCAAACAGTCCGATAAAAGTTCGGCTTGCAAAGGTATGTCTTAGGTGATGAAACCGTAACGTGTGATCGCCTGTCACGTCGCGCATCACTTCATGAAGCATGCGAAAAAGCGTGTCTTGAGGGATAAATTTGAAGTCCCGGTGGGGGGCGCTAAATAAATACTTTGAGTAAGGGCTTTCAGCCTCTTGTCGGCTTCGTTTAGTAAGCCATTTCTGCAAGCGCTCCAGTTCGGTCGCTTCGAGGAGCGCGTGTATAGGCGATTTTCGTGTTGAGCTCTTTGTTTTGAGGCGGCGTGACTCTGTCGGACGTACGAGTAATTCTGCTGCCTCCTGCAGCAGCAAGTCATTCAACTCGAGCTTCAAAACCTCCATGCGCCGAAGTCCGCAACGATAAGACAGAGTAAGGATCAGCCAGCCGATTTCAGCCAAGTCGGCGTCGACAGAATCAGCTACCCGCAGAATAAATTGTTCTCGAATTTGAAGAAATTCATCGTGAGAAATGATGTTGGCGTCGACCGGTACTAGACCATCCGATGTGCCAAAGACTTCTGCGGCTTCGATAGGCGGTTCATCACGATCCAGTTCGCGGTAACGCTGAAATTCCCGGAGGACTCTGATGAGCTTTCGACGGATGCTCGGATTTTCTGCGTCGCTCAAGGCTTCTGCATATAGCCCAATCCACTCATCCGAGTCGAAATCCGCAATGCTGTTTCCGATCAGCCCACCAAGGCGTTTTGCAGCTGAAATTGTGTAGGCTCTAGCAGTGCGGACGGCCAGGCGGGAATGGTTGTCGTTATGGATTGTGAATAATCTGAGGGCAAAGCGTCCAAAATACTCTCCAATGGTTTCCTGCGCAAAGTCATCATTTGCTTGGTCGAGGAGCCTCCTCAGCCGATCTATGATCGATAGACGATCCTCACCTTGCATTGCTTTTCTCAAGGCGGATAACCATCGAGGCTCTAGGTCGAAGGTATCCTTAACATCTGCCTGTATTCCAGATCCTGGCGGAGAAAGTTTAGGAGAGCGCTCTTGGTCGGCGATAGAAGCTAACCCACTTGCTGGGATTCCATAGAGCCTTTGCCAGGCATGAGGCTTCAGTGAGTGACTAACGAAATCTCTCGCCGCATAGTTGACCAGATCGATATGTAATTGCGTTGCAAGATCGACACGAACAGCCGAGAGGAGCTTCGGCAGAGTGGGAGCAATGGCTTTGACTTTGCCACCAGCGTGTTTAATGAAAGCACTGATTGCCTGCCAGATATATTTCTTCAAAGAATACTTCGGAGAGTCTTGATGCTCAGGAACGACCAGTTTCACAATATCCGGGGACATATCAAGCAGCAATGCCGCCGAGAGGTGGTCCAAAAACCAGCGACGAAATTCGGCGTCGGCTTGAGATCTCCACGATAGAGAAAGCTCAGCATAAACGCGGTCACCTTGGCATTGGAGTGCTGCGTCGCCATTGAAACGGAGTTGATGAACCAGCGCTTCAAGGCTAAAGCGATTTATCAGACCACCATAAACAATTGCCGAGACTAGCAGTTGCCCTAGAGCGATGAGGGCTACTCCCCTCTTTGATGTCTTTTTCCGAGTGAGTGTAATGGGGGCGCGTATGGAACTTTCCAGTAAATCCCTCAGCGTCTGAGCACAACCGATATTGCTCCAGTCTGTGAGTGCAAACGGACTAGATTTTTTGGTTACAAATGCAGGCACGGGAGGAGGGCAGAGTGAAAATGCTCCGATGGTGTTGCCCTGGCTGATTATCTTTCCAAAAATCCGTAAGACTTCGATGCCGGTTTTTTGAGGCCGGAAGCGTTTTAGTAGATCGGCTGTGGTCGTAAGAATCATCTTTCGATCCAGCGTTTCGACGGATTTCCCCGTCAGGAAATGAGACAGAGGATCGGACTTTCTGTTTTCCATCCATTTGCGAAGACTGGGTAGAAAATCACGTTGCACGGTCGGCAGATCGAGGCCTTCGGGACTCCAGATGAGCTCAATTTCTGAATTTGAAAGCTGATAGCCTGCGCCGAGGGAAGGTCCGGAATTGTTAGCGGTTGTGATTGATTCAGTCACGGAGCGATCCTGCTGGCAATGGCATTAGTGAAACCAATTTCCGTGAGTAGTGGCTCGAGGAAAATACGGAGTGTTTCTACATATTCGGGAACAGAGAAGCTTGAATACGGGCCAAAGGGCTCTTCGCCTTGTTGCCAATGACCCAAAAATGCATCAATCACCTCTGGTGGGCAGCTTCTTTCGATAAGCTCGGTCCGAAGGAAGCGACGGTGGGTATTGGGTTTTATTTTGATGAATTCCTGCAAATGCTCTTCGATTATCTTGGGGCGTGCCGCAACGGGTTCAAATTCCTGATCCAGAAAAAAGCATGGTTCCCGATAGATCGAATTTTTTGTGCAATTCAGTTGCTCTCGCAACGCATCCATATGCCTAGCGTAGTTATGCATCTGCTGCCAAAGTGCATCTGGAATCCAGATTAGACGTGTTTTGTGGGCGAATTCGTCATCTTTGTCGGCGAGCGGTACGATGTGTCGAATCGGATGAATTTGTTCAAGTTCGACGTAGGGGGTCACAATTGCCCGACAAGTCGTGCTGTAAGCAAAAAACTGCAATGTGTATAGGGTGTAAAGGTTGTGGTAATGGCGAAATCCGGCGCGGTCTGAATACTTAATAGCGTTTTTTAAAGACGCCTTCAGCTTAGATATATAAGCAGCGACAGCAACTGGGGTTGGGCACAGTCGTGCACCTACAGCGCCAAGTTGTATTAAATCCTTGGCGTTAATTGCCGCAGCCGTGGGCGCGGGAGCAAGTCCGGCTTGAGTTCTGAAGCGCTGCGAAATTTTCGACGTTACGTTGTCATAGATTTCTTGCAGCTTTGATATGGCCGGCGTTGTATAGAAAAGCCTCACCCGGGCCAAGTTATGCAATTGACCTGTGATGCAGCTTGCAATGGCTGGATCACCGTGCGTCCTCTGTAACTGACTCCACAGCATTCCGGATATCTTTGTGACGGTGATGCGCCCATCTGGCGAGTAGGTTTTCAACCATTGCCGCAAAGAGTTTTCCAGTGTTTTAACGTCTGTTTTGAAGGGGGATGTCGAGCCTTTTGGCTGATCCTTAATTAGATGGCGAAAAAAAATCGCCAGATTAAAGTGGTCGGGAAGTTCAATGTATTGTTTGGATTCGCGTAGTTCCCGAGGATCGCCATTGAGTTCTGTTTTGTAATCGGGTGCAAGCGCGGGGATTCGCCAACGAACACTATGCTCATTGGAAATAGTTACGCCTAGTTGAGCCTCCGCTGGCGTGTTTGAAGAACTCCATACTTTGATGGAGGCCGCGCGTTTGATATCGCTGCCGGTCCACAACATGATGTTGATTAGGCAGAAAATCTCATATTTAAGTCTCCGCTCAGCGGAGGAGGCTGATGCCTCTTGTCCAAGCATTTCCTTCATCTCTCGACGAATTTGAAGCAACAGATTGATGATCTCTTCGCCGGCAAGACCATCGTATGCCCATGGCAGCAACTGGTTTGCTGATGCAATATGCCTGGCCTTTGATCGGGCTGCACGAGCTAATGATCCGGGGTCTTTTTGGGTGACGTCGCAATCAAAATCACTCAGCAGAATTTCATCGTCCTCATCGTCTTCGTCGGGGCATAGATCGGAGTCAAGGCGCTGTTTCTTCTTCCGGGGCGAAACAGTTTTGCTCTTTACGATTTCTGTGGTGCCCCAGTCGAAAGGTTGATCATCGATATCGCCAACGGGGAGCGTTTCTATGGTGAGCGAGGGCCCTACCTCCAGCCGGCCTCCCACCATTTTGTGGCCGCCGCTGCCGCCGCCTCCCCCCCCTTCCTTTTCTCGCCAATCCAGTATTCCCCAAGCTTTTTGCAAGAAGCGATAGAGCGGAACTCGATCTTCCCCTTGCTGCCAGGATTTTGAAGGCGGAAGGCTTTCCAATTCCTCCGCGAATTCTTCGGGGGAGAGATCCACCGGCAATTCCTTTAGAAAGAGGTAGTCGGGGTTATCCGCAGTACGCCTGACAGCTAGTGCGGCCGGCCCACTGCTGTTGGGGAGTGGCTTCCAACTGCGTTTGTCGCCCGTTTGCTCGAAGTCACTTCGAGTTGTGTGGTCTCGCATCGCAATGACGTGGGCAAGTAGAAGATGGCCGGACAACAAAATGAATAGTGATCTGTACGGTTCCCTGGGGCATGGCTCGCATAGGACGGCGTACATGGGGAATAGGCTTACCCCATAGCTGCTAATCGGATTCGTCCCGTTGGTGGTTGATTGGCGTGCAAAATGTTCGCCCATCAGAGCGGCTAGGTGGGTTTTCCTCTTTACGATCCATTTAAGAGAGGTTTCCCATGAGGAAACTCCAGACTCTTCGAGTGCCTTTCGCCAAGATGCTGGGGTGAGTTCAATAATATCTAGAACTCTTTGAGCTGCTACAGGAAGGGCAATCAAGTGATCGTGTGCGACCGTCAGCCACAAAATCTCACGCAGTATTTCCAAGTCAATGCCTGCTACCTCTGCCTCGGCAAGCAAAATTTGGTGGCTAGGGCTGTCTTTGGCCGCCATTTGGGGGAAGTCTTGGCGAGCCATTTACTTATCTCCCTCACTGATCATTTTCTGATCTGAATGGTTCTCGGTGCTTTGCTGCCCAATTGTCGTTGCCGCCAGTTGTCGGCGGTCGATACCATAGAGTTTGGAAAGGTAGGCGTCATCGACCATGGTTTTGGGGACTGCCAATTTTTTCGCAGTAATTGCTCTACGGGCAATCGCAGCAAGCATTTTGATTTCTGAGAAATGGACGCCCAGCGCGGCTGGGGCGAGGAGCAACTCTTGAGTTGCTCGAAGCTGTAATTCACTGTCAGCGGCGGGTGCATCAATGATGCAAGGTATCAATTGGTTTGGTGGAAGGTGCTTGGTTGCTAGTTGATACAGACGAAAATTTCCGGTGCACCTCAGGCGCTTGCGAAAAAGGATGGCTCGGATTGGGAACACTGACATCAAATTGTTTATTTGCTCTGCGGGTAACGCGTTTTTCGCCAAGGCACGAAATGGTGGAATCGATAATTTATTGAACAGCTGTTCAATACATGGGTGAAGGCCAACAATTTTCGATAAATCGATATTTTTCAGGACGGGTGATTCGTCGATCGAAGTGGAGTTTTCAATAGGATTGTTCATGGTGCTTCTTTCTGCATAGGCCAAATGCATATCGCCGTGTGTGGGGCTGCTGCATCTATCCGGATTCATCTTTGTCCATCTGCCAATCCGTTCGTGAACAATGTGCGTACTGATTCTCAGTCAGATGTTCGCGAAAATTGATCTCCTGCAGTTTTCTGCGAAGATCGGATCAGCAGGTTCGAATTGGGATTACAGGGACGCTACGTTTTCCATGACCCAGGCTGGAATTTCCACCTTTAAGCCTGGATAGCTCTCACGGACAATCGTCTCGACTTCCTGTGGGAGTTGGTTATTGCAGTCGTAGATATAGCTGTAGATGAGGCCGTCTGCGCTGGCGTTCGTCACAAAGCCGATTTGGGTTACCGCCTCTGCGGTCTCTATGTCGAGTCCGGTGAAGTCAGCAACTGCCTGGGCCAGTGATATGGAGGGTGACTCGTTCTCGTCAAAGTAGTCAGAGAGCTGAGAGTATGTGATTTCGACCATCTCCTTGCCGAAGCAGCGATATCCCAGTCGGTCTATTGATAGGTTGGCTTCGATACGGATTTCATGGCCGCTGTACGGACGTTCAGTATCGATTTCCATCAATACGAGGCCCTTAATCTTGCCCGCATAGGTCTGGCCGATTGGTGTGATTTCGGTGATTTCGGTAATGTCGACCGGCATCGCTACCTCTGATACACCCTCGTGATTGCACATTGCCATCTTGGCGGCCACGTTGTCGTCATAGACAACCTCAACTTCCAGAAAGGATTCAAGGGAATCGCGGAAAGCCTCATCGCTGTCATGGACTTTTGCCTTGGTATGACGAGCCTTGACTGCTTGTTCTATGAGAGAGCTGAGTTGGTGGTGATCGAGCGGGATCGCAAGCTCAATCCCGCGCTGGCGAAGGTATTCGGAATCGATTACTACGTGAGCAGCCTTAGCGAAGGCGGCGTCTTCTTTTGCGGCCTGATAAGAGGCAAGCGACCTGTGCCCAAAGGCTGCAGCGACGAGCTGCTGAGCATGGCTCAGTTTGAGGGAAACGTCGGACGCGGCTGTTGCCGAACGGATGGCGTAAGCAATGGCTGAGAGATTGGCCATGGTCATATTTCTTTCTCGCGTAACGCGATTTGCACGGCCACTCGAGCAATTATCTGACCGCGTGCCGAAAGAGGACGCATGGTTACGATAAAAGAAATACGGTCTTACTTTTGTCTTGTATGAGTTGCTCGAAACTCAGCCGGACGGCTATAAATAGCCTACTGAATTTCAGTTGCTCATGTCAAGTGAGTTGTTGCAACTTTTTTGAGCCATGGCTCAAAAAAGTTGAAGCCGTGGCAACGCTTCTTGCTCAAATTTCTGCGTGGGCACATCTAAGTGCATTTGCGCAAAATTTGCGCGTCTTGAGCGGGCAGTAGTCGATAAGGTTCCGATATTTGCAATTGGGTTTTTTGCAAAATAGTCGGCGTTCTTTGGTACAAATCGTTCCTTAATGCATTTTTTTATTTGGAACGTTTTTTGTTGAAACCCTTTGTTTGCAAGGCATAGAGACGATTTGATTCCAACAAAACCTATTAGCGCCATGGTGTGTATGTTCACTCCGAAGGAGGGGTCGTGCGTTCGAATCGCGCCGGGCGCGCCAGAAATTCAACGGGTTAGGTGTCGATCACCTAACCCGTTTTCATTTTGTGCCCATCTCGTGCCCAAAATGTGCCCATCTCGTGCCTCAATTATTGAGGATGATCCGAGCAGAAAGGGAAATTGACTACTGCTCTTCGTGCCCTCTGTCAGATGGGTTGCAGGATGGCGAATATTCGAAGAGATCACCAACTTTGCAGCTAAACAGCCTGCACAAGCCATCGATCGTTTCAAGATCGATGCGCGTAGCTGTTTCATTGTAGAGAAGCGTAATCGTATTTCTATGCAGGCCCGTTTCTCGGGCTACATCGACGATTTTCATTTTTCTCTCGCCCATCATTCTGGATAGGTGGCAGCGGATCATTTTCTTCTCCAGTGCAAAAAAGTCATTCAGAACGACAAAAAGTTCTTGAAAGTTGTTTTTCGCCTTGTATAATTTCATTCAGGATGACATTTTGGCACAACGAGTGACCTAATGAAATCCGGTGTGATTTTAACTTTAGGAGAAGAACATGGCCCAAACCTATCTGACTACCGACGAGCTTTCCTCTCGGATCAAATACGACTCGCGCACCATTCGTGAGCGCCTTAAAGACAGCGTTCTGCTCGAAGGGGTGCATTACATTCGTCCATTCGGTGGTCGCAAGATTCTCTTCATCTGGGAAAAGATCGAAGAAGACATGGGCTGTGCCAGCCCCCAGGCTTTTGCAATTCCGATGGCCAACGGAGGGGTTTGCCATGGGTAGCATCCGACAAAGGATCGATACCGGGCTTCTGTTTGTGGATTTTCGTTTCCAAGGACAGCGTTGCCGTGAACAAACAGCACTCACAGATACCCCGGCTAACCGAAAACGTCTCGGCAAAGTCCTGACCAAGATCGAAGAGGAAATCAGTCTTGGTACTTTCAACTACCGCCAGTTCTTCCCATCCAGCAAGAACGCCGCGAAGTTCGACCAAGTGGCGCCCGATGTTGCGATTGGCAGCAGCGCACAGGCAGTTTCAAGTCTGGGAGAGGGGGCTCAAAAAAACACCCCACTCTTCAAGGATTTCGCCGACACCTGGTTCGGTGAGAAATCAGTCGAATGGCGAAGCTCTCACCAAAAGACAGTTCGTGACGATATCGACAAACGTCTGGTTCCTCGATTCGGGGAGAAGGCGGTCGGCAGTATCACCAAGGCTGACATTCTTGCATTCCGTGCCGACCTCGCCAAAGCTCAAGCACGGGGCAAGCAACAAACGTTGTCCAACCCGCGAATCAACAAGATATTGAATCCGCTGCGGCAAATCCTCTGCGAAGCCGCCGACCGCTTTGATTTTCGCACGCCGTACCAGAACATCAAACAACTCAAGGTCAAACGGACCGATGTCGATCCTTTCTCGCTGGATGAGGTCAAGAAGATCATCGACAGCGTTCGCATCGACTTCAAACAATACTTTACCGTCCGTTTCTTCACAGGTATGCGCACCGGCGAAGTCCATGGCTTGAAGTGGAAGAACGTCGACTTCGAGCGGCGTCTCCTGATGGTGCGGGAAACGATCGTCGATAACGAGGAAGGACTCCCCAAGACTGAGTCTTCGCTGCGTGACATTCAGATGTCGCAGATGGTCCATGATGCCTTGAAAATTCAGGAAGCCGGAACGCGACACCTCTCCGCGTACGTCTTCTGCAACAGCGAAGGTAAGCCACTCGATTACAAGAATGTCACCAATCGCGTTTGGAAACCCTTGCTGCGTCATCTCGGCCTGAAGGTTCGCCGTCCCTATCAGTGCCGCCATACGGCGGCCACACTCTGGCTGGGCTCGGGTGAAAACCCGGAATGGATCGCCCGGCAGCTCGGGCATACCACCACCGAAATGCTGTTCCGGGTCTATTCCCGCTATGTCCCCAACCTGACCCGGCGCGATGGCTCGGCCTTTGAACGGCTGCTGACGGCGGTGATTGGCGACGGTGAGAAGCAACTGACGACGAGTGCGAAATAGGGGGCTGCGATCATGAACGAACACAACACATTCCACTTGGCGACTAGTGATGAGCAAGCCACATTGCCGTTTTACTATCGTCTGACCAGCCTGGTTCGTCTCCCCGCCAAGCGCGGCAAGGGCGTACGGAACCAGGCCACCCTCTATCACGATGACGCCGAACTGACAGTCAACTGGACCTCGGCCTTTGTCGACACCCGGCTCAAGCGGGGTTGCTATGTCGCCTTGCGCGGCGCAAGACGAGGTCCGAAAGATGGTGGTCTGAATATTGATCGTCTGGAACGCATCGATAAACCGTTGGCGGCGCTCAATCCCTTCCAGACCGTACCGACCACCTGGTTTAGTGATCGCGATGCGATCCAGCGGGCTATTCAACTCTGGGAGCGTCTCGATCGACCGTTGCAACACCTCTTCAATGCCGTCATGTGGGACGGCGGCCGCTTCCTTCGTTTTTTGACCGGCCCCGCGACAACCGCCGACTATCCCTGGATTCCCGGCCAAAACTTGCGGCACACGGTACAGGTTGCTGAGCGCGCGATTGGGCTTACCAAAGGCACGGCCCGGACGTCGGTTCCTATTGTCATTGCCGCAGCATTCTTTCACGACGCCGGCAAGGCCGATGATTTTCGGATCGCTGATCGTGGCTATGTGCTTTCCGAACGCGGTGAATGGATTGGACACCAGCACACCATCCTCGAATGGCTGGCCGTGGCTCGCGCCCAAGTGATCGTTCCGGAGCGGACATACATCCAGTTGATACATGCCCTCATCGCCTTTCGGGGTAGTGCGGCAAATCAACGTTCGTTGGAAGCCATGATCCTAAGCACAGCCAATCGACTTGACGAAGAAGCACGCAGCCAACTCATCACCTCGGCTTTGCGTCACAACTAACCGACTATTGAGCGGATTGATATCGTGGCGAGCGACCGTGCGTTGCTCGCCAGCTCAAAACATTAAAGGACTAAACATGAACACCAACGCACAGCTGCAGGCGATGGCCTGGGGAAGTCTTGTCCCCATGGCGATCTTGGCCATCCTTGCGATCCGCATGCTGACCGAAAGCAAATCACCCAACGAACAACGGGCCAAACGGCTTGCTGTTTTCGTTGGTTTCCTGCTTTCAGGTATCGTCATTGCGCTCGAGTGGTATTGCTATCTCAATGTTGACGCAGTGATTGCCTGTTATCTGGCGTTCCCTACGGCGACGGTCGTGTTTGCCATCTTTCTGACCCTTGTGCCACGGGCCTACCGGGCGTTTGGTGGGCAGAGGGCGCCAAACCCCAAGGGAGCCGACAAGGCGCAACCCTCAATTCAAATTGAACCGGAAATTCGGCAGCATCAGGAAGCATTGCGGGCACAACTCGCTGCCTTGCCCCAGTTTCGGGAGACGGTTGATGGGACGCTCCTCAGCTTGCTCACCGGGGATCAGGTGTACTGGGATATCTATGCTGGCGAGCCCTGTTTGACCATTGAGTTCAGTAATCGGAGCCGAATCGCAGCTTGCCGTTGGGAAACGCTATTGCGATATGTGTCGATTCAAACTCAAGTCGGTCGCTATTTGCCGTCACCGATCATGGATGCGGCGCCGGCTCAAGCGGCAAGGGGGTAGTATGAACAAGTGGAGTCGTTTTTGGGCTGCCTTCGCTGCCGAATGGCGTCGCCTCAATCCGGTCTTTGTCCAGTCACAAGATTCCTTAATACGGAGTTTCGTTTCCGGACTCTGGGAAGGATTTTATGGGTTCTTTGCGCCACTCCGAATCCTGTGGTGGCTGCTATGGCGAAGTTGGCGTATCAGATAAGAGACTCAGCAAATACCCCGGCAACGGGGCATTTGCGTTGATGCGGCGTTTTGGGGTTGGTCGGAGAATGGCTAGAATCAGCAAATGCCAAAATCGATCGCGGCGCCAACGCCAACCTTAAATCGCCTGCGGGCTGCCGCCGCCTTGATACCGATTATCGAGTCCGGATTGTCTGACAAGAAAATTTCTGTGGAACGCGCTGCGTTAATGGTGTCGTATTGTGAGTGGGCTGCCCAGACGAACGTGGAGAGTGATGATGAGCGCTCGCTGGCACAAACCATCCTATGTTCGTTGAACATTCTGAAAGATCGACTGGCTGAATGCAGGCAATTGCGCTTAGAAGCATGAACGGCTGATTTTAAATTGAGCATTGGCCGCTTCGCGGCCAATGCTCTTCGGTCGGTATTGCTCCGAAAGACAAGCAGCACTGTAGGTGAACTTTTCCGCACGACGGCTAGCCGGCAGGATGTCGGCCAAAGCGGAAGTTCGACTCCGCTCAATGCACCAACAGTTTTGGTATCGAAGCAGACCTTCGAGGTGCCTACCTTAAGGACGGCGATTCAGGCAGGGTCGCCAAGTGAGCCTTTGGCCCCGTAATATGCGCTCTTCATGGGAGGAAAAACAATGAACAAAGACGCGCTGCTGAGGTTAATCGCCGAAAGCGCCTACAACATCGGCTACGCCGCGAAAAAGCACTTGGCAACCTACGACCTTGTAGAAAAAGTGCAGGGCTGGATCGGCCTTGTCTCGCTCGCGGTCGGCATATTCGCGCTTTTCATGCCAGATTTGGCGAAGAATCCGGTTGCTGCAACCTTCATCGTACTCGGCGTGGCATCCATCACGATTAATTTCTATACCGCCGACAAGGATCGGTACGCGAAGGTTGGATCGGAACTCACCGGCATATTTCATGAACTGCGCGCCTTGTACTTACAGGTGAAATCGCAGCCAGGCACAGCCAACTTGACGTCATTCATCAACGAACACGACCGGATTCAAAAGGATTCGCTTGGGCTAGGCATTGCCAAGCAAATTTTCTTGAGCGATTGGTACGCACACTATAAATTTTTCTGGCAGATGCAGACCGGCTGGCTCGACGAGCAACTCCATTTTCGTCTCGTGCGCGACAAGCTCCCACTTGGCTTCACCCTCTTGATGGTCGGTGCAGCGCTTTGGGGTGCAGGCTCTTTTGTTCCCGACTTGCTGATCTATCTCAAGACCTTCTGCCAAAAACCATGAGCGCTCACCTCTTTCAGCAGTTTCGCAGCCGCAAGCGGGTCGGTTTGACCAAGTTCGACAAATTCATAGTCGAAGTCCTGCCAGCCTGCGCCGGTTAGCCACAATAGGGAGACAAAATGGCACTCGCGGATTGGTTCAGCACTTTTTGCTTCAACTTGCAAATCAGAGATGGCGGAACTATTGCCACGCGGAGTGGCAATATCACTCGCCGATTGAACACGGACTTTTGGTCGACAACATCAGACACATCGCACAGCCTTTATGTTGGTTCGTACGGTAGGAATACAGCCATTTCTGGATTCAGCGATGTGGACCTGATTTTTCAACTGCCCTACTCGGTCTATAAGCAGTACAACGATTATTCAGGCAATGGACAGTCAGCCTTGCTCCAATCAGTGAAGGCTTCCATTGAGCGAACGTATTCAACCACCAACATCCGTGCTGATGGCCAAGTAATACAGGTGCCCTTTACCGACGGCATAATTTTTGAGGTCGTCCCTGCCTTTGATAACAACGACGGAAGCTTCACTTTTCCAAATGCAAACGATGGTGGGTCTTGGAAAACTACCAATCCGAGACCTGAGATAAAAGCCATACGTGACCGAAATACCGCTACCAATGGCAACTTGGTCCCGCTATGCCGAATGATGCGAGATTGGAAAAACAAGTGGTCGGTACCTATCGGCGGCCTCTTGATTGATACCCTAGCTTACCAGTTCATAGAAACTTGGGAGCATCGTGACAAGTCCTATGTCTATTACGACTATATGTGCCGCGACTTTTTCAAATGGATGGCGACACAGGACGAGAATCAAGAATGGTGGCGAGCACCAGGGAGCGGTCAATACGTTTGGGGCAAAGGGCTATTTCAGTATAAAGCGAAGCGGTGCTACAACCTGTCATTGGAGGCCATTGAACACGAGATGGCCACACCAAAACGAGAGTGGTCAGCGAAGCAAAAGTGGCGCGAGATATTCAGCACCAACTTCCCAGACTAACCATGGCCAAGACGCTTTCACCAATTGAAGGTCATTGGCCGCAATTAGCGGCTGATTGACAGGTAACTGGCGCAATGCAGCCCCTGCCTACTCATAAGCCCAAGGTCAGCTTAGTTCGAGATCCGGTCTCATGCCACCCGCAATAGGCAGAAACTCGGCCATTGCCGCTATTGAGACATCATTCGAGCTACGTCAGCAATGTGGCCAGTTGCAGACAGTAGCAAACCGTCATGCAGTTCTTTCGGAGTCCAACATTTTAAGCATGATCATTTGCGACACACCGAGATGCGCGCAGCTAGGAATCTTGAAGCGGTAAGACCCTTGAGGTAGTTGGACCGAAAGCCTCTTCGCTTGGAAAAACTTAAACCGGGGTATTTTTGTCACACTGGGCGTCATGGCAAATCTATCGGCACGAAAGTCTGAGTAATCGAGTGGTCTACGGCCAACAGCGGTTCCGTCAATACTTGCATCCACCGAAAGAGTGTCACCCGTATTGTCGGAGATTTTGATGGTGAGAGTCAGGACATCTCGCCTGGCTATCTCCTGTATTTCAATTGCTAAGTGGCCATCCTTGAATGCAGAAGCCAATTTACCAGTTGAATAATCTTCCTGAAGCTGATTCTTGAAACCGGCAAGCTGCTTGCTATTACCAATTATTTCCAGCTTTGAGTTCATGTACTGCCATGCTGAAACTCCGGTAGAGCTACCTACGTAAGTTCCAAAGACAAACGGTACCCCCATCAAGGCGATAATTATGGGTAGCGCCACAAAGTACTGCCAGAGGGCAGTAATCTTTTCCTTGCTGTCTGCCACCTTACCCTTAGTGGCTTTGGACTCTACGCTGTCTCAATTTTTGGGTTGCTTACTTCTCTCATCTGTTTTGGTGCAATGATTTATTTCAATGCTAACCTGGCTGGGATATTTTTCCTCTCGTTGGTTATTGGCTATGTGATTTTCCCGCAAATGAAGCGTAATGGAGAGATTGCGGCGCTTGATGAGATTTTAGAGTCCTCAGGGAAAATGATGATAGAGCGCCAATGAAGGTATGAGAGTGCCTGCCAACATACCGAGTATGATTTGTGATTGGTATGGCGTATGGCTGGATTTAATATGCTTTCTACCGCCCACCTTCAGGGTGGCTTGTACGGCATTGAGTTTTTCTTGAAGAAACTCGGAGCAAACTATATGAAAGTTAGCAGGGTTGCGGTACGATATTGCTATCGTAGGCTGATTAAATTTTTAGAGGCTCTTATGGATATATCTAATATACCTGTTGCTGAACTGAAGTCCCTGCTTGCTCAGATTCCGAAAGAAATAGAGCGACGGGAGAAAGAGGAAAAGCTTCAAGTGCGCAAGGAAATCATTGCGTTCGCTGCTGAGCGAGGCTTTGCTTTGAGTGATTTGGTGGACGAGGCTCCCGCAAAAAAAGCGCGAACTCCAGTGGCTGTAAAGTATAAACATCCCAGCGACTCGACATTGGTCTGGACTGGTCGTGGTCGTCAGCCAAAATGGGTTGTTTCTTTCTTAGCCAACGGTGGGACGTTGGGCCAGTTGTTGGTGTAAGAAGCAGCGAATTTCATGAGCGGCGTATAGCCCCTTTTGTATTGCAGTCGGCGGGTCTTCGTGATTGCAAGCCGCAATGGGGGGGTAGTGTTTCGACAGCTTGGGCTATGCCGTGAAGATTCATGGATCGAAGCAAGCTCTCGAGGTCTAAGAAGCGGCTAAGCAGAGATCTCTGCTTTTCGCTGTGACCGCCCCCTGTTTTCTCTGGCATTGGGCTTTAGAGCCCGAGGGTAATTTACTCGATTTTTGAGTGAGTGAATTGGCATAGTCAGCGGATGTCAAGCCGTCAGCCTTCGACGACGACTTGTGCGCCGCGTAGGCTGGCAAACCACTATTCGTTCAAATACCGATCCCGGAAGCGCCCATTAAGCGATTAGATGTGGGCAATCTGGTTGGGCTTTCCGGATTCAATGGGAAGAGTTGACACCATCGGAATGCGCCGAGGTCGGCATGGCCCGGCAACAGAAGGTTTTTGCCACTGTCTGTTAGGATTGCCTTGGGCAATCCCCGAGTTTTGGCTGACTGTTCGAGCGCTCTAATCAGTTGTATGCCACCTATCGCACGTTACGGAACAGTCCCGCCCGCTTCGTGAGTCGTATCATCAACAACGCTCAGGCTATAGGTGAGATGCCCTTCAGCCATCCAGTCGAACACGAAATCGATCGACAAGGCCTGGTTGGCGGCCAAAAGGCGCTCTAGCGGGTGCCGATCCAATACCAGTTTTTTCTCTTTCGCCATCTCTTTTGCAAGCTGGCGTCGGCATAGAGCCGATCTACCCGCTAGTGTTTCACCGCCAAGCTGGCCTGCCCGAGATTCTGCTAGATCATCGCAGCCCCGTAGCGCCGATGACCTTTTTCCAGCCTGACTATTGGCGCCTTTTAAGCCGCGTTGCGATCTGCTGGTGGCCGATAACGGTATGAACTCGGACACCTGCCAACAAAGCGCAACGACTTTCGCTCGGTGAGTCCCCCGTCGATCAGGTAGCGCAGCAGATCACGCCTTGACGGTGCGGTCACAATTTTTATCTCAGGGCTCCTTTGACGTTTTCGTTCTCCGGAAGCGACTTGGTCACCAGTATCTTAAGTCAGTTGTTCTCTGCTTCTAGATCCGTCAGCCGCTTGGCGTCCAAACACTGATCCCCCCATGCTTGCTCTGCCAGAGGTAGTTGCCTACCTCCGAGATGGGGGGGGCGCAACTCCGTACAACCGCTATACCGGCATTCACTTACCACAGGAGAAATGATCTGATCTTCAGTGAATCGTTTCTTCATGTCCAATCTCCTTGTCGGGATGATTGGACTCTAAGGTCAGGCTCTACTCCATTGCGGGGGATATAGGGCTATATGCGTCTTGCATATTTTACGCTTGTGCGGGAATTGGATATCGTAAGATCCCCTAGGAATTTAGTATCCAATAGTGTTTACGCTTCTTCGAAGAACTGTGAGTGGCCAGGATTTAGTTACCTTCCTAACGAACGGCTCTTGCCAACACGATATTTATCATCACCCATTTTATACCCGTCGAGCATGAAATTTACGCAGCGACGACTTGGGCGAGGTAGGGGGGGCGTGGTGGTTATTATTAAGTCAAAGGAGAAAAAATGAAGGGTATTATCAAAATAGCAGCGATTGCTGTCGCATTGTCCCAAATTGGACTGGTGTATGGCGCTAACCCCCAGGACGCAGAGCGTCTTGGAACTGATTTAACTCCTCTTGGCGGGGAGAAGGGGGGGGCGAAAGATGGCAGCATCGGCGCGTGGGCAGCGGAAAATCCATTCTTGCCCGGTTGGAGCTATGGGAAATTTCGAGGGGATTATTGGAAATACAAAGACGATAAAAAGCTTTTCTCAATTGACGCAACTAATGTTAGCAAATATTCCGATAAATTAAGTCCGGGCCAGGCTGAATTATTTAAAGATATCAAAGGATATCGAATGGATGTATATCCTTCGCGGCGCACTTGCCAGGTGCCGGATTTTGTGAAGGAGAACACTAAGAAGAACGTAACAACCGCAAAGATGGCATCTGACGGATGGTATTTAAAGGACGCTATTCTTCCCGGGGTTCCGTTCCCTATTCCAGCGACTGGCGCCGAAGCAATGACGAATGCAAAGTTTCGTTATCAAGGTCTTGGCGTAGACTGGCCTAAGACTTGGACTACTGTATCTCCTAGAAAGGGTTCGTCGGAATTCATTAAAGTTGACGCATGGATGGTTTCATATACGCCTTGGGGGAAGAAAGGCGCAAATGCGTTATCCTCGATGCCCCCAATCGAGTTTTACGCGAATTTCGGCTACAACGCCCCGATAGCCTTGGCTGGGCAGGCACTAAATATGACCGTGCGCATTAACGAGCCGGGTAGTGAAGTGTTTTACTACTTCCCGGGGCAGCGACGCGTGCGTCGTATGCCAACGTATGCATACGATGCTCCACAAATTGGCTTTGAAAATCAATATACGATGGATGAGCCAACTATGTTTTGGGGAGCAATGGACCGCTTTGATTGGAAATTGGTCGGTAAAAAAGACCTTTACGTTCCATACAACTCATTTGGTGCCTATAAATTCAACGCTAAATTTGAAGATATAGCGCAGCAAGATTTTTTAAATCCTGAATATAGGCGATATGAACTACATCGAGTATGGGTAGTCGAGGCTACAGTTAAAAGTGGTACTCGCCATGTGGCATCAAAGAGAACGTATTACCTAGACGAAGACACTTGGAATATCGTTGCTGCTGAAGATTATGACAATCAAGGTAAGCTTTGGAAGGTACGGGAATCGTACGTAATTCCGGTGGCAGAGCTCGGTGGAGCGTGCCATTCGCCTGTCCTCATGCAATATAACCTTGCTGATGGACGGTACGTATTCGACATGCATGCCGCAGGAACTGGATCCGATATCCGCTGGATTGCTGAACCTGGTGATCCGCGATTGAATCCATCTTATTTCAGCTCAGATAGTTTGCGATCAAGAAGCGAGCGCTGACTGTTCGCTCTGTTAATAACTTTGGTTTCATAAACCCCCCGGTGATGCCGGGGGTTTTTCTTATGGGGAGTTACCTTCTGCAGATTTGTGATGATGTGGCTGATTTTGTATTATCTATCCGTATTCAAAGCTCGATGTTTTTTCTACTGGATGATTCTGCCTAGTAGCGTCTTCCCTTAATTGTGCTGTCGCCATAGATGTAATTCTGTATATGACTATATTGCGATTGTGCCGGAATTGGATAGCTGTAATTGATATTGTGATCCACAATACGTCTAGTATGGATAACCAATTTAATGAAGCTGTTCTATGAGAAAAATAGAATTGTTTCGGATATTTTGTCCCCTTGGACGGCAGTGCCCATTCCATCCAACCGCTGTCGCTCCACCTCGCCGGTTCTCTTTGTAGAACCGGCTTTTTTTTACTAATATATTAATTAACGTAACTAGTGTCGATAAAATATTTAGATTTTAAAGCGAGGATAGCCGAACAGGCGACGCTCACGGTGTAGCGCGACCAGTCGGGCTGGTGCCCGGGTGTTCTCTGGGTGAGCGTTTCTGACTAAAAATGCCGGAAAGTGTGTGACAACCCCGAAAACTAGCATCCGCGCCTTTCGGGGCTCGCTGTTGTCTTCCAATATCAATGAGTAGTTCAAGCGAAAAGGCCCTGCGAATCCCGAAGGGAGACCGCACCAAATTTACTACGCTAGTTGTTGAGCTACGCATCGCGGAATCAGTATTGCCGAAAGAGGTTTTGAGCGCTAGGTCGGCCTCGACCTCTACAAAAAAATCAGTCTTTACTCTTAATAAATCAGAATTTATAAGTCAAAATCTATTATTGACCGTGAATATAATGTGATCTGGGTTGTTATAGATCGCACCAGGGGGGGGGTATTGAGTCATTAAAGTTCAATAAGCGTTCCTGGCTTTTCACCCCTGCCAGCCTAGTTGCCTTTTTGTGGATTGATGAAACGAATCCCATGTATTATGGTTGTGGCCTATTCCAAAATGTGGGGAAGTGCCTTTGGCAAGTATTATAAAAGTGCCTCTATAATTTAATGTAAATTGAGATCAAATCCGTTGAAGGGCTCTAATTGGATGAGATCGTTAATAGAATTAATTATTAGACTTGAGGGTTTGAGAGGGTAATTCACTGAACATGGCTCGGTAGTACGCAGAAAATCGTGGCAGATGCCAGAATCCATATTCTTCAGCAATTTCAGCAATAGATCTTTGTTTGTTATTGCGATTGGCTTCAATTAATGCCTTTCGTGCACTATTAAGTCGAATATATCGACAGAAAAGTAATGGGCCAATCCCAAGGCTCTCACTAATGCATTTGTGCAGTGTCCGGTGCGCGACCCCTAGTTTTTCGCATGTCTTCGTCAATGAAAACTGATTTGCTCGGCTAGCCAATACTTCTTTCCTAAATTCGCTGACAAGCCAAGCCGAAGCAGAAACAGGGCGGTTGGGTGTCCCGCCCTTTAGCGAATGCTCAATTTTTTCAATAAGCGAAAATATTACAACGTCTTCTGCGTGAGTTTTAAAGAGTTGACTTTCAATTAGACCGGGAGAGGTGAAAATATCGCCCGCGATTGTATTTTTAAATTCGCGAAGAGCATTCGCAAGTTGTATATTCTCAATTACATCGCCATTTCGATAGTTTCTTTGGAAATAGTCAATTAGTAATTGGCTAACTTCTTGAAATTTAGGATCTGAAATCCCAAGTGTGAGGGTGAACATATTGAGAGGAGTCTTCGTGTAGAGCTCAAAATCGCGGTCGGGAGTGAGTAGTCCTACATGAGCAGAACCCATTGGTTTCCCACAGAAAATTCCATGCGAATTGGTGGGGCTGTGGATTGTTAAAGAAATATGGCTATCCCCAAGTCGCCCTCCTGACATTAATGGCTGATTACAATCCTCTTCCACCATTAATAATGAGTCAGAAAATTCCGCACTTCGCACTTGAGCACTAAATTTTCCACACGAAATCTGTTCGTAAAAAAAATCCCATTTGCCAACATGGATGTTTTCTCGAATGTTTGGGTGCAGGACGAATAGATTATCCATAGTGAATACCTCTTGTCTTTGCTTACTTAGTTGGGATTAGTCATTGCTTATCCTCAGGCTAGCAACGGGGTATTGTCAAGTACCGCAAAAAGTTTTAGCGGACACGGGGCTCCTAGAAGTAGCTCTAAACCGCCTGCGGGCGGAGCGGTGGTTAAGTGTGGTGTTGCTATCGCGCTTTTGTCGACAAGACAGCCATATACCTGCCCTAGTCCAGTCGTATAGCAGCCATCTACATCTATCCGCAGGTCAAGAGAGGTAGGTAGTCCGCGTATTCTGAAGGTAAGCCGGTATTGACTTAACGATAGATAGCGTTATTTCGCTGCTCCTGCGCGAGCAGGTGCAGGTAATGAGGCTGCTTCGCTCGTCTTTAATGAGCATCGTAATTCTAGCGTTAAGTCTAAAAAAGTAGAGCTCGGGACGGCGCGGATAGAGAGCAAGCTAGGCGTACGAAGGAATGCTGATTATGGATATCGCAAATTCTCGCTTGATGGCACGCTTACAAAAACGTGGAATCGGGCAGCACATTTAACAGCGTACCTGGGCTCGTTGTATGAGGGGGGCGAGTGTTACTTTGCGAAACTTATATTTTTGCAAACTAACAAAAATGATAGTCGAGATGCTTCTAGTGTAATTGTCAAAAAAGTGAGACGTGAAGTTTGCTCGGGCGATGGTATAGGTGCGAAAGAGCACTATTTGGAGCCTATGGTTTGCCCGAAAGATAGAAATTGACCCCACTCAGTCTATCGCAAGCTATCGAGAAAATAATTGGCTATTTTTGATCGAAAGGCTAATTACTAGGTTGGCGCGATATATCGTTTCCTGCCATAAAAATTTTTGGCTGATAGTGATAATTATTTCACGGTTGTAATGAATAAAGGAGATATGGCTGCGCCTTCCTTAGAGTCGATGTGACTAGACAAGGTATCTGCTTAGGGGCGTTAATTAAGGAAGGCTGGGGATATTTTTGCAATTGGAGGAGCGTATGAGCTGTTTATGTTGGAGAGCCAGTGTGCGCTTTATAATAAATATTTCCCGGAGCGATAATTAATTTTAGCCGATTGAGTATATATGCTTTAGTAGTTGTTCAAATTAATGTGCTGGCTGAAAATACAAATTGAAACCCTCGGCTACCGTAGGAGGCGGGAAACAGTTCAATGCAATTTTTGGATAACCATTTGGAACGAGTTGGCGAAATAATTAATGATGGATAGTTGAATGTTGAAATGCGCCGAAATATGTGTCGGGGTCGCGTAGAAGGATAGTAGGGGGCGGTCTTTAGTGGCGGCATATGTATGCTGACTTAGCAACTTTTTTTAATACTTGTGAGCGAGCAAATGAAGTATCTATTAACAGTTTTATTGTGTTTTGGTGCAGTTAATGTATTTGCGGAAGATCTTTCTGGGTTTGATCGTGGTATTGCCAATGTATATAAGGCTGTAGAGGCAGCAATAAAGAAAGGAGATTCGGAGGCTGTATATAAAAAGCTATACCGGGAGGGGGCGGTTGTTGCCGCGGAGGGTACCCTGCAAGTTGCTAGAGATAAAAAGTCATTAATGGCGATCATTGACGATGTGCTGAAATCAACTAAGGATTGCGTAATTGCGCCGGATTCGGCGCGAGAAGTATCCGGAAAATTGGCCTATTCATTCGTTACCTACAAATGTATTCCAGTTGGATCGCACGAGCGCAATCTGATTTATAGAGGGGTATATATTTGGAGTAATGATGGAAAGGATTGGCGTGTTCTGGGCGAAATATTCGGATCTGGCTCAATGTGATTCTTTAAAAGGTGAGTAAGTCTTGGTAACTGGGTCATTGTTATGGGCCAATCATATTAATTGTCTTTGCGATATATGTGCGCTCGTCTAACCGTATATTGAAAATAGAGGTGTAAAAAACATGGGAATGCTTGAATCCAATAAGGCGATGAACGGGAAACGCTTTGTTGCTAATCTTGTGGTCATTGCTGTGGCAGCTGCCTGGGCGGGCGCGGCATCAGCTAAGAATGGCATTAATGATCAGCTCCAAATGTCAGAGTTAAATAAGCATAATGCTATTAATGATGGTAGGGGTTATGCGGCTGATAATTGGGCATATAAAGGGGGGAGCTATTATGAACAAAATTTTAGTGCCTTAACCCAAGTTAATGATCGGAACGTAAATCGCCTTGGGCTTTCATGGGCGCTTGATTTAAATGGTGTTGATGGTGTTTCAGCTACACCTATCGTGATTGATGGCGTTATTTACGTTAGCCTACCGGGGTCTATAGTGTACGCGGTTACTGCTAACACGGGGAAAGTTCTATGGAAGTTTGAGCCAAAAGTGGACGCAAGTCATGGCTTCTCAAGTAGTTGGACACGAAGAATCAATCGAGGAATCGCTGTTCATGACGGCAAAGTTTATGTGGGTACTGCAGATTGCAAGTTGATCGCCCTCAATTCAAAAAATGGGGAAATCACTTGGTCATCGTCGGTTTGTGATCCAACTAAAGAACACGGCATTGCTGGCGCTCCTCTTGTAGTTAAGGGCAGGGTATATATTGGTAGTGGAGTTTCTGATTTCGGGGCTGTTGGCCATCTTTCAGCATTTGATGCGAATAATGGCAAGGAGCTGTGGAAATTCTTTACGGTGCCAAATGCGCCTGATTCCCATACAAAATCAAAAGCGATGGACATTGCCTCTAAAACGTGGTCAGAAGGTTATGCCAAGGACGGTGGCGCGGCAGTCTGGGGGTCAATTGTCTATGACCCCGATTTTGATACAGTATATTTCGGCACAGATTCGGCGTCATCTATTAATCCCGAGGTTAGAAGCCCGGGGGGGGGAGATACGCTGTACACAAATTCTATACTCGCGGTAGATGCGAAAACCGGTGAGTATAAGTGGCATTATCAAGCAGTTCCACGTGATGCTTGGGATTACAATGCGAATATGCCAATTATGCTTGCAGATATAGACTTTGATGGGGTTAAGAAAAAGGTTTTGATGCAAGCACCAAAAAGCGGGTTCTTCTACGTCGTTGATCGATCTAATGGGAAATTGATCAGCGCGGATAATTTTGTGCCAGTAAGTTGGGCTAGCCATTATGATCTTGATACTGGCAGGCCCGTAGAGCTACCGGGAGCTCGCTATTATCAAAATTCGGATGGGAAGGCGCTTGTCTATCCAGGCGTATGGGGCGGCCACAATTGGCAGCCTATGAGTATGAGCCCGGTAACCGGATTGGTTTATTTCAGCGCATGGAATCTTTCTACGCTATACGCTACTGACAATAAGGCAGTATTAGGTGGAGTGCTAACAGATACATACTCTTCGGGTACGAGTCCAAAGGACGTAAAGGGTAGGGGCAGTCTGATCGCTTGGGACCCCGTCCAGAAAATGGCTCGTTGGAAAATTCCTCAAGATTTGCCAATTAATGGCGGAACGTTGTCGACTGCAGGTAATCTTGTCTTCCACGGTACTGCAACGGGTTTGCTCAATGCGTACAGTGCGGAAAACGGACAATTGCTTTGGTCGAAGAAAACTGGTTCAGCAATACACGCGGCCCCTGTTAGCTATAACGTTGATGGTAAGCAGGTAATCCTCGCAGCTGTTGGAGCGCCAGCTATGGCGCGAAATTCCCTTCCTGCATATTCCGTAGGTGAGAATGCGCGCGGCGCTACACGGTTGATGGCATTTGTGCTCGACGGAAAGGCAAGGGTCCCTGAGACTAAGGTCAGGGAGCATGACAAAGTCGCACCTCCAAATATCCCGTCAACTAAAGAGGCTCTTAAGCAGGGCGAAGAGCTCTATATAAGGGGAAGTTGCTGGCTGTGCCACGGGCCTCATGCCGATTCTATCGGTGGAAGCATCCCAAGTCTAACCCGCTCTCCGATTTTGCAATCGAAGGAAGCCTGGTACGAAGTCGTAGTAAAGGGGGCAAAGCAGAATAACGGCATGATCGGTCAAGGTGACTTTTCACCAGAAGATGCCGAATTGCTAAGGGCCTACGTGGCGGATAAAGCTCGTGGGCAATTTAATAGCAAAAAGTAACTTATCTAGAGGCAATTTATGCAAATTTTTACTCAAAATGAAGTAAACAATTCTCAACTGAACGACTGGCCGGCTCTGAAAGAGTTGGATTTTGTCAAGGTGCTTGAAGGAAATCCAACTCATAAAGGCACCCATTCATTCGGCAGTTTCGGTAGTTCTTTACAGATTGGTCTGTGGGAATGCTCGCCCGGTAAGTTTGAATATACTTACCCTGGAAACGAGATCTGTATTATCGAACAAGGCACGGTTGAGATTATCGACTCGCTAGGAAATGTCAGAAGACTTGGTCCCGGTGATTCTATGTTCACTACCAAGGGCGAAGTTGTAACGTGGAATATTATTAGCAAAATTCGTAAAGTATTCATGATTGCATAGTAGAAATTTCACTGATCAACGATCAAGGGCGAGAGCTCTTAAAAAGGAGGCCACCCAATTGAGGTGGCCTTTTTTATTGGAGAGAACCCAGGCGTAAATCCTAAGCAAGGTAAAAGCTGAACATGAATTTGCCAAATTTCAATGGGAATGGAATTAGGGGACGATAAGATAACTATAAATTGCCTTGACGAAATTTCGGTTAGGAAAAGTGAAGCGCCAAGTTGTTACGCGATGAAATAAATTCGGAAATTTCATTAAGCCGATTATTCTAACCGAAATTTGTATGAGTTTTTTGGTGAAAGTAAATTGTATCAAATACTTTGGGCGAGGGTGTGGCATTACAGATGCAGAAAACGGATACACCGTTGATGCGTTTTCAAGGAAAATAAAATCACTCGGCTTAAACTTGAGGCCAAAATTTCGATTATACGGAGGAGAAAAGGCGATAATGATTAAAAACAACAAAGTACGAGCAGCTACAGTTGGTGTGGTCTGCACCTTGATGCTAACTAATCAATTGGCATTAGCTGTCACTGTTGATTGGCCGGCGCACGGAAAAAACTCAAGTGAACAAAGATTCAGTGAGCTGAGTTCGATAAATGAGAAAAATGTTAGCAATCTGAAAGTGGACTGGTTCGTTGATATGCCAGGAGCTCAAGATGGCTTAGCCGCTACACCTATTGTCGTAGATGGTGTCATCTACGCTACCACTTCTTTTGCGAATGTTTATGCCATAGATGGTGCAACGGGGAAAATTAAATGGCATTTCAATCCTGAAACAAACCCTGGAAACGGATTTTCCAATTCGTGGAGCTCGAGAGTTAATAGAGGCGTCGCGGTAAGTGGCTCACGTGTTTTTGTGGCCACGCCGGATTGCCGGCTTATAGCGCTTGACATTAAAGATGGCAAAAAAATTTGGGATGAACTTACCTGTGATCCAAAGGCCGAATATTCAATAACAGGGGCCCCTCGTGTTGCAGCAGGAAAGGTGTTTATTGGTAACGGCATCTCGGATTTTGGCGCACGAGGTTACTTATCTGCTTATGATGTCTCGTCCGGAAAATTAGTCTGGCGCTTCTGGACTGTGCCAGGAGACCCAAAAAAAGGGTATGAGAATGAAACGGTTGCAATGGCGGCAAAAACCTGGGCTGACGGATGGGCAAAAAGTGGAGGTGGTAGCCCGTGGGACGCAATTGTTTACGATGAAGAATTAAATCAAGTCTATTTTGGAACCGATAGTGCAATCCCTTATGACCCCGAGCAACGTAGTCCGGGAGGGGGGGATAATTTGTTCACAAATTCGATTGTTGCCGTAGATGCGGATACGGGCAAATACAAATGGCATTACCAAACTGTCCCTAACGATGCTTGGGATTATAATTCGCCGAGCCACATTATCTTGGCGGATTTGAAAATTGGAAACGGCTTGCGAAAGGTTTTGATGCAGGCACCAAAAAATGGCTTCTTCTATGTTCTGGATCGGAAGAGCGGAAAACTGATTAAAGCTGATCCGTATGTTGGTGTAAATTGGGCAAAGAAAATTGATCTAGAAACCGGGAGGCCAATCGAAAACCCCGATGCAAGGTATTATAAAAATAAATCGAAGAGTGCCGAATTAGTGCCGTCGCTTCTCGGTGGCCATAACTGGCACCCAATGAGTTTTAGTCAAAAAACTGGTTTGGTATATATACCCGCACACGAGTTCAAGACGACATATCGCGTTAATCCAGAATCAGGGCTGGGTGGTGCGGTATTTGATTGGTACGGAGCCGATCTTAACGCAGATAGAACTGATCTAAAAATTGAGAAAAAGGGCCAAATTGGACGATTGATCGCCTGGGATCCGGTGGCAGGCAAGGTGCGTTGGACGGTTAATCATGAGCTTCCTATGAACGGCGGTGTATTGTCAACAGCAGGTAATTTGGTGTTCCAGGGTACCGCTACCGGTATTTTCAACGCATATGCTGCCGATACTGGGAGGAGCCTTTGGTCTTATAACGTGCAGTCTTCTGTTCAAGCTCCTCCAGTTACCTACCAGATTGGCGAAAAGCAATACATTTTAGCTTCAGCTGGTGGGGGTGGAATCGCACGTTTCATGGTGCCTCTATATGGAACTGGTGAGAAGGCTATTGGCCCTGATCGTCTAATTGCATTCTCACTTGAAGCGACTAAAACGCTCCCAAACGTAGTTGAAATGGAAAATAGAATCCCGAAGCCGCCAAGCCGAGTCGGAAACAATGCGCTGGTGGAAAAGGGAAGGGAACTCTTTGAGATTTCAGCATGTGGGATATGTCACGGTTCGCAAGCAATTGGTAGGCGCCCCGAGGGGGCCTCGGTCAGAGATTTGAGATACATGACGAAGGATACCCATAGGAATTTCGAAAAAATTGTCTTAGAAGGCGAATATAAAGCGCTTGGAATGATGCCTCACAAAGATATTATTTCAAAAAATGACGCAAAAGCAATCCATGCCTATTTGATTGATTTGCAGTGGAAGTTCTATAAAGAACAAATGTTACATAAAAAGGCGAAATAATACCTAATTTATGTAAAGCAAAACGAGAGCGTCGGTTAGATTGAACAAACCGATTGCTCTCGTCTGATGATCGCCTTTGTCTAGAAAGTTGCTTTCGCAAAATTTCCATAGCGGGAGTGCCGATATTGGATATTGGCTAATACAGTTAGGTAATAGACTTTCTGCAGCACTACGCCAGTGCGAATGCGGGGTGTTCATTTTTGCATTAGGGATAGATTTTATAGCGCACTAGGTTGCTAGTTGGGTCATTTGCTGTGCAAATTTCCATCCCAATAAGGTATCCCTAATACGCGGTTTCGCAACGTCAAGTAACTTTCTAGTGGGGGTGGTATGAAATTCACATACAATTTTCTAGCCTTGGCTGTTGTGCTCGCCTATTCGGCCAACGCCTCAGCTTTTACTTTTGAGGGGGAGACGGTGTCAGGTAGCTTCGACTCTACGATCTCTTTTGGGGTCGGGGTTCGGGCAAAAAGTCCATCGTGCGGATTAATTCTTAAAGATAGTAGTGGTTTGGCCCCTTCCGGAAACTCACAGCCGTCGGGAGCCGGTGCTCCTGGTGGCTGTACAGAATACTTCTCGGGGATCGGTGATCAGGGCAATCTAAACTATAAAAAGGGCGATTTTTTTACGACTTATCTTAAGGGGTCGCACGAACTTCTTCTTAGATTTCCTGATGAATGGAAATTTATGGGGCGGGTTTCGTGGGTGAGAGATTTTTCTGCAACGCACGCTAGTGGATATAGAAGTGTTGGCACTCCGCCCACTCTAGGCTCCTTTCCGGATGAAGCTCGAGAAGATTTGAACTTCAAGGCTCGATTGCTCGATTTTTGGGTGAGCAAAGATTTCAATATTGGCGATCAGCGGGCACGGGTACGTGTTGGTAATCAAGTTATCAGTTGGGGTGAGAGCCTATTTATTCCCGGAGGAATAAATCAAACAAACTCAATGGACCTTATGAGGTTGTCCCAGCCGGGTACACAGCTCAAGGAAGTGTTTTTACCCGCGCCGATCATTAGTTTTGCGACCGGGCTTGGTAATGGCTTCAATCTTGAGGCGTATGTACAGGGGGCGTGGAATGATAATTATTTCCCACCTACTGGTAGCTATTGGTCGGCAGTTAATGGAATGGGTAAAGGTGATAGTGCCTATGGGCTTCCGAGGAAAAAGCCAAAGGACACCAATCAATACGGGGCATCCCTAAGGTGGCAGCCCGAGGGCACTCAATTGAACCTCGGATTTTATGCGATGAGTTATCAAGATAAATCGCCGCAATATACCTATAATATTCTCACTACCGGAGCTGGCGGTTGGGTATTTGCCGAAGACAGAAAGTTGTTTGGTCTTAGTGCGAATTTCCCTCTTGGTGACTGGGCTATTGGTACAGAGTTGTCTTATCGACCAAAAGATGCCGTATCTTTGAACCCAACTTCTGCCACTCTTTGTGCCGGTGGGAAGAATGGGCACTGCTACGTTGATTCTAAAAAACTTCAATGGCATCTCACTGGAATGCTGAGCATGACTCCGGGTGATTACGGGCCAATTCTTAAGGCCCTGGGCAATGCTTCAACCGCTACGTTTATGGCTGAAGCTGTTGTCGTAAAGTATCCGAGCCTGAAGCGTTTCTACAACGGCGAACCGATTGCATCTGGTGCTTGGGGCTTTGGCTTTGAGAATAGCTTGACTGCTCCAGCAGAGAGTGCGGGTACACGTACTTCCATGGGATATAACCTCGATTTCAGTTGGGTTTACGATGGTAATCTCATCCCGGGATGGCAGGTAATTCCGGAGATTTATTACTTCCAGGCGGTCAAGGGCCGTACTCCGAATATCATGGCTCAATTTATGGAAGGCGCAAAATCCGCTAATTTCATCGTATCCTTCACCCAAAATCCTTCAACTTGGCAGGGTGGTATTAATTACGCTAAGTTTTGGGGTGGGTCGCGCGTATTTGATCAGCCGTATAAAGACCGCGATTTCTTCGGTGCCTATGTTTCGAGGAATTTCTAACGGCTAATTATAAGGCTTGGCATCCGTGCCAAGCTCTTCCTTTTTTTGCCCAACATTTATAGAAATTGCTCATGATTAACGTTTTTAGTGTAATTGATGTCGATAAATACCTGACCAAAACTTTACATGGGTTGGAGACATTTTGTTTTAAATATCGCACGCCATTTTTAGTTTGGCTTGCATTCTTCACGATTGTGATGGGTTATTTTGCAAGTCAGCTTCGCATGGAAGCAGGGTTCGAGAAGCAGTTGCCTATTGGACATGAATACAGTAATACATTTAAGCAGTATCGATCGGAAGTTCTAGGGGCAAATCGATTAAATATCGTTGTTAAATCGAAGAGAGAGTCGATATGGACACAGGCCGGCTTGAAGCGTCTATATGAGGTTACCCAAGCGGTAACCTATCTTCCTAGTGTGGACAGGCTAGGTGTTCAGTCTCTTTGGACTCCAAATACATTTGTGAACGAGATTACTGAAGAAGGCTTTCGTGCGGACCCTTTAATTCCGGGAACCGTGACCGCGGATCAACTGAATGCAGAGCTGATTTCTTCAATTCAGCGATCAGCGAGTCAAGGTGGCTTTGTTGGCACGCTTGTTTCTCGTGATCAAACAAGTGCCATGATCATCGCTGAACTAGCAGAAATTGACAAAGACGGGAATAAAATAGATTATGTTAAATACAATAACAAATTAGAAGAATTAAGGAGCCGCTTCGAGGATGAAGGGTTTGAAATTCAAATAATAGGATTTGCTAAGCAGATTGGTGACATCGCACAAGGAGCTTCGTCGGTATTAGAATTCTGTACGGTTGCACTATTGCTCACTGCAGCGGCGGTCTATTGGTACTGCCATTCTTTACGCTTTACGTTGCTGCCGATTATCTGTTCATTTACATCATTGATCTGGCAATTTGGTGCACTAAGGTTGCTCGGCTACGGCCTCGATCCGTTAGCTGTTCTTGTACCATTTTTGGTTTTTGCGATTGGGGTGTCACACGGGGTTCAGCAAATAAACTTCATTGTGCGAGAGCTAGCGAATGGTAAGTCAACCGAAGAGGCTGCAAGGGCGAGTTTTTCAGGTCTATTGATTCCAGGAGTGCTCGCACTAATAACTGCATTTGTTTCATTTGTTACCCTTGTGTTTATACCAATTCCAATGGTGAGAGAATTGGCCATTACGGCATCGTTGGGTGTTTTCTTCAAGATCACAACTAACCTTGCCATGCTACCGGTCGCTGCATCGTATTTCAAATTTTCTCAAGAATATGCCGAAAAGGCGCTCGTAAAGAGAGATAAGAGAGCGCGGTGGTTGAGGGCTCTTGCAAAAATAGCAAGGCCAAGAAACGCCGCTTTAGTAATAGGCATTGTGTCTGTGGTATTTGGCATCTCTGTATGGCAGAGCTCAGATCGAGTAATTGGTACTCTACAGCCTGGCGCTCCTGAACTGCGCCCTGAATCTAGGTTTAATCTAGATGCAGTTTCAATCGCCGAATCTTACGACACCGGTCTTGATTGGCTTACGATTATATTTGAGTCCCCTCCAGATTCATGTGATAACGTCGCAATCGGAGCTTATCAAGATAAGTTCGTTTGGGATATGCAAAACACTGAAGGTGTTCTTTCGGCAGTATCCTTTTCGTCACAGCTGAGAACTTATAATGAAGGCTATAACGAAGGGAATCCAAAAATGAATGCAGTTCCAATTGATGTCGTTAATTACTCGGCGTTGGCGGCAGAAATTGCGAGAATGAGGGGGTATGTTCGTAAAGATTGTAGTATGTCAGCCGTGCATCTGTTTTTAACCGATCATAAGGCCACCACGATTAATGGTGTAATCGAAAAGGTTAAAAACTTCCGGAAGGAACATACGTTAGCTGATGTAAAGGTTCGACTTGCTTCGGGCAATTCAGGGGTTTTAGCCGCTATTAACGATGAAGTTGAAAAAAGCGAATTGCCGATGATGCTATATGTCTATACCGCGATCATTGTTCTCGTCGCGATGGTCTATAGGGATTTCAGGGCAGTAATAGCATGTTGTTTGCCGCTGACAGTCGGAACGTTTATTGGCTATTGGTTTATGAAGGAGCTTGAGATTGGGCTCACTGTGGCTACCTTGCCGGTTATGGTATTAGCTGTTGGTATTGGCGTTGATTATGCATTTTATATTTACAATCGATTACAACTTCATTTAGCGGAAGGTGTAGATATCGTTAAGGCGCTAGAAATGTCAATTCTCGAGGTTGGGACGGCTACGATATTCACTGCCATTACCCTCGCTATTGGTGTTGCAACATGGTCATTTTCAGAGCTCAAGTTTCAGGCCGATATGGGGAAGCTGTTGGCGTTTATGTTTATGGTTAATATGATTATGGCAATGACTGTGTTGCCTGCGGTAGCGGTCTGGTTGGAAAGGCTGTTCCCCAGGCGTAACCCTCCGAAGGCCCCAGGTATCCTTAGTCACTAATGATTGGGTTGTAAAGTGCATATTAATACTATTAATCTTCGAGCTCTTGTTCTTCTCTTCGTTTCTCAATTTTATATTTTGACGGCATTCGGGCTGGCTGAGGTACATGCCTCGCCTTCGGTTAATGTTCCTACGCCGGCAGTAAAAAGTTCTGCCGCATCTTTAGCCTCGATGTTGGAAGTTGCGCGCGCTGGGAGGCGAATAGTTGCTGTAGGAAATTATGGGATTATTCTTCTATCCGACGATGAGGGGATGCATGTTCGACAAGCCTCCTCAGTACCAATATCATCTACCCTGACTTCTGTATTTTTTCTGGATCAACAAAAAGGCTGGGCTGTCGGTCATTGGGGTACGATATTGCGCACAATAGATGGAGGTGAGAATTGGACGATCCAGCGACAGGATGTTGCTGAGGATAGGCCGCTATTCTCGGTGCACTTTTTTAATGAAAATGAAGGTGTTGCGGTTGGATTGTGGTCGCTTGTTCTAAAAACTTCGGATGGTGGTATTACATGGTCGGCAATATCACTACCGAAACCTCCTGATGGGAGCAAAGCCGATAGAAACCTTTATAAGGTCTTTGGAGGAGGTGATTCATTGTACATTGCTGCGGAAAAGGGAATGATCCTTACGAGCGACGACAAAGGTATAAATTGGCGTTATTTAGATACCGGTTATGGGGGATCGTTTTGGGCTGGAATAGTATTGGCTGACGGTAGTATTTTGATTGGTGGGCTCCGAGGTACGATTTACCGAAGCACCGATAAGGGCAAGCATTGGACAGCGATAACAACAGATAATAAGAGCTCGATTACAGATTTTGTGGAAGCCGACGGTGTCATTTTCGCTTCCGCTAAAGATGGTGTTCTGCTTGAGAGTGTCGATGGCGGTACTAAATTTATCTGGAAGCAACGCGACGATCGATTGCCAATTAATAGCATTATTCCAGTTGAGCGTGGCGTGTTGCTTTTGACTAAGAAGGGCATATACCTAGAGCAGAAGTGGTCCCAATGATGTTAGGCGCGGGCCACTCAGAGAGGTTTTTCCTCAGATGTTTTTCAAAGATTTCTATTCTGTAGTATTGCTCTTGATCAGCACTTTACAACTGACTTAAATTATTTATTATTTTGTTTTCAGAAAGCCAATTGGATATTAATAATTCCAGTTGGCTTTTTTTATGTGTCCAGATTTTGCGCCTACGTTGTTTGGTGGAGGGGCGTGCTCACCGAGTGTTTGGAACGCGTGATTGTATTCAAAATATTAACCTATGTATATCTATAGGCATTGGTATTCCAGTGTTAATTGACGCAGCTATTGATTATTCAAAATGCTGGCTAGGTGTATGGTATTTCGTCATCCAAGGGCAAAAATGTATCCCCAGCATAAATTTGTATGACTTTGGATTTGGTTTGCTCCATTATTTTAAATAATTTAATAGCAGAAGCGTGTTGGTAGTGAATCCCGTGTCTATTCACTTGAGGCGATGGAATTGCCGGCTCATGTCCTTGTTTTTAGTCTAACAAGGATGGTTGGCTATTTTTGGTTCGCGAAGTTAATTCTTTTGACAATAAAGTCCTTTAGAGAGAGCTTTTGTATTGGGAGCCTCTATTTAAAGCAACTGTTCGGCCTGTTTCACGGAGTTGTATAAGGCTTTGGAATATCGTTTCACCGGTGGTCTCATTAAAATGTGCGGAATTTTCGAAGTGAGCTCCAGAGTATTTTGCTGGTTTTTGTATATAGAAATTCGAATTTTTGCCCGGTTGTAGTAAGTCGGCTTTTAATTTTATTTTGTCGAGCGAACCGAATGTTGGTTTCTAAAATAAAGAGTTTTTGAGAGATATAATCCAATTGATACGGTCTGGCTGGGGTCCCCTTTGGCTAAAACGATCAATTTTTAGCTTCAATTTGTTCTAGCTATTTGAGGCGGCTTAAGAAAGATCTTACGGATCCAGTTGTTGGGGATGGCGGTACGTTTTATCGATATGTCGTGAAAAGTGATAGATGTCCGACAATTTTTCGATTTGTAGGTGCAGTCTAGCTGAGCGCATTGGCGATGGAAATGGAAATGGAAATGGAAATGGAAATGGAAATGGAAATCAAAGGTGAGCCTTTTGGTTTTTATATTTCTATTTAATAGTCGATTTTGGCATAGATGCTCAAAGTTGGTGCCACTTTTGGATATCACCCGTCCATGAGGCCGCGCTAACCTTACCTTGATTATTTTTGAGCGGAGCTTAAAAATGGCTTTTTCAAAGTCGGTTGCGTTTGGTCTAATTGGTGTCGCTGTTTGTAATGGGGCATTTTGCGCACAGGAATATCGCCCTGCTGTAAATTCTTCTTCGGAACAACGTGTTGTGTTGCCGCTGGATCACGGACCTCACGCTGTTACTACTCCGTGGCTAAATCGGCAGAAGTTGATTTCGTCATCGCAAGTTGACAAACAACACGCTGCAGTTACGGTGACTCCGCGGTTACCTTCTGATTCAATTGAGCGGCGGCCATAATGGTTATCTCCTGACTGCAGTTTAAAGTGTTACGGCATTGTTTTCCTCGTTATCCAGGCGGCGAAACTGTGCAGTTAATCCCGCTATGGAAGGGGGGGAGGTTGCTACAGGTTCTATCTCCTTGGGCCGATTTTTTGCTCGCTGATCGGATGCGTTCTTGCCGGCGGAGTGCAGACTTAACCTAGTTATGTCCTCCGAATTGAAGCGCAGCAGTGTTTGGCGAGACTGCGTATATTGAAGTTGCGTGTCGATGGGCCTGAAACGCATAAAAGCGGTCGCTCAACAGAGGTTAATGGCGCAGCTCTCCTGATCAAGAATAGTTGCAGAATCCGGCGGTCGCGCAGCGATGGGGAGTGATCTTTCCGTGGTAGATCTCGCGTGCAGAATGAGAGGCTTGCATGGAAACTTGTAGTCGGAATTTAACATGCACCATAGTAAATCGAGGTTATGGGAACAATTCGTTCAAGGAGTGTTGCGAGTTATTGCATCGATATGCATCCATAATTCCGAATAAATGTACGCATATTGATTCGTGCTCGTTTCGGCTATTTTTCATTAACGATTTTAAATTCGGGTAATTACGAGCATGCACCACCTACCAGAAGCCGTTCTGGCTTCAGTAGAAGCCGGCAAGATTCCCTCGCCACCAGAAGTACTCCTGCTATTGATGCGGACGGTGGATGACGAACAGGCGACGTTTAAGGATTTAGCTAGCATTATTGGGCGAGACCCCGGATTGGCGAGCCGTATTCTATGTGTGGCCAATTCACCAGCCCTACGGTGTGGCAGGGAAATCAAAACCCTCGAAATCTGCCTGATAGCGCTTGGCACGCGTATTGTTCGCTCATTGGCAACCTGCCTCTCCATTCAAAGGCTTTTTGAAAAAGACTCCAGGCTGATACCTGAAGAGGTCGCAGACTTTTGGAGTCACTCCTTGCTCGTAGGAGAGATGGCTCGATCCATTGCTGAACTGACCGACTTCCCTCATCCGGATGATGCTTACCTATCTGGGTTGCTCCACGATATTGGCCAACTAATCCTGCTTCAGGCCGTTGGCGACCCGTACCGCCGCTATCTGGCAAATGCCTCGGCTAATCCTCAATATATTGCCGAAGAAATGCAGTTGTTTGGCTGCACGCACGCCGAAGTAGGCAGTTGGCTAATTGATCAGTGGGGGTTAGATTCCGTCGTCGCTGATGCTGTGGCTTTCCATCACAAGCCAGTATTACAAATTGTTGATGCTAGCACCTTGCCGCAAATTGTCTGGCTGGCACATGCGCTAACGACACTCGATGACGGCTCCCCGGAAATCGGGCTAGCCATCAACCGTGCAGCCTTCAAGGTCACCAAGGCAGAGCTGTGTGCGACGCGTGAGCGCGCTATTGAACGTACCCGCCAGATCGGGGAGGTAATGGGCGTCTCAATTAACTCGGCGTTTCCTAAGCGTGCTAAGCTTCAGATGCCCCCTTCACCCCTTACGCCTGAGCCTCCGCTAAGCTTGGCTGATGATGACCTCACTATAATGGTTGACGGCATGGCACTGCTCCAGCCCCTTCAACAAGATTTATTTAGCTTGGGGAGCGACAAGGAGGTGCTGCTGGCGCTTCGTGAGTCGGCGCGCATTCTTTTCGATTTGCCTAAAATCGCGATTCTCTTGGTGAACGAACAGGAAGATGCGTTGACCGCCGAAAAAGTAGGAGCTCAGCCTGAACTCTTTCGGCAACTCTCCATTCCCCTTCTTGCCTCACGCTCCCTCGCCGCCGCAGCCGTCATAGGTCGTCAGGTGCGCACCTCATTCGACAGTTCCCAAGCGCTACCAATTCTCGATCTTCAGCTGGCCCGCGCTCTCTCTGCGGAAGGAGTGCTGTGCATCCCCATGTTGACTAGGCAGCGAATGATGGGGGTCATAGTGTGCGGTCTGTCGGCAAAGCAGTACGCTCGCCTGCAACGTCGGATTCCCTGGTTGGCTAATTTCGGCAAAATAGCCGCGATAAGTCTGGAGGCCGTCATGGCGGCCGAGCATCAGCGGCAGCAGGTTCAAGAGGAACTGACTCAACAGTTTGTTCGGCATGCCCACCAGATCGTTCACGAGGCCGGCAATCCCCTGGGAATCATCAAGAGCTATCTCAAAATCCTTGAACGGAAATTACCTGAAGACGGCGTACGCCAAGAACTCAGTGTATTGACCGAAGAAATCGATCGGGTGGCTAATATCGTTGGGCATATGACCAACGCGCTTAAGGGGGGCTCGACAAGCAAGGCAATTGATCTGGTGAGCGTGCTGAATGACTTCCTAACGCTCTATGCTGACACCTTGTTCAAGGCCAAAGATATCCGCGTTGAAACGCAGTTACCCTCGGCCGACATTCCTGTAAAGCTGAATCGAGACAATCTCAAACAAATTGTCCTGAATCTCTGGAAGAACGCGTCTGAGGCTCTCGGTGCAGGCAAGTTCGTTAAGATTGCGCTGGCAGACAACATTATCCACGATGGTGATAGCTACGTTCAGTTGCGTATTGACGACAATGGCCCCGGCATAACGGAAGAGAATATTCAATTTCTCTATCGTCCAAAACAGCTGGCTGATTCTGAGCGGCGTGGCATTGGGCTTTCAATCGTTGGAAGTCTGGCTAGGCAGGAAGGAATTCTGATTACTTGCCGCAGCCAGCCAGGTATCGGTACCAGTATTGCCCTGCTAATTCCGAAGGCCGCAAGTGTCGAGAATGGTGCAGAGCGCTAAACAATGAATGCTATCAACGCCATTAACGCATTGGCTAATATTCCTTGCATTGAGTTGTCGCAGCAGCAAATCTTGATTGTCGACGATGAAGTGCGTTTTCGGACTGCATATAGATCATTGTTAGCTCATGAACGTCGCAAAATTGACGAGGCGGCTAGCGGAAAAGAGGCATTGGCCAAGCTTTCCGACGGAAAATTTGATCTTGTTATTATCGACCTGAAGCTTCCAGATATCTCTGGTCTTGAGATAATGGAGTGGCTTACAACAACAAATATCGATACCAAGGTTATAGTGTTTAGCGCCGACAAGTCGATCAATTCGGCAATTCACGCGCTACGTCACCGTGCCTTTGAGTTCCTGCGTAAAGATTGTGATCCGGATGACATGATACTGGCTGTCGAACGCGCGCTAAATCATCGGCAACGCGATCTGGAGCACGCCATCATAGTGGCCCAACTTAAGCAGTCGGAGCGCCTTCATCGCTTTCTGGTTGACCAGTCCCCAGATATCATTTTTACGATCAATTGCGAAGGCAATTTCACTTTTATAAATGGCCGCGTGCAGTCTCTGCTTGGTTATGATCCCGAAGAACTAATTGGCCGACATTATTTTTGTATTGTAGATCCGCGAGACCATGTCCATGCTCAGTATGCCTTCAATGAGCGGAGAATTGGTGATCGCGCTACCAGCAATCATGAGGTTCGCTTCAGGCGAAAGCCGGCATCCCTAAAAGACCGGGAAAACACCGTTATAACGGCAATTCTAAGTTCTCAGGGGGTGTATGAAGCTATGGATGCCGATCAACCCGGCCGTTATCTCGGAACCTCTGGTGTAGCCCGCGATATTTCCGAGCGCAAGAAGGCGGAACAAATTATTGAATTTCAGGCCTTTCATGATCTTCTAACCAAACTGCCAAATCGCACTCTATTTGTGGATCGCCTAGAAATTGCGATAGTTCAGGCTAGCCGTCGCAAAGAGAAACTGGCTGTGTTGTTTCTAGACTTGGATCGCTTTAAATTGGTAAATGACACCTATGGTCATCAGGTCGGAGATCGCTTGCTCCGTGAATTTTCTACACGTGTTCGTAAATGCCTGAGAACCGGTGATACGTTTGCGCGGCAGGGAGGTGACGAATTCACAGCATTGCTCCCCGCACTATCAAACAGTGATGATATTAATGTTGTTACGGAAAAGATTCTTGCTGAACTACGCAAGCCGTTTGAGCTCGCTGATACTCAGTTTATGGCGACTGCAAGCATCGGAATAGCAATCTACCCCGATGACGCGAGCAGCGCAGAAGAGCTAATTCGCTGCGCTGACATGGCGATGTATCAAGTAAAGGGGCATGGAAAAAACGGATATGCAGTATTTAAGCCCCATATGCAAACTATTCATCTGGATTGCCTCTCTGTCGAAAATGATTTGCGGGAAGCGGTTAAATCCGGTAATCAATTCGAACTGTATTTCCAGCCACAGATCAACACCTTGACCCGCCAGGTGATTGGGCTCGAGGCGCTGATACGCTGGCATCATCCTAAAGAGGGGATGATTGGCCCTGAGGTCTTTATCCCCGTTGCGGAGGAAACTGGTCTAATCGTTGCCATCAGCGATTGGGTAATGCGGAGTGCCTGCTCACAACTTGCTGTTTTACGGGAGATGGGTTTTAACAACCTTAGACTGGGTGTGAACCTATCGCCCCGAGAGTTTGACCGCAGTGATCTGATAGAGCGCATCCAAATTCCGCTGAACGATTATCAGATCCCACCTGAATCACTCGAGATCGAGATTACCGAAAGTATCCTGATGAGTGACGTAGAAAGCATCGTGGAGCGCGTCAAACGATTGCGTGACACCGGAGTCCATATCTCCATAGATGACTTTGGAACACGATATTCCTCTTTGAATTATCTGCGCCGTTTTTCAGTCAACCGAATCAAGATTGATCAAGCGTTTGTGCGCGACCTTGGCACTTCACATGACTCCTATGCCATAATCCAGGCCATTGTCGGTATTGCTAATAATTTTGATCTGCAGGTCATGGTTGAGGGGGTTGAAACAAAACATCAGCTGGCGATATTACGAAAGCTTGGGTGTAACGAAATGCAGGGATATCTTTTCAGTCGGCCCTTACCTTTTAAGAAGACCATTGAGTTTTTGCAAGGTCCGCAATTAGCTTGAGAAGATGCGGATTGGCTAAGTCATATCAGAGTTACCAAATGGAACTTGCTCATCTCAAGATTGATTCCTGCATCTGCAGGTTATCTTGCTATAAATCGTAACTCAGAGCAGCAAATAGTAAATTTGTTCCGTCGGCTAGAAGTATTAAGAAGCAGACCCAGAAGTCAGTAACAAGAAAGTGAAAAAGCGTGACGTCAGACTCTCTGTGTAGGGAGGTGCGCCTGCAGTAGCTGCAGCCCGTTCAGATGTTTGATCCTAATACAATCACTCATGGTTGGGCGCGTCTGGGTTAGATCATCGCAGCCCCGTAGCGCTGATAGTTTTTGGCTATTTGCGCCTTCTAAGCCACTTTGGGATCTGCTGGTGGCCGATAACCGTATGAACTCGGACACCTGCCAACAAGGCGCAACGACTTTCGTTCGGTGAGTCCCCCGTCGATCAGGTAGCGCACCAGATTACGCCTTGACGGTGCGGTCACCATTTTTATCTTAGGTCCCCTTTAGCGATTTCGTTATCCGGACGCGAATCGGCCGGCGGTATCTTCAGTCAGTTGTTCTCTGCTTCTAGATCCGACGTCCCCCCGTTTTCAGTAGCAGTGGGCTTTAGAGTCCGGGGTTAATTTACCCGATTTCTGGGTAAGTGATTTGGCATAGGCTGCGGGCGTCAAACCGCCCAAGGATTTTTTCGGTCGCTCCTCGTTGTACTCGCGGTGCCAGCCTTCGATGACGACCTGTGCATGGCGTAGGCTGGTGAACCAGTGCTCATTCAGGCATTCATCTCGGAAACGCCCATTGAACGATTCGATATAGGCGTTCTGATTCGGTTTGCCCGGCTCAATGAGAAAGAGTTGGACGCCACGGGCATGCGCCCAGGTCAGCATGGCCCGACTGCAGAACTCCTTGCCGTTATCCGTCCGAATCGCCTTGGGCAAGCCTCGCGTCTTGGCCAACTGATCGAGCGCTCTGGTGAGTTGCATGCCACCGATTGCGCGTTCCGGAACAATCGCGACCGCTTCGTGCGTCGCATCATCTACGATGGTCAGGTTTTTGATGACTCGTCCTTCTGCTGTCCGGTCGAACACGAAATCCATCGACCAGACCTGATTGGCGGCCGAAGGGCGCTCTAGCGGGTGACGATCCGACACCGGAATCTTCTTCCGCTTTCGCCTTCTCACTTGCAGACCGGCCTCGGCGTAGAGCCGATCCACCCGCTTGTGATTCACCACCACGCCAGCCTGCCGCAGCTTCAAGTAAATCATCCCGGCCCCGTAGCGCCGATGACGTTGGGCGAGCGTGACGATCTTCTCCTTCAAAGCAACATTGCGATCCGTCGCCGGCCGGTAACGGAATGAACTCGGACTCATGCCAGCAAAGCGAAGTGACCTCCGCTCGCTAAGCCCCTTATCGATCAGATAGCGCACCAGATCACGCCGTGACGGTGCGCTCACCACTTTTTTCGCAGGGCTTCCTTGGCAATCTCGTTTTCCAGCATCGTTTCGGCCAGCAGCTTCTTCAAGCGCGTGTTTTCCGTTTCGAGCTCCTTGAGCCGCTTGGCGTCCGACACACTCATTCCGCCGAATTTGCTGCGCCAGAGGTAGTAACTCGCTTCTGAGAAGGCATGCTTGCGGCACAACTCCGCAACTGGCATTCCGGCCTCCGCTTCTCGCAGGAAACCAATAATCTGTTCTTCGGTAAAACGTTTCTTCATGTCCAATCTCCTTGTCGTGGTGGATTGGACTCTAAAGTCAGGCGCTACTCAATTCCGGGGGGACGTCGGATCCTTCAGACGCTTGGCGTCCAAAACACCGATCCCCCCATACTTGCTCTGCCAGAGGCAATTGCCTACCTCCGAGAGTGCGTGTATGGGACGCAACTCCGTACAACCGTCATTCCGGCCTTCTCTTTCCCCAGGAAACCAATGATTTGATCTTCGGTGAATCGCTTCATTATGTCCAATCTTCTTGTGGTGGTGGATTGGACCCTAAAGTCAGGCGCTACTCAATTCTTTGGGTGCGTCGTGCCTGATTCGGATAACTGACGTTTTGGACATCGCCCTATAGTTGTGTCGAAAGGCTCGAGTTTGGTGCCATATGCCAGATTTCGATAATGTCGATGTGACTTTCGTTTGATGATGCGAGAGGTGTTCAGTGAAGCAAGGTAAGAAAAAAACGGCTGTGCTTACGGGAATGCTGCTATCGGCAGCGGGCATTGCGAGCACGTTCACTACGAGTTTCGCACTAGCTGCACCTACAGGGCAGGCTGTGGTACGAACCAAATGTCAGGCGTGCCACGCTCCGCTAGAAGTTGGCGGGTGGAGTCGAATTAGTGAGAGTCGTCGTACCCCAGAGGGTTGGGATATGACAATTGCCCGGATGATGTATGCTCATGGCATTAAACTTACTGCGCCAGAACGGCAATCGGCCGTCAAATATCTAGCTGATACGCAGGGTCTGGCACCTGATGAAACATCCGGTTATCGATACGCCCTGGAGCGGCGGTCGAGCGTCGTAGAGCATTTTGACAATCAAAAGGTTGGCGAAACCTGTGCTCGTTGTCACTCGTACTCAAGAGTCGCTCTTCAAAGACGTTCCGAAGATGATTGGCGCCGTCTTTCCAATTTCCATGTGGGGCAGTTCCCTGTAATTGAGATTCAAGCAGGGGGTCGAGACAGAGATTGGTGGGATATTGCATCCAAGGAGGTTCCAGCTTTGCTTGGCAAGGAAAAGCCGCTGGTTTCGAAATCCTGGGAGGACTGGAAGAAGCGCGGTGCATCTGATGCTTCAGGGGTGTGGCGAGTTTCTGGATACCGGCCGGGAGTGGGAGATTACGAAGGTAAGGCAACCATCAAGGCTCTTGGCGAAGATCGATACGCCATCGAGCTGACGATGCAGTACGGCGATGGACGGGTAGAGAAATCAAACGGAACGTCCGTTATTTACACGGGCTATGAATGGCGAGGGGCTGTCAAGCAAGCCGGTATCGATATTCGCCAAGTGTTTGCATTGTCGTCAGATGGTAATCACATGAGCGGGCGGTGGTTTGCGACTGATACCGAAGCGCTGGGTGGTGATTTCAGCGCGATTCGCGTAGCAGGGCAGACTGAAATCCTCTCAGTATCTCCCTCTATGATTAAGGCAGGCGAGACTGCAAAAGTCACAATTAACGGAGTCGGCCTTAATAGCGACGTTAGATTCAATAATGGTGTGACAGTTAATAGGGTGCTTTCTTGGACCGATGAAAAAGTAGTGGTTGAGGTTAAAGCAAAAGCTTCGGCAAATGCAGCTTATTCTGCCGTGAGTATCGGATCCAGTAGTTTGGCTAAATCATTTGCTGTATATAAAAAAATTGATTTTGTGAATATTCTTCCAGGTAATCCTATCGCGCGAGTTGGAGGAAATGGGGGGGCGCTTCCTAAGGTTCCGGTGCAATTGGAGGCCATTGCATATTCAGCAGGAGCGGATGGTAAGAAAAATACCAATGACGATATACGCCTCGGCCCTGTCTCGGCAACCTGGAAAATCGGCAACCTAAATAAGGGTGCGGAGGAAATGAAGGATGTTAAATACGCGGGAACAATAGATGGTACCGGTCTATTCTCACCAGCAGATGCAGGACCTAATCCAAATCGTAAATATGGAACTAATAATGCAGGTGAGTTGAGAGCATTTGCTACCGTTAAAGACGGGGCGAGCACTGTAAATACGTCTGTTCCTCTAGTGGTTACCGTGCAACGTTGGAATGACCCCCCTATATACTAATTGGAGCGATTCATATGTCGGGATTAGAACAACTGATCGTCTCTCGTGTGGCTTTCCATGACTTTGATGTACGAGGTGATAGGGTCTTGTTACATGTTCCAAGTACATCAGTGTTTGTATTGGATCCTATTGCGAAGGATGTCTTGGATTATGTCAAGGCGGAGAGCCTGGTAACAAGAGAGGCGATCTTTAGTCGATTAAAATCTCACTCTCCTGAAAATATATCAGGTGCGATAGACGATTTCTTTAACCTTGGAATACTCCAAATACCTGGAGTGTTACAAAACCAAGAGTTTAAGGATATTCGGGAGTTCCCTTTGAGCACTATCGTGCTGAATGTAAATACAGGTTGTAATCTGAGTTGCACCTATTGCTATAAGGAAGATTTGGATATTCCTTCGGAGGGTAAGCGTCTAAGTCTAGTGAAAGCTATAAAGGGGATAGAATTACTAATCAAAGAAGGAGCTTCTCGCGACCGTATTAATGTTGTGTTTTTCGGCGGTGAGCCATTATCGAATTTTGAATTGATTCGACAGGTAACCGAATATGCCGAACGACGGTGCTCCGAAGAAACCAAGCAGATCGATTTTTCGCTCACTACTAACGCTACTCTCCTGACAGAAGAGCTTATTGAGTATTTTGATGTGCACCGATTCGGTATCTCGATCAGCATGGATGGCCCCGAGGCCATCCATGATAGGAGGCGCTTAACCGTCGGTGGGAACGGTACCTATTCGGTTGTCAGGAAGAAGGCGAAGCTTTTGCTGGAAAGATATAAATCTAAGCCGGTAGGAGCGAGAGTGACGCTGACCTCAGGGTACACCGATGTATGTGCAATTCATAAGCATCTTAAAGACGACCTAGGATTTGCTGAAGTAGGGTATGCGCCAGTCACTTCAAATCCCGTAGATGTATTTAATCTAAGCGAGTCCGAGCTGCGTTCATTATTCGAATCGATGAAGACATTAGGTAGGGAATACGTATCTTCGGCGATACGTGATGTAAATAATGGATTCTCAAATATGCATCAGTTGATGTCTGATTTGTACGAAGGAAGGAAAAAATCGTTACCTTGTGGAGCTGGCGTTGGCTTATTGGCAGTTGATCACAAGGGAGAGCTAAATCTTTGCCATCGATTTACTGGTTCGACGCTTCCAACATTTGGCAATGTTGATTCAGGAATTAACAAGGTCGAGCTTGGCAAGTTTATTGAAAAAGCTATCGATCGAACCGACAGAGGTTGTAAATCCTGCCGAATCCAGAATTTATGCTCGGGCGGCTGTTACCACGAATCCTATGCCAACTTTAGTGATCCCCATTCACCGGTATATCACTATTGTGATTTGCTACGCGAGTGGGTCGACTTTGGTATCGAGTGCTATTTGGAAATTTTGGAAAAAAATCCAAGTTTCCTTCATCAACATATTAGTGATAGGAGGGTCGAATTATGAACCGACTGAAACCCATGAATAAAAAGGCATTTGCTCTCGATCAGGCAAAGTCCGGGGTTGAGCGAAAAGATGTAATTGCCATGGCATCTGCTGTGGCCGGATGTGCCACTACGTTTGATCCAGGCTGGGAAACAGATCCATTCTACGGAGTTGCAGGCCTTTGCCAGCCTATGGAGGCAGATTTGTACGGCTGTTCTGATCCTTGTTGGTGGCCAGCGCAGGTTCCGGACACCCTAAATAGTCATCCGGATTGGAATGCCGGGCAAGACAACGCTGCTAGAGATTGGCGAGCTCTGCAGGCAGTCTTTCCAAAGTAATATTTTAGTGCTTTATCCCATGATATGGGGAGAAATAATGAAACGTAACTGGATATCAAGAACACTGGTGGCATCGAAGTGCGCTACTGTAGTTGCTTTATTAGCATCAGGGAATGTATTTGCGGTTTCGGATTATTTGGTAACTGCCTGTCGACCAAATTTGCTAGTCGTTGCAGATGCAAAGGCGAGGAAGGTAATTAAGTCGATCGAAATTCCAAATACCGCACTTGGAAGTAGCCCAACCGGTGTTGTTGTTTCAAAGGACGGGAAGGTCGCCTATGTGATTCACAATCGTTGGGAGAGCGTCTCCGGGATTGATTTGGAAAATGGAAAGGAAGTGTTCCGCGCTGATCTTTCTACTGCAGACGTGCGCGCAAAGGCCCCCTTCGCTATCGATTTAAGTCCAGACGGCAAGGAGTTAGCGGTTTACGTAAATCCAACAAGGATGTTGCCTGGTGAATATAAAGTTGAAGATCCGTTTATAGCGATCTACGATACTTCTGCCGGTGTGCATGCCGAACCCGTAAAGAAATTTGCAGCTCCACGGCGTGTTTCAACGCTTGCATACTCGCCAGATTACAAGCGGCTATACACCTTCAGTTGGGATATGCTGGTACTTGATCCAAAAACAGGGGAGTTGATTGGAAAGCACCCCTGGCGTAGCTGGAAGAGAGCTAATTTTGGTGAGCCAGATACATTGGCGATCTGGCCTCAATGGGATACATCGAACGTCTTCGCTACCCCATACTATGTGCAGCGTACAGATAAAAAGGAAGGCGAGCCAGGGTATCTTCGTGCTGGCATCTGGACTCTGGATCTCGCAACTGACAAAGTTGCATTCAAAGATTTTGAGGATGCGTCAGTCGTGTTGTTCTCTACTGCGGTGAATCCAGTCAGGAGGAATGAGGCCTACACGGTATATACCCAACTTACCAAGACTGATCTTAATACCGGAAAGATGAAACGCGTTGATTTAAATCATACGTATTATGACGTTAACGTTTCTACGGACGGAAAGGAGCTCTATATTGGTGGAACCCAGGGTGAGATCGCTGTATATGACAGCCAATCTTTGAAACGTTTAGGTGAGATACGTATGCCTAATAATGCGGACCAAGTGCTTTCATCTTTACGCCTTGTTCGGAAGTAAGAGGGTACCATTCTGTAGCAGGATCGAAAGTGTTTGTCTCGTATCTAAACGGTGCATTTCAACGGAATAGATTTAAATCTATTCCCCGTTGGATTGCGCCTTTTTTTATTTCGCAACGAGCAGATCTCGCCAAAGTTTTGATGCTGTCGATGATTGCGATAGCACTATCGTTTGCTCAGCCCATGCTAACAAAGCAAATAATAGACAATGGAGTACTTGCTAAAGATATTGATGCGCTGATTATCAGCGGATTGAGTATGTTTGCGATTACGCTCGTATCGCCATTGGTTGGGTATTACACGAGACATTTTTATGTCAGCGCATCGACGCAAATATCTCAAAGAATGAGAGAGGCATTATTTAAGCAGGTGCTTAAGTTTCGAGCTACAGATCTCGCATATTATCATAGAGGCGATCTGCTAACCAGGTTGGATGGTGATTTGTCTGAAGTGCAGCGATTTGCTATGGACACCGTAATGTCTTCAATCAATTCAGTGGTGATACTAGTAGGGACTATAGCAATACTTGGATCTATGAATTTTTGGCTGACGCTATTTGTTGTAAGCATTTTTTTCCTAAATACATTTATATTGAAATTTGTTAGACCACGATTGGAGCGAGTATCGAAACAATCGAGAGAGTTAGGTGTTGCGTTATCCTCATATTTAGTGGAGAGAATCGGCGCAATTCGTCATATTCAAGGTAATAGTGCGGAAGAGCATGAGGTTTTAAAGTTAAAGGGGCTGCATAAAAATATCTATGACTGCTCTCTTGATGTTCAAGCGGTTGGATACATGGTGTCCGCATTACCAAACTTGGTGATAACAACAGGCATTGTTATTATTTTTGTATGCGGGGGCATTGCGGTGGTGAATGAAGCAGGGATGACCTTGGGAATGTTAGTAGCTTTTACCACGTATGCTCAGCGAATTTCCGGCCCATTGCAGTCTTTTTCGGGAGTATATGTTGCTTGGCAGCGAGCGAAGATAAGCGTAAATCGAATTATCCCAATCCTGGAAGTGGTCAGTGCTGCTGAAAAACGTATTCTAGATGGCGAGCCTGCCGGCGCCGATCGTCTAGGTGAAATTGTTGTAAGCAATATGTCGTTTGCGTATCCGAACAGTCTAAAAAGGATAATTGATCGTGCCTCGTTCATTATAGGTAAGGGGCAAAAAATCCAAATAACTGCTCCTTCAGGTTCCGGAAAAAGTACACTGATTGATCTCCTTGTTGGACAGCAATTGCCACTGGAAGGAAACGTCGTAGTCTGTGGCGCAGATATTTCTAGTCAATCACTGGAATTTATTAGAAAGCATGTGAAAGTTGTTTCTGGGGAGCCAGTTTTATTTACTGGGTCACTGCTCGATAATATTACTTACGGTAATCCTGGAGCAGACTTAGCTGAGGTTAAGCATATTGTTGAAATGCTCGGGTTGGACAAAGATTTTGGTTGTGTGGAAAATTATCATAATTACCGTATTGGGTATGACGGACGAGCATTGTCAGTAGGGCAGCGTCAAAGAGTGGCTCTGGGATCGGCCTTGCTTGCAAAGCCAGCGATCTTGATCTTAGATGAGGCGCTAAGCGGTGTCGAAATAGTACTGGAAAAATATATTCTAAATCAAATCGATGCGCATTATCCGTCAATGACAAAAGTCTATGTTTCGCATAGGGTTGATAGTGAATCGAATTATGATTTTCGGATTTTGATTGGTTCTGGTAATTTGAGTGTGCTAGATGAAACAACGGCCTGAAGCTCGAGTTGGGATAATCGATGGGTTGGTTAGCCAAAATATGATTAACCCCGATAATATTCTATTGCAAAAGGAATTCATAAAATTACGCTCCGGGACGTGCGATTGCGAACTACCTAGCCATGCTGATTTAGTTGCCAGTTTGATATTGGAATCAGCGCCTGGGGCTAAGTTGGCTTTTTGTTCAATTTTTCGTCGCGAATTATTTGCATCAGTTAGCACAGTCGTTGAGGCATTAAGATGGCTAGCAGAATTCAATTTGGACTTAATAAATCTCAGCTTCGGAACCAATGTATATAGTAAGGAATTGGAAGATAGTTGTTTATCGCTTTCGTCCTATGGAACTGTTTTAATTTGCTCCTCCCCCGCTCGAGGCAAAATCGTTTATCCCGCTGCATTTGATTGCTGCATAGCAGTCTCAGGCGATGCTCGTTGTAGTCCCGGGCAGATTTCATTTTTGGGGACAGAGCTAGCGGATTTTGGAACCCATCCATTTGTGCATATCGGCAATCCTAAGGCAGGAGGGGGGGCTAGTTTTGCAACGGCGCGCCTTAGTGGTTTAGCATCAGAGTTGATTGCGGTGGGATGTCCCCGCGAGTCAATACGGGAGGAGCTAAAATCTAGGTGCTCATTCTATGGACCGGAGCATAAGAGCGTTGCTGCTAGATAAGCAGTGGAGCGCAAATTGCCATTTCATGGTGATGGCGCTACTCGTTGCGTCTCTCGTCTTTTTATTTCCAAACGTGGCAGTCCCGCTATTGCTTTTCGCGGTGATATGTCTGGTATGGTGCTCATTATTCAAAAATAATGTTTTAAAGGTAAGCAGGTACCCCTTTCCAATTGTATCTGGGGTACTTATCGCGCTGCTATTGTCGATGGCATGCGAGAACTACGAAATTAAGTATGTATGGCTATACACAGCACCCGGCACAGATCTCTATAGAAAAATCGCTAATCTGTTCGTAGGTGACGAAGGTGGGGTTCTCTGGCTCGCATTTTTTTTGACCTCGTATGTGCATCGTTCTAATCTCGATAGCGATCTCCTAAAAATCAATTCGGGAATTGCAGCGTGGTATGTTCTGGCGGTTGCCGTGATTAATCCGTTATCAGTGCTATCGGCCGACTACTTACATTCGCAGCCAGGTGGAGGCCTTAACGCTCACCTCGATAGCGTATGGCTTTTATTCCATCCCCCTCTCATATTCTTTGCTTACGCCTTGATTATTAATCAAGGGGGGATTGCAGTTTTATATATATCGACCAGTAGCAAAATCAGTTCGCACGATTGTATGAAACGTATTGGCCTAGCATGGACCATACTGTCAGCTGGTATTGGGTTCGGGATAGCATGGGCCTTCGAAGATGCTGCATATGGACAGTATTGGCACTGGGATCCGGTACAAACATCCCTTCTTTGCATCTGGTTACTCCTTACTGCCTGCCTTCATTTGTTGCGAGAGCAACTAACGCGATTGCGTTCCCTAATATTGGGTGTTTGTATCATCGCTTCCGCCCTACTGGTACCGATTTCGTTGGCAATTACACGATCTGATATTGTTGCCAGCTCACATCGCTATATTGGAGATACTTCCCTATTCTGGCATCTAGGGTTTGTAGGATATGGAGTGGTATTGGTATCTATATTCTGCTACGGCGGAAAATGTGTTTCGACAGAACAGCGCCTTAATACTCAAGAAGGTAGGGTATGGAAATATCTAATTAGCAACATTAATAAGTTAAGGAAATTAGATTATGTGGCCTTGGCTGTTTTATTCTGTGCTTTAATTGCAGCTGATGGGGTGCTTACGGCGTATTTGAAAAATTTATATCAGACTGCTAAGTCAAAATCGATGATGCCATTCTATGAAACATTGCGAGCTTGGTCTGGCGGAGATTCAAATTCGGCAGTTTTGAATGAGTTTCAGCGCTGGGATGTGGATGGATATTTAATCGTTGGTTGGCTTTCGGCTGCAACGAGTGCCCTTTTTGCATATGGTGGTTGGTATTATGTTCGTAGGGTATCAAATTATGCTGTCGGTATTTATGTTGCGTTGAATATTTGCGCAATATTATATTTGTTACGATACGGTGGGTATCTTGCCGACCAATATCAAGGTGCAGGAATTCTTTCAGATCATGCAGTTCAATATATCCCAATTCTTGATTTCCTAATTCTGGCAGCAGTGGGATTCGTTCTAGGGAATTTGGCTTGGGTCGCTAGAGTAACATGGGGATCTGTGTCCTCGCTAAGGACACTTTATAGTCTCTTACCATTTAGCTTGATCCATTCCGGGTTCGCTATTTTACTGATTGGGCTTGTTACTGGGACAGTGCTAAATAGCTATGTGCAGCACGTGGAGTCGATTAGAGACTCTGGGTTGATCGAGAGAAATTTAGGCGACGGGTACAAGTACAGTATTGTAGCAACCGGTCTTCCTCAAACTACAGAAAGTGCGCAAGCTCCAGCAAATATTTCTTATGCGCGGGTTAAGTTTGAAACGCCTAAAGGTGAATACCAACTTTCTGGGAAGGTTTTTGCGAATAAAAGTGAAACTAAATTTTTTTACACTGGTCCCGTAAAAGCAATCTGTGAGTTAATTGATTATCGCTATGCTCGAGTTAAAGGGAGCTCTGCTTATGTATTACACCCGCTAGTTCACCGATCGCTCATTGAGGACATCCAGATTTGGATATATGGTCCAAATGTAAATTCCCTAGAATCGAAGAAAGAAATAGTTGTCGTCGTCAAAATGTTTCGTTTTTCATCTTTTGTATGGTTTGGTGCTATTTTGTTATCGATAGGCGGTTTTTGGATTTCGTTCAAAAGGTTTCGATCGGGTAAAACATATTCTGTGAGGTTCATCGAGTGAATATATGTGTTCTTGGCTCGGGGCCCGCCGCTCTAACATCAGCCTTACTATTAAAAGGCGCTGGATATGACGTCGAGGTGTTTGGTACCCCTCGAAACGTTTTCGCTATCGAAGGCATATCTACGAGGACTCTGAACGGTCTTATCAATGCTGGCTTCAAAGGGGTTCAGGATCTTGTTGGGGAGCGGTATCGGCGGGTTTCCGTCTGGCGGGGCGACTATGTCGAAGCAAACGGAGAGTTTGTAATCCAACGGAGGGCCTTTGATCGACTTTACGCGCAGTTTGTTAAATCAGTTGGGGTTCGCATCCATGAAGTCGATGTCCATGAAGTGTTTTTATCAAATGAAGCGTGGGGTGTACGTTTCAAAGGTGATTCCGCTCCTGAAGATGTTGCTAATCGTCTATTCGATTTCCTTGTTGATGCACGGGGCGGCGGCGCTCCGAAATCAGCGAATAATTTAATGGTTGGTCCGCTCAGTCTTAGCGCTACTTGTCTTTTCACTAACGGGAAGGCAATTGATGATCAATATACCTATGTAGAGCCATTCATTGATGGGTGGGCATGGGTAGTGCACCATTCGAATGGATCCGGTTCAATCCAGATTGTTTTTGACCCCGAAAATATCAAAGCCGAGGTTAAGGAAATTAGTGTTATTTTTAACAATTCACTTTCCCTGCTAAGTACTACATTGGAGAAGCTTGGCTCCGGATTTTCCCTCGATTCAAACGTTAGTGTTAGGGGGTTCTGTCCCACTTTGCGAGGCGGGGTTGTTTCAAAAAATTTTATTAGGGTTGGTGATTCTTGTTATTCGGGAGACCCCTTGTCTGGGCACGGAATGTTCGAAGCGATTTCAGGAGCGTTTGCTGCGCTCCCGGTAATTAATACACTGTTATTTAGGCCTGAAAATATTAGGACCGCTATAGGTTTTTATTCGGATCGAGCGAAGCAAACATTTGTCGCGAGAATGAAAAAAGGATCTGAAATTTATGCGAGCGAGACGAGATGGAAATATAGCCAATTCTGGGAAAAGCGGTCAAATTTTACTTCAAATTTATTTGTTGAAGATAGCCGGCGCCCTCCGGGTTTTTATAAAGAACCGGTTGTCGAGAACGGCTATATAGTCGATAGATATGTTGCACGAAGCGATAGCCACCCCAGAGGTGTTCGGTTTATAGATGGTGTCGATCTATACGCGTTGGCTAATAAGATAAATATTATGAGGCCTGGTTATTCTATGGATGCTATTGCTTCAGAGTTGTGTGCGCCGACTCAGAATGTTGGTTCCGCCTATCAATGGTTGATTGTCAACGAATTTATTACGCCGGATTTGCATTGTCACCCCTTTGTAATTAATCAGCATACTCTTCATCAATAGTTAAGATAATTGCCATTTTTGGATAACGTTTGTATATTAAGAGCATTTAAAGTTGTTACTTTCATTTGATGCGTTAAGTTCAAATCAGTTCAGCAAATATTGTTTACTTACGTAATGGGTTTATGTGTTTCTACAAAGTCTGTTTGTGCGCCAGAATATCGTGCTCCAGCAAGTGCATCGGGTAGTAAGCGCGTGTTTTTCCTCTATACCATGGTCTACATGCGGTTTCCACGCCTTGGTTAAATCAAAGGCTGTTGCTGGCTTCATCTAACGTATACGAAGAACGTTTTCCCCCTAATAATATGTCCAGCTCGTGGTCAGAGGCAATCGAAAGGCGCCATTAGTGTTTATTCCTTGATTGTAGTTAATAACGTTCCTTCATGGTTCTCCTCGTTCTTGCGTTAGCATAATTGTGCGACCTTTCTCTCTCTCCGGAAGGTGGCTAGCGTGAGTTGCGACCGGCCCTATCTGATAGGGCCGGTTTTTTTGTTTATATAGAAAGTGACCATTAGGCTGGTCAACAATTGATCTACCAAGCTGCGCGTTCGAGAACTGTAGCTCCTTGATGCAATCGCCATTCATATACCAATGGCACATTTTCATCCGGCATGAGCTTCTTCGGTTTGTAGGCTAGTGATCGTGTGGCCGATGATTCAGGTTTAGACAAGCTCTTTCATCGGGCCTGCCTTATTGTAAAACTGGCTTTTATCCTGAAATCGGAAAATACAGGAATTTCAGGATAAAGCGATTCTGTTATATACATTATCAAGCTTGAAAATCGATTCACAAGGCTGGAAAACAGCATTTCCAATGGGGCCTAAACCTACAGCGGATAGGCAGGTTACGACTGCCTGGTGCAAACTGCCGGCCAGGAGCTGCTGTACAGGCCAGGGAAGGTGTCCGGTCCGTTTTTGGTGCGGATTCGACCGGTCGATGCAACGACTTGGTGAATCGGTCAGTAATGCGTCGATATCAGCCCGCCCGAACCTTGCGCTAGCTCGTAGAAGGTTCGTCGATTGGCAAGCGGCCGGTAGAGAAGTTGTTGAAGGACGCATGGGACCATTGTGATTTGAACCATTTGCTGAATATTCTCTGTCGCAAAAAACCAGGGAGATGGTCAGCGATATAGTTTTCGGCCAGTCGCCGTCGTGCAGTACGTCCCCCCTTTAGGTCCGGTACAGATGGCATCACCGCCACATGGGCAAGGCTCATTGACTGGGCCTCCAGAATGCCGAAAATCCCAAGGTGGCATTGGATTGGCATCGCGCCATAGACCGGCCCGTTGCGTCTTGGCCTGTTGCTCGGCCTGTTCATACAGGCGACGATCGGCCGGCGATTGCTCCTTGGCATACTCGCGATACCACCATCCCATGCCTGCCTTGACCTGCTCCAGATTGGCATCCAGGCCATTGACCATGATCTTGCCTACAGTCCGTCCGTAGCGGTCCTGCTTGTTCCATTCGACGCTGACGTTCTTGTTGAAGACCAGGGTCGCCAGATGCTGCTTGGAACGGTCACCAAATGCCTGTGCTTTCTCTGGGGCATCAATACCAGCTAAGCGTATCTTGTGTTGCTGATGGCTCGCATCGAGGACGGTTACGGTATCCCCATCAGAGATACCCACCACGTAGCCGGTCAATGTTTCAGCGTGGGCTGAGCAAGCCAGCAGAAATAGAAAAATGAAGCGAATCAAAATCGGTTCGGCTCCTTGCCTTCTTGTGCAGCCCAGTAAATCAGAACAATCCAGCCTAGGATGGGAATAATCCAGAGCAGCTGAAACCAGCCGCTCTTGTCGATATCGTGTAGTCGGCGAGTACCCACGGCCAGATTTGGAAGCAGCACAGCGATGGAGAACAAGGAGGACAGCATGTCGCTCACGATGCCAGTGGCCAAGGTGGCCAAAAACACGAATAGAAACCACCACCAGTATTCAGAACGCGTGGCGCGTCCGTCAAAGTCCGCATATTTAGAAAAACAGACCTTGATTGATTCCCCGAATGTCATGACGTATGCCTGAGTCTTGTGTGGAGAAGCGCTGGATTGTCCGCCAATCGGTTCGTCGAGCACAATTAGACTAAAGTGATACGCGGACTATTCGGCCGTAGCTGACCTTGGTCTTCTGGTAAAAATTAGACGGAAACATGGCTGTTACCGGCCGTTCAGATGCTGATCGCACGTATTGGCCGCTTCCTTCAGCAGCATAGGCACTAAGCTCTGATGACCATCTCACGAAAGTAAGTGTCTGCAACCAAGATACCGTCCATCTTCTGGCCTGCTGGTTGAGGCGATCCAGAAATGCGAAGAATGGTTCAGATAAGCGAGCCCTGCTTGTTCCTCATGATCTCGTCAATCACGGAATAGATGATCCCCCGCCGATAGGTGTACATCGTCGTGGCGACGGATCCTCCGTCTAACCGGGCGGCTATCGTCTCCCCCTGTTCGGCAGAGCGCGACTTGAGCATCTGTCCGGCGAGGCCAGACAGATTCTCACGTGAGCGGGGATGGAGGGGCATCACGGTAGGGTCCAGCCCCTGCTCCTGGATCGCCTGCCTCACAGGTATGAATTCTTTCGGGTTGCGCAGGGCAGGGACGGCCTCCTTGATCTCCTCGATGATCGCGTCGTGCTCCTTCAACTTCCCGTCGTGCTCGTGAAGGCGCGGGGCGACGGCCTGTCGAATCACCTCGACGAGGGCGTCGCGGGAAACGGAGGTCTCCTGGACGGGAGCGGGCGCATTCCTCGTGTTCAGCATCGCAGCTATGGCCCGCTCCTGCAGGTCGTAGCCCCAGTTGGTCAGCCGTTCGTAGTTCTCGTGGAACTTCTCCAATTGCCGTCTTTCGCCGAGTGGGCGGGATTTGTATCCTGTATTGCTGTACTCCTTGTCAAAGGATCGCAATTGGGCAGCCACGGCGTGCCAGCGGTACACAGCGACACCAGAGTAGGTCATCTCGAGCGATCCTCCTGCCGAATCCTTCTTGAGGATCGCCATCCTGGCCAAGCCAGTCTCGAAGTTAACCGACATGAAGTCGGGAACGAGGAGAGCCCTACTCCAAGACTTGGCCGACGCGTAGACGCGACCCTCGTCGCTGAGGAGATAGTTTAGTTTTCCACCAGTCGGGGAGATTTCAGAGAATCTCTCGACTTTTGTTAGCTCCTTGGCCATCTTGATGATCCCGTGCGCCGTATCGTGGCATCGTTTACAAACTGGAATGGTGCTGTTTGGGTGTTCCGCCCCGAATTGCTTCGGGTATCGGACGTGATGAACTTGCGTGGCGAAGTCTCCGCAGAATTGACAGTGCCCTCCCGTACGGTCGAGGGCGATGTTACGGACATCGGTCCACTCCGAACTCCCAAGATATTTCGAATAATCCTTTCGGCGGCGACTCATCAATACTGATCGCAAGGTATCAACACGGCATACTTTAGCAGAGCTTTGTCGGAGATAGGTCAATGAGCTGGATATGGCGGCTAGGTAACCATTGATGACATGCGAGAATGCTGGGTGAGCTGCTTTTGTCGCTCACTCTTGCTTCGTAACATTTTCAGCAACATCACTAAATGCTAGTTGGTAAAGGTGCCAACTTTCTGCTGAATTTCAGCGTGACTGCGATCCACTCTTTCAATGCTTACGGTATATGATGTGCGGGAGTTTTGTATTTGAGCCTACGCATCATGGTCAGCCTTTTACAGCCTAATCGAAGCGCAAGATTTGATCTGGTATTCAGCGGGCCGAAACGAGGGAACCTGTCGTGAAAAAGAAAAGCCACAACCTGTCCATCCTCCTGCTGAAGCCAGAGATTGCTAGTGCCGGTGAGGCGCTGAAGGAGACGGAATCGCTGCAATCGTGCAGCGTTTCAATCGGCGGCAACACTGCCAACCTATTCCACAAACAAAATCCTGGGCGACCACCTTCTTGGGTAATGTTGTTCAAGCCACAGGTAGGAACAACACTGGACGGCCTGCGTAATTCCGGCACTGCTGCGGTGTTAGTAGTCAAACATGCTGACCGGCTCTTCGCGCTGACTTTCGGTTACGGTAAATATCTCCTCAAGTCAGATTGCTACGAAGAGAATTTTGGTCTAAAGGTCGTTCTAAACACCGTCGACCCTGAAAAACTTCGCAGCATTGACGCTCAGAGTCTAGATGCCGTTCCTGTCCATGTGCGAACTCAGGCAAGTGTTGCATCAAGCCTCTCTGAATTTGGCTTGGATATTGAACAGGACTTGATCTATGCGGCTACAGGGCAGCCCAAAGAGATAGGATTAGGCAGGCAAATCACCGGCAAAGATGCGATTAAGTTATCGCTGGCTATTGACCTTTCCGACCTGCCGCCACTGCTGGAAAAATTGCTCAACCAGTATTCCTCAATCGCTTACCGAGAAAATTTTGCCTGGATCGACCACTTGTCCGAAGTCCGCGATTCCAGTTTGATCGGGAAGTTGGATGCGGAACTGACCAGCAAGATTCAAGCAAACGATCTCACCCGTACATGGCTATCGATTCCAGAAATCATTGACTGGACTGACGTCAGTGGGTTCAGATACCAACGGCCAAAGCGTGGAACAACGCAAACTGATATAGATTGGCCGAGCTACCTGGAATTTGTTGGAGATGAGACGCCGCATTCCGTAGAGACCTTCAAGAAGCAAAGCGTGCACTGCATCAGTCAGTCTGCGGAACAGCCGATCCATAACTGGACAGTTTACCGTTGCATCTACTGCGAGCTCGTCCATGCAGGCAGCACCTTCGCGCTCAACGCCGGAAAGTGGTATCGGGTCGATGCAAATTTCCTGAGTAATTTGGACAAGCGCATTAGCACGATCCCAATAACCGCTCTCGAACTACCCGACTATCCTGATGGCCCAGAGGGCGAATACAACGAAAACGTGTATTCGTCTGACAGCGACTACTTCGCGCTGATGGACAAAAAATTAATCCAATACGGCGGAGGCAAAAGCAAAATTGAGTTTTGCGACCTGTATACCCGAGATAGGCACCTGATCCATGTCAAGAAGTATGGTGGATCAAGTGTCCTGAGTCATTTGTTCGCGCAGGGCCTAGTATCAACAAAACTGTTGTTGGGTGATGCGGAGTTCCGCAACAGGGTAAACCTGAAGCTTCCGCCGTCACATAAGATTGAGAACCCTGACCAGAAACCTGAACCCAGCAAGTTTGAACTTGTTTACGCGATAGCGAGCAACCATCCAGAAGATTTTGAATTGCCGCTATTCAGCAAGATAAACCTCTGCAACTGTCACGCGAATCTTCAGTTGTTGGGGATTAACGTCACATTAGCCATCATTCCAGTACAGCCACCAACTGCAAGTGATGCAGCCGCATCGGCTCATGATTTTGGTATCACAACAGCAGCCGAACCTGACGGGCTAGTTCAGCCGTCATGAATCGTTGCTAGGTGTTTCAGGTCAGGGTGATTTGCTGGTGAAGGACAGCATACCGGGGAATTACTGACCAAATCAGCCAATAGGCCCAATGGCAGTAAAGGCCGATCTCCAGCCTCATGCCACTGGGAACATGTAGCACCTCGGCCATTGCTGTCGTCGGCTGATTGCTCCATGTCTGTCAGCAGTCCGCCAGTTACCTGCCTTTGGGTGAAAATTTGGTCTGAGCGCCCGCCAACTCACACCTTGAATCGCCCCGGAGTCGCTAGACGCTCCGATGAGCCATAAAAATTATGGGAAATTTAAGGGAAAAAGTCCAATTCGGCGCCTACTCCACGTTTTTGGGCTGCATTTCCCCTTCGACGTAGAAGGCCACGAATGTGAAAGCTTGGTGCCCTTTCAAAGGAGGCACCAGGATGCAATTCCCAGCAAATTTGGCTGTTTTAGACACTGGCAGTTCAATGTCCTCCCTCGACATACTTGCTCCCATATCCATAACTCAAAGGAGCAAAGGATGAAGTTAGGAGAGGTTTTATTCGAAGTGTCGCTTGGTAAGTCTGTGTTGGCTGAGCGAGAAGCTAATCTGGTTGAAGGTCCGTTTGCGGATATCCAATGGGGGGGGCTACTGGGGGTCGCAGAATTAAATGCAAAAGTCTTTGGGGCCCACTTTGGATTTGAAGCCGAGGACTTCCATTTTCGGCAGGCTTTCCGCGAAAACGGTAACTGTTTTTCGCCTTGCGTGCGGGGGTATCTATCTTCAGATCAGAAATTGCCTCCCGACATCGTGCGCCAGCTCCTATTTTCTACAGCTTCCGCAATTACCACCAAGAAGAATAGCCAAGGCGGTTTGTTCGCGTCGAACGTATTGAGAGAGCTACCATCAGGTCCGGTTTCCGAATTCCTTTCAAAAAATGGAGGAAAGCGGGTTTTCAATGATATGGTGGTGACATTTCAGCAGGAAGTCGTCGCCCAAGTTAGCGGAGCCTACGCCCCCCGTCCCGCAGATGAGGTTGCCAGCCCGGAGGCGAGACGTGCACCTGTTATCGTCGATGACGTTTGCGCTTCAGGTAGGAGCGCAGTGTGTCGCGTGGTAGACAATGGCGCAAAGGGCAACAAGTTAAGCGTGAACTTCTCGGAAAATTTTCTTCGGCCTTTGGCTACTGCATTGGGGTGTCAATCTCTCGTCAACATAGTTTACGAGGAGTCGCTGGATGCAAAGGGGTTGCGCTTCCTCAACCTTTGTCAGGTGGAGGTGGACGATGGGGCGGATTTCAATTTGGTCTCGTTGTAGCTATGCTGGCTAGCAAAATTCCGATTATTAACACCACAAGAACGAACTGAGGCTGATTTCGGATGGCGTGGGTGCTGTTTTCCCGGTACAGGAGTGCGGCACGCGAAAGAACCGGTTCCTGGTGCGGGCCAGCGAATGCAGTATCGATCTGCATTCGTCGGGTTGTATTTTTCGTTGAATCCCTGTTTTGGATGAATGGGCGTTCGGAGATATCGAACCCGTAAGCCGCAGCCTGTGCCTGCGTGCCGACATGTAATTGGGCACTTGCATACAGGTTGTATTGTGCCTCGGTGATCTGCAGGCTATTTAGGGCGAATCGAAACAGAGCAAAGTGCGCCGGTTGCCAAGCGAGCAGCTGACGCTTTTCTCCCACCAATTCGATCAGTGCATTGGCTGGCAGCGCTATTGCGTTGGAAAAGGGGATCTTGCAAAGCGAGCCAGACCAAAGAATCAGTCGATTCCAGGTGGGTTCAGTGAGGCTGGCGACAATTTCGCCTACTCGGCTGATGCCGTCTTGGCCTCCCAGCAGCGTCAGCCAATGCTGTACTTCCGAAGACGTGTGTCCGAGCGTGGCCGCAATGGCGGTGGGGGAGATTTTGCGGGCATGTAGCCGGTAAGCCTTCAGGACGGATTGTATCGTTGCTTCGGGCTGGATGATTTCCGCTGGATTTGTGAATGTCGCGCGCAACTCAGTCAAATGGTCAAGATGGGGAATGCCCTGAAGGTCCAGAGCTGTTTCGACATGGTCGTTAAAAGAAAGCAGGCTTTCCGTCCACTCGAAAATGAAGTGCAGATAGCTTTTGTAGGTTGTTTGAGGGGAAGCATGCCCCATGAAACGAGCGATAGCCCAGCCGTGCCGGCGGCTGGGAGAGAAATCCCCGCCTAAAAGTAGCGTAGCGGTATTGAGGGAAATGTACGGCCAATTCCATGATTCGAGATGAATCCTGGTGGCCGCGAGCGCTACCAAGTTGGCGGCACTATGGCGGGCGTGATGCAAATTAACGCCGGGATTGCCGGTGATCTGTTTAAGCATCTGCCGGATAGTACCGGTGACATCCTCCGCCGCCGAGTAGGAGAGCAGCAAATGATGGTGATCGCTCCCGTGGCGCGTGGCGTAGAGAGCCAACGTCCGGGCAATCGTTGCTTTCTCAATCGGCGCCAGGGCGAACACTAAAGGCACTTGTCGACGAGAGGCCTCGGACTTGAGTCGCCGCCAACGATTACCGCGGACGGTAATTACTATGTGCCCATCGCTTTCTTCCCAGTCCTCCCGGGTCAGGTAAAGCGCTTCTCGACGTCGCAAGCCAAACCGATAGGCGAGCAACAATGTCATTGCCGCACTGGCAGAAGTTTCGGTATCCGAGGCCGGAGCGGCGAGCAATTGTTCAAATACCGCCAGATATTCCGAAGGTGTGATGAACCCCGGAGATACGCCCAGCCCCGGGAGAGCCGTGGGGAGTTCTTCCCACGCCGGGTTCTCGACGTCAAAAGTACGAGCCAGCCAGTGATGGAAGTGCACCAAGCGCTCGAAGGCATAGGGGCCAGCCCGCTTCTCATTGGAAAGCAGTACTCGGGTATAGGCTTCGGTCAGTTCATCCTCATCTGCCTGCAGCAGATCGAACTCAGGTATTTCGTTATGGAAACGCCAAGCAAGAGCTGTCCAATAGCGCCGTAACGAAACTGCTCGTGGCGCCTCTTTCCGTTCGCTGCGGCTTAGGTAAAGAATCCACTGGGCAAGAAGCAGCAGTGCCGAGGACGCGTGCTGGTAAATGCCTTCCCGGATAGTTTTTTCGAGCCCCGCGCACATTGATCTGCGGACGTTGGGCGTTCTGGGAGGGGCGTCTTCCGCGGAGCGCAGGTATTTGGGAATATCCTTGAGAAGCTTTTGGTTCGCCTCGTTTCGCACAGCCGGGTTATCCGTAGCGATGAACTCCCCGCGAAATTTTAGGGAGGTCTCCATTTCAAGTCCCTCCTGGGGGGACTCAAGATCGATTTTCCGTCCGCAGTGCATTCGAACCGTGTCGTGCCACCCCAGTGCTGAGCTTTCGATTTTGCCCGCCAAAATCCCACAGACTACGCCGGGGAATTCGAGGGTGTTGGCTTGCTCCACGACCTCTGCCAAATTGAAGAGGGCCGGCCCGACAGCACTCGCCACGTTGGGCAAGTTTCCAAACAAAGCCAGGATGCAGGAGGGGACTGCATCGGTGGGCTTGAAAGGTCTGGCATCACGTGAATTGTGCAGCCACTCGGCAGTTCGGCACGAGATTCGGAATCGCCGACCGGCGACGGTGTTACCGTTATTGACCTGCCCATATTCAAGATAATAGCGATGCGCTAGCCGAACAAGCCGATATCCCCGGCCGGCAACGACGTTCAATAGCAGCCCAGCATCCGTGATCCTTGATTCGACGCATAGCCCAATAACGGCAGCGAGACGCTGCGCCGATCGGGCTGTAGGGGAAAATCGATCGAGGGCGCGGATCAATTTCGTGACCACGCCTACTGCGCCTGCTGCCCTTTCGGTAAACATGGATGGCGGATTGTCGGCAATCTGCCGTTCGCGCTTAGGGTGGAGACGTTTTCCTGATTGGACTTCGAGGCGCTCCAGTTTGCGAATCAGATAAGCCAGGCGGAATCCTCCGCTGGGGATCGGCATGCCTTCCCTGGTTCGTGTCAATCGATCCGCCAGTGCATCTAATTCGTCCGAGTTGAGTCCCGCTAATTCCCGGCCCCGCAAAAACTCACGAATGGTGTATTCCGTTTCCCGTAGGGTGGCAAAGTACCGACGTCGCCGTTCATGATGGCGAGCCTCTGCACCGAACAGGCGTTTCGAAGGAGATGCTAATGATCGGTCGCTGTCGCTAGAAATACTTGTGGGGGCACCCAGCCCGCGTAAGGGATGAAAACGTAGGGACTTAAATGCCTGATCGAGGAGTGGTCGGGCGATTGCCGCATCATTTTTCCAGGCCCGGAAAGATAAATGGCTCCAGGTTTCACTTCCCCATTCGCCATGACCAAGGAGCCCGTCGATAATCTCCGGATCTAGGCCTAAGGTACGCAGCAGGTTTGCTAATCGGTGACGGAAGAGGTTTGCAGGTAGTGGCCAATTCAATCCGGCATAGTAGAACAGGGCGGTAGGCGATACTTCGCTCCAGGAACCATTTTCCTCGATAAAAAAGAACAATGGCATCTCGCCGGAGGCTTCTATCGTTGCTGTTCGGGCAATGCTTTGGGATAGCACTGGGTGCGACTTGGCTAAAACCTCCGACAAGCCGCGCAAATGCGGGAGATAGCGCTTTTGGAGAAAGGCACAAAATCCGGATGCGAGGGGAATCACCCGGCCACTACGTTGTTGTGCGCCACCGTGCTTGTCATCGATAAACAGCAACTCAGCGTCAAAATCGAAATAGGCCAACGACTCAAATGGCGAACGGATGGGGCGGGCGCCGCTGGCCGCGAGCAAGGCTATAACCACGTAGGCCGTGTAGGTGTTGTGAAACGAAATCGGGTTTTCCGATTTCCTGGCCGTGATCACAGCGTTGCGCAATTGACGGATACCGTCCCGAATCCGGGGTTCAAGTACGGCCAGGCGGCTGCCTAAAGCGATGGGATGAGCGCTACAAAATGGTGTTTTTGTACTGTAATTTCCCGAGAGTAGCTCGGTGACAGTGTCAAGGCGCCATTGCGCATACGAATGAGAGCCAGATAGTGGTGACAGGGGATGGCTGGCGATCAACCTAGCGAGGGTTGCATCCTGATGCAATTCAAAGACTCGCTGCGGGAGCAATTCGGCGAGCATTGATCCTGATAGCCTAGGCGAAATTCCGCGAAGAGTTGCGTTGACCGCTTGTTCGGGCGTCGATGGACTACCGGCGGGCCATAGTTCTCGGAGTGTGGAGGCTTCCGGAGATCGTCGATGCGCTGTTCCGAGCGCTAGGCGGACGTGATCAGAAGCGTGAACGGTAATCTCCGGGGCTATGGGGGCAACCCAGTCGAGCGCCGCTTCATCTGGAAGCCAGCCGGGGTGACGCATGGGGGGAAGCCGCTTAAAGACACCCTGCGAGGGGTGGAATTGCCATTCAGCTTCGACGCCATCGCCAATGCGGAGTGACAGCATCCTGGTGGTGCTTCGCCCCAGCGCGATCGCTGTCCAAAAAAAAGCGGCAGTTAGCGCTTCGGGGGAGGCCGAAGGCGCAGTGGCAAGTGTGTGGTGAACCCATTCATGGAGGCGGTTAGCCTCGTTTGGATTGGGATGTTGCCAACTCCAAGGCAAGAATTGAACGCTTTCGGCAGAGGCGAGCAATACAGTGCGAGCGCTCAGCTTCCGTTCTGCAGGGGTATAACCCTCAGCGGGGGTGTCGATAACGAGCGTAGTTCCGTACTCGTTATTGGACACAAGGATCGCGTCATGCCCGGTTATGTCGAGCGCCGAGATTTCTGGCGCCAAGCGTTCCGCATATGGCTGTAATTTTCCCAGCAGCGGGGGAAGCAGCCTGAGTTCCTTGAACGGGTTGTTGCGGTACGACGATATTTCGTTCAAGGCGCGCAATGCTTTGCGTTCCCGGTCGGTTAATTCGGATGAGGACAATAACTGGCGGGCGCGGGCTCCGAGTCGGAAATTGAATTCCCGAAAACTTTTGGGAGAGGGTTCAAGATAGAGCTGTAGAAGCAATTTCAGCCTGACGGGGTCGTTGGCACAAGCCAAGCGCATGGCGTCGGCTGCCGTTCGAAGGTTCTCGTCGAGCCGTATGCCTTCCCGGTGGCGCATATACGCATGAACAAACAACCAGGCACGCAGAACGAGCATCCATCTGTGTGGATCGCTTGCGGGCAAAGGGGTTCGTTCGGCCAATAAAGCCAATAAGTAATACGTTCCTAGGTCGCCGAAGAAATGCTCTCTCGCGGCCTTGCTGTCGGCCAGCGGTGGTGGGCTGTAGTGGAGCGGGAGGGCTGAGACGGCCGCACCCAATGTCACTAGGACTTGAGCCTCCGGACTATCTTCCCATTCGCGCAAACAGATGCGCGTATTCGGGCTTTTTACAAAGGCCAGTGCCGTGCCAAGTGCTAACGGATGGTCAGCGACTAGGGATGTATCAATGATCTCGCAGAGATTGCCGTATACCCCGGGTTGGGCGATTAGGCCGGCTTCAAAATTAGCCAGTGCCCGAGTGAGGGCAGTTGTCCGATTGGAGGTTGTTGGCGAGAGAGGAGGCAATGGGGTTTCCGCGAGACTTGTCGAGAAAAAGCGTGTTTAAGCGGTCTGGGGCCGCTAATAGGCCGTGGCATTTTACACTTGGTTTTGCACAATTTTCGCAGAATAAACACAATCCAAATCATACGGTATGATTTAAAAGTTGTGTCCTCCGAAGGCGTCGTGCGTTCGAATCGCGCCGGGCGCGCCAGTGATTCAAGAAAAAGCCACCGTTTTCGGTGGCTTTTTTGTTTTTCCGCGCTTGAGTTTTGGCGCATGGTTGTTTTGTACCCCAATACATCCGAAATGTGGCATGAAAATGACATTTTTGCCTTGAATGCCCCATGCAAACGGCGTAATCTCCAGAGTTGTCAAAAATTCGGCCGTATTAAAAGCTTGTTAGGGGGCATCAATGCGTTGGTTGCTGCTTGTGCTGGTACTAGTTGCCATCGCTGTGTTTGTTCTGTTGAAACGCAAACAGGGAGTCCATTCTGGCGGCGACGACAAACTGCCTTATTGTCTCGGTGACGGCCTTTTTACCCCTGCTGAACGCTCGTTCCTTGGGGTACTCGATCAGGTGGTTGGCGCCGACTTCCGTGTGATGGGCAAAGTCAGAGTTGCCGACGTAATTGCCGTCACAAAAGGCACCCCAAAGGCGATATGGCAACGCGCATTCAACCGGATCAGCGCTAAACATTTCGATTTCATACTATGCCGTAAAACTGACCTCAAGCCAGTGTGCGTCATCGAGCTCAATGATCAGTCCCATGCCAAAGACAACCGCAAAGCGCGTGATAAGTTTTTGGATGGCGTGTGCGCGGCGGCTGGACTTCCGCTGATATTTATCCCCGCACAAAATAGCTATCAACTGAACGAGGTATGCAATTCGATTGTTGCCGTCATCGGTGCTAGCGCGCCTTCAAGTGTTTTCGTCCCTATGGAAGAAAAGAAGGAGGTTGCGTTAATGGCAACAGTAGCTGGCGCCTCCATCTCCAGCGACACGGCTACCGCTCCAACTTGTCCCCGCTGTTCCAGTCCGATGATTCGGCGAATGGCCAAGACGGGGGAGAGTGCAGGGAAAGAATTCTGAGGTTGTACGAAGTCCCCGGCTTGCCGACGGACTATTCTTCCATAATATTAATTTATCCATAGCTCCCGCTGTTACTTAAACGGGGCGCCAGCAAAAAATATGAAAATATTTCTATCTCACAGTTCATCCGACAAAGATATTGTTGGTCAGGTTTTTAACCAACTTGGTCACGGTATTTGTCACTACGACGTTGCAACATTTGATCCAACTGGATTTCTGCCGGAGCAAATATATGAAGCGCTTGGTGAGTCAACTCATTTCATATTTTTTGCGTCTGCTAGCGCATTGAATTCCGGATGGGTTAATGCAGAGCTAAAAACACTATTCATCAATTGGATGCGTTCTAAAACTGCCAATGTAATGGTTTTTCTATTGCGAGGGGGAGATCTCTCATCGGTGCCAGAGTGGATGCGGAACTATGTTATCACCGAACACCCATCGCCAACTCATATAGCCTGTCGAATATTAAGCGAGTATGACAAATGGATTTGTGACGAGCGTGGAAATCCCCCGTTTTATCGTTCTGATGATCTAAAGTCTTTAGAAAAACAGATGGCCGTTGAGGCTGCAAAAATGCCATCGTGTATTCTGATTTCTGGGACCGACGGATCCGGAAGGAAAGAGTTAATAAATCAAATATTTGCGAGATTGTTTAGGAGTGTTCCAAATAGAAAAATCCTAATATACTCGGAGAATTTCGACTCTGATATTGATTTATATAAGTCGCTAAAGGCGGTTTTTTCTCTTACGACACCGCGCGAATTGAATACTGCAATAGACGAATATTTATCTCTCTCGCTAGATGAAAGATTGCAAACACTCTCAGACTTGATTTCGAAAGTTTGTGGTGGGTCGCAAGCCATTATAATTGATGCAGCTGATTCAATTTTTTTCAGACTCCGGAGATGTGAATGATTGGATCCAGTCGTTAGTAAAGATACTCCCGAATGATTCATACCCACTTTTAAGTATTGTCACCAATCGAAGGCCTAGCTATATTAACCAATCGCTGACCACGAAAGTCGCATTTTGTAACATTGAACCGTTGCAAAACGATGACTCTTCGCTGTTGTTTCGTTGGTGGCTAACCAGCCTGAAAGTGACGTTGCAAACTCCTATTTATGAAGCGGTTTTGGAACAGATTTCAGGTAGTCCAAAATTAATAGAAACCGCTGCTCGGTTGCTCAGAAACATCCCTGATCCAAACGATATGAGAGTTGTAAAGCAACGCATCTTCGCAGACCTGGAGCAGAGTGCCTCAAGGCTTCTTACTCATGGAGCAACTGGTGATTTGTCAAAAATAATATTGGCATTGATTGTTGATTGCGGCCATATTTCAAAGACCGATCTTCTATCGGTGGTGTCAAAAGTAATGAATGTTGATTTATCTGCGGTAACTGAATGCCATAACAAGCTGCAGTCGTATGGATTGGTGCAAGCAGATTCGATTTGTGTAAAAGTTCCAAATTACCTTACTAGAACAGCAAAGTCGTTTGGTAGAGACGCTGATCTTTTAGCAGCTCTTTCTCTGTGCTGGAGGGCTTTGGGGGAAAATATGGTCGATCTTCAATTGGATGAAGAGACAAGTATCAGTATCCTAAATGATGCTTGCCTTGTTCAATTGAAGTTGGGTGTGAATTCGGTTCTTGGTATAGAGAGCCTAATTCTTCCTTCCCAATGTCTGCGCGCGGCGCGACAGTTGTATGATAATAAAGAATATGTTCGTGCATATGATTTATGTTTTCGTGCATATCAAGGTCGGCTTGCATTAACCGTTGATGGAGCTATCGAGGCACTAAGGTTCCGTGGAATGGCTGCTGCTCGTTTAAACGATAGTCAAAAGCTTAATGACACTTTAAGCTTATTTGGAGAGTATAAATCGAATAGTAGAGCGTTGCGCATATCGGAATTCATACGTGGGTTTGATTGTCGTTTAGCTGGTAAGTTTGATCTTGCTCTTAACCACATGCTACAGGCGCTTAAGTTTAGGGGGGAGCAGGATATCCATATTCTGCGAGAATTGGCGTTTTTGTATTTGGCTAATAATGACTCAAAAAACGCTAAGCTTTATGTTGAAAAAGCTATTGATAAAGCTAGGAATAATTCGTTTATTCTTGAGCTAAAAATACTTGTTGAGCTTTCATTTGGAAAAGGTTACGTGATTCACAACCAGCACGTAATTGAGAGCTTGATAGAAATCTTGGAAAATATTTCATCCCCCGGTAGCAAGGGGTACGCATTTAGAGCAAGGGTAAATTATCTAATAGCTAAAGGAGAGGTCGCAGAGGCTAGAGATGAATTCGAAAAACAGCGAGGATTCAGCCAAGGGCAATCGATTGTTCAAAAGCTATTAGAGGCTAAGCTCCTATTGGCTGAAAATAAATTTCAAGCTGCCTACAATATATTATTGCCAACAAAAAAGGAATTGCTTGATTCGAGGGGGTTTCAACGTAGATCGTTGCTGCCATTGCTTTCTGATATGTTGATTCAGGCAGCGGCAGGAATTTCACTTTCAAAGGCGGTTTCTGAATTTGCTCTTAATGCAAAATATTTAACTGAAGCCATATCAGAGAAGACGAGAAAGGAACTTCTAAATATGGCTGCCTACTCTAGGGAAAAAATTTCACCCGAGGAGCGGAGGGTTTTAGGGGCTTAGCTGTATTCTTAACTATTACGTTCCAGTGCCCAGATTCAATGTCTTTGGCGCGCCAGAATCACAACGGGCCGTTCAGCTTTTCTGAACGGCCCGTTTTGTTTTGGGGATTGGCTACGCAGCGAGCGCTTGGCGATTGGCCTGGAATATTTCGCTCAGCGTTTCCAGCGTTACTTCGGCCACGATCTGGCCACTGTCGTCGAGGATTTCGTAGAGCAGTTCGCCGGGTTGCGGGCGCATGCTGAACAGGACGATGACGTCCTCAAGGCGGCCGCCGCCTTCGCGGTGCGGGGTTTCGCTGGCCGGTGAGATGGTGTGGCTGCCGGCCGGGCGGATTTCGCGCAGGCTGCCGTCTTCTTCGTAGATGCAGTGTTCGCCCTGGATGACGAAGGTGTGGTTGAGCGCCTTGTGGCGGTGCAGGACGATCTGTTGGCGGGCGGCGAATTTGAAGATGACGTCGGCGATGCGTTGCTGCATGTCGACCTGCAGGATGGAAAAAACGAAGTGGGGGAAGTCGCCGAAGGGTTGCCAGGCGATGTGGCGGTCGTCGAAGCGGTAGGGGTTCATGTTGTCTCCGTTGGGTTTGGGGTGGAGACAGTAGAACCCGGATGGCATGCACGGCCCAAGGTCAGCTTGCCTGAGGCCGGCGAGGCATTTTGCCTTGCCGGGTCGGGAAGGAATCCCGGTTTGTTTAGACTTCGCCGGCCTCGTAGGCCGACAGGGTTACCCCGGCATGGGTCAGCACGTCGCGGATGGCCTTGATGTCGGTCTTGCTGCAGGTGCTGCTGTTATGCGGGTGGTGCAGGAAGGCTTCGACCTTGTTCAGCGTGATCTTGAAGCGGGCGCCGTGCGAGGGTTCGATGTCGGCGCCGAGGTGGCTGAGCAGGGATTCGATTTCGCGCCAGTGGATGTTCGCCGAGGGCGGGTCCTGGAAGATGCTGCGCATCAAGTGGGCGTGCTTGTGGCTCATGATGAGGCTCCCTTGTAAGGCACGCCTTCATTCTATGCCTGTCGCGGCCGGGTGTCAGGCGAGAACGATCTTGAGCAGGGCGAGGCAGAGCAGGCTGTAGCCGGCGGCGACCAGGTCATCGGCCATGACGCCGAAGCCGTTCTTGACGTGCTGGTCGAAGTAGCGGGCCGGCTGCGGCTTGGTGATGTCGAAGTAGCGGAACAGCATGAAGGCGGCGAGCTGCCAGAAGAAGGTATCCGGCGTCATCAACAGGACCAGCCAGAAGGGAACGATCTCGTCCCAGACGATGCTGCCGTGGTCGGGGTCGCCGAGGGCGCGGCCGGTGACGTCGATGAACCAGATGCCGGCGATGAATGCTACGGTAAGCAGGAAAAAAAGGCCAAAATCGGAAAAATAGCCGTGGAACAGCGCGAAGCTGACCCACGCGAACAGCGTGCCGAAGGTGCCGGGCGCCTTGGGCGCCAGGCCGCTGCCGCAGCCGAGCGCGAAGAAGTGCGCCGGGTGGGCGAGCAGGATCTTGAGGCTAGGCTTGGTTGCCAAAATGGTCGTATCCCTTGCGCGCGAATTCGACCGGCTTGCCGTCCGGGTCGAAGACGCTGACTTCGCCGGTCGGGCCGGCAACCATTTCGCCGATGTTCCACAACGGCAGTTCGAGGCGGGCGGCGATTTGCGCGATGGCCAGACTCTGCGTGCCGGGGGCGGTGAAGCACAGTTCGTAGTCGTCGCCGCCGGCCAGCTGGCAGTCGAGGGCAAAGCGGCGGAGTTCGGCGTTGTAGGTCTCGCCGCTGCCGGCCAGTTCCTTCAGGTGCGGCAGCTGGACGAGTTTGACGGCGGCGGCGCAGGCTGAGCGTTCGGCGATGTGGCCGAGATCGGCCAAGAGGCCGTCGGAAACGTCGATGGCGGCGCTGGCGATGCCGTTCAGCGCCAGGCCGAGGGCGACGCGCGGGCGCGGTTTTTCGAGGGCGGCGACGCACAGGCGCGGCCAAGGTTCGGGCAGCTTGATCCGGCCCTGCAGGTGGGCGAGGCCGAGGCTGGCCAGGCCGGGGCGGCCGGACACCCAGATCTGGTCGCCAGGCTTGGCGCCATCGCGGCGCAAGGCCTGGCCGGGTTCGACTTCGCCTAGCGCGGTGATGCACAGGTTGAGCGGACCCTTGGTGGTGTCGCCGCCGACCACGTCGACGCAGTATTCGGCGGCGCAGGCGAAGAAGCCTTCGGCAAACTGGGCGATCCATGCCTCATCGACCGATGGCATGGCGCCGGCCAGCGTCACCCAGCGCGGCTGGGCACCCATCGCGGCGAGGTCGGACAGATTGACAGCGAGCGCCTTCCAGCCGAGGTTCCTAGGGTTGGTGTCGGGCAGGAAGTGGGTGCCGGCGACCAGCATGTCGGTGGTCACCGCCAGTTGCTTGCCGGGCGTCGGTTGGAGCAGGGCGCAGTCGTCGCCGGGGCCGAGCACGGCCGAGGGCGTGGGCCGGGCGAAGTACTTGTCGATCAGCGCGAACTCGCCCGGCATGGGTGCTTACTTGCCCTGCTTACGGGCGGCGACCTCGGTCGGGCGCAATACGCCGGCCACCTTGTCAAGCACGCCGTTGACGTACTTGTGGCCGTCGGTGCCGCCGAAGGCCTTGGTCAGTTCGATGGCTTCGTTGATGATCACGCGGTAGGGCGTTTCGGCGTGGTTGAGCATTTCGAAGCTGCCGAGCAGCAGGATGCAGGCTTCGACCGGCGACAGTTCGGTGAACGGGCGGTCGATGTGTGTCGAAATCTGCTCGATCAGCTTTTCTTGCTGGGCCATGACGCCGCGCAGCGTGCCGACGAAGAATTCGCGGTCGGCCTTGGCGAAGCCTTCCATTTCCGGGGCGTAGGCTTCGATGGCGGCCTCGTCGGCACCGCCGACGCGCCACTGGTAGAGGCCCTGGAGGACGAATTCGCGGGCCCGGCGGCGGGCCGACTTGGGCGGCGCCTTGACGTCCTGCGGATGTTCGCTGTCGCTGAGGAAGGTGGTCATTGGGCGATCGCTTTCTGGAGATTGGCCATTTCGACGGCGGCCTGGGCGCAGTCGGCGCCCTTGGGTTGCATGCGGACTTCGGCCTGCTCGTCGGTTTCGCAGGTCAGGATGCCGTTGGCGATGGGGATGCCGTTGTCGAGCTGGACTTCCATGATGGCGCGGCAGGAGTCGTTGGAGACGACTTCGAAGTGGTAGGTCTCGCCGCGGATGACGGCGCCGAGCGCGACCAGCGCGTCGAATCGGCCGCTGTTGGCCATCGTTTGCAGGATCAGCGGGATTTCCAGCGCGCCCGGGCAGGTGGCGATGGCCATGTCGCCGTCGGCGACGCCGAGGCGCTTCAGTTCATCGACGCAGGCGGAGAGCAGGCCTTCGCAGACGGGCAGGTTGAAGCGGCTCATCACGATGCCGATGCGGAGACCGGCGCCGTTGAGGTTGTTGTCGTATTCGTAGACGTTGTCGAAGCGGGACATGGTTTTATAACTCGGCGGGAGAGGTGACGAAACCGGTGACTTCAAGGCCGAAGCCGGTCATCGAGGGCATCTTGCGCGGGCTGGAGAGCAGGCGCATCTTGGAAACGCCGACATCGCGCAGGATCTGGGCGCCGATGCCGTAGGTGCGCGGGTCCCATTTGGTCTGGGTCTTTGGGGCGGTGCCGGTCAGGCGGGTGATCAGGTCTTCGCCGCATTCGGCACGGTGCATCAGCACGATGACGCCGTGGCCGTTCTGGGCCATGGCGGCTTGCGCCTGGTCGATCGAGAAGGACTGTTGCTTGCTGGCCGGATCGAGGAAGTCGAGTACCGACAGCGGTTCATGGACGCGGACCAGGGTTTCGCCGCCGGCCGGGATGTCGCCCTTGACCAGCGCCAGATGCGTGGCACCGCTGGCGCGGTCGACGTAGGCGTGCAGTGTGAAGTCGCCATGCGCGGTGGCGATGGTCTTGCTGGTCACGCGCTCGACCAGTTTTTCGGAAGCGGCGCGGTAGTGGATCAGGTCGGCGATGGTGCCGATCTTCAGGCCGTGTTCCCTGGCGAATTCCATCAGCTCCGGCAGGCGGGCCATGGTGCCGTCGTCGTTCATGATCTCGCAGATCACCGAGGAGGGTTCCAGGCCGGCCATGCCGGCCAGGTCGCAGCCGGCTTCGGTGTGGCCGGCGCGGACCAGCACGCCGCCTTCGCGGGCGGTGATCGGGAAGACGTGGCCGGGCTGGACGATGTCGTCGATGGTCGTGTTCTTGGCGACGGCGACCTGGATGGTGCGCGCCCGGTCGGCGGCCGAGATGCCAGTGGTGACGCCTTCGGCGGCCTCGATCGAGACGGTGAAGGCGGTGCCGTACTGGGTCTTGTTGTTGGTCGCCATCTGGGCCAGGCCGAGCTTCTTGCAGCGCGCCTCGGTCAGGGTCAGGCAGATCAGGCCGCGGCCGTACTTGGCCATGAAGTTGATCGCTTCCGGCGTGATGTGTTCGGCGGCCATGACCAGGTCGCCTTCGTTTTCGCGGTCTTCTTCATCGACCAGGATGACCATGCGGCCGGCCTTGAGCTCGGCGACGATCTCGGCGGTATTGGCGATGGCGGGGTGCGGGGGCATGGGGGCTTCCGGGAACGGCAAAAGGGCTGCTATTTTCGCAGAAACAGCGCGTTAGCACACGTCTTTGCTGAGGGAGCGGGACTACTTAGGGCAGGTAGGCTTCGACCTGGATACGCAGGCGCACCTCGTCGCCGATGAAGGGGATGCCCTGCTGCATGCCGAACTCGGAGCGGCGCAGTACGCCAAAGGCGTCGGCGCCGCAGCCGCGCTTGCGGTTGGCAAGATTGAGGCCGCACTTGAAGCGGGAGACTTCCAGGCGCATGGGCCGGATTTCGCCGAGCATGACCAGCTTGCCTTCGACGGCGCTCAGCCTGTCGTCGGTGAACACCAGCTTGTCGCTGCGGAACAGGATGTCCGGGAAATCCTTGGCCTTGAACCAGTTTTCGCCGAGCAGGATTTCGTCGCGCTGGGCCATGCCGGTGTCGAGCGAGGCGACGGCGATGCGGATGTCGATGCGGCCGGTTTTTGCTTCGGGATCGAAATCGACGACGCCGCTGGTCTGGCCGAACCAGCCGCGCTGGGTCGAGAAGCCGTGGTGGTCGATTTCGAAGCTGGCGTAGGTGTGCGTCGGGTCGATGGTGTATTCGGCAGCCTGGGCGAAGGGCGCGAGGACTGCGAGGAGCAGGGCGGAGATGAATGCTATCCCCCAAGGGGACTTCCGAAAGGGCGCGGTCGGCATGAAAAAATGGCCAAAATCGAAAAATGCGATGCCGGTCTGACCATGCCGGCGCCGTGCCGTTCAATGCTTTGGGTTAACATCCCCGCCCATGCGCCACGCCCTCCTCTTCTCTGTCTTCGTCATTGCCTCCTGCGGGCTGGCCTACGAGTTGATCGCCGGCGCGCTGTCGTCCTACCTGCTCGGCGATTCGGTGATGCAGTTCTCGACGGTGATCGGCACCTACCTGTTCGCGATGGGCGCCGGCTCGTGGCTGTCCAAATACATCACCCGTGACCTGATCGGGCGCTTCATCCAGATCGAGCTGATGGTTGGCTTGCTCGGCGGTTTTTCGGCGGTCGGGTTGTTCCTGGTGTTCACCTGGCTGGCGGCGCCGTTCAAGCTGGTGCTCTATCTGGCGGTGTTCGGTGTCGGCGTGCTGGTCGGCCTGGAGATTCCCCTGGTCATGCGCATCCTGAAGCGCGAACTGGCCTTCAAGGACCTGGTGTCGCAAGTGCTCACTTTCGACTATCTCGGCGCCCTGGCGGTTTCCATCCTGTTCCCGCTGGTGCTGGCGCCGCAGCTCGGCATGGTCCGCACCGGGCTGCTGTTCGGCGTCTTGAACGTCGCCGTCGCGCTATGGGCGCTGCACCTCTTCCGCGACCAGTTGCCGGGGCGGCGCTGGCTGGCGGTGCAAAGCTGGAGCGTCTTCGGTTTGCTGGCCATCGGTTTTGCCGGGGCCGGGCAGCTGACCACCTTCGCCGAAGCACATCTTTACGCCGACGAAATCGTCCATGCCGAGACGACGCCCTACCAGCGCATCGTCGTCACCCGCTGGCGCGACGACTTGCGGCTGTTCCTGAACAACAACCTGCAGTTCTCGTCGCACGACGAATACCGCTACCACGAAGCCCTGGTTCATCCCGGGCTGGCCAGCCTGCCCGGCGCGAAGCGCGTGCTGGTGCTGGGTGGCGGCGACGGACTGGCCGTGCGCGAGATTCTCAAGTATCCGAATGTCGAGTCCGTGACCCTGGTCGATCTCGATCCGGCGATGACCGAGCTGTTCTCGACCGCGCCGGCGCTGGTCGCGTTGAACGAGGGGGCGCTGAAGTCGGAACGGGTCAGGATCGTCAACGCCGACGCCCTGCAATGGCTGGAAAACAGCCGCGATTATTTCGACTTCATCGTCATCGACTTCCCCGATCCGGCCAACTTCGCGCTCGGCAAGCTCTACACCTCGGCCTTCTACCGGCTGGTCGAGAAGCGCCTGTCGGCTCACGGGATGCTGGTCGTCCAATCGACCTCGCCGCTCTATGCCCGGCAGTCGTTCTGGTGCGTGGTGACGACCCTGGAAGCGGCTGGCTTCAAGACCGCGCCGTATCATGCGCTGGTGCCGTCGTTCGGCGAATGGGGTTTCATCCTGGCCGGGCGGCAGGAATTCACGAATGCTATCCCCCAAGGGGACTTCCTGCGGGGCGCGGTCGCCCCGAAAAAAGCCCGATTTTTAACCAATGAAACCCTGCCCGGCCTGTTCGTCTTCCCGGCCGACATGAGCCGCGTGCCGGCCGAGGTCAATCAGTTGAACAACCAGGTCCTGGTCCGCACCTTCGAGGCCGAGTGGCGCAAGGTTATCCGTTGAGCCGCTCGGCCTTCAGGTAGGCCAGCGTCTGCTCGAAGGGCATCGGCTTGCTGTACAGGTAGCCCTGCAGGGTGTCGCAGTTCAGGCTGGCCAGGAAATTCTGTTGCTCCGCCGTCTCGACGCCTTCGGCGACCAGTTCGAGACCCAGGCTGTGGCCCAGCGCGATGGTTGCGGTACAGATCGCCGCATCGTTGGCGTCGGTCTCGATGTCCTTGACGAAGGAACGGTCGAGCTTCAGGCGCTGGATCGGCAGGTGCTTCAGGTAGGCGAGCGAGGAATAGCCAGTGCCGAAATCGTCGATGGCCAGCATGATGCCCATCGCCGACAGCTGGTCGAGGATGGACAGCGTGGTTTCCGGGTTTTCCATCGCCGTGCTTTCGGTCACCTCCAGCTCGATGTCCTGCGGCCGTAGGTCGTAGCAGGCCAGCGCGCCGCGGACCAGCAGCAGCAGGTTTTCGTGGCGCAACTGCTGGGCCGAAATGTTGATCGCGACGCGGATGTTGTCGATGCCCTGTTCCTTGAAACAGCGGATCAGTCGGCAGGTTTCCCAGATCACCCAGTCGCCCAGCGGCTGGATCAGGCCGGTTTCCTCGGCAATGGTGATGAAGCGCGACGGAGGCACCGAGCCGAAAGTCGGGCTGTGCCAGCGGAGCAGGGCTTCGAGGCCAATCACGCGGCCGGTTGCGGTCTGGATCTGTGGCTGGAAGTGCAGCGAAAACTCGCTGTGGCTCGGGGAAATCGCCGAGATCGCCTGGCGCAGTTCGTTTTCCATCTGCAGCCGCTCGCCAGCCGCTTCATTCATCCGGGCCGTGTAGAACTGATGGTTGTTCCGACCGGCGCTCTTGGCGTGGTACATCGCCGCATCGGCGTTGCGCAGCAGGGTGCCGGGGTCGCTGCCGTCGATCGGGAACAGGCTGATGCCGATGCTTGGCGTGGCGTACAGCACGTGATCGCCGATCTGGTAGTTGTCAGCCAGTTGGCTCTGGACCTTGCTGGCGACGCGGGCGGCGGTCAGCGGGCTTTCGATCTCGGGCAGTACGACGACGAACTCGTCGCCGCCGATGCGCGCCACCAGATCGCTGGAGCGCACGCATTCACGTAGGCGCAGGGCGACCTTCTGCAGCAGTTCATCGCCGACCTGATGGCCCAGGGTGTCGTTGATGTTCTTGAAATTGTCGAGATCGATCAGCATCAGCGCCAGCTGGTGATTCTCGCGCTCGCAGACGCGCAGCGACTGGGCCAGTTGCGACTCGAAGGCGAGCCGGTTCGGCAGATTGGTCAGCGGGTCGTGGTAGGCCAGGTAAGCCAGTCGCTCGGCGACTTCCTTGCTGGCCGAGATGTCGGTGAAATTGGCGACATGGCTTTGCACGCTGCCGTCGGCATTGCGCAGAACGGCGATTTTCAGCCAGCGCGGATAGGTCGTGCCGTCCTTGCGCTTGTTCCAGATCTCGCCTTCCCAGAAATCACTGCTTTGCAGCGCCGACCACATCGTCGCGTAGAACTCCGGGCTGGCCCGGCCGGCCGCCAGCATGCGCGGGTTGTGGCCGATCAGCTCGTCTGCCGTATAGCCGCTCATGCGGCAAAACGCCCCGTTGACGGCGACGATCAGGTTGTCGCCGCTGGTGACCAGGATCGCCTCGTGACTCTGCTCGTAGGCCCGCAGCAAGACGGCGGCGGACAGAGGCTGTCTGTCCGCTGCGGGTTTCGGTGCGTGGCTAGGCGTGTCGGGTGGGGTCACTTAACCTGAGGTGGTGGGTCGGATATGACCGAAGTTTATACGTTAAACAGGAAATTCATTACATCGCCATCCTTGACCACGTATTCCTTGCCTTCGGCGCGCATCTTGCCCGCTTCCTTGGCACCGGCCTCGCCCTTGTAGGTGATGAAGTCGTCGAAGGCGATGGTCTGGGCGCGAATGAAGCCGCGCTCGAAGTCGGTGTGGATGACGCCGGCCGCCTGCGGTGCGGTGTCGCCGGCATGGATGGTCCACGCGCGGACTTCCTTGACGCCGGCCGTGAAGTAGGTCTGCAGACCGAGCAGCTTGTAGCCGGCGTGGATCAGGCGGTCGAGGCCCGGTTCTTCGAGGCCGAGGTCGGCCAGGAACATTTCCTTTTCTTCGTCGTCGAGGTCGGCGATTTCCGATTCGATCGAGGCGCACAGCGAGACCACTTCGGCCTTCTCGGCGGCGGCATGGGCGCGCACGGCATCGAGCAGCGGATTGTTCTCGAAACCGTCTTCGGCAACGTTGGCGACGTAGAGCACCGGCTTGGCGGTGATCAGGCAGAAAGGCTTGAGACTGGCCCATTCTTCCTTGGACAGATCGAGGGCGCGCACCGCCTTGGCCTGGTCGAGCTGGGCATAGCATTTCTCCAGTACGGCGACCAGGATCTTGGCTTCCTTGTCGCCGGAGCTGGCCGGGCGGCGGTAGCGGTTGAGCGCCTTTTCAACGGTGGCCATGTCGGCCAGCGCCAGTTCGGTGTCGATCACCTCGATGTCGCGCAACGGATCGACGCCGCCCGAGACATGAACCACGTTGTCGTCGGCAAAGCAGCGCACGACATGGACCACGGCATCGGTTTCGCGGATGTTGGCGAGGAACTGGTTGCCCAGGCCTTCACCCTTCGAAGCGCCGGCGACCAGGCCGGCGATGTCGACGAATTCGACGATGGCCGGCTGCATCTTCTGCGGCTTGACGATCTCGGCCAGCGCCTTCATCCGCTTGTCCGGCACTTCGACGATACCGACGTTCGGCTCGATGGTGCAGAACGGGTAGTTGGCGGCTTCGATGCCGGCCTTGGTCAGGGCGTTGAAGAGGGTGGACTTGCCGACGTTGGGCAGGCCGACGATGCCGCATTTGAGAGACATGATGTATTTCCTTAGACGGCTTTGCCGTGCAACTGTTGTTGGGCGCCGGCAAAGTCCCCGGCGGCAAGTTTTGGCCAGGCCAGCAGGCAGCGGGCCAGTGCATGTTCGATATCCGGCAGTTCTTCCTTGCGCGGCTGGTGCAGTACGAAATCGACGACCTGTTGCGCCAGGTTCAGCGTGCGCGGATGGCCGATGCCGAGACGCAGGCGCCAGAAATCCGGCGTGCCGAGCTTGGCCTGGATGTCCTTAAGGCCGTTGTGGCCGCCGTTGCCGCCGCCCTGCTTGAGGCGGATGCCGCCGGGCGGCAGGTCGAGCTCATCGTGGATGACGAGGATCTCGGCGGGTGGAATCTTGTAGAAATTGGCCAGTGCAGCCACCGCCTGGCCGGAGCGGTTCATGAAGGTGGTCGGTTGCAGCAGCCAGATTTCGCCGGCACGCGCCGCCCTGCCGAAGAACTTGGCTTGCGGGGCGAGCGTCACCTTCAGCTTGTCGGCCAACTGGTCGACAAACCAGAAACCGACGTTGTGCCGGGTGGCTTCGTATTCGGGGCCAGGGTTGCCGAGGCCGACGATCAGGCGAGGTGCGTTCATGGTGGCTATAAGTGCGAAAAAGCCGCCGGCGGCATGAAGCCAGCGGCGGCCATTCCTGCTGGGGGCCGGAGATTACTCGGCAGCAGCTTCGCCTTCGGCGGCTTCGGAGGAGCCACCCTTGCCGACCACGCCGACGACGACGTCGTCACCGGTGTGGTGAGCCAGCTTGACGCCCTTCGGCAGCTTGAGCTGGGACAGGTGGATGCTGTCGCCAATCTTCAGGGCGGCGAGGTCGACTTCGATGAACTCGGGCAGGTCGCCGGCCAGGCACTGGACTTCGACTTCGGTCATCACGTGGTTGACCAGGCCGCCATTGAGTTTGACGCCCGGGGCGACTTCTTCATTGACGAAGTGCAGGGGCACCTTGATGTGCAGTTCGTGGGTGGCATCAACGCGCTGGAAGTCGACGTGCAGGATTTGCAGCTTGTAGGCGTGACGTTGCGTATCGCGCAGCAGAACCTGTTCCTTCTTGCCGTCGACGACGAGGTTGATGATCGAAGAGTGGAAAGCTTCCTTCTTCAGCTTCAACAGCAGGTCGTTGTGATCAACTTCGATCGATTGGGCGGCAGCGGCGCCACCGTAAACGATGCCCGGCACCTTGGCAGCGCGACGCAGGCGGCGGCTCGCACCCGTTCCCTGCAGCGTACGCGCTTGCGCGATCAGTTCAAAAGTCATGGTGATACTCCAGAGTGTTTCCCGATCCGCGACCAGAGCGGGAAGGTTTAAAAGACTTAGTCGATGAACAGCGACGAGACGGAGTCGTCGTTGCTGATCCGGCGAATGGTTTCGGCCATGATTTCGGCCACGGAGAGCTGGCGGATGCGCGGCGAAGCGGCGGCATCGTCGCGCAGCGGAATGGTGTCGGTGACGACCAGGGCGTCGAGATCGGACGAATTGACGCGCTCGACGGCCGGGCCGGACAGCACCGGGTGGGTGCAGTAGGCGACGACCTGCTTGGCGCCATGCTGCTTGAGCGCGGTGGCGGCCTTGCACAGGGTGCCGGCGGTGTCGACCATGTCGTCCATGATGATGCAGGTGCGGCCGTCGACTTCACCGATGATGTTCATCACTTCGGAGACGTTGGCCTTCGGGCGGCGCTTGTCGATGATTGCCAGGTCGCATTCGAGGCGCTTGGCCAGCGAACGGGCACGGACGACGCCGCCGTGGTCAGGCGAAACGACCAGCGGGTTTTCGTAATTCTGCTTGCGGATGTCGTCGAGCAGGATGGGCAGGGCGTAGATGTTATCGACCGGAATGTCGAAGAAACCCTGAATCTGCTCGGCGTGGAGGTCCATGGTCAGCACGCGGTCGACGCCGGAAGCGACGAGCATGTTGGCGACCAGCTTGGCGGCGATGGGCACGCGCGACGAACGCGAGCGGCGATCCTGGCGGGCGTAGCCGAAATACGGGATGGCGGCGGTAATCCGGCCGGCCGAGGCACGCTTCAGCGAATCGACGATGACCAGCAGTTCCATCAGGTTATCGTTGGTCGGTGCGCAGGTCGATTGCAGCACGAAGATGTCGCGGCCGCGAACATGTTCCTGCAACTCGACGCTGACTTCACCGTCGGAAAAACGACCGACGTTGGCGCGACCAAGATCGACATTGAGCTGTTTTGCGACATCGGCAGCCAGTTTCGGATTGGCATTGCCGGTGAAGACCATCAAGCTGTTGTAGGCCATTTCGACGTTCCTCCGGACTTTCAGCATGGTTGCCAGCCTTTGTCCGACACAATGAAAATCGGGCAGGCTTGTGACCTGCCCGAAGGAAAGCTTGGCTGGGGAAGAAGGATTCGAACCTTCGAATGCCGGAATCAAAATCCGGTGCCTTGACCAACTTGGCGACTCCCCAGCGGGTTGCTCGAACGGGTTCGCGTCCAAGCGAGGCGCGAATATTACAGGAGGCGAGGGGGGAAATCCAGCCCTTTTAGCGAATTTTTGCGAGTGGGTGTTCCGGCAGGCCGTCGGCGACCCATCCTTTCATGCCAACGGGAAGTTGGGCGAGCAGGTCTTCCGCCGCGCTGCGCCGGGCAAAACCGGCGAAGACACAGGCGCCGGAGCCGGTCATCATCGCTTGTGGCGCATGTGCCTTGAGCCAGGCGAGGTGTTCGGCCACGACCGGGAATTTTGCACAGGCGACTACTTCCAGATCGTTGTGGCCTTGTCCGGGCTGCCAGTCGGCCGGGCGCAGCGGCGGTGTGTCGCGCTTCAGTTCCGGTGCGCCGAAAATGGCCGCCGTGGGGACGTGGACTGCGGGATGGAGGACCAGATAGGTTTCCGGCGGCAGGACGACGTCGGTAAAGGCTTCGCCGACGCCCTCGGCAAAGGTGTTGCGGCCATGGACAAAGACCGGCACGTCGGCGCCCAGCGAAAGGCCGAGTTTTTCCAGCTCCGGGCGCTCCAGCCCGGTTTGCCACAGGTAATTGAGGGCGAGCAGCACGGTGGCCGCATCGGACGAGCCGCCGCCCAGGCCGCCGCCCATTGGCAACTGCTTGTCGAGATGGATGGTCGCCCCCTGTCGGCAAGCCGTGGCCTGTTGCAGCAGGCGGGCGGCGCGGACGGTCAAATCGCTGTCGGCCGGGACGCCAGGGATCGGTGTGGCAAGAACGATTTGGCCATCGTCGCGCGGTTCGAAGCGCAGCGTGTCGGCTCGGGCGATGAAGCGGAAGACGGTTTGCAGCAGGTGGTAGCCATCGGCCCGGCGCCCGACAACGTGCAGAAAGAGATTCAGCTTGGCCGGTGCTGGCCAGTTGCTGTCCCAGTTCCATTCGCTCACGGTGTTTCCTTCCACTCTTCGATGCGCAGTTTCAGTTCGATTTCGCCGTCACGCGAAATGGTCAGGCGGGCTGGCAGGGCGGTGGGCATTTCGTCGTCGTAAGCGTAGTCAACCTGCCAGCCGGCTTCGTGCAGCCTGCCGGGGCGCCCCAGGGGGTCGGGTTCGATGCGCGCTTCGCCGCCGCCCCGGCCGAGCAACCAGGCCGGCAGGCGGGTGACCGGCAGGCGCTGGCCGGTCACTTCCTCGATCAGCGCGTCGGGGTCGTCGGATTCCCGAATCTTGCCCTCGGCGGTCTTGAGGCGGGACAGTTCGGGCGTCGTTTCGATTTCGGCCAGACCGTAGCCGAGCGGGCTGGCGAGCAGGACGCGGTCGCTGCGGTTCTGATGGGTCCAGGTCAGGCGGCCGCCGGAGCTTTGGGCTTTTTCGCCGGGCAGGGTGACGCGTAGGGCGAAGCGGCCGTTCAGCGAAAAATCGCGGATCTGGTCGCGGGGCGAGAGAGGGATGGGCGACAAGGCAGCCGGCGGCAGGCCGGTGCAGCCGGTCAGCAGGCCTGCCGCGAGCAGCAGGGCGAAACGCAGCTTCAAGGCAGGAGTTTCTTCAGGGTGCCGGCCAGGACTTCGTTGTCCGGATTGGTCTTGGCGGCTTCCTTCAGGATGCCGCGGGCCTCATCCTTGCGGTTCATGGCCCACAGTACTTCGCCGAGATGGGCGGCGATTTCCGGATCGGCCTTGATCTTGTAGGCGGCTTCCAGCGTGCGCAGCGCCTCGGCCAGCTTGCCCTGGCGATAGAGTACCCAGCCCATGCTGTCCATGATGAAGGGGTCTTCCGGGGCGAGGCTCAGTGCCTTGGCGATCAGGTCGTGGGCTTCGGTCAACCGGACGTTGCGTTCGGCCAGCGAATAGCCCAGGGCGTTAAGGGCGTGCGCGTGGTCGGGCTTGATGGCGAGCAGGTGCTTGATATGGCTTTCGAGCAGTTCCGGCTTGCCGATGCGTTCGGCGGTCAGGGCCGCTTCGTAGATCAGTTCGGTCGAATCGGGCTGTGTGGCGAGGGCGCTGTCGAGCACGATGTAGGCGTCGTTGTGCCGGCCGGCGTCGCGTAGCAATTGCGATTCGGCCAGGGTCAGCTGGACGCGTTCGGCCGGCGTGCCGCTCTGGGTGCTGTGGAGCAGTTCGCGGGCGGCATCGAGCTTGCCCTGTTGCATCATGATCAGGGCGGCGCGCGAGCGGGCGGCGATGAATTGCGGGCCGGCGGTGACCTGGCGGAAATGTTCGAGGGCGCTGTCCGGTTTTTTGTCTTCCTGGTCGAGTTGGCCTAGGAAGAAGTGAATGTTGCTCTTGTCTGGATAGTCGGAAGTCAGCAGGCGCTCAAGTTGGGCGCGGCCGGTCACGGTGTCGCCCTGTTGCAGTGCGAGCATGGCGACCGGGTACATGACCTCGGGATTGTCCGGGGTGTCCTTGATCAGCTGCTCGAATTGCTTGCGCGATTCGTCGTAGCGCTTTTCGCTGATCAGCAGGCGGGCCAGGGCTAGGCGCGCATCATGGGCGCCGGGGTTGCGGCCGACGAATTCGGTCAGGCTATCGATGGCGGTGTTCGCCGATTGCTGCGCCTGCAACTGGGCGCGGGCGACGGCGGCGATTTCCCAGTCTGGCCGCAGTTGCAGCGATTTTTCGGTTTCATTCAGGGCGCGCAGGTTGTCGCCAGCGTTGGCCGCTGCCTGGGCCATCGCGAAATGAGCCTCGGGAAGATTTTCGTAGGGCGTCGCCACACGGTCGATCAGCTTCTGCACGGCAGTCTTGTCGCCGTGCTTGTTCAGCATGCGGTTGAGCTGCATCAGGTTGGTGCCGAGGTTGGGCTTGTCCTGTTCGAGCAGGGCAGTCAATTGCGGCGCCAGTTCGTCAAGGCGATTGGACAGGATCAGCAGCGAGGACTGAGTTTGCTTGGCTTTGGTCGAGTCAGGTTCGACTTCCAGCCAGAGCCTGGTCAGTTCCAGGGCGCGCTCGTACTGGCGGGTGCCGCCGGCAATTTCGGTCGCCCGGGCGATGACTTTCGGGTCGCGCGTGCGCTGGGCCAGGTCGGCCCAGGCGTCGGAACTCAGCTTGGGATCGCCGCGGCGCAGGGCGAATTCGCCAATCAGTACCTGGAATACGGTACGTGCCAGCAAGTCCTCGGACGAGGCTTGCACCAGCCGCTTGGCGATCGGGCGGGCCGGCGGGTCGCCGGCAGCCAGGACGGGGCCGCCGAGGGTCAGACCGAGGGCGAACGAGAGGGCGGCAGCGATGAGCTTCAGTTGCATGGACGGCTTTCAGTCTAGATATGCGCGAGCTTGCTCTTAGGAGCGCATAAAATCCAATAAGTTTGCGATGTTATTTGGGTTTGGTCGGAGGAACAAGCAATGCCGGAATTGCCGGAAGTGGAAGTATGTCGCCGGGGACTGGCGCCGGAACTCGTCGGTGCGGTGATTGACGGGGTGGTCATCCGGGCGCCGAAGTTGCGTCACGAGATTCCGCCGGCGCTGCGCGAACTGCTTCCGGGCTGCCGGATCGTCGAGGTCCGCCGGCGTGGCAAGTATCTGCTGATCGATTGCGAACGAGCGGGCGTTCAGGGCAGTTTGATCATCCATCTCGGCATGTCGGGCAACCTGCGTTTCGTGCCGCCCGATCTGCCACCGGCCAAGCATGATCATTTTGACCTGGTGTTGGCGACTCAGACCCTGCGCCTGGCCGATCCGCGCCGCTTCGGTGTCGTCCTTTGGCAGCCCGGACCGCCTGATCAGGCCGGGCTGCATCCCTTGCTGGCCTCGCAAGGGGTCGAGCCGCTGTCCGATGTATTTACGGCCGACTGGCTGTACGAGGCGATTGCCCGGCGCGGTGGGCCGATCAAGCCGACGCTGATGGATAGCCATCTGGTGGTTGGCATAGGCAACATCTATGCGTCTGAGAGCCTGTTCCGCGCCGGGATTTCACCGTTGCGGGCAGCCAACCGGATCAGTCGGGCGCGTTACGAGGCGCTGGTGCCGGCCATCCGCGAAACGCTGTCGGACGCGATTGCGGCTGGCGGCAGCAGCATTCGCGACTACGTGCATAGCGATGGCGGTGCCGGCTGCTTCCAGATCCAGGCTGGTGTCTATGATCGGGCCGGTCTGCCGTGCCTGCGCTGCGGCGGGTTTGTCCGGCAGATTCGGCAGGCCGGCCGCAGCACCTATTACTGTGTTGGCTGTCAGCATTAATAGCTATCTGCAAGCCCCTGTTTTTATGCTAAATTGAAAATTCCGATAGCACCCGGGAATATCCTCATGTCGCTGGCCAACCAATTCGCTGCCTATACCGCCTGGCGGTCCCGTCTTGCCACCTATATTGGCGAGCTGCAAAGCTGGCTGAGTCTGAACGAACTCTCCGACGCCCAGAGCGACATGCGCCTGACGCAATTGCTCGAACGTTTGCGCGAGGATCGTCTGAATGTCGCTTTCGTCGCCGAGTTTTCGCGCGGCAAGTCAGAGCTGATCAATGCCATCTTCTTTGCCGATTACGGCAACCGGATGCTGCCCTCGTCGGCCGGCCGGACGACGATGTGCCCGACCGAGTTGCTGTTCGACGGCAACAAGCTGCCCTGCATCGAGCTGTTGCCGATCCAGACGCGTGCTTCGAATTCCAGCATCAGCGAATACAAGCGTTTCCCCGACGAATGGACCAAGGTCGGGCTCGATACGGAGTCGCCGGACGCCATGCAGTACGCCCTGCGCCATGTCAGCGAAACGACCCGGGTCACGCCGGAAGAGGCCGGTCGCCTCGGCTTCGAGGTCGGCGAGGGACAGATCGAGCTGTACAGCATCGGCGAGGACGGGCTGGTCGAAGTGCCGCGCTGGCGCCACGCGATGATCAATTTCCCGCATCCGCTGCTCAAGCAGGGGCTGGTCGTCCTCGATACACCGGGCCTCAACGCCATCGGCGCCGAGCCGGAGCTGACCCTGTCGCTGCTCCCCAATGCCCACGCCGTGTTGTTCATCCTGGCCGCCGACACGGGCGTCACGCAGTCCGACATGGCGATCTGGCGCGAGCATATCTGCGGTGGTGGCATGGCGCGGCGCGGCCGGATGGTCGTGCTGAACAAGATCGACGGTCAGTGGGACGAGTTGAAATCAGCCGAGGAAATCGATGCCGAAATCCTCAAGCAGGTCGAAACCAGCGCCAATATCCTGGAGTTGCCAGCCAGCCAGGTTTTCCCGGTGTCCGCCCAGAAGGGCCTGGTTGCCAAGATCAACGGTGATACCGCGCTGCTCGAAAAGAGCCGCCTGCCGCAGCTCGAAATGGCGCTTTCCCGCGAGCTGATTCCGGCCAAGCGCGAGATCGTCTGCGAAGGCACCGAGAGCGAGTTCGGCGATGTCAGCCGGCGCATTCGCGGCCTGCTCGATTCGCGCCTGGTCGGTCTGCGTGAACAATTGACCGAGCTGACCGAGTTGCGCGGCAAGAACAAGGGCGTCGTCGAATACATGATGGGCAAGGTGCGGGCCGAGAAGGACGAGTTCGAGTCCGGCCTGCAGCGCTATTACGCCGTGCGCAGCGTGTTCTCGACGCTGACCAACAACCTGTTCGGCCACCTCGGCCTCGACGTGCTGCGCCAGCTGACGCATGAGACCCGCGCCGCAATGCTCGAAGCGGCCTTCTCGAAGACGCTGTCGGATGCGATGGCCAACTTCTTTGCCAAGTCGCGCGAGGCCTTGTCCAAGTCGGGTGGTGAAATCACCGAGATCCTGGCCATGATGGAGGCGGTATACAAGCGTTTTGCTGTCGAGCATGGCCTCAAGCTGGGTTCGCCGACGACCTTCTCGCTGCTCCGCTACGAGAAGGAGCTCGATCGCCTGCAGGCGTGGTGCGACGACCATCTGAACACCATGGTCAGCCTGCTGACCCACGACAAGAAGAACATCACTCAGAAGTTTTTCGAGGAGGTGGCGGTTCAGGTGCGCAAGGCCTTCGAGCACGCCAACCGCGATGCCGAAATCTGGTTGCGGGCGATCATGGCGCCGATGGAAACCCAGGTTCGCGAGCACCAGATCCAGCTGAAGCGCCGCCTGGAGAGCATCAAGCGCATCCACCAGGCGACCGATACGCTGGAAGATCGCATCGCCGAACTGGATGGCGTCGAGAAGAATCTGCTGGCGCAGATCGACGCGCTGGAAGAAATTATCGGCCGCGTCCAGGACATGCTGTTGCCGCTCGACCCGAAACAGCTGGAAGCGGCCTGAACGGGGCAAATGCTACGGTCGGCCGGCAAAAAGGGCCAAAAATAAAAAACCCGCGGCGTCCGCGGGTTTTTTACTGGGGCACGGAAAAACTCAGGCGCGCTTGTTGCCGGTGAGCTTTTCGTACTTGACCCACAGCATGTCCTGGCTTTCCACGTGGTCGGGATCCTTGGGGATGCAATCGACCGGGCAGACCTGGACGCACTGCGGTTCATCGTAGTGGCCGACGCACTCGGTGCACTTGTTGGGGTCGATCTGGTAGATCTCCTCGCCTTGGGAGATCGCCTCGTTCGGGCACTCCGGTTCGCACACATCGCAGTTGATGCACTCGTCGGTGATGATCAGGGACATAGCTGTCGTTCCTCTCTCGGTTAAGCTGTGGTTTTCGCCCGCAGGCGCTTTTCGACACAAGGTTGCACAAATTTACTGACATCGCCGCCCAGGCGCGCAATTTCGCGGACCATGGTGGCGGAGATGAACATGTACTGCTCGCCCGGCGTCAGAAACACGGTTTCGACCTCGGGATAGACGCTGCGGTTCATGCCGGCCATCTGGAATTCGTATTCGAAGTCGGAAACGGCGCGCAGGCCGCGGACGACGACCTTGGCACCGCGTTCGTGCACGAAGTCCATCAGCAGGGTGTTGAAGCCGACGATTTCGATGTTCTTCAGGTCGCCCAGCGACTCGTGCGCCATCGCGACGCGGTCGGCCAGCGGGAAGCGTGGCTGCTTCGACGGGCTTTCGGCGATTGCCAGGATCAGCTTGTCGAACAGCGTGGCAGCCCGCCGCACCAGGTCCTCGTGGCCCCGGGTGATCGGGTCGAAGGTGCCCGGATAGATCGCTACGCGATGGTCGAGTTTTCTCAAGACGTTTGCCGCCGCAACAAGTGAAAGTGGACTTCCCCCGCCTTGCCCTGGCGCACCGTGCGCCAATCGCCAAGCGATTCGATTTCATGCTCTGCTTCGACGTAGATCGCCGCATCTTCGTTCAATATACCGGGGAGAAACGGCTCCAGCCGGGCAATCCAGCCCTTCTTGTAGGGTGGATCGAGGAAGATCAGGTCGAATTTTGCCTTCGTCGAGGCCAAATATTGTAGCGCATCCGCACGGATGATCTCCAGCGCGCTCGGTTTATGGAGCAATTCGTGGTTTTCATGCAACGCTGCCAGCACCTTCGGCGATTGCTCGACCATGACTACCCGCGCCGCGCCGCGCGAGGCTGCTTCGAAGCCCAGCGCGCCGCTGCCGGCGAACAGGTCGAGGCAGTGCCAGCCGTCGAGATCCTGGCCCAGCCAGTTGAACAGCGTCTCGCGAACGCGGTCCGGCGTCGGGCGCAGGCCTTCGCTGTCGGGGAACCTGAGGACGCGCCGGCGGAATTCACCGCCGACGATGCGCACCGAGTTCAATCCGCCGCCACCGTGACGGTGATCAGCTTCTCGGGGACGACGCGGCGGGCGAAGGCCGCCTTGATCTCCTCGGCCGTGACCGCCTGCACCCTGGCCTGGTACTGGTCGAGATAGTCGAGCGGCAGGCCGTAGAAGCCGATGTTGGCGACGTTGTCGAGGATCTTCTTGTTGCTGTCCAGGCGCAGCGGGAAGCTGCCGGTCAGGTTGGCCTTGGCGGCGGCCAGTTCCTCGTCGCTCGGGCCGTCCTTGAGGAAGCCGGCGAGCACATCGCGCGTCACCTTGATCGCGTCCTTGGCCTGCGAACGCTTGGTTTGCAGGCCGATCTGGAAGGGGCCGGTCTGCCGCATTGGCGCGAAGTAGCTGTAGACGCTGTAGGCGTAGCCGCGCTGGTCGCGGACTTCCTTCATCAGTCGCGAGACGAAGCCGCCGCCGCCCAGCGTGTAGTTGCCGACGAGCAGCGGGAAGAAGTCCGGATTGCCGCGCTCGATGGCCGGCAGGCCGATGTAGATGTGGGCCTGGCTGGCCGGGTGGGCGAGCGCGATGGTGTTGCCGGCGGCCAGTTCGGGGGCGGCCGGCAGCGTCGCCGGCGTCCCCTGGGGCAGGCCGGCGGCAATCGACTCGGCGATCTTCTCGGCGTCCTGGCGCGACAGGTCGCCGACCAGCGTGATGCTGGCGTTGGCGGCGACGTAGTAGCGGGCATGGAAGGCGGCGAGATCGTCGCGGTTCAGCGCGGCGACGCTTTCCGGCGTGGCTTGCCGGCCGTAGGGGTGGCTGGGGTACATCGCAGCCCAGAAAGCCTTGCCGGCGATGCTGTCGGGGCGGGTCATCGCTTCCTTGAGGCCGGCGATGGTGCGGATTTTTTCGCGCTCGAAAATGGCCGCGTCGAACAGCGGCTGGTGCAGCACGGCCTTCAGGATGGCCAGCGCCGGCTCGCGCTTGTCCTTGGCCGAAAGTGTGCGCAGGGCGACGCTGGCGCGGTCGGTGTCGGCACCGCCGCTGAGGTTGGCGCCGATGTCGGCGAGTTGCTCGGCAATCGCGGTTTCATCGAGCTTGCCGGCCCCGTTGTCGAGCGTGGCGCGGGTCAGCGCGGCGAGGCCGGACTTGCCTTCGGGATCGAACATCGAGCCAGCGGCGAAATCGACCTGGATGTCGAGCATCGGCAGGACGCGGCTTTCGACGAAATAGACCCGGGCGCCGGACGGTGAAACCCAGTGCTCGATCTTGACGCCGGCGACGGCGCCGTGGGCGAAAAACAGGGCAAATGCTACGGTCAATAGTCTTTTCATGCCAAAAACTCCGAAAAGCGGGGCAGCCAGGCGAGCAGCGCCAGGCCGGCGGCGATGGCGGTGGCCGCGAGGGCCCAGGACTGGCGGCGGGCGAGGCGGCGTTGGGTGTCGAGTTGCGCAACGAGCTGGGCGTTCTGTTCGCTCAGGGCCTGGATCAGTTCGCCGGAGGCGAGCAACTGGGTGCGCAGTTCGCGCTGTGCGGCTTCCAGTGTCGTCAGCCGGCCTGAAAAGTCGGCGTCGTCAGCGGCCACGAGGTCGCCAGATGATTCGGGCGCGCTGTTATCGTCCGCCTTGCGGCCGATGTTTTTCCACAGTTTCCTGGCGCCGTCGGCGATGACCGGCGCCTTGCCGATCACGTCGCTCCACGGCACGTTGCTGAGGATGGTCTTCCATGGCATGGGCATGGCGGCGATCTCAGTGGCGGCCGGGCGCGGCGGCGCGGCGCGGCTTGCCGTCGAGCGGTTGCGGTTCGAGGACGCCGATGGTCAAGGCATCATCGTTGAAATACTTTTTGGCGACAGCCTGAACCTCGGCGGCGCTGACCTTTTGCAGCTTGTCGAGCATCCGGTCGAGCTTCTGGTAGGGCAGGCCGACCGCTTCGATCTGGCCGATTTCCATCGCCTGGCCGAACATCGAGTCGAGCTTGTAGACCTCACTGGCCAGCAGTTGAGCCTTGGCCCGCTTCAGTTCGGCGGCACTGACGCCTTCCTGCTGGACGCGGGCGATCTCGGCGCGCAGCGCGGCTTCGAGCTCGGCCACGGTCTTGCCCTCGGACGGGCTGCCGTGCAGGTAGAGCATGCCCGGGCCGCGTGCCGTGTTGTCGTAGTCGATGCCGGCCGACAGCGCGACCTTGTCCTCGCGCACCAGCTTCTTGTTGAAGCGGGCGGCATCGTGGCCGTCGAGGATGGCAGCGAGCATCTGCAGCGCGTAAGGGTCGCTGTCCTTATCGATGTCGCGCAGGATCGGTGCCTTGTAGCCCATGATCAGCACCGGCAGCTCGGCAGGCGCCTTGACGTTGACCCGGCGCGTGCCTTCCTGCGCCGGTTCGATCTGCTGCTTGCGGGCCGGCAGGGCGCGCCCTTCGAGCGACCCGTAGTATTTTTCGGCCAGCGCGAAGACGGCCTTGTGGTCGACGTCGCCGGTGATCACCACGTAGGCGTTGTTGGGCACGTACCAGGTGTCGTACCAGGCCTTGGCGTCGGCCGCAGTCATCGTTTCGAGGTCGTTCATCCAACCGATGATCGGACGGCGATAGGGGTGGGCCTGGAAAGCCACCGCATTCATCTGTTCGAACAGCTTGGCCTGCGGGTTGTCGTCGGTGCGCATCCGGCGCTCTTCCATGACGACCTTGATCTCCTGGGCGAATTCCTTGGCATCGACGGTCAGGTGACGCATGCGGTCGGCTTCGAGTTGCATCACGTCTTCCAGCTTTTCCTTTGGCACCTGCTGGAAGTAGGCGGTGTAGTCGCGGCTGGTGAAGGCGTTGTCGCGCCCGCCGGCGGCGGCGACGCGCTTGTTGAACTCGCCGGGGCCGACGCTCGGCGTGCCCTTGAACATCATGTGCTCGAGCACGTGGGCGACACCGGAGGCGCCATCGACCTCGTCGGTGCTGCCGATGCGGTACCAGACCATCTGCACGGCAGTCGGCGCCCGGCGGTCTTCCTTGACGATGATGCGCAGGCCGTTGGCCAGCGTCGTTTCGTAGGGATTGGCTTGGGCAGCAGTCGACAGCCCGGCAGCGAGCAAAACGGGAAGCAGGTATTTGAGGCGCATGGGGGAACGGGGCTTTCTGCTAGAATTCGGGGCTGATTTTGCATCGAACCGGACGGCATCTTAACGGCTTGCCGTCCGCCTGTCAGCAAGGCTTGAGACCACCATCCCCATGTTCAGTTTCCTGAAGAAATCCGGCGCCGACAAGAAGGCCGCCGAGACCCAGGCCGCCGCCCCGGCTGAAACCGCTGCCGCACCCTCCTGGCGCGAGCGCCTGTTCAAGGGCCTGGCCAAGACCCGCGCCCAGTGGGGCGGCAAGCTCAAATCCATCTTCTCGCGCGGCAAGGTCGACGACGAACTGCTCGAAGAGCTGGAAACCCTGTTGCTGACCAGCGACTGCGGCATCGAGGCAACCACCCACCTGCTCGACGAGCTGAAGAAGGCGGCCAAGCGCGACAAGCTGGAAACCCCGGCGGCGATCCAGCAGGCGCTGCACGATGCTCTGCTCGAAACCCTGCAGCCGCTCGAACAGCCGCTCGATGTCTCGACCCACAAGCCCTACGTGATCATGATCGCCGGGGTCAACGGCGCCGGCAAGACGACCTCGATCGGCAAGCTGGCCAAGTATTTCCAGACCCAGGGCAAGAGCGTGCTGCTCGCCGCCGGCGACACCTTCCGCGCCGCCGCCCGCGAACAGTTGGAAACCTGGGGCGCACGCAACAACGTCACGGTCGTTGCCCAGGAGTCGGGCGATCCCGCTGCCGTCATCTACGACGCCATCTCAGCGGCCAAGGCGCGTGGCATCGACATCGTGCTGGCCGACACAGCCGGCCGCCTGCCGACCCAGCTGCACCTGATGGAAGAAATCGCCAAGGTTCGCCGCGTGATCCAGAAAATCGAGCCGGAAGGCCCGCACGAGACCTTGCTGGTGCTCGACGCCAACATCGGCCAGAACGCGCTGCAGCAGGTCAAGGCCTTCGACAAGGCGATCAACGTGACCGGCCTGGTCCTGACCAAGCTCGACGGCACGGCCAAGGGCGGCGTCGTCACGGCCATCGCCCGCCAGTGCCCGAAACCGATCCGCTTCATCGGCGTCGGCGAGCAGATCGACGACCTGCGCCCCTTCGTCGCCAGGGACTTCGTGGACGCGATGTTCGAACAATGATCGAGGCCAGCAATCTGACCAAGCGCTATCCGGGCGGCTTCGAAGCCGTCAAGGATGTCAGCTTCCGTATCGATGCCGGTCAGATGGTGCTGATCACCGGCCATTCCGGCGCCGGCAAGACGACACTGGTCAAATTGATCTCGACCATCGAGCGGCCGACTTCCGGCAGCCTGGTGGTCAATGGCCAGAACCTGGCGGCGCTCGGCCGTCACGCCATTCCGCACGTGCGCCGGCATTTCGGCCTGGTTTTCCAGGACCAGAAGCTGCTGTTCGACCGCAATGCCCTGGACAACGTGCTGCTGCCGCTGGAAATCGCCGGCCTGCCGCGCCGCGAGGCGATCCGCCGGGCCCAGGCAGCGCTCGACAAGGTCGGCCTGCTGGCCCGCGAAAAGGCGCGGCCGATCGCCCTGTCCGGCGGTGAGCAACAGCGGCTGGCGATCGCCCGTGCCGTGGTCAACCGGCCGACCATCCTGATTGCCGACGAGCCGACCGGCAATCTCGATGCCGAATCCGGCACCGCCATCCTCGACATCTTTGCCGACTTCCATCGCGTCGGTGTGACGGTCGTTGTCGCGACGCACGATCAGAGCTGGATCGAACGCTATCACCCCAACGTGCTGCGCCTTGACCATGGACGGGTTGCCGCATGAACGCCTGGGTTACCCAACATCGCGCCGCGCTGGTCGCGGCCTTCCGCCGCCTGTGGGCGGCACCGCTGAATACCCTGCTCTCGCTGCTGGTCATCGGCATCGCGCTGACCCTGCCGGCTTTCGGCTATGTCGCCCTGGACAATCTGCGCGATCTCGGCCGCAACGCGACCGGCGTGCAGCAGATCAGCCTGTTCATGAACCTCGAAGCCAGCAAGAAAGATGTTGGCGAAATCGAGAACCGTCTGCGGGCCGCGGCCAACGGCAAGTGGCGCTTCGTGCCCAAGGAAGAGGCGCTGAAGCGCATGCAGTCCAGCGAGGGCATGGCAGAAATCGTCGCCAGCTTGCCGCGCAATCCGCTGCCTGACGCCTTCATCGTCGAGCCGACCAACACCGAGCCGGAGGCGCTGGAAATCCTGCGCAAGGAAATCGCCGGCTGGCCCAAGGTCGCCCACGTCCAGCTTGATTCGGCCTGGGTCAAGCGCTTCGACGCCTTCCTGCGGCTTGGCAAGCTGGCGCTATGGATGCTGGCCGGTCTGTTCGCCGCCGGCCTCGTCGCGGTCACTTTCAACACCATCCGCCTGCAGGTCATGGCGCAATCGGCCGAAATCGAGGTGGCGCGGATGATCGGCGCGACCGACGGGTTCATCCGTCGGCCCTTCTATTATTTCGGCGCACTGCAGGGCGCACTCGGCGGCCTGCTCGCCGCGCTCCTGGTGGTTGGCGCGCTGCGCCTGCTGGCCGGCCCGGTCGGCGAACTGGCGACGCTCTACGGTGGCGCCTACAGCCTGAAGCTGCCGGGGCTCGCCGCGATAGCGGCACTGGCCGGCATCGGCGCCTTGCTCGGTTGGCTGGGTGCCCAGCTTTCCGTCAGCCTGTCGCTGCGGAAATTTGACTAGCCCCCTGCCTGGCATGGCGGGATTCAGCCGCCGCGATTTTCTCCGCACCGTCGGGGCCGCCGCCCTGGCCGGTTGCGCGCCGGCCGGCCAAGCACAGCTGCCGCCCGGCGAACTGCTCGGGATGGATCACGCGCTCGGCCACCGGCTGCGCGACGGCACTTTCCCGGCGCCGTCCGAAACCCGCAAGACCGGCGTGCTGATCGTCGGCGGCGGCATCTCCGGACTGTCGGCGGCGTGGCGGCTGGCCAAGGCGGGTGTCGACGACTTCCTGCTCCTGGAAATGGATAGCGAGCCTGGTGGCAATTCGCGCGGCGGGCAGTCGCCGCTGGTCGCTTACCCCTGGGGCGCCCACTACCTGCCGCTGCCGACCCGCGAGGCAGTGCATGTTCGCGAGCTGCTGGCCGAACTGGGCGTGCTGCAGGGCGACCCGGCCGCCGCCCGGCCGACCTACGACGAGCGCTACCTGTGCGCCACGCCGCAGGAGCGCGTCTATCGCAATGGTCTGTGGGAAGAGGGGCTGTTGCCGCACCGCGGCCTGGCCCCGGACGAACGCGAGCAGCAGCGACGCTTTTCGGCACATATGGAGGAACTCAAGCAGGCGCGCGGCCGCGACGGTCGCCAGCTGTTCGCCATCCCGATGGCGCTGTCCAGCCGCGACGCGGAGTGGCTTTCGCTCGACCGGATTTCCTTTGCCCAGTGGCTGCACGACAACGGCTACACGGCGCCGACCCTGCACTGGCTGGCCAATTACGCCTGCCGCGACGACTACGGCATGGCCCACGACCAGGTTTCGGCCTGGGCCGGGCTGCACTACTTCGCCTGCCGCAACGGCGAGGCGGCCAACGCTACGCCCGACACCGTGATCACCGCGCCTGACGGCAATGCCTGGCTGGCCCGCACGCTGGCGCAGAAAGCCGGCGACCGGGTGCTGAGCGGGGCCATGGTCTGGCAGATCGAGGAAAACAAGGCAAATGCTACGGTCGATGCCTTTTTTGGGGCAAAAACGATACGTTTCGAAGCCCGGCAACTGATCTGGGCGGCGCCGGCCTTTGTCCTGCCACGCGTCTGGCCGGCCATGCCCGGCGAACTGAAGGCGGCGGCGCTGGCCAGCGATTACGCGCCCTGGCTGGTCGCCAACCTGCATCTGTCCGATTTGCCGGAAGAGCGCCACGGCGCACCGGCCGCCTGGGACAATGTGTTCTACGACAGTCCCGGCCTCGGCTACGTGAACGCCACCCATCAGCTGATCCGCCGCCATCTGCCGGGCACGGTTTTCACCTACTACCGCGCCCTGCACGAGGTGGCGCCGGCCGAGGGTCGCCGGCTGTTGCTCGAAACGCCGCACGGGGCATGGGCTGAGGGCATCCTGGCCGAACTGGAGCGGGTGCATCCTGACATCCGCAAGCTGACGACGCGCCTCGATATCTTCCGCAATGGCCACGCCATGCGCCGTCCGGTGCCGGGCAGCCTGTTCGGCGGCCAGCGGGAAAAGCTGGCCGATTTCCGCAGCCGGCGCATCACGCTGGCCCATGCCGATTTGTCCGGCTTCTCGCTGTTCGAGGAGGCGCAGTATCGCGGCGTCGTGGCGGCGGAACGCTGCCTGGGCGGAAATATTTCCTGATTCCCCGCATTGCCCGCTTGGTCGGGATTTATGGCATGTTAATCTTTGCCGATAGCGCGCGGGAGGCGGCAGAGAGGGAAATGGAAAATCCTGGAAGCCCGGACGAGTCCGGAACGAATCGCGGCGATGTCGTTCGGAAACTCTGGCTCGGCACCTTGCTGGTCAACCTGTTCGTATTCGGCTTTGTTGCGCTGATCATCCACAAGAACCACGAGCGCGAGGTCGAGCAGGCCGTCGCGCTGACCGAGAACTACTCGAAGATTCTCGAAGAGGCGCTGGCCGGGTTCATCAGCAAGATCGACATCACTTTGCAGACGGTCGGCGCCGAGGTGGAGCGCCAACTGGCCCAGGGTGGCCTCGACGACAAGGCGGTCGATACGCTGCTCGCCCGGCAGGATGCGCTGATTCCGGATGCGCTCGGCCTGCGTATCGTCGATGCCCAGGGCATCATCCGTCATGCCGTCAACGGCATCCAGGTGCCCAATGCCAGCATTGCCGATCGCCCGCAGTTCATTCGTCTGCGCGATGACGCCCAGGCCGGGTTGGTCTTTTCCAAGCCCTTCGTCGGCCGGGCGGCGGACAAATGGCTGCTGACGCTCAGCCGGCGGCTCAATTACCCGGATGGCCGCTTTGCCGGCGATGTTCATGTCGCGGTTGCCGTCGATCATTTCATCGACACCTTCGCCAAGCTCGATCTGGGCGACAAGGGCAACGTCGGCTTGTGGGACAAGACCACGCTGCTCGCCCGCTATTCCCGGGAGGATACGCGGGGCGCCACGGTCGGCAAGATGACCCCGTCGCCCAATCTGCGGGCGCTGCTCGAAGCGGACAAGCGCGAGGCGACCTACCACGCCCGCTCCGGGGTCGACGGCATTTCCCGGATCTACTATTTCCGCCAGGTGAACGACTATCCGCTGTACCTGGTCGTCGGACTGGCCGACGAGGATTATCTCAGCCAATGGTGGCGCGATACGCTGGGCATTTTGGCGCTGGCGGTGATGTTCGCGTTGGCCACGCTGGCTTCGGCGACGCTGGTCGCCCGCGGTCTGCGGCGCCAGGTCGCCGATCAGGCGGCGCTGGCCCGGCAGGACGCCGAGTACACGGCCCGCCTGGAGGCGTCGAATCGGGCCGCCGAGGCGGCCTGGCGGCAGAGCGAGCTGATTCTTGCCTCGGCGGCCGAAGGGATCTGCGGCGTCGATCTCGCCGGCCGGGTGATTTTCGTCAACCCGGCGGCCTGCCGGATGTTTGGTTGGAACGAGCAGGAAGGCATTGGCAAGAACCTGCATGCCGAGACCCATCACCACCGGGCCGATGGCGAGGTTTTCGCGGAGAGCGATTGCCCGGTTTGCCAGACACTGCGCGACGGTCAGCGCCGGCATCTCGAGGACAGCCTGTACTGGCGTCGGGACGGTAGTTCTTTTGCCGTGGAGTTTACGGTCTCACCGATCGAGCAGGACGGCCGTATCGTCGGTGCGGTCAATGTCTTCCGGGATATTGGCGAACGCAAGCGGATCGAGGCCGAGCTCGAAGGCCATCGGCGCAATCTGGAGGAACTGGTCCAGCAGCGCACGTCGGAACTGATGCAGACTGAGGCGCGGGCCAGCCACATTCTCGAATCCAGCGCCGACGGCCTGTACGGCATCGACCGCGCCGGCATCATCACCTTCATGAATCCGGCCGGGTGCGCCATCCTCGGCTACAGGCCGGAGCAGGTGGTCGGCCGGTTGGCGCACGCACTGTTCCATCACAGCAAGGCGGATGGTTCGTGCTATCCGTCGATCGAGTGTCCCTGCTACAACGCCTTGCGCCAGGGCGACAAGATACGCGTCGATGACGAGGTGTACTGGCATGCCGACGGCCATCCCGTGCCGGTCATGTACGCCACCCACCCGATGGTCCAGGACGGTGAAATCACCGGGGCAGTGACCAGCTTCGTGGATGTCAGCGTGCAGCGCGCCGCGGCGCAGGCCCGCGAGGTCGCGCTGGCGGCGGCGGAAAACCTGGCCCGGGTCCGGCGCGAGTTCCTGGCCAACATGAGCCATGAAATCCGGACGCCGCTCAATGGCGTGCTCGGCTTTGCCGACATCGGTGCCCGCCATTACCAGGACAGCGAGCGGGCCCTCGACGCCTTCACGAAGATCCGGACTTCGGGCCAGCGATTGCTCGGCGTCATCAACGACATCCTCGATTTTTCCAAGCTCGATGCCGGCAAGCTGGATATCGAGCAGACCGAGGTGGCTCTCGAAATGGTCGTCGACAACACGCTGGAGCTGGTCCGCGACCGGGCTGTCGCCAAGGGGCTCGCCCTCCAGGTCGAGCTGGCGCCGGATCTGCCGCGAACCTGCCTCAGCGACCCCTTGCGCATGGGGCAGGTGCTGCTCAATGTGCTGTCCAATGCCGTCAAGTTCACCGAAGCGGGCAGCGTCACGCTGTCGCTGTCCTGTCGGGACGGCATGCTGGTCTTCCGGGTGGTCGATACGGGTATCGGCATGGATGCGGCGCAACTTGCACTGCTGTTCAATCCTTTCCAGCAGGCCGATGCCTCGGCGACCCGGAAATTCGGCGGCAGCGGCTTGGGGCTGGCGATCAGCAAGCGCATCCTGGAGCTGATGGGCGGCCACATTCGTGTCGACAGCCAGCCTGGGGCCGGTACCCGCGTCGAGTTTTGCCTGCCATGCGTGACCGCACAGCCGCTACCTGCGCCAGCGTTGCCGGCGAAAGCAGTCGTCGCACCCGGCGGCAAGCCGTTGGCTGGCCTGTCCATCCTGGCGGTCGACGACGAAAGCATCAATCGCTTGATCCTCGAAGAAATGCTTACCGACTGCGGGGCGCGCGTCATCACTGTCGACAGCGGCGGCGCGGCAATCGAGCGGGTGGCCGATGGCGGGCCGGGGGCTTTCGATGTCGTGCTGATGGATATCCAGATGCCGGAGATGGACGGCTACGAGGCGGCGCGCCGGATTCTCGAACGGGCGCCGCAACTCCCGGTCATCGCCCAGACGGCCCACGCCTTTCGCGAGGAACTGGCACGCTGCCTGGCGGTCGGCATGGTCGGCCATGTGACCAAGCCGGTCGATGTCGAGGCACTGGTGCAGATGATCCGGAAACACCTGCCGGATGTCGGCCGGGGGCGCGCTGGCTGAACGGCGCCGGCCGTCCCGAACGCAGTATTTCGATTTCGGCCGTTTTTTTGGCCTGACCGTAGCATTTCGCCGCTTACGAGGCCAGGTAACGCAGCAATAGCACCTTCAGGTCGTCGGGTTCGACCGGTTTCGAGAGGAAGTCGTTCATGCCGGCCGCGATGCAGCGCTCGCGATCCTCGGCGAAGGCGTTGGCGGTCATTGCGATGATCGGCAGGCTGGCCAACTGGGCCTGCCGGCGAATCTGGCGGGTTGCTTCGAGACCGTCCATTTTCGGCATCTGCATGTCCATCAACACCAGGTCGTAGTGCTGTTTGCCGATCAATTCCAGCGCCTGCTCCCCGTTTTCCGCCGTGTCGGCGGTCAGGCCATATTCGCGGAGCAGTTCGAGGGCGATTTCGCGGTTGATGGCTTCGTCTTCGACAACCAGCAGATGGCGGCCGGCCAGCGAATCCTGGACGGCTTGAGGTGTCAGGCCGGCGAAGGTCGAACGCAGGGCATCCATCGCGTCGTCGCCCGGTTTCAGGTTGGCGGTGAACCAGAAGCGGCTGCCCTGGCCCGGCGTGCTGCTGACGCCGACGCCACCACCCATCAGCTCGGCCAGTCGGCGGGTTATTGCCAGGCCCAGGCCGGTGCCGCCAAACTTGCGGCTGGTCGAGCTGTCGGCTTGCTCGAAGATGCCAAACAAGCGGCCGATGGCCTCTTCAGGAATGCCGATACCGGTGTCGGCGACTTCGAAATGTATTTTGACGCCGCTGCTGCTTTCCGAGATCCGGCGCACCTTGATCGTGATGCCGCCGCGCTCGGTGAACTTGATGGCGTTGCCGGCGTAATTGATCAGGCACTGGGTGATGCGCGTCGGGTCGCCGATCAGCGCATGTTCGAACTTGTCGGATTCGACATGCAGCTCCAGCCCCTTCTCCCGGACGCGGTCGCCGATCACCGAGACGACGCGCTTGAGGATGCCGTCGATATCGACCTGCGTTTCGTCGAGTTGCAGCTTGCCCGCCTCGATCTTGGAAAAATCGAGGATGTCGTTGATCACCGCCAACAGGTGCTGGGCGGCGAAGTCGATCTTGTCCAGGCGGTCGATCTGTTCGAGCGTCGGCGCGTCGCGGCGCAGCAGGTGCACCATGCCAAGCACGGCGTTGAGCGGAGTGCGGATTTCGTGGCTCATGTTGGCCAGGAAGGCACTCTTCGAGCGGCTGGCAGTCTCCGCTTCATGGCGGGCGATTTCCAGTTGCTTGGTGCGCTGCCGGACTTGCTGCTCGAGCTGCAGGCGATGCTGCTCCAGTTCCTTGTGGGAACGTACCCGTTCGCTGATGTCGGCGAAGACGACGACGGTCCCGGTGATCGTGCCGTTGCGCCGGGTCGGGGTGACGGTCAGGCGGACCGGCAGGCTTTCGCCGTTCTTGCGCCAGAAAATATCCTCGTGCCGCCGCGGCTTGCCGTCGCGGGCGGTCTGCCAGGTCGGGCAGGACTCCTGCGGGTAGGGCGAACCGTCGGCACGGGTGTGATGAAACAGCGCGTGGCAGTCCTTGCCGAGCACTTCGGCTTCGCTGAAGCCGAGCAGGCACAGGCCGGCCGGATTGATGAAGCTGCAGATACCGTCGAGGTCGGCGCCGTAGACGCCCTCGCCGAGCGTATCGAGGATCATCCGCTGGCGGGCCTCGCTGGCGATCAGCGCCTGCTCGGCCTTGACTTGTTCGTGCAGGTCAACGTCCAGACAGAACATGATTGGCCCGTGTTCGCTGGTGTCGACGACAGTGTGGCTGGAATAGACCTCGACCGGGTGGCCGTCCTTGTGGCGCAGCGTCAGGCGGCCGGCCGGAATGCCTGCCTTGTGGGAGAACATCCACTGCACCGCCTCGCGCACGCCGGCTTGCATCGGGTCCGGGATGATCATTTCGTACAGCGATTTGCCGCGCGCTTCCTCCGGTGTGTAGCCATAGATGGTCTGCGAGGCATGGTTCCAGTAGACGACCGTGCCATCGGCCCGATAACCCTGGATGGCGACTGCGTCGATGTTTTCGAAGACGGCCTGGAAGCGAGCCTCGGTGGAGGCCTGGCGGGCCAGCGCCCGCCTCGCCCGCGAGCGCTCCTGGCGCAGCCGGCGATTGGTGCGGACCAGCTTGACGACGACGAGCAGCAGTCCGCCCAGGGCGAGGATCAGGAACAGACCGATGATCTCGCCGTATTGCCGGAGGATGTCGTCCAGGCTGACGTCTTGCGGTGTGTCGTAGGGCGGGACGCGGAGCAGGCGCATCAGGTCGTCGATGCGACGGTAATCGCCCGGAATGGTGAAGCCATGGATGTCTGAGTTCGTCGTCCCGGCCCAGTCCGGTGGCATGGAAAGGACCGTGGCGGCAACCTGACGGGCCAGTTCCGGCGGCGCCCAGGGCATCGCGATCAGCGGCCAGTCGGGGTAGATGCGGGTCGATAGCGCGAGTGGAAAACCCGGTTCGGGCAGCGGGTTGACGATCAGCAGTTGCTGTATGTCGAGTTTGTGCTCGCGCTGCATGGCCTCGATCAGGCCGGTACGGACGAAGGCGGCATCGACGTTGCCGGCGAGCAGTTCGGTAATCGGCGCGTCCTGGAAATTGCCGGTTTCGACGATACGGGCATCCTCGGGCAGATGGATGCCATGCCGCCGCAACTCGTTGGCCTGGAGCAGATAGCCGCCGAGCGAATTCTTGTTGGTGATGGCGATGCGCTTGCCGGCCAGGTCGGCCAGTTCGCGGATTTTCAGTTCCGGGCGGGTGACGATGACACCACCGAAGCCGCTCAGTGGCTTGCCATCTTCCTGTTCGACCAGTGTGGCGATGGGCGATTGCAGGTTTTCGCGCTGGGCGAGCAGCAGGTAGTGCGCCGGCTGGGTAAGGACGAAATCGACCCCCTGATGCCGGACTGCGGCTTCCAGTTCCGGGTAGGTCATGATCTCGAAGCTGAGCGGCTGGTCGGGACGGGCGCGGTTCAGGTAGTCGAACAGCGGTTGCCAGCGAGCCATGCTTTCCGCCTTGGGGCGGACGGCCAGGATGCCGAATTTTGCCGGTTTTTTGGCTTTGACCGCGCCCTTCTGGAAGTCCCCCTGGGGGATAGCATTTGCCGTCGTTTCGGCAGTGCTTGCGGTGACGGCCTCCTCGGCTTGGCTGAAACCGACGACCAGCGCCAGGCACAGCAAGGCTGCCAGTCGTGATGGCCAGCGATGGAAGATGGTGCGGAGGCAAATCGGCAAGTGCGCTCCCTATCCGGTTCGGTACGAACGATCCTATTCGTACCGAATAGTAGCAACCTGTGATGTCGCTGGATAGGCCGCCGGATGACGATTCAGTAAATCAGGCAGGCTTCCCGCGTCTGGCACCATTGCTGTTCGTCCGCAGCAGCTGGCTCGTCCAGCGCCTGCGGCGTGGCGGCGGGGTCGTCCACCCATTCACGCAGCAGCGGCGAACCGTTGATCAGGTCGATGGCCAGCCGGTCGTGTTCGTACTCGTAGGCAAAGTCTCGCCACAACGGGTAGTCGGGGTAAAGCCGGCGGATCGCCTTGAAGGCCAGGGTCTGCAGGCGCCAGGGTTGGAAGGCGGAGTGGTCGTAGGCGGCGTCCTCGACGTGAATCTGAATGCCGTTGCACAGCTTGCCGGCGTGCTTGTGGAAGGTCGGCTCGAACCAGCATTCGCGCAGCCGGCAGCCAGCCAGCCACTGCGGGGCGAAGGCGCGCATTTCGGCGAGCACGGCGCGGGCATCGATGTCCGGGGCGCCGAACAGTTCGAGTGGCCGCGTCGTGCCGCGTCCCTCGGAAAGTGTCGTGCCTTCGAGCATCACGGTGCCGGCATAGGCGCGGGCCATCCACAGGTTGGGGGCATTCGGGCTGGGGTTGATCCAGGTCCGTTCGCCCAGCGGCCAGCCGTGGCCAGGCGCCGCCTCGGGCTGCCAGCCCTGCATTTCAATGACGTGGTAGTCGACGTCCAGCCCTAACGTGGCGATGAACCAATGGCCGAGTTCGCCCATCGTCAGGCCGTGGCGCATCGGCATCGGGCCGGCGCCGACGAAGCTCTCCCAGCCGGCGCGCAGGGTCAGCCCTTCGACCGGCCGGCCGGCCGGGTTCGGGCGGTCGAGCACCCAGACGCTCTTGCCGTGCTTGGCGGCTGCCTCCAGCACGTAGCGCAGCGTGGTGATGAAGGTGTAGATGCGGCAGCCGAGATCCTGCAGGTCGACGAGCAGCACGTCGAAAGTATCCATCATCGCAGCGGTCGGTCGGCGGACTTCGCCGTACAGGCTGAAGACCGGAATGCCGAGTTGCGGGTCGAGGAAATCGGGCGACTCGACCATGTTGTCCTGCTTGTCGCCGCGCAATCCGTGCTGCGGGCCGAAGGCGGCGGTCAGCTTGAGGTCGGGCAGGGCGGCCAGGGCATCGAGCGAGTGCGTCAGGTCGGCGGTCACCGAGGCCGGGTGGGCAAGCAAGGCGAGGCGTTTGCCGGCCAGCGGGCGGCGCAGGGCGGGGTCGGCAAGCAGGCGGTCGAGGCCGAACTGGATGGGCTGGGTCATGGCGTGTTTTGGTTCAGGGTCAGGGTGAAGCTCTGGCGAAGGTGAAAGTCTGGCCGGGCGCCGCCATGGGCCAGCGCCCAGTAGCTCTTGCTGCCGTCGGCGGCCTCGATGACGACACTCAGGCCGAGGTGCAGGCTTGGTCCGGCCGGCAGCAGCGAGGCGGCCAGCCGGGCATCGAGCTGGATGCCGTCGGCCAGCGGCAGCAGGTTGATCTGCGGGGCGGCCGGCGGCACGAATCCGCTGTCGGCTGCACGGTAGCCGGTGAAGCGGTAGGCGGCCCACTGGCCAGATGGCGAAAAGTTGAATTCCCGGTAGGCTGCATCGTCCTGGCCGGCGATGAAGGCCTCGCAGCAAGTGTGCTGCCACAGGCCGTCGGCCGGCCCGGATGGCAGCGGCGGTGGCAGAAGCAGGCCGCCTGGTGTGGCGTGGATGCGGTAGCGCAGCGCCAGGCCGCCATCAGCCATCGCTGCAACGCTCACCGCGATGGCCGTGACGACCGGGCAGGGCGTGGCCGGATGGCAGGTCAGCAAGGCGTCGGTCGGGGCGGACAAGGTCGGGGCGGGCAAGGAAAACGAGGGCAGCGCGTACTTTAACTGCTTGCGGCCGCCAATGCTGCGGTCAGCCCGGAAAAACCGCCAAAAAGCCGCGCTCACCCTTGGTCGGCGAATGCTTTTGGAGTAAGTTACCGCCTTTCAGGGAGCGCTTTCAGGGAGAGAAAAGTGACGCCGCTGCGCATCAATCTAGAGCAAGAAGAAATACCGACCCATTGGTACAACATCGTCGCCGACATGGCCAATCCGCCGGCGCCGCCGCTCGGGCCGGATGGCAAGCCGGTGTCGCCGGAAGCGATGGGGGCGATCTTCCCCGGGCCGATCCTCGAACAGGAAATGTCCGCCGAGCGCTGGATCGCCATTCCCGAAGAAGTCCGCCAGATCTACGCCCTGTGGCGTCCTGCCCCGCTCTGCCGGGCGCTGCGCCTGGAACAGGCGCTGGGCACCCCGGCCAAGATTTTCTACAAATACGAAGGCGTCTCGCCGGCTGGTTCCCATAAGCCCAACTCGGCGGTGCCGCAGGCCTACTTCAACAAGATTGCCGGCACCAAGCAACTGACCACCGAAACCGGCGCCGGCCAGTGGGGCTCCTCGATTGCCTTTGCCGGCCAGATGTTCGGTCTGCCGGTGCGCGTTTTCATGGTCAAGGTCAGTTATCAGCAGAAGCCTTTCCGTCGTTCGATGATGCAAACCTGGGGGGCCGAAGTCTTCGCCAGCCCGACCAACCAGACCAACGCCGGCCGCGCCGCGCTGGCCGCCGATCCGGACAACCAGGGCTCGCTCGGCCTGGCGATTTCCGAAGCGGTCGAGGAGGCGGCTGCCGATCCCGGCACCTGCTATACCCTGGGCTCGGTACTCAATCACGTGCTGCTGCACCAGTCGGTGATCGGCCTTGAGGCCAAGAAGCAGTTCGACAAGATCGGCCTTTACCCCGACGTGATCTTTGGCCCTTGTGGCGGCGGCTCCAGCTTTGGTGGCGTGGCCTTCCCCTTCCTGGCCGACAAGGCAGCCGGCGACAAGCGTGCCGCCAATCTGCGCTGCGTCGCGGTCGAGCCGACGTCCTGCCCGACCCTGACCCGCGGCGCCTACGCCTACGACTATGGCGACGCCTCCGGCTATACCCCGATCATGAAAATGTACACACTCGGCCATGATTTCATGCCGCCCGGCATCCACGCCGGCGGCCTGCGCTACCACGGCGATTCGCCGCTGGTTTCGCAACTGCTCCATGAGGGGCTGGTGGAAGCGCTGGCCGTGCCGCAGGTCGCAACCTTTGAGGCGGGTGTCCAGTTCGCCCGGGCCGAGGGCATCATCCCGGCGCCGGAATCCTGCCATGCCATCCGTGCCGCCATCGACGAGGCGCTGAAGTGCAAGCAGACCGGCGAGCCGAAGACCATCCTGTTCACTCTGACCGGCCACGGCCATTTCGACATGGCGTCCTACGACCGCTTCTTCTCCGGGCAGCTGGAGGATTACGACTACCCGGCCGAGGCGATTGCCGAATCGCTGAAGCATCTCCCGCAGGTCGGCTGATCCGTGAAGGTGCTTGTCTTCCTGCTGGTGCTGGCCAACCTGCTGTTCTACGCGTTCAGCGCCGGTTATTTCGGCCGTCCGGACAATCCGGATGCCGGCCGGGTCAATCAGCAGATTTCCCCGGAGCGCATGCGCATCGTGTCGCGCGGCGAGGCACCGGCTGCGCTGGCCAAGACCGATATTCCAAAGCCGGTCGTGGTCGAGGCGGCACCGCAGGATGCAGCTGCGGCTCCGGCCCGGGAGGCTGCGCCGGAACCGACGAGCAAGCCGGCCGAGGCCGCCAAGGAAGTTGTGGCACCGGCCTCGAAGCCGCCTGAAATCGCCCAGGTTTGCCTGGCCTGGGAGCACCTTTCGGCGCCTGATGCCGATCGTCTGGCCGCCATGCTGGCTGGCAAGTATTCCGATTTCAAGGTCAGCCGCCGCGTCATCGCCGCCGAAGGCAATGGCTGGTGGGTGTTCATTCCGCCGCTGGCCGCCAAGGTCGACGCCGACAAGAAGGGCGGGGAATTGAAGCAGCTGGATGTCAGCGACTTCTTCGTTGTTCAGGACGGCCCCAGTCGCTTTGCCATTTCGCTAGGCGTCTTCTCCTCCGAAAAGGGCGCTCAGGATCGTCTGGCTGATCTCAAGGCCAAGGGGGTGCGCTCGGCGAAGGTCGGTCCGCGGCCGGGCAAGGACAGTACCGTCCGGCTGCAGGCGCAAGGTCCGGAGACCAGTCGGGGAGGTTTGCTGGCGGCGGTCGGCAAGATCCTGCCCAAGGCCGAAGCGCAAGACTGCAAGTGAGCGCTTTCGTCGTCGGCCTGACCGGGGGCATCGGCAGCGGCAAGAGCACCGTTGCCGACCTTTTTGTCGAGCGCGGCGCGGCGCTGGTCGATACCGATGCCATCGCCCATCAACTGACTGCCGCCGGTGGCGGGGCCATGCCTGCATTGATCCGCGAGTTTGGTGCCGAGGTGGCGACGGCAGATGGCGCGCTTGATCGGCCGGCGATGCGGCGCATGGCTTTCGCCGATCCGTCGGCACGGGCACGGCTAGAAGCCATCCTGCATCCGCTGATTCGCCAGGTCTCCGCCGAGCGTTGCCGGGCGGCTGCTGCGCCCTATGTCATCCTGGCCGTGCCGCTGCTGGTCGAGTCCGGGACCTATCGCGAGCGTTGCGACAGTATCCTGGTCGTCGACTGTCCGGAAAGCCTGCAGGTCGAGCGTGTGGTTGCCCGCAACGGGATGAGCGCAGCCGAAGTCAGGGCGATCATGGCCACGCAGGCTTCGCGCCAGCAGCGCCTGGCGGCTGCCGATGATGTCGTGGGCAACGATGGCGATCGGGCAAAGCTTTCCGAGCAGGTTGATGCGCTTCATCTGAAGTATCTAGCGCTTTCGGCCGAAAAAGTTAAAGCGGCCTGTTGAGATTTGCTTGCAAATAGCTCAGAATTAACAAAATTTCCCCTTTCCTTGGGTACATCGCGTGATTACTTACGAATATCCGTTCAACGAGCGCATCCGCACATTGCTGCGTCTCGAGGATCTGTTCGAAAAAACCGCGTATTTCACCCAGGAAGACGGTTCGCTGGAGCATCACGCAGCACTCGTCTCGCTGTTCGAAATTCTTGAGGTGGCCGGTCGGGCCGACCTCAAGATGGACCTGATCCAGGAACTTGAGCGCCAGCGTCAAACCCTGCTCGCCTTCCGCAACAACCCGGATATTTCCGAAGAGGCACTGTCCGGCGCGCTCTACGAAATCGAACAGTCGTCGGCCGCGCTGCTCGGCATGACCGGCAAGATCGGCCAGTACCTGCGTGAAAACGACTGGCTGATGAGCATCAAGAGCCGGGTGGCGATTCCCGGCGGCTGCTGCGAATTCGATCTGCCGTCCTATCACTGGTGGCTGCACCGCCCGGTCGATACCCGGCGCCACGCCCTGGAAGCTTGGCTCAAGCCGATACTGCCCCTGCGCGATGCGGCGGCCATCGTGTTGCGCCTGCTGCGTTCCAGCGGTCGCCCGAAAAATTACACGGCGGCCAACGGCCAGTTCCAGCTCAACCTCGGTGGTTCGGCCGCGCAGATGGTGCGCGTCACAGTCAGCGTCGACGAGCAGGCCATTCCCGAAGTCAGCGCCAACAAGTATTTCCTCAACATCCGCTTCACCAAGCCGCCGGCCGGTGAAATCAAGGCGCGCGGCTGCGAACGCGACGTCGCCTTCGATCTGACCTTCTGTAATCTGTAATGGTGCGCAAGGTTCGTTGCCCGCAATGCGGCGGAGATGCCCTGTGGGCTCCCGAAAATCCCTGGCGCCCGTTCTGTTCCGAACGCTGCAAGCAGATCGACCTCGGTTGCTGGGCCAATGACTCCTACCGGATTCCGGTGCAGGAAGACAGCAACGAACCCGGTAGCGAGCCGGATCCTACCAGCCGCGCATGAGCGCGATACCGTGGGCGCCGCGGTCTTGCGCCTCGGCTAGCATCGACTTTTCCATCCCGCCCAGCGCGAGTGCCGGCAGCGTATTGCCGGCAATCACCCGGCTGAATTCTGTCCAGCCCATTCCGGCTGATTCGGGGTGCGTCGGCGTCGGCAGGACCGGGCCGAGTAGCGCGTAATCGAGATCGAGTTGCCCGGCGCGGACAATCTCGTCCGCGCTGTGGCAGGAGGCACCGACCCAGGTGAAATCGGGGCGCTGTGTGCAGGTGGCCAGTCGCGCCGCCGACAGGTGCAGGCCGTCGGCGCCGACGCGGCGGGCGATTTCCTCGTCGTCGTTGATGACGACCAGGGCGCCATGGGTGCGCGCCAGCCGGGTCACCGCCTCGGCAAACCACAGGCGCTGCGCTTGCGGCCAGCCCTTGTCGCGCACCTGGATCAGGCGCAGGCCGGTGGCCAGGGCTTCTTCCAGGCGTTCGAGCTGGCGTTCGGTGCCTTCCCGTTCGGCGTTGGTGATGGCCATCGTCGTCGGCAGCGACAGCGCTTTCAGGATCGGGTCGTTGGCCGGCAGGATGGGGGCGACGGTCGCCGCCTGGCCGGTTTTCTGCCAGTCGACGGCGCTATGTTCGAGCGGGGCCGTGATGCCGATCTCGCCGTCCCAGGCGGTGACCCGCCAGAAGTTCAGGCGGACCGTGGCGTGCGGATAGGTGAAGACGCGGGTCAGCCAGGGCGAACAGGCGGTGACGGTGATGCCCAGTTCTTCCTGGAGCTCGCGGATCAGCGCGTCGCGCACGCTTTCGCCGGGTTCGACCTTGCCGCCGGGGAATTCCCAGTAGCCGGCGTAAACCTTGCCTTCCGGACGCTGGGCGAGCAGGAATTCCCGGCCGTCGGTGCGCAGCATGACGGCGGCGGCCACTTCGACGATCTTGGTCACGGTTTTTCCTTTGCGGACGTTTGCTGGCGCCCGGCCAGGTCCCGGGCGAACTGCCAGGCGACGCGGCCGGAGCGCGAGCCGCGGCCGAGCGCCCAGTTCAGTGCCTCGCGCTCGCTGACGGCGATCACTTCTTCGCTGACGCCGAGCTGGCGGGCCCAGTGCCAGGCGATATCGAGGTAGTCGTCCTGGCTGAAGGGGTAGAAGGAAATCCACAGGCCGAAGCGCTCGGATAGCGAGATTTTTTCCTCGGTCGTTTCGCCGGGGTGGATTTCGTCATTGACCCGGTGCGCTTCGAGATTTTCGGCGAAGTATTCCGGCATCAGGTGGCGGCGGTTCGACGTGGCGTAGATCAGCAGGTTGTCCGGCGGTGCGGCGATCGAGCCGTCGAGGACAGATTTCAGCGCCTTGTAGGCCGTTTCGCCAGCTTCGAAGGAAAGGTCGTCGCAGAAAATGATGAATTTTTCCGGCCGACCGTAGCATTGGTCGACGATGTCCGGCAGATCGACCAGGTCTTCCTTGTCGACTTCGATCAGGCGCAGCCCCTGGGCCGAGTATTCGTTCAGAACGGCCTTGACCAGCGACGACTTGCCGCAGCCGCGCGCCCCGGTCAGCAGCACGTTGTTGGCCGTCTGGCCAGCGACGAACTGGCGGGTATTGGCGGCGATGCGTTCCTTCTGGTCGTCGATGTTCTCGAGATCGGCCAGACGGATCGGATGCGGGTGGGGGACGGGCTGCAGCCAGCCCCGGCCATTGCTCTTGCGCCAGCGGAAGGCGACCGCGGATTCCCAGTCGGGCAGCGGTGCAGGCGGCGGCAATACTGCCTCCAGGCGGCCGAGGACGGCTTCGGCGCGGGCAAGCAGGCGTTCCAGCGAGGGCGATTCGTTCATGGTGGCAGGTATACTTCGCGGCAAACCGAGAACTCTAGCGAAAGCCATGCGAAAAATCCAAGTTGCCGCCGTTTTATTTGTTGCCCTGTTGAGCGCTTGCTCCAGCGTGCCGCCCAGCATCTTGCCGTCAAGCACCGTGCCGCCGGCTGCCGCGCCGGCAAGCTGTGCGCCCTGCCAGGCGTGCCCGGTTTGCCCGGCCGCAACGCCGGTGCCGGCTGTGGCCCCGGTCTTCACCCGCTCGTTCCAACTGGCCGCCTGGAGCGATCTACCGGGCTGGGCCGACGACAATCTGGAGGCGGCCTGGCCGGCCTTCATGCAATCCTGCCGCGGCATCAACAGCAAGGGCAATGGCGCCGCCTGGAAGCGTGTCTGCGATCTGGCCAGGGCTGCCGATGGCAAGCCGGGCCTGGATGTGCGGCGTTTCTTTGAGCAGAACCTCCGTCCCTACGCCATCGTTGGTGGCGATGGTGCGGTTAGCGGGCTGGTCACCGGCTATTACGAGCCGCTGTTGCGCGGCAGCCGGACCCGGATCCGCGGCTACGAACAGCCGGTCCGCGGCGTGCCGGATGATCTGCTGACCATAGATCTGTCGGCAGTATTTCCCGAACTGAAGGACAAGCGCGTGCGTGGCCGTCTGGAGGGCAACAAGGTCGTTCCCTACTGGTCGCGCGCCGAAATGGCCGCCCAGGGCGACAAGGCGCCGGGGCGGACGCTGCTTTACGTCGATGACGCGGTCGAACTCTTCTTCCTGCAGGTGCAGGGTTCCGGGCGCGTCAGGCTGGCCGATGGCAGCATGGTCCGCCTGAACTACGGTGACCAGAACGGCCATCCCTACCAGTCGATCGGCAAGGCGCTGGTCGAGCGCGGCGAACTGAAGCTGGAAGATGCCTCAATGCAGGGCATTCAGGCCTGGGCGCGGGCTAATCCGACGCGTCTGGACGCGCTGCTCAACGTCAATCCGAGCTATGTCTTCTTCCGCGAGATGCCCAACAGCCAGGATGGGCCGCTTGGTGCGCTGGGTGTTCCATTGACCGCGGAGCGCAGCATTGCTGTCGACCCGCGTTCGGTCCCGCTGGGGACACCGGTTTTTCTGGCCACGACGCGGCCGAATTCGGCGACGCCGCTGAATCGCCTGGTCATGGCTCAGGATACCGGCGGCGCGATCAAGGGCGCGGTGCGCGCCGATTTTTTCTGGGGCTTCGGCAAGGAGGCCGGCGAGCAGGCGGGGCGGATGAAGCAGAGCGGGCGAATGTGGGTTTTGCTGCCGGCCGAGCTTGCGCCGAAATGAGGCGTTGATGCACCAGTGTCGCGCGCGGATCTTGAAAATGGCACCATATTGGTGCTGTTTTTTGAAAAATGCCTATTGCAATGCACTGATTTAAAACATTTTTAACGCACTGGAATGGTGCTTGCTTCCCGTTCCCCCAATCTTTTTCTTGGGGGTTTCATGGAAGCGTATCAATCAGGTAGCAATGTGCTGTTCATTCTGCTCGGCGCCATCATGGTGCTGGCCATGCACGCGGGCTTCGCCTTTCTTGAGGTTGGCACCGTGCGCAAAAAGAATCAGGTCAATGCGCTGGTCAAGATCCTCAGCGATTTCGGGGTATCGACCATCGCTTATTTCTTCGTCGGCTACGGCATCGCCTACGGCACCCATTTCTATACCGGCGTCGAGACCCTGCTGGAGAAGAACGGCTACGAGCTGACCAAGTTCTTCTTCCTGCTCACCTTCGCTGCCGCCATCCCGGCCATCATTTCCGGCGGCATTGCCGAGCGGGCAAAATTCCATCCGCAACTGCTCGCCACGTTCATGCTGGTCGGCTTCGTCTATCCCTTCTTCGAGGGGATCGCCTGGAACCAGGCCTTTGGCATCCAGGCCTGGCTGAAGGCTTCGTTCGGCGAGGAGTTCCACGACTTTGCCGGTTCCGTCGTCGTTCACGCCATGGGCGGCTGGATCGCCCTGCCGGCGGTGCTCCTGCTCGGTGCGCGCTACGGCCGTTACAGCAAGGATGGCCGGATTTCTGCCCACCCGCCTTCATCGATCCCCTTCCTGGCGCTGGGCGCCTGGATTCTGACCGTCGGCTGGTTTGGCTTCAATGTGATGAGCGCCCAGACGCTGGACAAGATTTCCGGCCTGGTCGCCCTCAACTCGCTGATGGCCATGGTCGGCGGCACGCTGGTCGCGCTGGTGCTCGGCAAGAACGACCCGGGCTTCCTGCACAACGGCCCGCTCGCCGGCCTGGTGGCAGTCTGTGCCGGCTCTGACCTGATGCACCCGATTGGCGCCTTGGTGGTCGGTGGCGTTGCCGGCGGCCTGTTCGTGGTCATGTTCACGCTGACCCAGAACCGCTGGAAGATCGACGACGTCCTCGGCGTCTGGCCGCTGCACGGCCTGTGCGGCGCCTGGGGCGGCATTGCGGCTGGCATCTTCGGCAGCAAGGCCTTGGGCGGCGCCGGCGGCATCGCCTTCATGCCCCAGTTGATCATGACCGGCATGGCGATTGTCGTCGCGCTGGTCGGTGGCGGTCTGGTCTATGGTGCCCTGAAGGCGACCATGGGCCTGCGCCTGGATCAGGAAGAGGAATACGACGGGGCTGACCTCAGCATCCACAAAATTACGGCGACGCCGGAGCGGGAGCCGAACTGGTGAGTTCTGATAGGAAACAATTAAGTCTGTCGGGAGACAATTAAGTCTGTCGGACAGTATGCTTAAGGGGGCCTATGGCCCCCTTTCCTATTCATGCGTCACCCCTTGTTGTTTAACCGAGTGGTTGAATCAGTTTCCCTTCCCATTGGAGCAACTTGTGGGTTACCCCGACCGTAGCCTGCTGAAATACCGTTTCCGATTCATCAAACGATGCTGCCACAATGCTTTGGAGGTCCGTATTGCCCGCAAGTTGAATCAGCAAAGCATGCTGACTGTCCACCGCCATGGAATGCTGTCCCGGTTCGTCAAATAACAAAATACCAGGATGGTTTCCTTTCATAGAAGGTTGAGCAGAGGCTTGATAAAGGGCAAGTAGGTAGCTCCAGATAAGCCGGACAAAATCGCTGGCGCTTGAATCAGCCTTAATGTCGGACCGGCGAATTTCTCGCAATTCGAGTTGCGATAAACAGGGGACAAGATTGTCTCTGCTCAACTCAATATCTCGGATTGGGGCACTTTCGTAATCAAAAGAACCTGCATTTGCCCGGAAAAGTTTCTCGAATACTTTGATTCGAGCCTCGTCGCCTTGAGAGTACGCATCCTTAGGCAGTTTTTTTCGTTCGGATTGATTTTTTGCCAACTGACTGGCCAACTCATCGAGTTGAGGCATAGCTTTAGTCGCAAGTCTCTGGAATTCATCAAGTGCCGCAAGCTCTACTTCAATCTGAATTTGCCTACGAACAACAGCTTTTGATTCAGATGCACCAGAGCTGAGGTCGCCACGAAGTGCCGTCAAATAATCATGCTTTGCAGCCAGTCGTTTTGATAACTCAGCAACTCGAACTTCGGACTCTTGGATATTTTCTTTTAAACCTGCAATCTGCCGTTTGAGCATTCGTACTTGGCTATCCAGGTAACCAATGTTGGTCTCCAGGTCCATCTGTGGGCCCGTCACGGCATGACTCAGCAGGTTATCCTCAACTGTCTGATGGCAGGTTGGGCAATAACCAGATGCCAGTTCCAAATCATGTGCGGCGCCTAGTGCTCGTAACTTGGCCGCAGCCTTGTTCCTCTCAAGGTCCTCCTGTGCCTCACTCAGGAGCAATTCGTATTCCCTAAGGGATGCGCGATGCATTCCAAGAGAAGAGACTGCACGGTCATGAATTACAGTTATCTCTTGAATTTCAGCAATAGTTTTGTCGATGTCCTCAACTGCTTCGGTCCCCGCAACTCGGTTCACCTGCTTTGCTCTTTCGACGAGGGCCTCATACTCCCCACGAAGTTCTACCAAGTAATCTCCCAAGGGGAGTTCAGCAGCAGATACTAAGCGTTTCCACACAACCGATTTAGAGTCGAACTGAGATGAGGGTCCTGCTGGAAGTTCTTCAAAGACCAAGCCCAGAACTTGGGCCTGACGTGTCAAATTGCTTACAAGTGCCCGCCATTTGCTATCAATTTCAACGGACTGATTGTTTAATTGATTGCGAAGCGTATTTGTCTCAAAGACATCTAGACCAAGAAGAAACTCCACTACCCGAGTTCTGGCATCACGAATTCCGTAAAACGGAATATTGGCAATGTAATCGGTCCAGCCGCGCTTCTGTTCAACCGCCATCGCAGCAAAAATTGTTTGTAGGTACAACTTACATTCGCCAGGGCTAGTTTTTGCTACTTGCGGCAGAGACAATCCTAAAAATTTCTCCAAGAAATTGTGGAACCCCTCCTGTCGGATTGCACCCCCCGCATCGTGAACGTAGGTGGGAGTCGCTTCTTTCAGTTCCTCCCCCTTAGTGAGGTGTGCGACCGCGTAAACCTCAATCAGCTTGCTGTTTCGCTCTTGGTCCCTAATGGCACGACGAAGCGTAATGATTTGACCTGAGCTGTTTTCAAGCTCAAGCAGAACCTCTGAAGAGGTAATGGGAAGTTTGGTGTTTTCGTGCTCGATGTAGTCTTTAACGGCATATGGAAGAGCTCGCTCCCCTTTGCCACCGACAAGCTCCTCCATTCCGAGTCCATATAGCAAGGTATTTACGAGCGTGCTTTTCCCACTGGAGTTGCCCGCCCTAATGATGGTTAGATTCCGGGAAAATGAAAACGAAAATCCGAAATCACCTTTGGCGGTAACAGCCCGCAGTTTTACCCCTAGAACAATCATTGCGTTTCCCATCCACTAGCAACTGCCTCAACCATTGCCTCGGTAATATCCTTGCCGACGTCTTTTAGAAATTTCTTCTCGAGGGCGAACACGTCTTGGTCCCTTACGAGTTCACGAGCGAAAACAGAACCTGCATCAGATAGGCCGTACCCAGTCGTATTCTCATCAATTAGACCTTCCGCGATAGCGAATCTGATAGCAATTGCTAGTGCCGGGTCAAATCCCCATGCGGCAACTCCTAGCACTTTGCGTTTTACCGCCAGCATCAGTTGATTGCGCCGTCCTTCGTCTTTTAATGCCCAGTTAAACAGATGAAGTCGGGGTAGCCGCGAACGGCCTCCACGGGAGGCAATATGCAGTATTAAAAGAAGCTGACCGATTTTGTAGAGAGGCCTGTGCTCGGCCATCACGGGTGATGGCCGACGCTTGAAGTGCAGGTGAGCCATATGTTCACTCATAATCAAGTTCGCAAATAGCCAACCACCTAGCGACCATCAACCGCGCAACCTTGCTTGCATTCGTAGCATCAAATTCTGGAGAAAGGTCTTTGACTATCCGCTGCTCAAGGTTGTCTCGGACCTGGGCTGTTAGTGCCTCAGGAGTGCCCATCCACGTCGTAGACATCTCCGCCACATAGTTTTCAAACTCATTAATCAGCCGTACAAGACGCGCGTATACGATTGGTGCAGATGCTTCGATTCGACGGAAGAACCCATCCGCTGCCAAGAAGTTCTCCAAAGTCATCTGGTGTAGTGACTGCACCCTGCGGTCATAGTTTTCCGAGCCTTGAGCATCAGAAAGTCGCTTTTGTGATTTGCGACGAATATTTCCTTCATACTCCTCTGGTGGTCCGCTCAGTTGGGCTAATACGGGAGGAGCGTCATCAAAAATTAAGGCTTCGCCAGCAGCCGAGCGAATTTGGTTGATTTCGATTAAGTAGTTGTCACCGTCGTACAGCAATACGGTGAAATCATCCGCGATAAAGGGTAGCCCCCAAGTCCGAACCAGCTTTTCCTGAGTTCTTGCGTGCGCCAGTAACGCATTTTTATCGAATTCGGGCGTAACAAAAACCCAATGATTGAGTTTTGTGGAGCCAAGACGCCTAATTAGCTCATTCTTGTAGGTTCTGAGCTTTTTAAGGTCTTCGGTGATTTTATCCCGTTGTTTTTCGTAAAGTTCCCCTCTGTCGTAATGCTTGTCAGGGCAATAGCATTGGAAACCCCAACCTGTTTTAAGGGTGAACCCCTCAAGTCCAAAATCGCCAGGAGAGGCGGGAATGGGTTGATAGTCCTCAGGCTGATACTTCCGCTTGAAAACCTGCTGGCACATCGCCTCCCATGTGCTGCCATTAAATGACCCGAATTTGCTATTGAACATAAGGCTTATTAGGTTAAAGCCGGAGTCACGCCGGCCAATAAATGCGTTTTAAAGGAAGCAGCACCCGGGTTTCCAGGTCCATGGATTCGTAATGCTCCAGGATGGCCTCAACCAGGTCATCCAGGTCCATCAGGGTAATCGGGTTGTTGGCGCGCTCGGCCTCGTAATAGGCCTCGCGGGAGAAGCCGCCGGTACTCACGTAAAGACCTTTGTCTCCCGCGTGACGAATGACGGCAAGGAAGCCGCGAATTTCTTGGGTTCCCATCTGGCCACGACGGTGTTTGACTTCAACGATGATGCGCGGCTGTTCGAAGCCAAAGCCATCCGGCGAAGCTACGATGTCTTTACCCCGGTCAGGCCCCGTCGGTGAAATGCGAGTCTTGTATCCCATGGCCCGCAGCAAGCCGGCAGTCAGCTCCTGCATCTGCTCCCAGTCCAACTTGCTAACTCGGTCTTTGATGAATTCCAGCGACTTGGATTGCAGGTCCTGTAACAGGTCCTTTTCTTCGAGAGCCTCTTCCTCTTCACTAGCCTGCTGGGGTTGCGCACCACCCATCAAGGCCTCAATTTCCGCGACCGTTTCCGGCGGGACCTTGAAAAGGGTCATCGTTGAACCGAGTGAATTCTTGGCCTTGAGTGTCAGAGCGTCCCGCGAAACCTCGCTTAACCATTCCACTTGTCGGAATGTCGGGAATTCACCGTCAAACAGTTCGGCATCGTATTTCGGTGTGCCGGCTATTCGGCCAACCAGGTATGTGCGCCGAGCATTGTCATAGGTAACCACCTGGTCACCGACTTGGATTTCGCGCACGAATCTGAATACCTGGCCGGCAGCGTTATGCTGCTTTGGCTTGGAGTCCTCGGGATAGGCTTCCTTCATCCGCAGAAAGAAGGCTTCGCGAGTTGTCAGGTCCAGGGTGTTGCGAGCTTCAATCCAGCCAATTGCTACTAGGGATTTGGATTTGAACTCGGGTGCCAGACGGCCACCGCTATCCGCGCGTACTAGCCAAGTTGAGGCCATTGGTGTTCCTTATGCGACGAAAAACTTGACTATAGCGCGAACTACGCAAAGGGCATACCGGCGCTACTGGCGTTTCCAAATTGCTGGCAGTACCTCTTGAAGCCACTCACGGTCATTGTTGTATAGCCACTGAAAACCATTCTGTGGAAGGTGCCGGATAGCCTTTATTGGCAGGCCGGGATGGTTGTCGAGCGCCGCTTGCAGCTGCAAGCGGTGCTTTTCTGTTTCCTTGGCGCGATGTGCCGATTCCCAAGCTTCCCTGAGGTCAGGGTGCCCCGCCAGATAGTCCTTGATGAAGCCACGTCGCACGCCCGCTTTTGCGGCAATTTCTGTTCGCGGTACTCCATCTGCTAATAGGCTGCGAAGTAATGCTTCTTTCTCGGTGCCGACGACATGAGGCCGACGGTCACGTTTGACATCACCCTTTTTGTCGAGAAATTTGGCCGCAGAAGAGACTGATGTTCCAACGGCCGGCGCAGCCTGCGATAAGGACTGTCCCTGTGCTTGAACCAGCCGTAGAAGTTCGGCCTGCATATTCCGGAGATGCTGTTCGCAACCAAGCTCTCCTGCAGCGTCCAAAATCTGGAGTACCTCAGCTAAAACACTTCGGAATTCGTCGGTGCCGTCAAAGAGGAAATTCAGCAGCAAAACATGTTTGAAGGGGTGGCGGCGACTCGGCAGCTTGCGGAAGACGTAGGCCAGAAAACCGCCATTTACGCCGTCGATGTTTCCCAGCAAGTCAGTATCGAGATAAGGCAAGGCGTCGTGATAGTGCGCCATGAAACCGTCTCGGAGGGTTTGCAATCGGACGCTGCCATCAAAGGCCACCAAGCCTCTGCGCTTCGCCTGAAAGCGGTAGCACCAGCGAAGAATGCTCTCAGTCAGCCGTGGTCCGTCGGTGCTGAAGATGTGCAGCCCCCAAGCTGTGAGCGCCGCCAGATGATGCATGGCCGCAGGAGGAACACGTTTGGTTTCAGTCGGCTGGCCGGATGGTTTTGGCAGCACGAACGAAGCCGCTACCCCACGCAATTGCTGTAGAGGGAATTTCTGCAGTGTGGTGCCGTGTGCGTCGCAGGTAAACGACGTAGGCAACTGGTGAGATAGCCTCCACCATGTGTGACCCTCCTCATGTCGCTGGGAATCCGCGCAGTCTGGGCAGTGCATCAACTGGCCATTGAGCTTGCCTGCTTTTTTGAGACCGAGCTGCGAGCGCCCCAAAGAGTTGTCGTCTTTGGTGAACAAGGCAGCAATGGCGAGTTCCTCTTCTAGCGGTAGAAACTTGGCATGCAATCCGAAGACGGTTCTTTGCCTCAGGATATCTAGAGGAGGGCCTAGAAACTCGTTTGTTCGCTGCCCGAACTCAGCAAGGAAAAACGGTATGTCATGGCGCAGAGCGGCTTGTGGATGGCCAAACAATGCGAGACTTGTTTCGCGGGGGCTATGGCCGAGATTTAGGCGATGGAACCTGGTGCACCAGCTATACAACGTTTCATCGCGCTGGATAGAGGGAAGGTGAAACTCACTGAATAAATCTGGCCTAGACCAAGCCACTCTGTATGCGTCCGCGTATGTTATTGCGAGATTTACGAGTCAAATGTATTTATATTAATTCATTTGGCCGGCATTGCGGAATGAGTTGGGTGTGCCATCAGTCGACGCACATGAGTGGAGTGCTGCGACGTGCTTCGTTGATGTCTAAGTTATCTTCATCGAGAAGAATTGCGGCCGCCAGCGCGTAGACCTGGGTGCCTACTCTAGCAGCATTGACCGCATCGTCGATTTCACGGAAGAACTCCCCGTGAACCTTTTCAGAGACCGAGCAGACGTCCCGCAGCCACCACGCTGGAATGGATTCAAAAACGATATCGCTTAGTAAAGAACTGCCAGGCTCCCACTTCCATGTTTTGACCCCCCTTTTCTCTGCAGCCTTGGTTAGCAGCGCAAGCAAAGCGAGTTCATCGATGGGGCATGGGTGATACAGAAATTTCATGATGACTTCGTTGTAGCGATTGAGTGTGGGGTGCCCAATTGCATCGCAAACCTCAGTCGCTGTTTCAGTTACATCTAATCGCCACGAGGGCAGTTTTTCTGTGACCCAGTTCCCGTCGCACTTAAAAAGGGGGCGTTTGTGCCAAGGGCACCAGTAAATGCCGGGAAGCTGGTGTACCCGGTGCCAGTATCCAAAGCCATTTTTATCGCGCTGAGCTATCACGCAGTCCTCGCAAAAGTACCCATTGCTGCGAAACAACCGCATTGGATTGCGAACGTCAGGGCATCGATAGCTCAAATTCCCCCCAACTAGACCTCTGGATACATCTTTGCCACAAACAATAGCTGGTGCAATCGTGTGGGTACGCAAAAAATCGGAACAATTCTGGCGGGCCGCTTGGGCAACTGTCTTTAGCCGAAAGGCGGCCGCTGCGGGGATGCCAAACGACTTCCTTAGGTCGTGTAGACAGGATTCCGCGGAATTGATGCCATTAAGATGAGTGAGCCGTCCAAGGTAGCCAAGGGCAAACTCATCCTCCGCTGGCGTAGGCAGAAGGTGCTTTGACATCGGGGCATGCGAGCCTATCCAGTTCGGGCGGCTGGAAAAGAGAAGCGTAAAGAGGTCAGCTCGAGTGACATTGCGCAAATCGGATTCGCGCCAAGTGACAGAGTGTAGCTGGTGTTTGCAGTTAGTTTACTGCAGGGCGGCCGATGCGCTTAAGTGCTTCTTCTTTGCGTTGAGACCGGAAGGCCTGAAACAGTGCGAAGCGCCCCTCCGCACCGAGTTGGCCACCTGGCTGATTTTGAACAAAGACTTCGACCGCCTGAAAAGCCTCAGCTTCAATCCGGTATTTCTCTTCCTCGGTCAGCCGCTCTTCTCCCGTTATTCGGCCAAAAAGTACGTAATCGAGGTTGATGCCGGTCGGCGCTATTGCTGCCAAGTATCTAACACTGGGTGAGCTCGATTCCTTTTCGTATTGGCTCTGAGCTAGTCGTTTGATGCCGGCAACACTCGCAAGCGCTGTTTGGCTCAAGCCTAAGCGCTCGCGCTCATCACGAAGGCGATGACCAAAACCGTCGGGGATTGTCAGGGTTGGTTTCAAAGGGTTTGCACAGTAAGGGCGAGCGTTGACCAAATTAGAAAACACTGTGCTAGAGTGCATCTAATTACATGCATATTTAAATTGTCGTGAATAGTATAACGTCCAATGCGTTATGTGCCAACAAGGTCCGGTCGATTTTCGCGGAGAGCGGGATTTCGATTGCCGAATGGGCTCGCGCGGAGGGTTTCTCGACAGCACTGGTCTATCAGGTAATTGAGGGAAAGCGGCAATGTGTCCGTGGCCAAAGCCACCGGATTGCCGTCGCTCTTGGCCTAAAGTCCGGCGTTATCTGCGACCTGGCTGAATTGAGAGGTCGCTTGGCTGCTGTCAGTGTCCAGAGCAAAGACAAGGATTCGGCCATGTAGAAAACAAAAACCGGACTCACCTTTCGGTTCATCCGGCTTCGCCTGCTTGCGCAGGAAATACTGTGTGTTGGCGCATTCAGTATCTCCAATGAGGGCAGGCAAGTCAAGGATGGTTTGCATCTTTTTCAGAGCATTTTTGAGAAAGAGGCCCCTTTTCGCCGTGGAGAGCTGCAATGCCAATTCCTCGCAAACTCACATTGTCTCGTCTGGAGACCATCTACAAACGTCAGGACAATCCGTCCTGGGGAAGTGGCTACGTCCCCAGTATCCTTGCCGTTCGTGGTGAAGCTCCCGCCATCTCGAATGCTTATGCAACGAAGTCTGTTCGGTTTGGCCGCTTGATTCATTTGCTCTCGGAGCCGGAACAATCAGCATTTCTGGTCGCTGCCTATCATCCAGGATTGGTCGGTCTCCAAGAGCAGCGGATGCTATCTCCCGAGCCGCGCTGCCATCCTCTAGCCAATATGCCAGGCGAGGTGCCTGCCCGATTCAAACCATTTAAGGGCGTTATCGATGTGGCGGACAGATTGGGTTGTCTTGCTCGCCTTCCCAAGCTGAAAGCTCCTGTTCCTCGAATGCCCAGCATCAAAGTGGATGTGATTTTCCCCTACATAGGGGACCTCCTCATCGCCATCCGCGACAGCTCAGGCCCAGCAAGGTGCGTGAATTGGTCCATCAAAGCAGATGAATCGGGCTTCAAGCGGCCAATCGAAAAATCAAAAGGGAATTTCGCTGAGTCCGCTGAGGGTATTTTGCTGCGTCATGAAATTGAGCGGACCTACTATGCCGACGCTGGGATTCATACACATTTTGTTGCCAGCTCGGCATTCAATACCCATCTCATCAACAATCTGCGCCTTCTTTATCGGTACGCGCAGGAACCGTTGGATATCGGCGAAGACGAGCGCCGGGACATGGAGTCTCGCTTCCAATCTTGTCTGGCCGCTGGCCTGCCACTCTCCGAGTTGCTGCCTAGGCTGGTTCGGCAAGGCGTCGATGCAGTTCATGTTGCGCTGACGTGCTTCTATCAATCAATCTGGCAACGTCGGCTGCGCGTCGATTTATTTCGACCGATTTTGGTTGACCGCCCGCTGTATCCAGAAGAGCGAGACGTTCTTGATGTTTACGCCAAACTCTTCCGAGAGGGTGTCGCATGCATATAGGCACTCGCATCGTGGCGCCGGAGGGGTTTGGCCAGTTGGCCAAGGATAACTTTTATCACTGCCTCGATAACAACCACAGCCGCCCAAACATCCTGTTGGTCCAATTTGCCTGGAGAAACAAAGGGCAGCCCAATGCACTTTTGCTGAAAATCCCGAGGGAGGACTTCGAAGCTGCGATAGATGACGGCCTCATTGTCCCGACCAACGAGCAGCCATCCTTGCCTCCATGGCTGGAAGAGATGGCAGGGGTGAATTTTTGGACCAAGGATTCCGCTCGTAAGAACGCCAAGGTGTCTTACCAAGACTTGGTCACACGCCGACATGCCCTGTTAACGCCTGCCCTGGAGTTGTTGCCCGAAATTCTGGATGCAGAGGATGTCGTTGGCCGAATTTCGTCGATTGCCCGTTCGCTACAGCCTGTTCAGCATGAATCCAGATATCGCTTATGGCTGATGTGCTACTTGTGCTTTGGTCGAAATATCTGGGCGCTCCTTCCCCCGTTTCATCGAATCGGCCGGTGGGAACGAGAAAATTTATCCACCAAGAAGCAAGGTGCTCCGTCACGTGCGTATGGTCGCCACTACGGTCATCGGATGACCAAGAGTATCGGCGAGCGCTGTAAAGCAGCTTATTTTCGTTATATGACCCCCGGTCGGTCCATGACAAAAATCTATGCCGATGCAATGAGAAAAGAGTTTGGTTGTCACTCCGTAACCGCTGGAAAATTTGGCCTTGAGATTTTCGTGCATCCCGAAAACCTCCCGTTTCCGACGAAAAGACAGTTTCGATATCAACTCGAAAAATTGGTTGGGATAGACGTCATACAAATCAATCGATACGGCAGTACCCGACATCGAAACAAAAAGACAGCGCCAGAGGGACGCTATTCGGAAGCTGTGGCCAATTTGATGGAGAAAGTTGAATGCGATGGCTACTTCACCGTTGAGTATCCGAAAGGATACGTAGAGGGTGCGACGTTGCCTGCGCTGTGTGCGGTAAAGGCCAGAGACATCTTGTCGGGGCTTGAACTTGGAATCGGTTTCTCTCTGGGGAGCGAGGTAGGTTCGGCCTATCGAACGATGTTGTTCTCCATGGCAGTGCCGAAAGACTATTTCTGCATGCTTTGGGGAATAACGGATATTGCCAAGGATGACTGGCCCTGCGAGGGGATGCCTCAGGACATCAAGGTTGACCGTGGACCTGGCTCGAGTATTCAGCTTATCGAGGACTCAGTGAAGCCGGTGTATTCGGGAATGGCTCCTTCCTACACACCCCAGTCGAAGGCATCAGTGGAAGCTTCACATCCTCGACATGTTCATTTGCAGGACAAGCCTACCCATTTTGCCAGCCAAATGACGGTTGTCGAATTGGCCAAGCGGGAAATTCGGGCACTCGTGATGCGAAACAATACCGCGGACATGTCGGACAGAATGGAGCTCGACCCGGCACTAGCGTTCGTGCCCCCATGCCCCAATGCACTTTGGCGACACTACAGCAGTCGGTTCAGAAATGCCGCGACCCCAATGAGTATCGATGATGCAGTGAGAGCATTTTTGACTCCGATTGAGCTGAGTGTAACCAAGGCAGGGGCATTCCTGGGGCCGCGCTGGTTTCACTCAGAGGAGCTGAGGCAAAGCTCGCTGATACAGAAATTGGCACGAGCCAACCAGCGCTCAGTCCTCTGTAATGGATACATGTTGGACATGTGTTTGAGGCATGTCTGGCTTGAATTACCCAGAGGCCAACTGCTTCTTCTGAAGGGCCGGCTGCGCACCAGAGAAGATGAATCTCTACTCGACGTGTCATTGGCTGAACATATGCAATGGAAGGAGGCTCGCTCGATTGTTAATTCGGCATATGCAGTTCATATAGCGGCAATTACGGCCAAGATGATGGATGCTCATGAGGCCGACACCGGCAAAGCATGGGAGGCCGGCCGGCTTCGTACGGGCAAACCAAAGCGTGATGAGGTGGCGCGCATGGAAGCCCGCGAAGCAAAACAACACTCTAGGCATGGTCGGGGAGTGTGACTGAAACCGGGAATAACCCTTGGGTTGAGCGCTTTCTCCCCATGCCAGACCAAGCCGAAATCAAGCGGCGAGCCTTGCTACGGCCAACGCCACTGAAGGGGCTTCACCTACTTTCGAGGGAAACGGCCAGGGCGCATTTATCCCAAGCATTGAATGCAGCTTTCTATCCTACAAGCCAGTGCGTACGGATACTTCAACGCTGGCTAGATACTGCCCTGGCGCATAGCAGCGCTAACTACTTCGGCCATTTCGACTATTTCAGCCGCCTGCATGAAGAGCCAAAGGACATAACGTTTAAGCGTGGTAGCTTGGCTATGTGCCTCACTGGCTTGGGGGGCGTCGGCAAGTCGGCGCTGATAGCGGCCGCAAAGCGTGTCATGCCACCGCTCATTCAAATCAGCAGCCGGGATAACATGATTGTGCCCCTGGAAAGTTGCCGGATTTTGCCAGTGGAGGTTCTGACCAACCCGAATGACCTGTTACGTGAATTCAATGGATTTGGCTCAGGGAGCGGGAAAAATCTGATAGCGCAGTGCCGCTACGTGGCGTTCAAGCATGGAATTTCCAGTGTCTTTGCAGACGAATTCCAATTCGTCTCGCTCACTGCAGGTGCCAGTGCGACTATCACCAAGATGTTGTTGGCTCTCAACTCATTGGGCATTCCTTTCGTGTACGCAGCCAACTTTAATATGCTGCATGCGCTGAAAATGCGTAACCAGCAGGAACTCCAGCGCCTGGTGGACGACATCACCGAGTTTCGGCCTGACCCGCCTGACAGCCAAGATTGGCAGGACACGCTGGGCTTCCTCAAGGAGATTTATCCTGAGAAATTCGTGTTTGACCCAGTCGGCGAGGCAGCTTTTATCCATGGCCTGTGTGCTGGACTCAAACGAAACCTAAACAGGTTGTTGGTCAGCGCTTACCTCTCGGCGCACGACAAAGGCTTTGTTGGCGTGGAGGAGCTTTTCAAAGCCTTCAAGGGGGCTGACTACGCGAGCAACAGAAGTGACGTTCTAGCGCTGCAGCAGATGACGCAAGAAACGCGGCGCAAGCGAACTGACCTGTGGAATCCATTCCGCGGAGTGGATGAACTCGACGAAATTCTGCGAAGGCATGGAGAAGAGCGCCAGGTTCGGTTTGCTGAGGCGTCGTTGTTAGCTGCGATGAGCAAGCAGGAGAGAAGGGAGCATGCGAGTATGACTGGGAAGGCTTCAGGTAGTGACACAGCTAAAAAGACCAAGAGGTCAGCAACTCCCTTAACCGCAGAAGAGCTGACCAGGAATATGCAGCAGTTTCGAGATGGCTTAAAAAAGTAAGTTGATGAAGCGTGTCCCTAATCAGCCAGATGCAGAAGCCTCTTGCTCACGCCTGTAAAGCGGTCGCAAGGCTTGATAAGATGCCGTTTAAATAGACAAGGCCGGCCTTTGGGCCCACGAAGGATTCATATGAGCGACTGGGACTTTCTGCACGATATGCACCATGCTGGGTACAGCCCCGAGCAGATAGCTGATGCTGCCGGTTGCGGATACAACCCTTGGGAGTGGGGGCCTGATTTCGAGGAGGACGATGAGTTCTCGGCCTCTTGCCCAGAGGGCGACCCCGAACTGGTTTTGATTTTCGAGAACCTGGTTGATAGCGCAAAGTCCTACCACGAACTTACAGGGCGCTATCTGCAAATTTGGGGTGAGCTTGGAGAGCTATACGCTGAGGTGCAATATGGCATTAAGCGTCACAAACCCCACACCAGAGGCTCAGATGGCAAGCTAGGAAACGATTTTGTTGAAATTAAGACAATTTCTCCTGAAAAGGACGGGGAGCAGGTTCAAGTTAAACGCGCAGGAAATTTCAATAGACTATTAGTCATCAAAATTAGTGAGCAGTTTGAGTTTGAGGGGCGCTTCATAAAACGCAAGCAGCTCTCAAAGGGCGAAGGTGCCTATGCAAGGGTGTCTTGGTCGAAAATTCCGCCGACCGGGGATGAGTCATAAACTCGACGGCTAGCGCTAGCTTACTAGCGGTTACCGAGCCTGCACTACCGCTAAGCAATCCCACTCGGTGGTGTAACGCGGTGACAAATTGCCCCGGCGCATCTGCCAAACCTTTTCCACCCCTTCAGCAGCTAGTCGTAGGGTTCCGCGACCATATTTGTCGTTAATGCCATCAAGGATGCTCATCAGCTTCTGGGAACGAGCATCCACCGCGCCTCCCGACGCCAACAGAGAGAACTGCTGGTTTGTGGCCGGTACGATGTTCATCAGCGTAATGCCCGCCTTGTGGTAGCCAAACCCTGGCCGGTATATGCGGCGGAGCACCCGCAGAGCCCACCGAGTCAGCACTCTCGTATCTGAGCTTGCCTCAGGCAGGGGTACCGTGACGGCTCGTTGATATTGCGGCACTTCGGGCTTGAACACGTTCGTTCGGATATAGACCTGAACAGCGCCAGCCAGCGAATCCTGCGCACGCAGCTTCTCGGCCGCTTTCGCAACGTAACTAGCAACCGCCTCTTCTAGCTCCGGCAAGTCATAGACAAGTTGGCCAAATGACCGGCTAGACATGATTTGCTGCTTCTCGGGCACCACGTCCTGTAGGTCCAGGCAAGAGACCCCACGCAGCTCGCGCACCGTCCGTTCAACCACGACAGAGAACTTGCTTCGCATCAGTTCGGCATCGGCATCCCGTAGTTGCCGAACGGTACGAATACCCATTGCTTCAAGCCGGGCATTTATCTTTCGGCCAATGCCCCATACCTCACCCACTTCGATGCGCTCAAACAATGCGTCCAACGCGGCTTGCGACATGGTCGTGAAGTCGCAGACCCCATTGGCGCCTGCCAGACTTTTCTTGGCCGCGTGATTGGCCAGTTTTGCCAGGGTTTTGCTTGGCCCGATGCCAACACAAACTGCCAGGCCCAGCCAGTCAGCAATCCGCTGCCGAATCTCGGCGCCATAGGTCATCAGTCCCCCTGCTCGCCCTTCAAATCCGGACAGTTCCAGGAAACTCTCATCGATGCTGTAAACCTCGATGTTTGGCGTAAATCCTGAGAGCACTTCCACGCAACGATTGCTGATATCGGCGTAGAGCGCGTAGTTCGAAGAAAACGCCACGATGCCATGGCGTCTGGCCTCATTCTGAAGCTTGAACCAGGGAGCACCCATTGGAATACCGAGTGCTTTCGCCTCGGCAGAACGCGCTACCACGCAGCCATCGTTATTCGAGAGTACGACGACGGGCCGGTCTTTCAGCTTGGGGTCAAAAAGCTTCTCGCAGCTCGCGTAGAAGTTGTTGCAATCTACCAGGGCAAATACCGGCACCTCACACTCCGAACCGCTTGAACTTGCCGACAACGACGCCCCAGACGAGGAGCTCCATCCCTTCCTTGATTTCGAGTGGTGGATAGCAGGGATTTTCTGCCAGCAAGGCCACACGGCCAGCGCGGTTGTACAGGCGCTTCACGAGACGCTGGCCGTCGATAAAAGCGATGACGATGTGCCCATGGCAGGCACGCACACTCTTATCCACTACCAGGATGTCCCCATCGTGTATCTCGGCTCCCACCATTGAATCGCCCTGAACCGGGAAAAAGAAGGTGCTGACCGGGTTTCGGACAAGGTATTCGTTGATGTCCAGCCGCGACTCTTCGTAATCGGCGGCTGGAGACGGAAACCCGGCCGAGACCTTGACCGTATCAATGGGTAGTGGAAGTCTAGGGGTCGGCGTCAGTGGAATGAAGACGCCGGGGCCTAAGCTGGCGACGGATTCAAGCATGCAACGGAACCTCAACAGCTTGCTGGGTCAGGTGCTCGTCGAGTGGCTCAGTCAGCAACACCATCGAACACTCAGGGCAAACGAGACTCAGATGCCCATCAATCGTGGCTTGCTCAAGTTCGGCGCTGGAAAGTGGGCTGTGGCAGCCAGGGCAGACAATACGAATCATGGCGTGCTCCTACAGTTGAATACTGTAATTCTATACAGTACACAGCAAGGGGCAATACTGTATGCCAAACGCGTTGAATCTAACCGCTCAACGAACCGATACGCGCTGTTGCAATCAGTTACTTGAGCTTGGAGAGGGGCACCCGTAAATTACCTCCATGCGCTGAATCCCAACAGCCTAGGCGACCACCTCTCCCCCTCCCTGAATCGGTCGCCTTGAAAGCCCCGCTCCCCCCGGCGGGGCTTTCGCCTTTCTGGGGCTTTGATTAATCGTTCTCCAGCCAGGAAATTCGGCCTTGGCCAGCTTCGTTGAGATGGGCAACCAAGGCATCGGCGGCGGTATCCGCCAAGCTGAAGACAAACGTGACCTGCTCACCGTGCAGGACGTTCAGCAAAGTGCCACCCGCATTCTCAATCTCTCGCCGCAGCAGTCCTTCAAAAGCATAGGGCACGGCACAGTGCAGCGTTCTGACTTTGACAATGGGAACCTTGGTCGCGCTCTTCAGGGCCTGAGCCACGCAATCGGTGTACGCACGAACCAGCCCTCCCGCACCCAACTGGATTCCGCCGTAGTAGCGAACCACGGTGGCAAGTACGCCCTCAAGGTCCTGATAGCGGAGTACCTCGAGCATGGGCTTCCCGGCGGTGCCACTGGGCTCACCATCGTCGACTGCCGCCGAATGGCCGCCGGCCATCAAGGCCCAACAGACGTGTGCTGCACCGGGGTGCTGTTCACGTAGGCTGGAAACAATCGCTTGGGCACTGGCCCGGTCGGGTACGGGCTGGACGCAGCCAAGGAAGCGACTCTTCTTGATGAGTAGTTCGCTCTCGACGGCGGATGAAATGCATTGTGGCATAGCCCCGTAGGGTAAATCAGTCCCGCGGCATTCGCCAGGCAACAGCTGGCAACCCTTCTGTCACGTGTCGATACACAGCATTACTTTTCACATGACATCCCCTGAGTAACCCGCCGCGTTATTCGGCACAAGGCGCTGCAAAAAGATGTCAGCACCGATTACCGAACAAACTACCTTTCCACTCAGGAGAATCAAAATGCAAGTTTCCAAAATCATCGTTGCTTTGACTGTTGCTGCTGGCTTTGCTTCCGCTTCCTTCGCACAAGGTACCGCTGCAGCCCCGACCGCGGCGCCTGCTGCCAAGGTGACTGCACCGGCTCCGGCTGCTGCCGAGAAGAAGGTTGAGGCTCCGAAGGCTGCTGAACCGGCCAAGGTTGAAGCTGCGAAGACGGAAGCCCCAAAGGCTGATGCTAGCAAGCCGGTTGAAAAGCATGCCAAGACCAAAGGCCACGAGCAAAAGTCTGAAAAGCACGAGAAGCATGAAAAGGCCGAAGTGAAGGCTGAAGCTAAGCCTGCAACGACCCCGGCTCCGACTACCAAGTAAGTCGGTCGCTTCCCCGAAACCCCTCGGCGTCCAAACCCGAGGGGTTTTGCTATTCTGGGGGCCATGTGCTCTCACTACGACCCGCAGAGTGACCCGGCCCGACTTCGCACCTATTTTGGTGTCGAGGATGTTCCTTTGGGTCTGAAAACCAGCCTTTGGCCTGGCTACCACGGCCCATTTGTTCGAAAGCACGAGTTCGCCGATGTCGGTGACGATGCAGTGCCATTCCGTGAGCTGCTGGTCGGGTCCTTTGGCCTAATTCCCCATTGGTCGAAAGATGCCACCATCGCACGGCGGACTTACAACGCTCGGTCAGAAACGGTTCACGAGAGGCCCAGCTATCGAGACGCGTGGCGTCTGGCCCGCCATTGCATCATTCCGGCTGAAGCTATTTACGAACCTGACTGGCGCTCGGGTAAAGCGGTGCCTACCCGCATAACACGGGCGGATGGGAAGCCGATGGGCATTGCAGGCCTGTGGTCTGTATGGAAGGCGCCGACCGGCGATGTAACCCATAGCTTTACGATGCTGACCATCAATGCCGACGACCACCCCTTCATGCGGCAGTACCACAAGCCAGAAGACGAGAAGCGGATGGTCGTTATTCTGAGTGAGCGAGACTACGACGCCTGGCTGAACGCGCCAGCCAATCAGAGTAGAGATTTTCTGCACCAGTTTCCCGCAGATAACCTAGTTGGCGAGTGCCCACAGCAGTCGCTCCTTTAACGCTTTGCATCCTCCTTACGTTAGTGTGTAGATAGTCTAGACCATCTGCTATTGGCTGAACTCAGGCGGTGAGGCTAACTCGAGCAGCCTCACCTCACTCCCCAACTTTCCCCTAACGAGATGGCGCCGGCTTTTGACAATTCTTACAAGCGGGAGGCTCTCCGTATGTGGCTCTTCCGTCTACAGCCCAATTACGAACCATTCATCCCAATTTGAGGCAAGTCCTGAAGTAGCCTATGAGCCAGCTTAAGCCAAGCCTTGCATTTGTTTCACTGTATCCGGAGGCAGACAATCTGCCTGGCTTTGTTTATGCTAATTGCTTGGGGAGGCTCCTTCGCGAGTAGAGAAGGCAAGCTTCGTCCATTTGACAGAGAGACCTGTGATGAAGCAGTTGCCACTATTTGTCGACGTGTCTGAGCCAGAACGTCACCATCCAATCTATCGGATGATTCGTGACGGGGATTATGAGGCTGAGCGGTCGGTATTGCTTTCGTGGTCTGAAGGATTTGAAGACCGCGACGGCAAGTTCTGCCACGAGTTTCAGGTCAGCTTTGAATCGTGCTTATGGGAGCTATATCTTCACGCGTACCTAAAGGAAATCAATGCTTCAGCTGATTTCTCGTATTCATCGCCTGATTTTGTAGTCAATGGAGCTGAGCCTTTCTGCATAGAAGCAACAATAGCAGCTCCTGCCAAAGGGCAAGCTGGGCCATATGGTTACTCAATCGATGACATGCCAAGCGATATGTCGCGATTCAATTCTGAAGCGACCGTTCGAATCTGTAATAGCTTTACATCTAAGGTGATAAAACTCAGGGATAGTTATGCAAAGCTCCCTCAATGCCAAGATAAGCCATTCGTTTTGGCTATAGCATCATTCGATAGGCCTTTTTCTCATTTAGCGGCGATGCGCCCCATCATTAGCGCCTTGTATGGTCTTTATCATGATGAGGAAGAAACAATTGCATCGGGTAGCCATAAAATGGTGAGCTATAACGTTGATAGCGTTATAAAAAATGAGAGCACTAACATTAACTTAGGTTATTTCTGCACACCGGAGTACGCCGATGTAAGTGCGGTGATATTCAGTAGTCTTGCTACTTGGGGGAAAGTACGCGCCGTTGCTGACAATCCGGGAGCATTGAGCGTATATCGAACCTTCCATCCAAATCCTGGGAGTCTTCTTCCTATTATGCGAGTGGCACAGAAGGCGGACTATCAGGAGCACCTGCTAGACGGGCTATGTGTTTTTCATAATCCATTTGCGAAGCACAAGTTAAACCCTTGTACGCTTTCCCATGAAAGATTGGCCCAAGCGTTTGTGAAAGAAGATGGTGAGCTCGATTTCGTTGCGCCGAATGATTTCCTGCTAATGCGCTCGATAATGTCGATAAAACCAGTTACTAAAGTTAGTGTTGCGGATTCCTAGCGGGAAAATGTGTGAGGCAGGTTACCGTATTGGCGGTACTCAGAAGGATGAATGCTGTGCAGCTTGGTCTGTACGCAAGAATTGCAAGGATGCTAAATGACTATCGCCGCAGGCTGGGTTCGTACTCTTGAGAATGGCGCAGAAGAACTTATTTTTTGTTCAGATAGTCGCCTTAGCAACGGCAAGCGCTTTGACCACTGCCAGAAGACATTCCGCTTCGCTCGCACAGATGCAATCATGTGTTTTGCGGGGGGTACTGATTGGGCATACCCGATGATTGTTGCTGCAATCAACGCGGCAGACCTCCACCTACCATCACAAACACGGGCACTGAGCCTTGCCAAATTCAAATCTCACGTAGTCAATATCCTTAATCAAATGCAGCGAGAGGTGCACAACTTTGCTCGCGGCGAAAACATTCCCGATGTCACATTCTTGTTCGGTGGATACGACTGGTGGGCAAAGTGCTTCCGAATTTGGCGCATTGAATTTGATGAAAACACGAGCCAGTTCAGGAGCGACGAGCGTACCGGTAACAACAAATTTGGCGGCTTGGGCAAGATAGAAATTGCAGGTGACTCTGAGTGGATTGATTCAATGAGAGTCGAACTAAAAAAGTTGGCGCAGGCGCGTTACGGATTAGATATGAGGCAGCCGCTTACTGCCAAGTTCGATATGGAACCTTTCGAAGTAATTCGAGACCTTCTAAAGGGGGCAAATGCGAACGACAGTATCGGTGGAGCCCCTCAGGCAGTTAAGGTTTATCAGTACCTCAACTCTGCCGATGTTGGAGTTTTCTGGCCGAACGTAAGCGATGGACGCCTATTTCTTGCCGGACGCCCTCTTCTTGAGTACGAGTGTGCAACTGTTAAGTCTGTTCTTGACCCGGATTCCCTGAACTCAACGTGGTCTAGCGGCAGTACGGCTGAAGCTGTTATACAAATCAAAAGGGCTTCCGAGCATGACCGTATGCGTAATGCGGACGAGAACCCCTCTGCACCGGAAATACCAGATTGAGCCCCAGTTGATTGGGGGCACATCGCCGCAAAATCCCTGGTGTTTATGGGTTCGACGGACTTTTACGTAATTTGCTGCGTAATTAATGTGGCTAACTGAGTATCACGACAGACTTTGCTTAAAAATTGCTATTTTTTTAAGCATTGAAGAAACAGCCAGTTATCTACACCACATCCGACAGACTATATTGTTCGCTTTCAGTTCGAGGAATGTCGGTCGTGCTGGCTGCCGATAGGCCTGGGAAGGGTGCCGCTGAGGCTCCCTTTTTCTTGCTCAGTTTTTGAATGCTACGATGACTTGGAAAAAGCTGACAAAATCGAGATTTTCCGGGATAAAAAAAACCCGCTCGTAAGCGGGCTTGGTTAGGGGGCAGTAATATCAGATGCGTTGCAGTATCTGAAGAAAATTCGGCGCGTCCTTGAATCCGACAATCCGTTCCCGACGAATTTCGCTGCCTTTAGGGTCAAAAAATACGATGCCGGGAGGCCCGAATAGCCCGAAACGCTTAAGTAGTTTCTGGTGTTCTTCAGAATTGGTCGTAACGTCAGCCTTAAGGATCGTGAAGCCAACCAACTTTGCTTGGACTGCCGGATCAGCGAAGGTGAAGCGCTCCATCTCCTTGCACGATACGCACCAGTCGGCGTAGATGTCGAGCATCACAGGTTTGCTTGCCGAACGCAGGGTGCTGTCGAGTTCTTCCACGGTGCGGACGGTTTGGAAGGGTAGGTGGGGTGCCTCGGCGGCTTGGGCGATGCCTGCTTGGCGCAGGCCGGCCAGCGGCTGAAGCGGATCGCGATTGCCGGCCAGCAGGCCGACGAGCAGCGCCGAGCCAGTGATTACCATGACCAAGCCACAACCTTTCCAGAAGCGCGGCCAGCCTCGGGCTTGCGGCGGTAGCGGGTCGAGCGCGTGCAGGTAGATGGCAGGCACGATCAGTAGTACGGCCCAGGCAGTCATTTGTGCTGCCGGAGGGATGACCGGTGAGACCAGCCAGACGGCAGTACCGAGTAGCAGCACGCCGAAGAATTTCTTGACCCCCTCCATCCAGGCGCCCGCCCGTGGCAGCAGTGTGCCGGCAGAAAATCCGACTAGCAGCAGCGGAACGCCCATGCCGAGAGCCATGGAGAACAGTGCGGCACCACCGAGCACAGAATTGCCTGTCTGGCCGATATAAAGCAGGGCGCCGGCGAGCGGCGCGGCAACGCAAGGGCCGACGATCAGTGCCGATAGTGCGCCCATCAGGAAGACGCCAATCCCGCGTCCACCTTGCAGATGGCCGGCGCCATCCGACAGGCGGCTTTGCAGTGAGTTTGGCAGTTGCAGGTCATAGAAGCCGAACATCGATAGCGATAGCGCGACAAAGATCAGAGCGAAGCTGCCGAGTATCCAGGGATTCTGTAGGGCGTTGGAAATCAGTGTGCCGCTCAATCCGGCAGCGACCCCGGCTGCTGAATAGGTCAGCGCCATGCCCAGCACATATGCTGCCGAGAGCGCGAGGCCGCGGCTCCGCGAAACAGAGGCACCCTGGCCGGCGATGATGCCGGAGAGAATGGGAATCATCGGGAAGACGCAGGGGGTCAAGGCTAGACCCAGGCCGGCCAGAAAAAAGAAGAAGATGTTGGCGAAGAGACCGGAATTCTTCAATGCATGAGCGATCTGGCCTGTCTCGTCACCATCGGCTGCTGTGGCTTCTGTGGCACCACTTGGCAGCAATGATCCAGTGGGTAAATCAATGGCTAACTGATGCTGTTGGGGCGGGTAGCAAACGCCAGCTTCAGCACATCCCTGCAGCGTGACCGTCAGTTTCAGTGGTGCAATTTCGGTGCTGCTGCGCGTCACAGGAAGGCGGACAGCGAGTTGCTTGTGATAGACCTCGACTTGGCCAAAATTATCGTCCTGCTTGATCTTGCCCGCCGGGAATTGCGGCGAGCCGAGGCTGGTCTTGGGGTCTTCCGTTGTGAAACGGAATTTGTCCCGATACAGATAGTAGCCGTCAGCAATGGCGAATCTGACCTCGATCGTGCCGGCGTCGACTGCATGTACCGAGGTTCGGAAAGCGATGGCAGGGTCAAGAAAATCATCGGCCAGGGTGAGGGAGCTGAAAAGATAGAACAGCAGGAAGGCAATGCGCAGCATGGGGTTCTCCTCTGGGAGAAAATGCGGCCGGCAGGCGTTCATTGGCCGCCTGTCGGCCGCATGGATCAGACGATGAAAATATCGCTAGCGTTCAGGATGGGGTGGGTCGTGGTGCCGACCAGCGCGATCTGGATGCTGTCAGTGGCGCCATTTACGCTGCCGGTTGGATCGTAGAAGAGCTTTCCCGAAGCTTGGTCGTAGATGATCCTGTCCTCTGCCCCGGCTGCCTGGGTACCCAGGCAGAACTTGCTTGTATTGCTAGCAGTGCTACCCAGTGCCACGCCAGCCGCAGTGCCGATGATCCCGAGTGCCGTGAATACCGCGTCGTCAAGCAGGATGCGGTCGGTCATGCCGCCGGCATCGTAATCGGCGATCGTGTCACGGTTGCTCGTCGAATTGGGCAAGCTATTGAATAGGAAGCTGTCACTTCCAAGTCCGCCGGTCAGAATATCGTTGCCGAGGCCCCCGGCTAGTCTATCGTTGCCGTCTCCGCCGTTCAGGACATTGGCCAGAGAATTGCCGGTTAGCGTATTGGCCAGCGAATTTCCTGTGAGGTTGTAGGCAACGGTATTGGTCAGCGTCGCGTTCTCAATGTTTGCGCCGAGAGTGTAGGTGCCGCCTGCGGTAGCGACGGCGACCCTGACCAGGTCGGTGCCGGCGCTGGCGGCCTCGGTGATTGTGTCGGCGGTGGTATCGATCACGTAGGTGTCGTTGCCGAGTCCGCCAATCAGCTTGTCGTTCCCTGCGCCGCCGTTCAGGACATTGGCCAGAGAATTGCCGGTTAGCGTATTGGCCAGCGAATTTCCTGTGAGGTTGTAGGCAACGGTATTGGTCAGCGTCGCGTTCTCAATGTTTGCGCCGAGAGTATAGGTGCCGCCTGCGGTAGCGATGGCGACCCTGACAAGATCGGTGCCGGCGCTGGCGGCCTCGGTGATTGTGTCGGCGGTGGTATCGATCACGTAGGTGTCGTTGCCGAGTCCGCCGCTTAGCGAATCGATCCCTGTTCCCCCGTCGAGCGTATCGTTGCCATCAAGGCCTGTGATGGTGTCGTTGCCGGCCAGTGCGGCGAGGTTGTCGGCGCTTGCTGTTCCGGTCAGACTGTCGTTGCCCGCCGTCGGCGTGGTGCTGACCGGTGTGCCGAGCGTCAACGACGTGTTCTTGAACTGGATCTTCTCGAAGTTCTGCAGCGAGACAGATCCGCTGGCGGTACTTAGCGTAGTGATGCCGTTGGTTGCCGTGGTAATCGTGAAGTGAGACGACGGATAGTTGTCGTCTACGACCAGTGTGTCGCTGCCCGTGGAGCCGTCGAGCGTGGCACCGAGCAGGTCAAGCGTGGCGGTCTGGCTGTTGATTCCACCAAGCAGGCCTTCGTAGAGGTAAACGGTGTCGTTGCCGGCGGTAAGAGTGGTCGTCGCCATGGAGTGTTCTCCTTAAAAAGGGCTATTGCCGAATAGAGTGGATGCCGCCTTGCTGGTCGACGGCGAGATAGCTGACCCCGGTGCTGGCGAGGAAAGCGAGTCCATCGTCTTTCTTGAGCATGGCGATGGTGGAGAAACTGCCCGCGGCGACGCACAGTGGGGCGAGAACGCTGACTGAGCGCCAGTGGGAGACCGGATATCCAGTGCGAGGATCGAGCACATGGCAGTATCTTTGGCCGTCAAGGTCGAAGAATTTTTCGTAGTCACCGCTGGTCGCCAAGGCACCACGGGTAAGCGGAATGCTTGCGATGATCTTGCCTGGCTGGCGGGGGTCGGCAATGCCGATCAGCCAGGGGGCACCGGAGGGTTGCGGGCCGATGGCGCAAAGATCGCCACCGAGATTGACATAACCGTGCCCGAATCCTTGCTGAATCAGGAGTGCAGCTGCCCGGTCAGCAGCGTATTCCTTGCCGAAGCCACCGAAATCGAGCTCCATGCCTGCCTGCGGCAAGCGGATGGCGGCACCGCTACGTTCGACGCGCGGCCAATCAACTAAAGGGAGTAGCTCGCGTAGTAAGTCGTCGCCAGGCAGGGCTGGTGTGGAAAAGTTCCATGCCCGGCGCAGAATGCCGGATGTTATGTCGAAAAGCCCGCCGCTCTGCCGGTACAAATGGTCGGCGAAATCGAGCAGATGGCTGGTTTCCTCGTCGCAGAGTATGGGCGCACCACCGGCGCTTGCGTTGATCATGCCGATCAGGCTTTCCGGCCGGTAGCGCGAATATTTCTCTTCAATGCGCAGGACCTCTCGGATGGCCGCTTCAAACCCTTGCTCTGCGGCGGCTGCATTGGGTGCGGCAAGGGTGATTTCGTTGCCGCCACCCATGGCTCGAAAATGTCTGCGAAAGACTTGCATTTCCCCTGCCTAGAAGAAGTATGTGATGCCGAGTTGCAGCATGTTCGCCCGGAATGGCTCGATATCGGGGCTGCCGTTGCCAAAGGGGCGCCACGATGAGCGCTGCTCGTAGTATTCGTAGCGTCCGTCCACGACCAGATCGGGAGTAAGGCGCTTGCTGATCTTGATGCCGAGAGAGGCGCCGCCGAAGGCGGAAAGTCGCTGGTCCTGCGACTGAATATCGCTGCGTGGTCGGATGGTTGGGAACGGTGGGTTGACCGGATCGAGATAGAAACTTGCGGCGGATTGGCTGTGTAGCCTGACAATCGGTGTCACTGTGAACTCCCAGGGCAGGGGCTGGACGTATTCGGCGGTGAGCGTATGGGCCCGGATATCAAATGAATCCGTGTAGTAGCGGTAGCTCAGGCGAGCTGTACCACCGGTGGCGCTGACATGATGATTCCAGCGACCGAGGATGGCGGTCTGGTATTTCGAATCCGGCCGGTGGTCGCGATACTTGTACGGATCCGACAGGTAGCCATCGGCCTCGGCGTAAGTCACGGTCAGTTGGACAATGTCGGTTGGCGTCAGTGTTTGAGTGATGCCCAACATCATGTCGCGGACTTTTTTAGGCTCGTTGTTGACGCCGATTTCCGGTACGTTGATGTGATCGTTGCTCTGGCCCAGTCCGGCCGACAAGGTCGTATTCTTGTCCTCGCTGCTCAGTGATCCGGAGACGAAGAAGGCGTTTGAAACGTAATCGCTCTCTCGAGAATCGGCAATACCGACCGACAGGGTGCCACGCGAAAAATAGCGTGTTACCTTGAGGTCACGGCCGGTACGCTGATCTTCCATTTTGCCTGCACGGAAGCGCTGGCTGTGATAGGCCGGAGAGGCACCAGATACAGAGTCTGAAGTGATGCTGCCCTCGACCGACCATTCGCCAGCAATTGGCACCAGCAGCGACAGGGCACGGGCATGGACCCCGATGCGCTCCCAGCCTGGCTGGCTGTCTTGGTAATCGAGAAATTTGTAGCTGAGTTGGGCTCGCTCTGGCGCGGTGTCGGCCTGAGCTGGAAGAATGCCAGGGATTGCCAACGCCGCGAATAGAATACCCGTGCCAAGTGGTGCGAGATCGGCGCGAGACGGTCGTTCAATTGCAGCCACAGCCACCGCCTCCTACACCGGATCCTCCAGAGGCGCCTTCCTTGCTGAAATAAATATGTTCGTTGAATTTGCTTTCCAGATGGTCGCCGTCGAAAGTCATCTCAGGCTTGGAGAGGACGCCCTTCTCCCACGGCTGTACTGGTTCGAGTAGCGAACAAGCTGCGGTAGATAGCAGCAGCGGCAGGATAGCGACCTGCATGGTGTGACGAGCGGACAAATTCATTTCCGCCCTCCGAGGGCGGCCTGAATTGCCAGTTCCATCTTGTCGCGACTGTCGTCGTTGAATCCGATGTGTTGAGAAATTACCTTGCCGTCCTTGTCGATCAGCAAACTGGTCGGCATACCCTTGACGCCGAAAAGGCGGGCTGTATTCCCCTTGGGGTCGTATGCGATGGTGAATTTTGTCTGCATCTTGGCGAGAAATTTCTCAGCATCTTCCCCTTGCGCATCGACGTTTATCCCGATTACTTGGAGTCCTTGTGCCTTGTATTTTTCCTGCATCGCATTCATCCACGGGAAGGATTGGCGGCAGGGGCCGCACCATGACGCCCAGAAATCCAGATAAAGCACTTTTCCGGGTTGTCGTGCGATTCGAACCGGCGTGCCTCCCGTTCCTGGGAGATCGATTTCTGGCGTCTGATCCCCTGCTTCGAGGGCGCAGCTCGGTGTGGCGGCAGAGAGAAGCGCGCTGGTGATGGCGGCAAACAGATATCTGGTGAGCTGACGGGGCATGATTGTGGCCTCCTTGTGCTTCGGTCGTCTGGGTGGGCTTGTAACGGTAGAGCGGACTGGTTGTTAGGTTATGCGGGAAATTTTCCCGCGTCAACTATTTTGTCGCGGATGGCCCTATTCACGATTCGAAAGTTGGGAGAGTATTTCCGCAGAGGGGGTTGAATCGCGCGCTTAATCGCAGAATACTGTGCAGACGTCGGGATTGGCCGTCGTCATGATTGCTGCTCCGACTCAACAGAGTGCTGTGCTTCGAACGACAACAAGCGGATGGAGGATCGAGACATGACTTTGGCTGCCAAAGTGCGTACGCACAAAATTTCCAGAAATGCCACGCTGAGTGCTTCCGGATACAACCTGGTCGGCGCCGAATCGCCGGCTATCGAGGCGATGACAGACTTTCTTCGCGTCAATGTGGTGCATATCGAGTCTGCTGCATCGATCATTGAGGCCAATGCCCGGATGATCTCGCGCGGGGTTCGCATGCTGATTGTCAGCGATGCCGACGATCGCGTCGAAGGCCTGATCACGGCACGCGACATTCTCGGCGAGAAGCCGATGCAGGTCGCCCAGGCGCGCGGCTGCAAGCGCAGCGAACTGCTGGTCGCCGACCTGATGACGCCGGTTGCCCGCGTCGATACGCTGTATCTCAACGAGGTCATGAACGCCCGCGTCATCGATATCCTCGATGCGCTGAAGCAGGCCGGCCGTCAGCACATCCTGGTCGAGGATGTCGATCCGTCGAATGGCCTGCCGCGCGTGCGCGGGCTGTTCTCGGCGACCCACATCGGCCGTCTGCTCGGCGTGCCGGTGCTTGCCTTCGAGCTGGCCAGCACTTTCGCCGAAATCGAAGCGGCGCTGGCTCACTGATGGCCGGAGCGGCATGACGACGCCGGACGACCTGCGTCAACTGGCGTCGCAGTCGCTGCTTGCCCATTTTGCCGACCTCTGCGAGGGGGCGGTAATCGTCGACGAGCAGGCGCGGGTGGCCTGGATGAACGACCAGTATCCGGCCCGCCTCGGGGTGCGCGACCCGGCGGCGACGATCGGCCGGCCGATCGAGGAGGTGATCCCGAACAGCCAGATGCGGCAGGTGGTCGAGAGCGGGCGGCCGATCATGCTCGACATCATGGAGTTCGGCGACGAGTCCTTCGTTGTCACCCGGCTGCCGCTGCGCGACGCAGGCGGCAAGGTGGTCGGCGCCGTCGGCTTCATCATCTACGACGATCCGCGTCACCTGGCGCCGGTGGTCTCGCGCTACCAGCAGTTGCGCGCCGAACTGGCCGAGGCCGAGCGCAAGCTGGCCGACGCCCGGCGAACGAAATACACCTTCGCCAGTTTCGTCGGCGCCGGCCCGGCCTGCAGCGAGCTGAAACAGGCGGCGCGGCGGGCGGCGCGCACGTCGTCGTCGGTGCTGGTCCTCGGCGAGACGGGGACCGGCAAGGAGTTGCTGGCCCAGGCCATCCATGCCGCCAGTCCGCGCGCCGGCGGGCCTTTCGTCGCGGTGAACATCGCCGCGGTGCCGGAAAGCCTGCTCGAAGCGGAGTTCTTCGGCGTTGCCGCCGGCGCCTATACCGGCGCCGACAAGCGCGGGCGCGACGGCAAGTTCAAGCTGGCCGACGGCGGCACGCTGTTCCTCGACGAGATCGGCGACATGTCGCTGGCGCTCCAGGCCAAGCTGCTGCGCGCCCTGCAGGAGCGGGAATTCGAGCCGGTCGGCTCGAACAAGCTGGTGTCGGTCGATGTGCGGATCATCGCGGCGACCAGCCGCGACCTGGAGCAGATGGTCGCCGACAACCAGTTCCGCGCCGACCTCTATTACCGGCTCAACGTCATTACGCTGAAGACGCCGCCGCTGCGCGAGCGGCCGGAGGACATGGCGCTGCTGGCCGATTACCTGATCGAACTGATCTGCCGGCAGCAGGGCATGGCCCTGCACGGGATCAGCACGCCGGCGCTGAACCGGCTGCTGCAGCACGACTGGCCGGGCAATGTCCGCGAACTGGCCAATGTGCTGGAGCGGGCGCTGCTGATGAGCGACGGCGACGTCATCGAAGCCGCCGATCTCGACCAGGTCATGCCGAAGGCGAAAGCCGCCCTGGTGCCGGCGACGGCCAAGGTCGTCGGCATTGCCGAAGTGGTCGCCCAGGCCGAGCGCCAGGCGATCGTCGATGCGCTGCGCAACGCCCAGGGCAACAAGGCCCAGGCGGCTCGCCTGCTCGGCATTTCGCGGGCGGCCCTCTACGAGAAGATCGCCGCGCTCGGCGTCGACGCCCAACTGGTCTGAAGTGTCTGGCCGGCCGGACAGGGTGTCTGCGCCGGCAGACGCTTGAATGCTACGGTAAAGCCGAAAAAACGGCAAAATTCCATATTGCTCAATGAGTTGAATATTGTGGCACGGGCCGTGCAATAGAGAAGGCTCCGCAATAACACTCAAGGAGACAACTGTGGACTTTCTGATCGTGCTGGGGGCGCTGGCCTTCCTGATGTTCGTGGCCTACCGAGGCTACAGCGTCATTCTTTTCGCACCGGTCGCCGCCATGGGCGCCGTGCTGTTGATCGACCCCAATCTGGTGGCGCCGATGTTCACCGGCCTGTTCATGGACAAGATGGTCGGCTTCGTCAAAAACTTCTTCCCGGTCTTCCTGCTTGGCGCCATCTTCGGCAAGGTGATCGAGCTGTCCGGCTTCTCTAAATCCATCGTCGCCTCGGTGATCAAGATGATCGGCCGCGAGCGGGCGATGCTTTCCATCGTCGTCGTTTGCGGCCTGCTGACCTACGGTGGCGTCTCGCTGTTCGTCGTCGTCTTCGCGGTCTATCCGTTCGCCGCCGAGATGTTCCGCCAGGGCGGCATCCCGAAGCGCCTGATTCCCGGCACCATCGCGCTCGGCGCCTTCACCTTCACGATGGACTCGCTGCCCGGCACGCCGCAGATCCAGAACATCATTCCGACCACCTTCTTCAAGACCGACATCTACGCCGCGCCGTGGCTCGGCATCATCGGCGGTATCTTCATCTTCGTCGTCGGCATGCTCTACCTGGAAGCCGCGCGTCGCCGTGCAGCCAAGGCCGGCGAGGGCTATGGCGAAGGCCATCTCAACGAGCCGGAAGCCTTTATCCACGAGAAGCTGGCGCATCCCATGATCGCCATCCTGCCGCTGGTCATGGTCGGCGTCATGAACAAGGTGTTCACCACGGCCATTCCGGCGCTCTACGGCGAGAAGGTGTCCTTCATCCCGGCCGTCATCGGCAAGGCGGCGCCGGTCATCCAGCAGACCAAGGCGGTCGCCGCCATCTGGGCGGTCGAGGGCGCGCTGCTGATTGGCATCGCAACGGTCTTCATCTTCGCCTGGCGGACGGTCGTCGCCAAGTTCGCCGACGGCAGCAAGCACGCCATTGGCGGTGCCCTGCTGGCGACGATGAATACTGCCTCCGAGTACGGCTTCGGCGCCGTGATTGCTGCGCTGCCCGGCTTCCTGGTCGTTGCCAACGCCTTGAGTTCGATTCCCAATCCGCTGATCAACGAAGCGATCACCGTCACCGCACTGGCTGGCATCACCGGCTCGGCGTCCGGCGGCATGGGAATCGCGCTGGCGGCGATGGCCGACACCTTTATCGCCAACGCCCAGGCGGCAGGCATCCCGCTCGAAGTCTTCCACCGTGTCGCCTCGATGGCCTCCGGCGGCATGGACACGCTGCCCCACAACGGCGCGGTGATCACACTGCTGGCGGTGACCGGCCTGACCCATCGCCAGTCGTACAAGGACATCTTCGCCATCACCTGCATCAAGACCATGGCCGTCTTTGTCGTGATCGGGGTGTTCTACGCCACCGGTATTGTTTGATAATCCGATAAAAACAAAGAGGAGACTAGACATGGCTCTTTCCCGTCACCCGATGGCGTCGTCGCTGCGCGCCTCCGATACCGGCAAGGTCGTTTCGGCGCGCGACGCCGTGCGCCTGATCAAGGACGGCGACACGGTCGCCACCGGCGGCTTCGTCGGCATCGGCTTTGCCGAGAACATCGCCATCGCCCTCGAGGCGCTGTTCCTCGAAGGCGAGGAGGCCGACCTGCACGGCCTCGGCCGGCCGCGCAACCTGACCTTGGTCTACGCGGCCGGCCAGGGTGACGGCAAGGAGCGCGGCCTCAACCACCTCGGCCACGACGGCCTGGTCTGCCGGGTCATCGGCGGCCACTGGGGCCTGGTCCCCAAGCTGCAGCAACTGGCCGTCGCCAACCGCATCGAGGCCTACAACCTGCCGCAGGGGGTGATCACCCACCTCTTCCGCGACATCGCGGCCGGCAAGCCGGGCACGCTGACCCGGGTCGGGCTGGGCACCTTCGTCGACCCGCGCTTCGGCGGCGGCAAGCTGAACGCCATGACGACGGACGACCTCGTCCGGTTGATGGAAATCGACGGTGAGGAATACCTGTTCTACAAGGCCTTGCCAATCAACGTCGGGATCATCCGCGGCACGACGGCCGACCCGGACGGCAACATCACGATGGAGAAGGAGGCGCTGACGCTGGAGGCGCAGGCGATCGCGATGGCGGCGCGCAACTCGGGGGGCATCGTCATCGCCCAGGTCGAGCGGGTGGCCGAGCGCGGCACGCTGAACCCGCGCCAGGTCAAGATTCCCGGCATCCTGGTCGATTGCGTGGTGGTTGCCGAAAAACCGGAATACCACGCCCAGACCTTCAGCGAACAGTACAACCCGGCCTACGCCGGCGAGATCAAGGTGCCGATGTCGGCGATCGCCGCGATGCCGATGAGCGAACGCAAGATCATCGCCCGTCGGGCGGCGCTGGAATTGACCGCCAACGCCGTGGTCAATCTCGGCATCGGCATGCCGGAAGGTGTCGCCTCGGTAGCTGCCGAGGAGCAGGTGATCGACCTGATGACATTGACCGCCGAACCCGGCGTTATCGGCGGCGTGCCGGCCGGCGGCCTCAGTTTCGGCGCGGCGACCAACGCACAGGCGATCATCGACCAGCCCAGCCAGTTCGATTTCTACGACGGCGGCGGCCTCGACCTGGCCTTCCTCGGCTTGGCCCAGGCGGACAAGCAGGGCAACCTCAATGTTTCCAAGTTCGGGCCGCGGCTGGCCGGCGCGGGCGGCTTCATCAACATTTCGCAGAACGCCAAGAAGGTCGTCTTCGTCGGCACCTTCACGGCCGGCAACCTGGAGGTGGCGGTCGATGGCGGAACCCTGCGCATCGTCGAGGACGGCTCGGCGATCAAATTCGTCGATCAGGTCGAGCATCGCACCTTCAGCGGCCCGCAGGCTGCCAAGTGGGGCAAGACCGTGCTCTACATCACCGAGCGCTGCGTCTTCAAGCTGACCGCCGAAGGCCTGGAGCTGACCGAAGTCGCCCCCGGCGTCGACCTGCAGAAGGACATCCTGGACAAGATGGAATTCAAGCCGCTGATGCCGCGCGAGCCGAAGCTGATGGACGCCCGGATCTTCGTCGACGAACCGATGAACATCCGCGCCGAAATGCTCGAACGTCCGCTCGCCGAGCGTCTCGCCTACGATCCGGCGCACAACATCTTCTTTCTCGATTTCGCCGGCCTCAGTGTGCGCAATGAAGGCGATATCGACCGCATTCGCGAAGGCGTCGAGGCCTTCCTCGCGCCGGTCGGCCACAAGGTCAACGCCATCGTCAATTACGACCGCTTCAGCATCGTTCCCGAACTGATCGACGCCTACATCGGCATGGTCAAGGGCATCATGGAGCGCCACTACCACGACGTCACGCGCTACACCTCGAACACCTTCCTGCGCATGAAGCTGGGCGAGGCGCTGGAGAAACGGCAGATACAGCCGCACCTCTACGAAAGTGCCGCCGAGGCCCAAGGCAGCTTGGCAAAGCAATGATGACCGAAGGGTCATTAAGTAGGTGACATTGCGGTAGGGCACGGTATCATTCCCCGATTCCCGCGCTCGACACAGGTTTTGGCATGAAAAACACTTCTTCGGCGCCGCTTGCCGGGCGCAAGGCTCGCCTCGCGCTGGCGTTCGCCGCTCTAGCTGCGGCCGCTGCCTTTTTCCTTTCCCGTCCGGGCAATCCGCCGCCCGTTGAGCCGGCCAAGGTGGCGAGCCCGAGCCGGCCGGCGCTGACCGTCCGACTGACCACCGCACAGAAGCTGGACTGGCCCGAGGTGCTGCCGGCCAACGGCAATGTCGTCGCCTGGCAGGAAGCGGTGATCGGTCCGGAAATCGCCAACTACCGGATCACCGAGGTGCGCGTCCAGGTCGGCGATCAGGTCAGGAAAGGCCAGGTCCTGGCGCGCATCGCCAGCGACACCGTGGCCAGCGAACTGGCCGAGGCGCAGGCGTCGGTGGCCGAACTGGAGGCCAGCGCCGCCGAGGCCAGGGCCAATGCCGAACGGGCCAAAGAGCTGAAGGAAAAGGGTTTCTACAGCTCGCAACTGAATACGCAATATCAGACTGCCGAGCACACCGCGCTGGCCCGTCTGGCTGCGGCCCGGGCGCGTCAGCAGGCGGCGGGGCTGAAAATGGACAAGACCGGCGTGTTGGCGCCGGACGATGGCGTGATTTCGGCGCGCAGCGCGACGGTCGGCTCGCTGACCCAGCCCGGGCAGGAGTTGTTCCGGCTGATTCGCGGCGGCCGTCTGGAGTGGCGGGCCGAAGTGCCGTCGGCCGACCTCGGCAAGGTCCGGCCCGGCGTCGTTGCCACGCTGACCGCGCCGGGCGGCGAAGCCGTCAAGGGCACGGTGCGTGCCGTCGCGCCCAGTGTCGATCCGCAGACGCGCAACGGGCTGGTTTATGTCGACCTGCCGGCGACCGGCGCCGTCCGTGCCGGGATGTTTGCGCGCGGCGAGTTCCAGCTGGCGCAAAGCCCGGCGCTGACCTTGCCGCAATCGGCGCTGGTCCTGCGCGAGGGCTTTGCCTATGTGTTCCGGCTCGAAGGCGAGGGGCGCGTCGCGCAGACCAAGGTCGAGCTTGGCCGTCGCCTCGGCGAGCGCGTCGAGATCGTCGGCGGGCTGGATGCGGCGGCGCGGGTCGTCGAATCGGGCGCCGGCTTCCTGGCCGACGGCGATGCCGTGAAGGTGGTCGAAGGAATTTCAAAATGAGGCATTTTTTCGGGCCGACCGTAGCATTTGGCGTTGTTGAGGCCAACGGAGGCGCTGCGTGCTGAACGTCTCATCGTGGTCGATCCGCAACCCGATTCCGGCCATCCTGCTCTTCGTCCTGCTCACGCTGGCCGGCGTGATGGCCTTCAAGGCGATGAAAATCCAGCAGTTCATGGACATCGATTTGCCGACGGTGACGGTCACGGCCAGCCTGCCCGGCGCCGCGCCGGCGCAGATGGAAACCGAGGTGGCACGCAAGATCGAGAATTCGGTGGCGACGCTGCAGGGCATCAAGCACATCTACACCAAGGTCCAGGACGGCACGGCGACGGTGACCGTCGAGTTCCGCCTGGAAAAGCCGACGCAGGAGGCGGTCGACGATGTGCGCGACGCCGTCTCGCGCATCCGCGCCGACCTGCCCGGCGACCTCAAGGACCCGGTGATCAGCAAGGTCAATTTGTCCGGGGCGCCGATCCTGACCTATACCGTGGCCTCCAGCCGGATGGACGACGAGGCGCTGTCCTGGTTCGTCGACAACACGGTCAGCAAGGCGCTGCTGTCGGCGCGCGGCGTCGGTGCCGTGGCCCGGGTCGGGGGCGTGACGCGGGAAATCCGCATCGAACTTGATCCGGCCCGGATGCTGGCGCTCAACGCGACAGCCGCCGACATCTCCCGCCAGCTAAGGCAGATCCAGCAGGATGCCTCGGGCGGGCGGTCCGACATCGGCGGCAGCGAGCAGTCGGTGCGCACCATCGCCACCGTCCACCGCGCCGACGAACTGGGCGCCATGGACATCGTCCTCACCGACGGCCGGCGCATCCGCCTCGATCAGGTGGCGACGGTCAGCGACACCGTCGGCGAACAACGCACCGCCGCGCTGCTCAACGGCAAGCCGGTGGTCGGCTTCGAGATCACCCGCAGCAAGGGCGCCGGCGAGGTCGAGGTGGCCGACGCCGTCAAGGTCGTGCTCGACAAGCTGAAAGCCGAGCACCCGGACATCGAGATCACCGAAGCCTTCAATTTCGTCGACCCGGTCATCGAAAACTACGAAGGCTCGATGAAGCTGCTGATTGAAGGCGCGCTGCTCGCCGTGCTGGTCGTCTGGCTGTTCCTGCGCGACGGCCGGGCCACCTTCGTCTCGGCCGCCGCCTTGCCGCTGTCGGCGATCCCGACCTTCGCGGCAATGTACCTGATGGGCTTCACGCTCAATGTCGTGACCCTGCTCTCGATGTCGCTGGTGGTCGGCATATTGGTGGACGACGCCATCGTCGAGATCGAGAACATCATGCGCCACCTGCGCATGGGCAAGACGCCCTACCAGGCGGCCATGGAAGCGGCCGACGAAATCGGGCTGGCGGTCATCGCCACCACCTTCACGCTGATCGCCGTCTTCCTGCCGACCGCCTTCATGAGCGGCGTGCCGGGCAAGTTCTTCGTCCAGTTCGGATGGACGGCGGCGATTGCCGTCTTCTTCTCGCTGGTCGTCGCCCGCATGCTGACGCCGATGATGGCCGCCTACATCCTCAAGCCGATCAGCCACACCGTGCCGACGCCGGGCTGGCTGAAGCGCTACGAAGGCTGGGCCGCCTGGTGCCTGAAACATCGCGTTCTGACCATGCTCGCCGCCGCCGTTTTCTTCGTCGGCTCCTTCCTGCTGGTGCCGCTGCTGCCCAAGGGCTTCCTGCCGCCGGACGATGTCTCGCAGACGCAGATCTACCTCTCGCTGCCGCCCGGCGTCACCTTCCAGGAAACGCTGGCCGCCGCCGAGCAGGCGCGGACCATCGCCCAGGCCAACCCGCATGTCAGGCTCGTGTACACCGCCGTCGGCGGCGGCAAGGCGGGCAGTGATCCCTTTGCCCCGGCCGGCGCCGCCGAAGTCCGCAAGGCGACGCTGACCCTGAACCTGACGCCGCGCGGCGAACGTTCCGGGATCAGCAAGCAGGTCATCGAAGGCGAACTGCGCCGGGAACTGGCCGCCATCCCCGGCGTCCAGGTCAAGGTCGGCCTCGCCTCCGGCAACGAAAAGTACATCCTCGTGCTGGCCAGCGAGAACGGCACCCTGCTCGCCGAGCACGCCCGCGTCGTCGAGCGCGAACTGCGCAGCATCCAGGGAATCGGCAACATCACCTCGACGGCCAGTCTGGTCCGCCCGGAACTTGTCATCCGCCCGGATTTCGCCCGGATGGCCGATCTTGGCGTCACCTCGGCGGCCATCGCCGACACCCTGCGCATCGCTACCGCCGGCGACTACGACCAGGGGCTGGCCAAGCTCAACCTCGCCCAGCGCCAGGTGCCCATCGTCGTCAAGCTGCCGGCGGCGGCACGCACCGACCTCGCGCTGTTGGAACGCCTGACCGTGCCCGGCAAGCACGGCCCGGTGCTGCTGGCCAACGTCGCCAGCGTCAGCATCGCTGGCGGGCCGGCCGAAATCGACCGCTACGACCGCCTGCGCAACATCAATTTCGAAATCGAGCTGAACGGCGTGCCGCTCGGCGAAGTCGAGGCCAAGGCGCTGGCCCTGCCCAGCCTGGCCAACCTGCCGCCCGGCGTCATCCAGGCCACCATCGGCGACGCCGAGGCGATGGGCGAACTGTTCCAGAGTTTCTCGCTGGCCATGGCCACCGGCGTGCTCTGCATCTACATCGTGCTGGTCCTGCTGTTCAAGGATTTCGTCCAGCCGGTGACCATTCTGGCGGCGCTGATCCTCTCGGTGCCCGGCGCCTTCCTTGCCCTGTTCGTCACGCAAACGGCCTTGTCGATGCCGTCGATGATCGGCCTGATCATGTTGATGGGCATCGCCACCAAAAACTCCATCCTGCTCATCGATTACGTCGTGCTGGCCCGCCGCGAGCATGGCCTGGACCGCTGGAGCGCGCTGCTCGACGCCTGTCGCAAGCGGGCGCGGCCGATCGTCATGACGACGGTGGCGATGGGCGCCGGCATGATGCCGATCGCGCTCGGCGTCGGCACCGATCCGAGCTTCCGGGCGCCGATGGCCATCGTCGTGATCGGCGGGCTGATTACCTCGACTTTTCTCAGCCTGCTGGTCATTCCGGTGGTGTTTACCTACGTCGACGACCTGATCGCCAGCGTTCGCGTCCGGCTCGGCTTGAAGTCGCACTGAAGTGATTTTCGGTGCGACCGGGCTGTTTTTTGCAAAGTGTGGAATATGCCACGGACAAGCTGGCTGCCCTCGCTTAACCTGTAATCAAAGGAGGGTCTGACATGGCAATTACCGCAAGCGTTTCACTGTTCAAGAATGAGTTCGTTGCCGAGTTGAGCGACGGGCGCCACATTGAGCGACACGACTGGCGCGAGATGGCCGAGGCATTGTTCGGCGCCGGCGTTCAGGCCAACGCTGTCGAGTATGTGTGGCGCGCCGGGCAGCGCATGATTACCGCCGGCCAGCAAGTGGCGATGCGTTCCGAGATCCGTCGGCAGGCGCTTCGTAACGAGGGCCAGTCCATCGCTGCCTGAGTTTTCGGCCGAAAGCACACCAAAAAGTGCTCGGCCTTTCCGCTGATCCCCGCGTTCGGGGATTCTGTGCCGACCGAGGGTCGGCTTTTTTTTGCCTCGATGGAAAGTTGCTCTGACTTTGGTCATAATCGCGCGGCGCAATTTGCGCTTGAATACAGTTCGTGTTCCGGCCTGCTGTCCGGACCGATCGACAACGGGACTAAACCTTGGCTGAGCAGGCTTTCGCGACACCGAACCGGTACTCACTTCGAGCGATCTTCAGCCTGGCGCTGGTTGTGGGCTTGGCCGTCATCTGGCTGGCCGCCGCCTACGAGCTGGATCGTCGGCGCAGCAGCGACCTGCGCGAAGTGGCCCACGCCACCGAGTTCCAGGCGCAGGCCTTCGCCGAAAATACGTTATCGACGATCAAGCGGCTGAACGAAATCCTGCTTGACCTGCGTACGCGCTGGGCCGGCGATCCCGAGCAATTTGCCAAACTGGTGCAGCGTCGGCAGCAGTACATGTCCGACGTCGCCTTCCAGGTCGCCGTGATCGACGAGCAGGGCTGGATGGCTTATTCCAACCTGGCAGCGCCCAAGGATCGGGTCTATCTCGGAGAGCGGGAGCATTTTCGTGCCCATCTCGCCGGCGGCGACCGCCTCTTCATCAGCAAACCGCTCAAGGGCAAGGTATCCGGCAAGTGGTCGATCCAGTTTACACGGCCTATCCTGGTCGACGATAAGTTCAAGGGGGTGATCGTTGTTTCGGTGAGCCCGGAGGCCATCGTTGCCTTCAGCGAAAAATTGACGCGGGATACGGTCGCCGTGCTGGTTGCCGACAGCGGCGACATCATGGCCCGCCAGCCGGAGCATGAGCAGGGCATCGGCGGCAAATTGACCGGCACCCCTTATCTGGCACCTGATGCCCCGATTTCGGGCAATTTCTCGCGACGGGCGCAGGTCGATGGTGTCGAGCGGCTCTACGGCTTTTACCGGCTGCCCGAGTACGGATTCAGCTTTGTCATCGGGCATGCCGTCGAGGATGTCCTGGCCAGTTACTACAGCCATCGCGACAGGGTAATTGGGGTGGCCGGCGGTGTCAGCGTGGCCTTTGTTCTGTTGCTGTGGTTGCTGTTTCGCTCCCGGGCACTGCGCGCCGAGGTGGAACAGCGCCTACAGGACAGCCAGGCCATGCTTCGTTCGGCCGTCGACGCGATCGGCGAAGCCTTCGTCATCTACGACCAGGATGATCGGCTGGCCTACTGCAACGAGCAGTATCGTGACTATTACCGGATGTCGGCCGATCTGCTGGTGCCGGGCATGAAGTTCGAGGAGATCATTCGCATCAGTGTTGCGCGCGGCCAGTACAAGGAAGCGATCGGACGGGAGCAGGCGTGGGTGGCCGAGCGGATGGCGGCGCATCGCAGCGGCAACACGGACCTGATCCAGGAACTCGACGGCGGGCGCTGGTTGCGCATCCGTGAGCGCAAGACACCGGAAGGCTTCACCGTCGGTTTCCGGATCGACATCACGGAACTTTACGAGGCCAAGCAGTCGGCAGAAGCCGCCAATCTGGCGAAAAGCCGTTTCCTGGCCGTCATGTCGCACGAAATCCGGACGCCGCTCAACGGCATTCTCGGCATGGCCCAGATGCTGTTGATGCCCGGACAGTCCGAGTCGGACCGCCAGGAGTTTGCGCGGACCATTCTGAATTCAGGCCAGACTCTGCTCGCCCTGCTCAACGACATCCTCGACCTGTCGAAGATCGAGGCCGGCAAGCTCGAACTCGTTGTCGCTGTTTTCGAACCGGCCCAGGTGCTCGATGAAACGACTGCCCTGTTTGCTGGCGCGCTGCAAGACAAGGGGTTGGCCATCCAGGCCCGGTGGCGCGGTCCGGCCGGGGCGCGGTTCCGCGCCGACCCGATACGGCTGCGCCAGATGCTGTCCAATCTGCTCAGCAATGCCATCAAGTTCACCGAGCGCGGCGCTATCGAAATCGAGGCAATCGAGGTCGTTCGCGGCCAGGACGCGGCGGTGCTTGAGTTTTCGGTGCGCGACAGCGGTATCGGCATACCGCCGGAGAAACTCGATGTGCTGTTCAAACCTTTTTCGCAGGCGGACAGTTCCACGACCCGCGAGTATGGCGGTACCGGCCTGGGGCTTTCCATCGTCCGCCGTCTGGCCGGCATGATGGGCGGCGAGGCCGGTGTCGAGAGCATCGTCGGACAGGGATCGCGTTTCTGGTTCCGCATTCGGGCCGAGATCGTTGCCGAGGGCGAGGAGAGCCGGCGCAGCGAACGGCTGCCGGCCACTTCGGCTGCTCCCGCAGCCGTTCCGGCGGCGCTGACTGGCAGTGTGCTGGTGGTCGAGGACAATCCGGTCAACCGCAAGGTGGTGCAGGCCATGCTGGGCAAGCTCGGCCTGCAGATCGATACCGTTGTCGACGGCAGCAAGGCGCTGGAGGCAATCACCAGCGGCCTGCGTCCCGATCTGGTGCTGATGGATGTCCAGATGCCGGTCATGGACGGCTTGCAGGCCACCGAGGCAATCCGGCGCTGGGAAAGCGAGGGCGGACACGGGCATCTGCCTATCGTCGCGCTGACTGCCGGTGCTTTCGAGGAGGATCACCACCGCTGCATGGCGGCCGGTATGGACGACTTTCTGGCCAAGCCGATCAAGCATGAGCAGTTGTTGGCCGTCCTGGCCAAATGGATGGCGGATCGCCCGGCAAAACCCGTCCAGTGACCCGCTGGCCGCCGGCCTGAGCCGGCGTTGCCAGGCTAGGTCTTTTCGGCGTAGCCGTGTTCCACTGCGTAGAGTGCAGCCTGCACCCTGCCGCGGAGCCCGGCTTTCTTGAAAATGTTCTGAATGTGGATCTTCACGGTGCTTTCCGCGACGCCCAGTTCGAGTGCAAGTTCACGGTTGGTCTGACCCTTGGCCAGGCCGCGCAGGATTTCCTGCTCGCGCGGCGACATTTCCTCCCGCCGGGGTTCGATGACTACGCCGGGCGGTTGCTGCGCCCGGAAATCCCGGATCAGGCGGGAGGTCATCTTCGGCGAAATCACCGATTCGCCGCGATGCACTTTCAGCAAGGCGTCGACCAGGGTGTCGGCGGCGATGTTTTTCAGGACGTACCCGGCTGCGCCGGCTCGCAGGCATTCGACGAGATCGCCGGTGTCCTCCGACACGGTCAGCATCAGGACCTTCACCTCGGGGGCCGACTCGCCGATCAGTTTGAGTGCTTCACGCCCGGAAATTCCCGGCATGTGAATATCCATCAGCACGATATCCGGTTTCAGCGATTCGGTCCGCTTGACACCTTCCAGGCCATCGGAAATCTCGCCCAGCACCAGGAACTGCTCATTCTGCTCAAGCAGTACCCTGACGCCGCTGCTGAACAGCAGATGGTCGTCGACGATTAGTACTCTGATTTTCTCCATAGCCTCTTCCATTTTTTCTCAAACTGCCGCCGCACTCACAATGCCAGCGTGACCGTGGTGCCTTGGCCGGGTCGGGAATCGACCGTGCATTTCGCGCCGACCCGTGATGCGCGTTCCTTCATGATTTTCAGCCCGACGTGTCCGCCGCTGGCCGAAATACTGCCGGGATCAAAGCCCATGCCGTTGTCCCTGACCGTGATCACTGTCCTTTCGGCGCTGCGCTCGACGCCGATATCGACCTGGGACGCCCGCGCGTGCTTGCGGATGTTGGACAGGGATTCCTGGACGATGTGCAATACCTGCAATTGCTTGTCGGGTTCCAGCGGGGCGCGTTTGCCGACGGACAGAAAACTGACCGGGATTTCAGTCTGCATTTCAAAGCGATCGACCGCGTTGCGGATTGCGGCGTCGAGATCGTTGCTCGCGCCGGCGCGGGTCCGGAAGTGCAGGAGCAGTTCGCGGACGTCTTCGTAGCTTTCCTTGACCCCCTCGCGAATCTGGTCGAGTGCCTTTTGCGCTTCCTGAGGGCGGCCGAGATCCATCGCGCCCTGCAGCAGTTTGACCTGGATGTTGAGGAAGGAGAGGGCCTGGGCGATCGAGTCGTGGAGTTCCTGTGCCAGCAGATTGCGCTCCTCGGCAATCGCGTGCTCCCGGTCTCGCGAGCGTAGACGCTGATATTCGACGGCGACGCCGAGATGGCGGCCGAGGGTTTCGAGCATCGATTGTTCCGACGACGAAAAGGCTCTTTCGGCCTTGTAGAACAAGCTGAACACGCCGATCACGAAGGCATCGTGGTTGATCGTGAAGGCCCCGACGGTGTGGAAGCCCATGTCGGCGCATTGGGTCGGGCTCATGCCGCAGCCGCCGGCCGGGTCGGCAATGATCGGTATCCCTTTCTCGGCGGCGTGGCCGCAAATGCACTCGCCGCAATTGATCGCCATCTCCCGGCTGAGGAAGTCGATGGGCAGCCCGGTGTGGGCGACCATGTACATTTCGCCCTGGGCCTCGCTGGCCAGGCGGACCGATCCCGCATCGGCGCCGAGGGCGCTCGCCACCTGGTTGATGAAAGCGGCGCACAAGGCGTCGACATCGTTGGCTTCGTTGAGGATGGCGGTGACGCCGTACATCAGGGCGAGTTGGGCGTTGCGCTCCTCGAGCGAGGTGGTCTTGGAGGCGACCAATTTCTCGAGGTCCTCGTAAAACTGTTCAAGGTGGGCGGCCATCAGGTTGAAGCCCTTGGCCACGGCACCGAATTCGTCGCGTGTCCTGACCGGCAGACGGGCGCCGAAGTCGCTCTCCGCCATGTGCTGGATGCCGCTATATATTTGATCCAGCGGGCGGATCACCTGAACGAAGAAGAAGCGGATCAGGACCAGCGTGCCGAGCAGGGCCAGCGCAAACAGGGCAATCTGGACGGCGCGCAGCAGATTGGTGCTGTGGGCGTAGTTGTGCTCCATGCGAAGAACCAGGGCGTTGAGCTGCCTGACGAACCCGCCGACCCATTGGCGGTAGGCGATGGCCGCTTCGCGGCCAGCGGCGTCGCCCTTGCTGGCAACATATTGCTCGATCAGCGGCCGTCCATGCAGGGCCCAGTTCGTCTTCAGGGTGCGGATCTCGGTCAGCGTTTCCCAGTCGCGCGGGGCGGCCAGCGGCCGCTCCGGGTCGCCAAATTCCAGGTCGTGCCAGACCTTGTCGAATCTTTCCAGTTCCGACTGCAATTCGGCGAACACCATCTCGCTCGGACCGGCGTCGCTGCCGGCCATCAGGTAGCCCATCAGATAGGCGCGCATCCGCTGGCTGCCGGCGTCGTTGATCGCCGCGGCACTGCCTTCGAGTTGCCAGGAAACATACAGCGTCGTCCCGATGGCGGCGACGGCGACGAAGAAAAACAGCACGAGCAGGCCCGTGATCTTTCCGGACAGTCGCTCCGTGCTTTCCAGCGATGATTCGTGATCGGTATCGATTGTGACGCGTTTCATGTTTGCGGCTAAACGAAAAAGCCATTCTGCCGCGTTGCCGCGGCAGAATGGCGAGACGGGGTTAGCCGCGAGACTATCACTACACTAGGCAGTGCGCTTGGCTCGCACGATCTGGTAGGAACGACCCAGGTAGTTCAACGGTGCGGTCAGCACATGGACCAGGCGGGTGAACGGGAAGACCAGGAAGACCGTCATGCCGAAGAACATGTGGGCCTTGAAGATCGGATCGACCGCATCGAGCAGTTCCGGTTGTGGATTCAGCGTCAGGATGCTCTGCACCCAGGCCGACAGTGCCAGCATCACGGCCGGATCGCCGTGGTTGGCGTGGCCGACCGAGACCGGCAGCGTGGACAAGCCGAGAATCAACGTCACCATCAGCCAGGACAGGATGAAGATGTCGGAGTAACGGCTGCTCGCCCGGACGCGCTGGTTGAACATCCGACGCGCCCACAGGATGGCGCCGCCGATCAGGCACATCAGGCCGAACACCGAGCCGGCCATGATGGCCAGCCACTGGTGCTGCATGTCGCTCACGCCGAGCGACACCCAGAGGCCGTGCGGCATGACCAGACCGGCAAAGTGGCCGCCAAAGATCGACAGGATGCCGATATGGAAGAAGTTGCTGGCCAGCACCATGTTGGATTTGGACAGCAGTTGGGTGGAATCCGTCTTCCAGGTGTACTGCTCGGCATCGTAACGAATCCAGCTACCGACGACGAAGACGGTCAGGGCAATGTACGGATAGACCGCGAAAATCAGTTTTTGCAGAAAAACCATGATCGTTTTCTCCTCAGGCCGCCAGCTTGATCAGCGAGCCGTGGTTATCGATGATGTGAATCAACTTGGCGTAGGGGCTGCCCGCCTTGTCGAGATTGCCGGCCAGTACCTTCAGTACCTTGCCGGTATCGCCCAGGAAGACGGCCGCTTCGCTTTCATCGAGGTGTGATACGAATTCCAGGATCAAGGGCAGGAAATCCGGGAGTTCGGCTTCGTCGTGCTTGAAGCCGTAGCTCTTCAGATATTCCGACAGATCGATCAGCGCCGGCCCGCGGGTCTTTTCCTCACCGAAGATGTGGTGGGTCAGATGCAGGCTGTGTTCGGGAACCATGTCGAAAGTCTGCACATAGCGGGACTTGGCCTCGGTCGAATCAAGGGCGAGCAGGCCATCGACGAATTCGGCGATGGCGGCATGCTCGTCTTTCGAGAAAATCCCTTCGCTGTCGATGGCACCGATCAGATCGATGGCCCGACCGGCGTCGTCGACGGCGCGCTGCAGGGCGGCCAGCTCTTCGTCGTCGGGATAGTCGAGGAGCAGCGAAATCAGCTTGAATAGTTTCATGACGCTTCCTTAGTAATCAGAGCCGTCGGCAAAGGGTGCCGGTTCGCGCGGTTCGATGGTTTCCTTGCGCCGTTCGGGGAACAGCGAATGCATCGAGATACCGGCCGAGGAATCGTTGCCGAAGGTGAAGCCGTTCTGGCCCTGGAAGCCGTGGTAGTCCTCGATCTGCATTTCCTGATGCGCGGTCGGGATCACGAAACGGTCTTCGTAATTGGCGATCGCCAGGTAGCGGTACATCGACTTGGCGGTGTCCTCGGTGATTCCAGCGGCAACCAGCGGACGGGTATCCGGCTTGCCCTCGACGTGGATCGAGCGCATGTAGGAGCGCATGGCGATCAGCCGGTTCAGGGCCGACACGATGTAATCCTCCTTGCCGGCGGTCAGCAGATTGGCCAGATACTTGACCGGCAGGCGCATTGCTTCGGCCTTCGGAATGACGCCGTCGGATTCGGTCGGCAGCTTCTTCTGGTCGATCTGCGACTGCACCGGCGAAAGCGGCGGCACGTACCAGATCATCGGCAGGGTGCGGAATTCCGGATGCAGCGGGAAGGCGATCTTCCACTCGACGGCCATCTTGTAGATCGGCGATTTCTGAGCCGCTTCGATCCACGACATCGGAATGCCGTCCTTCTTGGCCTGCTCGATGATCTTCGGATCGAAGGGATCGACGAACAGGTCGAGGTGGGCCTTGTAGAGATCCTGCTCACGGTCGGTGCTGGCGGCGTCGAGAATCTTGTCGGCATCGTAAAGGATGATGCCGTTGTAGCGGATGCGGCCGACACAGGATTCGGAGCAAACCGTGGGCAGACCGGATTCGACGCGCGGGTAGCAGCCGATGCACTTTTCGGCCTTGGACGATTCCCAGTTGAAGAAGACCTTCTTGTACGGGCAGCCGGAAATGCACATCCGCCAGCCGCGGCAACGGTCCTGGTCGGCCAGGACGATGCCGTCTTCCTCACGCTTGTACAGCGCGCCGGAAGGGCAGGAGGCGACGCAGGCAGGATTGATGCAATGGTTGCAGATGCGGGGCAGGTAGAGATGGAAAGTGTTCTCGAACTGCTTGTACATCTCCTTTTCCATGTTCGAGAAGTTCTGGTCCTTCGAACGCTTGTCGAATTCGCCGGCCAGGTCGTCTTCCCAATTCGGGCCCCAATTGATCTTGTCCATTTTCTGGCCGGTGATCAGCGAGATCGGACGAGCCGTCGGCGCAGCTTCGGAAAGCGGCGCGTTTTGCAGACGGGCGTGATCGTAGGTGAAGGGCTCGTAGTAGTCGTCGATCTGCGGCAGGTTCGGGTTGGCGAAGATCTGGACGATCTTCTTCAGCTTGCCGCCGGCCTTCAGTTCCAGCTTGCCGTTTTCCTTGGTCCAGCCGCCCAGCCACTTCTCCTGGTTTTCCCAGTCCTTCGGGTAGCCGATGCCCGGCTTGGATTCAACGTTGTTGAACCAGGCGTATTCGACCCCCTTGCGGTTGGTCCAGACGTTTTTGCAGGTGACCGAGCAGGTGTGGCAGCCGATGCACTTGTCGAGATTGAAGACCATCGCGAATTGCGCGCGAATTTTCATTTCGTTTCTCCTAAATTGCGTGTCAGTTCGCGATTACTTCTTGCCGATGCCCTTGGGGTTGCGCTGTGCTTCGCGCTCCGGCGTCAGGGGACGTTCCAGCCAGTCGATCGATTGGTCCTCAATCTTGTGCAGGACGACCTGCTCGTCGCGGTTGCAGCCGACCGTGCCGTAGTAGTTGAAGCCATAGGCCAGCTGGGCGTAGCCGCCGACCATGTTGGTCGGCTTGACGAGCACGCGGGTCACCGAGTTCAGGATGCCGCCGCGCTTGCCAGTCGAGGGCGAGCCGGGAACATTCACGATCTTCTCCTGGGCGTGGTACATCAGGGCCATGCCGCGCGGCACGCGCTGGGAGACGACGGCACGGGCCATCGTCGCGCCGTTGGCGTTGATCGCCTCGACCCAGTCGTTGTCCTGGATGCCGACCGACTTGGCGTCGTCTTCAGCCACCCAGATGTACGGGCCGCCGCGGAACAGCGTCAGCATGCGCAGGTTGTCCTGGTAGCTGGAGTGGATACCCCACTTCGAGTGCGGCGTGATCCACGACAGCGTCAGGTGCGGCTTGGCTCGCACCGTGGCGGGCACGGTGTGGTGGGCCTTGAGGTCGACCGGCGGCTTGAAGGTGCAGAAGCCTTCGCCGAAGTCGAGGAACCACTCGTGATCCTGGTAAAAGTGGGCGCGGCCGGTCAGCGTGCGGAACGGAATGTGCTCGTGGATGTTGGTGTAGCCGGCGGTGTAGGACACGGTTTCCGACTCGATGCCGGACCAGGTCGGCGCGGTAATGATCTTGCGCGGCTGGGCGACGATGTCGCGGAAGGTGATCTTGTCCTCGTGGCGGCCGGCGTAGAGGTGATGGTGATCGATGCCGGTCTTCTTGGACAGTGCGCTCCACGACTTGTGGGCGACTTCGCCGTTGGTTTCCGGCGCCATGCGCATCACCGAATCACAGACCGCGATGTCTTCTTCCAGCGACGGCATGCCCTTGGACACGCCTTCTTCCTGCACCGTGCGGTTGAGGACGGCCAGTTCCTTGTACTCGTGCTCGGTGTTCCAGTCGATGCCCTTGACGTTGTTGCCCAGCTTGGTCATCAAGGGGCCGAGTGCGATGTACTTGTTGTACGTCTGGCCGTAGTCGCGCTCGACGACCTTGATGATCGCCATGGTTTTGCCCGGAATCGGGTCGCATTCGCCCTTCTTCCAGTTCTTGACCTGACCGAACGGGTTGGCCAGTTCCTGGGCGGAGTCGTGCTGCATCGGCAGGGCGATCAGGTCCTTCTTCGTGCCCAGGTGCTTGGCGGCCAGACCGGAGAAGGTCTTGGCCAGGGTCTTGAAGATCTGCCAGTCGGACTTGGATTCCCAACCCGGGGTCACTGCTTCGCCGATCGGGTGGATGAACGGGTGCATGTCGGTGGTGTTGAGGTCGTTCTTCTCGTACCAGGTGGCCGTCGGCAGGATGATGTCCGAGTAGGCGCCGGTGGAGTTAAGGCGGAAGTTGATGTCGACCATCAGGTCCAGCTTGCCGGCCGGGCCTTCCGGCAGGTAGTTGACCTGGGTGCAGGCGGCGCCGGCGGTGCCTTCCTGCATGACGCCGTTCTGGGCGCCGAGCAGGTGCTTGAGGAAGTACTCGTGGCCCTTGGCCGAGGTGCCGATCAGGTTGCCGCGCCAGACGATCAGGTTGCGCGGCCAGTTGACCGGGTTGTCCGGGTCGGCGAAGGCGACGTCGAGCTTGCCGTCCTTCAGTTGCTGGGCGACATACTTGCCGACGGCGGCTTCGTCGCTGGCACCGGATTTTTCAGCTTCGGTCAGCAGTTCGAGCGGGTTGCGGTTGAAGTGCGGCGCACCCGGCAGCCAGCCCATGCGCACGGCGTCGACGTTGTAGTCGGCCAGCGTGTAGCCCTTGTTGCGGTTCTTGCCGGCCGGCGACAGCAGCGCGTCGGCATCGACCGTTTCGTAACGCCACTGGTCGGTGTGGAAATACCAGTAGGAGGTCGAGTTCTGCTGGCGGGGCGGACGGTACCAGTCGGTCGCGAAGGCGATCGGTGCCCAGCCGGCTTGCGGGCGCAGCTTTTCCTGGCCGACGTAGTGAGCCCAGCCGCCGCCGGTCTGGCCGACGCAGCCGCACATGTGCAGCAGGTTCATGATCGAACGGTACTGCATGTCGTTGTGGTACCAGTGATTGATCGCGGCACCCATGATGACCATCGACTTGCCCTTGGTCTTCGAGGCGTTGTCGGCGAATTCGCGGCCGGTGCGCTCGATGTCGGCAGCCTTGACGCCGGTCTGCTTGGCGGCCCAGGCCGGGGTGTAGGCGACATTGGCGTCGTCGTAGGAGCGGGCGACATTGCCGCCGCCGAGGCCGCGGTCGATGCCGTACTGGGCGATCTGCAGGTCGCAGACCGAGGTGATCAGCGCTTCTTCGCCATTGGCCAGCTTCAGCTTGCGGACCGGGACATTGCGATAGAGCAGGCTGGATTCGCCTTCGGTGAAGTGCGGGAAGCCGACCGAGACGACGTCGTCGCGGCTGTCGATGCAGGACAGTTCGGCTTCGATCTCGCTACCGGTGCCCGATTTTTCCAGCAGGTTCCACTTGCCGTCTTCGCCCCAGCGGAAACCGACGGAACCGTTCGGCGCGACGAAGGACTTGCTCTTCTTGTCGAAAACGACCGTCTTCCATTCCGGATTGTTCGATTCGCCCAGCGCACCGTCGAAATCGGAAGCGCGCAGGTTGCGGTCGGTGACGTAGGCATCGCCATGCTTGCGCAGCATGACCTGCATCGGGAAGTCGGTGTACTTGCGGGCGTATTCCTGGAAGTACGGGTCCTGCTTGTCGATGTAGAACTCTTTCAGGGCGACGTGGCCCATGGCCAGGAAGGCGGCGGCGTCGGTACCCTGCTTGACCGGCATCCAGAGGTCGGCGAACTTGACGTATTCGGCGTAGTCCGGAGCCATCGAGACGATCTTGGTGCCCTTGTAGCGAACTTCGGTGGCGAAGTGGGCGTCCGGGGTGCGGGTCATCGGCAGGTTGGCGCCGGTGATGACCAAGTAGGTGGAGTTGTACCAGTCGGCCGATTCCGGCACGTCGGTCTGCTCACCCCAGGTTTGCGGCGAAGCGGCCGGCAGGTCGCAGTACCAGTCGTAGAACGAACCGCAGGCGCCGCCGATCAGGGACAGGTAGCGGGCGCCGGCAGCGTAGGAAATCATCGACATGGCGGGAATCGGCGAGAAGCCGTAAATGCGGTCCGGGCCCCACTTCTTGATGGTGTAGATGTTGGCCGCGGCGACGATTTCGGTGACTTCTTCCCACTTGGTGCGGACGAAACCGCCCAGACCGCGCACGCCGACGTACTGGATGCGCTTTTGCGGGTCGTTCTGGATCGCTTCCCAGGCTTCGACCGGGTCCTTGCCGGACTTGCGCTCGGCCCGGTAGAGGTCGAGCAGGCGGCCGCGGATCATCGGGTGCTTGATGCGGTGCGGCGAATAGAGATACCAGGAGAACGAGGCGCCGCGCTGGCAGCCGCGCGGTTCGTGGTTGGGCAGGTCCTCGCGGGTGCGCGGGTAGTCGGTCTGCTGCATTTCGAAGGCGACCAGGCCGTTCTTGACGAAGATCTTCCAGGAGCAGCCGCCGGTACAGTTCACGCCGTGCGTAGACCGTACAACCTTGTCGTGGCGCCAGCGGTTGCGGTAGGCATCCTCCCACTTGCGGTCTTCGTTGGTGACGATGCCGTGTCCATCGGCGAAGGTGCTTTGCACCTTGTTCAGGAATTTCAGGCGGTCAAGAAAATGACTCATTGCTTGCTCCTAGGTGGGCGGCCCGGTGAGCGGGCCGCGTTTCGGTTTCGTTGTGACTTAAATCGGAAAAATCAGGGATTCTTGATGTAGGCGTTCTTGCGCAGGTAGAACCACCAGTTGATGACCAGGCAGACGGCGTAGAAGGCCGCGAAGCCGTACATCGAGTACTCGGGGGTGCCGGCCTTGATCTGCTGGCCGATGACGACCGGGGCGATGAAAGAGCCGTAACCGGCGACGGCCGAGGTCCAGCCCAGGGCCGGGCCAGCCTGCTCGCGGTCGAAGATGAAGCCGACCGAGCGGAAGGTGGAACCGTTGCCGATGCCCGAGGCCATGAAGAGGACGACGAAGAGCAGCATGAACATGAAGAAGTACTGCTCCGGCGTGGCCGAGTGGTAGGCCAGGAACATCACGTAGCCGGCGGCGGTCGAGGCGATGACCAGCACCGCCGAGATGCATTGGGTGACGATGGAGCCGCCGAGCTTGTCCGAGATCCAGCCGCCGAGCGGGCGGACGGCGGCGCCGACGAAGGGGCCGATCCAGGCGTAGGTCAGGGCCGAGGGGGCGGCCGGGTTCTTGATGTGGGTCCACGCGCCGGTGGCGGCGTCGAGGATGTGCTTCTCGCCGAAGATCACCGTGATCGACAGCGGCAGGGCCATCGAGAAGCCGATGAAGGAGCCGAAGGTGACGACGTAGAGCGCCGTCATCGACCAGGTGTGCTTGTTCGAGAAGATCGAGAACTGCTTGGCGACATTGGCCTTCATGCTGCCGAAGGCGGCCAGCTTCATGACCAGCAGGGCGGCGCCGATATCCAGCGGCATCAGGATCCAGGCGTTGAGGATGCCCAGGCCGGTCGGTGCCGGCAGGTAGAGGTAGATGCCGAGGATGGAGGGGATGAAGGCCAGCGTGTACAGCCAGGTGATCTTGGCGAAGGAGCCGACCGTGCTGTCGATTTCCGGCGAGACGGTGCGCAGATTGTTCATGCCGAACCAGGCCAGGATGGAAATCGGCACCAGGCCAAGGACCCAGGCGAAGCCGGCATTCTGCACGAAGGTCGGGGTGCCGGCCGGGATCTTGCCGAACAGCCAGCCGCTATCCTTGACCAAGGTCATCGGCTCGCCGCCGAAGGCGCCGAACACGCTCATGGTCATCAGCATGGGGATCAGGATCTGCATGGTCGTCACGCCGAAGTTGCCGAGGCCGGCGTTCAGACCCAGCGCTGTGCCCTGCAGGCGTTTCGGGAAGAAGGTGCTGATGTTGGACATCGAGCTGGCGAAGTTGCCGCCGCCGACGCCGGACCACAGGGCCAGCATCTGGAAGACCCAGAGCGGCCATTCCGGGTGCTGCAGGGCGATGCCCGTGCCGATGGCCGGCGAGAGCAGCATTGCGGTGGTCAGGAAGATGGTGTTGCGGCCACCGGCCAGACGGATGAAGAAGGACGACGGGATGCGCATGGTCGCGCCGGACAGGCCGGAAATCGCGGTCAGCGTGAACAGCTCTTCCTTGGTGAAGGGAAAGCCCAGGTTGAGCATCTGGACCGAGATGATCCCCCACATCAACCAGATGGCGAAGCCGCAGAGCAGCGCCGGGATCGATATCCACAGGTTGCGGTTGGCGATGCGTTTGCCGGTGGATTCCCAGAAGGCATTGTCTTCCGGACGCCAGTCGGTCAGGTCGGCGCTGCTGCTGGCCGCCGGGGTCTTTTTCGAACTCATTGAAACCGAACTCATTGGAACTCCTTGGTGAAGCGAATCATTCGAGGTTGTCGGCAGCGACCAGCTCGTGCTTGCCACGCATCAGGTCGGCATCGCGGACTTCAGTCCAGTACATCCAGATCAGCGAGACCCAGACCACGCCGTACATCAACATGAAGCAGGAGGAGCGGATGCCGGTCAGGTCGACCAGCGCGCCGAACATGATTGGCAGCAGGAAGCCGCCGAGGCCGCCAGCCAGGCCGACGATGCCGGAGATGACGCCGATGTTGCTCGGATAGTCATCGGAGATGTACTTGAAGACCGAGGCCTTGCCGACCGCCATGGCGATACCGACGACGAACATCAGGGCGGTGAAGACGTATTCATTGAGGTAGATGTGATAGGTCTGCGGGCCGGTCACCGTCTTGACCGTGAATTCGGTCTGCGGGTAGGACAGGATGAACAGGCAGATCCAGCACACCCAGAGCACCGACCAGGTCACCTTGTGGGCGCCGTACTTGTCCGAGAACCAGCCGCCCAGTGCGCGCAGCACGCCGCCCGGCAGCGAGAAGCAGGCGGCCAGGAAGGCGGCGCTCTTCAGGTCGAAACCGTATTCCTGAACGTAGTACTTGGTCATCCACAGGGCCAGCGCGACATAGCCGCCGAAGACGATCGAGTAGTACTGGCAGATTTTCCAGACGTTGGGGTCGCGCAGCGCCTTCAACTGGTGGCCGACCGTGACGTGGGATTCGACCTTGTGGGACGGGTCGCTGTAGGTGAAGACGAAGAAGGCCAGTGCGGTGACCAGCATCATCGCCGCGAAGACGGTCGGCACCATGGTCCAGCCCCAGGCGACAACGATCGACGGGGCGACCATCTTGGTCACGGCGGCACCGGCGTTACCGGCGCCGAAGACGCCCATCGCGAAGCCCTGGTTCTTCTTTTCGAACCAGCGGGCGCAGTAGGCGATGCCGACCGAGAAGGCGCCGCCGGCGATGCCGACGAACAGGCCGGCAACCAGCAGTTGCCAGTATTCGGTGGCCCGGCCGACCAGGTAGATCGGCACAACGGTGAGCATCATGATCGTGAAAAACACCGGCCGGCCGCCGAACTTGTCGGTCATCATGCCCAGCGGCAGGCGGACCAGCGATCCGGTCAGTACCGGCATGGCGGCCAGGATGCCGAACTGGGTTTCGTTGAGACCGAGTTGTTGTTTGATCGGGATGCCGATCACGGCGAACATCATCCAGACCATGAAGCAGACGGTAAACGCCGTCGTGCTCATGATCAGCACCGAAAGTTGTTTGGTTTTCTGACTTGCCACGTTGCCCCCCGCAAAGTTGCCCGAGATGTTTTTTCGATCGGAGGGGAGGATACGTAGCGTCAAACGACCGGAACATTCGCTCTTGGTAGCTTTGCGGCAAACCAGAGGAGGGGGGCGGGGAGATGGAAGGCCATAGCCCGGTCGGCTGGTACGGGAAAACCCTTAGGCCAAACGGCGTAGTCCGACAGGCCGATCGGCATCTCCGGCAGTGGCAGTGCAGGGCAGTCCGGCGGCGGGTAATAGCGTTTTTCGAATTTGAGCTTTTTTTCCGCCTGACCGTAGCATTCGGGGCGGTGGGGGCCGATCAGCCGGCCCGGTGTCTCAGGGGACTTCGGCCGGCGAAGGGGCCTTGTTGGAGCTGTTCGGCTTGCGGCCGAAAGTCAGGGTGTAGAAGACGTCCAGCGCATTGTCGCTGCCGGCGCGGCCGACGACGGCAATCTGGCGGGTCAGGTTGACGGTCAGCTTGACGATGCCCTCGGCACGGCCCAGCGTCTGCTCGTAGGAGAGCAGGGCATTCGACGACAGCCGCTTGCCGACGCTGAGGATTTGCTGGCCGGTCGTGGCTGCCGTGTCCACGCTGCTGCCGCCGGCCACCCGGCTGGTCGCCTGGCGGCCGCCGCTGTCGCCGAGGGCGCCCTGGCGGATGCCGAATTCGTCGAAGCCGAAGGTCTTTTTCATCTGCTGGATCAGGTTGCCGGAATCGTTGCCGAGCAGTCCGCCGGCCGCCGAGAAAAGCAGCGTCGCGTCGCCGGCGCCCATCTGTTCCGGGCCGTGGCCAAGGACCAGCCAGGCGAGCTTTTCGGCGTCGGGCAGTTCCGGATCGGAGACCAGCTTGACCACCGGCTTTTGCGCCGTGCCGCCGATCTGCACCCCGGCTTCGACGGCCAGTCCCTTGCGCAGGGCGCGTACGTCCAGCCCCGGGTTGTCGAGCAGGCCGTTGAAGCTGAGGATGCCGCGCTCGATGTCGAGCTTCTGGCCGTAGGCGTCGAAGCGGCCGCCCAGGGTGCGGATCGTGCCGCTGGCCCGGGGCAGGTCGCGGCCCTGGGCGGTGATGCGCAGGTCGCCGGTCAACCGGCTGCTCAGGCCGGCGCCGCGGAACAGGAAATTGCGCCCGAGGTTGGTGCTGATGTCGAGATCGAGCCTCGGCCGCAGGGATGTTTTCACCTTCTCGCTGCCGGCCCGTTTGACGATGACGTCGTCGGACAAGCGGGGCGTGCCGCCGGGCGCCAGTTGCCAGTAACCGGCATCGACCGCCAGTTTGCCGTGGGCGCCCAGGGTGTCGCCCTGCCAGGTCAGTCGACCGCTGCCGGAAACCGCCACCCACTGGTCTGGTAGCTGGAAAGCGCCGAGACGGTCGAGGCGGAAATCGAGGAAGGCGCTGTCGTTGGTGCCGTTGGCGGCTGGGGTGCCGGGGGACAGCGCGGCGTCGATGCGCATTTCGCCGGTGATCTCGAGGCGACCGGGCTTTTCGGTCAGCGCCGACAGGTTGTCGCGGGCTTCGAGGCGCAGGGTGCGTGGCAGGGGCTGGAGCAGGCTGTCGAAACCGAGCCGGTTGATGCGCAGCAGGTTGTCTTGCAGGTCCACATCGAGTTCGCCGCGCGCCAGGTTCAGGCCCTGCTCGGGCAGGCGCAGGGCCAGCTGGTCGCCGCGGAAGTGACCGCTGACCAGCGGCACGGCCGGCGTGCCGGCCAGCCGCAATTCGCCCTCGCCCCGGCCGGCGCTGTGCCAGCCGGCGCCGATCACTTCGCCCAGCCAGCCGAGGTCGGCCACCTTGGCTTGCAGTCGGCCCTGCCAGCGCGCCTGCCGGTCGAGCGACCAAGGGCTGCGCAGGGCGGCACCCAGTTCGCCGTCGACCTGGCCGATCCGGCTGCCACGGGCGCTCAGCGTGGCGCGCAATTGTCGGCCATCGGCGCCGGCCTGCAGCGTCGCCTGCCAGTCCAGCGGATTGCCGGCCAGGCGTGCCGGGCCAAAGTTCCAGCCGGTCGTCGCCAGCTGCAGCGGGGCCGGGGCGACGAGCGTCACATTGCGCGCCGGGTCCGGGCTGCTCAGCCGGGCTTCGCTCAGCCTGCCTTGCCAGCTGGTACGGTCGGCGCTCAGGCCGCCTTCGGCCAGGAATTGCAGGCGGTGCTCGCCGGCCAGTTCGGCGCTGGCGCTCAGGCGGTGCGCCTGGTTGCTGCCCTCGCCCTGCAGGTGGAGATTGCGGGCCAGCCCCGGTTGCTCGGGCGTCGCCAGGGTGGCGATGTCGAGACGCAGGGCGAGCGGCGAATTGGCCGCGCCGCCGAGCTCGGCCTTCAGGTTCAGGCCGTTCAGGCGGACCACCCCGGGCAGGCCGAGCCGGGCCGCATCGAGGCTCAGGGCCAGGCGCGGGTTGCCGCTCAGGCCGCTCAGTTCGAGGTGGCCGTCGAGGCCGCCGTCCAGGCCGTAGGGGGCGAGTTGCGGGGCGGCGACATCGACCGTCACGCGGTCGCCGGCCTGGCCGAAGGCGCCCTGGGCGACCAGCCGGTTGGCGCCGGCGGCCAGCCGGATGTCGAGGCGAGGGATACGCGGCCAGGCGATCGCGACCCGACCTTCGCCGCTCAGCGGCTGGCCGGCCAGCCGGCTGTCCTGCAGCACGAAAGTGGCCTCGGCCAGCGGCTGCGGCGAGAGTTTTCCGTCGGCCTTCAGGCGGGCGTTGATCTGCGCCGCCGGCAGCTGGCCGAAGCGGCTCGGGTCGAAACGCTGCAATTCGCCTTCGGCCGTGAAGCGCCGCTCGCCGTCGAGGGCGATTTCGCCGTGCGCGGCCAGCCGGGCATCGCCGGATTCCAGCCGGAGTTGCGGCAGGGTGACGCGGCCGGCGGCGTGGAGGGCCTCGGCGCGCAGGCGGAAGCCGGCGCCGCTGAGATCGATGTTGAGATGCTGCCGGTCGCCGCCGATGGAACTTGAAATTTGGCCATTTAATGCCGGCGACCGTAGCATCGTGGCGATTTGCCCGACCTGCAGGCGGCGGACCGCCAGATCCAGCGTCAGCGCGCCGTTCTGCCACTCGCCGTTGCCGGCCAGCTCGCCGTTGCCGGGCAGCGCGGCATGCAGGCTGGCGAAGCGGGCGACGCTGCCTTGCCATTCCAGCGTGCCGGCCAGCGTGGCGAGCGGCAGGCGTTGCCGGTCGAGCGGGCCGGGGCGATGGTTGGTCAGGCCGAAGCTGCCGATGATGCCCTCGCCCTGCGGCTGGATGTCGGCAACGATGCTCAGGCTGGCCTGCGGCGCGCCGGGCTGCCAGGCGGCCGGGTCGATATCGTCGAGTTGCAGGCGGGCATTGGCAAAAGCGGCGGTGGCAAAGGGCGTCAATTCGATCTCGGCATGGCCGGCGACGCCCTGCGTGGCGACGGCAGAAACGGCCAGGCGTTCGAGCGGGCCGCTGGCGGTCAGCGCCACGGCCAGCGGCCGCTGGTCGAGCAGGCCGGCAATCTGCGCGTTGGCCTCGACCGGAAAGGGCGCGGCGCCATCGAGCATGGCGTTGCCGCTGAGCGCGATGCCGGCGGTGCGGGCGCGCCAGCCGTCGACCCGGTGGCGGCGGCCGTCGCTGTCCAGGCGGGCGACGAGGTCGGTGACGGTCAACGCCTCGCCCCACTGCAGCGTCGCAACGCTGATTTTTTCGATGTCCACGGCCAGTGGCTGGCGCAGGTCGGTTGGCGGCGGCGTCGGCGTAGGGCTAGGGCGCAGGGTGACGTGCAGTTGGTCGATGCCCAGCGTGGTGATCTGCAGCGTGCCATGCAGCAGGGCGGCCGGCGACCAGTCGATGTGCAGGCCGCTGATCTCTATCTGTTGCTCGGGGTCCGTCCAGCGCACCTGGCCGAGGCTGAAGGCGCCGAGCAGACGGCCGCTGGCCTCATCGATCTGCAGTCGTCCGCCGCTGATGCTGGCGGCCAGCCCGGCGGTGGCCCGCAGGCCGCTTTCGCTGCTGCCCAGCCAGCCGGCGAGGCCAAGAATGACGAGGGTGGCGATGAAAACGAGGCGGCGCATCAGAACGGAATGGCCAGCGAGAAGTGCAGATGAATTTCGTGGTTGCACTGGCCGTAGGCGAGATCGACGCCGATCGGCCCGGCCGGGCTGCGCCAGCGAGCGCCCAGGCCGTAGCCGACGGCGAGCCGGACATCGGTCAGCGAATCGACGGCATCGCCGGCATCGACGAAGGCGGCGATGCCCCAGGCGTCGTTCAGCCAGTGCGTCGCCTCGGCGCTGGCGATGGCCAGGTAACGGCCGCCGACGGTCGCCGTGCCTTCCTTGATGCCCAGGCTCTGGTAGGCGTAGCCGCGCACCGAGCCGGCGCCGCCGGTGCGGAACAGGTAGTCCTGCGGAATGTGCTGCCGGGAATCGGCCAGCGTGTAGCCGGCTTCGCCGCGCAGGGTCAGCGTGTCGGTCTTGCCGAGCGGGATGTAGAGCTGGGCGCGGCCGTGCAGGCGGACGAAATTCTGGTCGGACAGCGCTGCCCGCGCACCGCCGCCGACCTGCCCCTGGAGCACGATGCCGCGCCGCGGGTCGAGCTGGCTGTCGACCTGGCGCCAGGTCCACATCGCGTTGGGGACCAGCGCCCGGCTGGTCACCGCCGAGGCGCCGTCGGGATAGCGGCGTTCGGTCTGCCAGTTCAGCGACAGGCGCTGCTCGACGCTGCCGCGCTGCTGCACCGTCTGGGCGCCGAAGGCGTAGCGCTCGGTCTTCAGGCCTTCGATGTCGGTCGCCTCGGCCAGCACGCCGACGCTGTGGCGGCGGTTGCGCTCGTCCGGCGGCAGGAAGACGTCGGCGTAGGCGGTCTGCTTCTTCTGCTCCAGACGCAGGCCGCTGTTCAGTTCCCAGGCCTGGTTGAAGAGATCGGGCGTGTGGTAATTGACCTCGACGCGGGCGCCGGTGTTGGTGCTGGCGCCAGCACCGAAGGCGATGCGGTGCGGCGAACGTTCGCGGACGCGGACGAGAACCGGCGCCGTCGCCGTACCGTCGTCCTGGATTTCTGCGGCGGCACGGTCCAGCGTCGCCGTCACCGACGAAAAATAGGGCGTCGCCTGCAGCGTGGCCTGCAGTGCGTTCAGCTTTTCCTCGCGGTAGGGCTGGCCGGGTTCGACCTGACGGTTGTAGCGCTCGATCAGATCGGGTGAGTAGCGCTCAAGTCCTTCGACGCGCAGTGCGCCGAAACGGTAGCGCGGGCCGGTGGTGTAGTGGGCGCGCAGGTTGGCCTGGTGCGTTTCGGCGTCGATCGTCGCCGCGCTGTCGAGGAGCCGGGCATCGGCATGTTCCAGGGACAGCAGTTCGCCCAGCACCTGCTGCTTGGCCGTATTCCAGTCGGCCTGCCGGAAGGGCTGGCCGACCGGCAGGCGCCAGCCGGCGATCAGGCCTTCCCGGGTTTTGGCGTCGACCGGCCCGTCGACCGCGAGGTCTACGGCAACGATGGTCGTCCGCGGCCCGGGGTCCAGGGTTAGCTTGAGGCCGTCGTCCTGTTCGGCAAATTCGAAGGCCGGGGAAAAATAGCCCTCGGTGGCCAGGATTTCGCCGAGCACCTCCTGCAACTGGCGCGGGTTGCCGGCCTCCTCGGGCAGGTAGGGGGCGAGCAGTTCGCTGATTTCATCCGGCGCCTGCAGGACGAGTTCCGCCGCGGCCAGCGGGCTGGCCAGGAAAAACAGCAGGAGGGACAGGCGGCGGCAGATCACCGCGTCATTTTACGCGTCGGCTACCGGGCGGGGGGGCAGAACGAAGCTGCGCGGTTGCAGCTTCAGGCGGTGCCACAGCGCCTTGAGCAGCAGGCCGCCATGCTCGAACTGGATGCCGCGGGCGCGCATGGCGGTGCGCAAAGCCAGCGTGAAGCTGACGGCCAGGTTGGTGAAGCCGATGGCGGCGACGCCGAAAGCCGCCCAGGCGATGGCCTTGAGCGGCAGTTCGAATTGGAAGCCGACCAGCGCGTAGCCGAGATTGGCCGAGGCGAAGGCGATGTGGCGGATATCCAGCGGCAGGCCGAGGATGGTGCCGATGATGCCGGTCGAGCCGAGCATGCAGCCAAACAGGAAGTTGCCCATGATGCCGCCCAGCCGGTCCTGGATGTAGGCGCCGATGCGGCCGGCACGTTCGCGGCCGAAGATGGCGCGCAGCCAGCGCAGGCGGGCCAGGCGCGGGCCGATGTCGGCGTAGGCGGCACGGTTGTCGAAATAGCCGGTGATCAGGCCGGACAGGAAGAGGTAGAAGCCGGCGATGGCCGCATGCGGCAGCGCCCAGGACAGCGGGTCGAGGTCGGCGATCAGGCGGGCGCCCTTGTCGACGCTGATCGGCGGCTGATTGGCCAGGAAGCTCAGACCTAGGCCGACCAGCACGGCGACCGGCAGCGCGATCATCACGTTGCCGGCGATGGCCGCCAGCTGGCTGCGGCTGACCGCGGCGATCACGTCGACCAGGCGTTCGAGGTCGGCGCTGCGACTCAGGCGGAGATCGCCGAGCAGGCTGGCCAGCGTCTGCGCGGTCATCGCCGGCTGCTTGGTGGCGACCGTCATGCCGAGCAGGAAGATGATCACGAAGCCGAGGCCGTAGATCATGCTGTAGAGGAAGGCCTCGCCGAACAGCGGGGCGTTGAGTGCCGCGGCCTTGATCTTGAGCAGGGCCATCAGGCCGATGATGACGCCGGCACCGGCCGCCGAGCGCCACATCCGGCCGTAGTCGGACGGCGTTTCGCAGATGTAGTGCTCGCCGGAGCGGGCGGCGTTTTCGGTGACGCGCACGGCAAGCAGGTGGGACAGCTGGCCGAGGTAGAAGCGCAGGCTGTTGCGGCGGTTTTCGGCCAGGAAGGCGGCGTGGGCAAATTCCGCCCAGGCTTGGAGAGCCTCGTTCTGGGTGTCTGCCTGCTCGCCGGCAATCAGGATGGCGGCCAGTTCGTGCAGGCGCTCCAGGCTCTGCTCGCTGCGCGTCAGCAGGTAGGACAGGTGCAGGCTGGTGCCGACCGTCAGCGCCCGCTTGCGGATGCGCTGCAGGGTGTCGCGGCACTGGTCGGCGATGACCAGCAACTGGCTGCCGTCGTCGGCGGCCACGGCCGGATCGTTCAGGGCGGCGCGGAAGGCGTTGACGAAGTCGAGCGCTTCGGCCGACAGCGCGACGAAGCGCGGCGTGTCGTCGTCGAAGTTGGGTGAGGCGCGCATCAGTTCGCTCTCGACGCCCAGGCCGCTGACCCGGTGGGCGAGCAGCAGCACGGCATCGAGCATCTGTTCCTGGATGCCGCGCCAGTCGATGTTGCGCAACTCTTCGGCCGGGGCGATCAGCGCCCAGAAGCGCTGCGAGGCCTCGGGGGCAATCTCCTGCAGCCATCGCCAGTCGTCGGCGCGGTCGTAGATGACGTGCAGGCAGTCCTTCAGCCGGCGCTCGTCGGGGACCTCGGGGAGCAGGCGACTGCCGAGGATGCGCCACCATTCCGAGAAGAAGCCGGTGCCGGGCAGGATGCCGCTATCGGTAAAGAAGGTGACCAGTCGCCGGGTGGCAATGAAATGGACGATATGGCCGCAAAAGGCGGCGCGCAGCGCGGCGTCGGCTTCCAGGCGGTCGAGCATGGACAGGAAGCGTTCCGGTGCCGCATGGTCGCGCCGGTTCTGTGGGCGCAGGGTGGCGACCAAGCGGCGGACCAGTTCCAGGGTATCGGCTTCGGGGGCGCGAAAGCGGTTCAGGGCATCGGCCACCGGGTCGCCGGGGGGCGGGGTCTTGCCGAGCAGCCAATGGATCAATGTTCGCAAGCGGGTCATGTTTATTATCCTTTTTGGTAATTGCTGTCTCGCCGGAGACCCGATCTTAGCGCAGAAAATTGACCCGTCATGTGCATGGCTGGTACCTAAAAAGTGACGGTTTGTACTAAAATTGAACAGTTAGGTACCGAATACCTTTTTTCAATTTTTCCGGGACAACTGAATATGAACACCATCAAGAAATCTCTGGTTCTGGCCCTGCTGGCCGGTATCGGCTTCTCCGCCGTGGCCCAGGAGCGCGTTTATGCGATCGACGGCCGTGATGTCGTCGCCAAGTCCGGCTTCGGCCTGTGCTGGC